>LWDU01040748.1_pt1 | contig 194370 bp, 183 predicted proteins | sample 727161 | NCBI WGS metagenome assembly LWDU01 (sample SAMN04566230, study PRJNA314399) | hydrothermal vent metagenome | isolation source: deep sea hydrothermal plume seawater | place: Mexico: Gulf of California, Guaymas Basin | collected 2004-07-11 | reverse complement strand
CACTCTGGCTTTCAGAAGTGCTGGCCACGTTTGGTTTGCTGATGGTGATCATCGGAGTTGTTCGCTCCCGCAAAGACCACTGGGTAGCAATATCGGTCGCCGCGTACATCGGCGGAGCCTATTTCTTCACCTCCTCAACGAGTTTCGCGAACCCAGCGGTCACCATAGCCCGCACCTTCTCTGACACATTCGCAGGCATCGCTCCAGCCAGTGCTCCAATGTTCATCGTCTGCCAACTCATCGGGTGTTTGCTAGCGGTTGGTGTGATGGGGGTTACTCACCCCAAATGACGCATCAAGCAACCGTATTGTGTGTGTTCACAACGCAGGTCGCAGCTAAATAGCTGCTGCTTTGCTGAACCATTACGGGATGGGACGAATCGACGTTCGATCCGCTGGTTCGGCACTTGGCGAGCACATCAACCCCGCCGCTGTTTTAGTAATGGAGGAATGGGGGATGGATCTCTTTGACGCCCAGCCGAAGCTACTGGATCCGGGCGTAGTGGAACACTCAGACATCGTCATCACCATGGGGTGTGGTGATACTTGCCCTATTTTTCCCGGCGTGAAATATGAAGACTGGGTGATTGACGACCCCGCGGGCCAGCCAGTTGAGTTTGTTCGCCAGACCAGAGACGAGATTGATCGAAGGGTGAGACAGCTGATTTCCGAAATGCTCGATTAAGCATCAACACGTAAATCGAACGCCACCTTAATAAGTCCTCTGGGGCCGGCCTGAGCCGCATGTTCGATAGCAGTTTGATAATCGGCGAGCGGATACAACTCACTAACGAGCTGCCCCAAATTCAGATCGCCTACCATTTCAGCCGCAAGCTCAAAGGTGTGCTTGTCGCCATGACCGTGCTCGGTGCCATAGCAATACGCTCCAACCAGCTCAGTTTCTCGATGCCAAAGAGCCGTCAAGTTCATATCGACCTGATTGGGCATTCCCAGCAGCACAACTCGACCCCTCGGACGGGTAAAGCCAATGGCGTCAGTCAACGAACTTGATGAACCAACAGCGTCAATGGTTACATCAACCCCTGACCCCAACGTTGAGCCAACGACTCTTGTGCCAGCAGCGCGACGAGGTCAGCTCCAAGTAAACGTGCCGCTTGGTGTTGGTGGGGGTAGCGAGCAGCGACCACGATGGCATCCACTTTTGTGTATCGCCGCAGAGCGGCAATAGCTGTGAGACCCATAGTTCCAGCCCCAATCACTGCCACCGTTCCACCGTCGGGAACGTTGCCGCGCAGTACAGCGTGTATACCCGCAGCCGTCGGTTCGATCATCACCGCCGACTCATCACTTAATGCTTCAGCAACGACGTGAAGCTGGCTTTCGTGCGCCGCAAATATTTCTGACCAGCCACCGCCGGTGCTGGCACACGAACCGGTCTGCAAGCCTGGCTCCAGAACACCGGCTGTTAAATGCCCATAATCGTTGCCATCTGCTTGCGCGGCCCCTGGCCAAGCGGGAACTTCACCGCGAGTTTCTGGTCCAAGAACGGGTTCAAGAACGACGCGACTACCATCGGCCCGTTCCGCGACTACTTCATGTCCAGGAATGAAAGGAAAAGACGCCAGTGCCTCGAAATAACGCGACGCTCGACCATCAATAGTGGAAAGGTCAGACCCACAAATCCCCGCTAGGCGGGTGGTGACGTGCTCCCAACCAGGCCCGGGCAAATCTGGGGGATCGAGTTGCGTGAGCTTGAGTGGGCCGACCGAAGCCCCCGCACCGGGCTTAATTCGCGACGCAGCCATTGCGGCGACATAGCGAACCTCTTTGCGTGGGAAAAGCAGAGCATCCATTAGTACGGAAGGTACTTCTTTGGATTGCGTAACACATGATTGATTCGCATCTCAAAATGTAGGTGAGGGCCGGTAGACAAACCCGAAGATCCGACATCGCCAATGCGTTGACCCTGACGAACTATTTCACCATATTTGACAAGAATCTTGTTCAGGTGCCCGTACAACGTGCTAAATCCGTTGCCGTGGTTGAGTACGATCACTCGACCGAAATCGGTCATGTAGGTTGCCGTCTCCACGACTCCCTGATGAGCTGCCCACACGGGGGCTCCTCGGTCCGCATCAAAGTCGGTGCCGTAGTGATTGCGCATTATTCTCAGAATCGGATGCCAACGACGACCCCACCCCGATGTGATCGATGCTGTAGAGGGAAGGATGATGGTCTCAGGTGTGATGTCTTCAGGGTCCCACTCGATTCCTCGTGCTTCGATGGCTACTAACTCGGCGCGCAAACCGCGAATCGCACCATCCAGTTCAGTTTCGGACTCCTCCATGTCTTCGAGCTGGGTGCTTAACGCCTGTAGTTCGTCGCGAAGTGTTTCGCCCAGTTCCGCTTGAGCTGAGTGACTACGTTCAAGTTCTTCAAGCAACATCACCAATACTGACCGGCCCTCGAACTGTGGAGGGACTGTTGTGCCAACCCCGGAAGGTTGCAGCGTCGCCACCGCCGAAGGTTGCGGTGTCGCTGCTGGGACAATGGCGTCAACGTTGCTCAAATCGCCTCTCGTTGCCGCACCAAGAAGAACATCTTTGCCCGGTTTCGGGTTAGGCCGTTCAAACCCGTACTGATGCACTTCTTCCTGATGCACTTCTTCCTGCTGGGCTTCGTCGGAGATGGTGTAGGTGCGCACAACCTTTTCGAAGGCTTTCCTCAAAACGGTTTCAGATTGGTCGCGATCCAATGAAATGTGGCTCTCGATCGTTTGGAAACGGGCAAAGATTCTGTCTGCTTCGTCGCGTACCGCACCCATTCGGGTTTGTCGGTCCTTGATCTTCGTATCGATGTCAACAAGATGCTCTAGGAGATAGAAATCATCGACGTTGAGATTCGCGAATTCTTCCTCAAGAAGCGCATCGACATCAATGTCTGCGATGAGAGGCACATCGTCGGCACCAACGGGTGCCCCACCGACCCCAAAGACACCGATCGCGAGGAGAATAAGAAAGAGGAAGCGACGTTTCACGGACCTACAGACCTTCCGCGACGGAATGGACTCGCGAGCCAAAGAAAATGGTACCGGCAACTTGACCATCGCGGACGTCGCCTATCCAACTCGCGGCGTGGTCTCCTTAGCTTCGACCTCAGATTTGACTCGTTCAATAAACTCGCTAATTGGAACATCGCGCTCCACTTCACCGCCGCGCGGATTCACACCAGCAGTGTCATTCTCCACATCGGTATCTCCCACCACCAAGATGTACGGCAACTTTTCAAGTTTTCCTCTACGAATACGAGATCCGAGAGGGTTGTCTGCTTCAACCATTTCCGCTCGAAAACCTTGCGCTTTGAGACGTTCGACCACTTGAGACGCAAACGTGTCGTGATCAGCCCGCACCCCAAGAACTTGCACTTGCATTGGCGATAACCATGTAGGGAACGCTCCTCCATAATGCTCAATGAGCACCCCAAAAAAACGTTCAATAGAACCAAAGAGCGCTCGATGCAACATGATTGGACGGTGTCGCTCACCATCGGCTGCTACGTAATGAAGATCAAATCGTTCAGGCAAATTGAAATCGCATTGAATGGTGGAGAGCTGCCATGACCGCCCAATCGCGTCTTTGACGTCAATGTCAATCTTTGGACCATAAAACGCTGCATCTGCGTCTTTAACCACGTATTCCAGCCCGTGACGATCCAATGCTTCCCTCAGCGCGTCAGTGGCCTCGTCCCAAATGTCGTCAGATCCAACATATTTCTCAGGGTTCTTCGTAGACAGATTGAAGGTGAACTCATCGAAGCCGAATGCCCGTAAGACCGATAAAACAAAATCCAGTAACGAAGCAATTTCGTCGGCCAGTTGATCAGGAGCAACGTACAGATGACTGTCGTCTTGGGTGAAACCGCGAATTCGCATCAGCCCGTGCAGGGTCCCCGAACGCTCATACCGGTAGACGGTGCCAAGCTCAAACAACCGAAGCGGTAGTTCTTTATAGCTGCGTTGCCCGTGAGCGAAAATTAGACAATGCATTGGACAATTCATCGGTTTTAGGTAGTAGGTCCCGTTGTCCATTTCCATTGGCGGATACATGCCATCGGCATAAAAATCGAGATGCCCTGAGGTTTGGAAGAGACGTTCGTTGGCGAGGTGCGGCGTGTACACAAATTCGTACCCGCCTTCTTCGTGACGTTGGCGGCTGTAATCCTCCATGATTTTTCGCACAGTGGCTCCCTTGGGATGCCATACCGCAAGTCCGCCACCTAACTCCGTTGGAAAACTCAGAAGGTCCAGTTCCGTGGCAAGCTTTCGGTGGTCTCTTTTAGCGGCTTCTTCGAGCCGTTCAAGATGCGCTTTGAGTTCTTTTTTCGATGACCAAGCAGTGCCGTAAATGCGTTGCAGCATTTGGCGGGTCTCGTCGCCTCTCCAATACGCACCAGCGACGCGCATCAACTTGAAATGACCCAAGTAGCCGGTGTCGGGAACGTGAGGGCCCCTGCACAGGTCAACGAACTCATCGGTGTTGCGGTAGGTAGTGATGACCCCGCCTTGGGGGCTTGAGGTGGGGTCATCTGCCTCGCCATCGAGAATTTCTAGTTTGTATGGGTGATCAGCGAATAGCTGGTCAGCTTCCTCGCGTTGAATTTCGTTTCGAATAAAAGGCTGTTTGCGTCCAACGATCTCCTTCATTTTCGCGGAAATTCGCTCTAAATCGTCATCGTTGAATGTTTGTCCATCGGGAAGATCAAAGTCGTAGTAAAAGCCATCCTCAATCGGAGGTCCGATACTGAATGTCGCCCCCGGGTACAAGGCCAATACGGCTTGGGCTAGGACATGAGCAGTGGAATGCCGCAGAACCTCCAGGCCTTCCTCCGATGCGGGAAAGACCAACGACACACTGGCACCGTCGGGCAGCGGTTGATTCAGATCCAACTGAGTTCCATTGGCGACCGCGATCAGCGCATCGTTAGCGGCACGGCTGCCAAGTTGTGTTGCTAGATCGGCACCGGTGCCGCCAGGACCGATGACCTTTTCACTGCCATCGGGAAGGATGATTGTTACATCGGAACTCATACCGACAGATCGTACGGGGTTCGAAGCGTCAGTCTTGTGGACTTAACCGACGCTGCTGCTATTGCCGCCAAAACCGAACACGATGTTTAAGGTCAAAATTAGTAGACCCAGCCCGATGAACACCCATATTTGGTCAGCGCGTTGGAACGAACGGAACTTCTCCATCGGTCGCCATTGCGCACCGGGGTCCTTGAGAACCTTTTCGTTTACTTTGCGCGTATCACCGTCGGACATCGATACTCCATGGGGGGGGAAACCACAGCATGCCACCCAACCGGCCACACAGCCAATATTTGGCATAGCTCGGTTATTGACCGCTAGTTACGAGTTGCGTTGATTAGCCATTTGAATAGTGGATCTTCGCTCGCTTCAGGGAGCATTTCTGGGTGCCACTGGACAGCGATGATCGGTAACTCGACATGTTCGATGGCTTCGATCTGGCCATCTCCGGCTCGGCCTGTCACCCGGTACCTCTCGCCAACATTTTTTAGGGTTTGATGATGCAGCGAGTTCACCGTGTGATGTTCGCCGTAAAGGCCACGCAATCTTGAACCCTCCGTGAACGTGATTTCGTGCTGAAGCGTCGCCGGGGGATCGTCGAACGCTGCATGTTGAGGTACGTCTTGGTGAAGGTCGCCACCTGCCCATATGTTGATGAGTTGAATACCTCGACAGATACCAAGGACAGGAGTGTCGTTGGCTTCGGCAACATCAAGAAGGGCGAACTCAAAATCGTCTCGAATCTTCTCCGGGGGCATCTCATCGGTTTCAGCGACCGCTCCGTACAGCGCAGGTTCAACATCAGCTCCACCTGGGAGTACCAAACCGTCAAGACATGCGCCAATGTCTTTGGGGTCAACGTCAAAAGGCAAATGAACCGGTATCCCACCAGCGGCAGTGATCGCGCGTGCGTAATCAGCGACATAGAGATCCACGTCGAGTCCGTCGAGAATCTCAGGGAAACCTTCGATTTGGCCACCCGTTTTTCTGCGACCGGGCAACCCGATGAGAGGACGACAACCTTCTGTGGACCACATCAAGAAGACAGGACCGCATCAGGTCCCAACAGAACCCGCAACTCGCCCGCAAGGCCATTGCCGGCTTCAACACGAAAGCTGTCAGGAAGTCGCACTACTTGCTTACCTAAGTTCAAGAACACTGCAGTGTCACCCGGATGGTTCGACAACAACGCCTTGAGTTCAGATATCAGGCGATCATTGATTTGGTGAGCCGGGACTGTGAGCCGCAACTCTTGACGCTCCCCAGTCGGCTCGAAACGGGTCAGCTTGTGGGCTATGAACTTCGGTTCGTCATCGCGACTATCGACTCTTCCGCTCACCAGAACTACAGCGTCGTCATCAAGTTGATGCCCGTGTTCAGACATGGTCCGAGGGAAAACAGTGATTTCCATCGAAGACTGCAAATCCTCAAGGTCGAACACGGCCATCGCATCTCCGTTACGAGTGAACTTGCGTTGCAAATTTGAGATCACCCCTCCGACTGTGATGAATCGGTCACGCCCATCTTCGGTGGGTTGTTGAGACGCGGCATCACCAATCGAACAATCCGTCGCTCGACGCAGCGACGCCTCAACGCCGTGAAGGGGATGAGAAGACACGTACAGCCCAAGCATCTCCTTCTCCCAAGCCAGCATCGTTTTTTCATCAACTTCGTCGGAAGGGAACTGCACGCGTTCATCGAAACCACCGGCGGCGTCATCCAACTCTCCGAACAATGTTTGGATACCCATATCTGCTTCGCGTCGACGACCCACTACCTGATCGATGACCTGCTCGGCCACCAGCAACAGACCTTGGCGAGAATGGCCACACGACTCAAATGCGCCGGCCTTGATGAGCGCCTCAATCGATCTTTTGTTCAACACTGACGTTGGAACCCGTTCACAGAAGTCATAAAAATCTTCGTAAACACCGTTTGTGTTTCGTTCCTCCACGATGGGACTGACAATCCCCTCCCCAACATTTCGCACTGCGGAAAGACCGAAAGGGATGTGCCCATTTTTTGAAGAAAAATCAACTTCACTGCTATTGACATCGGGAATTTTGACCACGATTCCGGCCTGACGACAATCGTTGAGGTACAGCCCTGCCTTATCAAGATTGTGCTTTACACCCGTGAGGACTGCAGCCATAAACTCGACGCGGTAATTCGCTTTGAGATACGCAGTTTGATACGAAATCAGGCCGTAACCGAAAGCGTGACTTTTGTTGAACGCGTAGTCGGCGAACGGTTCGATGATGTCAAAAAGTCGGGTACCGAGATCATTTTCGTAACCCGAGGCGACGGTGCCTTCGACAAACTTGGTCCGGTGTTGGGCAATGAGCTCTCTGTCCTTTTTCCCGCAGGCTTTACGGAGATCATCAGCTTCAGCCAGCGTGTAGCCAGCCACGCGTTGAGCTACCCGCATCACTGACTCTTGATAAATCATGAGCCCATATGTTTCGCCAAGGATTTCACTGAGATCTGAATGGGGTAGATCAATAGGTTTGCGCCCGTTTTTTCGATCCGCGTAGTCGTTGTGCATGTTCGCTGCCATCGGTCCCGGCCGGTACAGCGCTACGAGTGCAGCGACGTCGCCAAATGCGGTCGGGACGAGGCTACGCATCAGGCTTCGCATGGGGGCAGACTCAAGTTGGAACACGCCCAGCGAATCCCCTGACTGAAGCAACTGAAAGGTGTTTGTGTCATCGAGTGGTACGTGATCAATATCCATCTTTACGTTGGTCGTAGCTTCGATCAGACGTAAAGCTTCATCGATAATCGACAATGTGCGTAACCCCAAGAAGTCCATTTTGAGGAGGCCGAGTTCCTCCACGCCGTTCATTTCGAACTGGGTCACAACAGGCGCGTCTTCGGGGTTAACACCAGATTCTGGTTTGCGTTGTATGGGCAAATATTCGGTAAGGGGCTCGCGGGTAATGACGACTGCGGCAGCATGAATTGAGTCTTGACGGCGTAGACCTTCAAGGCCTTTGGCCACGTCGACTACGTGTTTGACGTCGGGATCGGTGTCGTACATTTGCCGAAGTTCGGCTGCCGCCCGATAGCCATCGACATATTTTTCTTCTTGGTCGAAACACGCATAGAGGGGCGTGTCGCGACCCATCACAAGTGGAGGGATTGCTTTCGCAACTTTGTCCCCCACAGCGTAGGGGTAACCCAGTACTCGGGCTGCGTCTCTGACCGCGGCGCGGGCTTTGATGGTTGAGAAAGTGATGATTTGTGCGACGTGTTCGCGACCGTAGGTTTTTGCGGTGTAACGAATCATTTCGTCCCGGTACCGGTCATCGAAATCCATGTCGATATCGGGCATGGATTTGCGACCCGGATTCAGGAACCTTTCAAATAACAGGTCATATTTGATCGGGTCAAGGTCTGTGATTTGGAGGCAGAAAGCGACCGCGCAGCCAGCAGCGGAACCTCGCCCAGGTCCGACGCGGATTCCGTTGTCGCGCGCGTAACGAATCAAATCCCAGGTGATCAAGAAGTACGACGAGAATTCCATATCTGAGATCACTCGAAGTTCGTAACCAAGACGTTCAACGATTTCGTCGGAAAGTTGGTTGCCCCAGCGTTTCTTTGCGCCCTCGAAGGCGAGGTGCTGCAAATACTCGTCGCTGTTATCAAATTGGGGGGGAAGCGGGAAATGAGGCAATGAAACATTCCCGAACTCGATGTTTACATCGGAGCGTTCCGCAATCCACAAGGTGTTGTCGCAGCTTTCGGGCAGTTCGTCGAAAAGATCTCGCATTTCGTGAGACGTTTTGAGGTAATGCTGATTCCCGTGGAACTTGAAGCGGTCCGGATCGCTCATTTGTGATCCGGTTTGCACACACAACAAAGCGTCGTGAGCTACTGCGTCGTGTTGGCTGGTGTAGTGCAAGTCGTTGGTGGCTAGAAGTGGGGCCTTGATGGTTCGCGCGATTTCTAACAGTTGAGGGTTGCATTGCCGTTGCTCAGGTATCTCGTGGTCTTGGAGTTCCACGAACAAATTGTCACGCCCGAAAATGTCTTGTAGCCGAGCTGCTCGTTCGAGAGCACGCTGATAATTGCCCTGAAGTAAGGCCTGCTGCACGACGCTGCCTAAGCAACCGGTGGTAGCGATCAACCCGTCGCTGTGCTGTGCGAACAGTTCCCAATCCATTCGAGGTTTGTAGTAGTAACCCTCTAGGAAGGCTCGGCTACAAAGCTTGAGTAAATTTTTGTAGCCAGTGTTGTTTTCAGCGAGCAATGTGAGGTGGTAGTAGAGCTTGGCGCCGTCATTAGTGTCGCCCCCGGAATCATCCACACGTCGACCTCGACGCGCTGGACGTTCTTCCCGGCTCTCGAGGGCCATATAGGCCTCGGTACCGATGACCGGTTTGATGCCTTGGTCGTTGCAGGCTTTATAGAAGTCGAGTACTCCGTACATGTTTCCGTGGTCGGTGATGCCTAGCGCTGGTTGTCCGTCAGCGGCTGCTGCTGCGACGGCTTCGGAGACGCGCGCCGCTCCATCGAGCATGGAGAACTCTGTGTGGGTGTGGAGATGGACGAACGAGCGTTTCACGTGGAGTGGGTCAAATCGATTCGCAGGTGGTTCTGGGGGTGCCTCATGGCACCATGGAAGGAATCTAGTCCCACGGAGCCCGGACGAATCACATGAGTGTCACCAATCCATCTGAGCGTTTAAGCGATGTTCTCGTCGATGAGGACCCTCGCGACGGTTTGTGGGATCTCGTTGACTCCGGTTGGGCTGACGAATTCCTTCCGGAACTACCAGCTCTTCGTCTTGAACAGGACCCTATCCACCGGCATAAAGATGTGCTGAGTCATACGATTGCAGTGACCAGCCAAAGCCCGGCCCGTCTCCGTGTTCGTCTCGCGGCGCTCTTCCATGATGTAGGAAAACCTCGCACCCGATCCTATGAACATGGTGGGGTGACGTTCCGACATCACGAAGCCGTGGGAGCTCGGATGGCCCGCAAACGTATGCCGAAGTTGGGATACGAGGACGAACTCACAACCGATGTTGCCCGACTGGTGTTTCTTTCAGGACGGTTTAAGGGCTACGCCGATGGTTGGAGCGACAGTGCCGTGCGCAGATACGCGAGAGATGGTGGGGCGCTCTTGGGAGATCTCAACGACTTAGTTCGCAGTGACTGCACTTCACGTAACCCGCGTCGGGTTGTAGCACTACACACTGCGCTTGACGACCTCGAAGAACGAATATCGGAATTAGCTCGAGATGAGGCGATTAAAGCAGAACGACCTGAAATTGGTGGTGACCAAGTCATCGCCCACCTAGAAATCGAACCCGGCCCTGTCGTAGGTCAAGCGCTCAAGTTCCTGCTCGAGTTGAAACGCGTTGAAGGAAGCTTGGGTGAAGCCGAAGTTCTTACCCGTTTAGATGCGTGGTGGGCTGAACGCTCGAATTAAGAAGCGAACCCAATATCAACTCGTCAGGTTTGACCGGCAAGTTTGCGGTTCTTGACCTTAGCTTTCACGTAGTCACGGTTCATAAAAGCGATGAAATCAAGACTGATTTCTTTGGGACACGCTTCGTGGCACTCTCCGTGGTTGGTGCATGAACCAAAGAAACTTTCCATGGTTTCGACCATGGATTCGGTGCGTTCAAAACGTTGAGACTGCCCTTGGGGAATGAGATTGAGATGTCCAAGCTTGGCGGAGGTGAAGAGCTGAGCCGCGGAGTTCGGGCACGCCGCTACGCATGCTCCACAACCGATACAGGCCGCGGCGTCGAACGAAGTGTCTGAAGCTTCTTTAGGTACGGGTGTCAGGTTCGCATCTGATGCGGCACCTGTGTTCACTGAGATATAGCCCCCAGCTTCAATGATCCGATCGAACGCACTGCGGTCCACGACCAAGTCACGGACGACAGGGAAAGCTCGTGCTCGGAATGGTTCAACAACGATCGTTTCTCCGTCATTGAACTTTCGCATGTGCAACTGACACGTAGTGGTGGCTTTTTCTTGACCGTGTGCCTGACCATTGATCATGAGGCTGCACGTTCCGCAAATGCCTTCCCGGCAGTCGTGATCAAATTCAATGGGAACTTTGCCGTCTTGAATCAAACCCTCGTTGACGATGTCCAGCATCTCCAGGAACGACATATCTTCACTGATCCCAGCTGCGGAATAAGTTTCGAAATGGCCGTCATCGAGAGGGCCATCTTGCCGCCAAATCTGGAGCGTCAGGTTTAGCTCCGTACTCACTTGTAGCTCCTCTGGGTTAGTGCAACGTTTTCGAATGTCAGTTCCTCTTTATGGCGGGTCTGCACCGAACCTGAACCGTTCCACTCCCACGCGGCAACATGCGCGAAATTTTCGTCGTCTCGCTTAGCTTCCCCCTCCTCGGTCTGGTGCTCAGCTCTGAAATGTCCGCCGCAACTTTCTTCTCGATCAAGAGCATCACGAGCCATAAGTTTCGCTAACTCAAAGAAGTCAGCCACCCGACCTGCTTTCTCAAGGCCGGAATTCAGTGTTGCGGCCGAACCAGGAAGACGAAGATCCTTCCAGAACTCCTCTTCCAAAGCTGGGATCTCACTGAGCGCCTTCTCCAGACCTTCTTTGGTGCGTTCCATACCGATGTAATCCCAGACGATTTTGCCCAGCTCCCTATGGAACCAATCCACGGAACGAGTACCGCCTATCGACAAGAACCGATCGACCTGACTCTTCACAGCCGCTTCCGCCTCAACGAAGACTGGATCATCAGTAGAGACCGGTGCTTCACCGAGTCGACCTGCCAAGTCATCCCCAATGGTGTACGGCAAAACGAAATAGCCATCGGCCAGTCCTTGCATGAGCGCAGAGGCACCTAAACGGTTGGCTCCATGATCAGAAAAGTTTGCTTCACCAATCGCGTAACAGCCTGGGATGGTGGTCATGAGGTTGTAATCGACCCAGACGCCACCCATGGTGTAATGCGTCGCGGGGTAAATCCGCATGGGGACCTTGTAGGGGTTTTCGCCAGTGATGCGTTCATACATATCGAATAAGTTGCCGTATTTAGAACGCACAACCTCTTCACCGTCACGTTCGATCACAGCACCAAAATCTAGGTACACGCCGTTTTTTATTGGGCCAACTCCCTTGCCTTGGTCCACTACCGTCTTCGAATTTCGAGACGCCACATCGCGAGGAACTAAATTGCCGAAGGCAGGGTACTTCCGTTCGAGGTAGTAGTCCCTGTCACTTTCAGGTATCTGGTCAGGCGGTCGCGCTTCATCAAATGCCTCTGGCACCCAAATCCGTCCATCGTTACGCAACGACTCCGACATCAACGTCAGCTTGGACTGGAACTCATCGCTGGCAGGGATACAAGTCGGATGAATTTGTGTGTAACACGCATTCGCAAAAAATGCGCCCTTGCGATGGGCGCGCCAGGCGGCTGTGACGTTGCAAGCCATAGCGTTTGTTGACAAGTAGTAGACGTTGCCGTAGCCGCCGGTTGCTAACACGACTGCGTGGCTTGAATGGCTGCGCACTTCGCCGCTCACCAAGTCTCGAGTAACTACCCCACAAGCGCGACCATCTTTAAGCACCACATCGAGCAACTCGGTTCTGGTGTGAAGTTCTACACTTCCAGCAGTGATCTGCTTCGCTAAAGCTTGGTACGCGCCCAACAGTAACTGTTGGCCTGTTTGGCCCCGGGCGTAAAATGTTCTACTTACCTGCGCCCCTCCGAATGAACGGTTATCGAGCAGGCCACCGTATTCGCGTGCAAATGGCACACCCTGAGCTGCTGCTTGATCGATGATGTTGACAGAAACTTCAGCAAGACGATGAACGTTTGCTTCACGGCTTCGGTAGTCGCCGCCCTTGACAGTGTCATAGAACAAACGGTGGACTGAATCGCCGTCGTTGGTGTAGTTCTTGGCGGCATTGATGCCGCCCTGAGCTGCGATCGAATGCGCACGCCGCGGTGAGTCATGAAAGGTAAAGACCTTTACGCGATATCCCAACTCGCTCAATGATGCCGCAGCGGACGCTCCAGCTAAGCCCGTCCCGATGACAATGATTTCGAAACGGCGTTTGTTGTTGGGGTTGACCAACTTCACAGAGAACTTGTGGTTCTCCCACTTCTCTCCGATTGGTCCCTCAGGGATCTTTGAGTCGAGAACTGTCATCAGTGTTTCTCCGCCTCGTGCTCTAAACAAGCCACGTCACCAACGTCACATATCCGGTTGTCGTCATTGATTAGCCCGACCTTGACTAGCACGGGGAAGCTGAGGTTACCCACGAGGATTACCCCGGCTATGAGCTTCGCCAAAGTGCGGCGCAACTCGTTGTACTTCGGGTTGTTGATGCCCAAACTCTGAAAAAGACTCCAGGTGCCGTGGAAGATGTGAATGACCAAAGCAACATTTGCCACGACATAAATAATTGCGACGGGCAGGTTAGAAAGACTTGCGACCACGTTGTGGTACGGGTCTCCGAGTACGTAGTCGGCGCCCAGCCACCATCCCCACGTGAGATCAGCGAGATGGAAAAGCAAATAGAGAAGGATGATGGGTCCAGTCCATCGCATCGTTCGGCTGGCGTAGTTCGCAGCGACGTAGTCACGTTTGCTGCCGTACTTCTTCTCACCTCCGACAAAATTTGCTTTGTCACTTGCCTTGCGACTCCGTTCCTTTAACGAGTAAGCGGAGTGAATGTGCAACACGAACATGGCGGCTAGGCCTAGCCGCAAAACCCATAACAACAAGGTTCGAGGCAGCAGCCCCCCGCCCAAACTCCGAAGCGATTCGGCATATTCGTGTAACTGGACCGGTCCTTCATAAATATGCAGGTTGCCGATCATGTGCACGATGACAAACCCGAGCAAACCAATGCCGGTCAAAGCCATGACCCACTTGCGTCCAATGGATGACTGATAGATATCCAACGGAAAGGGCAACTGCCGTTTTCGTTGAAAGATCGGAGTCGAACCAGGTGGGTTCGTCGCCGGGGCCGCCATGGACAACCTCCTGTAGAAGAAACGTGCTCGGGGAACCGTATCTCCAGAGAAGCCTCAATGCAGAACTCGTCAGCAAACCTTTATCTCATAGGAGTTAATTGCGTGAACGCCGGTACCTCGTAATTCAAGGGAAAGACTGGCGTAACCGATTCGATCCGCCATCAAAATCAGTTCAGCAACTTTTGTCACGCTGTCAGGTTCGAAGTGTCCGCTATAGGTCCAACGCTGAGGTTTTGAGCCCGGAGCATGCCAGTCGATCGTGAGCGTCGCCGGGCCAATATGGTCTCGTAAGTCTGAGACGACATGCACCGCGCATGTCTTTTGTCCCATCAGCATCGTTTCGCCGTGGAGATCAGCCACGACTATCACTGGCCGATTAGCGGCCGTCAACGCATCCCAAGCCTTTTTGGGTTGCCGACGATGATCTAACACCGCGCAACTCACATACGGCATTGCGTCGGCGAGAAGAAATTGGCAGAACCCACCGCAGGGTCGATATTTCAATGTTCGGAGAATCTCAACAGTGTGCCGAATGACTTCCGCCTGACGTTCTTGTGTTCGTAGAACCCAGTCAGCCCAGTTCTCTGAGCTACGCAAAGGTGAGTGACGCTCAAGCAAATCCAATTGTGCTCCGAATTTGTCTGAGAGCACACTCGTTGCGAGATCAGGAAATTTGTCCGACTCACATGCCTTGGCGATCTCCTCGTCAGCGGGCAAGGCTTGTGCCCCAAATTCTGAAACGAATCTCAACATGCGTGGCAATCGTGACGCCAACGCTTGAAGATGTGAGATTTCGCCATGCCGCCATCCGAACCAAAGATGCGAATCGGTTCCATCGAGTTGAGGAACATGGGGAGGTACACCCGAATGAGCGATAACAGGTCGAGTGGGGTCAACCTTTTCAAAAGAACGCTTCACTGAACGGTCCAACATCGTCCGATTCCACGACGGAATCTGCTGAATGCGGGAGGCAAACGGACCGTATTTCGTGTTGTTGCCGCTATCTGCTCGAACCCCCGGCGCGTGGTCGTAGCGGAAGGGTTCGTTATGTGCGCTCCACAGAACGAGGGAAGGGTGATGCCCGAGTTGAGCTACCGCAGCCGTTGCTTGACGAATTGCCTGCATTTTGATGGTGCGCGCATGCCCCCACTGAAGCGGGAAATCCTGAAAAAGCAAAATCCCCAGCTTGTCCGCCTCTTCATATAGGTGAGGATGCGCGATGTGGCCGTGTACGCGAACCAAATCAAGTCCAGCGTTCTTCGCGAGAGTCAGATCCCGTCGGTAATCGCTACGCGAAACAGACGATAGATCATTGGAGCAAGGACCGAGATTGGTGCCTTTGAGGAAAATTCGTTCGCCGTTTACCGAAGCGATCCAATTGCGAAGCTCAAATGTCCGAAAGCCCGTTCGACGAACACGAATGTCGCTCCGTTCACCTTCGAACTTCACTTCGACCTGCACGTCGTAAAGCGGTTGGTCGCCGAGAGCAAATGGCCACCACAGCTCCGGTTTCTCGACTGCAACATGCCATTCAATTTCATTTCGTCCGCGAGCAAGAACGATCTGCTGTTGGTGTTCAGTTATTTCAGAGCAACTGATCAGAGTGCCGATGTCTGCGGTGGTGGTGACAGCGCTATCGAGGGTCGCTCCCAGTCGAATAATGGCCCTGTCGTTGTCGGCTTCGAGAACGAGAACTCGTAAATCGTCGACCCGGATCGGTCCCGTCTCCTCCACGCGAACGTCTCGCCAAAGTCCGCCGGGATTCAAACGCTGATCCAAACTGTCTGAATGTTGCAACACGCCTGTGATATTTCGTTTAGCGGTGCGATCAACAGGTTCATCGCAGGTGGCTTCGATAGCCAAGAGGTGTTCTCCGCTTAACGACGTCGCTTCGGTGATCTCGAAACAATGTTCAACGAAATATCCCTCCGTGTCTCCGAGGTATGCCCCGTCGAACCAGACATCACCTTGATAGCAGAGGCCATCGATAGCGAGCCAGCGGCGACGCCGCTCATCCAATCCTTTGAGTTCAAAGCGGTGCCGGTACAAGACCCCGTCGGCGTCACAAAACTCTTCAACGTTACGCCACAAGCCCGGAACTTCGATCTCAACCCAGTCACTGTCATCGAGGTCGATGTCGCCCACATGATGACGGTCACCTTCTTCGGCCTGTCGAGCCTTCCAGCGACCCGACAGGGAGACTCCCCGTTCTCTATCTTGTAGTCCACTCACGATCATGCCGACCGTAGCGGTCTGAGCGACCCGCACGTGCGCGTCGGCGGTTAGGGTGCGCCCATGACACAGCCCACCAACGTTGGAGAACTAAGAAAATCGGGATGGGTGTCCCGACCAGTAAAAGAAGAAATGCGACAAAACGCAGTCGGTCTCATTGCCAAAGCACAACCTCTCTTCGATGGAGTCATCGGTTACGAAAACACTGTGTTGCCTCAACTCGAAAACGCGGTACTAGCGGGCCATGACGTGATCTTTTTAGGAGAGCGCGGCCAAGCCAAAACCCGAATGATCCGTTCACTCGTCACTTTGCTCGATGAATGGATGCCCTACATCGAAGGTTCGGAAATCTTCGACGACCCCTACGCTCCGGTGTCAAAATATGCCAAAGATCTGCTGAAAAAACGTGGAGACAAAACACGACTCGCTTGGGCTCACCGAAGCGTGCGCTACGGAGAAAAGCTCGCCACCCCCGACACCTCCATCGCTGACCTCATCGGAGAAGTTGACCCTATAAAAGTTGCTGAAGGTCGATACCTCTCAGACGAACTCACCCTTCACTACGGAATGGTGCCCCGAACCAATCGCGGGATCTTCGCCATCAACGAACTCCCAGATTTAGCTGAACGAATACAGGTAGGTCTCCTCAACGTTCTCGAAGAACGCGATGTGCAAATCCGCGGCTACAAGGTGCAACTGCCACTAGATGTTTTGCTTGTCGCATCAGCCAACCCTGAGGATTACACCAACAGGGGTCGACTGATCACCCCTCTAAAGGACCGGTTCGGAGCGCAAATCCGAACTCACTATCCACTCGAAATCGACACTGAAATGGAAATCGCCGAGCAAGAGGCGGTCCCCCTCAAAGCGGACGGTCTCTCCATCACCGTCCCCGAATTCATGACGGAAGTCATAGCGACCTTCAGCCATATCTGTCGATCCAGCCCCCAAGTGAATCAGCGCTCCGGGGTGTCTGTTCGCATGACTGTTACTAACTACGAGACGCTGGTAGCCAACGCAACCCGACGAGCGTTACAAGCCGGTGAGAGTTATGTCGTACCCCGCGTCAGTGACCTAGAAGCCTTGATGGCATCGTCAAGTGGAAAAATCGAAATCGAATCCATTGAAGAAGGCCGCGACGGACAAATCGTCAACCAAATGTTGAAAGCAGCGGTGCTCGAAGTATTCAAAAGCCGTTTCTCTCCTGAAGATCTGGTAGCTGTCGTCGACAGTTTCGATGAAGGGATCGTTGCGCACACAGGTGATGACATTGGGTCCGGCGAATACGCAGATTTACTCGCCGGCAACGCCGCACTCAGCGAAGCCGTATCGGAGCTAACTGACTCCGCTGAGCCCGCCGACCTCGCGAGCGCCGTCGAACTCATCCTAGAAGGCCTCCATTTGTCCAAACGATTAAACAAGGAGGCCCTCGGGGTGCGCGCTACCTACCGGGGTAGAGGCTAAAGCTCAACATGGCATAGGAATTACGACCAATGGTGATCAGACGACGACGCAAAAAGCGAGAAGGCGCACGTTTCCTTTATTCCGCGTGGGACGGCACACAGGTCGGATTCGACTACGACGCGCAAGACCTGTTCAAAGAACTCACCGACGACCTGGTGTACCACGGAGATCTCAACGCAGCGATGCGTCGTCTCATGCAACAAGGTTTCGAAGACCGAGACGGTAATCACCTACAAGGTTTACGCGACATGCTCGAACAACTTCGAGAACGCAGACAAGAAATGCTTGACCAGTTCGACCTTGGTGGCATTTATGACGAAATCAACGAGAGTCTTGATGACGTCGTCGCCGAAGAAAGAGATGCCGTCGAAGACCACGTAGCGGACGCCGCCGACTCAGGTGATCAACGGGCCACCGACATCGCTGAAGCCTCAGCGGCAGACAAGAACCTTCAACTCGACATGCTGCCGCCGGATCTAGCCGGGAAAGTTCGGGGCCTACAGAACTACGAGTTCGTGTCAAACGAAGCACGAGAGCAGTTCGAAGAACTCATTGAACGCCTTAAAAAGGAAGTAGCTCAAAGCCAATTCGACCAGATGGCTGGTGCGATGGGGGAGATGGGCCCCGAAGATTTGTCGCGCATGAAAGACATGATGTCTGAGCTCAATCAGATGATTGAGCAACGAAACCAAGGAAAAGAAACCGACTTCGACGGATTCATGGATCGTTACGGCGATTTCTTCCCCGAAAATCCTGAGACACTCGATGAGCTCCTCGAAATCATGGCTGAACGCATGGCGGCCATGCAGGCGATGATGAATTCACTCACACCAGAACAACGGCAACAGCTCCAAGAACTCGCGTCGGAACTCATGGATGACATGGATTTGCAATGGCAGACCCAACAACTCGCTCAACATTTACAAGAAGCTTTCCCCGACATGAACTGGGATGGGAGTTATCAGTTCGGAGGCGAAGAGCAATTAAATATGCCTCAAGCCACCGACGTCATGCAGCAACTTGGTGACCTGGATTCGCTTCAAGAAATGCTGCAAAACGCGTCGAATCCCGGAGCGCTCGCCGAGGTGGACCCAGAACGAGTCGAACAGCTCCTCGGACGCGAATCCGCTGAAGCTCTGCAACGTCTCAGCGAAATGGCTCGCATGCTCGAAGAGAACGGTCTCGCTGAGAACAAAGAAGGTCGATTAGAGCTGACTCCCCGAGCTTTGAGAGCCATCGGGAAAAACGCGCTCGGCGACCTGTTCGAAAAATTGATAGATGACCAAGTGGGTTCGCACCAAATCACCCGAACCGGGATCGGCCACGAACGAGCCTACGAAACCAAACAATACGAATTTGGTGACAACTTCAACCTCAACATCCAACAGACCATCCGCAACGCCATTGGTCGACAAGGCCCCGGTTCACCGGTTCAACTCACTCCAGATGACTTTGAAATTGAGCGGACAGAGATGACCACTCGAGCATCAACCGTTTTGATGCTCGACCTATCCCTGTCGATGCCCATGCGTGACAACTTTCTGCCGGCCAAAAAAGTCACCATGGCTCTCCATTCCCTGATCAGTTCTCAGTACCCGCGTGACTACCTTGGGTTAGTTGGCTTCGCCGAATCCGCCTTCGAATTCAAAGCCCAGCAGCTTCCCGAGGTTTCCTGGGACTACGCGTACGGCACCAACATGCAGCACGGATTCATGATCGCCCGTCGTCTATTGGGACGACAAAGCGGTACCAAACAAATCATCATGATCACTGACGGAGAACCCACCGCACACATAGGACCCAACGGGCAGCCATATTTTAACTACCCCCCGGCTCCCGAAACGGTAGAGGCCACCCTCAAAGAAGTCGCCCGAGCCACCAAAGAAGACATTCGAATCAATATCTTTATGCTCGATCCCAATAGCTACCTCCGCCAATTCGTCGAAACCATGACCCGCATGAACGGAGGGAGGGCTTTCTTCACAAGCCCTGACAATCTGGGTGATTACGTCCTCGTCGACTTCCTAGAACATCGACGACGCCTCAGTGCTACGGGACGTTTTTGATGACGTTGAATATCGCGTGGCCACGGCGACGCTTCACATTGTCCGTTGAGCTACTATCTTCGCCTCAATGACTCCCACCCAGCTTGCACCTGATCGCATCCGCAAAGGTGAACGCACGCGCACCCGGATATTGGACGCAGCAGCTGATGTGCTGGCCCGCAACGGATATGCGGCTGCGACGCTGACCGAAATCGCAGCGGTGGCAAAAATGCAAGCCGGGAGTCTCTACTACCACTTCGACTCTAAAGACGCGATCGTTGAGGAAGTGATGCGCGTAGGCATCGACCACGCGCGCGACGCCATACGGGCTGGCTTAAGCGCGGCAGGAGAAGACGCTTCAGGTCACGACCGACTCACGGTTGCTGTCGTCGCCTATGTCACAGCCATCACCATTGACTCAGACTTCACTCAAGCAAACATTCGATGCTTTGAGGAATCGCCCGAAGCCACAAGGAAACACCTCGCGGTTGCGTTGCGGGAGTTCGCCAATGGATGGGTCAAGCTCATCGAGTCGGGACAACGAGACGGATCGTTACGAGATGACGTGGAAGCACGGGTCATCGCTCGGATGGCGATCGCAGCGATGAACTCTGTGGTTAGTTGGTGGCGCCCAGATCGCGAACTCGATATTGACGGCGTAGCACGCATGTTCGCGACCACCATGGTCGACGGGCTTGCTAGCGACGCGTAGACAGTCTTCTCGGAGGATTCCGCGTGAAGTTCAACCTATTTATGTACTGCACCACGGGACGGCGCGATGAGCTCGAAGCGGGCCTGGCAGGACTCAACAACGACTACTACCAACGCATGCTCACCGAAATTGCCGATATCGCCCGATACGCCGACCGGCACGGCTGGCACGGATTAGGTCACCCCGAACACCACCTTCAGATCGAAGGTTTCGAAGCCTCCAACGACCTAGGGCTGATGGCATCGTGGATCGCCAACGCAACCGAACGCCTCAGAATCATTTCCTGCGGATTCGTCTCAACCACCCATAACCCTTTGCGTGTGGCAGAACAAATTTCTACCCTCGACCACATGACGGGCGGGCGGCTCGGCGTTGGTATTGTTCGGGGATACCAGCACCGATGGGTCGACCAACTAAAAATCCGGCCCGACCTCGCAGCAGTTGGGTACTGGAATAAAGACACTGACACCGACGAATACAATCGCCGATTTTTTGCTGAGTTTGTTGAGGTAGTGCTCACTGCGCTGACCGAGCGAACCTTCAGCTACCAAGGCGAGTTTTGGAAATTCCCTAACGACAATCTCAACCCTCACACCCAGACGGTCTACTCCGATTACGGCGCAGGAGTTGACCCTGATATGACGATCCACGAGATCGGCATAGCTCCACGACCTCTGCAACATCCGCACCCCCCGCTATATGGGGGCTTCACCATGTCAATGAAAACAGCGCTTTTTTGGGCAAAATATGGGGGAACTCCCATTGTCCTCAGTGACAAGCTGGACTTCTGCGAAGCGCTATGGAACACCTACCGAGAAGAAGCTTCCCGCCATCACATCGAAAAACCCGTAGGGCACGAAGCTGCTTGGGGAGGAATAGCAGTATGCGCTCCAACCGACATCGACGCCCAAAAACAGTTTCAGGACATGGAGTGGTTCTGGGAAAAGTGGGGCAATCAATTCGGTCAAGGTTTGCCACTCAAACTGGTGGGCAGTCCCGACACCATCAGCAGACAAATTGAGGAGGCCCACCAAAAACTTGGATTCGATGAAGTCTTCTTCCTGATCCCGCAAGGTATTCACTCCAGCGACCAAATCATCGAATCCTTAGACCTCATCACCGAACATGTCATGCCGCGGTTCTCCTGAAGTGTTGGGAAACATCACTGCGCAACGGCGAGGCTCTTGGGTCGTTGTTACCGCGTCGGGTGAACTTGATCTCGCTACTGTCCCAGCGCTGCGCAGCGCCAGCAACCAGGCCCTCCAACTTGGAGACGATCAACCGCGGATCGCTGTCAATCTGACCAGCGTTGAATTAATTGACTCCACTTGTTTGGGATTACTCATCGGTTTACGACGGAAGGTCAAGCAAAGAGATGGACAACTGGTGGTTCTAACCAACGAACGGATAGATCAAATTCTTGATGCCACCGACACGAGCTCCCTTTTTGAGCGGAGTGACACGTTGCCACCTTTCAACGATGACTGAGCCTGAATCACGGGGAAGCAAAGCCGGTGGCTCTAGCCTGGTTAGTTCATGGCTGGATCCGACTCACTACTGAAACGGCCGACATTCGCTAGCAGCGACCACCGTCTGGCGAAGTTCGTAGCCCGCCCTGTTCTTCGCTTCATAGATCGCGAAGTTGCCGGAGGAGTTTTGCTACTTCTCGCGACAGCTGTAGCGCTGATATGGGCAAATTCAGCCTGGGCTGATGGATACCAGAACTTCTGGCACGCCGAGATCGAGTTGACGGTCGGACCCTGGCATCTCCCTGAGCTCAGTGTTGGCCACTTCGTGAACGACGCCCTGATGGCACTGTTCTTCTTCGTGGTCGGCTTAGAGATAAAACGTGAACTTGTCACAGGAGACCTCAGCTCATTTCGTGCCGCGGCTCTACCGGCTATCGGCGCGCTCGGAGGAATGATCGTCCCCGCAGCGCTATATCTGACACTCAATGGGGCAGGTGAAGCTTCGCGAGGTTGGGGCATCCCGATGGCCACCGACATTGCGTTCGCCGTTGGAATCGTGGCTCTCCTGGGGGCGCGCGTCTCCCCCAAAATCAAACTCTTCCTCCTCACCTTGGCGATTGTTGACGACATCGGCGCAATCGCGGTAATTGCTATCTTCTACACCAGCGACTTCAGCACAAGCTGGCTGCTCATAGCAGTTGTAGGACTGGTCGCGGTGTGGGTGTTGCAACGACTTCGGGTCTGGGCCATACCGGTCTATGCAGCACTCGGCATCTTCATTTGGTATGCCACTTTGGAATCAGGAGTTCACGCGACAATCGCAGGAGTTGCGCTTGGGTTACTGACCCCAGCACGGCCTCTTCTTAATCAGCGCGACGCCCAACAAATAGTGGATGCCCTTCCGAGCGACGCCAATGTGGCCGAAGTCCGCCACGCGTCTTTCCTAGCTCAAGAGTCGGTTCCCTTGACCGAACGTCTAGAAAACATGCTCCACCCCTTCACTGCGTTCATGATTATCCCGGTCTTCGCTCTGGCAAATGCCGGCATATCGTTGAGTTCTGACAAAATCTCTGCCGCAGCGAGTAGCGGTGTCACTCTTGGCATTGTCTTAGGGCTTGTCGTAGGCAAACCTGTAGGCATCACCCTATTTGCTTGGGTAGCCACACGGTTCGGATTCGCGCTCCCCGAAGGAGTTCGATGGCCACAATTCATTGGAATGGGACTTGCTGCTGGGATCGGGTTCACGGTATCGATCTTTCTAGCGGGGCTCGCCTTCGAAACTCCCGCTATCACCGACCTCGCCAAGATCGGAATTCTTGTGGCGTCCTTAATCGCAGCTATCGCAGCGTTGCTGCTATTGCGACTTAACGACCCCTCACCTCCTAGCGAATGATCGACGCGATTCTCTTTGATTTTGATGGAGTCATCCGACAATGGGACGAGCCGGACCTTTGGACCTTTGAAGCTGACGCTGGAGTTGAAAGTGGAACCGTATTTGCGACGGCATTCGCGGTGGACCTCCACGAGCCGCTTACGAGAGGAAAACTCACGTGGGGTGAGTGGCGAAACGAAACTGAACGCAGGCTCGTGAACGACCATGGAGAATCGATTCGCCCAATCGCGGCCAAGTTCTTTGAATTTGAAGGCCGCATCGACGCTGAAATGGTGGAACTCCTTGAAAGGTTGCCACCGCGGCTTCAACTGGGCCTTTTGACGAACAATCACGACCAATTCGAAGAATATCTGCGACGCGTCGGCCTCGAAGATCGATTCGATGTGGTGATTAATACTCACCGAATTGGGGTCGCGAAACCTGACTCACGTGCCTACCTAACTGCAACGGCTCAACTGGGAGTGACACCACAACGTTGTCTTTTCATCGACGACCTAGAAGTGAATGTCGCAGGCGGAGAAGCTGTAGGGCTGGTCTGCCACCACTTCCAGTACCGAGAGGGCCTCGTTCGCCGCCTAAAGGAATTGGGAATAGAACTAATCGACCGTCAGAGGTAGTTGCTGCGCACGCCGCGGCTTCGTAGGCTTTTCGTTTGGTGCCAAAGCGCACCTTGCCGCGTCGGACCCCCGTCGGCCCGGACCGAACCGGCATCTTCTACTCAATTGGGCCGAACTGAGAGGACATCGTGACAGCGATTCCCTATTTTGCGCTGATCGCTTCAGCATTAGCGCTCGTTCTTGCTTACTACTTTGCCAAGACCGTCATGAAGGCGGACGAAGGTACCGATCTGATGAAAGAGATCGGCCAGGCTATCCGTGAAGGAGCAATGGCTTTCCTTCGCCGCGAATACCAGTGGGTTTCGGTCTTTGTGGTCGCCATGTTCGTGCTGCTGTTGGTGGTACCTATCGATGGAAGACCCTCGGCTTCATTTGCCTATCTGATGGGAGCGTTACTCTCGTCGGTTGCTGGTTTCATCGGTATGCGAATCGCGACAGCGGCAAACACCAGAACAGCAAACGCGGCCCGCGAAGGTGCTGCAAAGGCTTTACCCCTTGCTTTCAAAGGCGGTGCAGTCATGGGCTTCACCGTTGCTGGGCTGGCTTTGCTTGGCATTTCTTTCAACTACCTGCTGTGGGTCACCTGGCTGGGAGTTGACAGCGCTTTTCAGGTTGTAGCGGCGTTCGGACTTGGGGCGAGCTCCATAGCTCTATTCGCTCGTATTGGCGGCGGTATCTTCACCAAAGCTGCTGACATTGGCGCTGACCTAGTTGGAAAAGTCGAAGCTGGAATTCCCGAAGATGATCCGCGCAACCCAGCAACGATTGCAGATGCTGTTGGCGACAACGTCGGCGACGTCGCCGGAATGGGTGCCGATCTTTTCGAATCGTACGCTGGTTCGATAGTCGCCCCCATCGTGCTGGTGTCACTTCTCATGTCCGGAGTTTTTATTAAGGGCGACGAACTTCAGGTGTTCGGAGATTACGAATCACTGCTGATGTACCCGATTCTGATCGGAGCACTAGGAATGATTGCATCGATCGTCGGTGCTTTACTTACCCGAGGGAAAGAAGGCCAGAGTCTTTCGAAGCAACTTCACACCGGCCAGTACGTCGCTATGGGCCTCACCGTCGTCTTCGCTATTGCTGGCACTCAGTGGTTATTCGGTGGAGCTTCCACAGCTGATGGTTCTGACATTGTTCAAACACCTATCTATCTTGCGTTCACGATTATCATCGGCCTGCTTGGCGGCTGGGCGATTGGCTTCATATCGGAATACTTCACCTCCGAGCATTACAAACCAGTAAAAGGCATCGCGGCGCAATCAGAAACAGGCGCGGCGACAGTGGTAATCGAGGGCATCGCGAAAGGCAAACTTTCGACGCTTCCGTCGGTCGTTGTGGTCGTAACGATGATCGGCTTGTCTTACTGGTTTGGGGGCGCGGCGTTCGGCCAAACGGGAGACGTCATCGGTCTCTACGGTGTCTCACTGTCCGCAATCGGCATGTTGGCCGTCACCGGGGTCATTGTGGCAGTCGACGCTTACGGTCCCATCGCTGACAACGCAGGCGGTATCGCCGAAATGGCGAAACTTCCGTCCGAAGTGCGCGAGGTGACTGACAGCCTTGACGCACTCGGTAATACCACTGCAGCTGTCGCGAAGGGTTTCGCAGTTGGGTCCGCGGCCGTTACTGCCTTAGCGTTATTCAAATCCTTTAGCCTTACCGCAGGCTCAGACGTCAACCTTGATATCAACGACACTGCTGTGACCATCGGCCTGTTTCTCGGAGCGATGACACCGTTCGTTTTCGCGGCGATGACAATGTCGGCGGTGGGTCGAGCAGCTCAAGCGATGATCGTTGAGGTGAGGCGACAATTTGCGGAAATCCCGGGATTGCGAGAAGGACGACCAGGCGTCAAGCCTGACAGCCGACGCTGTGTTGACATCTCCACCCAAGCAGCTTTGCGCGAAATGCTTTTACCAGGAGGCTTGGCAATTGTTTTGCCGCTCGCTATTGGGTTCATCGATGTCAACGCTCTTGGTGGATTCTTGGCGGGAGCGGTTGTTACGGGCTTCTTAATGGCTATCTACATGGCGAACTCAGGTGGAGCCTGGGACAACGCAAAGAAATACATCGAAGCTGGGGCACATGGCGGTAAAGGCACCGACGCGCATTCCGCAGCAGTTGTTGGGGACACAATCGGTGACCCATTCAAAGACACCTCAGGACCGGCCATGAACATCCTCATCAAAGTCATGACGATCGTTTCGTTGGTTTTTGTTCCTGCGTTTATTTGATTACCGGCTCCTACGCTCGGGTTACTTTCCGAACAGGAGGTAACTCGAGCGCGGCTGGGTTATCCATCATGGCCTACGGCCTAGCCTTAAACAATGGATCTCCGAAACGCACAGGTATTAATCACCGGCGCCAGCCGAGGGATCGGCGCGGCATTGGCTCGGGCCTTCGCTGACGAAGGAGCACGTGTAGCTCTGGCAGCACGATCGGTCGAGGATATCGACGCGTTAGCAGATGAACTTGGCGGTTCTTCCTACCCTTTGGACGTTACTGACCCCGACCAACTGGATGGATTTATCCAACGTGTTGAGGCCGAGGGAGGGCCAATCGACGTGTTGGCGAATAACGCGGGGATAGAGACCCAAGATTTTGTGGAAGACATAACCGAAGAACGTCTCACCCAGGTCGTTGCAACTAACCTTCTTGCCCCGTTACGCCTCACTCGCCAAGCCCTGCCCGGCATGATTGAACGAGGACACGGCCATCTCCTCTACACGTCCTCCCTAGCGGCGATAACACCAGCACCGGGGCTCGCCCCCTACTGTGCGTCGAAGGCCGGACTCACCCGCTTTGCTGAAGCCGTACGCATGGAAATCAAAAACACGGGAGTTCAGGTCACCACCATGCACCTCGGTCCTGTGGACACGGGCATGTGGGAACGAGTGACCGCTAACCCTGCGTTTGACGCCGCGCAACAACGGCTGCGACAACTACGAATGATTGCAGACGTCAGCCCGGAAAAAGTCGCTGCCGACGCAGTTCAGGCAGTACTGAAAGGAAAACGAGAAGTTCGTCACCCCAAACGCCTTTCGGGGACAATGGCGATTGCCGCTTTGCCGGGACGCATCACTGAATTCTTGGTGAGCGGCATCGACCATCGGGTTCACAAGAACCAGCAGTGATCACCGTCATTGCTTACCTCAGTTCGCGCACTCGAACTTTCGATAAATTGCGGTTCCCGAACCGTATGAACCTGTTGTCTAATCCAGTTGCCCAAATGGGGCTGACTGCAGATGACACGCTAAACGAGCGACTCGTCGCACCTGGTACCGCATTAACGACACTGTTTTGAACTGATTCAGTAGTTCGACACGCGACCGAAAAAGAACTGTCCATGCTGATGGAGTTGAGGGGTGCTCGCGGTACGGTCCACTGTGTGTGGCGAACCATCACGACACAAATATTTCGCGGTTTCTGCATGGGAGCCGCCGACATAGTGCCAGGTGTCTCAGGTGGCACCGTCGCCCTGCTGCTAGGTATTTACGACCGTCTCATCGAAGAAATCAAATCAATATCTACAGCCCTCAGCAAACTGGGACGCGGTGACTTTCGCGGATTCAGGCGAAGAATCGGAGCGGTCAACTGGTCGTTCCTCATCAGTCTTCTGGCGGGAATAATACTGGCCGTCGTATTGCTGGTCTCGTGGCTTCGCGACCAAATTCGAGAGCACCCCGTCATTGTCTCTTCAGTATTTTTTGGCCTCATTGCCGCATCGACGTTAGTGACACGACGCGAAATTAGTCAGTGGCGTCGTTCTCGATATTTGATCTTCGTTGGCAGTACCGCACTTACCTTTGGCTTACTCGGCGTCAGATCTGGCAGCATCGAAAACCCGACAACGATCGTCGTGTTGTTCGCAGGCGCTCTTGCCATCTGCGCGATGATTCTGCCTGGTATCAGCGGCTCTTTTGTTCTCCTCACAATTGGTCTCTACGACCACCTCATCGGAGTGATAGAACGCCGGGATTTCGCCGTACTGACCGTATATGCCCTCGGGGCAGCCGTTGGGTTGTGCCTGTTTAGTCACTTCCTCCACTGGCTCTTGAGCCGTTATCGCGACTATGTAGTTGCTGGCCTTCTAGGACTGATGACAGGCTCGCTCCGAGTGTTATGGCCGTGGCCTACGACAGACGGAGGAATCGAAGATACACGACTTGGAATTCCCCACATCGAGCGGCAGCAATGGGAGCTCTCGGTCTCGTGGGATTAGTCCAGATCGCGACCCGATTTCGAAATTTTGATAGAGATGATGCGTTGGAAAGCCCTCCATGACCGGTAACTTCCGCGAGCAGGGCGTTAATCGTTTCTGTCCACCACAAGTTGATACCTACCCAACTGATAGGGAATAACTGACCGCCGTGCCAAAGTCTCTGGTTATCGTCGAATCGCCTGCCAAGGCCAAAACTATTGGGCGTTTTCTAGGTTCTGAGTATGTGGTTGAGTCCTCGGTAGGGCACATACGCGACCTCCCAAATAAAGCAAGTGAACTACCCGCCGTCTACAAAGGCGAATCGTGGGCCAATTTGGGTGTAGACGTAGAAAATGATTTTAAGGCCTACTACGTAGTGCCGAAGAGTTCGGCGAAGCAGGTATCAAAACTTAAGAAACTGCTTAAAGGCGTAGACGAGCTGTACCTCGCAACGGATGAGGACAGGGAAGGTGAAGCCATAGCGTGGCACTTGTTGCAGGTGCTTAACCCCACGGTCCCAGTGCATCGGATGGTTTTTCACGAAATCACAGAGAAAGCGATCCGTGAAGCAGTTGCGTCACCTCGAGAACTTGATCGCCGAATGGTCGATGCTCAAGAAGCTCGTAGAATTTTTGACCGACTGTATGGTTTTGAGGTCTCTCCGGTCATGTGGAAGAAGGTTAAGCCTGGCCTTTCTGCCGGCAGAGTTCAGAGTGTCGCTAATCGCCTAATTGTCGAACGGGAACGCGAACGCATCTTATTTGAGACAGCGGGCTACTCAAGCGTAGAAGCTCAGATGTCTTCCGGTTCGTCCTTTGAGGCGTCCCTTGTCGCTATAAATGACCAGCGAATTGCAACTGGTCGCGATTTCAACGCCCAAGGTGAACTCAACCGAGATGACAGAAGAATCTTAGAAGCCAAACAAGCTCAAGAATTGGTGTCCGCACTGAGTGGCGCAGAGTTCCTTGTTGAGTCGGTTGAATCGAAACCATACCGACGTCGACCTGCACCACCGTTTATGACGTCGACCCTTCAGCAGGAAGCTGGACGGCGACTTGGTTTTTCCTCCGCCAGAACAATGGGTGTCGCTCAAAGACTCTATGAGCAGGGCTACATCAGCTACATGCGTACTGATAGCACCACGTTGTCTGCTGCTGCACTTAGTGCTGCCCGAGATTTGGTTAGAGAGCGATTTGGAAATGGGAATCTTCCTGCAGACGCCCGGCGATACAAGAGCAAAGTAAAAAATGCTCAAGAGGCCCACGAAGCAATTCGTCCAGCAGGAGACACGTGGAGAGCACCCGCTGACCTTGGTTTCGGCGCCTCGACAGATGAAGCGCGGTTGTACGAACTTGTATGGAATTGCACTATTGCAAGCCAGATGAATGATGCCGAAGGTCAGACGGTCACAATTCGTTTAGAGGGCTCAGGAAGCGGAGATGACACCGTTGCGTTCAGCACCAGTGGAACCGTGATCACCTCGCCGGGCTTTCGCCTCATATACGGCCAACAATCAGATGAAGAAGATGACCGCGAACTTCCCAATCTTGCTAAAGGCGACGTAGTGAAGGCCCTATCGGTCGAAAGCGCAGAGCATGAAACGAAACCTCCAGCTCGATATACGGAAGCAACCTTAGTTAGACGGTTAGAAGAGCTCGGTATTGGGCGACCCAGTACATATGCGAGCATCCTCGGTACGATCCAGAATCGAGGTTACGTATGGAAAAAAGGCTCCGCTTTAGTCCCGGCGTTAACTGCCTTTGCCACCGTCGGTCTCATGGAGAATCATTTTTCCCACCTAGTTGACTACGCGCTGACTGCCCGCATGGAAGATGACCTCGACGAGATATCCAAGGGTGAACTTGAGTCTGCCCCATGGCTATCTGATTTCTATTTCGGGGGTGTCGATGGAGACGGAAAGGCCCTTCCCGGTCTTCGTGAACTGGTGTCTGACGAACATCTTAAGGAAATTGATGCCGTAGAGATCAACACGATCCCTATTGGCATTGATGCGGACGGCGTACTTGTTCCCTACATACAAAGAGGCGATCAAATTCGCTCTTTACCTGCAGGTATTGCACCAGATGAGATCACCCTTGAGCGGGCTATCGAACTGTTTGAAACACCCGAAGAGCGAGTTTTAGGGATGGATCCGGAGACCGGTCTCGAGATCATTGCCAGGGTGGGTACCTACGGTCCTTACGTGTCTCTGGGGCGGTTCCCCAAAATGCCGATGGCATCGTCCCCTGGGGGACAACTCTTGAATCTCCCCCTGCATAAGAAAGAACTGAAGGTAGCTCTCGCGTACATGCGATGTATGACCGAACAGCCTGATGATGACTCGGTTCGTCAGGCAGTTAAGAACCCCAAACGCGGAATTGGGGAAGCTGCCATCAAACGCCTTGCTGAATATGGGAAGGAGAACGGAATCAGCCTTCTCGAAGCCTTCGAACAAGCGGAGGAAGCTGGTTCATCAACCGCAGCGCGTAAGGCCATTCGATCGTTTCTTAAGTTGAGAAACTCGATTGCAAAAATGCGTGACTTAGACGCACCGACAGCTCTGCAGTCATGCCTAGATCAATCCGGCTACATGAAAGAGTTGCGATCTGAGGAGAAACAAGAACGCCTGGTCAATATCAACTCATTGATGGAGGTCTCTAATGAGTTTGAAAACGTTATCGAGCTTGTTGTGGAACTGGATCGAATCGACGAATTGAAATCTCAACCAAAACCCAAGACCGCTTCACTTTTTGACACGATGACGATAGAACGAGTCACTCTTGAGGACGCACTTGAACTCCTTAGCCTGCCTCGTACCGTTGGAACGGATCCTTCAGATGGCGTAGAGATCACAGTTCAAAATGGCCCATTCGGGCCATATCTGTTGAAGGGCGGAGAAAGCCGCAGTCTGGATAAGGAAGAACAACTGTTCACGATTACTCTTGAAGAGTGCTTGCAACTTCTCGCGATGCCCAAAAAATTCGGTCGAGCAAAAGCGAAACCCCCACTAAAGGAACTGGGTAAAGACCCAAATAGTGGCAACCCGATTTTGCTTAAAGACGGGAAATGGGGTCATTACGTAACCGATGGGAAGACGAACGCATCGTTGAAAAGTCATGATTCCGTTGAAGAACTCTCTACAGAAAGAGCAGTTGAGCTTCTTGCGGAAAAACGCATCTGATCGTGCGGACCGATAAACGTTAGTGAAAGTGACGGGGTTGAAATTCCTGACCGGTCTGGTAGCAACAGACAAAAATTATCTAATATCCTGTGTTGATTCGAAATTGATCTCACGGTCACCACCGATTTTTCGGAAGGACTCTTAGCCTTCCAAATGGCAGAAGGCTGCACAGAATCTTGAATCACGGACATGGATGAGTTAGACGCACACGTAGCAGAGGGAACGAACAGCCGTCTCGGGCGGTCGCACCCGGTGTTTGGAAGCCCTGGCTTCCTGCGCTTGTGGATCGCTCAGGTAGTCAGCGCGTTCGGAGACTGGATTGGGTTTCTAGCGATTATTGAAATCGCTCGACGCATCGGGGGAGACCAACCAGGATCAGCTATTGCCCTTGTGATGCTTGCCCGAGTACTGCCTGGCTTCTTCTTAGCGTCTGTTGGTGGGGTGATCGTTGATCGGGTAAATCGGAAGCGGCTATTGATCATTTGCGATGTTCTCCGCGCTGGAGTGCTTCTGGTCATTCCGTTTATTGAGAAGATCTGGGGGCTTGTGCTGGCCTCTCTGATCCTTGAATTAGCGACCTCACTTTGGGGACCAGCTAAAGAAGCAATCGTCCCGAACCTGGTGCCCAAAGAACAGCTAACCGCTGCGAATTCGTTGTCTTTAATTGCTGCTTACGGGACGTTCCCGTTAGCGGCCGGTGCCTTTATCGGCCTCGCGAAGTTCGCTGAATTCTTGGGGGGTAGCAGTGCTGGTCAGGTTGAATGGGCGCTAGCCCTCGATGCGTTGACATTCCTGGTGGCCGCTGGATTAATAGCAACATTGCCTCTAGTGGCACGGCGCCGAGAGCAAAAAAAGTCGGGCTCTATTGATTTAGCCCAAGGAGTCCGGGAACTGCGTGAAGGATGGAGCTTCATTGCGATAAGCCCACAGGTACGAGCCGTCCTGATTGGTCTGGGGACCGGCATGATCGGCGGAGGGATGCTGATCCCATTGGGCGCAGTCTTCAACGACGTGGTCTTAGGGGCTGGTAACGCCGGATTTGGAACCATTTTGGTCACCCTGGGCTTGGGAGTAGCCGTTGGAGTCTCGGCTTTATCAGCAGTGCAACGACGGTTGAACAAAGAACACACTTTCGTCGCGTCAGTGTTCGGCGCGGGAATTTGCCTCCTTTTCGCGGTGTCGGGTTCCAATACGGTCCTTACCTTGGCCGGCGTTTTTGCAATGGGCATCTGCGCTGGTTCGGTATACGTCCTGGGTTTCACCCTGCTCCATGAACATGTGGAGGACCACCTCAGAGGACGAGTGTTCAGCGCCTTGTACACATTGGTGCGCTTTTGTTTGCTTTTATCCATCACCGTCGGAGGATTTCTGTCTGATGGTTTCAATTGGCTTTTTGACGTGCTCTTCGACAACGAAGTCGCTGTGGGATCATGGACCATGGCCCTTCCCGGTGTTCGGGGGGCCTTATGGCTAGCTAGCCTTTTTATGCTGGTCGCATCTGTACTTGCGTGGGTTTCTCTGCGCGCTCCTCAAAAGAAGTCTTCATGAGCCGACGCGGAAGATACATAGCCTTTGAAGGGTGGGAAGCCAGCGGCAAATCGACGCAAGCTCGACTTCTTGCAGACCGCATCAACGCTGTTCTCACTCGTGAACCCGGCGGTACCGATCTGGGACTAGCCATTCGCGACTTGCTTCTGGGGAACGGTCCTGAACCAACTCAACGCGCCGAAGCACTGCTCTTCGCCGCCGATCGAGCACAACACCTGGCGGAAGTGGTCGAGCCGGCATTATCCCAAGGCAACGACGTCATCACTGACCGCTCATATGGATCAACTCTTGCCTACCAAGGACACGGTCGAGGCCAATCCACAGAGGAACTGATGCGGCTTGTCGAATGGGCGAGCGGCGGTCTGCTACCCGATCTCGTGGTGTTGCTGACCGTGCCAGTCGATACAGCGAACGGCAGGCTAGGAGACGAACGAGACCGAATGGAACGCGAAGACGCCGACTTTGCCGCTCGGGTAATTGATGGGTTTGCGGTCCTAGCTAGCGCAGACCCAGATCGGTGGATCGTCGTTGACGGCGACGGATCGATTGCGGAAGTAGCTGAGAGGATCGCTAACGCAGTCGGTGTGAAATGAGTGATGCTTTCAGCGAAGTCGTTGGACAACCAGCTGCCATATCGATGCTGCGAGCAGCAGTTGCGAACCCATTGCCTTCCTATCTCATCGTCGGGCCAGCAGGCTGCGGGGCGCGAACAATCGCCACGAGCTTCGCCGCGGAACTCTTAGCTCATGAAACCGACGATGCAGAACGTCATCGAAGACTCGCTGTTTTCGAAGAGCATCCAGACCTGATCGTGTTCGAACGCAACGGCCCCTCACTCACCGTGGGACAAGCCAAGGAGATTGTTAGAGCTGCAACAACGAGCCCGTTTGAAGGCAAACGAAAAGTCATTCTCGTTGAAGACATCCACCTAGCTTCCCTTTCTGCCCCAATGATTCTCAAGGTTCTAGAAGAGCCCCCACCATCGACCTATTTCATCTTGACTGCGGAAGAAATCCCTACCGAGTTGGCAACTATCGCCTCTCGCTGCACTCAAATCGACCTAGCTGCTGTTAGCCCGCAAGACCTCATAGAACTCTTACTTGAAGCTGGAATTGACCAGAAGCGTTCATCGGTCATAGCTGCGGTTTCCAACGGATCAATCGATCGCGCGTTACTCCTGGGCTCAGACGATGCTGCCCTTGAACGTTGGACTTCATGGCAACAACTTCGAACAACACTGGACGGAAGTGGGAACACAGCTACGGCAGCGGCAGATCGGTTACTGGCAATGATCGATGACGCAGCTGTCCCTCTTCAGGATCGACAAGGTCGCGAATGCAACGAACTTGATGAACGCGCGGACCGTTTCGGCGAGCGAGGTTTAGGGCGTGGAAGGCTGGAAGAGCGTCACAAAAGAGAATTACGGAGGTTGCGGACAGACGAACTTGTAATGGGCATCACCGCTATAGGTATCTCCATTCGTGACGACGTCGCGACGGGCCTCCTCAGCGCTGTGCGCGCTTCAACGTCGTTAACTGCGGTCACTGAAGCTGGTGACGATCTGCGTCGCAACCCAAACGAACGCTTGCTCCTGCAGAAACTATTCATGAACCTCAACTAGTCAACGATGTAGTTGTGTCATAAACGATGGAGCCCGAGGCGGGGATTGAACCCGCGACCTGCTCTTTACGAGAGAGCCGCTCTGCCACTGAGCTACTCGGGCGCTGACTCACTGACGCTACCAGCCGCTTTTGTTGACACGGCCCGCATATTCTCGGGATTCACAACGAACCTGTACCCAGATTGAACGTGTCTGCAGCACGGTTAGATACGATGGCCACATGAACGCACTTGCTGCTCAAGTCTGGCATTTCTGGCTCGCTGTGCCCCTTGCTATAGGCACCGTGCTTGGAGTCCTTCAACTCGTCGCGGGGTACATCGTCAAAGTTGTAGCCCCCCGATATCCCAAGCGCTGAGTTCAACAATGACGGACGGGCCCGTCGACTGGGCGTTAGCCCGCCGGGTTGCGGTCCGGGTCGCGGGCGACGAACCATTGTCGCGTTCATATTTAGGGAGCTCATTGCACGAAGATTTTGCCCGTTTCACCCCTCTGGCAGAAGAGTTGGTCGCGGCAGAAACTGGCCTTGTTTCCAGTGAAGGTTCCGCACGCGCTCAGGTGATTGACCGCGCCGGATGGATCGATGCAAACATCCGGGCTTTTCGCCGACTGCTACGTCCAGTCTTGGCTGAGTCCGGTGAAACAAACGTTGCTAGCAAAATCACTAGCAAAATCGCTGCGGCCGAATTAGGAGCGGTCCTGGGTTGGATGTCTCGACGCGTGCTAGGCCAGTACGACCTGTTACTTGCCGAAGATGAAGATCGAGATGAACAAGACCTCGTGTACTACGTCGGCCCAAATATCATTTCAACTGAAAAAAAATTCGCCTTTGAGCCCAAACAGTTTAGGCTCTGGCTGGCATTGCACGAGTTAACGCACCGGTCACAATTCACGGGAGTGCCGTGGTTGCGTCCCCGGTTCTTAGAACTGGTAAACGAAATGCTTGATGAAGTCGAACCGGACCCTGACCGAATTAAACAAGGATTGCAAGATTTCATAAAGTTACGTCGCGCGGGGCAAGACCCGATGGCTGATGGCGGAGTCGCCCAGCTATTCGCAAATGAGCGTCAGCGAGAACTGTTGGATTCCGTTGGCGGCATGATGAGCCTGGTTGAAGGCCACGGTGATGTCACCATGTCTCGCGCAGCGACAGGTCACGTACCTCACGCCTCGCGTTTTCACCGAGTGATGCACGAACGACGAAATGGGGCAACAGGCATGGCGCGGATCATGCAAAAATTTATGGGGATAGAAGCCAAGCTGGCGCAATACCAAGCGGGAGAGGACTTCATCGCAGCTATCGAGTCGCAACGCGGTCGCCGCGCCGTGGATGTCATTTGGCGTGACCCAGATCACCTGCCATCAATGGTCGAGATCCGAGACCCATCCGCATGGATGCAACGAGTGCCAGCCACGTAACTGAGGTTCTCACATGGCAGATCTCGATCAGATCGATGCATTCCTCCAAGATTGCACCTTCCCCTCTAGCGGCATACTGCATTGCGCTGTCTCCGGTGGTGCGGATTCCTCAGCTCTTTTGATTCTTGCCTCATTGACCGGATCGCGGGTCATCGCGTATCACGTTGACCATGGGGTCCGACCAAACGGTTCAGCGGAACGCGACCGAGTGTCAGAGCTTTCCGACCGAGTTAACGCGGGGTTCGAAGCCCTGACCCTCGAGCTGAAAGATGGACCTAACTTTGAAGCTCGCGCCCGATCAGCACGATTTGCAGCGCTACCTCAAACGATTCTCACCGGACACACAGCTGACGACCAAGCGGAAACGATCTTGCTGCACCTCCTTCGAGGAGGAGGTCTTGATGCGTCCGCCGGTATGCGGCCAAAACACCACCCACTTCTCTCTCTTCGACGCGCAGATACCGAACGAATATGCGACCTGTTCGGTTGGGAGCCCGTGAATGATCCGACCAACGCCGATCCGCGATTTCGACGAAATCGAGTTCGGAACGAAGTCATACCCCTCCTAAATGAGATCACCGACCGAGACGTGGTTCCGTTGCTGACTCGCGCCGGGAAAGTTGCAGAAAACGACCGCGACTTGCTTGACGAACTTGCAGAAGAGATTGACCCCACGGACGCCGCTTCCCTGATAGCAGCGCCACTTCCATTGGCCCGCCGCGCAATCCGAAGGTGGCTCCGAGATGAACACCCTCCCGACTTTGCCTCCGTTGAGCGAGTTCTTGAAGTCGCTCGGGGAGAGATTCTCGGCACCGAGTTAAACGGCGGTCGGTCTGTACGACGAACCGGTGGCACCTTAAGAATCGAAACCTTGCCTAAAGGGCGTAGCAAAGTTCGAGATACCGGCTAGGTTCCGACCTTGTGACGGATCAGAGCGCCTTACACCCCGACCCCGCCCTCAGCGAAATTCTTGTAAGCCACGCCGAAATCAGCGCTCGGGTCCAGCAACTGGGTCAAGAGATCGCGAACGACTACGCCGGACGAATCCCCTTGCTGATCGGTGTACTTAAAGGCGGGGCCATCTTTACCACTGACCTCGCCCGTGCCATCGACCTTCCCGTCGAACTCGACTTCATGGCGGTGTCCTCCTACGGAAGCTCTACCCGCACTAGTGGCGTGGTTCGAATCATAAAGGACCTCGATGATGACATCGAAGGCCGAGATGTGATCATCGTGGAAGACATCGTTGATAGCGGTTTAACTTTGCGATACCTCAGAAAAACCCTTTTAGCGAGGAACCCGGCAAGTTTGGAATTCTGCTCTCTTTTGGTCCGAGAGGAGCAGCAGGCCGACCTAGATGGCCTTGTCAAATACGCAGGATTTCGACTTCCCCAGGTGTGGGTCGTGGGATATGGACTCGATGTAGGCCAGCGTTACCGGAACCTTCGCGATATTTGGGCGTACGACAGATCAGCTAACTCCTGAACATCGCCACAGTGCCAGTGGCCTCTCCGATATCTGACAAGTAACATCTGCTTCGCATCAGCGTTTCTTAACGCATGCGGAATAGGCGACCGTGAAGGCAAAATGGGCAGAAGGTATTGAGCCCAAAAACTTTGTCTGGGTGATCAAGGACTCCCTCGCTATCTGTGAGCGTCCAGGGGGCTATGGCGAACACCACCGGCGTGTTCGCCGCCAAGAAGAAATCATTTGGATTCGCCAAAACGAATTCGACGTCCTCTATTCACTCATTGCGGGATCACACAACCTCCACAATTATGAAGAACTTGGCATGCCATTCAGGCATCGGCCCTGGCCTGCACATGACCAGCTTGCTCAATTCATGGAAGCCATCTTTACCGAGATCCGCAGCGCTATATCGGCCGGCCAAAAAGTTGTCGTTCACAAGGAACTAGTTGGAGAACGCGTGTGTGGGTTGATGGCGGCTTACTTGTTGTGGGCTGGTCTTGTTCCCACCGGACCCCAAGTCACAGCGATAGCCGAACGTATCTTCCAGCAACGACTAGGACCGCACGGTCGGGAACTAGTTGAAATAGCGATCGGTATGGAACCTGAACAGGAGACCACATAGCAGTGACACAACCGAGCAATAGTGATTGCATCCAACTACGCGGCCTGCGCGTCGTGTGCGTCGTGGGTGTCCTGCCAGAAGAACGCGAGCGAGCTCAGCCGTTGGAACTCGATATCGATATCTACTCCGACCTGTCAGCAGCCGGTGATTCCGACGACTTACAAGACACGGTTGATTATGGATCGGTGGCTCAAACGATTGAAGAAATATGCCTCGAGGCGAAGGTCCAACTCCTCGAACGCCTAGCGCAACTCGTAGCAGAACGTCTGCTCGAACTTGATGGTGTCTCAACGGTGGAAGTGACCGTTAAGAAGATTCGCCCGCCGGTGCCATCGGACCTAAATTTCAGCGCTGTTCGAGTGACCCGTCACCGTCAACGAACATGAGGGCGAAATGTCCCAAACCGTAAGAAGTTTTATAGGTCTGGGATCCAACCTAGGTGACCGTAGAGAAATCTTGACGAGAGCAGTGCGAGACATCCCCGACAAGCACGCTGTCTCAGGGCTATATGAAACAGCGCCAATTGGTGGGCCGTCCCAAGGGGCATTTCTCAACATGGTGGTTGAAATTCAGACCTCCGTAAGCCCCTACGACCTTCTCACCATTTGCCAACAACTTGAGACATCGGCCGGACGTGTCCGCAAAGAACGTTGGGGCCCGCGGACCCTCGACGTTGATGTTCTGCTGTACGGCGACCTAGAACTCAACGACCCAGAATTAACGATTCCGCATCCGCGAATGAACGAAAGAGCCTTCGTCCTCTTCCCACTAGCCGACTTAGCGCCCGAGTTAGTGCCCCCACTGTGGCGAGAAACAGTTACAGACCAGGTGATCGTGCAGGTCGGCGACCTGCTTTGCTGCTAAATCTCAGCATCCAAAGCAGAAAGTGACGTCGCTATCCCCAAAAGGCGAAGGTGGAACCAACCAGACGCCAAACTTTTAAGACGAAGGATGCTTATTTCACAATTGATCGCACCACTAGAGCGATTAATGAAGCACCATGAGTCATGGTTATTGCGCGGAGTTGAGTGCGAAGCCAACGAAACTGAGCGTCATTGAGGAGACATGGCCGAAATTCCCTACCGATTCGTGACTGACAGCCGAGTTGAGGAACTGATCGCACACCACGCCGACCTTGAAGCGGGTCAAGAAACTGACAATGTGGTCACTATTGCGGGACGGCTAATGCTGCGCCGGGTTCAAGGCAAGCTCGCCTTCGCCACCCTGGACGACGGTTCCGGTCGAATTCAACTCTTTGCCCCTTCAAAGACCACACCAGAGTTTGACAAGTTTTGCGATCTCAATCTCGGTGACTGGGTTGGAGTAACGGGCGTCGTTATGACCACCCGACGCGGAGAACTCAGCGTAAGAGTAGATTCTTGGGTTCTTCTGGCCGAAGCCCGCCGCCCGTTCCCCGACAAATGGCATGGCATCACCGATGTAGATACCCGATACCGACAACGCTACGTAGATCTGTGGGTCACTCCAGAAGCGAGACAGACTTTTCTCATGAGAAGTCGGATGATGTCGCTTACGCGATCTTTTATGGAGCACCGAGGCTTCATTGAAGTAGAAACCCCCATTTTTCATCCGATACCGGGTGGAGCGAATGCTCAACCATTCACTACCCACCACAATGCCCTAGACCTTGATCTGTACCTAAGAGTCGCGCCTGAGTTGTACCTCAAACGATTAACGGTCGCAGGATTCGACAAAGTGTTCGAGATCGGCCGAGTATTCCGCAACGAAGGACTCTCGACTCGTCACAACCCAGAGTTCACTATGCTTGAGCTATATCAGGCGTACGCCGATTACGACGACATCATGAATCTCGTGGAGGAACTCGTAGAACATCTTGCTCTTGAGCTCACCGGTTCGACGGTGCTAATGGTTGGTGACCGCGAACTTGACGTTGCTCGACCATGGCGGCGAGCGACGATGATTGAACTAATAGAAGAGTCGATTGGAGTGACCTTGTCGCTCGAGATGTCGATTGACGAACTCCGAGCTGTTGCAGTGGAGCACGGCGTGCCGTTTAAAGATTCGTTTGGGTCAGGCAAACTCATTTTGGAGATCTATGAGAAAACGACCGAGAGCGCTCTTTGGGGTCCCGTATATGTGACGGAATACCCAGCCGAAGTTTCGCCTCTAGCGAGAGAGCACCGAAACAAACCAGGTATGACAGAACGTTTTGAGGCGATTCTGGCCGGACGCGAACTCTGCAATGCGTTTAGTGAGCTCGTCGACCCCGATCAGCAACGTTCCCGGTTTGAAGATCAGGCCGCTCAAAATGCTGGGGGTGACGCCGAAGCGATGATGGTCGACGAGGATTATCTGCGTGCTTTGGAATACGGGCTTCCCCCTACAGGAGGTTTAGGTATCGGCATGGACCGTTTAGCGATGTTGCTGACTGGTGCGACAAGCATCCGCGACGTTGTGCTGTTCCCAACTCTTCGCCCTGAACGCTAGGGACCCTAGGGTCCACTCAGGCCGCGTTACGGACTCGGGAGGGATCCGTCGGGTTGATCTTCGCGTTGGATGAATAAGCCTTCTGCCTCCATGAAGCGACCTTCAGGGCCATCTCCTGACCCTTTCAAATAAATTTTCCTACCATCAGTCTGATCGACCCAGGCACGAAATGTCAGAGCCACGCCTAAAGGTGCGGGACCCCGATAGTCAACATGAAGGGAGGCAGTGTAAGCCTGGCGGCCCCGCATACGATTGAGAGCACCCATTACCTCATCGATGATAAGCGCCTGAACGCCGCCGTGAACGCGCTCAGGAGGCCCTGCGAACATCGGATCAATTGCGCCTGTGCTGACAACACTTTCAGCCGATTCCTTGATGAACTTCAACCCGATTGACGCCGGATGAAACTCACCGCCCGCAATGGAAAAAGGGTCAAATTCGATCTCTTCGCCAACTTCAAGGTCAAGCGGTGTGTACTGGCCGGCATAAATCGCAGCGAGGTGAGGGCGAGTCAGCATGTCGTCGAGCTTGCTTCTATCGGTGCCGGCACTAAAGCGATCCTCAAGATCGTGGATAGTGCCGGTGATTTTATCGAGAGCTTCGTCAGGGAGTTGACGGCCCGAAAGTGCACGATTTAAGCGGCGCATCGCACTGGCGGCTCGACTCACTGCATCCCAGGTGCTCATGTCTCGCACGCTACCGTGCCAACTCGTCTCGCAGGCGGGCACCTTGACCCGGTACGGTCACGGCATGCGCCGCGTCATCTTTAATGAAGAACACGACATGTTCCGCGACTCCGTTCGAGCGTTTGTGGAGAAGGAGATCGTCCCCAACCACGAGAAATGGGAGCATGACGGAAAAGTCGACAAAGGAATGTTTCGAAAGGCGGGTTCGCTTGGATTCCTTGGTATGGCAGCCCCCGAGTCCTATGGCGGAGGTGGGGTTGAAGACTTTCGGTATAACTCGATCATTAATGAAGAAATTCAACGAGCCGCAGTGGTCGGCTCGGGGATGTGCATCACGTTGCACAACGATGTTTGCCTGCCATATTTTCTGAACTACTGCAACGAGGAACAGGCAGATCGGTGGATGCCGGGTCTTGTTAACGGCGACCTGATGAGCGCAATTGCTATGACCGAACCCGCAATTGGTTCAGATCTAGCGTCGATGGGAACAACAGCTATTCGCGAAGGAGCTGGCTACGTCGTCAACGGCTCCAAAACTTTCATCACCAACGGCATCAACAGCGACCTCATAATCACGGCCGTGAAAACCGACCCCTCAGAAAAGCACAGAGGAATCTCTCTCGTCGTTCTTGAAGAAGGAATGGAAGGGTTTGAACGAGGACGAAATCTCGACAAGTTAGGCATGAAGAGCCAAGACACCGCAGAGTTATTCTTTGATGACGTCTTTGTGCCAGAAGAAAACGTTTTAGGAGGAGAGGGAGCAGGCTTTTTGAGCCTCGTGAAGAACCTTCCACAAGAACGGCTGTCTATCGCAATAACGGGAACAGCTTCGGCTCAGGCTGCGTTCGATTGGACAGTCGAATACGTCACTGATCGCGAGGCATTCGGTCAAAAGATTTCATCGTTCCAGAACACTCGGTTTGAACTCGCCGAGATGAAAACCGAACTTGATATGGCATGGGTTTTCATAGACCGTCAAATCGAAGCTCTCAATGTGGGCGAGTTGACAGCGGAGGACGCTGCTGAAGCTAAATGGTGGTGCACCGAAATGCAGTTACGGACCATCACACGATGCCTTCAGCTGTTTGGCGGCTACGGATTCATGAACGAGTATCCGATTGCTCGAGCATATGCCGATGCGAGAGTCCAGACGATCTATGGCGGCACGACGGAAATAATGAAAGAGATCATCGGACGACAAATTGTGGGCCGATAACGCTGAAACGAAATTTGTTGCCCGCTGAGTCGGACTTTTCGGAGGAATACATCTTGTCTCGATCAATTGAATCCGTTGCTGTAGTCGGCGCCGGAACCATGGGTGCTGGCATCGCCGCAGCGAGCGCGGCTGCTGGATGCCGCGTCCTACTGCTCGACATGAACGCAGATGCTGTCGAGGCCGCTCTGCAACAAATTGACCAGGACGCTCAGCATTTAGTGACAACAGGCACCGTAGAGACCGATCTGGAAGCAGTTTCAGATTACGACTGGGTTTGTGAGGCTGTCGTAGAAGACCTATCAGTAAAACGAGAACTCTTTAACCGGCTGGAACCGATCCGAAAAGATGGTTCGGTTATTTCGTCGAACACCTCGGGCATCCCCCTGCGACACATATCTGAAGGAATGACCGCTCGGTTTCGTGCCGACGTCGCAATCACGCACTTCTTTAACCCCGTGAAGGTGATGCGCCTATTCGAGCTTGTGCCCGGTGAAGACACCCATGACGATGTGATTGCCGCGTTTGCCGAATTCGGTGACAAGCGCCTCGGCAAAGGTGTCGTGCACGCAAAAGACACCGTCAATTTCATTGGCAACCGTATCGGCTGCTTCTTCATGCTGTCAGGGTTACATCTCGCAAAACCCTTCCTCGTCGAAGGAATGAGTCAAGAGACGGTAGACGCGATTCTTGCGGCTCCTGTAGGCCTTCCTCCCACCGGGCTTTACGGGCTGATTGATCTCATTGGTCTCGACGTGATGGAACTCGTAGGGAAAAACCTTGCAACTAACTTGCCTCAAGCGGATGCGGGGCATGCCTACACGGCATTTCCGCCGGCTGAACAACGGATGCATGACAACGGCCAGCTCGGCCGAAAAGCCGATGGGGGTTTCTCTCGCCAGATCAAGCTAGATGACGGTACCCGTAGAAAAGAAACCTTCGACCTCCTCAACGAAACATGGCGCGATGCGCAACCAGTTGCACACGAAGGCGCCGCGGCAGAGCTTGGCGAGGTGATCTTTGAAGATTCCCCAGCGGGAGAACTAGCTTGGAAAGTTTTTGGTGGAACCCTGAGATATGCAGCGGGCTTAGTGCCCGAAATTGCTGATGACGTCGTCAACATCGATAACGCGATCCGGTGGGGGTTTAACTGGGTACACGGCCCATTCGAGATGCTGGATCATCTGAACCCAAAGCGGGTGATCGATCGAATCTACAAGGAGGGTGGCCAACCGCCGTCAATGCTGGCGGTTCTAGAGCAAGCAAAGGCTGCTTCCTTCTACCGCAACGATGGAGCTGAGTATCTTGGCTTCGACGGTGAATATCATTCCGTTGAGCAGGCGGCGAACTGACTCAGTTGGATCGCACAATCGCGTCCGTCATCATTACAACATCACGCATTTCGGCCCCATCGTGAACTCGGACCACGTCGATGCCCCCACAAATTGCTAGAGCGACACTTGCCGCTGTGCCGAACAATCGTTCCCCGATATCGCTGCCTAACACAGTGCCAATAGATGACTTTCGCGACGTGCCGATGAGCAGCGGAAACTCAAATCGGGTCAGTTCTGGTAGCCGACGCAATATTTCCAAATTCTGCTCAACTGACCATCCGAAACCAAAGCCCGGGTCCAAAATCAAATTTGATAGCTCAATCCGCGCGGACTCACATACAGCGAGAGTTTCATCGAAACCAGCAACGATGTCATCGATCACATCGCGATGCTCCCGCCCTCGCTGGTTGTGCATCACCACGGCGCCCACTCCGCGCTGAGACACGAGCGACGAAAGATCGGGATCTAGGAGGAAACCAGTGATGTCGTTAACCACCGTGGCTCCCGCGTCTAACGCGGCCTCTGCGACGACCGCCCAGGTCGTGTCGATCGATATGGGTAGATTTACCGCGTCGCGCACCGCTTCAATTACCGGAACAACCCGAGATTTTTCCACAGCAACAGGTGTTGGTTCAGCACCGGGACGCGACGACGCACCCCCAATATCGATCACGTCGACACCACAGGCCTCAAACTCGGTGGCTAACAGCACGGCTTTATCGATTTGGCCATCAATGCCATCACCTGAAAAAGAATCGTGAGTAGCGTTGACGATCCCCATGACATACGTGCGGTGGCCCCAATCCCAAACCGGTCCGCGTCCCGGATCGAAACTCGATGCTTGATAACTACGGTTGATTGGCCACACCAGAAGCTCCGCAGACGTCGCTAACGGTCAAGAGCCGACAACAGATTTGTAGCTGCGTCGCGCATCCCCAAAACACCAGGCGTGTCAGGCAACGCGTCAAGTGCTTTCACGGCATCACCAACGAAACCCTCAGCAGTTACTTTCGACGTTGCAATTTCGGTCCCGTCAACCACTGCTCTCCTAGCTTTGTCCCGCGTCTCTTCGTCCAACGGCTGACCTAGTAGCGCCGTCACCGGATCGTCCGACGCGATCATCCGAATCACGGGCAGGGTATAAACACCTTCTCGCAGGTCGTTGCCCGAAGGCTTACCAAGTTCCTCATCGGTTGCCACGAGATCAAGAATGTCGTCGACAACCTGAAATGCCATACCGTACGCGTGACCGAATTCGGTCAATCGGTCGACCACCCCCCGGTCTGCGCCAGCTACTAACCCGCCAATACGACACGAGGTGGCATAAAGTGCAGCCGTTTTTCCAGCAATAGCCTGCAAATACTGTTCTTCTGTTCGGGTGATGTCGTAAATCAGTTGTAACTCACGAACCTGCCCCTCACAGAGTCGCCCAATTGTTGCAGCAAGTAACTCAGCGACTTCGGTCCCCAACGAAGCAGCCAATTCCGAAGCTTTTGCGAGAAGAAAATCACCAGCAAGGATTGCTGTCAGGTTCCCCCAACGATGATTCACCGCATCGATGCCCCGCCGCGTTTCGGCTTCGTCCATTACATCATCGTGATAGAGGGACCCTAAATGGACTAGTTCAACCGCTACCCCGCCCCGCACCATGGCATCGGTCAGGGCCTCGGCGCGCTCACCGTCAGAGTCCAAAGAAAGCGCTGCTGCAATCACAAACGCGGGCCGCAATCGTTTGCCACCAGCCGGTATGAGGTGAGACGCCACTTCAGTCAAGAAGTCATCGTCAGTCATCGCGGCGTCTCGTAACGCTGTCTCCACTCGCCGTAGATCCTCGCTGGGATCCGCGCGGTGCTGGAGGGGAGTGAGGGAAACCACGATGCAAACTTAACTGCAAAGCTAAACGACAACTCCATCTAGCCTGAAACGTTTCATTTGGGTGTCGGCAAAACGGTTTCATGCGGTTTGGGAGACAACTGCTGCAAGACAACAGCATTCGCCCGGTTACACTCCAGTAACGCCCGTCACCTGTGGGCACACTTGCCTCCTGGAGGATTCAGTGTTTGAAAGGTTTACCGATCGAGCCCGCCGAGTTGTTGTGCTTGCTCAAGAGGAAGCACGCCTTCTCAACCACAACTACATCGGAACAGAGCACATCCTTTTGGGGCTTATCCACGAGGGTGAAGGTGTCGCCGCAAAAGCTCTCGAATCGTTGGGGATTTCGTTAGAAGCGGTCCGCAGCCAAGTTGAGGAAATAATTGGGCAGGGCGGGTCGTCGCCGAGCGGTCATATTCCCTTCACCCCGCGAGCCAAAAAAGTTCTTGAACTGTCACTCCGTGAAGCCCTCCAACTCGGTCACAACTACATCGGCACCGAACATATTTTGTTAGGGCTGATCCGAGAAGGCGAAGGAGTGGCAGCCCAAGTTCTTGTCAAGCTAGGAGCTGATCTATCTCGTGTTCGACAACAAGTGATTCAATTGTTGTCGGGCTATAGCGGTTCGGGCCAAGGGGAAGGTTCTGAACCCGGAAAAGAAACCGTTGGAGGTTCAGCAAAACGCGGTGATGGCCCACAAGGCGGATCAGCTGTACTTGACCAATTCGGTCGCAACCTCACTCAAAACGCTCGAGACAAGACACTCGACCCAGTTATCGGCAGGATGCGCGAAACCGAACGCGTGATGCAGGTGCTCTCCCGACGAACCAAGAACAACCCAGTGCTTATCGGTGAACCAGGAGTCGGCAAGACAGCAATAGTCGAAGGGTTGGCGCAAAAAATTGTTGCGGGGGAAGTCCCGGAAACCCTGCGCGCAAAACAGCTGTACACCCTTGACCTCGGCGCGCTCGTAGCAGGGTCGCGTTATCGGGGAGATTTCGAAGAACGACTGAAAAAAGTCCTTAAAGAGATCAAAACACGTGGTGACATCATCTTGTTTATCGACGAGCTACATACGTTGGTGGGAGCGGGAGCTGCTGAGGGAGCGATTGACGCAGCCTCAATTTTGAAGCCGATGTTGGCGCGTGGCGAATTACAAACAATTGGCGCCACGACCCTTGAGGAATATCGCAAATATCTCGAAAAAGACGCTGCTTTAGAACGGCGCTTTCAACCGATACGAGTTGAAGAGCCAACACTGAGCCACACCATCGAAATTCTTAAGGGACTGCGTGATCGTTACGAATCTCATCACAGAGTGACGATCACCGACCAGGCATTAGTAGCAGCAGCCAATTTGGCTGATCGCTACATAGCGGATCGCCATTTACCGGACAAAGCCATCGATTTGATTGACGAAGCTGGGGCCCGTCTGCGAATCAAACGCATGGAGACGCCACCCGATTACAAGGAAATCGAAAACAAGATTGCCGAAATCGTTGATAAGAAAAAGCAGGCCGTCGAAGAACAAGACTTCGAACTGGCAGGTTCGTTACGCGACGAAGAGAAAAATCTGTTGGATCGGCGCACAGAGATGATGGAGCAAATCAAATCCGACGGCGTAGATCTCTTCGACGAAGTTGATGAAGAGGCGATAGCGGAAGTTCTATCGATTTGGACAGGCATTCCCGTCTACAAACTCACTGAGGAAGAGACCCAAAAGCTCCTCAAGATGGAAGATGAACTTCACAAACGAGTCATCGGTCAGCAAGACGCGGTTACTGCAGTTAGCCAAGCGATTCGCCGTACGCGCGCCGGACTGAAAGATCCCAAACGTCCCGGAGGCTCGTTTATTTTCCTTGGACCTTCTGGCGTAGGGAAAACAGAACTGGCAAAGACCCTTGCAGAGTTTCTATTCGGGGACGAAGACGCATTAATTAGCTTGGATATGTCGGAATACATGGAAAAGCACACCGTAAGTCGCCTCGTAGGGTCGCCTCCTGGCTATATCGGCTACGAAGAAGGCGGCCAGCTAACTGAGGCAGTTCGACGGCGCCCATTCTCGGTGGTTTTGTTCGACGAAGTTGAGAAAGCCCACCCCGATGTATTCAACACTTTGTTGCAGATTCTTGAGGAAGGTCGCCTCACCGACGCCCAAGGCCGCTCCGTTGACTTCCGCAACACCGTTTTGATCATGACCTCAAATCTTGGTACCGCCGACCTTCGAAGAGCCAACGTCGGATTTACTAAGGCCGACGAGGCAGTCAGCTACGAACGCATGAAAGACATCGTTAATGATGCTCTCAAAGCTCACTTCCGACCGGAGTTCCTAAATCGTGTAGACGAGACCATTGTGTTCCACGAACTCTCCAGGGATGAAGTCACCGAGATTGTTGACCTAATGATCGCGAGAACAGCAGAACAGTTGCGAGCCCAAGGCCTTGGCCTCGAACTCACAGACGCTGCAAAAGCCTGGCTTGCTCGAAAAGGCTACGACCCGACCATGGGTGCACGTCCGCTCCGACGAGCCATTCAACGACACGTCGAAGATGCTCTTTCTGAGCGGATCTTGTACAAAGAGTTCGACGCCGGTCAGATTATCGTCGTCGACACCGACGAAGACACCGACGAAATCGTGTTCCGGTCAATTGACGGATTCGACCCGGGACCTGTCGAACTTGAGGACGCTGCGACCTCAGATTGACAGACTTCAACGGCGTGTCGCCCCTAAAATGTTCACCTTAAAGTGCCGTTGCGAACCTTCTTTTTCTCCAATCGTCCTATCTAGTGCAGGAAATGGACTCGACTAGTGCCAGAGTGGTCATGTGGAAGGCGCATGGTCGATTGTCTTAGCCGCTGGATCGGGATCCCGATTTGGTGGAAACAAGCAACTCGTGAAACTTGGGGACCAGCGAGTAGTCGACTGGAGCGTGACCAGAGCGCGATCTTGCTGCGAAGGAGTTGTTCTCGTAGTGAATGCTGAAATGATCGGGGAATCGGAGTTGCCGCAAGCGGATATCGTCGTAGCTGGTGGTAGCACCCGAAGCGAATCAGTGCGCAGCGGGTTAGAGGTGCTGCCGCAATCGGCAGAAATTGTCGTTATCCACGACGCCGCTCGGCCAGGTGCCCCAATTCAGATGTACCTATCGGTAATCGATGCTGTGCTTGGCGGTGCCGATGCAGCTGTTCCTGGACTGCCCGTAACCGACACACTTAAACGAGTTGTGGACGCTCCCATCGGAAAGAAAGTGGCGGCTACGGTAGATCGCGACACTCTTATGGCGATTCAGACTCCGCAAGCTTTCAGTAAAAGAATGTTGGAGAAAGCCCATGCTGGTGGGGGACAAGCGACTGACGACGCCGGTTTAGTCGAAGCAATTGGTGGCACCGTCATGGTGGTTCCTGGTGATGCTGCGGCGATCAAAATCACACACCCTAGTGACATCGGCATCGTCGCCCAATTGATGGGACTTGACTCATGATGCGAATTGGACAGGGATACGACGCTCATCAATGGGCCAACGACGACCGTCCTTTAGTGATTGGTGGAGTTCACTTCCCAGGACATCGCGGACTTGATGGTCACAGCGACGCAGACGTTGTGACCCACGCAGTCATCGACGCTGTGCTTGGTGCCGCCGGCTTGGGAGATATCGGTCAAAACTTTCCTGACGACGATCAGGAACTGGATCGTGTTAACAGCATCGAATTACTTGAACAAGCCGCGCAGCTCGTACAAGCCGCTGGTTGGGGGATAGTGAACGCCGACTGCACCGTAATCACCGACGAACCACATATAGCCCCCGCCAAGGATGAGATGGAATTGAACCTATCCAGAGCAGCGGGAGGGCCAGTCACGGTGTGTGGAAAACGAACCGAAGGTATTGGCGCTCTGGGCAGAGGCGAAGGCATCGTTTCGATTGCAGTTGCACTGTTGGAGCAAAGATGAGCAGTTCTCGAGGACGTCCAAGGGGACCAAGCCGGGGCGCCAAACCGGACAATCGAAAACCTGCTGGCAATAATCATCGGGGGCATCGAAACCGAGGCGGTTCATCTACTCGCAAGAACACATCCAGCCGAACTGATGTTCAAGGTAAACCCCGCCCACGGTCCAGTGAACTAGGTGGCGATCACATCGAAGGCCGCCAAGCAGTTCGGGAACTATTACGAGCTGGACGACGCCGAGTTGAGCAGGTTCTTGTTAGCGAAGAGGTACACGATTCGGCAATCTTGGCTGAGATCGCTGATCTATCGGAGGAACGTAGAGTTCCCATTCGGCAACTCACACGACGAAAACTCGATGAGCATGCCCTCACCGAATCTCATCAAGGAGTAATCGCTACAGCGGAACCGATTCAACCCGTAGACCTCGACGTGTTGTTATCGACCCGGCAAGACGAGCCTGCGCTCGTCGTTGCACTTGATGGTGTCACTGACCCCGGCAACCTCGGCGCGATTCTCAGAACAGCGGAAGTGGCCGGAGCAACAGGAGTGATTCTCCCCCGCCATAGAGCGGTTCGGCTGACCCCGGCAGCGGTAAAAGCTGCCGCGGGAGCAGTGGAACATTTGCCCATAGCGCTGGTGGGTGGCTTACCCACCGCGCTCCGGCGAATGTCCGATGAAGGACTATGGGTCATAGGCCTTGATGGAACCTCAAAAGATTCCATATATCAGTTACGCGTGGCCAAGGAATCGTTAGTGATTGTGCTCGGCGCTGAAGGCCGAGGCCTCTCACATTTAGTGACCCAGAGATGCGATCAGCTCATATCGATCCCCCAAAACGGGCAACTTGAATCACTCAATGTGTCAAACGCAGCCGCGATAACAATTTACGAAGTTCGACGTCGCAGAGAAATGGATCAGTGAACGACATCAATAGTGACCCATTGGGGTTTACGCTGGGCGTGCACTGCCCGAGTAGCTCAACGGCTAGAGCACCGTTCTTGTAAAGCGGGGGTTGTGGGTTCGATTCCCACCTCGGGCTCCGCGAAACCGGAAGGAAACTGATCGACGTGGAAGAAGCGCCTCATCAACAACTTAGTCAGCGAGACCGAGCCATCCTCGACTTTGAACAGTCGTGGTGGGAGTCGGCCACCCCGCGAGATCAAGCTGTTCGGGAACAGTTTCAGCTCACTGAGTCGGAGTACGCAGAGGTGTTGAACCAACTCATAGCTTCCGAAGCTGCCCTACTGGCCGAACCGCTGCTTATTCGACGACTCCGACGTTTGCGTGATCGCCGACGTCAACAACACATCGCCCGCCGTACTGCCGACCAGGAGGTCGCTCGATGAACGGTCCCATGTCCAGACCAAGCAATGCTGCCGCGATACGAGGGTTGTTGTTGGTCATTGTTGCTGTTGCAGTAGGGATTTATTTGTTGAGAGGGACGGACACGCCCACTCTTGACACAGCGTCGACCCCGACTACAGCAGCGGCCACGCAAGACGAGGCAGCTAGTGAACAAGAAGAAACCGTTGCTTCGACCGAGACCACCCTCCCTGGAATCACCGTAGCCACGTCAGCCCCAGAAAATGGAGCTACCACAGATGACTCTGGTGCCGGGACGATGGTGGGCTTTGAAGGTCGACCAAATGAAGAGGTCTCAATCCAAGTCGCTAACTCAACGTCAGTACGTGGGGCAGCTGGGCAAAAAACAGACTTTCTCAAGACCAAAGGCTTCATTATTAAAACCCCAATCAATATGGACGGCACACCGCTTGACCGCACACGCGTTCATTACCAAGCCCGGTCGATGCTTGAAGCTCAAAATATTGCCCTTTTGCTAGGACTCGACGATCAAAACGACGTATACAAGATGCCCACCGATTTGAGCGCCTACGACGGGTATGACGAGCCCGACGTTCTCATTGCGTTAGGCATTGATAAGGCCAGCGCCGGATAGTCAATAGCATCGGTTATTTTCTTGTGCGCATAGTCATATGCCCTGACAAGTTTCGAGGCACCGCGAGCGCATCTGGGGCCGCTCAAGCCCTAGGAGCTGGTCTAGTGGCCTCCCACCTGGAAGTCATCTTTATGCCCCTAGCCGACGGTGGTGAAGGCACTCTTGATGCCTTAGGTGGAGCCAACCGAAGTAGTCAAGTAACAGGTCCCCTCGGAGATCGCGTAGAAGCTAAATGGAGGTTCTCCTCACGCCAGGCAGTCATCGAAATGGCGCAAGCAAGTGGGTTACTTCTCGCAGGCGGTAGCGAAGGCAACGACCCTCTCCTCGCGAGCAGCGCCGGGACAGGCGAGTTGATTGCCGAAGCAAGAGCATCAGGAGCTCGGCGCATAGTTATTGGTGTTGGAGGCTCAGCATCAACCGACGGTGGGTTAGGCGCAATACGCGCCATGGAGCCACTGGTGCGTTTCTCTGGGGTTGAACTCATCGTCGCCTGCGACGTCCAAACCAGATTTCTCGACGCCGCACCAGTTTTTGGACCTCAGAAAGGAGCGACGTCCGCCCAAATTGAGCTACTGCGTCGTCGACTCTCGCGCTTAGCGGAGATTTACCTGAATGAATTTGGCGTTGAAGTTCGCGACATACCCCGTGCAGGCGCTGCCGGTGGCTTAGGTGGCGGACTTGCCGCCGTCGGAGCCCAACTCGTCGACGGATTCGGCCTAATCGCCGAAGAAATTCAGTTGGCTGACGCAATTTCAGAAGCAGACCTCGTCATAACTGGCGAAGGACGCCTCGACGAAGAGTCATTTAACGGCAAAGTCGTAGGCGGTGTTGCATTAATGGCAGACCGTTACCAAGTTCCCGTCGTCGCCGTGGTGGGGTCAACCACTCCGGGTACCACGATTCCCAAAAACTTGACGACCTACTCACTTACAGAGATTTTCGGACGGGACCTAGCTTTTAATGACACCCAAAGATGTCTCACACAAATCGCGCCCCAGCTCTTAACGTGACCATCCAGAACGCCAACAATCCAACAGTGACGCGACAGTCTCTACCTTCGACCAACCACGACGGCAACTAGTTTCGAGACCCAAATTCGATGCTGTGAGGAACGGGTCCCACCAACGCGTCGACAGTCGAACGAAATGTTGTAGCTCCACAGCTTGGCAACCACTCAGCTGGCGGCATCAAAAAATCGCAGTAAACCAAAAGATTTGATACAGAATCCTGGCCCTCAGGTTGCAAATGGAGGGTCTTGGCTGATTGGCTGTTAGCACTCTCACTAGGAGAGTGCTAACGCCAAAAGCCTCAACGACGACCTAGCTACCAGCTAGTTCCGGTTTTAGGTCACCGACTAACACACCAACGGAGTCAGATCCAGATGGCAAAGATGATCTCGTTCAACGACGAAGCCCGCCGGTCTCTCGAAGCAGGAATGAACCAGCTTGCAGATGCAGTTCGAGTAACACTCGGCCCCAAAGGACGCAATGTCGTTCTGGACAAAAAATGGGGCGCCCCCACCATCACCAACGATGGAGTATCAATCGCAAAGGACATCGAACTCGAAGATCCGATCGAACGAATCGGCGCGGAATTAGTCAAAGAAGTTGCGAAAAAGACTGATGACGTGGCCGGCGACGGCACCACCACCGCGACGGTCCTCGCATGGTCAATGGTCCGTGAAGGAATGCGAAACGTTGCAGCTGGCGCCAACCCGATGTCGTTAAAGAAAGGCATTGAAGCTGGAGTCGCCGCAGCCGTTGAAGCCATAGAAGGCATGGCAATCAGCGTCACCGAATCCAAAGAGCAGATCGCTCAGGTTGCAGCCATCTCCGCTGCTGATCGCGAAATCGGGGATCACATCAGTGAAGCCATCGAAAAAGTTGGCAAAGATGGGGTTATTGCGGTCGAAGAAAGTCAGACGTTCGGTCTCGAAATGGACCTCGTTGAAGGTATGCGCTTCGACAAGGGATACATATCGCCATACTTCGTCACAGACCCAGATCGACAAGAAACAGTCTTAGACGAGCCCTATATTTTGTTTGTCCAAGGCAAGATCGCCGCCGTACGAGATGTCGTTCCCATCCTCGAAAAGGTCATGCAGGCAGGGAAACCGATGGCCATTATCGCGGAAGATGTAGAAGGCGAAGCTCTTGCGACGATTGTTGTCAACAAGATTCGCGGCACCTTCAAATCGGTTGCAGTCAAAGCCCCAGGCTTTGGTGACCGCCGAAAGGCAATGCTTCAGGACATGGCGATTCTGACGGGCGGACAAGTGATCAGCGAGGACGTTGGACTCAAACTTGAGAACACGACCCTTGACCTTCTTGGCACAGCACGCCGGATCATCGTGACGAAGGACGAAACTACCATCATCGAAGGCGGTGGTGACGAAGCAGATGTGGCGGGCCGCATTGAGCAAATCAAGAACGAAATCGATAACACCGATTCTGACTACGACCGCGAAAAGCTTCAGGAGCGTCTGGCGAAGCTCGCTGGTGGAGTTGCCGTGCTGAAAGTCGGTGCCGCTACTGAAGTCGAACTCAAAGAGAAGAAACATCGCATCGAAGACGCGGTAAGTACAACTAAGGCCGCTATCGAGTCAGGGGTTGTTGCCGGCGGCGGAGTTACTTTGCTGCGAGCCCAAACTGCCGTTGATGCGTTAGCAAGCAGCCTTGAAGGAGACGTTGCAACAGGAGCCAGGCTCGTTGGGCGCTCGCTTGAAGGTCCACTCAAGCAAATCGCCGAAAATGCTGGCCTTGAAGGTGGGGTTGTCGTAAGCAACGTGAAGGCATTAACCGGCTCCGAGGGTCTAAACGCCGCAACTGGCGACTATGAAGACCTCGTTGATGCTGGCGTCATCGACGCCGCCAAAGTAACTCTCTCGGCGCTGCAGAATGCGGCATCGATCGCGGCGCTGTTCTTAACCACTGAAGCCGTTATTTGCGAGAAGCCCAGTGAGGGCGGCGGAGGCGGAATGCCTGCGATGCCTGATATGGACTTCTAGGCAAACTGATTTCATACCGACAAAGTCGAACAGGAGACGTCGCGAGACGAGCCTTTGCTGGCTTTGCAGCCTAATCTGAAAGCTGTTTCTCAGCGGGGTCTCGGTGCAGCCATTACTTCACGAAGCGTGCGAATCATTATCGATCATTCTTGGCGAATGGCGTGGTTCAGGGAGAGGCCATTATCCGACGATTGACGACTTTGAGTACACAGAAGAAGTCATCTTCGGTCATAGCGGAAAGCCATTCCTCGCATACGGGCAGAAGACTAAAAACGCTGTAAATGGCGACCCACTTCATTCTGAACAAGGCTTTTTGCGTGCTACCGGCGAGACAGCGTTAGAACTAGTGGTCGCTCAGCCTTCAGGCATCGTTGAAATCCACCAAGGGTCCTTTGCTTCGAACGAGTCAGCTTGTGTCATCAACCTCGAATCGATCTATGTCGAAACTAGCCCCACTGCCAAATCAGTGGAGCGAGTACATCGCTTGTTGAGAATCGAGGGTGACACGCTGACGTACGACCTATCTATGGCCGCGATGGGTCAGCCTCTGCAGCATCACCTTGCTGCGACCCTTGAACGCCAATAAACATAGTTAGGAATCGCGACCACCGACTCTTGCCACGAATTCCCAGGTCGGCGATACCCTGTCGGCATGCGACGCGGCCGGAGCGAAAAATATTTTGTGCAGCGTATCCGCCGCGGTGAAATCGAGCGATTTCCTGACGAGGTCGTCGTTGAGGAACCGCTTGAGATTCGCCTTGACGGAAATTTAGTTGCCACGACGATGCGAACACCTGGGCACGACTACGAACTTGCTGTCGGTTTCTGTTCCACGGAAAACCTTCTCAGAGACGCTGCGGTGACGCAGGTTCGATATTGCGGAGAGGGCCCCGCAGCGGAGTATGAATACAACGTTGTCACTGTCGACACTGATGGACGGGCCCCAGTCCCTCAACCGCGGCTCGGCAACGTGAGTTCATCTTGTGGCCTGTGCGGATCGGCCACCCTTCTTGAGTTGGCAACCCAAATCGATCCGATAAACGACCCTGTGGTCTTCACGGCCCAGACCATTACCGACGTCTTAGAAACGGTTGGGTCTCAACAAGAGATGTTCACTCGGACCGGAGGGTTACACGCCGCCGCCGTGTTCAACTCTGATGCAAAGATCGAACTACTCCGTGAAGATATCGGCCGCCACAACGCGGTTGACAAGATCATTGGCCGCCGCGTACTGGACGGAGAACTGGGCTCAAACCAACTCGGCCTCTTCGTCAGTGGACGGGCCAGCTTCGAGATGATTCAAAAGGCTTGGAGTGCAGGGTTTGGAACTCTCGTGGCAGTATCCGCGCCGAGTGCCCTCGCTGTGGACATAGCCAAAACTGCCAACATGACGTTGGTCGGATTCGCGCGGAGTGACTCGATGAACGTATACGCCGGCCACATTGATCAATAGACCCATAGGATCACCAACATGACCCAACCCCAATATGTCACCACTTCTGTTGGCTGGGGTGTGCTCCATCTGTTCTGCAAAGCCACGGATCGCACTGATGGGCAACGAGTTGTCGCTGCAGTGAAAGAAATCCAAGACAGCGACCACCAGGTTCTTTGCGTCGCTGTATTTGGACATAAAGCAGATATCGGATTTATGGCCCTCGGCCCCGACCTATGGCGGCTCCGCAACTTACAAAGCCAGATTCAACGAGCGGGTTTGGTGGTTGTTGACAGCTACATCTCTATGACGGAGACCTCGGAATACTCTCCGGATTTGCCTGAGGAAATGAAAACTCCTCGATTACACCCGGAACTTCCACCTGAAGGGAAAAACGCGTTCTGTTTTTACCCGATGTCGAAACGTCGCGAATCTGGCGGTAATTGGTACACACTGCCCTATGAGACCCGACGTGAACTCATGTATGAACACGGCAAGTCAGGAAGAAATTTTCGTGGACGGATCTTGCAGGTAGTTACTGGGTCGACGGGGGTCGATGACTTCGAATGGGGGGTGACGCTTTTTGCCACGCATCTCGACGATTTAAAGGAAGTGGTGTACACGATGCGTTACGACGAAGCGTCGGCAATTTACGGCGAGTTCGGAGCGTTTTACACCGGACTCTTGGACGACGCCGAGGTCGTGGTCCAACAAGTTCTGATTAACTGAGTTCTGAGGTTCGAAATGAAAGCTTTGAATTATTACGCTGATTCCTGGCGGCGTTACCGAGATTTTCGGGGACGGTCCTCGCGATCTGCCTATTGGTGGCCCTTTTTCATCCACCCCTTTGTGTTTCTTGTTCTTGGGGGCATCTTTGCGACCATTTTTGGCATCGACAGCGACGAAACCGGGCCGGAGGCCATTTATGGCATCGCCTACATTCTTCCGAGCATTGCATTAGGCGTACGTCGTCTTCATGATGTTGGGCGAAGCGGAAAATGGCTGTGGATTGCACTGACAGGGATCGGCTGCTTGCCGCTCTTGTACTGGTTCCTTCAGCCAAGTTCTCCTGAGACAAGCGAATGGGGAGATGACTCCAACACAGCTCGTCGTGACGAGCACAAACCGCCTCAAAAACCAGGTGACATATTTCGCTAACTCTCCTCTGTCAGCGATATATCCCATTACACAACTCGGATACTTAGTTAGGTCAACGTGGCTGGCCCTCCCGTTGCCTCATCATCCAGTTTTCCCAGCAGCGTCGTGTTCCTCTCTCCCGAAGAATCCCAGTACTAAGCCGATCATTGAAGCCACAACAGGAATCGCTGCAGTTAAAGATTTGTTCCGATTCCCGGCCTGGTAAGCGAGACCGAAAAGAACGTCGAACGCATCAACGGCGAGCCCTTGCCGAAGAACTTCTTCGAGCTCGTCCGCAGCAGCATCTGAACGCTCGGCTTGATATAGCTGATAGGCAAGTAATGCGTTACGAGCACCGAAAAGCCTGATTGCATATTTGACGTTGTTATCAAGGGGACGTTGCATTCGCCATGCCCGCCCGATCAGATTGGGTGTCAACACAGACAGCCACCCGACCGCGGCTCGGCCCGACACAAGTAACTTGCGACATTTTGCAGCTTGCATGGATTTATCCTGTCACTTGCATTCTGTGATTCCTCATTAGGCCCGGGTCTAATAACCTGCAAAGAGGAGATACCGATGTCTGAATACAGTGCACCTACCGCCGACATGTTATTTGTCCTCGAACACATCGCCGATCTTTCCCAACTGGCGACTCGAAAAGGCTATGAACAAGCCGACCTTGACACGGTGGAGGGCGTGCTCAATGAAGCAGCGCGTTTTATGGAAGAGCAACTGGCTCCACTTAACCGAAAAGGTGACGAGGAGGGTGTTGTCGTGAAAAACGGACAAATATTTCATCCCGAAGGTTTCACCGACGCGTATAGAAGATTTGTGGATGCCGGATGGAATGGCATTTCCATGGACGAAGATCACGGAGGCGGCGGAATGCCGTGGTGCGTGGGAGTTGCCGTGCAAGAGATGATGACAGCGTCAAACATGGCTTTTAGCCTGTGCCCCTTACTTACACAAGGCGCAATCGATGCCATCAGCCATCACGCCGACGAAACGTTGCAAGAGATATATCTACCCAAAATGGTTAGTGGCGAATGGTCAGGGACTATGAACTTGACTGAACCGCACGCCGGATCTGATGTCGGTGCCCTAACAACGAAAGCCGTTCCAGGTGAAGACGGAACTTGGCTGATTTCAGGAACCAAAATATTCATTACCTATGGCGAACATGAGCTAACTGAAAATATTGTTCACCTGGTTCTCGCTCGAACCCCTCAAGCTCCCCCAGGGACTAAAGGAATCAGCCTTTTCATTGTTCCTAAGTTCCTTGTGAATGACGATGGCAGCCTTGGCGATCGAAATGACCTCCGCGCCGTTTCAAGCGAACACAAAATAGGGATCCACGCGAGCCCCACGTGTGTCATGTCATACGGTGATCAGGGCGGGGCCATAGGGTGGTTGGTCGGAGAAGAAAATACCGGGATGCGAGCTATGTTCACCATGATGAACAACGCTCGCTTGTCGGTAGGGCTTCAAGGATTGTCGCTAACTGACCGGTCATACCAACAGGCTGGTCAATACTCTGTCGACCGAAAGCAGGGAAAGGCTATCGGCGCAGAACTTGAGGCCGGAGAGTCATCGCCGATAGCGGATCATGCTGATGTTCGTCGCATGCTTATGACCATGCGAGCAAATGCCGAAGCCATGCGTTGTGTGATGTACGCAAACGCCGCGGCCATTGACTTTGCTAATAGCAGCGCAGATGAATCGGAACGAGAGCATTGGGACGCGATAGCAGCGTTACTAACCCCTATTTCTAAAGGATGGGGTACTGATCTCGGCGTTGAGATGACATCGCTCGGTGTTCAGATCCATGGTGGGATTGGCTATATGGAAGAAACCGGCGCGGCGCAACACTGGCGAGATGTGCGCATCGCCCCCATCTATGAAGGCACAAATGGAATCCAAGCGGCAGACTTAGTCTTCCGGAAACTGCCCCTCGGCGGAGGAGTAGTAATCGAAAAGTTCTTTTCGGAAATGTCGACCCTGGCATCACAACTGGCGGGCAATCATCGTCTCGGATTACTGGGGGAGGCTCTCGCTGACGGAGTGACGCAAATGCGAGAGGCTGCACTCTGGTTGGGGGGGCGTCTAGGAACCCAACCCAACGATGCTGCCGCAGGTGCTGCACCATTCCTGCGCCTTGCAGGCGTCGTAGTTGGTGGCTACTACCTTGCTCGTTCGGCACAAGTTGCCCAACAACTCCTCGACGCAGGTGATGGCGATGCGGACTTCCTGAACGACAAAATCACCACATCATTGTTCTACGGGGAACAGATCCTCCCGACAGTCGCTGGGTTGGTGCCGACGATCACTCAGGGAGCCGACTTGTTCTTTGCCATCCCCAATGAACGAATGTAATGACGGCTGATTTACAAGCGCTTCGCGACAATCTTCAAAGCTTCGAACGCGTTTTAGTTGCGTTCAGCGGGGGAGTCGACTCTGCCTTTCTTGCATGGGTCGCGAATGACACCCTCGGTCCAGACGCCGTTCGCTGTTTCACTGCCGTTTCGCCAAGCCTCGCCGATAGTGAACTAGCGGACTGCTCAGCGCTTGCCCAAGAATGGGGTCTGAATTGGTCCGCGGTTGAAACTTCAGAGATGGAGAACGCTGCGTACCGGGTAAACGACAGTGACCGGTGTTACCACTGCAAATCCGCGCTCATGGATGTGGCTGGACCGCTCGCTGACTCTGACAACGCGGTCGTGGTTCTTGGTGTCAATCTTGACGATCTTGGGGATCACCGACCAGGTCAAGCCGCCGTTCAAGAACGCGAGGCGCGCTTTCCGCTGGTCGATGCTGGTTTTTCTAAAGTTGATATCCGACAACACAGCAAAAATTTAGGGCTGCGAATCTGGAGCAAACCAGCCGCTGCCTGTCTTGCATCCCGCGTCCCTTACGGGACGGAAGTTACGGTACCGCTGTTACGAAGACTTGACCGAGCAGAAGCGGCGCTAAAGGCTTTGGGGTTTCAGCAAGTCCGGGTCAGAGACTACGGCGACGTCGCTCGACTTGAATTTGAACTTGACCAATTCCCACTGGTGTTCGAGCGGAGAACTGACATTGTCGCGGCCGTTGTAGCGGTTGGCTACCGCTACGCGACGTTAGACCTGGAGGGCTTCCGCTCCGGCAATCTGAATCATTCAATTCGATGACTGCGTTGACTGAACTCGGGCAGGAACTAGCTCAAGAGTTGGAAATTGCGTTACCCGAATGGGTCGAAGCGCGTGTGCGCTTCATCTGTCAAGCATGGGCGCTCGACTGGAGTGAAGAAATAGCGAACGACACTCAAGAAGCGGGAAAGAAATGCGCGACGGAGGTTGGCCTTCGGTTGCGCCAGCTTTTGGAATCCGGCATTGAACAACAAGACACAAATCCGATGTCGATTCTTCGAAGCGCCACCAACTATCCGACTCAAGTCTTAAAAAACTATGACATTCCACCGATTGAAAGAGACGACTTCTCCGAAGACACCTTCCCTGACGATGTCTACGGCTTGACGCCAGCCGCCTTCTCTGACTTTGGTCAGACCGCACATGAATTAGGAATAGCGTGGGGAGCAGCCAAAGCTCACACGCATTTTTCGAGGCGTCGAGAGGCTCAAAGCTGATGAAGCAGATTGTTGCTTATGTCCCAAACCTGATGGACCGAAGCCGCTTCGGAGACACAGTTCAGTTCGTGCAAGAGCCTTCGGATCTGGCGGCAGTGGACGCCGACCTGATCCTCGTAGACCTCTCTCGTGGAGAAGTTCTGAGCCACCTTCCTTCCGGGACTCGTGTTGTCGGCTTTGCTCCACATGTTGATGCGGAAACCTTGCAGGCCGCGACAGCGGGAGGGTGCACCGAAGCCCTGCCCCGGTCGGTTTTCTTCAAACGACTTCCTGCGCTCATTGGACGTAACGATGAATGAAGTGACGCTCACTGAACTCCGGCGGAAGGTGATTGAAGACACACAGCTGTCTGCTTGGGAAATTCCCCGAGCCTTGTCCGAAGTCACCGATGAATTTTTGACTGAGCTTTACGCTCGCGAGATTCAAGATGGTAGCGGCATCGCTCTTGTCGCGTTGGGCGGCTATGGAAGATCTGAACTTTGCCCGTCCAGCGACATTGATTTGATGCTCGTCCACAACGAACGGGAAGATATTGATTCATTTGCTGATCGAATCTGGTACCCGCTGTGGGACGAAGGATTCAAATTAGGACACTCAGTAAGGTCAGTGGACCAAACTTTGCGACTGGCCGCGACGGACCTTGAAACTGCCACAAGCCTCTTAAACGCGCGAATCGTTACCGGAGACTCGTCGTTAGTTCAAGATTTACTAGCTCGTAACGAAACGCAGTGGGCGGATCACACTTCAGATCGACTTGACGAACTAGCGCGCAACGTTGCACGTCGACACCGACTTGCTGGAGAGGTCGCGTTCTTACTTGAGCCTGATTTGAAGGAAGGTCGCGGAGGTCTACGCGACGTGCACGCGATCGATTGGGCAACGCGAGCAGGAGTTGAGGTCACCGTTCATGACCGCGAACTCCTTGACGCCGCGTACCGCGTATTACTCGAAGCGCGGGTGGAGTTACACCGAATAAGTGGCAAACGCGGAGACGTTCTGCTGCTTGAAGAGCAAGACTCGGTTGCAGCTGCCATGAGCGACCCTGATGCTGACTTGTTGATGGGGCGGATCGCAGCAGCGGCGAGACGGATTGCCTACCTGAGCGACGAAACTTGGCGACATATTGACTCAGAGCCACACGATCTCACTGTACGAAATATTGATGTAGACGGGCTTCACGTCGTCGATAATGAAATCGTCATCGTTGGCGACCCTTCGACCGACCCGCTCTTAGTGCTCCACGCTGCAGTTCGAGCCTCAGAATCAGGTCTTCCTTTGGCGAGAGAATCGTTAGGGCGTCTCGCTGAGCGGCAGCCAGACCTCCCTGATCCGTGGCCCCAAGGAGCCCGAGATCTATTTGTGGAGTTACTCAAAGGCGGAGATCGAACAATTCCCGTCATCGAATCCCTTGACTATTTCGAAGTTTGGAGCCGTCTTCTCCCTGAATGGGCGCCAAACCGGTCGCGTCCCCAACGAAACGTGTACCACCGCTTTACCGTGGATCGACACCTACTAGAGACAGTCGCCGAAGCTGCACGTCTGACGCACCGCGTGCAACGGTCTGACCTTCTAGTCATGGCGGCATTATTGCATGACATAGGTAAGGGCTATCCCGGAGATCACACAGAGGTAGGCATGAGGCTCGTCGGGCCGATCGCATTGCGTTGTGGGTTCTCCGAGGCTGATTCACTCGTATTGACTCGACTTGTCGAACACCACCTATTGCTGCCCGACGTGGCGACGCGACGGGATTTGGACGACGCGCAGACACTGAGAGCCGTTGCACAGAAAGTGCAAACCGTTGACTTTTTAGAATTGCTTGCAGCGTTAACTGAGTCGGATTCCATCGCGACAGGTCCAACTGCATGGGGCGACTGGAAAGCCCACCTGGTTCAGACGCTCACAGAAAGAACCGCAGATTTCATATCTAGCGATGGAGAAACTCACAGAAAACGACGATCGTTTGTCACGGAGCACATCGAAGCCTTAATGGCAGACGGAGAAACAATCGTAGAAGGCTCTGGCGATACTGTGACGATTGTGGCTCCTGACCAGGCTGGGGTCTTCAGCAGAGCAGCCGGGGCATTAGCCCTGCGAGGCTTGGACGTATTGCAGGCCGACGCCTACTCCAGTGATGCAGGCATGGCAGTGTCTCAATTTCGCGTCGTCGAACCCGACGCACCCGTCGACTGGAACCGAGTTACTGACGACGTTCACGAATGCCTGCAAGGCCACCTTGCTATCGACGCCCGCATAGCTGAACGAGCCCGCGTGTATCGACGTAGAACAGCGCTAGCAGCAAAATCCGCGCTGACGCGAGTTACCTTCGACATTGAATCTGCTACCGACGCGACGATTATTGAGGTGCACACTGAAGATCACATCGGTGTGCTGTACCACTTGACGCGAACTCTCGCTGAAATGGGGCTTGATATTCGCTCGGCGAAAATTCAGACTATCTCTAACGAAGTTGTCGACACATTCTATGTGACGGGCTCAAATGGCCCGACACTGGAGGAACTCCACCGCAGAGAGGTTGATGTTGCTCTCCGACACGCGCTGATGCTTGTCGAGTGACTCAAGTCGTTAACGGCGACGAGTAACCTCTCGCAAATGCCAGAACGAGCAACGGGACAGGACCTACTTGGCTGGGCGGAGACACTTTCCGGAATTGCTCGGACCGGCTTGGGTTTCACCGAAAGCCTGTATGAGAAGGAACGGTACGAAGAGATTCTGAAAGTCGCCGCTCACATCCGCGGAGCCGTCACCTCGGACCCAGATATAAATGCTGTGGTGGATGAATGGATGCGCATGGTGGGCACGGGAGTATCTGGCTACGTCACCCCCAAATCTGCTGTTGGTGCTGTCGTCAGTAACGAAAAAAATGAGATTCTGCTAGTCCAACGCGCTGACAGTGGAGTATGGCTGTACCCCACCGGTTGGGCGGATATCGGCTATTCACCTGTTGAAGTGGCCATCAAAGAGGTATACGAAGAAACGGGTATCCACTGTGAGCCACTGTCGCTAATTTCGATCGTGGATGGAATGCGACAAGGTTTCACTCGGATACCGCTCTACTCGATGGTTTTTCATTGCAGAGCGATAGGCGGTGAACTCCAGTCCCATCCGCTCGAAACTAGCGATGTCGGGTGGTTCTCGCGTGATTCATTGCCTGAGCCGTTAGCAGGTCTCGAAAGATGGGTCGACAACGCCTTCGATGCGATTGAAGGACAAACGAAACCAGTCGAGTTTGATCCACCACGTTCACTGCCGTGGGAAGAGGAACCTAACTAAGGAACCGCGGATCGAGCCTTACTCGTCTTGCTGACGCAAGAACTGCTCAAGTTCATCGATCATGGCTTCGGGATCATCTGTCATGTCAGTGACCTCGTCGGCAGCGTCGTCAAGAAGTTGTTGCGCATACTCGGCGAGGTTTGGGTCACTTTCGACTAGTTCGTTGATTTGGCGCTCATAACTGGCAGCAGCGATTTGCAGGTCAGTTGCCCCTAGCGGGATGTCGAGGAAGTCCACGACCCGTTGCACTAACGCCAGAGCGGCTTTGGGGGAGGGATTGTGACCGATGTAAGAAGGCACCGCCGCCCAAAACGAAAGACTGTCGAAGCCTCCGTGATGGAAAGCCTCGTTGAGCACACCAATAATTCCAGTGGGACCCTCGTACTGAGAAGGAGTCAGCCCAAGCTCCAGGTTTATGACCTCATTGCTGGAAGCACCCACTACATCGACTGGAGCCTGGTGATGAGTGTCGGTCAATAGAGCGCCCAAGGTGACCACAGTTTGTGCCGATAATTGGTGTGCCACCGAAACCAGTGCTTCAGAAAAAGTGCGCCAACGAAGCCTCGGCTCGATCCCCAACACGGTTATGAGCGGACGACCGTCGTCAAGTTCTCCCACCCGTACCTCGTTGACCGGCCAATCAATACGACGTTCCTCACCCTCTAATCGCACATTGGGTCGCGCCGACGCGAAGTCGTAGAAATACTCAGGGTCTATTGTGGCTACTTGTCGACAATCATACCGACGTGTTAGATAACCCACGGCCTCGGTTGCTGCATCTCCGGCGTCGTTCCAACCAGTGAAAGCTGAGAGGAGCACAGCATCTTCCAAGACGGGATGTTCGCTCCAGTCGACGTGTTCCACGCCGAAAAGGCTATCTGCGGATCTTGCAATCCGTACCATAAAGGCATTGATCGGGAGCGACCCAATGACGATTGAGATCATTATCTGCGACGAAGTGACCGAAGCAGTCGTCTCGGCCTTTGCCAAACTCATACCTCAGCTATCTAGATCTGGGCCTCCCCCTACCGCCGAAGAGTTGAATGACATCGTCGCTCATGAAGCATCGACCATCCTTCTAGCTACCGACACCGAGACGATCCTGGGCTCAATGACCCTTGTTCTTTTCCCGATTCCCACGGGAATGCGAGCGTGGATAGAAGACGTGGTGGTTGATGAGAGCGCTCGAGGTCGCGGCGTAGGCGAGGCGCTGAACCGGCGCGCCCTAGAGATAGCTGTGAATGCGGGAGCCAAAACGGTCGATCTCACCGCCCGCCCTTCACGCGAAGCCGCCAACAGGCTCTACCAGCGCCTCGGGTTTGTGATTCGCGAGACAAATATTTACCGCTACGAGGCTGAGAACATTGAATGACCAACCAAATGACAGCATCTATGAACGAGTCGGCGGATTGCAATGGTTCGATGAGTTGTGTTCGCGCTTCTATCAGGGAGTAGCGGCCGATGAAGTGCTTCGACCGCTCTACCCTGATGACCTGGAACCATCTCGCTATTGGCTCGCGCTTTTCCTCGCACAATATTGGGGAGGGCCAGGCGATTACTCGATCGTCAGAGGGCACCCGAGATTACGAATGCGTCACGCGCACCTGCGGGTAGGTGTCGCTGAGCGAGACCGTTGGTACCACCACATGGCCGCGGCTGTATCCGAAAGCCAAATTGATGCTGATCTACAAGAGCAAATGCTCGCATATTTTTCGATGGCAGCTACTCATCTCGTCAACACCGCCGATTAAATAGGATCGGCCCCCGCAAGCCCAGTAAAATCTGTTCTCTTAGGAGGAGATCGAAGATGGACCAAAACGCGATCGATTTAGGTCTATTAATTCTGAGACTGGTTCTAGGAGTGACGCTCGCACTTCACGGTGTTGCCAAATACCGTGGAGGCATCGCTGGTGTTGGCCGATGGTTCGACAGTGAGGGGTTAAGACCGGGTATCTTGCACGCTCATCTTGCAGCATCCAGCGAAGTGGTATTCGGTTGCGCAATAGCTGCAGGTTTGATGACACCCCTAGCCTGCACGGGATACATGGGAGTCATGATCGTCGCCGGCTGGGTAGGTCATCGAAAGAACGGATTTTTCATCATCAAAGATGGATGGGAATACGTGTTTGTGCTTGCTGCCGGCGCAGCATCACTGGCATTGCTTGGACCCGGATCATGGTCGCTTGATAATGCGTTGGGGTTGACATGGAGCGGCCGTGGGTGGTTTTTGTTGACGGTATTGAGCGGAGTTGGTTCCGCCGTTGCTCTTCTGGCTTGCTTCTATCGCCCCAAGGCAGATGAAGTGCCCCCGGCGTAGCCTCGTACACTGCGCGACGTGCCTAGCCAAATATGGGACCTGCGAATCAAGCTACTTCGATATTCCGGAGTGTCGATTGTTGCAATAGCTATAACCCAAACCTCGTTGTGGGTCGGATTGGTGATTATCGACTGGCCTGCTATCGGCGCCAACACCTTCGCAGTGTCAATCGGCGCGATACCGGCGTATTTTTTGAATCGATCATGGGTCTGGCGTCGAACTGACAGTCATTCGTTGCGTGACGAAATCTTGCCGTTTTGGCTGTACAGCCTCGTTGGACTCGCTATTTCGTCGGTTCTTGTTGGTATCGCCGATCAATGGTCGAGTTCGACGCCCATCGTGATGCTGGCAAACTTGACGGCCTACGGTCTGATCTGGCTGGGCAAGTTTTTCTTGTTAGAGAAAATCCTCTTTAAAAGGTCTCAACGTGATGATGAGAAGTGATCTAGAAACGGCGGCCCGTTCAGCGCGAGGTTTTATGCCCCACGACGAAGGTCTGTGCCTTTACCAAACAGTGCTCAACATCACGGCTCCCGGTCCAATCATGGAACTTGGTTCTTACTGCGGAAAGTCCACCATTTACATAGGTGCGGCGGCTGCCGAGACCGGTTCAGTGGTGTTCACCATTGATCACCATCGTGGGTCGGAAGAGATGCAAGAGGGGTGGGAGCATTATGATGGCGAAGTCGTAAACAGCGATACAGGAAGAATTGATTCGCTGCCCGTTTTGCGTCGCAATCTGGAAGAAACCGGTCTCGAGGGTTCGGTCGTGCCCATTGTCGGAGATTCCCGAATCGTCGCGTCGCACTGGGCAACCCCGGTTTCGATGGTGTTTATTGATGGTGGCCATGGCCCCATCCCAGCCCACGCCGATTATGACGATTGGGCTTCCAAAATAGCTCCCGGCGGATTTTTGGCGATCCACGACGTTTTTCGAGACCCTGCGCATGGCGGACGCCCCCCCTACGAAATTTTCCTTCGAGCGGTAAACGAAGGCGGCTTCACAGAGCATGTGGCTGTCGGCAGTCTCCGGGTGTTGCGTAGCTCGCGTTGAGAAGCCGTTCAATGTGCTACCGGAGTAAGGGCAATCCTTCTCCGATAATCAGACGGGAGCCTTGAGATCTGTGGTCAAGCGCGTCGGCGGCTAAGACCACGGCAGCGCTGGAATACGTCGAACGTTCGTTGTCTGGAAAGGTGATGCGTTCGGGAAATACCATCCCAGTGAAATACGCACCATCGTTATCCCGCAATGGTTGAACGCTTTCGAACAGACTCCGAGCACTGTGTTCGTCGCCAACAGCGAGATAGGCCATAGCGCATTCACAGGTTTCAGCTGCCGTCACCCACGGTTGATCCGAAACACAACGCACTCCGTGGTCTTCAAGAACGAAATCCTCACATCGTTCGGCTAGACGCTGAGAAGCGGACTCGCCGATGATTGCTCCGGCAAGCACTGGGTAATACCAGTCCATAGCCCACCGCCGTTTCGGCTCAAACTCGGCTTCGTGATATTGAAGAAGATCGGCTAGGCGAACGGCAGCGAACTCCCATTCGGGCCGGTCTTCGCCCAACCGGTGAGCGATAGCGATCCCACACCGCAAAGAATGATAAATCGAAGAACTTCCGGTAATTAGCGAATATGACCAAGGCGTCCCGTTGGTATGAACAGCCCACGGGATGTGACCAGCGGCACCTTGATGGTCGACAACGAAATCCAAGGAACGTCTCACAATCGGCCACATGTCTTTTAGAAAAGCTAGATCTTCGGTCGTCAAGTAATGGTGCCAAACCCCAGTCGCCACGTACGCGCAACAATTCGTGTCAACCTTCGCGTCTTCAACGCGGTCAAGGAGGTAATAGTGATGCCAACTTCCGTCTGCGCGTTGAGTCTTCGCTAACCACTCGTACGCGCGAGCTGCGGCATCAACAAAGCCAGCGGCGGACAAAGCCATGGCTGCTTCGGTGTGGTTCCAAGTATCGGTATGCCCATCAGAGAACCAAAGAATCATTCCTTCTTTGGATTGCTGGTCAAGAATGGTTGATGCTGTCGCCGTGATTTGATCTTCGGTCAACACTCTGGTGAATTCAGGCTGCATTCACTTCCTCCACGATGGGTTTGATCGCATACAGCACTATCGATTTGCCAATAATTGGATTCAGCAAACGGTCCACAATGCGAGTTATCCAGGGATTCTCAACGATGTCCCATACCAGCATCCGGTGGTAAGCCCTGACCAGACGGTGCTTGTCATTGGCTGGCCCTACAGCACATTTCAACCACCAGTAAGGAGAGTGCAAAGCGTGAGCCCGATCCCAGCCACAAGGCAGCAGACCAACTTGACGAATTTTCGATCGTAATTGCGACCGCCGGTAAATTCGGACGTGTCCTCCGACTGCTTTGGGGGCGTAGTACTCGTCGCTTAGCTTCCAGCAAATCTTTTCGGCTACCCAGGCAGGCACGGTTACAGCGATGCTGCCCCCTGGTCGTAACACCCTTGCAAGCTCCCCGATTGCGGTTTGGTCATCAGGTATGTGCTCAAGTACCTCTGAGCAAATAATTCGATCGAATGTTTCGTCCGCGAAAGGCAGTTTGAGGGCGTCAGCGCTGACTGGTTGCCCTTGGACCTGGCCGTGCAGTTCACCGGCTTCAATCATTGCAGCGAAGGTGTTTCTGACGTCAACGAGCTCTTCAAGGCTCTGGTCAAGCGCCACAATTCGACAGCCGCGCCGTACGGTTTCGAATGCGTGACGACCTGCGCCACAACCCATATCGAGAACCAGATCTCCCGGCTTTGCTCCCAGCCGGTCGTAGTCAACCGTGAGCATTAGCGAGCCGTTTCATCCAGCAACGCGTAGTAATGTTCAACCGTTTGTTCAGCAGTAATCCGCCACGAGAAATTTTGTTCCACCCGTTTCCTGCCCGCACTGCCAACAGTGGCTCGCAAATTTTTTTGTGCTAGGGCCCATCGAATTTTGGCTGCTAAGGCTTCGCTATCACCTGGTGGCACTTGAAGCGCGGTCACCCCGTCATCACCCACTACTTCGGGCAATGCCCCCCCGGTAGTCGCGACGAGAGGCACCCCACAAGACATTGCCTCAATAGCGGGCAACGAGAAACCTTCATAAAGGGACGGCACTACCGCGACTTCAGCTTGGTTGTACAGCTCAACAATGCGCTGGTCCGAAACACCACTCACAAATTCGACGCTGTCGGAAAGGTCAAGTTCTTCGATAAGACTAGTAGCCCTAGAATCGTATTTGGGTTTGCCGATGACAACGAGATGGACTCGGGGATCGTCGGTGCGGAGCTTTGCCAATGCTTCAAGCAAAAATGCCAGACCTTTCATGGCAACATCGGCACTGGCCGTGGTCATGAGCCTTGCTGGAACTACATCAATCTGTTCCATCGGATGAAACTGCGTTGGATCAACACCGACATGCACTATGTGTAACCGGTCCGGATCAACTCCATAATCGGTGACGATGTCGGCGAAGCTATTTGACGACACTGTAAGGATGCGAGGTAGCCGTCGAGCGACCTTGGTCTGCATTCCCGTAAAGGCGTAAAAGCGGTTCTTGGTGAAACGTTTCCATGGCGTTGGAGCGTGTTCCGTCTCAAGTCGACGGTCCACAGTTATGGGATGATGAATGGTTTCGAGCACGGGAAGCCCCGCCTCGTGAATTTTCCATATACCGGACCCTAAACACTGGTTGTCGTGCACCAGATCGAACTCGTCGAGGCGACTCATCAACTCTCGGTGGGCTCGAAGACTGAACGTAAGCGGTTCAGCAAATGTCGCTCCTGCTGTGACTAGATATTCCAGTACATCGAAACGATCTTTGAATTCGCTAAGGCGCGGAATACGGAAGGGATCGGGCATCCGGTAAAGGTCAAGGCTAGGCAACTTGGTCAGAGGGATATCTTCATCAGTGTGGGGATAGGGCGGTCCCGATATGACTTCTACGTGATGCCCGAGGGCAGTCAGTTCGCGCGCCATGTGACGGGTATAGACACCTTGACCCCCGGTGTAGGGGTGACCTCGATACGTCAAAAAGGCGATGCGGAGTGGACGCTCGCTGGACATGAGACCCTTTCCCAGCTCGCTCGGGCGAAACGTAACTATCAATGCTACCGGCCGGTAACCCAATGCCTCAAAGGTCGACTCGTAGGCTCAGTAGCCCAGGTGCTCATGAGCTCCTGAAGGTGCTGAGAGTGAGGAAGCGTGCGGGCATTAATACAGAGAGTCAGCCGAGCTTCAGTTTCGGTTGACCAGCACATTGTTGGAGCTATCGGCAATGGGTTATGCGTCTTTGTTGGCGTTACTCATATGGATGACACAACCACCGCAAAAAAGTTGGCTGACAAGATCTGGAACTTGCGGGTTTTTGAAGACACACAGGGATTGATGAACCATGCCGTAGGTGAACTCACCGGCGACGTCTTAGTAATCAGTCAATTCACCCTTTACGGAGACACAAAAAAAGGCCGCCGCCCATCATTTGTTCAGGCGGCTAGACCAGAAACAGCCGAACCCCTGATTCGATGCCTCTGTGAGGCGCTGACCGACCTTGGCGCCAACGTCTCGACTGGCCGGTTTCAAAAGCACATGGAAGTTGAAATTCACAATGACGGTCCAGTCACCCTGACGATCGACGTCTGAATTCAAATAACGCTGTTCCAGCCAGTAACCCCATCGCAATTAGAGAAATAGGCAGCTTGCCGAATTTAGTTGCCCACGTGTTTCCACTGCGCAGTTCGACGGAAGTGGTGAGCACTGTTTGCTCTCGGAGGTCGCTTCTGAGAATCACATCTCCATTCGCAGAAACAATCGCCGAGTAACCCGTAGTAGAGGCCTGTAGTACCCACCGGTCAGTTTCGATTGCTCTGAGCCTGGCGCTCGCGAGCGATTGCTCTGGAACTAGCGACGTCGTGTACGACGACGCCAGAGTGGGGTTAGTGAGGATGCGAGCCCCGGCTTTTATTCCGCTGCGAACTCGCTCAGGGAAGTACACCTCAAAAGAAATTGCGTTTCCGATTGGTCCTAGACGTGACTCGAGTAATCCTGGTCCATCGCCCGCTAAGGCCTCTCTGGGAATCAACGACAGGTCGGCAAAATTCTCTACAAACCCGCGAAGAGGTATGTACTCGCCGAATGGAACAAGGTGGACCTTGTCGTATCGTCCGGCGATCCCGCTATTGGGATTTACGGAAACAGAGGCGTTGCGAAAACGATCCCCGTCCGTTTCCGAAAAATTCGCGACTATGACCGCATCGAGGTCAGTTGCCAGCTGAGTAATAGTCGCTAACTCGTCGCTTGTTTCCAACGGTACGTCAGCCGTCACGCTGCTTTCGGACCAGACCATCAGATCCGTATCGATAGGTTGTCTGGCTATAGCTTCTAGGTGCCGGTCGAACACTGCTAGCTGGTTGCTCGTTGCCGCTCTTGTACCTAATGCACCACCCGCTTGGACAACGCTGGCGTTGATGACACTGTCGGTACGTCCTGTGGGGCTCATACGGGCGACGGCGATTAACAGCACAATTGCGGCTAACGGCCCCAAAGTGGCTCGTAGATGCGCCGATAAAGCCCCTTCGACACCAACGGCAATAATGCCGATCGAAGCGATAAGGAGGAGAGCTCCCCCAACGCGAACGACATCAACAAGATAGGTATCGACTGGCCCCAGAGCGAGGTTTGACATTGGCACGCCCCCGAAAGGGACTACCCATCGCAGGGCTTCGCCCACCACCAAGGCCGAAGGCACAGAGATCGAACGTCCAATTCCGTTGGCAGGAATGAATGCCATCGGCAACGCCATAATCAGGGCTTGAACAGGAGTCGCTATGACCCAACCAGGAACGGTTAAGTCGATCATCCATGTCAGAGCCACTGCGTAGTACCCCATCCACAAGCTCCACGCGTCGAACAAACGGCGCCTGCGGCTTAGACTCCGCGAAGTTCTGAGGAAAATGCCTAATCCGATGGGAGCCAGTACCCACATTCCATACGGCGGAAGAGATAGTGAAATCACTGCCCCGAGAAGGAATCGCCCAACAGGTGCCAGCCGGATCATTTTGCTGTGAGGTAGTCGAGGGCGGCATCTGCACATTCGCCACCCTGTCTGATGCAGGCCGGAATTCCGAGACCTCTGTAAGCAGCTCCGGTCAAGAAAACGCCAGGCATTTCTGTCCGCAAATCACGTTCGATTGCGCTCACCAAGCGATCGTGTCCTGGCGCGTACTGGGGAAATGCATCGATCCATCGCGATACCCGCCACTCGATGAGGCTCCCCTCAATGTGCAAAATGTGAGCTATTTCGGTGAGCAACGCTTCAACAAGATCGTCGTCATCGAGAGCCAATGCCCTCGTATCTCCAGCTCGACCGGCTGACACCCGAAAAACGGCATGTTCGTCGTCCACCCAATGCGGCCATTTGGAGCTACCCCAACTGATGGCTGTCGTGAGTAGCCCCTCGGTATGAGGCACCAGCACACCTGAACCATCAAGGGGGTGGTGAACGTCGGATCGACGAAAGCCCATAGTGACTAACGCGACGGACGCGTGCTCTATGGAAGACAGGCGACTGGCGGCTGATGAGCAACTAGATAAAAGGTTTGCTGCTTGATGAGCAGGTGTTGCGAGAACAACGACGTCACTTTCGATGGTGGCGCCGTTAGTGGTGATGTTCAGATACCCATCGTTGTTAGCAATGCTGGTCACGCGCGTATTCGTTCGAATGTCAGCGTCACCGAGCGCGTTCACTAGCACCTTGACTAGGTGACCCATTCCGTTCTCAAAGCTGAGGAAGAGCGGTTTCGTATTCTCGGGAGAGATTTTTGTTTGTTCTTTAAGTCCCGCGATCAAACTGCGGTGCCGTCGCGACGCAGTCTCTAACTGAGGGGCGGCCAACGCCACGTCAAGATGGTCAGTGTCGCCTGCGTTGATACTTCCGATTAGAGGGTCAACTAGCCGATCAGCGATCTGATCGCCCATCCTGCGCCTAATAAGCCCACCGACGGATTCATCGTCGCCCGGCCAGTCGTCGGGTCGGATTCGGTCTAAACCAGCGCGAAGTACAGCAAGTGGACTAACGATTCGACTTCGTAACAACGGAAGCAGTTTCGTTGGCACCCCGAGAAGAAGACCTTCAGGAAGTTTTCGTAGTTCGCCATCAACTAAGACATAGGCGTCCGTCGTCGCTGGGCTAATGAGAAAATTGTCCAAGCCGAGTTCTTCGCACAGTTCAAGTGCCCAGGGGACTCTGCTGATGAAGGCATCGGCTGCCTCGTCAATAGGCCTTCCCAAAAAACTGGTCGTCAGAATCTTTCCGCCGAGACGAGGAGAGGCTTCGAGAAGAACAGCGTCGGTATCTGGCGACTGCTGCCGGATGCGGTAAAGCGTGATGAGGCCTGCGATGCCTCCACCGACGACTACGGCACGCTTGGTCATGTCGCCAATAGGTCAGGGTTAAGGCCTTCGGTGTGAACCAACTCCACTACCTGCTCAAGTATCGCGGGGTTTGTCTCTGGGAGGACTCCATGCCCCAGATTAAAGATGTGACCCGGCTTTCCGCCAGCTGCCTTGAGTACTCGGCGAGTCTGTTCGGCCACTACAGGCCAATCCGCTAAGCAGACTGCAGGGTCAAGATTGCCTTGGACGGCAGTTTTTGATCCCACGCGACGTCGCACCTCGTCGATTGGTACCCGCCAATCGGCACCAACAACATCTGCCCCTGCTTCACTCATCAGGGACAAAATTTCGGCAGTCCCCACCCCGAAATGAGCGCGCGGGACCTCAAGGTCAGCTAACTCCTCAAACACCCGCCGGCTGTGAGGCAGAACGTGTTCCTCGTAGTCAACAGGTTGCAGTGCCCCTGCCCAGGAATCGAATAGTTGCACTGCGCTCGCTCCAGCGAGTACTTGAGATCGCATAGAAGAGATCGAAATATCTGACAAACGGGTCATCAATTCGTGCCAAAGGTTTGGGTCTGAATGCATCAACGACTTGGTTCGAGCGTGATCACGCGAAGGTTGACCTTCGATCAAATAGCTAGCAACTGTGAAAGGGGCTCCGGCAAAACCAATGAGTGGAACTTCGAGTTGTTCGACTAGAAGTCTGACCGCATCCAAAACATATGGAGTATCGATATCTGGTTCAAGCGGACGCAGACGGTTTAGGTCTTCTTTACTTCGAAACGGTTGTTCTGCTGTTGGCCCTACGCCAGGAACTACATCAATCTTGAACCCCACTGCATTAACCGGGACCACTATGTCGGAAAATAAAATTGCTGCGTCGACACCGTATCGACGAACGGGCTGCATGGTGATTTCAGCGGTGAGCGAAGCGTCTTCGATAGAGCGAAGAATGCTTCCATCGCCGCGAACTTGCCTGTACTCGGGTAGCGACCGACCCGCTTGTCGTTGGAACCACACCGGAACGCGGTCAACTGGCTGAAGACGGCAGGCTCGTAAATAGGAATTCTCGGTGAACGAGCGGCTCGGATGGTCGGGCGGAAGAGACATCTCATCTCCGACGCTACCGTCGGTTCACGCCTGGAGCCCCACTGGAGTACTGGTACCGGTTGGCTTTCTGGCGTATTGGAGTTGTCGAACTGACCCAAAACTTTTGGGAAGGCTATGCTGGATAGTTCTTTGAACTGGTGTTTTACGCGTGACTCACCCCGAAATTGAAGCTGAACAGTCGCATATTGATCGTGCACATCGCCTGCTCGAGCAGGCGCGCGTCCGAGCGCGCAAATTACGCGGAATGGTTGAAGTGAGTCGCGGAGGAACGACCCAAGCTCGCTATGAACGCGACGTGATCGAAGGAAGCATCCAAAACAGACTCGGTCAACTCCAATTAGGTTCAGCATCTCTGATTTTCGGACGAATCGATTTAGATAACCGCGACCAGTTCCATATCGGACGACTAGCCGTAGCAGACGAAGAACAAGAACCAGTGGTGGTGGATTGGCGTGCCCCTATAGCTGAACCCTTCTACCGGGCGACCGGCCGAGACCCGATGGGAATCGTCCGTCGTCGACACTTCGTGAGTCGCGGTCGGGAGTTACTCGACATCGAAGATGAGTTATTCGACCTCGATCAGTTAGATGAGGGCTTTCAGGGACACGGTGCCTTGTTAGCGGCTTTAGACCAGAATCGCGACGGGCAACTACGCGACATCGTCGCCACGATTCAAGGTGAACATTGTCCAAGGTGGACCAGGGACCGGAAAGACAGTGGTAGCACTCCATCGCGCTGCCTACCTCCTTTACACACATCGTTTCCCGCTCGAAGGTCAGGGTGTCCTCGTAGTAGGGCCCAACCGGTTGTTTTTGCGTTACATCGAACAGGTTCTCCCGAGTCTCGGCGAAGCCGGCGTATATCTAACGGTCTTAGCGGACTTACTCGCCGATATTTTTGATGATGTACGCGTCACACTTCCCGATGAGTCGAACTCAGCCGCCGTCAAAGGAAATGAGCGGATGATCTCAGTGGTCGCAGACGCTATTCGAGACCGCGAACGAGCCTTGCGGGACGACCTCGTGGTGGGCTTCGGTCTCGCCCGGTTGCGTATTTCGGTAGCTCAAAGCCGTGGCATTGTTCGCGAGGCGCGTCGAAGATATCGACGACACAACGCCGGACGCCGATACGTTGAACGTGAGTTCTTTGCAGCACTTGCAGCTTCACACCATTCCCAACCTGACCCCGACAATGTGCGTTATCGGTTGCGGCGTGACTCCAGAGTTCTTGAAGCGCTTGAATGGATGTGGCCGGTGCTGACTGGCTCTAAGGCTCTTATCGCTTCGGCTACAGGGGAACATTTCTCCGAAAAAGAATCGCTGACGCTGTTTCGACCAAGAGGTGAGTCGTTATCCGATTATCGATGGAGTGACGCCGACGTGGCGTTATTGGACGAGGCCTACTCGGGTCTAGGGCCGCGTTTAGATAGGAAGCGCAAGGCCCGAGACCCTGAAATTCGTACGTTCGGGCATATCGTTGTTGACGAAACTCAAGATCACACACCAATGGCGTTGCGAATGATCTCCCGCCGTTCCTTGAACGGATCCATGACACTCGTGGGAGACATTGCGCAGGCAACAGCCCCTGGGGCCGCAGCGAACTGGGATGAGGTGTTGAACTACATGCCGGCCGGGGCAAGTGAGCACCGTGTTCGCGAACTGACGCTCAGTTACCGTATTCCTGCACCCAATCTCGAACTGGCCAACAAGGTCCTTGCTGTCGCTGCACCTGAGCTCGCTCCGCCTAAAGCAGTGCGTTCGGTCGGTAGCCCACCTCGCGTGGTTGAAGTAGCAGGCCAACCAATAGCTTCAGTTCAATCACTTGTAGAGAAGGCCGTATCAATGGCTTGAAGGCGGTTCGATCGCCGTTATTGCACCCGCAAGTCTCATCGAAATGGTCGACGAATCTCTTCGGGCAAAAGGCGTTGATTACGGTAGGGCGACGACAGCGAGTCGAAACGTCAGTGGTCCCCTCCACCCCAAAATAGCTTTGGTACCAGTGCAACTCGTAAAAGGCCTCGAGCTAGATGGAACTGTGGTCATCGAACCGGCGACAATTCTTGACGAAGAACCGCAAGGCCTGCGAGCGCTGTTTGTAGCCCTTACGCGCTCCACCAAGCGTTTAGCCATAGTGCACGCGCGTCCACTGCCTCAAGTACTCGTCGACTAAGTCCACCCCTACCCATATCGCTCCCTCAGCCAGGGTCGTTGAAGATCCACCCGAGAACCCTCTACTCGAGAGCGGCCTAGGCGTATCCGAGGATCTTGTCCACCGAAATTTCAATGACGGTACGATCAGACCGCTCTTGCGGCACTCGATATCGCTGGGCGTAGCGTTGCGTTCCTTCTAGGCACCGATCAGGATCGGCAGTTACCAACGCTGTTCCCTCCAGGCTTAGCCAACGGCCTCCGTCAATCTGACATACAACAGCTCGAATCCCAGGTGACTCCACCAAAATCCGACTCTTCACCGATTCTGCCCAAGTGATAACTCGGACTAACTGAGCATCGAAATCCCAACTGAATCCAACGGCTGAGACGTGGGGGCTGCCGTCGGACCGAACCAAAGTAAGCGAAGCGAGATGGCATTCCGCTAAGAAAGCACTGACGTCTTTTGTGAGATTCAAAGGATCTAACGACATTACGGGTGCGCAATCGCATCTAGGACATCAAGCCGAGCCGCTTTTCTCGCAGGGAGAATTGCTGCAAAGACGCCAGCCACGACGCACATTGCAACGATCAAAGCGAAGTTTGCGAATGGAATTCCGAAATCGGTAATAAAAGACTCCGGCATCGCGTTGACGGCGATGAAACCTAGCAACGTGCCTACGGCGACCCCCATGACTCCTCCGAACACGGCAATGATTACCGCCTCCCACCGGATCATCCGTCTAGTTTGTCGTCTCGTCATGCCGACGGCGCGCAGAAGTCCTATTTCACGAGTGCGTTCAAAAACCGACAACATCAAAGTATTCACGATCCCCAATATGGCGATAATGACAGCGAAGCCCACTAATGCATTAACGGTGACCAACAGTTGATCGATCCGCCCCTCGATGTTTTGTTGGTATTCGGTGCGATCCTGCAAATTTGCCTCCGGATATTTATCCGTGATCGCTTCTATGTCAGGTCTTACCTGCTCGGCTTTGACGCCCTCACGGAGTTCGACGGCAGCAAAAAGATCTGATTGTCGAGCTGGGTCAAACCCTCGCTCATAGGTCGTCATGTCGATCACCCAATTACCCAGTATGGAGTCATCAAAAACTCCGACAACCTTTAGAGTGACAGCGCCCCCTACCGGGAAAACAGCGACCAGAGAATCTCCAACCGATAGCTCAAGATCAGATGCTGGGTCTTTGTGCACCAGCACGCCGCTATCGGAGAGTCCTGAGTAGCTTCCTTCGATAAGACTGATATCGATCACCGTCCCCAGACCTTCTTGTTGAGTTCCGGTCACGTCTTTGGTCGCTCCGTTGACTGTCATACGGGCAGTTCCGGGTCCACCCCGATACCCGGCAGCGACCTTGACACCTTCGACCAATTTGAGTTCTTCCACGAGTTGTGGGCTGAAACCCCAAGTTCTTTCTTCAGTGTCGATAAAGAAATCAGCGCCCAGAGATGAGTCGAACGCCGATGAGAACGTCTTTTTGAAACTTGTACCGACCACCAAGACCATGGCTACTAGTGCCAACCCCACCATCAGAGCGGATGCCGTAGATGCGGTTCGTCTCGGGTTTCTGCTTGCGTTCTCGCGCGCCAAATTGCCCGCTGCTCGAGCGAACCGACTGATGGGCAGACCCAACGCGCGCGCTGCCGGTCGGGCGATGAGAGTACTCAGCAGGGAGATCGAAACGAAGAGCAGTAATGCTCCGGCTGCAAGTAAACCGAGCTGTCGCGCCGCCCCGCTATTTGTCGTTGTCCCAAGCAGCGTTGCAAGAAGCCCAAACACCCCCAGGAGAACTCCAACTAAGGTTCGCCGTTTGTTATTGCCTCCCCAGAGACTGACATCTTCACGTAACGCGGCTATTGGGGGTATGCGAGATGCGCGACGCGCTGGGGTTATAGCTGCGAACAAGGTGACACCGATGCCCACTATCGCCGCAGCGAGCCAGGTGCGCGCTGCGATCACCATTGGACCGTCGGGCAGCCCCGACCCTCCGCCGGCCTGCGCTATAAGTGCTTTGATTGCCCAGACGACGCCCAATCCGGCGAATATCCCCACAATGGATGCAATGACACCGATTATTAACGCTTCGGTGAGAACTGATATGCGGATTTGTCGGCCGGTCGCCCCTACTGCGCGTAGCAGACCGAATTCTCGGACGCGTTGACCGAGAACAATCGCGAATGTGTTGTTGATGATGAACGCACTAACCACTAGCGCTATGGCAGCGAATGCGAGCAAGGCGTTCTGGAAGATTGTGATGAACGTGTCAAATTGTTCGCTGAACTCGCTTGCGACGACATCGCTGGTCACGGCTTCGAAACCTGACGGAAGTTCACTTGTCAGACTCATGGCTAATTGTTCTTCGTCGATTCCTGTTTGGGAACCAACCGTCACCGCTAGGTAGGAATCGGGATAATTGAACAGCCGCTGCGCGGTGGCAGTATCTATTAAAACGAAAACTGCTCCGCCGCCGTTGTCGAGACCCCAGCGGGTAATGCCGCTCACCCGGAAATCCTCGGCTGGGCCTAGTGAACGAATCGTGATGATGTCGTCAAGAGAAATTCCATAGCGTTCAGCGGTGTCGATATCTACCATCGCCTCACCCTCGCGAGGGGCTCGCCCATCGAGAGTTTCGAAACTGGTGAGTTCATCACCCTCGTCGAAATTGAAGGCAAGCGTCGGTGCCCCGCCGGGTGGATCGATAAGAGTTTCGCCAAATGAGACCCGCGGGAACCCTTGAATCACTCCCTCGGCAGCGCCAACACCCGGCGTCAATCGAAGTTGATCAACAATTGCCTGGGGAACTGTAGGCCGGCTGAAGGGGTCTCCGTCGATAGTTTCAACGCCACGAACCTGAAGCCAGTTTGGGCCAGCGATCTCGACAGCGATTTTATCGAAAACTGAGCGAAGGCTGTCAGCGAGAATGAAAGATCCCGATACGAAAGCAACGCCGAGCACCACTGCAAACGTGGTTAAGGCCAGACGAATCTTTCTGGCTAACAGCGAATTGAGAGTGAGCTTGAGCACATCAGTCGCCGAGTTGTTTCATGGTGTCCAATACTGAAGCTGACGACGGCGTCTTGATTTCATGCACGATGACCCCATCGGCGAGGAACACGACGCGGTCTGCGTGAGCTGCCGCTGAGGGATCATGGGTCACCATGACGATGGTTTGGCCAAGATCTCGGACGGCGTTTTGCATGAATTCGAGAATTTCGCCGCCCGTTTTGCTGTCTAGATTGCCGGTAGGTTCGTCCGCGAAGATGATTTCGGGTTGTCCTCCCAAGGCTCTGGCGACAGCAACTCTTTGCTGTTGACCGCCGGAAAGTTCACTGGGTCGATGCTTAAGCCGGTCTTCCAGCCCGACCGCTTCTATTACCTGACGAAGCCACGAAGAGTCCGGTGAGGTGCCCCCGAGTTGTTGGGGTAAAACGATGTTCTCCTCAGCGGACAGTGTCGGGATGAGGTTGTAAGCTTGAAAGACAAAACCGATGCGATCTCGGCGAAGCAAAGTGAGATCACGATCGGACAATTGACCGATATCAGTGTCTCCAATGAATGCCTGACCAGAAGTGAGGTCGTCTAGCCCGGCGAGGCAGTGCATCAGGGTGTGAATTCTCCACTTATGAGATCGATTGATAGTCCGTCGAGAGCACGAACTTCGGTATCGCCTGAACCATAAATTTTGCTTGCGTCTACCGTTCGGGCAGCCAACGTGGTGGTGTTCATATTGGTCACCCTACGGGCGACCTTAGAAGTACGGGGTGCCCAACAATAATTTTGTGATGAAGACTTCTAGTCCACGCGCACCGTGCGTGTTCGAGAAAATAATTGGTGTATATCTTTGCCGAACGAAAATGATTGATACCTCAAATTATTGGGCTTAAAGGCCTATATTCGCTCCCGTCAATCGTGAGGGCTAGGGTCAAAGTTGATGACGGAACGCGTGCTGGTGACGAAGTTAGGACTCGACGGCCACGATCGAGGTGTCAAAATCGTGGCGCGCATTTTACGCGACGCGGGTTACGAAGTGATCTACACCGGATTGTTTCAAACCCCCGAGACGGTCGTCGCTGCCGCTATCGATGAAGATGTTTCCGCTATCGGAGTTTCCATGTTGTCGGGAGCCCACGAAGCGATACTTCCAATGGTTATCGAAGCTCTTTCAGACGCCGGTGCTGATATCCCTGTGATTCTCGGAGGCATCGTTCCGGAGGATGATTTCCAAACCATGTACGACGCGGGTGTTGCACGGGTACTGACTCCAGGCGCTACTGCCAAAGAAGTGGTTGAAGCTGTTCGTGGCGCCATTGAAGAGTCGCGCGTTAGTTGACCTCTAGGGACAACTTATTGACGTTCTTGTAGCATCTAACACGTGATCATTGAACGATTTGGAGTTGTCGGTTGCGGGCTTATGGGGTCAGGCATCGCAGAAGTAGCCGCGTTAAGTGGCTGCGATGTGAAAGTCGTGGAAGCGAACGAAGGCGCTCTGCAAGCCGGTATGGAACGCATTGAAAAAAGTCTCAACCGTGCCGTCCAGACGCAAAAAATGACTGAGGAGCATCGAGAAGAGGTGATGGGAAACATTTCTTTCTCCACCAAGCTTCCGAGCCTCGCCGATAGGGAGTTCGTGGTTGAAGCCGTGATTGAGCAAGAAGAGGCAAAGCTCGATGTTTTCCGGCGTTTGAACGACGTAGTTGATGACCCCGAAGCGATCCTGGCGAGCAACACCTCGTCCATCCCGATCATGAAACTTGCGATGGCTACTAATCGACCGCAGCAGGTGATTGGAGTCCACTTTTTCAACCCCGTCCCAGTGATGGGTCTGGTGGAGATCATTTCTTCCCTACTTACCGGCGACAAAACGGCGGCTATGTGTCAAGAATTCGCGTCAGACCAGCTGGGCAAGCGCGTAGTCAGTAGCCAAGACCGAGCGGGCTTTGTTGTTAACGCTCTTCTCGTTCCCTACATACTGTCGGCGATTCGCATGATGGAGTCCGGCTTCGCTAGTGCCGAAGACATCGACGCCGGCATGGTGTTGGGGTGCAACCACCCGATGGGACCATTGGCCTTGTGTGACCTAATCGGGTTAGACACGACCATGGCGGTGGCGGAATCGCTCTACGAAGAGTTCAAGGAACAGCTGTATGCCCCGCCCCCGCTTTTGAATCGCATGTGCGACGCTGGTTTGCTGGGTCGTAAGAGTGGGCGCGGCTTCTACCGTTACGGGTAACTCCCTAGCTGTACGATCTCTTCGATCCGTAAAGGAGAGAAGTTGATGAGTGGTGCCGTTGTCGAGGGAATTGATCACAGCAAAGTTGCTTCTTGGTTTTCCGTTCACGTGCCGAGTTCGACTCCTCCCTTCGAATTCGAGCTGATTGCTGGGGGCCACTCAAACCTCACCTACAAAGTGGTTGACCAGGTAGGAAAAGCGTTCGTGCTGCGCCGACCGCCTTTGGGGCATGTCTTGGCGACAGCCCACGACATGGCGAGAGAACACCGAATCATTACCGCCGTGGGCACAACTGATGTACCAGTGCCTCCAACTCTGGGAGTCTGCGAAGACCTAGAAATCAACGGAGCTCCTTTTTACGTTATGGAGTACGTCGCCGGCGCAGTTTTACATAGTGATATCGAAGCAGAACTCGTTGACCTGCCGGATCGCATGAGGTTGAGCCGGCAAGTAGCCGAAGTTCTCGCCGAACTGCATTCGGTTGAACCTGACAACATTGGATTGGGTGACTTAGCGAAGCGAGAAGATTATTTAGGGCGACAACTTCGAAGGTGGAGTCGTCAGTGGGAGCAATCCAAAACGCGGGAGCTGTCAACCATGGAGTACGTCCAGGGTCTCCTCGAACGAAAAAAACCTCCACAGGTTGGGTCCACGATCGTGCATGGCGACTACCGGCTCGGAAACATGTTGACCGACTCCAGCGAAATTCTGGCAGTTCTCGACTGGGAGTTGTGCACGCTAGGGGACCCCCTAGCTGACGTCGGGTATCTGTTGAATAACTGGGTTGACCCTGATGAGGTTCCTGCCGGTTCTAGCGCCCCCACCCTCGCCGGGGGGTTTGCTTCCCGAGACGATTTGCTGATGTGGTACCAAAACGCTTCTGGTCGGGATGTATCCGGTATCGCCTATTATCGAGCCTTTTCCTATTGGCGGTTAGCTGCAATCGTGGAAGGCGTGTTGAACCGTTACCTGAATGGAGCAATGGGAGATCAGGACGATGTTGACACCAACGTTTTTAAAGAACAAGTAGAAATGCTCGCAGCTACAGCGCTAGAAGTAGTCGAGTCTTAGCGGAGAATCAAGTGGATTGGCGACTGGAATAAATAGTCACCGGAACTTCAAGTCCATCAAGGCTGAAGCGCGTTTCATGAATCCCGTCAACGAGTTCGCTCACACCTAATCCCGATTCCTTCAGCGACTTGTGCAACGTTTCTAAATGTTCGGTTTTGACCATCAACCCGACGATTTCGGTGGTCCGGTCAGTGCCCGCCAAAGAGACCCTCGTCCCCCCTACATCGAACTGCGCCCATCGATCTCCATCCACAAACGTCGGAGGGAGACCTAAAAGTTGTTCCCAGCGCTCAACAGCAGCCGCCATGTTGGTTACGGGAATGACGGAAGAAACACTCGTCGCGGTCATCGGGGCACCCTAGTTGGGAGGCGACAGTGACGAGCGTGTGGGCCCAGATAGCCTCAACAACGTGAGTGTTGAAACCAGTTCGAGAACTGGCCGCTTTCTTGGCGGCGCTGTTGTTGGCGCAGTTGTCGGCGCGTTAGTTGCCGGTTTAATTGTGGTGAGCCTTGGTGACGCCCAACGTATTTATGTCACCGAAAAAATTGATGACACCCAAGAAGGTGCGTTAGCCGTAGGTGCTGTCGTTGATGAACTCGCTACCGCCACCACTGTCGTCTTGGACGCCGAAATTGTTACCGACTCCGACGAGGTGCTCACCCCTCACGTACAAATGACTGACGCTGGGCGTCTCGACGTAAAAGCTGTCCTGGCCGCAGTGGCTCCGTCGGTCGTACAAATTGAAATTGAAACTGAGGATGGAGGAGAAGGACAGGGAACCGGTTTCATCATTAGTCCCGACGGGCAAGTCGTGACCAACGCCCACGTGGTCGAAAACGCTGTCACGATCAAAGTGATGTTGTCCGACGGGACTGTGAAATTTGCTGAACTTGTCCAAAAAGATCGGACTAGGGATTTAGCGGTTCTAAAGATCGAGGGTGACAATCTCCCGTCGGCGAGGCTAGGCAATTCCGCTGAAGTGGAAGTAGGAGATGAAGTTCTTGCTATTGGCAACGCGCTCGGGTTGGGAGACACCCCGACTGTCACCACCGGCATCGTCTCAGCGCTTGACCGGCAACTCCATCTTGCAGGAAATAGGTTGACGCGTCTTATTCAGACCGACGCAGCGATTAACCCAGGTAATTCGGGCGGTCCGCTAGTCAACGCTAAGGGTGAGGTTATTGGAGTTAACACCGCCATTGCCGGTAACGCGGAAGGTATCGGGTTTGCTATATCGATTGACCATGCGCGACCAGTCATTGAGACCCTGCAGACGGGCGAAGTACCCAAGCGCCCTCTATTAGGCGTCAACATCATGGATGTTGAAATGCTCGACGAGACCTCTCGACGTCAGTACGACATCTATGAAGGTGTGGAGACAGGCGCGGTCATCGTTGCTCTCGTCGAGGACGGAGCAGCGAACGCCGCAGGATTAAGAGTTGGCGAAGTCGTCACGAAGTTTGATGGTGTCGAGATCGAGACAGTCGACGATCTCGTGGAAGCAGTGAAAGAAAGCGAGATTGGGAGGGTCGTCAAAGTCGTTGTCGTAAGTAACGACGGTTCGATTCGTAACGTCCGAGTCGAATTGGGCTTCACCGAAGGTGCTGGCGGCTGACGACGCTCCAGACACGAAATGGGCAACCGTTCGGCGCGCCTCCTCAATGTTCGCGATACTTCTTCCGTTGAACGACGTCTATGTGACTAGCTGGAGACGATATGTCTGATCGTATTTTCGATACCGGAACCGATGACATCAATACCGAAGTGATTGATGGAGTAATGAGAATCACTCTCAATCGTCCTGAACGACGCAATGCCATGTCGGATGGCATGTTGCAAGGGCTTGTCGCTTCGCTCGGTGATGCCGAGGTAGCAACTGATGTAGGAGCGGTTGTCGTTACTGGTGCAGGTGGAGCCTTCTGCGCCGGCGGAGACGTCAAAGGAATGGCAGAAGCTGGCGGTGAGGGTGGAGGTAGCGCCGTGCAGTACGACGCTCGCGTTCATTTGCAACGCGGCAATCAACGAGATACGGCTGGCAAGCTCTATGAGCTACCAAAGCCGACCATCGCGGCACTACCCGGTCCGGCCGCCGGAGCGGGTCTGTCAATCGCGTTGTCATGCGACCTTAGGTATGCGTCACCCAACGCCATCCTCACCACAGCGTTCGCTCGCGTGGGCTTTAGCGGAGACTATGGAGGCACCTATTTCATGAGCCGACTGATCGGGTCTGCAAAAGCTCGCGAATTGTATTTCTTGTCAGAGAAAGTTGACATGGAAGAAGCAGAACGACTTGGTCTCGTCAACGGCGTCTTTTCTGAAGATTCTCTGCAGGACGAAGTGATGGCGATCGGTCGACGTTTAGCGCAGGGACCCACCGTCGCGTACCGCTATATGAAGGAGAACCTGAACAGAGCAGTACACGGCGAAATGGGAGAATGTTTAGATATGGAAGCCACACACCACATTCATTGCGGACAAACTCGCGACCACAAAGAAGCCGCTCAGGCCTTTGTCGATAAACGCGAACCAGACTTCCAAGGACGATAAAGAAGTTCACACCGCATCGAGTACATCGCGGAGCCCCAAATTTGGCGGGGACGCCCCAAAACTCTATGTAGTTGGTGGAGGCGCGTCACCCCTCGGGCGTTGAATGGGGATACCTTCGAAATGGTGAGCGGCCGAACTTTCATCCAGAACCCAGGACCTACCAACATTCCTGATCGGGTCCTTCGGGCAATGGCTAGACCAGCCATAGATTTTGGCACGCCCGAGTTTTCGGTATTGCTTGATTCCTGTCTCATGAGGCTAAACAACCATATGGGGAACTCTGGGCCTCTGATCGGGTACACCAGCACAGGCCACGGAGCTTGGGAAGCAACTGTCACCAATCTGTTCGACACCGGAGCACGGATACTCCTTTGCAACAGCGGCCATTTCAGTCACCGATGGGGCGAGATGTGCGAAGCCCATGGCCTAGACGTCTGTTGGTTTGAGACCGGCTGGCAACGAGGCGTCGACCCTGATGCGCTTCGTGACGTGCTCGCGACCGATGCCGGTCGGCGGGTAGAAGGGGTTTTGCTCGCCCACACCGAAACTTCAACCGGGGTAACCTCTGATCTTGAAGCAATACGAACAGTTCTTGACGACCTAGAGCACTCAGCGTTGTTAGTCGTCGACTCGATCGCCTCCTTTGGGTGCACACCACTTGAGGTCGACGCACTAGGCGTCGATGCTTGTCTCGCCGTCAGCCAAAAGGGTTTGATGATGCCGGTCGGGCTCGCATTCACCGGGATCAGCGATCGAGCTGTTGCAGCGGCGTATGTAAACAATAGAGGCAGGTTTTACTGGGATTGGAGACGCCGCCTCGAGGCTGAGGGTTACCGCAGGTTTTGTGGGACCCCACCTATACATCATCTCTTCGGACTCGATGAAGCCCTGTGCATGATCGCAGAAGAGGGCGGGATTGACGCAGTGACTAGTCGACATCGCCGACTAGCTGACGCTGTGCGGGCCGCGGTTGAAGTCTGGAGCGAAGCCGGAGCGCTCAACTTCAACGCCATCAAAGCGAACGAGCGCTCCGACAGTGTGACATGTGTGCGGTTGGCCGAGAATTATGACGCTGACCAAGTCGTAGCAGTGGCTCGACAACGGTTTGATTTGAGCATGGGATCTGGAATTGGTCCGCTAGCGGGGTCAACTTTTCGCATCGGACATCTCGGAGATCTCAACGTCCCGATGCTGCTCGGAGCGCTGGGAGCGGTGGAAGCTTCACTTCGAGCATGTCAAGTGCCGATCGGCACAGGTGGGTTAGAATCCGCAACCACGATGTTGAGCGAGGTGTCATCGTAGGTGCCCTCATTAGCGCCAATGGCGACTACCGATCGTTTGACTCTCGTAGATCTAATGCATGACGCCCCGTTGATGATCGTGCTGGCTGTTACAGGTGGGGGAGTTGCTTCGATATCGGACCTACTCTCCGTCCCAGGGGCATCGCGAACCGTTCTGGAGGCCACCGTTCCGTATGCAGCGTCGGCCTTATCCGATCTCATTGGGTACTCCCCTGTGCAAACGGTGGCAAGCGAGACTGCTGAAGCGATGGCGACAGCATGCCTGGAGCGTGCGAAGCAGCTCGCGGCCGCGGACATGCCAATAGCTGGAGTTGCATGTACTGCTGCGCTAACAACTGATCGTCTCCGAAGCGGCGACAATCGTGCTTGGATAGCAGTGGCGACCCCCCAGGGGGTTAGGTCATCTCATGTGGTGCTGGAAAAGGGCATGAACGATCGAGCAGCGGAAGACCGGATCGTCTCCGACGCTGTGCTTCGAGCCATCGCGATTGCAGCAAAGGTCGCCGAGTAGCTAACTCTGCGCCAGAATCTCTACATGGCGCGACGTGACACCCAACACATCCCACAAACCGCAGCCGAACTGGACGCGAAGTGGTTCACTTCGGTGATCGGTTCCAAATATGGCGGAGTGATCACTGGAGTGGAGACAGAGCCAATTGGTGAAGGCGTTGGATTCATGGGAGAACTCCATCGCTGCAACTTGACGTGGGAAGGGGGCGACGCGACCCCAACCTCGGTCATAGCGAAGCTTCCGTCCAAGGTCGCGAAAAACCGCTCTTTAGGTGAAGCCCTCGCTGTCTACGAAAGAGAGATCTGGGTCTACAGCGAAATGAGAGGCGAACTTGGAATTCTGATGCCTGAGTTCATTCACGCCGAACTTGACCCCAACCCCGCCCCGTGGCTCGAAACACTCTTCGTTTTTCTCTTCGAAAAACTTCCCATTGGTGGTGTGAGTTGGGTTCTCGACCGTTTGTTGTCGTTGGGCGTGAAGAGTCCCCGCAGATATTTGTTGGTCATGGAGGACATAGCGGACGCTCGACCTCCGAGCCAAGTCGCAGGCGGATCGATCAACGATGCGTTGGTTGGCCTCGATCTATTGGCCCGGTTTCATGCACACAATTGGATGAATCGAGATCGCCGAGATACAAATCCGATCATATGGAGTGTTGGTCGCACCCCGAAGGTCCTTCAGGCTAGTTATCGCCGAAACCGCGATGCTTTTGTTGACCGTTTCGGTTCGATAATCGGTGAAGGAATAATTGCGAAGATGGACGAAGTCCAAGAGCGGCTTCCGTTGTTTGCTTCCCAGATGGAGCAGGGCCCTTGGACTCTGTGTCATGGCGACTACCGGCTAGACAATCTTATGTTCCGTCCCAACGGTGAGACTGTCGTTCTTGATTGGCAGGCTTTGGGATGGGGACGCGCTGGATGGGAAGTTGCCTATTTCATCACCACAGCTTTGGAGCCGCACCATCGAGACGAAGAACAAATGTTGCTGCGCAGGTATCACCAAGTCTTGGTTGGTGAGGGAGTACAGGATTACTCCTATGAGGATCTGGTTGACGACGTGACCACCACCAAGGCAGTCCTAGCTCACAGAATGGTCGCGGGTGACGACCTACTGGACACCGAGATGGAGGACGGAGAGCCAGACTTTGTCGATGTGCTTGTCCAGCGAGTGGTTGGTTGGGTCGAACTCGAAGAATAAGGAAGCGCCCTTAATTGAAAAGGCCGTTCCCTACCCCTTCGGCAACCTCTTCGAAATCGAGACCAGCGAGTTGAGTCCAGACCTCAAAATTGTGTTCGCCTAAATACGAAGGCGACAAAAGGCTTGTGGGCAGGCGGCGGCCATTCCACAGAGCTGGAAACGTGTCGATTGTGCGATCACCGAACACGTCGTGGGTCGCGTCTCGCCAGAAACCTCGCGCGGCCAGTTGTGGGTCCTCGTTAATCAGATCGTCGGCGTTTTGCACCTTTCCTACTGGAACGCCGATGGATTGAAGAAGCTCAACCACAGAATTTGTGTCTCGGTCAGTTACCCATTCGCTGAAGACCCGGTTGATCTCGTCGCGTTTCGTTCTGCGTTCGGCTTCAGTCGACAGACCCATTAACTCCGGGTTCGCTAATAAAGTTGCGAGGTGTGACCATTGCTCGTCGTTGGTGGCTGTTACAGCGACGAACCCATCCGCGCAGGGGTAAACCTCGTTGGGTACGTGGTCATGCAATCCATCTTGATTGCCGTGTGGTTGGGCCATGGTCCCATTTGACAGCCAATCGAGGGCCGCAGGGCCAATGCAATAGGTTCCGATCTCTAGTTGTGCCATGTCGATGTGTTGACCCTTACCAACCACATCACGAGCTAATAACGCAGCCATTGTGGATGAAGCGGCAGCGAAGCCAGCAAGATGATCGTTGAGAGAAAAACCTGGTCCGACGTCACCGCGATCAGCAAAATTCGTTAGGTGCGTTATGCCACAAATAGCGTGAACTGTTGGCGCGTAAGAGATCACGTGACTCCAAGGGCCGTCGTGCCCGCAGCCCGACATGGTCACATAGACCAAACGCGGGTTCCACTCGCTGACGGTTTCCCAGTCAAGGCCCCATCTGTCTAGAACCCCGGCACTGTAGTTCTCAATCAAAACGTCGCAGTTCTCGATCAGTTTGCGGATTACCTCTAAAGATTGAGAATGCTTCATGTTGATGGTGGCACTGCGTTTTCCTCGGCCCCAAATGAAGTAATACGGGTAATCGGGGCGGTTCACCAGAGTGCTGTGCTCCTCATTTTGGACTCGGATCACATCCGCTCCCAGATCGGCCAGCATTCGGGTAGCAAATGGACCAGCCAACACCCACGTCAAGTCGAGCACGCGAATGCCGTCGAGTGGGAGGTCACTTGCAGATTTTTGCGAAGCATGATCACGTGTAGCGGAATCGATTGTTGACCATCGCTTCACGATTTCGTCAACGGGAGTGTCTTCGGACGCGGGCGGTAGAGGAGCGCTGGCGGGCGTTTCTGAGAATCGAACCAAGCGACTAGGCATCACCACTTTTGAGTCACCAGCTGAGTCGAAGAATTGTCGGTGTTCGAACTGCGGGCTCGCACATGCTTGTTTAATATTGTGGACCGCGCCGACCGCTACGTGACGTTGCTGAGCGTCCTCCCACAAGTCCATGGCATCGTGCCCACGAACCCACCGCCTCATCGTGTCCATTGGCTCATCGATCCGCAGTAATAACTCTTCTACTTCGTAACCCAACCATTTGCGTCCTTCTTCAAACCCATCGTCGATCATCATTTTGAAGGCGTTGTCTGGCGTTGGCGTAAGAGTGATCATCATGTGACCATTCCGACATTCGGCGAGGTCATATGCGCGGAGCCAATGAAGTGCTCCTTGCCGTTCAGCCACCTTAGGGAGCGGAAGAATGTCGTCGAATAGCCACTGCATCAAAATGTTCTCTACGGATCCGCTCACCGTTTCGTGGATAGAAATATCTACGTGACGACCGTGGCCGTCGCGCCGAACAGCCCACAACCCCGAAAGAGCACACAGCGCACCCATGAATCCCGCGTAATTGTGCGTCTGACGGCCCCACACGTTGAGTGGCCTGTCAGGCACCCCACCCACTGACAAGAACCCACCCATCGCTGCGGCAGTGAGGTCGGAACCCACCCAATGTGAGCGAGGACCGGTTCGCCCAAAAGGTGTGATAGAGACTTGAACGAGACGAGGGTTATCTGCCACTAAGTCCGAATGATCTAATCCAAGGTCAGCCAGCCTCCCAGGTGTCTCGGTTTCGACGATGACATCGGCGCTGGACGCCAAAAGGCGATACGTGTCGTGACCTGCGACGGTATCTAGGTCAACGGGATGGCGTTGCTTTCCGCCATCAAACCACCAATCGAGTACTCCGCCTTCGACTTGGCTCATTGAATGCCCAGGAGAGCCGGCAGTGTTTATCCGAACTACGTCCGCGCCGAATTCGGTTAATAGCTTGGTCGCGAAGCGTCCTGGGTCGCCCGTTAGGTCGAGGACCTTAACTCCTCGAAGTGCGCTCACGGCTGAATGTGATGTGCAGCAAAGGTAGTAAGGGTGTCAGAGATGATGCCAACGTCGCCAGTGTTGCAGGACAACACCAAGTCGGTCACGCCAGCGTCTTTGTAGGCTTCAATGAGCTCCGCGTCCACCCCATCGAAGTCGCGTCGTACCTGAACCAGAAAGTTTGTATCAGCACGTCCGGCAATCTCGGCTTCCTCACGGATGACGCTGAGCCGTTCAGTGACTCCCGACGGGGAGATTCCCATGGGATGCCAACCATCGGCCAGCCGGGCGACTCGTCGTAACGCGGGCGCGCGATTGCCTCCAATTACGATCGGCGGGTGAGGTTTCTGCAACGGCTTGGGGGAGGTGACTACTCCTTCAAATTGCCAATGCTTCCCCTCAAAACTCGCCTCGTCATGGGTCCACAGGCGGAGGAGCACTTCGACAAACTCATTGCTGTACTGCCCGCGGCTGTCGTAATCGGAGCCAAGAATCTTATTTTCTTCGGGGAGGCTGCCTACCCCAAGTCCGAGTGTTATTCGTCCCCCGCTGAGGTGATCCAGAGTCGAAATTTCCTTCGCTAAAATCATGGGATGCAAATAGGGCATCACCAAAACGCTGGTTCCGAGAGTGACGTTGCTTGTGTTGGCGGCGAGCCAGGTCAAAATAACTAGAGCATCGTGATAGGGAGCTTGCCCTAAGCGATCATGGACGTAGCCGACGTTGATGACATGGTGGTTGACCCACACTGAATCGAAACCTAGTTCTTCAGCTTGAACTCCCAGCCGCACGACGTCGTGAGGGTCGGCAACACCAAAATTGTTGGGAAGTGTGAATCCGAACCGCATCAGTTCTCCCTTTCAAACAGCACAGTTTGCCGCGAGGCTAGCGATTGACGTCCCCCGGCGAGGCTGCCGGATCTGGTGACGGTCTAAGCCATTGGTGGCGTAACCAAACGACAGTCCTGTATCAGGATCACAGAAAGCAATCTGGCCACCGACACCGTTGTGTCCGAAGGCACGCGGCGACACTGTGCGTCCTAAACCGCGACGGTTAGTCATACCATCGTCGCCGGCTAAAATTACTCCAAGACCTCGATTAGCCGGAATCCCCATCGGGTCTGGCAGCTTGTTACGGACCTGCCCAACAGCGTTGTCGAGCATCGCGGAGTCCCACACATCACCAGGGTTGTGAAGCAGTGCTTGGTAAAATCCGGCGAGATCAGCCGCCCGTCCATAGCCTCCACCGCCGGGCACTCCCACCGCTCTTGTCTCGGGATCATTGAAACGGATAATCGTTTCATCGTTGACTTCACTAGGAGGCATGGACCGAACACCGAATACGGCCTCGAGCTCATCTGGTGTGGCTTCTCCCTCACATAAGGTGAGATCGGCGATGCCCTCCTGGCTATCTGGATCGATCCCAAGAATACGAGGGAGTCCAAGAGGCGCTGTTACTCTCCGGTGAATTTCGTCTGCATAGTGCTCCCCGGTGACCTCGTTGATGATTTCGGCAAGCACCCAATGGGCACTCGTCGGGTGATATTCGTAACGTGTACCTGGTTCCCAATTGAGCCGCCAGTCGGCCATACGTTGGCGGCGACTTTTAGCCGTCGCCCACACGTTCGGTCCCATTGGGGCGTGAGGGAAACCCGCAGTGTGCAACATCACCTGTTCGACAGTGATTTCTCCCTTACCGTTTTCCGCGAACTCCCGAAGATACGAAGAAACTGATGCCCCTAGTTGAACCAAATTTTCGCTCAATAATTGCCACATCGCCGCGGCAACAAACGGTTTCGTCGCTGAGAAAAAGCAGTATCTGGTTTCTGGATCTGCATCGCCAATGGTTTCATCAACGACGATCTCTCCCTCGAAACCAATTGCGATTTGGCAACTGGGCAGGAGGCCGTCATCGACCTCTTTACGGCAACGCGTAATTAGTTCTGTCACCCGTTGCGCGTCGATTTCGTGTGTGCTCATCCCTCTGGCCTAGCACTGACCACCGTTCTGCGCCCAATAAAAGCTGTTCTAGACAGACACCCAAATCTCCTAAACTTGCGTTTAGTAAGTGAAAAGCATAGGCTCCAGCCGATCGTCTGGGGCGGGTTTTGGGCCAACCAGGTGCGGCCTGAAAACCGAACCAGACGTGATTGTTGGCGCCACTTTCCACGGGGGAAGCGCCGACAGCAAAGGGGGGAAGCTGAACTGCTTTAGCAGCCAGCTACCGATCTACCCCACGCACGGACAGCGATGGACCGGGCGCCCGAAATGGGCGTCCGGTCCTTCGATTTTCCTGTAGAAGCTGGCGCCGCGACTACGGTCAATTCCATAACAAAGAGGTGATCTGTGGGAAGTGATCAGCAAACACACTCAAGCATCCAATTCGGTTTGTCGATGCGACGGGCCGATCAGGTAGCTGAACAAGCGCGAGCGATAGAAGAACTCGGGTACGACTACGCCACCACAGGAGAGCACGTCTTCTTCCACGTTCCCTGTTCGAACGCGTTTATTTCTTTGGCGGTGGCGGCCGGTGCGACGACAAAACTGAAACTGATGTCCACCATCACTCTCCTGCCCTTATACCCAGCGGTTCTTGCGGCGAAACAAGCGGCAGCCCTAGATGTAGCTTCGGGTGGACGTTTCCATATGGGAATCGGTGTAGGAGGCGAGCTTCCGCTGGAGTTCGAGGCCTCTGGAGTCCCTGTTTCAGAACGCGGAGCTCGAACCAATGAAGCCCTCGAAATTATGAAACGGCTCTTCACAGAAGATGATGTTCACTTCCAAGGTCAGTTCAACCAACTTTCGGGCGTGACGTTAGAACCTAAACCCACCCAACAACCATCGCCACCTATCTGGATTTCAGGTCGAAAGGAAGCGGCGTGGCGACGCGCTGCTCGCTATGGCACCGGGTGGCTTCCGTATATGTACACACCAGACATGCTCGTCGAATCCAATCTGAGGATTGCCGAATATCGAGCAGATGAAGGCAACGATTCTCCCGTTGACCCTGGACTTTTTATTTTCTTCTGCTGCCACGAAGACAACTCCACTGCCATCGACTACGCGAACCAGCGTCTTTCAAAGCAATACAACCAAGATTTCAGCAAGATGATCGACAAATATGCGATTGCTGGCGATCCGGACCGATGCGCGGAACGGCTACGCGAGTACGTTGACTCCGGGGCCCGAACGATCATTCTTAGCGCCGCATCACCAATGCACTATGTAGAAGAGGCTGAGCGTTTCATGGCGCAGGAAGTTCTTCCTCGTTTCCGACCCAGACCGTGAACCAACATTGCTAAAGGAGACTGCTGATGCCCACATCGAAGGGATTCTTTGAAACCACGTTGAGTCAGTCGCGAATTGTGACAACTATCGAAGCTGGCGATTGGCCAGAGAGATTCTTTGATCCCCTCATTGATCATTGGGCCTCAGAGCGCGGTGAACAGGTAGTGGTGACAGATCGCTTCGGGTCTATTACGTGGTCAGAATTCGCTGTTCAAGTAGATGAAGTAAGCCGCGGATTACTCGAACTCGGCGTTCGCCCTGGTGTCGTAGTGCAGGTTCAACTGCCGAATTGGCACCACTTCTTGGTAACGGTTGCAGCGGTTGAGCGGATAGGCGGCGTCATTAATCCTGTAGCGCCAATATTTAGAACGAACGAAGTTCTGGTCATGAGCGAACTTGCTCGACCGGCAGTGGTGGTGACCGCTAACGAATTTCGAGGGTTCGAGCTCGGAGCTATGCACGCGGACCTAAGAGAACGTTGCCCGTGGGTGAAAGAGATCGTGACTATCGGTGACAGTCCGATAGCCGACGCGCTGAGCTGGGAAGACCTCCTCGAACAAGGTCGATTCTCCTCCTACGATCGCGCGGCCGTTGATCTACTTAGGCCCGGAACTCACGATGTGTGCGAAGTGATGTTCACCTCCGGCACGACAGGACAGCCGAAAGGAGTGATGCACACCCAAAACACCCTCAATGCAGCCGTAGATCTATGGGTCGAAGCTGTCTGTGAAGGTGTTTCGTCACCCATAGGCGCCGACATCGGCCCGGGCTATACGTTTCATATGGCATCGACCCTTGCCCACCAAACCGGTTATCTCTATGGCATTCGAGCCCCACTTACCTTGGGAGGACATGTTGTCCTACAAGACATATGGGATCCTAAAGAATTTGTTGATCTGATCGAACGTCACAAGATCCAGATATCGATGGGGGCAACGCCGTTCCTTGCTGACGTACTCGCGGTCGACCAAGTCAAGGACCGAGATTTATTGAGTTGGAAGCGATTCGTGTGCGCCGGGGCCGCAGTCCCCGAATCGGTGCTGGAACAGGCTGACGCGACGCTCCCCTGCGTTGTTCTCCCAGGTTGGGGGATGACCGAATGCGCTTTGCTTACTGTGGGTCGTCCTTCTGACTCTCTCACGCTACGACTCACCGATGGCTGCCCTCTTCCCGGAAATGAGGTTCGCGTCATTGATGATGGGGAGTCAGTCGTAGGAAGCGAAGGTGACCTCCAATGTCGCGGCTCAGAGCTTTTCGTGGGATACGTCCAGGGACGCGCGTTGAGTGAGGCTTCGTGGCAAGGAACGTGGTTCGACACCGGTGACCGCGCCGTCATGAACGATGACGGTTATATCCGAATCACCGGCCGATCAAAAGACATTGTTATTCGAGGCGGCGAAAATGTTCCGGTAAAGGAAATAGAGGACATTTTGTTACGTCACCCTCTTGTATCGGGAGTGGCAATTGTTGGTAAGCCAGACGAACGGCTCGGAGAAATCGGATGTGTCTTCGTGCTGCCTTCGACAGATTCGCCCACATTGGCGAATCTCACCGAATTCCTTCAAACACACGGAGTAACGCCACAATTCTGGCCCGAGGAACTTGTACTAGTTGAGGACTTTCCAATGACTCCAAGTGGGAAAGTTCAAAAATACAAGTTACGTCAACGCTTCTTGGACGGATAACGCTGGAATACTGTCGCTCCCTAACTGGGCGCGGCGACGATCCCCTCGGCCGTGTAGGTGACCGTGGGATCCCAAATCAACCAGTCGTATATGCCCAACGAGGCCGCGGCATCGATCTGAGCTTTAACCTCCGCCGGTCCGTAAGGAACTCTCATCGAAAAATCTTGAAGCCAGGGAACTAAAGCAGTGTTCGTGCCATCCAGTACCCGCTGAAAGTCGGCTAGCGAAGCGCGAGTGATGTCATAAGGCTGTGCTTCGGGGTGCGTCACTCCATACTCGCCTCGAGACCAATGAGAGGGATAGATCATGGGCGCCACATAGTCGACGTAATGAGCCATGCCAGCAACGTCTTGTGCGATGGCCTCGCCCCTCGTCGCGGAAATTCCGAAAACGGAAACACCTTGGAACACCCCGTGTTCGCGGAGCAAGGTTTGAGATTTGCTCAAAAAATCCACAATGATTAGCGAAGGGTCATCCTCCAAACCGACTCCTGGTATGAACATGTTGTCCAACCGCCCCTCCGGGCGTCTCATGTAGTCCCAAAGGATGTCGTCGATTCCAGCCTCAGCAGCCTCTCTGGCGATGTCGAGGTTGTAGTTCTGAACGTTGACATTCTGGAAGTTGGTGAAACCCCCATATTTGCTGAGGGGTCGCCCATCAGAAGTTTGAATTACCCAGTCTTCGTTGCCGTGTGCCCATGCATACTTCGCGAGAATCGGGTCGCGGAAAGCAACTATGCGGCCAATCACCCTTACATCCAACGCATGCAGTTCTTCGATGGCGGAACGAAGGTTGAACAGGCCGGTGGATGCCCCTGTTTCTCGCGCCAACGGCACATTGCTCTGGTAACCAACAACGCCGCTTTCGTTCTTGAGACTTAGTTCAACAGCGGTGACTTTTCCAGCTCGAATCAAGTCGAGCACGGAGTTTTTCAAACCATCATGTGCCCATGCAGCAGCGCTCACGTGTACGCCTTGCGTCCGAGGGTACGCAATCGGAATAATCATGTTGAAAGTGCTTGTGTTGCCTGCTCGGTCGATCGCTACCACTGATACCGGTCCAGCCGGAGGCCCATCGAGTTCGAGAATGAATGAACCATCACGGGTCTCAATCGGTACGCCGCCCACCACCACGATCGCTCCGGGTTCTGAAGTCCCTGCGATAGTGACGGGCTCATTCATAGGTACTGGCTCTAAAACCTTGGGCAAGTCAATCAACGGAGGTGTGCCGTCCACACTGAAGTCAAGCGAACTAGACACTTGCCCATAGAGCCGTCGTTGCACCACTAATTCCAGGGAATGTGGTCCTTCAGTTAAGGGAGGAACCACCCACACAATCCGATTCCCGTAACGCTGCACGCCACTTACAGGAAAGTCGTCCAGCAGGAGGTTCGCCGATCGTGCGTTTGCTCCGTTCACCGTGAAAGAAATCTGAATTCCCTCAATGGAACTTGGTTGCAATGCGACACCGTCTTCGATTCCACCGATCTCGATGTCAACTTGTCGGATGGTCATTAATAGCAACGCTGCCCCAGTGACTGTCATCAATGAAGCGAGAGCCAATAAGCCCCAGCGTCGCCTTTCAGGTGGCCGATTGGGCACATGCAAAGCGAATCGTGGTTGCCGCCGTGCCTTTCGACCTTGTCGCTTCGGACGCGGCAAGTTCCTCGCGTAAATAGGGGGATCCTTCTTCACCGGCCGCCAAGGGAAACCCCATCCTTCGGCAGGGTCCACGGAGTCGTCGTTGGGAGCAACTATCGACTCACCTTTGGCTAACGACGGTCCAACTTGACGTCCATGTGAAGTAAGCGACCAGCGACCTTCCCCCAGTCCCGGAGTGTGAGGCATGGGAGCTGCCAAATCGGTTCGATGAAGATGTTCAAGCGCGTTCAAAATATCTTCGGTTGCTAGATCTATGTCAATTGACAGCTGGCTAGGCAAAGCGGTGCCCCCCCGCGACAGCAAATGTCGCAGCACTAGCTTGTGTTGCGGGGCCAGCAACGGCATTAGGACAAGCTAGTGGAGCCGACAGCAAGAGTTACACCGCCGAGCTAACCGCAGGGATTGGGGCGCCGATGGGTGTAACTTCCCCAAAGTGAATGATCAGCCCCGCGAAGTCCTGGATTGGAGCAACTACGGCATCGCGTGTCGAGCTCTTGCAACCCTTGTTGCCGACGACGGCTACCGACCCGACATTATTCTTGCCATAGCTCGAGGTGGCCTTTTCGTGGCTGGATCTTTGGGCTACGCGTTGTCTGTAAAGAATCTTTACGTCATGAACGTTGAGTACTACATCGGAGTAGACGAGCGTCTGGACGTTCCGGTCATGCTCCCACCATACGTTGACGTAGTTGACTTACGTGATACCAAAGTGTTGATCGCTGACGACGTTGCGGACACAGGTCACACCCTCGCCCTCGTTCGTAACCACTGCCTCAGTGAGGTCGCTGAGGTAAGGACAGCGGTCCTATACGAGAAACCTCGTTCCGTCGTGGATTGTGAATACGTTTGGAAATATACCGATAGATGGATCAACTTTCCTTGGTCGACGCAACCCCCCCTCGTTGAGCCCAGCGATGGCGGCACAGTGCTCGATGCGTAGAGATCTAGAAGTAGCTTCTGCTTTCCCAGTTACAGGAATCCATCGGGTGTAAGAAGTTTTTGGTCAAACCGGTTCAGCGCAGTCGTCGTTGCCGCTTCGACAATTACCGGCTTCGCTATCCGCCGCTCACGACTGGGGTTGAAAGCGTCGAGCTGTCAAGCGATGTCTACTGAGAATATCTTCTAGGTGTGGATTTGCAAGAACTCCTTCATGCACGATTTCTTCTCCATGAACGAACACGTGAGTGGCGGCTAACGGACCGCACCGCAACCACCCCTCAATAGGATCGTCCAGTACGCCCGCAAATTGAGGGCCATCCATTCTCCATACCGCTACATCGCCCACGGCTCCGATCGACAATTCACCTATTTCGCCACGGCGTCCGAGACACGCGGCCCCACCCCGAGTGGCTATTTCCAACGCTGCTCGCGCATCCATACGATCCGCGCCGGAGATGAGTTTGGCTTGAAGCATCGCCAAACGTGCTTCCTGCCATAACGATGCGGAATCTGCAGACGAAGAGCCATCGCACCCCAATCCCACAGGACAACCTGCGTCTCTCATGGCGACCACTGGCGCGATACCAGAGGAAAGAATCATGTTGGAGCTGGGACAATGGGCAATACCGACACCTGCTGCCCCTAAGCGAGAAATCTCAGCATCGTTGGGGCGAACAACATGCGCTCCCCAACTCCGATCAGTAAGCCAGCCCACGTCTTCGTACAGTTCAACAGGGCGCCGACCAAACTGAGCCAAAGAAAACTTGTCGTCTTCGGAGTTCTCGGCTAAATGGGTGTGAAGTCTGACGTCTAGTCGTTCAGCTAGCTCGGCGGTTCGTCGCATTAGATCTGGAGTGACAGTAAATGGTGAACAGGGCGCAAGAGCGATTCGGACCATTGCCCCAAACTTGGGATCGTGCCAGCGAGCTACGTGGCTTTCACTTTCCGCGAGAATGTCGTCCTCGTCCCGCACCGCATCGTCGGGGGGTAGCCCGCCATCTTTGACAGACAGGCTCATTGAGCCATAAGTCGGGTGGAACCTCATCGAAAGTTCGACTGCCGCACGGATTTCAGCAGCAAGTAAGTCGCCAGCTCTTATCGGGTGCAGATAGTGGTGATCGCTTGTCGTGGTACACCCCGACATCGCGAGTTCAGCTAGCCCTACCCACGCCGCGAGATACATCGATTCTTCATCGATGGAAGCAGTCCACAGCGGGTACAACGACTGCAGCCAACCAAACAAGGGAGCCGAAGTCATGGGCCGGTATGCGCGGGTCAGATTTTGGAACATGTGGTGATGGGTGTTAACAAGACCAGGTGTTACCAGACAACCGGTCGCATCAATCCGCCTATGAGCGGCCGGAGTTGGATCGGATCCTGAGCCGACAGCGACCACGTAACCATCGTCGATCGCGATCCAGCCTCCCGCTAACTCACGTCGCTCGTCATCCATTGTGGCGACCAGCCAGGCGTCCTCAATAAGGAGGTCAACAGGCTCAACCATCAATGACAGTCTGACATTGATGTCAGCCCTATGTGTTGACTCATTAGAGACTCATGCGTCTATCTTGGAAGAATGCCTCGGTCTCTCGCAGTTTTCGACGATTTCGATCCTGCCGGTACACAGTCTTTCGCCAACGCGGTCACACGTTGTCGCGAGAGAAACATCGTTTTACCTCAGTTCAACGAATTGAGGGACCCGTCTACATTGACGCCTGACCTTATTGAAGCTCTGGATAGAGTCGCTCCCGATGATGCTGATCCAGTCAATTTATTTCGCGTTCACTGGTTCAACACCCCGGGGCAATCGTTGCCTGCCTCTGTGCCGGACCATATAGAACTCCCCACAGAACTCACTGGCACAGACGCCCGCATAGTTGTCGCACTAGGAAATCGATTCCCGATGATTGGCGCTCACAAGGTACTCGCCGCATACGCATGCCTAGTGGCCCGTTTGGTCACCGGGCGGTTCGACCCGACCATTAATCGTGCCGTCTGGCCATCTACTGGAAACTATGCGCGGGGAGGGGTGGCCATCTCCAAGATCATGGGGTGTCGCGGTGTCGCTGTTTTGCCCGAAGGGATGAGTCGCGAACGGTTTGAGTGGTTGGATCGCTGGATTGAGCACCCTCACGACATAATCCGCACACCTGGCACCGAGGCCAACGTCAAAGAAATCTATGACGAATGCAACCGCCTAGAAGCCGATGAATCAAACGTCATTTTGAACCAATTCAGCGAATTTTCAAACCACCTCGGGCATTACGCAGTAACCGGACCGGCCCTAGAATCAGTTTTCCGTTACACAACATCCAGCCGGCAGGCACGACTTGCTGCTTTCGTTTCAGCTTCCGGGTCTGCCGGCACTCTCGGGGCTGGCGACTACCTCAAAGACACCTTCGGCGCGCGAATCGTGGCTGTTGAAGCCCTTGAGGTGCCGACCATGCTTTATAACGGGTTCGGTGATCACAACATTCAAGGCATTGGCGACAAACATGTGCCCCTCATCCACAATGTGACCAATACCGACCTCATCGTCGGAATCTCCGATAAGGCGACCGATCGGCTAGATGTGGCGTTCAACACACCGGCCGGGCTTCGTGCATTGGAACGCCAGGGTGTCAATCCCGAACTTGCAGCATCACTCACCAATTTGGGTTATTCCTCAATCTGCAACATCTTGGCTGCGATCAAAACGGCGAACCACTGGAAGCTTGACAACAACGACATGATCGTCACCGTCGCCACTGACGGTTCAGAGTTGTATAACTCCGAGCGAGAAAAAGTACTGCGCCGCGACTTCCCAGAAGGATTCGACGACTCAGAAGCTGAGCGCGTGTTGACAACCCACATAACTGGTGCCATCACCGAAAACGTTCTTGACATGGATGAAGCAAACCGAAATCGGATCTTCAACCTCGGCTATTTCACGTGGGTTGAACAGCAAGGAATTGCAATCGAAGACTTCGAACGGCGCCGCGACCAAACCTGGTGGGATGGTTTACGACCTCTCATCGACAATTGGGATGCTCGAATCGCGGAGTTCAATGAGGCCACTGGAGCAAGGCACCGTCAGTGACGTGACCGAAACCAACCCCTTCATCTTCTACCGAGAGCGGCTCGACTCCTACAGTCGAGCGGTCGCAGCAGGTTGGAGCGACCAGCAATTTGTCGATTTGGTGTCCGACATGAACGCCCAAATACAACGAGTCGACGGCCGCGGATTTTCTATGACACCCACCCTCGACGGTGCGCCCCTCGCAACGGCGCTCGGTCTTGACGTCGACCTGAAAGTGAAGGTCGAAATCGACTCGGTTGGGGGATCCCACAAGGCCCGACACCTTTTCGGGGTCGCACTTCATTTAGCTATCGACGAGACCGCCAGTGGTTCTTCGAATCATCCGTTGGTGATCTCCAGCTGTGGCAATGCCGCGATCGCAGCGGCAATTGTCGCCAAAGCAATCAGTCACCCAATCGAGGTATTTGTGCCTACTTGGGCTGAAGAGCCAGTACTCGAACAACTCAAAGACCTTGGAGTAACGCTCCAAATTTGTGAACCCAAAGTTAACGAGAAAGGCGACCCGTGCTATTCCCGCTTCATCGAAGCAGTGAATAAGGGATCCCGTCCGTTCGGAGTTCAAGGGACCAACACGAGTACAACTTTCGACGGAGGTCGAACCCTTGGCTGGGAATTGCAAGATCAAGCGGAGAACCTCGACACCGTTTTTATCCAGGTCGGTGGCGGCGCTCTTGGCACTGCTACAGCAAAGGCACTATCGGATATTGCTGTATACCCAGTCCAAGTCGAGGGTTGCGCCCCTTTCAAACGTGCATGGGACCTTCTTGCGCCCGATTTCAATATGGAAACAGCTAATTCAACGCCCGAAAAATTCATGTGGCCGTGGGACAAACCGGCCAGCGCTGCTTCAGGTCTTCTTGACGACATCACATACGATTGGTTGCCACTGCTGGAGGAGACTCTTAATAGTGGTGGAGAGCCTGTGGTCGTCTCGGAGACGACACTTATTGAAACCCACCGCGTTGCCACTAGCGTTACCGGATTAAATGTTTCTCCCACCGGGTCAGCAGGGCTGGCTGGGCTGGTATCGGCCTCCCCCGAGGCTGGAACGGTTGTAGCAGTCGTGTTCACAGGTATCGACCGCCAAAACGAGGTGACGGGATGACGAGTCTTGAAGAGTTTCAAGTTCCCGGTCATGGCGGAAATGTGCACGTTCGACTCTGGGCCCCTAGCTCAACTCCAAGAGCACTTGTTTTTATTGTTCATGGCTACGCCGAACATGGCGGCAGATACGGACACGTCGCTGACGCCCTAACGGCTAGCGGACTTGCAGTCGTTGCTCCCGACCATGTTGGTCATGGGCTTTCGGACGGTGAACGAGCGCTCATTACCGATTTTGGGCTCGTCGTAGATGATCTGGGGACGATCGCGTCAGCCGCGTCTGAGCGACTGAAAGTCACCACACCGCTGCTTCTTTTGGGTCATTCAATGGGGGGACTCTTTGTAGCTCGCTTCGTCCAACGTTGGCCGGATCGTGCAACTGGAGCTGCTTTTATGGGCGCAGTGATCGGTGACTGGAAATGGGCCCGCAAAGTTCTTTCCCGACCAGAACTACCGCCCGAAGATTCCGACCCCATGGGAATGCCACGAGATCTTGAAGCTTGTCGAGCTTACGACGCTGACCCATTGGTGTATCGCGGCGTATATAAACGACCTCTCCTTGAAGCAGAGATTGTCGCTCTTGACGAATTTCGCGAAGACATCGACAAGATCCGAATCCCGGTCGGGTTCTTTCATGGCACGGCTGATCCGTTTGTGCCTTTTGGCGGTTCTCTGCAGGCCATTAACGACATGCCTAGCTCGGCCAAGACGATCAAGCTTTATGACGAGGCAAAACATGAACTGCTTAATGAAATAAACAAAGGGGAGGTTATCGATGATTTTCAACGTTGGATCGACAGCACCCTCACAGCCCAGACGGAAGCACCACAGTGAGCACGAAGGTTGGACTGCTTCACGAGTCCCAACGCCTCGGGACGCAAATTAATCGAGTGCTTCGACCTGCCAGTTGGTCAGAAGCGATTGAATTGAGCGACTCGTTCCCCGAAGCAGTTCCGGTTGCGGGTGCGACAGACCTCCTGCTGGACCTAGCACGACAGTCAACATCTGCTGAAGATTCGGGTGTCACTCTCATAGATCTTTGGGGGTTAGCGGAGTGTTCTGACATCAACGTCGGGAATAGCGATGTCGTAGTCGGTTGTGGGGTGACTCACAACCAAATCATTCACGACGTGGGTCTCGACCCGGCACTCGATCTCCTTCGCTTGGCATGCTTAGAAATCGGATCTCCTCAACTCCGCAACCGAGCGACAGTTGTTGGCAATATCGTGACCGCGAGTCCGGCGAACGACACCATCTCAGCCCTGGTAGCTCTCAACGCGGTGGTCATCATCGACTCCCTAGCCGGTGAGCGCGAAGTTTCGATTAGGAAGTTCTTTAAAGGCTTTCGGAATACTGCACTGCGGCGATCAGAATTAGTGAGTGGTATCAGAATTCCCAAGTGGAGCCTGAACACGATTGGGACATGGCTAAAAATCGGAAATCGATCCGCTCAGGCGATATCGGTCGTCCACGCAGGCCTCGTTCTTGAACTTGATGAGGCGACGTCGGCTGTTACCAAAGCTGATGTGGCGATCGGTAGCGTCAGCGAAACGATCGGCGTATCCGATGCCCTCCGCGAATATCTGATTGGTAAGCCGTTGAACGCGGAGACTGCAGCAGCTGCGGCTCATCTCGCTGCAAGTGAGATACAACCGATCGATGACATCCGCGGTACTGCTGCCTATCGCCGCTCAGTCACAGAAACTGCCGTGCGTCGAGCACTATTGAGTTTGTCCGACAGCTCCGCTTCTGAATTGCGAACTACTCCGCTACTGGGTTGGATGGTTGGACGCTCCGAGCCTCCACGGTTGGATCTTTCGTCTCAAACAGAAGTCTCTTGCACGGTCAACGAATCTCGGGTCTCAGCTTCCATCGGTTCCGCCCAAACTCTCCTTGAGTGGCTCCGAACGAACGTAGGTACAGGGACTAAGGAAGGTTGCGCTGAAGGTGAATGTGGTGCATGCACAGTCACACTTAACGGTGCAGCGGTGACAAGCTGCCTCGTCCCGACAGCGCAGGCTGATGGAGCTTCCATCGTTACTGTGGAAGGCCTTGATTCGGGGGGAGAACTTCACCCGGTCCAGCAACGATTTCTCGACGAATTTGCAGTCCAATGCGGATTTTGCACCCCAGGTTTCCTCGTTGCAGCAAAAGCGCTACATGACGAAAACAAATCCCCAACTGAAGATGAGATTCGAGCAGGGCTCGCTGGGAATTTGTGTCGCTGCACGGGCTACTACTCAATAGTTGAGGCGTTAGCGCGATCGTTGCCTAGCGACGGAAGCTGCTGATGACAGTTGGAGCAACTCCCTCGCGAGTTGATGCTGTCGACAAAGTGACTGGTTTGGCAACCTACCCAGCCGATCGCGTTCCAAAGAACGCCGTGCACGCTGTTGTTGTTTTCACAAATCAGCCCCACGCTCGCTTAGTCAAGCTCGGTCTGGCTGAAACGCTGGCCGCTCCAGGTGTCGTGACGGTGGTAACCGCTGCTGATGTTCCAGTAAATGAATATGGCCTCACGCTATTCGACCAGCCGGTATTCATCGGATTGGACGACACCGGTCGTAGCTCGGTTCCTTGCAATGTAAGCCGTTGGGAAGCCGACCACCTTGTCGTCGTTGTAGCGGAGAGTCTCATTGAGGCTCGCCAAGCGTCAGCCCTCATCAGAACTGAGTGGGAACAACTGCCGATGGCGAATGACGTCGTCGTTGCACGTACCGATGAAATCCTCGTGCATCCTGGCTCGACAAGTAACACGTACCACGAGTTAAAGATTCGCAAGGGAGATATCGAAAAAGGGATAGCGGCGGCTGACGTAATTATTGAAGGTACTTACGAACTCCCACATCAAGAGCACGCGTATTTGCAAGTGGAAGCTGCCACTGCCTGGATTGATGATGAGGGATTAGTAACCGTTGAGACAGGAGGTCAATGGGTTCACGAAGACCGCGAACAAATTGCGCATGCCCTAGATATTGACCCGGAAGAAGTGCGTGTTCGATATGCGTCAATTGGTGGTGCTTTTGGCGGCAAGGAAGACATGAGTTTGCAAATCGTTATGGCGGTAACGGCCCGCAAACTCGCGAAATTGGGTAACAAACGGTCCGTGCATTGCGGTTGGTCTCGCGAAGAATCGATTGTCGGTCACCACAAACGTCACCGTGCAACAGTGCACGCCCGTCTAGGAGCCACCGCTCAAGGCATCATTACCGCAGTCGAAGCCGATGTGTGGCTCGACGCAGGCGCATACAACTACACCTCGAACAAGGTGCTCGGGAATCTTCATCTGTCAGTAGCTGGTGCATATGACGTACCAAATGCGCGTATCGATAGTAAAGCCATCTACACCCATAGCGTTCCTGGTGGAGCTTTTCGTGGGTTTGGCGGTCCGCAAGGTGCTTTCGTTGCTGAGTCGCAAATGAACAAGCTTGCTGAGGCGCTAGGAATTGACCCACTAGAGCTGCGTCGTCAAAATGCCCTCACTGACATCTCTGCAGGCATCACCCAAGCAGGTCTTCCCGAAGGCGTAGGAGTAGTGCGTGTTATCGACGCATGTGCTGAACGGGCACCGACGTCTGAAGAACCAGCTTCCGGGAAGCCCTTTCGCCCCATCGCTTCCTTACCAGCTGAAATGGGTCAGTTGAGGCAAGGTCGCGGCTACGCAGTCGGGATGAAAAATGTCGGCTTCAGTTTTGGGTTTCCAGAAGCTTGCGAAGCAGATGTCGTATTTCACGGTGACCCGGAGGACCACCGCCCTATCCGAGTCGAACTGTTGCATAGCGCCGCGGAGGTTGGCCAAGGAGTCCACACCGCCCTTATACAAATGGTCGCCGATGCCGCAAACGTCGACAGTAAACAGATCGAAGCGACTTTCAGCGATACTGCAACGGGCGGTGATTCAGGATCGGCATCAGCGTCGCGTTTGACGTTCATGGCAGGGAATTCGATTCTGGGTGCTGTCGAAGAGGCCGAAAAAGCCTGGGCCGATGGTGATCGGCCAGCTCTTGGACACTTCTCCTACAAGCCGCCGTTGACTGAAGCATTGGACCCTCAAACGGGCGTCGGCCAACCAAACTTTTGTTACGGATATATGGCACAAGCAGTAGACCTGACGGTTGATATCGGAACAGGACATGTGCGGGTCGATCGGGTTCTTTCAGTTCATGATGTCGGCAAAGCAATCCATCCGCGAATGCTCATCGGTCAGGTCGAGGGAGCCATCGCCCAAGCACATGGCTACGTGCTGAGTGAGCAGCTGGTTGTCGAAGACGGCAGAATTCGAAATCCGCGATTGTCTCAATACCTGATCCCCGGTATTGGCGATGTGCCGGTGAAAATAGATTGCGTGATTCTTGAAACCACTGACCTGGTGGGTCCATGGGGAGCGAGGGGAGTCGCTGAGATGCCGTTTATTACCTACGCCCCGGCAGTGACTGCCGCTATCCATGATGCCACTGGTGTGTGGATCGACACATTTCCACTCACACCGTCAGTCCTACTTGGACATTTGGCTCTGGGAAATCTCTGAACCGAGCTAGTAGATAGTTTCAAGAGCGGAGAACAACCGCTTTGCCTGTTCAGCGGCTTTGGCACGTATTTCCTCAGCGTCGACTCGGGTTGCTGCTCCGTCACTAACAACAACTTCTCCAGCAATTTGGACCGAGAGTGGACGAATACTGGTGTGATACGCGAGGCGCCAGGGATCAATTGGCTCATCTGACCAGACAACTCGGTCATTGATGGCTTCGGGCACAAGTTGGTAGCCGCCTTCTAACCATTCCCAAACTAACTCTGGAGTGACTGTTATGTCGCACTCGCGTGCACGCGCATATGCGACTCGGAATTCGTCAAGCATGGCAGCACCAATGCCATCTGTTCCTAACGCGACAGGAAGTCCAAGCCTCTGAGGCGCGGCGTAGCCGACCGAGTTGTTCATATTGGAGCGGGGGTTGTGTACTAAGTGTCCAGTCAACCCGTGGTTGTCAGGGAGATGCACTCCATGGACAAGAAGCCAACTTTCCTGGCTCAGTCCTCGGAGACGATTCACCGCGTCAATGTCATCTACGCCTTCAGCTACATGAATGTGAACTCCCACACCATGTTGTTGGGCTAATTCGACAGCAGCTAGAAGTGTGTCCTGCTCACAGGTGAAGGCTGCATGGATACCGACCATGCCTTGCCCTCCTTGAGCCAAGAACCGTAAATTTTCTTCCAGCCCGCGCTTCGCGCCGTCCGGCCCGTGTCGATCGGTCACACCGTAGGAACAGTTGACGCGGATACCGACTTCCGCGCATGCGTTCGCAATCACGTCCAAGGAGCCTTCGATCGCGTTGGGCGACTCGTGATGATCAAATATCGCGGTGGTACCTGATTCAATCGCCTCGAGTGCTCCCAATTTCGCTGACCATTCCAACATTTCGAGATCCAGCGCGCGATCTAATCGCCACCAGACAAGCTCGAGAATTTCGCGAAAGGTTTGTGGTGTGCGGGGAGGTGCAGGCATACCGCGTGCCAGAGCGCTGTAAAGGTGGTGGTGAGCGCAGACGAGTCCACTGGTCTCGTTGAGTTCAAGGTTTCTCAAGTCCACGCGTCGGCTCGTTCGCGGTTGGCTAAATTCCGGATCGGTAGTTCGGTAGGCCACGGTTCTCCGTTCGCTCGAACAGCAGCTGCTACTGCTCCAGCGGTCGGGACAAGACCGATTTCACCGACTCCCTTGATTCCGTAGGGTGCACCTGGTTGAGGGGATTCAACAATGATTACTTCAACGGGCGGCATGTCTTTGGGTCGGATGATATCCAAGCTGCGAAGCGTTGTGTTTGTCGGACGGCCCGAGGAGTCTGTTGGGAATCCTTCGAAAAGCGCGTACCCCAGGCCCATGTGCACCGCTCCCTCGATCTGCCCTTCGCACAACAATGGGTTGACGGCTCGACCCACATCATGAGCTGCGACGACTCGCTGGACGTCGCCACTGTCGGGATCGAGAATCACAAGTTGAGCGGCATACCCAAAGGTCGAATGAATAACAGGGTGTTCGAGACCTTCGCTTAGGGAATTTGTCCAATTCACTCGATAACTGCCCTCGTAATCGATACCGACTTGGCAATCATCGAGGAGTGCAATACGACACGCGTCTTGGACTGCCCCTGCGCCCATGAGTGTTCCTCGGCTTCCCGTGGTCTGACCGGCTCCTAATTCTCGGGTTGAGTCGACGATAACTTCGATTTGCTCTGCCCCGACTCCTAATTCTTCGACAGCGACTTGAAGGGCAACGTTGTGGACACCTTGACCCATTTCAGTCCAACAGTGCCGAACTTCTACCATTCCGTCTTCTCGGAATCGCACCACTGCCTTAGCAAGCTCATCGAAGCCGTTTCCGAGTCCCGAGTTCTTCAATCCAAGGCCGACTCCTACGGGTAGTCCTGACTTCACAGCCGCGTCATACGACTCTTTGACAGCGTTGAGACAGGCCCGTGCGCCAAGGCAACCATCATCCATGATTTGGCCTGGACCCCAAACATCTCCTGGATCTACGACGTTGCGCGATCTGATTTCCCATCCGTTGATGCCGACCTTTTCGGCTAGGCGGTCCATTATTCCTTCCATTGCGAACTGCGCCTGGTTGGCGCCAAACCCTCGGAATGCTCCACACACAGGGTTGTTAGTTCGTACCGCTACGGCTTCGACGTCTACGGCTTCGATGACATAGGGGCCCGTCGCATGGCCAGCAGAGCGTTCCAAGACCTTCATACCGACAGACGCGTATGGTCCCGAGTCTCCAAGCATCCGTACCCGGACAGCAGTTAATTTGCCGTCTGAGTCGCATCCGGCTTCATAGGTCATGCGAATCGGATGTCGCTTCGGATGCATCAACAAAGACTGTTCTCTGGAAAGAGTGATCTGCACCGGCCGACCCAAAAGCCAAGCAGACAAGGCTGTGTGAACTTGGTTGGACAGGTCTTCTTTTCCGCCGAAAGCCCCGCCATTGCTCACCAATTCAGTGGTGATGACGCTGGGGTCGACGCCAAGTACTCGCGCTATGTCATTTCGATCATCCCAGATTCCTTGACCTCCGGTGTAGACATAAAGACCGTCGTCGGTAGGGACCGCGAGAGTTGATTCAGGCTCCAGAAAGGCATGTTCGACTCGTTGAGTCTGAAATGTTTCCTTGACCACGTGTGCCGAAGTTTCGATGGCTGCATCAACCGCACCTCTCTGATAAGAGGATGTTGATAAAACGTTTCCCTTTAGGCCCCAGACGGCGTCTTCCTCGTCGACCACAACGCGAATCGGGTCCGTCTTGGGTTTGTGGACTTGATATTCGATACGTAACAAGCCGGCAGCTCGAATGGCGGTGGTTCGGTCCTGCGCCACTACTACCGCTAGGACATCTCCGAGATATGAGGTCCGGCCACCTTCAGGAATCATGACCGGCCAGTCTTTGTGAATCAGACCGACTCGCATTTCACCGGGGATATCTGCGGCAGTGAACACTGCTACGACGCCTTCGGTGGCCAGGGCAGCGGCGGTATCAATTGTCACAACATCTGCTCTTGCATGGTCGCTGAGCTTGAGCGCCCCATAAAGCAGCCCATCCACGACCATGTCATCGATAAACGGTCTGACGCCAGCAGCTAAGGCCTCGGCCTCGTATTTAATCCCTCGGGAACCAACTCCTTTAGGAGCGTTTGGCACCAGCTTCGTTCCTGCCGCCAAGTCTTGGATAGCGTCAAGAATCTTTATGTACCCGGTGCATCGACAAAGGTGTGCCCCTAGGTGACGCGCTGTTTCGTCACGAGTCAGCGCTGGCCCTTTCTTGTCGATCAGAGCCTTTGCTCGAACCACGATCCCCGGAATGCAAAAGCCGCATTGCAGTGCTCCGTGGACGGCGAAAGCCTCGCAGTAACGTCGCAGTTCCGCGTCGTCGAACCCTTCGAGGGTGGTGACTTCTTCACCTGTGACACGCTCAAGAGATGTTTGGCACGCCACCCGTGCCTTGTCTCCGATAAGCACCGTGCAACACCCGCATTGTCCTGAAGGAGCGCAACCATCTTTGGGTGAGATGACACCAAGTTCATCTCGTAACGCGGCGAGCAGATGTTCGTGCCCGTCCGACACAGCGACAGTTTGACCGTTTAACTGAAAAGACGTCATTGTTTGTTTTTCGGTTGCGTAATCAGTTCGTACATTTCGGGGCGGCGGTAACGATCAAAATCAAAAAGCGTTTCTTTGTAATGCTTGCACCAGTCGAGATCGCAGTCAGCTACCAGAAGTTCGTCGCCGGTCGTCACGGCTTCGGCAACAATTTGGCCTGATGGTGCGATAATCATTGATTGCGCTAAAGACTCGACTCCCTCCTCAACACCACCTTTAGCAACCCCAACGACCCAGGTTCCGTTCTGATATGCGCCCGCTTGCATGACGAGACGATTGTGAAATGACTGCAGAGGATTCTGTGATGGATCCGGTGCGTAATGCAACGGGGTGTTGTAGCCAATAAGGATCATTTCAACGTTTTGGAGGGCCATTACGCGGTACGTCTCGGGCCAACGACGGTCATTACAAAGGGCCATGCCCATGATCCCGTCGAACGCGTCCCAGACGTTAAACCCCTCTGGGCCCTCTTCGAAGTATCTTCGCTCCAGATGCTGAAATGGTCGATCTGGTTCGTGTTCTTCGTGCCCGGGCAGGTGAACCTTGCGGTACCGGCCAACAATTGACCCGTCTCGTTCAACTAAAACTGAACTGTTGTAACGCTTCCCTTCGGGGGTCAATTCGGCGTAACCGAGATAAAATCCAACGCCGAGGGACTTTGCTGCGTCAAATAGACGTTGGGTCTGAGGCCCTGGCATTTCAGTTTCGTAGTAAGAGTCAAGCTCCTCGGGAACGTCGTCTAAATACCACCGAGGGAAAAACGTGGTGAGTGCTAACTCAGGGAAGACGATTAATTGGCACCCCGCGTCGCTACCTCGGCGCATCAGAGTTACTAGCCGATCCACCACCTCGCTTCTACCGGCGTCTCTCGTTATGGGACCAAGCTGTGCTGCGCCAACCCGCAATGATCTCACCAGGTCACCTCCGTTAACGCAAGCAAAGTGTCTGCTAGCAATTGGGTTCCAATTATCAAATCTTGCTCGTCAGTGTGTTCAGCGGGATTGTGGCTGATCCCATCGACGCTCGGAACAAAAATCATGCCAGTCGGGCAGATTCTGGCCAGCATCTGAGCGTCATGCCCAGCGCCGGAGGGCATGCGCTTTGTGGATAGACCACGCGTTGTTGCCAACTGCTCGATTTGATCCACGACTCTGCTGTCAAACTCCACAGGTTCGAAGCGAGCCAGGGTCCGGCTCTTTACCTCGACACCTTCGGCTTTTGCTAGTTGCGCTGTTCGTTTCTCCAAATCGCGTTCGGCGAACTGGAGAGCTTCTTCGTCGGTGTTTCGTAAGTCGATGGTCATAGTTACGTGTGCTGGGACGACGTTCACGAGGTTCGGATGAAGGGTAAGTGACCCTACAGTCGCGACCTGAGTTCCACCGAGCTCAAGGGCAATATCGCGTGCTGCCACGGTAACAGCGGCTGCTACCGCCATTGGATCACGACGAAGGGTCATCGGTGTTGTCCCTGCATGGTTTGATTGACCGGTAAGAAGCAACTCAGTCCAAGAAATGCCTTGGACGCCTTCGACCACGCCGATTGAGAGGCCTGCTCGGTCCAATACCGGTCCTTGCTCGATATGCAACTCCACGTAGGCATGGGGTACCGCTCCGGGGCATGGTGCGGGGCCTCGATAACCGATGCGTTCTAGTTCTTGCCCCACCACAGTTCCGTCAGCACCTTTGACTTCCAGCACTGATTCGACGCTCATGCCGCCTACGTAGGCGAGGCTTCCCATCATGTCGGGTGGGTAGCGAGACCCCTCTTCATTCGAAAAGAAGGCGACTGCTAGGGGGCGTTGCAGATCAATACCTGCTGCAAGAGTTGCCTCGATGACTTCCAGGCCCGCTAAAACGCCGAGGTTGCCGTCATATCGGCCTCCGGTTCCTACCGTGTCTATGTGCGACCCAGTCATCACTGCGCCAGCGGCACCGTCGCTGCTGGTGGATGCAATGACGTTCCCGACAGCATCAATTGTTACTGTGAGACCGAGATCGCGCATCCAAGTGACAACTAGGTCTCGGCCTTCGAGGTCGGCGTCGCTGAAGGCCAGCCGCGAACAGCCCCGGGTTCCGTCGATCGCCCCAATTTGTGCGAGTTCATTGATCCTGTCAACGAGCCTCGCTCCGTTGATCGAAACCGATGAACCGTGCGGCAAATCCATAGGTTCATTGAACCTCATTAGGGCACCAAATGGCTAATTATTCGTGTGCGCGGATACTTCGTTAGTGTTCGTTGACCGCTACCTCGTTGGAGATTTCGTGATTCGCCCCGCTTTGTACCTCCAAGATGCTCATCCCATTACTGAGGCAATCGAATTCGCGCAATACGCAGAAAATCGCGGATTTGATGCTGTTTGGCAAGCCGACTCACGATTGGTTCGTGAGGCGTCTGTGCCGATGGCTGCGTTTGCGGCAACGACTAAGCGAATCAAGATTGGGTCAGGGGTTATGGATGTTTGGACCCGTAACCCCGCCCGGTTGGCGTCGATGTTTGCCACGCTTGATGATTTAGCTCCGAACCGAATCTTGTGTGGTTTGGGGGCTTGGTGGGATCCGCTGGCTGCCAAGGTTGGAATTTCACGCCGACGCCCGCTACAGGTGATGCGTGAGGTTGTTGAGGTCGTCCGCGCCCTCTTGGCCAACGAAACCGTGACCTTCAACGGGGAATTTGTACAACTCGATGGCGTCGAATTGGATTACGTCTATCAAGAACGTCAACCTAAAAACGTACCGATCTACATCGGCGCGACAGGAATGAAAATGATGGAGTTGACAGGTGAGATAGCAGACGGTGTCCTACTCAATTATTTGGTTTCCCCCGACTACAACGCCCGAGCAATGGAAGCTTTGCAGCAAGGAGCAGCGAGAAGCGGGCGCTCAGTCGACCAGATCGACCGTCCACAGTTAGTTGTCTGTTCGGTCCATGAAGACCGGCAGGTGGCTTTGGACATGGCGAGAAATATGGTCGCGCAGTACCTGGGACAACAACCCCACATCATGGAGGCTTCAGGGGTACCAAAATCGTTGCTCGAATCGGTAGGTCAAGTTTTGACTTGGCCAGCTACTCATGAACAGGTGGAAGCTGCCGCCAAATTGGTGCCTGACGAGATAGTCCAAATGCTCACCGCGTCAGGAACCCCCGATGACGCCCGCGAGTCCCCAGTGTTGTACCCCTTAGGGGATGTGCGCGCCACGATCGATGCCTTCGCCGAGTGGGACGGAAACGCCTAGCCCGATTCGACACTGAGCCGCAACGACGTTTAGTGGGTACTTCCAAGTTGCCGCGACACTTTCGTCTTTTCCCAGCAGATGAAATATTGGCCACCTCATCAGTATCGACAGAGGCCTTCGTGTTCTAATGAACGCAGCACAAAACACCAATGTCAGTCTCCCAGCGGGTTGTAGTAAAGCTCAATACCTTCGACTCGGCGGCGGGCTGATACATCGGCGGTCTTGAGCACGTTCGGTGCTGAGGCCGAAGGGCTCTTTTGGATGTCAGGGTGTGGCATGATGCCAGGGTTCGATGTCGAACCATAGATAGGGCGGTAGAAATGCGGAGCAAGATTGCAGCGTTGTTGGCAGTCTGTGTCGGACTGGGTTTTGCACTTACGGGTTGCGGATCAGACGACAAAGCAGACACGAAGGCGGCGTTTGTGTACGTCGGCCCAGTCGGTGATGCCGGTTGGACCTATGCGCACGATGTAGGTCGCCAGTACGCGGAAGAAAAAACTGGCGTTGAGACGGCTTATGTAGAGGCTGTTCCAGAGGGAACAGCGGATTTTGCCAATTACGTCCGCGACTTCATAGACCAAGGATTCAACGTAATCATCGGTACATCATTCGGCTACATGGACGACATGTTGGCACTTGCTGATGAATACCCAGACGTGGTCTTTGAGCATGTTTCTGGCTACAAGATGAACGACACCAACTTCGGTAACACCTTCGGAAGGATGTACGAGCCTCGTTACCTTTCGGGCATGGTCGCCGGGGCGACGACGCAATCGGGCCTGATTGGTTACGTAGCTGCTTTCCCAATCCCAGAGGTCATCAGGGGAATCAACGCTTTCACCCTTGGCGTTCAAGCGGCGAACCCGAGTGCTCAGGTCGAAGTTATTTGGACCAGCACTTGGTTTGACCCTGCTGTTGAAGGCGACTCTGCTCAAGCAATGCTGGACAAGGGAGCAGATGTCATTGCAATGCACCAGGATTCAACAGCGGCTGGTGAAAAGGCTGAAGCCGCAGGGGCACGATGGGTTTCCTATAACTCTGATATGAGTGCCTTTGCGCCAAACGCATTCCTGACCGCCCCCGTTTGGAACTGGGGTCCTCGGTACGTCGAAATTATTGAGGCCGCTAAGGCCGGTAACTACTCGCCTACCTCGTTCTGGGGGTCGATGGCGGATGGGACAGTCGATCTTGCACCCATAGCAAGCGACGTTGACCAATCTGTAGTTGACATGGTCATGGAAGCGAAGGCCGCGATCATTGCAGGCGACCTTCACCCGTTCACCGGTCCACTCAACGACCAAGACGGCAATCAGGTCCTTGGCGCGGGAGAAGTCATGGACGACGGAACCATGCTCGGCATGATGTTCTTCGTTGAAGGTGTGATTGGTTCTACCGGCTGAGACAATCAGCTGGCAACAGTACTTAGCGGCGTCGGCGGGGATCATCCACGTCGACGCCGCTAACGCGTTCGAATAAATCAGGGTGCTCTGTTAATGACACAAACCCCATCTCCGACGGATGAATCACAGCTTGCGGTTCAACTATCCGAAGTATGGAAAACGTTCCCGGGAGTTGTTGCCAACGCTGGAGTCGAACTGAACGTTCGCCCTAGAACGATCCACGCTCTTCTTGGAGAAAACGGCGCTGGTAAGTCCACCCTTATGAACATACTGGCGGGGGTATACCGGCCAGATCGTGGCGAGCTTAAACTTCACGGTCGCGCTCACCAGTTCCGAAACCCGGCCGACGCGTTATCGGCTGGCATCGGCATGGTCCACCAAGAGTTCCGTCTAATCCCCTCCTTTTCGGTAGCGGAAAATGTTGTTCTTGGCTCGGCGCCTTCTGTGATTAAAACCCGCCAGATAGAGGCGAGAGTCGCTGCCATGGCAGACAAATTCGGCCTGAGGGTGGATCCAGCGCAACCGTTATGGCAGCTATCAATGGGCGAACGCCAAAAAGTCGAAATCCTCAAAGTTTTATGGCGCGACGCACAGGTGCTGATTCTTGATGAACCGACCACCGTGCTCACACCCGACGAGGTACATGAGCTGGGTGAGATCCTGCGTCGAATGGCAGATGATGGCCGCTGTATCATTTTCATAAGTCACAAACTGCATGAGGTGTCAGGAATTTGTGACGAAGCCACCGTTCTGCGACTGGGCAAGACAGTGGCAAGTTCGTTGGATATGGCAACAACAGATTCAACCGAACTAGCACGCCTGATGGTTGGCGCCTCGCCAACCACCCCCGACCGCCCCGCGGCCGCAACCCCGGGAGTTGCATTACTGGAGCTAAAGGAACTCAGCGCCCGTGGAGATCGCGGAATTGACGCATTTTCCGACGTCAGTTTTCAAATCAATTCAGGCGAAATCGTGGGCATCGCTGGCGTAGCTGGGAATGGCCAACGCGAATTGGCAGATGTGATTGCAGGCTTAAGACCGTCAACGCGAGGCTCGTTGATCATGAACGACGCCGACATGACCACCGCTAGCCCACGGCAACGGTTTCTGTCAGGCCTTTGTTACATACCCGAGGACCGGCTCGGTGTTGGCCTCGCCCCGCGTCTTTCCATAACCGACAACGCGATTCTGCGTGTGTATCGCCAGCAACGGCGAGGCCCATTCATTGTGGCGGAGAAGGCGTTGTCATACTGCAAAGGCATAATCGAGCGTTTCGGGGTTCGGTCAGGTGACGTTGATGGACCAATTGCGGCACTTTCTGGAGGCAACCTCCAACGTCTTTTGGTAGGTAGGGAGCTCGATAGTCAGCCTTCGGTGGTAGTAGCCGCTCAGCCCACTCGCGGTCTTGACGTTCAGGGCGTTAAAGCAATCCAAGATTTACTACTTGAGCGACGCAACGCCGGAGCAGCGGTGCTCATGATTTCCGAAGATTTGGACGAACTCTTAACGTTGACAGACAGACTTCTCGTTATGGAGGGCGGAAATATCCGCGGAGAGTTCGATCCCCGGACCGCGTCCAGACAAGAAGTTGGCCTGGCGATGCTCGCCGACACTACGGCCATTTCTCAACCATGAAACGTCCTCGGCTACACCTCCGCGAGGCCCCTCTTCCAGGTGGTCAACCTCTTGCCTTTGCGATCGGACTGACCATCGCACTGTTCGTCGGCACCCTGCTTCTTCTAGGCGCCGGTCATGATCCTGTGCGGATCTACTCGAGAATGTTTGAGGCATCACTTGGTAGTCCTGACGCTTGGGCAGTGACACTCAATCGAGCGGTTCCTCTCGGGTTAGCAGGACTTGCGGTAGCAGTTGCCGGTTCTATGGGCCTCTGGAATATCGGCGCTGAAGGCCAGATTATGGCAGGCGCAATTGCGGCTTCATGGGTTGCCAGAATCGGAGGGGATTGGCCTGGCTTGGTACTCATCGTAGCGATGCTGTTAGCAGCGCTCGGGGGTGGTGGATTACTCGCCGTTGGACCAGCGATCGCCCGAGCGAGGCTTGGAGTCAACGAAATCATTACGACGTTAATGCTTAACGAGGTTGCAATACGGCTAGCCCAGTGGCTCATCCATGGACCGTGGAAAGACCCTGGCGCTCATAACTTCCCGCTTGCACCAATGCTGCCCGACCAGGCTCGCTTGCCGACTTTGTTTAGTCGCGCGCACTGCGGGCTTCTCATAGCTGTGGCAGTGATCGTCATCTCCTCACTGGCGGTGCGATACACCGCATGGGGATATGAGCTTCGAATAGCGGGTTCCTCGGAGGCTACTGCCCGGTACAGCGGGATATCGCTGTCTCGGAAGATCTTGACGGTCTTAGTTATAAGTGGGGGAATCGCTGGGCTTGCGGGAGGTGTCGAGTTGACAGGCACAGCAGATCGACTTACTGAGAGCATCTCAAATGGCTTTGGTTTCGCGGGTATCATCGTTGCCGCTCTGGCGCTCATGAGGCCATCGGGCGTTGCGGTTGTCGCGTTGCTTTTTGGAGCCGTTCAGATCGGCGGACAAAGCATTCAGACCTTGGGTGTGTCTTCCTCAGTTTCGACCATTCTGCAAGCGTTTGTTCTCTTCGGAGCCATTGGCGCTGGGGTCTTTAGCCGATATCGAATTCTTCTTGACGGCGAGGCGCGTGCCGTTCCTGAGGAGGTTAACCAGTGAACGAAGCGTCACTGATAGGGCTGTTGGTCGCCACCGTGTCCTTCGGTGCGCTTCTGTATTTAGCAGCGCTCGGCGAGCTTCTTGCTGAAAAGGCTGGAGTTCTGAACCTTGGAGTTGAAGGCATGATGGCTATCGGTGCCGTCACCGCGTTTATTGCCGGTGTGGAATTGGAGAACCCTTGGGCCGCGCTGGTGGTAGCGATGATCAGTGGCGCCGCGTTGGCATCGGTACACGGTTTCTTTACGGTGGCGTTGGGCGCGGAACAGGTTGTGTCGGGGCTGTCCCTAACCATCTTGGGTATCGGACTTGCTGCCTACCTAGGGAAAGATTATGTCGGTCTACCACCAGGCGCGAAATTGGAGCCCGTGCAATGGGGAGGGTTGTCTGATCTTCCCTGGGTTGGTCCAATTTTCTTCAATCAAGCGCCACTTGTCTATCTAGCACTCGTCATGGGGGTGGCAGTAAGCCTGGTCCTCTCCAACACCCGATTGGGTTTAGCCCTTCGAGCAGCAGGCGAGTCAGCGTCTTCAACGGATTCGGCAGGACATTCTGTCCTCGGTCTACGTCTTTCCGCTGTAGCTGCTGGAGGTGCGCTGGCAGGGGCGTCCGGTGCATATTTGACCTTGAGTCTCACCCCCCAGTGGGCTGAAGGGCTAACCGCTGGACGTGGCTGGATTGCTGTAGCTCTCGTAATTTTTGGGGCTTGGCGGCCGGGTCGAGTGGCCTGGGGAGCTCTCCTCTTTGGGGGAACATTGGCACTTAAAACCCGATTACAGACATTCGGAGTTGATTTCTCACCAATAATTCTTTCAATGCTTCCGTACCTGTTGACGCTCGCGATACTCCTCGCAATATCGGTTCGGTCTCGGAAGCGACCGTCCCCTTCCCCAACTGCGTTGGGCCTCGCCTATCGTCGTGAGGAACGCTGACCCGTTCACTACGAGCAAGCCTTGGACCGAGCAACGACAACTATGACAGCGACCGATGCAAGTTTGGAGAACCTAGTGGTCGTCCCCAACATGCTGGGTGGCTCCTACGTCAAAAATGAAGAGCAGAAGCCGCGGTTTAAAGAAGATGTGACGGTTCGCGTGCAGAGTCGGTCAATCTGGGTGGCTTGCGGTGACTGTCGTGGTGATACCTCCACGTATCAACCACTCAGTGACCACCGTCATCGATGAAGGAGACAGCGCTAGTACTAGATCATCCAAAATACGATTGGTAATACCTTCGTGGTGAACTCCCTCGTTGCGAAAGCTCCACAGGTACGACTTCAAGGACTTCAACTCAATGATTCGGTCGTCGGGTACGTAGGTAATCACGATCGTCGCGAAGTCCGGCTGACCTGTCACCGGACATAAGCAAGTCAGTTCCGGAGTTTCGCAACGGATTTCGTAGTTGCGTCCCGGTCGTGGATTGTCGAGGACCACAAGTTCTTTTGATGGCTCGCTCGGCATTTCAACTACTCCCTAGTGTTCACTGACCGGAACATGACGCTACCGTTCGCTGACAGTTACGACGAGACCAAAGTTGAGTTGGGAGATCCTTATGCCGTCAACATTGATGATTCGAGAGGCCCTTCTTGCCGAATATGACGAAGTTGCAGACCTCACTATGGCTGCATATCGGCCGTTGTTTGTCGAAACTGGGCTGCCCGATGACCTTGGTTGGTACGGGGCGGAACTGCGCGATGTTGCCGGCAGAGCAGAACGAGCAGAAATCATTGTCGCCGAGCTTGATAAGAGAATCGTCGGAAGTCTCGCTTATCACCATGACTACGCCAAAGAAGTGAAGTCAGGAAACCCTGAAGGATGTGCCGGATTCCGAGTGTTGGCTACTGACCCTTCCTGCCAAGGCGTCGGAATCGGTGGAGCGCTTACCCAGTGGTGCATCGACAGAGCTACAACCGATGGTCGAGTGGCTCTCGTGTTGAACACGACAGACTATATGGAGGTTGCGCAGCGTCTCTACCGTAGGCTCGGATTCAGCCCCTACCCCGAGATCGGTTATCAGATCGGTGGGAGTCAGCCCGTCGAAGTTTTGGGCTTCCGATTAGAGCTGAAGGATTGAAAACTTGAGTAGCCGACGTGCTGTCATCATTACTACCTCCGTACTAGTTGTAGCCATTGGCGCCATGGTTGCCTACGGAGCGTGGAGGGTTTTGAGTGCGGCTCCCAACGAGGTGTCGCTTGACGCTGCAGTGGCTTCTCTAGAGGAACAAGGAGCTTCACAACCCACGACGATTGAGGTGGCTTCGGACCCGTTGCGAGTGGATGGCGCTGGAGTCACAACGGTCAACTCGTCCAACGACGGCATCTGGTACGTGGATTCAAATTTTGGGAGTTTCACCTTTGATGAGTCCTCAGGATCATTTGTTGGATTCCGAGTTGAAGAAGAACTTGCGCAGATCGGGTCGATGACAGCGGTAGGACGGACCGGTGAGATTCAAGGCGAGCTTTTGATTGAAGATGGACAACTCGTTGAGGTTTTGGTTTCAGCTGATCTCTCCGCCATTGTGACCAACGATTCGCGACGCGACCGAGCCGCACGTCACGCGCTGAACGTAAGTGAGAACCCGATGGCCAGTTTCGTGCTCGCTGGACCAGTAGCCCTTCCAGAAACTGAGGATTCGACCGTATCGATAGAAGTACTCGGTCGGCTAACCATCAATGGCATAGCTCGTGATGTTCCCCTCGTCCTTGACGCCCAAATGGTCGGCAATACGATCGTGGTCGTGGGCTCCATGGAGGTCATATTTGCTGACTATGACGTCACTGTTCCCTCGGCCATCATCGTGGTATCGGCGCAAGATCATGGAATCATTGAATTCCAGTTGCTGTTCACGCGCGGTTGAGTTGCTATTCGCGCATCATTTCTGCGCGACCCATCCCGTGTCCATCGAGAAGTTGATCGTCGGCTAAATCGATAGTCACTTTTACGAGACCCCCGGTGAAGCAATATGGTGCTTCATAATTTGACACGGCGGTTCCTCGATCGAGACCGATATCTAGGCCGGACCAGGAAATCATGAGGAACTTCACCGTCGATAACTAGCTGTCCCAATCCGCGTTGACTTTGTTCATCTCGCGACATGTAGAACCCTAGATTCGTTGTTCCTAGCGGAACCGGTTTAGGTGAGCGAAGTATCTGATGACTTCCACCAATGTTCAGATCGTGCACCAGATGGCTGCGATCGTCTAGGTAAAGGCTGTAGCCAGAAGTTGCGTCGCCGTGAGCGATCAACACTCCCGAAACGTCGGCTTCGATCGGTTCAACCTGGGCGTCCAACCGGTAGCTTCGACTTCGCAAATCAGGAGCTACATCGCTAGGTAAATGCCCCATTCCTTTCCAGAATGTGAAAAAAGTGCGGCCTCCCAAATGACGATTAGCGTTTTCAGCGAAGCGTTCGGCAAAGCGGTCATCAAGAGGAAGTACCTGATGCAATTTCGCCTGCTCCCACCACAGATCAATCATTTCGCTGAGTCGAACCGCTTCGACTGCTGATAGATCTTTGGTTTCGTTGAAATCGTCTGCAAGATTGAACAATTCCCACTGATCGTGTTCGTAGGGAGTTCCAGGGGGGTGGAAAGCGACTGCTTTCCACCCATCGTGGACTAGCCCTCGATGGCCGAACATTTCGAAATATTGAGTTGTTTTTCCGGTTTGTGCGTACCTGTCTGTCAATGTTGGCGCGAAACTTATGCCTTCGATCGGCTTTTGCTGAACACCGTTGATTGTCTCGGGCGCCGCCACTTCTAAGAAATCAAGCAACGTCGGAACAATGTCAGACGCGTGGCAGAACTGGTCTCTCAGCCCGGGCTCTGTGATCTTGCGCGGCCAGTGCACAACTAAAGGGTCTCTGACTCCGCCGCCATGAGTGTTTTGTTTGTATCTGCGGAGCGGTGTGTTGGCAGTCATTGCCCAACCCCAGGGAAAGTTGCTGTGGGTGTCGGGTCCTCCGATGTCGTCAATTCGGTCAAATTTGGTTTCAATGGATTCGGGAAGACCGTTATAAGGTCCCATAGCATTTACAAATCCGAGCGGTCCGCCCTCCTGACTCGCGCCGTTGTCTGAAAGAACCATGATCACGGTGTTGTCTATTTGGCCCGAAAGTTCCAAGTGATCGACGAGTCGAGCGAGGTGTAAATCAGAATGATGAAGCATCGCGGCGTACGCAGCTTGGAGTCGTGTAGCTACCTGACGGGTGACGTCGTCAAGTTGGTCCCAAGCTTCCACGAAGTCATTCCGGTGCGGCAACTGAGTCCCTGGGGGCACTACGCCTAATGAGATCTGTCGCGCTAGTCGTTCGGAACGCTCCGTATCCCATCCGCGGCGAAACATGCTGTCATAGTGGTTAATAAGTTCCTTTGGGGCTTGGTGCGGTGCATGACATGCGCCGAGCCCTACCAAGGTCATCCACGGGCTGTTAGGGATAGTCGCCTCATGTGAAGCGATAAATTGGATCGCTTGATCGAAAAGATCTTCTGTGAGGTGATATCCGGTGGAGAAAGTGCCAGGCGGTGCAACGTGGCTGTTGTCACGAATCAGTTCTGGCGAGTATTGGTCTGTCTCGGCATCGAGAAACCCGTAGAACCGGTCGAAGCCCCTGCCTAAGGGCCAGCCGTCAAATGGTCCGGTAGGACCTGATTCGGTTAACGGAGTGACATGCCACTTCCCGATCATGTAGTTCCTGTAGCCGTGCGGGCGCAGTATCTCGGCGAGAGTTCCAGCGTCCGGACTGATTTTTCCTCTGTAACCCGGGTAACCGCTGTCGAAATTGGCGAGGCATCCAACTCCCACGGAGTGATGATTGCGACCTGTTAGCAGAGCGGCGCGCGTAGTTGAACACATAGCTGTCGTGTGGAAGCCCGTGTACTGAAGACCATTCTTGGCAAGTCGATCAATGGTGGGAGTAGCGATCGGGGAGCCATAGCATCCAAAATCAGAAAACCCCACATCGTCGAAAAGAACAATCAAGACGTTGGGGCTTCCGGCAGGTGCTGTTGCCCTGACAGGCCAGCTTGGAGCAACTTCTTCTCTGGAATTCACACCATAGATCCTATGAATAATCGAAGTGGAGGCATGACCGCGTAGTTGATCTAGTTGTCCTTTTCGATTCGGGGTAGACGCCAAGCTGCGAGAGATGCGAAGGCAAAAGTCACCGCGAGAAGAATATAACTGAGTCGATACGAGCCAGTGATATCGGCTAACACACCGCCGCTGATCGGGCCGACCACTGAGGCCGGTCCATAAAAAATCGTCATCGCACCGAAGACGGCCGTGAAGTCATGTTCATCAACCTGGTCACGCACAAAGGTTGCAGTCAACGATGGTACGGCCATCGCAGAAACGCCGTAGATCGCCGCTGCTAGGGCCGCAGCCCACATCTCTCCCACGAGGACCAAGAGACAGGTAGTTGCGCCGGCGGCGGTCACAATGCACATCGTTCGGGGTCGCCCAAGACGATCGCTGAGCCGGCCGAACGTAAGAGCGCCTAAGACACCTCCTATACCCATCAGTGCCCACATATGGGTCGTAAATTCCCGCGACATGTTGTGGTCATTTTCGAGAGATAAACCAAAGAACTGAAACCAGGAGGACGCAACGAAAGCAAAAGCCATATAGAAAAAGACAGCTGTTTTCCAACCTTGTAGACGCGTAATTGCTCTGATGCCGGCGCCTAATGGAAGCCTTGGTGAGACGTCATCGCGTAAAACCACGTAAAGCACAACGAGAATTGCTGAGGCCGCCAGCGTCTCGATGAGCCAAATTTCACGCCAGGCCCCGTCATTATCGACGATTCCGCGGAGGCCAGATGTAGCGAACGGCACAACAATTGACGCCACCCCCATCGTTGCGGTGAGGGAACCCATCACCATTCCCCGCTTGGCGGCAGACACGCCCGTTGTCGCGATCACAGGCATCGTTAACCAAATACCCGCGCCGCCAAAACCAGCTAGCCCAGTGCCGATCATGAGCTGCCAAGTGTTCTGAGCTGTGCCAAGGGACAACAAACCAGCCAGGATTGTCCACAAACCGATCTTCATCAAAAGAGAAGGCGCTAATCGGTTCGCTAGGTAAGTGACCGCTATTACGCCACACAGGTAGGCGGCCATATTCACAGACCCGGTCGCTCCCGCGGTGGTGGCGCTTAAACCGAGATCGTCCGAAATAGCGGGGAGTAGCAACGGCATCGTGCTACGCCCGAAAGTGTGAGAGACCACCCCTGCGAGGGTCACGAGAATAACCCTGGGCCATCTCAGTTGAGTCGCAGGCTCTACTGCGAACACTGAAGGAAAATTAGTAGTCCCGCGATGGAGCAAATGTGGCGCGGCGCTGGGATTGGACGTGTCCTTCACTTAGCGCTCCCGCGGTTTCCAACACCACCTTGGCGTTGTTCGCCCCTTCACCCTACGATCGTGGCCGTGCCTATGTACTCCTACCACTGTCTCATATGCGACGAGACTTTTGATCACCGTCGTCCTATGTCTGAATCTGCGCGCTCGGCGACATGTTCGGCTGGGCACACGGGGGCGAAACGTCGGTTGTCCACATTTGCTTCAGTCGGAGCAACCAATTCACAGGTTCCCTCCGAGAGCGCGTCACCGTGGACCGGACGCGATTCGTGTTGTGTCGGGGGATGTCACTCTCGTTAGCATCCCTACGCGTTGAGGGTTCCCATGTCGACTGTTAGTTCCCTCTTAGAAAGGCAATGGGAAGAGTCTCGGGACCCCAGATACCGTTCTTCAGCGGTTTCCAAGAAATTTCGCCGTCAAGCCTGAGATCAGGCAACCTACGAGCGATCACTGTGAACGCTTCTTGAAGTTCGGCGCGTGCCAAGAAAGCGCCCAAACAAAAGTGAGCCCCGCTACCGAATGTCAAATGTGGGGCACCTGCTTCACGAGTGATGTCAAAGTCGGTCGGATTCGCAAACTTGTCGATGTCGTGGTTCGCTGCCACAAAATTCGGGAAAATCAACGTCCCTTTAGGGAACAACACTTCCCTGTAGACAATGTCCTCGCTGGCGAAACGTCCGGTTCCTCGAACAGCACCCAGGCAGCGCATGGCTTCCTCGACCGCTCCGGGAGTCAATTCCGGATTGTCGCGAAGAAGCTCGAACTGATCTGGATGTTGAGCGAACAAAGCCACCGCGCAGGCCAACTGATTTCTTGTGGTATCGGTGCCGGCTAACAGCAGCGCGTTGGCCATCGAAAGCAACTCGTCAGTAGAGAGTCGATCTCCCTCTTCTTCTGCCGCTATTAGATCGCTGAGCAGATCATCGCGTGGGTCAGAACGTCGTTTAGAAATGAGATCGAGCATGTAAGCGTCCATCTCTTCGCTCGCGGCGATAATTTTCGGAGCGTCTTCCGACAGGTTTCCATTGAACACCCTGAAAATATCGACAGCTAGTCGACTGAAAAGTTCCCAATCCCCGCGAGGGGCGCCCAATAACTCGCAGATAATAGGGATCGGGTAAGGCTCGCAGACATCCGCTACAAATTCGGAGCGACCACGTTCGCAAATGGGGTCCAGTAACTCGTTCACTACACCTCGCATGAAAGGGCGTAGTCGATCGGCTGACTTTGGAGTGAATGCGGAACTAACGATGCGTCGAATTCTTTGATGATCTTCACCTTCGGTGGACAAAATGCTCTTGCGATCTCGCTTCGACCACTCAGGGTCGTCATAGTTTTGGGTCTCTGCGATTAAAGAGAGGGCGCTGAACCAGCGTCGATCACGCAACATGGCCGCACAATCGTCGTGGGTAGTGATCACGTATCCAAGATCGGCTCGAGCAATCCAATGTCCTTCTGTTAGTTGTCGAAGACTTTCACGTCGTTCAACTTCTGAGACGGGTTGCTCAGTCGAGATCACTGGGATGTCGGCATCGCTGATTAGTGTCGGCATCGCTTCAGCCTAGTAACACAACAGTTAGGTACCGAATAGTCATGCAAGACCATGCAAAAAGTTGGGTGTGGAGCTACGGTCCAAGCTATGTCGAATGACGCACTAGTCAGCGAACGCATAGGCAATGTGCTCTGCATCTCCGTTGATGATGGTCGGGCGAACGCGTTTTCGCCTCCGCTGCTGCTTGCACTGAGCCAAGAGCTAGCTGAAGCTGAGTCTGACCCCAATATTGGGGCGGTTGTTCTAGCAGGGAATGAGAAAATCTTTTTCGCAGGCTTCGACCTTGACGTCATCAAGTCTGGCGACCCCAAAGCAATCACTGAAATGGGTAGTGCCGGCGGTGCTTTGATTCGACAGGCGTATGGGGCTTCAGTTCCAGTCGTCGCCGCTTGCACAGGGCACGCAGTTGCCGCTGGTGCCCTGATGCTGTGTGGATGTGACTACCGAGTTGGTGTCGACGGTCCCGTGAAAATCGGACTTAACGAAGTCGCGATTGCGTTGACTTTGCCGAGGTGGGCGTTGCTGATCGCATCAGAGCGGCTTTCCAAGAGGCATCTGCAAGTGTCTGTTGCTAATGCCCGAATAGTTGACGGACCTGGCGCCGTTGACGCCGGGTTTCTTGATGAAGTGGTATCGCAAGATCAAGTGTTGGAGCGAGCGTTAGAAGTCGCACAGGGCTTCGCTGAGGAACTCGATAGAAAAGCGTACGCGTCGACGGTGCGATCCTTACGAGGAGACCTCCTTGCCTCGATGGACGCTGCAATTGCTGCCGATCGAGCCGCTGCCGGCTTGTAGACGTCACAGCTGTGGACACCAACGCTCGAGCGAAGGCCAATCGGACACTTTTGGTGACCTCCCTTGTCGGTTTCATGGTCGCGATGGAAATCACCATCATTTCTGTCGCCCGCGACGAGCTTGCTAGGGCATTCCCCTCCGCGACGGCTGCGACCCTTTCTTGGGTAATCACTGGCTACAACCTTGGCGTCGCCTCCCTCTTATTGCCGGCTGGATGGCTCGCCGATCGATATGGGCGCAGGAAGGTGTTCCTTATCGGGCTTGTCGGATTTGCTGTTGGTTCGTTGCTGTCAGGATTCGCCCCGTCAGCTTCTTTTCTTATCGGTGCTCGAATACTGCAATCCATCGGTGGAGCTTGCCAATATCCAGCCGGGCTGGCTCTGTTGCTCAGCGCTTTTCCTAGGGATCGCCAGCAAGCAGCTATCGGTATTTGGGGTGCAGTCGCCGGGCTTGCAGCTGCTCTAGCTCCCTCGCTTGGAGCTCTGCTAATTCAGGGGTTCGGCTGGCGGGCGGTGTTTTTGGTGAACGTTCCTGTCGCAGCATGGGCATTTTTCGCCGGCCGGGCATGGATCGAGGAGAGTGTGGGGGAGGGTGTTAGTCGGCGGGTTGACTTGCTGAGTGTGCCCCTTGCGTCGCTAGGAGTTGGGGCATTACTTCTGGCTGTTGTCCAGGGACGCGCCTGGGGTTGGATGTCGCCACCAACCCTTACCGCGTGTCTAGTTGGCCTGGTTTTGCTGGTGGCCTTCGCGGTGCGATCCAGTGTCCACCCTGAGCCGTTGTTTGACCTCAAGTTGTTCAAGGTTCGGTCCTACACCGTTGCCAATATTGGTTCGGTGTTTTTCCTCGTGGCTTTTTTCAGCTGGCTAATTGTCCTGCCCGAATATCTTCAACGAGTGTGGGGTTGGTCGGTGCTGAAATCGGGATTCGCCATTGCTCCCGGCCCAGTGATCTCAAGTTTTCTTTCAGTAACGAATGGCCGCTTGGCAGGACGTATCGGCCACCGCCCCATCCTCATGGTGGGAGGCATTTTCGGTGTTTTTGCCTGCGTGCTGCATCTTGTCTTCACAGGAACCACACCGAGTTTCCTCGGCGGACTGCTGTTCGCAAATCTATTAATGGGAGTTGCCGCTGGTTGTAGCTTCTCGATGCTGGTCGGCGCGTCGATGCGTGACATACAGCCAGCGCGCTTCGGAATGGCCGGTGCTGGCCGGACCACGGTCTTCCAGTTGGCTGTCGGCGTTGGCGTCGCTGTTGCGATCGGTGTCGTCGGACGCCCGGGCGGTCCGGCAGAGGCATTGAGCAATATGCGCATCGTGTGGTGGATTGCACTGACCATGTATGTGTGCCAAGTCGTGTTGTTTGCTGTCGCCTATCCCGATGAACTCTCGAGCCCTCTCATCAGAGAACAAACAACCCTGAGCCCACACCGCGCGCCGGATGTGTTTCGAGTGAGTTCTGTTATCAAAGACATTAAAGAATGAAACCGAAACAGTTTGGAACCATTCAGAACTCTTGAAAACTGCGTGCTCGCGACCAGCGCACATCATTTGACGCGCATCGGACGCTCAACCAAAAGCCTATGGTGGTTGCATGGGTAGGGAGGACATTTTTCGCTTTGGTGATACCGATCGCGAAATCGGGTTCCATCCATTGACTTGTGAAGCTCTCAGTGTCCTGAGCGTTGAACAGATCGAACTGTTCAACAGCGTTGGGTATCTCAGAGGGTTGCCAGGTTTAGGACACGACGAAATAGTTGAACTTCGCCAGTATCTGGATTGGCTTATCGACGAAGTGATATCGGCTGATGACCGTCGAAACAGCTATTCGATCAATCAGTACCACCAGGTATGTGGCCCCCTCTGGGACTTGATTCACACACCAATTTTCGTCAGTTACATCACAGACGTTCTCGGCCCGGAAGCGGTGTGTTGGAGTACCCACATGTTCTGCAAGCTACCTGAGGACATCATGGAGGTACCGCTTCATCAAGATGCAAACTATTGGCCTTTTACCCCGACAAAATCCGTCACGATTTGGCTTGCGATCGATGATGTCAACCAGGAAAACGCAGCAATGCGGTTTGTCCCTGGCAGCCATCTTGTTGGTGACCTTGAGCATGTGGAACTTCCTCTAGACGGCTCGATAGTTCTCAACAGGCGGGTAGCGGCTCACGAAACATACGACACGCTTGTTTCGAACGAACTCCAGGCAGGTGAAGTGTCTCTTCATAGCGACCTGCTGCTTCATGGTTCACCCGCCAACTCCAGCAACCGCCGCAGATGCGGCATTGCTTTGCGCTACATAGCTGCGAATGTGCGTACGGTACTCGGGGAAGAAAGTTGGACTCACAGTGCTGTCCATGTCGAGAGTGGCGACCCGTCGGGTTATTGGCCTAACCGCCCCCGACCCGCTGTGGATGAACCGCACAAAATGGCACGCTTCTTGGGCGGATTCGATGGCAACGCATAAACGCTGTCGAACCATGAACATCGGGTGACACGACAGCGATCCGTGATCGCTCAACTTCTCTTCTCAAGAAACCGTTGGTTCAAAAACTAAGCCTCTTCAGCAGCAATAATCACCAAAAGTTCGCCGTTGTCGACCTGGTCTCCCACCGCAACACAAACCTCGACGACAGCACCGTCGAACGTGGCAGCAATTTGGTGCTCCATCTTCATCGCTTCCATAAGTACCAGCAGTTGGCCGGCGCTGACCGAGTCGCCCTCCGCGACGTCGATAGCCAAGATTTTGCCAGGCATTGGTGCAGTCAATCCGCCTTCCACATCGGCAATGTCTGGTTCAGGGAAACGACTTTTTTCGACGAGCGTAAGACTTCCTGCCGGAATGTCGACGCACCAACGACTACCGAATTTCGACGCATAACCGCTGGCATGAACGCCGTCTAGCCGAATCTCAAAACGGTCCGACGAACCAGACAGCAGTATCGCTGATCGAGGTTCGGCTTGTTCACCAACTCGCACTTCGAAAGATCCGTTGCGCAGACGCTGATAATTGACAACGATCTCGTTTTCTCCGTGAACCAAGACCATTTGTTGACTGGGCATGGAACTGTTGCGGAACCCGGAGGACATAAACCGCAGTGTGGTCGCCTTTGAACGATTGGACTCCTGAGCAATCAGTGCAATGGCAATGGACGCGTCTTCCAGCTCGCATTCTGTCGGTACGCGTTGCCCAGGAATATTGACCCGACTAATGAAATCGGTGGTGGTGTTACCCGCCAGAAACTCGTCGTGTCGCAGCGTCGCCACCAAAAAATCTCTGTTGGTCGTTATACCGTGTAGACGGGTGCGTTCCAGTGCTAGAGCCAACTTCAGCGCCGCTTCCGTCCGAGTCGGCGCATGAGAGATTACTTTGCCCAACATCGGATCGAATTCCACGGTGATCTCTGAGCCAGTTTCGATACCCGAGTCATATCGAACTTCTGGACTCGTTGCCGGATCCCAAATATCTACACTTCCAGTCGCCGGCAAGAAGTTGTTGGCCGGGTCCTCGGCGTATAGCCGAGCTTCGATTGAATGACCATTAATAGACAGGTCTGCCTGGTTGTACCCAAGCTCTTCGCCGTTCGCTATTCGGATTTGTTCTCTCACTAGGTCAAGCCCGGTGATTTCTTCGGTAACGGGATGCTCAACTTGCAGTCGAGTGTTGACTTCGAGAAAGAAAAATTGTGCCTCGTCGCCTTCACCATCGAGAAGGAATTCAACCGTCCCTGCGGACACATATCCGATGGCTTCAACAGCAGCTACCGCTGCGGCTCCCATGCGATGTCGCAACGCTTCCGACAACACCGGAGATGGGGCTTCCTCAATAACCTTTTGGTGGCGTCGTTGGATCGAACACTCTCGCTCGAAGCAATGAAGAACGGTTCCATGCTGATCACCTAAGACCTGGATTTCAACGTGTCGAGGAGTTGCGAGGTAACGCTCAAGAAAGACAGTGTCATCGCCGAACGCACCCAAAGCCTCTCGCTTCGCTCCCGCGATCGCGTCGCTCAATTCGTCGTGTTTAGCCACGACGCGCATGCCCTTGCCGCCGCCTCCAGCGCTTGCCTTAACAAGTAGAGGAAAACCGATCTCATCGCCGATCGTCATTAAGTCAACGGATTCCGTAATCTCAACGGAGGGCAAGGTTGGCACTGCGGCATCGGCCATCGTTCTTTTCGCAGCTAACTTGTCGCCCATCGCAGCTATTGCCAACGGAGACGGACCGATCCAAGTCATGCCGGCAGCAGTCACCTTCTCAGCGAATGCTGCGTTTTCGGAAAGAAACCCGTATCCAGGGTGAATAGCGTCAGCCCCGACCGAAATAGCCGCCTGAAGTATTTTCTCAGCATCGAGATACGACTCTGAAGCGGTGGTACCGCCCAACGCAACACCCAGATCGGCGTCTTTCACAAACGGCGCGTCGTTGTCACCTTCGGAATAAACGGCGACGGTGAAGATCCCCATTTCTTGGGCAGTGCGAAACACTCTTCGGGCAATCTCTCCCCGATTCGCGACAAGTAGGCGTCTGATTGTCATCGCGGTGTCCTTACATCCGGAAGACGCCGAAACCTTCGGCGCCTTCGATCTTGTTGTTGCTGCATGCTGATAGAGACAAAGCAATGACATCTCGGGTATCGCGAGGGTCAATGATGCCGTCATCTGTTACGCGTCCAGATGAGTACAGAGCGAGCGATTTGAGTTCGTGGTAATGCTCTACAGATTCCGTGGTCTTGCGATCAGCTTCTTCATCAAATTCGATGCCTTTGCGTGCGGCTTGACCGCGGCGTACTAGCGACATGACGCCCGCTATTTGCTTCGGGCCCATGATCGCAATCTTGGCGGTTGGCCAAAGGTAAGTGAAGCGAGTATTGAACGCCCGTCCGGACATGCCGTAGTTGCCCGCCCCATAACTATTGCCAAGGATCACAGTGATATGCGGCACCATTGAGTTAGAAACGGCGTTGATCATTTTGGAACCGTTCTTCACGATTCCTGAGTGTTCGAAGTCCTTGCCGACCATGTATCCGGTGATGTTTTGCAGAAAAACGATTGGAATGTCCTGCTGGTTGCACAGTTGGATGAACTGGGCCGCTTTTTCACTACTTTCGCTAAAGAGCGGCCCGTTATTACCGATAAGCCCTACTGGGTATCCGTGTATTGAAGCCCAGCCACAGATGAGAGTGGTTCCGTATCTGGACTTGAACTCTTCGAATCGTGAGCCGTCGACGATGCGTGCAATCACCTCACGGCAATCAACCAAAGACTGAAGATCACGAGGCATCATTGCCAGTAACTCGTCAGGGTCATGTATCGGAGCATCATCAGCCATGCTTGGTTCGGGTCCAAGCTTTCGCCAATTGAGATGACGGACTACTTCTCGACACATGCGGAGTGCTTCAGGTTCGTCTTCAGCAAGGTAATCGGCGAGGCCTGACACCTCGGCATGCATTTGTGCGCCGCCGAGCGTTTCGTCATCGCTGTCTTCCCCGGTTGCCATTTTCACCAGTGGTGGTCCGCCGAGGAATACTTTCGATTGATTTCGGACAAAAATGTTGTAGTCGCTCATGCCGGGCTGGTACGCGCCACCAGCAGTTGAGCTGCCGAAGACCACAGCAATGGACGGGATTCGAAGCTTAGATAGCTCTGTTACGTCGTAGAAAAGTCGACCGGATTCAGCGAAATGATCGCGTTGTTCCAGCATTTGCCTTTCGGGGTCGTCGTCTCCTCGCAGGTCTCCTCCCGCTGATTCGACAAACTGAATGTACGGCATGCGGTTCTGGCGAGCTATTTCTATTGCTCGCATAAGTTTGCGTCCGGCAACATGCGTCATCGCCCCGCCGAGTACCGTCGGGTCGTTGCCTTCAATCAGGCACTCAACGCCTTCGATCACACCGATCCCCATGACCAATCCGCCTCCGACCGCGTAATTAGAGCAGTAACCGGCGAGGGAGCTGATTTCGAAAAATGGGGAGTCGGTGTCTAAAACCATTTGGATACGTTCCCGAACCGGCATCTTTCCCCGACTGCGCATCCGTTCCATAGCGGCGGGCCCTCCGCCTGCGGCTGCTTCTTGATGCAGATCATCGATAATCGCTAATTGTTCGAGCATGTCTTCGCGGTTCTTTATGAACCAATCGGCGTTGGTATCGATATGTGATTGGAGTGCGGTCACCCGGTTCTCCCTCTAAGCACTTCTTTCGGCCTTGGATTCATATGTGAAACAGCGGCGTATAGCAAGCGCGTTGTGAAATCATCGGCCAAACTTGCGACGGTGAGCACCCAACTACCAGCATCTCCTTGGCTCGCGACGGCACACCATTTGAATCGGCCTGATGTTGACAGGAAATATGTTCTTTGGGTCGATCTCCCGCCAACTTATGACGCCGCCTCTGAGGAATCGCATCCCTTGTATCTGTGTTTCGACGCTATGTGGACCTACGGCACTGTGGTCGACACCGTCCGGCTGCTCGCCCCAACAAAAGAACTTCCCAAAGCCATTGTTGTGGGCGTCGCGCATGACGACCCGTCCTATAAGAATGTTATTCAACAGCGAGCCATGGACTTCACTACAACCGCTGCTGATGCCCCGCCCCTGACTGGAGTGCGGGTTCCTGGTAAAGAGCTTGGCGGAGCAGAGAGTTTTCGTCAGTGGCTGGAATCCGACCTGATCCCATTGTTGCGGGCTCAGTATCGGATTTCTGAGATCACCTTTGTGGGGCACTCCTTCAGCGCCTTGTTTGGTGTTCACGTGCTCTTCGAACGTTCCACGATGTTTGATCACTATTTACTCGCCAGTCCCTCGGTTTGGTGGGACGACCAAATCATGTTTGACAAGGAACAAGAACGATATGAGACAGGAGAAAGCCTCAATGCGCATGTCTTCATGTCGAAGGGCGAACTCGAGACTGACGAATTGTCATTTCAGAAAGACTTCCATGATCAGCTTGCGGGTCGCGACTACGACGAGCTTCGCTTGCACTGGCGGTTGTTCCCAAACGAGAACCATTTATCGGTCGTGCCGGTCGCTTTGAGTCACGGCTTGCGGGTACTTCACTCCACTGAATGAGCAGAGCTAGGTCCATCTCGGCAAGAATGGGCCGATGGGCGGACCACTACTAACAGACGAACCGTACGCATCGACTGGCGCAGTTCCGGTTTATGACTCCGACGCACACATTGCCGAACCGTCTTCGGTATGGCAGGAATATACCGACCCGAAATTTCGTGAATTGGTTATGCAATGTCGACCAGTTGGGAAATTAGACAGCATCTTCGTTGAAGACGAAGGCCTAGGCATGAGTTGCGCGCCAGCCTGTATCCCGGACGCATATGGGACCGACGTGACTTGGGACGACATCGTCCCCGGGAGCTATGACCCCGCCGAACGACTCAAAGTTATGGATGCCGAAGGGCTTGACGCCGCGTTGATGTTCCCATCGTTGCACCTTTTGTCTGGAGATATCTCGAACCCAGATGTCGCCGCCGCTAATGCTCGCGGCTACAACCGGTGGATGGCGGATTTCGTATCAGAGAACCCTGATCGTCTCTATGGCGTCGGTGTTGCTCCGCTTCAATCCACTGATCACGCTGTTGCGGAAATTGCGGCATGCGCGGAAGCAGGGCTCACCGGGTTTACCTTCCGGCCTGAGCGTTACGGTGGACTTGAGCTGTATTCCGAAGAGATGGACCGCGTGTGGTCGGCCGCCGAAGACCACGACATGACGGTCGCTATTCACGGCAGCTTCGGTTCAAACATGACGAGCTTCGCCAAAACCCGATACAGCAACCAATTCTATGTCCACATGGTGTGTCACCCCTTTGAGCAGATGGCGTCTGTTATGGAGTTGGTTGCTAGTGGCATCTTGGATGATCATCCTCGGTTACGGGTTGGATTTTTCGAATCTGGGCTGGGGTGGTTGCCCTATTGGCTGGATCGGCTCGATGAGCACAAAGAATCGATGGGTCACCTCGTTCCCCGGTTGAAAAGAGAGCCAACGGAGATCTTTTCGGAACAATGCTTTGTCACGATGGAGGCAGGAGAAGGCGAAGCGTTCGCGCAAATGGCCGATATGGGTCTCGCACACACCGTTGTCTGGGGTTCGGATTACCCGCACTACGACTGCACGTACCCAGGAGCTCTAGCCGAACTTGATGAAACATTTGACAGGATCGGGAGAAATGACTTGCGCAGCGAAGTGATCTACACCAACGCGAGACGGTTCATGGGATTGAAATAGTTTCGACTAACTAGAAATGCGACAGAACGCCACGTGGAGGGCTAATGGGAACGACTGTTCAACTAACGACCGTCGACGGCAATACTTTTGACGCCTACAAGTCTGAACCCGAGGGCCTTCCCAAAGGAGCTGTAGTCGTCGTTCAAGAGATCTTTGGTGTTAACGAACACATCAGAAGTGTGACTGATGGATATGCCGAACAGGGATACCTAGCCATCGCTCCGGCGTTGTTTGACCGTGTTCGCGGGGGCGTCGAGTTGGGGTATGACCAGGCCGGCATCGACATTGGCAGAAAAATCGCGTTTGAGGACGTCACTATGGACCAAGTGATCGCTGACGTCGAAGCGGCGTGTGACGCGGTGTCAGATGCTGGGAAAGTCGGCATCGTGGGGTATTGCTGGGGTGGTTCGATTTGTTACGTCGCAGCCGCGCGCTTACCTGACAAGATCTCGGCCGCGTCGGGTTACTACGGCGGACAAATCGTTCCTCACCTAGACGAAAAACCTGGCGTTCCATTGATGCTTCATTTTGGTGCTGAGGACGCCGGAATTCCGTTGGAAAGTGTGCGAACGATCGCTGAACGATGGCCTGAAATAGCTGTGCATGTCTATGAAGGCGCAGGTCACGGCTTCAACTGCGATGCACGCGGAAGCTATGAAGCTGATTCGGCAGCGGTGGCATTAGAGAGAACTCTGAACCACTTTGCTACGTGCTTGAGCTAGGCATTAACTCCGATCAAGAAACACGAGACCCTGATCGATAGCCGGCCCGCCTTCCTCCGTCAATACCTGAAAACGCACGATGTCTTGCCCATCGACTGTCGTGGAATCAATGACTTTGACATTGATAGTCGAGGGCATCAAGACCATCGAAGCCATGCGGCCTCTAATCCGACGAACCCTTTCAGGGTTGCCATCAGCCACAGCGTCGATTACAGCGCTAACACCTAACGCGAGAGTGGCCGTACCGTGGAGAATGATGGCTGGAAGCCCGGCTGCTTTTGCCACAGATGCATCGGTGTGAATCGGGTTCCAAATTCGTGCCGACTCGGTGTAAGTATGTGCCGCGCCGTGAGCAACAGGAACCAAAATTTCGGTGATCGGTTCTTTCGATGTAGGACCAAGCTCGGGGATTGGGGGTGCACTTACGTCGGGCCGATCTTCCCCCACTGTCGGCACCCCGAGATGAATGCCCCCTTGGTGAGTGGTGAAAACTGCTTCACCGTCGGCGTCGACCGTCTCAATCTTCATCGTGGTGTAAGCACCTGGCCGTTTGTTCTCCACTCCGGTATAAGTAAGTCGCGTCGATAAGACATCTCCCGGCCGCACGAGGCGGTGGACACTTACATCATGTGTAGCGTGCACCCCCTGCCGTGTTTCTTCAGGAGTTATTCCCCATTTGTCGGCCAATTCTCGGCTCTGAACGATGACCGGCCACTCAGGACACACAGCGAACATCGGATGAGCCACAACCCCGCCATTGCGTCGCGTGTCGAAATAACAGTCATGGGTATCGCCGAGCGCCGCCGAATACGCCATAGTCCATCGCTCATCGACCTCGTGTTTTATAGGACCAATCTGGTCACCAACCATGTCGGTGGGAACAGGCATGTGACACCTCCACTGCCAGTCGGAATATCAAGACTGTAGTAGTGAACTATCCGCGTCATCTGTGGAGGGGCCGACAATGATGCCCACCGGCTAGCTTCGCGGACCATGCGGAGTTTGTTTTCGCCCGATGGTCTGTTTGGCAAAATATTTTTTAGAGCTGTACGCGGATCGGTGCGTGTATTTTTGTTTCGCTGGTTTCGACTCAAGGTTGAGGGTCGTGAACGCTTGTGCGTCGAAGGCCGGGTCATCATTGCGCCGACCCATCGATCAAATCTTGACGGTCCCCTAGTTGGGAGCTCAAGTCATCGCCGTGTGCGCTATCTAGGTAAAGACTCATTGTTTCGCCCAGCGGCAGCTGGGTGGGCGATGCGCTCGCTCGGGTCTTTTCCCGTTCGTCGAGGTGAAGCTGACCTAGACGCCATGCGAGTAGCGAAAGAGATGCTCGAAAGCGGCGAGTGCATGCTTGTTTTTCCCGAAGGGACTCGACAAGTTGGCGACGCGATCGCCGAGGTGTACGACGGAACCGCATGGTTAGCCTCCAAAGCACAAGCGCCGGTAGTGCCTGTAGGGATCGCCGGCACGGAGGCAGCTATGCCGGCAGGCGCTAAATTTCCTGCCCGAGTACCGGTTGCGGTGGTAGTCGGCGAGCCTTTGGATCCCCCACAAGCTGCCGATGGGAATCGCGTGAAGCGATCCGACTTAAAGTTGTGGACTGATGATCTTCGACAGCGGTTGCAGGAATGCCAAACCAGGGCTCGTGAAATGCTCAACGACTGATGCGGCTGTACTGGATCGAGACGCCTTGTGGCCGCCTAGCGACCGCGCCGGCTCCGAGCGGAAGCAGCCTCGATCGAGAGATCGGCGATTTGTTGGAGGCAGAAGTCGACATAGTTGTATCCCTGCTCGCCAGTGAAGAAGCCGCAAGCATTGGTCTCGCTGATGAAGCCGGAGTGATGAACGAAGCGGGCATTTCCTTCCGAAGCATCCCCACACCAGACTTCGGGGTTCTTGATGATTACCACCAAGCTCAAACCGTTATCAGCGAATTGGTCCAGCATCTCAATGGCGGACAAACCGCAGTAGTTCATTGCCGAGGCGGAATCGGCCGCTCTTCAACCATTGCGGCAGTAGCCCTCACCCAGTTAGGACTCGAACCCAATGAAGCTATGGACCGCATCACCAAAGCGCGAGGGCTTAGAGTTCCCGAGACGCAGGCACAGCGACTATGGGTTCATGGATACGCCGAGTGGTGCGGTGAGGTAACACGATGACGGTGCCCGTTGAGGAAACGATCGAACCCCAAGGTTTGAATGGAATCCGTATATGCGATTTCACTGGGCAATTAGCTGGCGCCGGCGCTACCAAGATTCTCGCCGCCTTTGGCGCAGAAGTGATTCGAGTCGAAGATCCGACGAACAAAGGTAAATGGGACATTCTGCGAGGCATTCCTCCGTGGGTTGCTGACGCGCGCGGTCTTGAAGCAGGTGGTGCCTTCAATAATCACAACGCCGGCAAGCTCGGAATCACGCTCAATTTGAGAGACGACCGAGCTAAAGAACTTCTTCGAGAACTCGTATCTATCAGTGACGCTGTTACAGAAAATTTTGCTGCGGGAGTGATGGACCGTCTGGGTTTCGGATATGACGAACTACGAGAAATTCGCGAAGACATCGTTTACGTGTCAAATAACGGCTTCGGTTCTACAGGACCGTACAGTTCCTTCAAGTCCTGGGGACCCATAGCGCAAGCGGTCTCAGGGCTGACCTTCACATCAGGACTACCTGAGCAGCCCCCGGCCGGTTGGGGGTACTCATTTATGGATCACACGGGTGCCTACTACATGGCGACCGCGGTTTTAATGGCTCTCCTGCACCGACGTCGAACCGGCGAAGGTCAGTGGGTGGACCTTGCCTGTATCGAGGCCGCGGGGACGTTGCACGGAACTGCGACGCTTGACGCAACTGTCAATGGTCGAGCGATGCGCCGCTCCGGTATGCCCAACAGCAATCGGTCGCAGTCTCCGAGAATGGCACCCCACGGAATCTGGGCGACCCAAGGTGAGAACCAGTGGATCGCAATTGCTGTGCGTGACGACAGCGATTGGCGACTTTTCGCTGAAGTGGTCAACGAGCCATGGTCACAAGAACACAGGTGGCAGTTCGCGGTCGATCGTTTGAGCGCAGAAGACGAACTTGAACAGTTAGTGGCTGCGTGGGCTGCACCCCAAGATCGCCACGCGCTTGCTCAACGACTAATTGACGCCGGAGTTCCGGCAGCTCCGGTCCTGCGGCCGGGAGAACGAATCGATTCAGACGAACGCACCTCCGATCTGTGGATCACGGTCGACCATAGCGAGGTGGGACCCTCAAGAGTTGAAGGTCTCCCAGTGCGGTTGTCGGAAACTAACTGGTCACTCTCCCGTGGTGCTGCGTGCCTAGGAGAACACAACAGCTATGTGTTCGGGCAACTGTTAGGGCTTGATGAACAAGAAATTAACGAACTTGCTGAAGAGGGAGTGATCTAACCATGACCCCCAAAGATTCAAAAGCTGCCCTTACTGGCTATCGAGTGATCGAGTTAGCTTCGGAACGATGCGCGCTCGCTGGGAAACTTTTGGCAGATATGGGTGCGGAAGTGATCGTTGTCGAACCTCCAGGCGGTTGCGAAACGCGGGCCTGGGAACCATTTGCCGATGATGTACCTGGGCTAGAGAACTCTTTGCACTGGTGGCATTACAACACCTCGAAAAAGTCGGTGATGGTTGATATAGAAACCGAAGTGGGAGCCCAACAATTTCGGTCATTACTAGCCACCGCTGATGTGGTGATTGAAGCTGAGCCTCTCGGACGTTTAGATGCCCTAGGTCTTGACTGGAATCAGCTTCGCGAAGATGAAAGCCAACTGATTTGGACCTCAATTAGCCACCATGGGCGTGACGGAGCAGACCCACCCGCCACCGACCTGACCTTGTTAGCTGAAGGAGGCCCTGTTTGGTCGTGTGGCTACGACGATCAGCAGTTACCTCCAGTACGTGGCGGTGGGAATCAGGCCTTTCATACTGCTTGCCATTACGCGGTTCCTGCGATTCTTGTCGCGTTGATGTGGAGGGAGACCTCTAGCAGAGGTCAACTCATCGACGTCTCAATGCTGGGTGCCGCCAACGCAACTACGGAATTCGCAACCCTCTGGTGGTTAAACGCCGAACAAGAAGTACAGCGCCAAACTGGCCGTCATGCTCACGTCCGACCGACCGAGTGGACGCAAATACGTTGCGCCGACGGGCGATGGTTCAACACCGGCATGCCTCCGCGCAACAAACGTGAATTCGCTGCGTTACGCACGTGGATCGAAGAACTAGGCCTTGTAGAGGAATGTTCCTCCTACGAGATTCTCAAACTCGGTGATCAGTATGAACGCATCGGTGTTTTTGAACTAGACGCGGACCCTCTGGCCGGCGAAGTCTTTCAAGCTGGAAGAGACGTGATTGAATTTCTCGCACAGCGCCTCCCAGCTTACGAACTCTTTCTTGGGCTGCAGGAAAGAGGCATGGCATGCGGCATTGTGTACTCGCCTGACGAAATGATCGAAGATCCTCACTTTGTCGAAAGAGGATTTCCCGTCGACGTTTTCTATGAAGATCGCAATTCCACCTATACCCACCCTGGAGCCCCGTATCGCTTTCAACGCACGCCTTGGATGGCCACTCGCGCTCCCCATCTAGGCGAGCACCAGGTCTTGATAGAAGACGTATCCGAATAGACCTCGCAACTATTGCACTCCCGGCATAAATGCCCGTGTCGTGAGTTAACAGAAAACCTGAGACCGTCTCGAAGATGTCGCAAAGGTTGACTCAGAACGTTTCGTATTAGGGATGCAAAACCCGGGTGCTCAAATATTTGCGGCTTCTGCTCGTGATGTCGCGTGAGACCGAGCGGCCTTTGAAAGATCTCGCACCTCAGCGCGCTCATTGTCTGTAAGGCATTCGAAATCGGGTCCGTGTAGACGATCAGTAAGAGACTCAATCTCGTCTCGGTGTGCAGCGAGAGTACTGACATCGGGGTAAGGCTTCGGCCAACCGAAGAACTCTGCGTTCCACTCGCCGGCCGGGCCGCTCAGAATGGCCTCCAGGGGTCCCATGCCAAGTGCTTGCACGGCTACAGCGTGCCGACCGAAACGTAGCTCGCGCATGCATTGAGCAAGCTGAAAGGTTCGAGCGGCGCCGACGTCACTAGGGAGTTGCTGATCTCGCCACCCCACGAACGTCGGAACCCCGTGCGGAGCGGCATTCTGTACCACCTGTTGAAGCAAGTCACCCAATCTTTCGTTGCCTTCAAAGTCGGCCAACGCCTCGGCTCCGTACTCTTGGCAGATTCTCGCGTAAACCTTCGCGCCTTCCATAGGATCGAAAGCGGATCTGCCTTCTTCGACCATTGAGCGCATGTGATCGGGCGCCCAGAAAAACGCCGCCCCCACGACGTTATCGACGGGGCAGTTCCCTAAGACCCCAAGTCGGCCGACGGCGTAAGCCCCTTGCCCTTCACCCATGCCGGCGGCTGCCGCTTTCTTCTGGGTCGACGGAGCCATCAGCCACGCCATAGCCAACATTCCCAACGAACCTCGCATGCTGCGCGCAACAGTGATGTTATCCATAGCTCTGAAACTAATCAGTCAAATGGTTGTGCGCCTGTCTTGAAGCTGGCTATTGGAAGGAGTACTTGGATACGCGTGGTTCGGCCAGTGCCGACACACCCACCCGTTCCCTTGAAACTCTTGATTTGAAGAATGGGAATTCTCGGCAAAACAACCGCGAATCCGCATTCCTTTGGGGTCGTCTTGGGGGACCAAACCGACCGCCATCGCTACCCCTGGATGCGAAGTAGGTCCACTACGAAGAGCAGGGGAGTGTTCGGCCCGATCGACGTTCCAGATCCAGCTTCGCCGTAAGCTAAATCGCTGGGGATTTTTAACAGCCGTCTTCCTCCTTCGCGCATGCCGACTATCCCTTGGTCCCAACCTTGTATGACCATGCCGACGCCGATTTGGGCGGTGAACGGTCTTCCTCGATTCCAGGAAGTATCAAACACTGTGCCGTCCAACAAAGTGCCAAGGTAGTGAACACTGACGGTGTCACCCGACTGAACCACTCTTCCAGAACCCTCAGACAAGTCTTCGATTTCTAAGGAAGGACCAATTTCGGTCACGTCAGGAATCTGCGGAATAGGTAGATCCACCACTTCAATTAGGTCGACCACAAAGACGAGAACTGCGTTAGGTGGAATGGCGGCGCCCGCTCCTGAGCTTCCATACCCAAGTTCAGGAGGAATTACCAGCAGCCGTCGGCCGCCTTTTCGCATCCCCACGATGCCTTGATCCCACCCTGGGATGACCGCACCGACCCCGATTGGAACAAAGAATGTTTGATGCCGATCCCAGCTGGAGTCGAACTCGGTTCCGTCAGCAAGTAAAGCTCCAACGTATTTGACTTCGAGAAGATCTCCGGCCTGTGCCTGTTCCCCGGTACCGGTGGTTATGTCTTCGATGACGAGACGTTTAGGGCCCTGCTTATCGGTTACGACACTGATAGATGGGCGGTCATCGCCGGGTGAGGTCTCTGCCCATACCTGTTCATCCCCGACCGTGGTCGATGTACTGATTTTGACACTCTCAACAGTGGTCGCCTCAGGCAAAACGTCAACCGCTGAACTTTTATCGGCGTTGCTGCAGCCAAAGAGAAATAGAACGACGCATACCGCCGTGATGTTGCGAGGAGAAGACATGTGTTGAATGTTACGGACGGTGACGTTTGGATAGGCGATCTTCCCATTCGTCGCTTGCGGTCAACTCCCCAGCGGCATTCTTGAAACCATTGAGGGTTGTTTGGCATGAATCTCGCAGAACTCTGGGACAAACAAATCTGACATTAAGTGGGTTTCCTTGGCTACTCAGGCAACATGACGCTGTGCAGTTCGAATGTTTGCCGGTGTTTCACCCCGACGAAATTAATGCTGAGTGGTTGACCCACATCCTTGGAGATGAAGCCAACGTCATCGATTTTGAAATCCAAGCGATCGGAACGGGCCAGGTCGGCGCCAATTTCCGCTGCCACTTGACCTGGGATCGTGACGACCGGTTACCGACCGTCGTCATCAAGTTTGCTGCCCTCGATGCTCAGAGTCGGGCGACAGGCGTTCTGATGGGGACCTATCAGCGGGAAGCCGAGTTTTATCGTCAGATTGCTCAAAGAATCGACGTCGCCGTGCCACATGTGCATTACATCGATTTCGTCCCCGGATCTGCGGATGTGGTAATCGTCATGGAAGACCTCGATCCCCGCGTTCAAGGAGATCAGATCAATGGGTGCAATCACAGCGAAGCAAGAATGGCTTTGTCGGAAGCAGCTCTTTTGCATGGCGCCTTCTGGGACGATGAGTCGCTATTCGAACTTGATTGGGTAAGCAGAAGAGATCCCGAGGGCATCGCGCACACAGTCGAAATGATTGAGGCGTTACAGCCCGCTTTTGTAAACCGATACCAAAGTGTGCTCAGCGAAGAATCAATTGAAGCTGGTGATTGTTTCTTGCGAGGAGCTTCGGTCTGGTTCTCTGACATTCCCCGACCGTCAACGCTCGTTCACGGCGACTATCGCTTGGATAATTTAATGTTCGCTCCTACTGGAACCCTGAGCTCACGACCGTTGGTAGTAGTTGATTGGCAAACCGTGACGCACAGCCACGCGGCTCACGATGTCGCCTACTTCCTTGGTTCCTCTTTTACACCGGAAGACCGACGTTCCCATGAAGAACAACTCGTGGGCCATTACTACGATGAACTAACGAATCGCGACGATGCGCCTTCGATCACGCTTGACGAATTTTGGCTTAATTACCGACGGTTCTCGTGGTCTGGTTTCTTGATGGCGATGCTCGCCTCAATGATCGTGGGACGCACTGACAGAGGTGATGACATGTTCGTTGCTATGGCGAATCGGCACGCCGCTCAAATCACCGATCTGGGTGCTACGGAGTTTCTAAATACTTCCACTCAATAACTGTCGACTCTGACGAGGTAGCGTGCCAGCTATGGGGGATGCAACCGCTGCCGTCTTGCACGGCGTTGAAGATCTTCGAGTCGAAAACTACGAAGTGCCCGAGGTCGGACTTGATGACGCCATACTTCGGGTAGAGGCGTGCGGGCTTTGCGGCACGGACCACGAGCTTTATACCGGCCACATACCCGCCCCCTATCCCGTCGTGCCTGGACATGAAACCGTAGGAGTGATCGAGGCGTTGGGTGAAAAAGCGGCTGAAAAGTGGCAGGTCGGAGTTGGTGACCGGGTTGCTATCGAATGTTGGCAGTCGTGTGGAATATGCGACCCTTGCCGTGCTGGGATCTACCGGCGTTGCACACGTCACGGTATGAGCGATATCTATGGGATGATCCCCACAGCCCGCGAGCCTTCGCTATTTGGTGGTTACGCAACTCACCATTATCTTTCGCCAGACTCGCTCGTCTTGCCGGTGCCCGAAGGCCTGAGTGCCGTAGAAGCCACACTTTTCAATCCATTAGGCGCAGGGATCAAATGGGGCGTCGAGATCCCGAACACGCAGGAGGGCGACTTCGTCGCGATTCTTGGCCCTGGAATCCGAGGGCTGTGTTCGGTAGTCGCAACCCGAGATGCTGGAGCTGCATTTGTAGCCGTAACTGGCTACGGCCCTAATGACCACCCGCGACTTGAGTTGGCGCTTGCCATGGGTGCGGATTTGGTTGTGGACGTAGCCGAGGAAGACCCAGCCCGAAAGTTTCGTGATGCCACGGGTGGCCGTCTAGCTGACGTTGTCGTCGACGTGACCGCGAACGCGCCAACGGCTTTCGGGCAAGCGGTCAGATTAAGCGCGGTCGATGGGACCATTGTTCTTGCGGGTGTGCGCGGAAAAAAAGGCGCACCTGAGCTTCACACCGATGCAATCATCTGGAAAGAAATCACTGTGAAGGGTGCGCTTGGTGTGGACGCCCCGGTGTACCGCAAAGCGCTGGAACTATTGGCTGCTAGAGCCTTTCCTTTCGAATTATTTAGCCGACAAGAGGTCGCGCTTGACGATGCCTCAGAACTTTTGACGTCAATGGCGGGCAAAGGAAGTGCACCGCCACCGGTGCACGGAGTTATCGTCCCCGGACTCTAAGAAACCAAAGACGCCATAATTACGAACCTAATTTTCTGAAACGTGTAGCAGAAGGGGAGTGCGCCGCATGAAGTTCGGTTTAATGTCCGCAAATTTGATGGCAAATGTAGACGGAATCGCCGCGGGGGAACTCGCTCGTGCCGCTGAAGAGGTCGGCTTCCATTCAATATGGGCCGTGGAACATTCAGTGGTGCCAGTGGAATACACATCCACGTATCCCTATGACGACGGAGGCCGCTTATTCAAAGGAGCGAGTCAGCTCGACCATTCTGACCCTTTGATCTGGCTGGCTTTCGCTGCTGCGGTAACGACCAAGATTCGCCTCGCAACAGGAATTCTCATCCTTCCCCAGCGCAACCCCCTTATTGCGGCGAAAGAGATTGCCAGTCTGGATCGACTGAGCAACGGCCGATTAGATCTCGGCATTGGGGTGGGATGGCTGCGCGAAGAATTCGAGGCGTTGGGTGTGCCATTCGAAGCCCGTGGAGCCCGAACAGATGACTACCTTCGTGCTCTTCGCGTCCTTTGGTCAGAAACGAAAGCTGAATACCACGGAGACTTTGTTGACTTTGCTCCTGTGTATTGTCAACCCAAACCAAGCCAAAGTTCGATACCAATACTTGTCGGAGGACATTCGGACCGAGCGGCGCGACGGGCAGGAGAGCTGGGAGACGTGTTCTTTCCAGCAGAACGACCAGTTGACACCCTCGCAGCGCTCCACTCGGCGGCAAAGCAGTATGCCGAGGGCGCGGGTCGAGACCCTTCAACTATCGAATTGTGGACGTCCTCAACTGGGGATCGCGAACATTTAGAACAACTCATTGAAGTCGGCGTTACCCAGGTCATGGTCCCTGCGCGACCTCCCGAACAGCTCGAAGATCGTTATGCCCAACTCATCGTTGATTATGCCTCGGAGGCATCGTTATGACGGATCCCGATCGCACAGCTGAACTTCACGGTCGAGCGGACAAAATCCGCAACGAAATGGGTGGTTTCGACAAGTTGTCCAAGATGGCAAATGAAGGCGACCGTACAATTAGAGAACATCTTGATGCGTTCCTTGATGCTGGAAGTTTTCGAGAAATCGGGACGTTTAGCACATCGATACGACCCGACCAGCGAGACAAAACACCTGGTGACGGAAAGATTGGGGGGCATGGAACCGTAGATGGTCGGCCCGTGACTGTGTTCGGTGATGACATCACTGTTTATCGAGGCTCAAGTTCGATCGTGGGAACGCGAAAAGAACATCGTCTGTATGAACGAGCGATGGCTATGGGAACACCCATCGTTCACTTCGGAGAAACAGGGGGCGCCCGGATACCAGACACTATGGGGGCGGAAGGGATTAGCGAACCGGGCGGACTATTTGAACTCGCCAAACGCCAACACCGAGTGCCGATGGCGACAATGGTTACCGGCCAATCGTTTGGCGGGTCATCGTTCCTATCTGCCTTGTCGGACTATGTGGTAATGGTGCGCGGGTCGTGCCTAGCCGTCACGTCGCCCAAAGTTTTTGAAATAGCTACAGGCGAAGTCATCTCATTCGAAGATGTGGGCGGGGTAGATGTGCACGCCCGAAAAACTGGGCAAATAGATCTCGGTGTCGAAAGTGATGAAGAGGGCTATAACGCCATCAAGAAATGGCTTTCCTACCTTCCAAGTAACGCCTGGCAGGTAGCGCCGCGCCATGAGCCATCTGGTTCTTTGGAACACGACCACGACCTCGGCGACCTGGTTCCAGCTAAACGGACTAGGGGTTATGACATGAGACGGGTCGTTCAACGAATTGTTGATCCGGAATCCTTACTGGAGATCCAACCCTTGTATGCGCGCAACGTGGTGTGTGGCCTTGCGCGACTCAACGGGTTTTCTGTGGGAATCATCGCGAACAACCCCATGTTCGGCGCGGGAACCTTGGACCCTCAGGCCTGTCACAAAATCATCCGTTTGGCGACCGTGTGTGATTCGTACAACATCCCGATGATTTTCTTAGCTGACGTACCGGGGTTCATGGTGGGAGAGCGAGTCGAACACGAACTTATGCTCCATTGGGGAATGCGAATGATGCACGCCCTCCAGAATGCCTCAACGCCGACATTGACCGTCTGCATACGAAAAGCATTCGGATTGGCGTGGCAGGCGATGAACGGATCACAGATGCCGGCCCTAGGTGTATACAGCTGGCCTGGCGCAGAGATCGGCTTCATGGATCCCGAAGTTGGGGTAAACGTTGCGTATGGATCCAAACTAGGTCGAATCGAAGATGTCGAAGCACGAGAAGCTGAGCGGGAGGCACTTGTGCGCGAAGTAGCGGAGTCCACCAATCCCTATGACGCCGCGGGCACCATGCGGATCGACGAAATGATCGATCCAGGGGACACCCGTAGCGTCCTCGCCCACGATCTGGAGATGTTGGCCAACCGAGCGGTCCCGCCTCCCGAAGCACGACCTCTGTCGTACTGGCCTACCTGCTAACCGACAACCCCGAGCCTCTATCTGAAAGAACAGTGATGCGAGCAGCTGTGACCCGACAAGGAAGCATTGTGGTGGAAGCCACAGACGACTTAACGCCCGGCGCAGGAGACGTCCTCGTAAAAACGCTTGCGTGCGGAATATGTGGCAGCGACCTACACGCCTTGAAACACGGCCATGAAATGGTTCGAAGTCAAAGAGAGACAGGAGGTCCGTTAATTTATGATGCCGATCGGGATGTCACAATGGGCCACGAATTTTGCGCAGAAATCCTCGATTTGGGTCAAGGAGCTGCTGAGCACCTCCAAATAGGTGACATCGTTTGCTCGTTCCCAGTCCTTGTTCGGCCTGACGGAATCCACACCCTTGGCTATTCCAACGAATATCCGGGTGGTTACGCGGAACAGATGCTTCTCTCGTCACAACTGTTGCTGCCGGTCAGCAATGGGTTGGCACCCGAATTAGCGGCGCTAACCGAACCCATGGCAGTTGGCCGCCACGCCGTAGAGAAATCTGGTGCTACTAGCGCTGACGTGTGCCTCGTGATTGGGTGCGGACCCGTCGGATTAGCAGTAATAGCGGCCTTGAAACAAAAAGGTTTAGGACCCATCTTTGCCTCCGACTTTTCGCCCAGACGTCGTCAATTAGCTGAGGTGATGGGCGCAGACGAAGTCCTCGATCCGGCAACGATCTCACCCTATGACAGTTGGCAAGAAGCGGCATGGCCGCACGGAATTGACCGAAACGATCCGACGTTACGGCTTGGGCGCGTCAACACGAAACCTGGACTGGTTTTTGAATGCGTAGGGATCCCTGGCGTGATCGACCAGATCATGCAGGGAGCCATGCGTGACACCCGAATTGTGGTGGTTGGCGTGTGCATGGAAAGTGATAATTTTCGGCCGCTTACCGGTGTCGGCAAAGAACTCAACATCCAATTTGTTTTGGGGTACACGCCAGAGGAGTTTGCCGACACGCTTCGAGGAATCAGTGAAGGCGAACTTGTTGTGGAGCAACTGATTACCGACCGAGTTGGCCTGAATGGTGTCGCTCAAGCTTTCGACGACTTAGCTGATCCCGAGGCTCATGCCAAAATTATGGTCGAACCGTGGCGATGAGTCCTTCGGAACTCAGTCTGTAAATATCCACGGAGCAAGGGGCAGCGAGGTCGAATCGAAGACCTTCACCCTCTCACTCAGTTGTCCAAATGACACCACTTTTTCAATACGGAGGCTTGAGAGAAGAATATTTAGAACATCAAGTTCTGACTCCCCAAGAGACAACCGATCTTCCATTGTGACCGCGCCGTGGCGTTTCGCGAGCCGCTCCCCAGAGGGAGCTATCACCAGTGGGACATGAGCGTAACTCGGAGGGTTTAGCCCCAATAGACCGAATAAGTGAACCTGTCGGGGCGTGGACGGAAGTAGATCGTCTCCTCTGACGACTTCGGTAACTCCCAAATCCGCATCGTCAACCACCACTCCAAGGTTGTACGACGGAACGCCGTCGCCCCTACACAAAACAAAATCGTCGACTGCGCCTTCGAAGTTTCCCAATTGGCGGTCTTGGATCTTGACTACTTCACCTTGTGTGCGTAGCCGCAGCGCCGGTTCTCGCCCGCTTGCTTCGTGTTGACTGATTTGTTGACGCGTAAGGCCTCGACAGGTTCCCGGATAAGCGCCTTCAGGTAAGTGTGCGTGAGGCGCTGAGGTTGCTTCGCGAATCTCGCGCCGAGTGCACCAGCAGCGATAGGTAAGACCTTGTTGAGCCAGCTGGCCTATGGCGTCTCGATATATTCCAACTCTGTTGCTTTGGCGCACCGGCTCACCGTCCCAGTCCAAACCGATTCGCTGAAAATCGCGTATCTGACTTCGGTAGAACTCTGGCCTTACCGCATTGTCAAGATCCTCGAACCGCCAAATTAAGCTTTCAGATGCTGAGCGTGTAAATAACCACGCCAAAAGCGCTGTGCGTAGGTTTCCGAGATGAAAATGACCTGTCGGGCTTGGTGCCCAACGCCCGGTCACGGTGTCTCAGCGAGAGCCTTCACGCCTTCGACGCAACGCCGCATGTTCGCGAGGTGCTCTTGCTGTCGGCGATCGACAATGAGGGCCTCTTTGTCAGGCGTAGCCTCAATCGCGGGGGTCAGGCCTGATGGGCCGGGCCCGAGCCGTACCGTGTGGCGTAGGCGACAACGATGGCCGTGTAACTCATCAATTTCCCATCGCCAGCGCGCTGCTGCGTTCTCTTCATCTTCCCCGACTGCCCACCCGAACTGTTCGTTTTCGACGAGCTCTGTAATTGTCGAGGTGGTTTGCCATTCACCGATGGCCGGATGCTGGTTGGTCCCAACAAATTGTGCCCCGACTGCTGGTCCGTGATGTCCTTCAACCCATTCTGCACCTTGGAACTCTTCTGAGAACTGCGCGCTGACACTGATGTCCGATATCAAAGACCACACCTTGGTCGGTGGCGCGTCAATGTCAATTTCGACAGTCGCCCCTGGGCGTTCCGCGATACTTCGTGGGGCTTGATCATCGCGGTCCTCGTAAGTTCGGCCCCACTTATCGAAATACGAGATTTCTTCGGCAGAGCGTCTCGGAACTGAAGCGAAATCGCCACCTGTGCTGTATGCGACGGGGAGAAGGGCGACAGGCGTGATGCCTTCAGGAATCTCGAGGACTTCGCGAATTTTGGCATCCTGGTTCAAAATTGCGGATGTCCACGCCGTTGCTAGACCGCGCGCTCGCGCCGCAAGACAAAAACTCCATGCTGACTGAACTACTGAGTCGAAGAGCCCCGGTTTTTTGCTGTCATCGTGAACACCCCAGATACACGGAATGACTAGTGCGGGAACATCGGCGAGATGTTCGGCGAGATGAGCGGCGGAACGCATCACGCTTGTATTCCGGTGGTCGCTTCCGGCCAGCTTGTCTCTGGCAGACACCATCCACTTGCCGGCCACTTCCCAATAAAGGTCCGAAAGTGCTTCTTTTTGTTCCTTGTCCCTAATGATCAACCATCGTCGACTTGATTGATTCCCGCCCCCTGGTCCTTGCTCGGCAATGTCGATGCAATCCAGCAGCAGGTCGTTAGGGACAGGTCGATCCAAATCCAGTCGGAGTCGTACCGACCTTGTTGTAGATAGCACACCGTCGACAGAGGCTAAATCGACGGTTTCTACGTCGTGGTTGATCTCGGCGAATCCATACGGATAGTCAAGCGCACTGGCGACCTCTTCGCCTGAACAAGTGGAACGATGTTGACCGACAACCGACGCGACCGTCCTAACGTGTCAGTTGTGAGCTCTCGTCAACCATTTCTAAATGCACGATTACAAGGATTCGGCGCCACCATTTTCGCCGAGATGTCTGCCCTGGCACTAAAAACCAACGCTGTTAACTTAGGGCAGGGCTTTCCAGATAAAGACGGACCGATCGAAGTGGTGGAGGCCGCAACTGAGGCCATCCGCAACGGATTAGGCAATCAGTATCCGCCCGGCATTGGAGTTCCCGAGCTAAGAAACGCCATAAGGGATCACCAGCAGCGCTTTTATGGGTTGGAATTTGATCCCGACACTGAAATTCTTGTTACAGCAGGAGCATCGGAGGCGCTCGCTGCGTCAGTAATTGCCCTGTGTGAAACAGGTGACGAAGTTGTCACATTTGAACCTTGGTACGACATATATGGCGCGAATATTGCTATGGCGGGGGCTACTAAGAAAGTTGTCACGCTTCGGCCTCCCGATTATGCCTTCGAAGAGTCAGAGTTTTTAGCGGCGCTGTCCCCTAAGACTCGACTGATTTTGTTGAACACACCGCATAACCCCACGGGCAAAGTGTTCTCTCGAGAGGAACTTGAGTTCATCGCCAACGTCGCCATCGAGCGTGATCTGCTCGTGGTGACAGACGAAGTTTATGAACATCTTGTTTTTGAGGGTGAACACATTCCGATTGCCTCATTGCCAGGTATGCGGGAAAGAACAATCACGATCTCGTCAGGTGGGAAAACCTTTTCTTTCACTGGTTGGAAAATCGGGTGGGTCTGCTCAACCCCTGAACTAACGAGCGCGGTTCGTATTGCTAAACAGTTTCTTACTTATGTAAGCGGCGGACCTTTTCAGTACGCGATTGCAACGGGGTTGGCGCTCGGTGATGACTATTACGAGACTTTCCTTTCGGATATGCGAGCGAAGCGTGACTACCTTTCGGCCGGGTTGCGATCAGCTGGGTTTGAAATATTCGAACCTCAAGGCACGTATTTCGTTACTGCTGATGCGAGATCGGTTGGCTACGAAGATGGTTTGGAACTTTGCTGGCAACTCCCGGAAAAAGTCGGTGTGGTAGCTGTCCCCAATGTCGTGTTTTATGACAACCAAGAAGAAGGGGCGCACTTGATCCGGTTCGCCTTCTGCAAGAGCCTCGACGTGCTGGACGAAGCGGTCAATCGCTTGCAGCGTTTGTCATGAGCGTACGAATAGCGGCGATTCAGCATGACATCATCTGGGAAGACTCAGCCGCGAACTTCGCCCGCCTAACACCTCAAATTGAACGAGCGGTTTGGGCCGGTGGGCGTCTCCTGGTTCTTACTGAAATGTTCTCAACGGGATTCACAATGAATTCTTTGAATTGTGCGGAACCCTTAGAAGGTCCGAGTTTCCATTTCTTGTCAGAAGCAGCAACTAATCATCAAGTGTGGGTTGTCGGATCGATACCTACGCGATGGGAAGATGGCATTGCTTACAACACCCTCACCTTGGTAGCGCCTGATGGGCAGGTGGATCGGTATCGCAAGATTCATCCGTTTAGTTTTTCTTCTGAACCGGAGAACTATGGGTCGGGTAGTGAGTTCTTGCAAGTAGTTATCGACGACGTCCGCACCACCTTCTTTATCTGTTATGACCTCAGATTCGCTGACGAGTTTTGGCAGACAGCTCAAACCACTGACCTTTATGTGGTTCCGGCTAATTGGCCTGAACGGCGACGGGTGCATTGGCGCACTCTTCTTCAAGCTCGCGCCATCGAAAATCAGGCATATGTTGTGGGTGTTAACCGGGTTGGTCAAGGCGATGGCCTCGAATATGTTGGCGATAGCGCCGTCATTGACCCTTGGGGCGAAGTACTTGCCTCGGGTGCATCGGTAGAAGCTTTGCTTGTCGTAGATGTTGACGCGTCGATAGTGGAAAAAACGCGATCGGCTTTTCCGGTACTACAAGATCGTCGAACCTAGTAAAAGAGTAGATAGGTGAAGAACCGATTTCACTTATGCGAATTTTGGGAGGCAACGTGAGTTTTGTAGAAATGCGTACCTATGACTTAAAAATCGGAACGGCGAACGCGTACGCAAGCTTGTACCGAGAAGAGGGTTACGCAATACAAAAGAGCCACCTTGGTGAGCCGGTCGGTTACTACGTCAGCGAAGTAGGAGATCTCAACCAGATCATTCACATGTGGCGATATGAGAGTCTCGAACAACGCTCAGAGAAAAGAACGGCTTTGTTTGATGACCCTGCCTGGCTTGGATATGTGGCAAAGATCGGTCCGATGATCATTCGCCAACGCAACGCCATTCTCTACGAAGTGTTGGATTAAACGATTAGCCCCACGCGATGAGAGTGATCGCCACCAAAGTGATGAGCAGACCCGCTACGCGTCTTCGGTTGAGGTTCTCACCCAAAGCGAAGCGCGCAAGTAATACCGTCACCGCGGGATAAAGACTGGCTAACACCGCTACTGGTCCTAGTTGTCCGTATCTGAGAGCGAACAGGAACGCGACATTGGCACCTGTGTCGCAGATACTGCAACCCAACAGAGTTAACCAACTGCCGGCGGGCTTAATCGAAACTTTTCTGACCGCGGCGCTGGCTAACAACACAACAGCAGCGCTAGTTCGTCCTGCGACGATCGGCCAAGGAGCAGAGCCAGTATTTGTTTCACTTAAGACGCAAAAGAAAAGACCGAACCCAACTCCGGCTAACAGCGCTTCAAGAATCGCAGATGTCGAGATTGATGAACCCTCGTTGGGTTGGCCTCTGCTTGCCACAAAAATTGCTACGAAGGCAAGAAGAATCCCGACTCCGCAAATGAAGCCTGGCTGTTGACCTTTACTCAAATCCCATATGACGGGCACCCCAGCTGAAGTGGTTGCCGTTAACGGCGCTACGAGCGACATCGGCCCACGCGCCAGCCCTCGGTAGAAGATCCCAAGACCTCCTGCTCCCAACATCCCGGCAAGCGCCCCTAGAAGTAAATCTTTGATGGTGAAACTTGATGCAAAGAGCGGCGCAACACATAGAAGGGGCAACGTTCCTGCTAAGGAAACGGTGATCAGTACCTGAGTTTGAGTATTGCGTCGAGAACTCAAACCTCCCAGAAAGTCACCTGAGCCGTAAAGAACCGAAGTGATCAACGACAAGAAGACAGCCATAGGGATCTGTTATGGAATCATTAAATTCATTGAAGCAACAAACTTTTTTCTGACCGGGTGGCTCAGGTAGTCGGCCGTGTGACTCTAACGAAATTAGTATGCGGTCTCTAGAGTCAAAGAATGTGGTCTTGAGTCTTTCATTAGGCGACAATGAGGTGTCTCAACCCGGCTGAATCTAGTAACTGTGCCCTTTGAACGAAAGTGGTCATGAAATGTCGAACCCTCTGATGGAGAAATGGGCGTCGCGCACCGAGGCACTTGGCACTTGGTTGTCGCTGCCTGACTCTCACGCTGCCGAAGTTGTCGCCCGTGTCGATTTTGACTACGTGTGCGTTGATATGCAGCACGGTGTTGCCGATTATCAGATGGCCACGTCCATGCTTCAGGCAATAGTGCTGACCGGTAACGGAACCCCGATTTGCAGGGTGCCTTGGAATGAGCCGGGAATCATTGGGCGAATGCTTGATGCTGGTGCTCGAGGCGTCATCATTCCCATGGTTAATTCGGCTGAAGAAGCGAAAAGAGCCGTAGCAGCGACGAAGTACCCACCGCTGGGAGAGCGAAGCTACGGGCCGACGATCATTGGTGCACGCGCTCGAAACGCCGCGGAGGATTACTACCCAACGGCCAACGAAACCAACGCATGCATCCCGATGATCGAAACTCGCCAAGCAGTAGAGAATCTTGATGAAATCCTTGCAGTTGAGGGTGTCGACGCGATCTATGTGGGCCCAGCTGATTTGTCGCTCAGCTATGGGTACGGACCCGCCTACAGCGACGACAATGACGAGTACAAAAAGGTGTTGGAGTACATAGTTGACAGATGCGACCAAGCGGGAAAGATCGCAGGAATTCACTCAACGACAGCGCTTGCTGTGAACCGTCGAGAAAAAGGCTTCCTTATGCAAACAATAAGTGGGGATCTGATGGCGATGAGTAAAGCTAGTTACCAAGACTTGAAGAATGCGCGCGAAGGAGAATCAGGCGACGGATCCTCCCGCATTTACTGAAGCGGTTGTGAGGCAACCGCTTCGTTGTTTCGACGGGTTGAAACAAAGAACCAGAGACCTGCTGCTGCGACTAGACACCCAGCTGTTCGGAAAGCCGTAGGCATTGACGCCGTTTCACTCAACCAACCTAATAGTGGGGGTCCGAGCACAAACCCAACGTCACCAGCTGAGCGATACAAACCTATTCCTAATCCGCGAAGTCTTTCGGGAAATAAATCGGCTACGAAAGCTGCCGGGGCTGGACCGGCGGTTCCCGTACCAAGAGTGAGGATCACGTTACCGACCACAAACCAGACCGGAGTTCCACTTGATGCGATGACGAATGTGCCGAGCGCCGCGGCGACCCCGGAAAATACAATCACTGGCGCCCAACCAAGATTCTCTGTCGCCCACGTTGCGGGCCAAAGAGTGAATAAAGTCATGACCCCGGTGATGGTAAAGACCAGCCCAATCTCACCGGGACCCCAGCCCAGGAGACCATCGGCATGGAGGGGTACCAACGTCGCTCGCGTGCCTGCCCGGGTCATAAAGATTGTTCCGGTGACGAGCGCGATTGCGATGAACGGTCCGCCGGAAACGATGCGTTTAACCTCGGAAGCTGAACGCATGGATTGCTCTGATTTCGTGCTCGGACGCAGCGTTTCAGGGAGACGAAACGCTGCGTAGATGGCGCTTGCCACTCCAATAACACCGACCACATGGAACGGCGCAGCCAAGCCCCACCGCTCTGCAACCAACCCGCCTACCCCTGGGCCCAAGGCCACTCCAACGCTGAGGGCCCATTGATTAGTAGCGACGTAGCGAGCACGCCGATTCACCGGAGCGATATCAATCAAATAAATAAGCGCTCCACTCATGTAGAACGCCGAACCTGCTCCGGCGACGAACCTCCACATCAGCAATGAAGAAATATTGTTTGCGAACCCTGACCCGAACATCCCAATGGACGTCAAAATCGGTCCACCTACTAGGAGGATTCTTCGACCAAACCGATCAGCTATTAATCCCGCGGGCACGTTTAGGATCAGACGAGCGAGAGCAAAAACAGTGAGCGTCAATCCCACGACAGTGGTGCTTACCCCGAAATCGCGGGCGTAGAGAGGAAGTACCGGCCCGACGACTCCTTGGCCTGCCATCACCATAAAGGTGGCGAAGCAAAGAACGACCAGCTTCTCTGCCTCCCGTAACCGGGTCATCAGCATGGCCACTGGGCATTGCTATCACTGATGCGGCGCCAATCCCGCGATCTCACTACGATGGCAGTACGGGAAAGGGGACCCAATGCAGGTCAATCATCCGATCATCTCCGCTGATTCACATATTGCCGAGGCGCCCAACACATACACCGACTACATCGATCCGCAGTGGCGTGATGTCGCCCCACATGTGGTGGAGACCGAAGATAAGGGCGATGTCTACGTCATAGACGGTATGAAGCGAACCATCAACATGGGTCTGATAGCTGCTGCAGGTCAGGCTCCTGAAGATCTGAAGCCCAACGCGAAATGGGAAGAATTACCTCGCAGCGGATGGGATTCGGACTACCGACTGGCAGATCAGAATCGCGACGGGGTATCGGCAGAGGTGATCTACCCCTCGGTCGGGATGGTGCTTTGTAACCACCCTGATGCCGATTACAAGAAGGCTGCTATGGATGCCTATAACCGTTGGATAAGCGACTACTGCTCTGTCGATTTGAATCGACTGCTTGCGATCGGACAGACCCCGCTTCGTTCGGTAGAAGAAGGCATCGCTCAATTAGAAGCGATGAAGAATGCTGGTTTGCGTGGTGTCATGATGCCTGGGGATCCTGCGACTGACTTTGACTACGACGACCCACGTTGGGACCCGTTTTGGCAAACAGCAATTGAATTAGAGTTTCCGCTTTCGTGGCACATCTTGACCGCAAAAGGATCTGGTCGTCCCCGAGGGCCGAAAATGAACGCGTTCATGACAATCATTCGCGCGAATCAGGACATTATGGGCACCCTTGTCTTTGGAGGGGTATTTGAACGAAACCCAGGGTTGCGGGTGGTGTGTGTCGAGGCGGACGCCGGCTGGGTTCCGCATTACATGTACCGAATGGATCACGCGTACAAACGTCATCGTTATTGGCTGCCGCCAGGCCAGGAACTATCGAAACTGCCCAGCGAATACTTTAGCGAGAGCATTTATACGACTTTCCAAGATGACTGGGTCGCGTTTAAGATGGTCGACCATGTGAATCACAAGCGTTTGTTGTGGGCGAACGATTTTCCGCACAGTGACAGCACCTGGCCATGGAGTCAAGAGTTGCTTGATGAACATGCCGCAGACCTCACGAGTGAGCAGAGCCGTGACATTTTGTGCAATAACGTGGCCGAGTTGTACGGAATCGACACGTCAGAGTTGCCAATAGGTGGCGATAGTTTGGCGGCCACGGCCTGACAGGATCAGTTTGTGGATAGCCCTTCTTCTCGGATAGATGCCGTCGACTTCGCGGCGGCGCAGGAGCTCTACCACTCGCGCGGTTGGACCGATGGTTTACCTATCGTCCCCCCAACGCCAGAGCTAGTTCAGGCCTGCCTTGATTGGGCCCTTCTACCCTCGGAGCATCTCGTAGGTATCGAACCCGTCCGAGAACGGGCGATAACGGCAGAGAAGTTGGCCATCAATTCTGTCATGGCCGGTTGCCTTCCTCAGCATTTTCCGCTCGTGATCGCGTCGTTCACGGCCATGCTGGAGGAGGACTTCCTTCTTCACGGTGCGACCGCTTCGACCGGAGGGTGCGCTGTCTTATTGATTATCAACGGGCCGATTCGCCGGGACCTCGAGATGACCGGAACCTTCAACGCCCTAGGAAATGCGGACCGTGCTTCGTCCGTTATCGGCCGGGCAGTTCGACTAGGCCTAATCAACCTGCTTGATGTCCGTCCAGGTGAAATTGATCGATCAACACTGGGCCACCCGGGAAAGTTCACCTATTGCATTGCAGAAGACGAAGAAAATTCTTGGTGGCCTTCGCTGGCGGAAGAACGTCTCGGTGTAAGCGAGGTCTCCTCTGTGACCGCGGTAGCGGCGATGGCACCGCGACAAATCATGAACGAATGGACCACCGATCCAGAGGAAATCTGCGACACCATCGCGGCTGAGATCCGAGCGAATCAGCTTCACTATTCGATCTGGGCTGGGAATTACACAGTCGTTGTGCCTGGCCAACTTCGACAGCATTTCAATGATGCTGGTTGGTCAAAAGCTGACATCAGGAATTATGTCTTTCAACAGGCTCGCGTAAAGCGAGGTGAGTGGGCTGGGGTGGGTAAAGGTTCAGTTGTAAAGGATCGAGCTGACAGGGAATATCTGGCCATGGAATCTCCCGATGACTTACTTGTGGTCGCGGCTGGAGGGCCGGCCGGAGGATTTGCTCAAATCATTCCGCCTTGGCTGGGAACGAAAAGTCGGGCGAGTACCGTCGCTGTAGGAGCGTGTGTTGATTGTGAGGTGCCATAGATATGGAGCTACTTAACCCAAGTCATGAGCAACAACGAGCTGGTAGCGCACCGCCGCCGCGTCTCGACACGCTCGAAGGGGCGATTATCGGAGTCATATCCAATGGCAAAGAGAACACAGTCCCCTTCTTCGACCGAGTTGAGTCAATCTTGCGTGAGCGTTACGGAGTAGCGAAGGTTGTCCGCAGGACGAAGTTGAATTACAGCGCTCCCGCAGAAGTCGACTTGATGTCCGAGGCTATGGGATGGGATGCGGTTCTGAGCGGAGTGGGTGACTGAGGTAGCTGCTCGTCGTGCAGTTTGCACGATGCTGTTGTCGCAGAACGCAATGGGGTGCCCGCGATCAGTGTCATGACGTCGGCATTTGTAGACGCCGCTGAATTGATGGCACGGGTTCAAGGGGTACCACGCCATCCATTTGCGGTGATCGAACATCCGATTGCAAGTGCCGATGCTGCTGGAATCGATGCTAGAGCTCAAGAAGCCGTTGAGAAGGTCGTAGCAGTGTTGGTTTCTCTCTGATCTAGGGAAACTGAAACTTCGCGTAGTTGAGGGGTAACGCTGTGGTCCGCTTGAGTTCTTCCATCTCGAAAATGGTTCGCACATCATAAAGGGCGACTCGTTCGATCAACCGTTTGTAGAAGTCGTCGTATGACCGGATGTCGGGAACTACTACTCGGAGCATGTAATCGATCTCTCCGCTGGTTCGAAATGCCTCAACGATCTCAGGGAATTCTTCGATGGCGGCAGCGAAATCCGCTAACCATGTCGCGGAGTGGTCATTCGTCCGAATTTGCACCAAAGCGTTGATCCCGAGCGACAGACGTTCAGGGTCAAGGATCGCCACCTCTCGCTGAATGATGCCTTCTCGACGCAAGTTCTGGACTCGCCGCCAGCAAGGAGTTGGAGTCAAGCCAACTTCGGCCCCTAACTCCCGGGCTGAACGCGTCGAGTCCTCTTGTAGAAGATGCAGTATTTCTCGATCGATAAGGTCCATAGCACAAGAGTAATGCACAAAACTCTTCAAATGAGCATAAATCATGCACAAATATGGTAGAACACGGGTTCCGCGACAACAACGTGTCGTAGTAATAAACCTATGATCTTGATGTGGCTATAAAGGATTACTTCACCAAACATCCAGCTTCGGTAGGGGAGACCTACCGAGAGCATTTCCGCGTAGCAAGTCACTTCGCGAAGGACTTGGCCTTAGCGTCTATGGCCGCAGCGATCCACGCCTTAGCCCCTAATTTGTTCACCTCCACCGCAAGCACAAAGATTCAGCAACTTCACTCAGAAATGACCGCAGGCTTACGCGGTGAGACCAATGGTGATCTTGTTCGTGAAGAAATAGTGCACCCCAGCCCGCCGAGTAGGGATTTGACTCAAGAACAGCAGACAGAAACCTCTTCGAACTGTTCGTTATCACCAGTCTTGACGTACCACTCCCACCGCAGTTCGTCTGGTCCCTGAATCCAGGTCTCCGTCTTGTCCGCGTAGCAGCACATCGTTTCGTCGATCCCAGTAGTGACTAAACCCTCCCCCGTCATACGGAGGTCAGCTTCCGCGACCATGACTATGTTTTCGACTTCAACGCCCAAATGGTTAATCGAACCCCCGGTTTCGGGATTTTCGAATAAAACTAATTTGAGAGGAGGGTCTTCAATAGCAAAATTCGCGTACCCGGGCCGGGTCTTAGTCGGCGCGGTAGAAAACATCTTCGAATAGAACGCTATTGCTTCGTCTAGATCGGCAACATTGATTGCAAGTTGCAAACGGCTCATCTTTTACTCACAGTGGGGTCAGTTAGTAATCCAATTATGGCTCTTGAATATAGCGCGGGCTGCATGCAGCGGAGTTCGTATTCAATCTCGGAGAAATGCTAGATCGAATCGGCGGGTTGCGAATCGCCACCCTTCAGCGGTGCGAATAAATAGATCATGGTATTCGCCGACATACTTCGCAAGCCCAGATGGAGCGGGTAACTCTGCGATGCCAGTTGAAGAATCATGACGGAAGTTAAGTAGGTAGCACAGACCCAGCGCCTCGTCGCCGTTCACATGGATCAATACATTGGTGCAGAGATGCCTAGATTGTCGCCTAGCGACCGCTTCTCTTCGCTTAAAACCTGCTCGTATCTCTTCTTGCCCGATCATGCTCACGCCAGGACCAGTCCAGCTTCCGTTGGAGGTAAAAAGATCGGCGATAGCGCTGGCATTCCCGAAGTCAACTAAATGGCAATATTCGGAGATCAGCTTTTCGCAAGCATTTTCATCTAGAAGACGTTGCAGTTCAATTTCCATGATTTCTCCCGTAGTGCGGACCTCAGTGTCCCACTTGAACGACTCTTGAACTTCAAGTCGCTTGACCGGCTATTTTCTAGTTGTGGCTGTCGGAACTTTGGTGCGCGCAGATGGGACAGTGGTCTGCTCTTGGGGTGAGAAAGATACAGATTATGCGCGTTACCACGACATCGAATGGGGTGTGCCCGTTACTGATGACGTTCGGCTCTACGAAAAGATGTGCTTAGAGGGATTCCAATCGGGGCTCTCATGGCTGACTATCTTGCGAAAGCGTGAAAATTTTCGGTCAGCTTTCGCCGGATTTGAAATAGAGGTGGTGGCCAAATTTGGCAAATCAGAAGTCGAGAGACTTCTCAACGATGCGGGAATAGTTCGACATCGCGGCAAGATTGAGGCCACTATTACCAATGCTCGCGCCGCGCTCCAGACCAGAGAAATCCATGGCTCTTTGGCTAACTTTTTTTGGAGTTTTGAGCCTCAACATCATCATCCGATCCAGACGCCGTCGGACGTAGCAGCTGCGACACCCGAATCGGAAGCAATGAGTAAAGCCTTGAAAAAACTTGGATGGCGCTTCGTCGGTCCCACAACCTGCTACTCGCTAATGCAAGCTGACGGCATAGTTAACGACCACTTCTTGAGCTGCTTTCGACACAACCAAATCGAGACAGCCAGAACAGCTACAAAAGAACCGATCTAAGCTCAACCCCAAATGATGTGAGAGGGAAGGGTGCTCGACAACTATCGCGTTATTGATCTAACCGACCGCCGAGGCTGGCTAACAGGATTCTTACTTGCTCAATTGGGCTGCGATGTGGTCTTGGCTGAACCAGATGGAGGTTGGCCACGCGACAATTGGTTCGAGGCATATAACCGTGGAAAACGATCAATCGTCGTGCGCGACATCGCTGATATTGAGGATCTCGCGGCGGATGCCGACTTCGTTATCGACTGTGGAGCTCACTCGCTGTCAGTAGACCTCCCCGAACTCAGGCGCAACAATCCACAACTAATAACGGTGTCGATGACGCCCTTTGGGACTGACGGACCCAAGGCCAGCTGGTTAGCAACTGACCTAACCTTGGTCGCCGCTAGTGGTCAAATGATCTGTAATGGAGACGCAGACCGCGCCCCCGTGCGCATCTCGATACCACAAGCTTGGTCCCACTCAGCATGTCAGGCGCTAGTCGGCGCGTTAGTCGCCAACGATGAGCGATCTCGCTCCGGCCATGGACAACACGTCGATGTTTCCACCCAACAAGCGATGGCCGAAACTGCACTGCCAGCGATCTTGCACGGACCGGCCGGCCTACCCCCTCAGGAACGGATGGCAGGCGGTCTGCAGCAGGGCCCGGTACATCTTCGGTGGACCTACCCTTGTTCCGACGGTGAGGTTCTGATCACCGTTGCATTCGGAGCGATGATCGGCCCTATGTTCAGGCGGTTTATGAACTGGATGTGCGAAGAGGGGGGCTGCGATGAAGCGACCCGCGACAAAGACTGGGTGGATTTCGCCATGCACATTCAGAACGGTGATGAAACCCTCGAGGAGCTGTCGCGGGTGCTGGACCTCATCGCTGAATTTGCGAGGACTAAAACGAAGGCCGAGTTCATGAAAGAGAGCCTCGATCGCACTCTTTTGGTTACTCCAATAACGGACTTAGCGGACGTAGTCGAAAGTGAACAATTTGCAGCACGCGAATTTTGGGACGACGTCTCTGGAGTCCGTCATCCAGGGCCTTTTATCCACGCCAGCGAATCCCCATTGCGTCGACTCGGCCCCGCACCAGATTTAGGTCAACATGACGAAGAAGTTCGGGTCTCGCGAAAGTCGCGTCCCGAATTTCCTCCACCCGCCCAAAAACTTGAACCGAGTCGACCTCTAGAAGGCCTTAAAGTTCTAGATTTTTCGTGGGTGGCTGCGGGACCGCTCACGACGAAACTGCTTGCGTTTTGGGGAGCAGAAGTCGTTCGACTTGAATCTGTGACTCGCCCGTGTTTACTCAGAGGGGCCTTGGGTCATCGAGACGATATTCCTGAACAAGAAAACGCGATCACTTGGCACTCGGTAAACGCCAACAAGATGAGCTTGGCAATTAACCTTTCTAAACCCGAGGCCAAACAAGTCGTTCTCGACTTGGCTGCGTGGGCCGATATCGCAGTCGAATCGTTCACCCCTGGAACTCTGGACGCGATGGGAATGGGGTACGAAGTACTTCGCGGCATCAACCCAGGGATCATCCTTTTGTCGAGCTGCGTCTTCGGACAAACGGGTCCGATGCGTGACTTTGCCGGATTCGGAAATCTTGCGGCCGCGGTCGCCGGGTTTTATGACATCACGGGATGGCCAGACCGCGGTGCTGCCGGACCGTACATGGCTTATACCGACTACACGTCGCCTCGGTTCAGTGCGGCAGCCCTTCTCGCGGCACTTGATTACCGACGGCGCACCGGAGAAGGCCAATATTTGGACTTTTCCCAGGCCGAGGCGGCAACGCACTATCTAACCCCGGGGATAGTGGACTACCAAAGGACTGGCCAAGTCCCGACTCGTCGCGGGAACAGTGACCCGGACATGGCCCCGCATGGGGTGTACCCAACCGCTGGAGTAGACAAATGGTGTGCCATCGCATGTGAAAATGATGAACAATGGCGATCCTTTTGCCAAGAAATGCGTCGCGAAGACCTTGCCGAACTCACTCTTCGCGAACGGCATGAGCAATCGGTAGCGCTCGACAATGACATTGGCGAGTGGACGAAGAATCAAGGTGCGGGAGGTTTACAAATACGACTGCAACGGCATGGGATTGCGGCTCACATGGTGCAGGACACCTCTGACTGTATGAACGACCCGCAGTTGGTTCATCGAGGCCACTTTCCTTGGGCACCACATCCGGAAGCGGGTCAAGTGATGATTGATGGCATTCCTTATCAACTTTCACGATCGGTCGGTGGTTTCGAGTGGGCGGGCCCAACGTATGGCCAGCATTCGATGGAAGTTCTAGAAGACATTCTTGGTTATGACGGCGACCAAATCGCTGAACTAGCGATCGCGGAGGTTCTCGAATGAGGGCTGCATGTATTAGCCAGAATGCGTACCATCCCCGACGTGACAAAAAGCTCCACGGATCCCTACGCTCAAACCACGGCCGAGCCTTATCCGCTTGAGCGGTCTGGTGTAGACCGCTGCTTTGGCTGCTCGGTAGCTAACGATGAAGGCTTGCATCTCACGTTTTTTAGGTACGACGACGGCACGGTCGAAACGAGGCACCAAACCGCTGAACATCACTGCGGCTTTGACACCGTCATCCACGGCGGAATCCAGGCCACGATCTTGGACGAAGTTATGGGCGTCGCAGCCCACGGCTCACTTCCGACAGAAGCACCAGACCTAGCGTGCGCGACAGCTGAGATGCATTTGACCTACCTACGGCCGGCATTCATAGCCAATGAGGTGATTGGACGGGCATGGGTGGTGGCCTCAGAAGATCGCGACATCTACGTAGAATCCGTGCTGCTATCGAGCGATATGAGAGAACTGACTACCGCCACTTCGCGATGGCGGCAGATGCGGACTGAGCTGATCTGATTTAAGTAGGCAGCTCTCCTATGGCGGTTACGCCGCTTTCTGACGCTATGTGCGTCATCGAAACATCGTGTGGCTCTGTCGGAAGCTCTGGAAATATGAATTCATCGGTGATGACGCCGACACGCAAGCAGTCATCTGGGACCCGCGTCAACAGTTCGTCGTAGTAGCCAACGCCTTGACCGAGTCGATTGCCCTTCAAATCGAAGGCCAGCCCTGGAACAAGGGCGACGGAAATACGGTCAATCGAAATTTCTGCTGCACCTGCCATGGGTTGGGCGTAGCCATAGGGATGCTGTTCCATGGGGCCGGCCGATGAGTGAACTGTAAGCACACCAGATTGAGGGGTCCTCGTAGTAGCAAACCTTCTCCACCCCAACTGTTCAGCTAATGCGTCAAGCGAGATTTCTGTTCGCATAGCCCTATAGAACAAAAATAATCCCGCTCGTTGGTCAAGGAACGCCTTTAACCCCGCAACTATTTGCTGTTCAACTTTCTGCTCCGGGGATGCTCGCAGTTGACGCAGCCTTTTGCGCCAGGTTGCTTTGTCAGCGACGGGACTGAGGTCAGCCTCCACTTACGTTGACCTCTGCAGAAGCAGCGAGAGTTATTTCCTCATTGGGGTCGCTCAACCAACCTTCGGGAAGCGCCACTTTCCTTGGCCCGCCCGTGTGGCTTCGCTTCACACGGACACCTTCAGGGGGTAAGACGATTTCCCTATCGAACTCCGCCGTTACAGCCGTAAGTTCGTCAAAACTGCCTACCGCGTGCAAGCGGCGGCGGAGGTCTTTGCCGACTGGCCATCCCGCCACGTACCAACCAGCGTGCTTTCGGAAGCGACGAATTACGTCGCCTTCGTTCTGATCGTAGAACTCAAGTAGGCGGCGAACGTGGTCCAGCATCACATCAGCTACGAGTCCCAGTGTCGGCCGTATCAGATTGGGCTCGCTTCCACTCAACACAGAAACCAGGTCCGAGAAAAGCCATGGCCGACCCAAGCAACCTCGCCCGATCTCCACTCCCGCGGCTCCAGTGTGGCGGATCATTCGTAAGGCATCCCACGGTTCCCAAATATCGCCGTTACCAAAGACTGGGATGTCTATGTGCTCCACAAGTTGGGTAATTGCGTCCCAATCAGCGTGCCCGGAATAGAGGTCCTTCGCTGTGCGAGCGTGCAAAGTAACGCCAGCGCATCCTGCTTCCTGCGCGATTCTGCCGCTATGAAGAAATGTTAAGTGATGATCATCGATTCCCTTACGAAACTTGATCGTCACAGGGACATCTCCGGCGGCCTTGACCGCTGATTCCACGATGCTTCCGAGCAAGCGGCGTTTCACGGGAATGGCTGCTCCACCGCCATTACGGGTCACCTTCGGAGCCGGGCAGCCAAAGTTCATGTCAAGGTGGTTGATATCGAGGCGATCCTTGAGCATGCGAACAGCGAGGGCCACGTATTGTGGGTCCGTTCCATACAGCTGAATTGACCGGATTGGTTCACCTTGACCAAATTCGGCCAACTTCCAAGTCAAGGCATGCTCTTCGACCAACGCTCGGGCCGTGATCATTTGGTTGACGTACAGGGCGGCCCCCCACCCTAGGCACAAGGAGCGGAATGGCCAATCGGTAACTCCGGCCATTGGTGCGAGCACTATTGGAGTTTCGAGACGGATAGGGCCCAAATCAACGGGCGGAACCTCACCAGGAGCGGCGCGATGTAGATGCTCGTTAAGGGCGCTTCGGTAGGCCGTCATTGGTGATCTGACCTCCCTGTGTGCATCAAATCGATGCCGGCGTCGCGGAGTAGGTTGGCGGTTTCGACGAGCGGGAGCCCGATCACATTTGAATGGCTTCCGTGGATAGCGCTAACAAACGCTCCAGCTGCTCCCTGTATGGCATATGCACCCGCTTTGTCCAGCGAATCCCCCAGTCTGAGATACCAGTCGAGAGCGCTTTGGTGTAAATCGATGAATTCGACTTCCGTTTTTACAATTCCGTTTAACAGATGGCCGTCGAATTGCACCGCAATCCCCGTGATCACTTGATGAGTCTTCCCGGACAATTCTTTAAGTATGACTTCGGCGTGATCAATGTCAGAGGGCTTTCCGTAGATGGTGCCGTTCAATGAAACACAAGTATCTGCGCCCAGGACGACGTCACCGGTAACCGCTTGAGCTTTGGCTGACGAAATCCTGGTCACGTAGTCGCGTGGATCCTCGTTTGGTTGTTGCGATTCGTCCACCGAAGGGACGTAAATGTCGAAATCAACGCCGAGTTGAGCCAACAACGTCCGTCGGCGAGGTGATCCCGATGCGAGAATGAGTCGCTTATCCACCCGCTCAGTTTGGCGGATGATCGCAAACCTGCCTACTCCATCCAAATTTACCGACTTTGCAGGAACAGGTGACGGTCAAGTTCGTTACTGTCTCATCAGTGGAATTCAACCTGGCTCGGGTCATAGCTGAAGTCGCGAAGACTCACCCAGAGCGGGTAGCTCTGATGCATCGGGGCGCAGAGATATCGTTCCCGAAATTTGTTGATCGCTATCAACGACTAGGAAACGCATTTGCTGAGGCCGGACTGGGGTGCCATACGGAACGCTCATCCTTGGAAGGCCACGAAAGCGGCCAAGATCATGTTGCTCTTTACCTGAATAACGGTCCCGAATATCTCGAGGCGATGCTTGGTGGATGGGCAGCTCGAGCAGCCACCTTTAATGTCAACCATCGCTATGTCGCCGAAGAGCTGCGTTACCTACTCAGCGATTCAGCGGCCAAGGCAGTCGTGGTTAACTCTATGTACGCGCCGACCCTTGGCGAAGTTCTGGCGGATCTGCCAAACATAGGGCTCATAGTCCAGGTAGCAGATGAGTCGGGCAACGAAATGCTGCCGGGAGCAGTTGCTTATGAGGAGTTCGTCGAGGCGCAAGATCCTCGATCTCTTGAAGAATGTTCGCCAGACGATTTGTACCTGCTGTACACGGGCGGCACTACAGGCATGCCTAAAGGCGTACTTTGGCGCAACGCGGATTTGTTCGTTGGAGCCTTAGGCGGATTGAACCGGCACGAGAGACGTGAATACGAGTCGTACGAAGAAGTTTCCGCTGCCGCTGGGCGAGGCACTTTGCGTTGGATGACCAGTGCTCCATTTATGCATGGTGCCGCCCAATGGATCGCACTACAGGCCCTCTCAATGGGCCACACGGTCGTGTTACCTGATGTCACCGACAGGTATGACGCGTCAACAGTTCTCGAGGCTTGCGAACGCGAAGGCGTCGAATTTCTTCAGATAGTTGGCGACGCGTTCGCTCGACCGCTCCTTGACGCTTTGAAATCCGGTGCGCCGTCGCCTTCGTCTCTACGGTCAATCATTAGTGGCGGGGCTGTTTTGAACGCAGAGCTTAAGAATGAACTCAAAGAGCAATTCGGTGGCGTGACAATTCGCGATTCCATCGGGTCGAGCGAAACAGGAGTCCAGGGAAGCAATGTGAGCAATAAGAACGAACGAGCGAGCACCGGTGACTTTGAACCCGCAGCGGGCAGCACTGTTGTCAACGCAGAAATGGATGCCGTGCTGGAAGCCGGATCCGACGAGGTTGGCTGGTTCGCTATGTCAGGCCGAGTGCCACTTGGTTATCTCAATGACGCGGAAAAAACTCAGAGTACTTTTCCGGTGATTGATGATGTTCGCCTTTCGATTCCAGGGGACCGTGCTCGTCGTCTCTTAGGAGGACGAATCCAGGTTTTAGGTCGAGACTCAACAACCATTAATTCTGGGGGCGAGAAAATCTTCGCGGAAGAAGTCGAAAACGCGGTGAAGATGCATTCCGACGTTTATGACGTGGTTGTGTGTGGGCGTCCGAGTAAACGTTGGGGGAATGAGGTCGTGGCTATCGTTCAACTGGTAGCTGGAGCTCGGCTTAGAGAGTCACAGATCATTGAACACTGCGGCACAAAGATTGCTAGATACAAAAGACCGAAAGCTGTTCTACAGGTCGAAAATATTCAGCGGAGCCCTGCTGGTAAACCGGACTATCGATGGGCCAAAGCCATCGCTGAAGAATCGAGAGGCAGTTGACCGAGCACTCGGATGATGTCGCTGGGTTGCACCGCCAAACGATACGCGTTCTACAGAGCGGAGTTGTGCCTGCTGGATTAGCGATGACGGCTGGCTTTTCTGCGTGTGCTCTTTTAGGACTTGAAATCACGGGCAGTGAAACCAAAGGTGCATTAGCGGCGGTGTGTCTAAGCACTGGAGGCTCTCTAGCGGGCCTTCCACTTGGATTAGTAATGGCCCGACGCGGAAGACGCGTAGGTCTTAGCGTCGCGTACGCAATTGGCTCGCTTGGCGCTTTACTGGGTTTAACCGCCGCCGTTTTCTCGGTTTACCCGCTGCTCATCGCTGGCATGTTGATGATCGGGTGCGGCCAAGCAGGCAATCTGGCCGCGCGTTACGCAGGAGCTGACCTAGCGACTGACGCTAATAGGGCTAGAAGCATCAGCTTGGTAATGTGGGCCACCACGGTGGGTTCGGTCTTAGGTCCAACTCTTGGACTCGGAATGAGTTCAATGATTGGGAGCGGTAACGGCGCGGCTCGATTTGCTCCCGCCTATGTGCTTGCTGCGGTTTTGTTCCTAGTCGCTTCTGCATCTATCCATCTGCGACTTCGCCCAGATCCCCTGCAGGTAGCGGTAGGGAATGAGCACGGCGGGGTACAGGCGCCTTCGTTTGCAGCTTTAAAAGGAGTCATCGCCCATCCAATGGCCCGCCTAGCGGTCATAGGGATGATGCTGTCGCAGGGAGTAATGGTCGGGACCATGACGGTGGCTCCTCTTCATATGCGCGATGGGGGCCAAGCGAACACAGTGATCGGCTTAATGATTTCCCTTCACATAGTTGGTATGTACGCTCTTTCGCCGTTGATCGGGAGGATTACGGATCGCATCGGAGGTCCGTTAGTCGTTGGAGTCGGAGCGATTATCTCGGCGGTCGGTGCCGAAATTGCCTCCCATACTGATGCCGGACACGCGACCGGACACATCGTTGGTCTCTTATTAATTGGAGTGGGTTGGTGTTGTGCCGTAGTCGCGGGTGCCGCATTACTTACATCGGCTTTCGCTCCGGAGGATCGCGTCGCGAGTCAAGCGACTTCTGATGTCATGATGACTGCTATGGGGGCGCTCGCAGGAATTTCGGCCGGTCTTGCCGTTGAAGAGCGGAGCTTCCACGATCTCGCGCACTGGGCGATGTTTGTTTCTATTGGCTTAGCTGTGATTGTTGCTATCGCGGTCGTACAGGCTTCCCGCGTCCGCGAGACTGAAATAACAACCGTTTGATTGAAGGACACTTTGGCTTTCCACCACGTCGCCTACTCGACAAAAGATCTCGAAGCTACTCGCCACTTCTATGAAGACCTTTTCGGGTTCCCGCTAGTAAATACGGAGTTTCACGATCGAGAAGATGGGTGGATTAAACACATCTTTTTCGACACGGGCAATGGCCAATGCATTGCTTTTTTTGCATTCGAAAACATTGGCGAACGACCGGACTGGGCTACCGACGTCAATGAAACTTTGGGTGTACCAGTGTTTGTTAACCATGCTGCCTTTGCGGCGACCGGCGAGATGCAAGAAAGCATTCGAACTCGTATGACATCCGAAAATATTGAGCCCACCATGGAAATTGATCACGGTTGGTGTCATTCCCTCTACTACCTTGACCCCAATCAAGTTTTAGTAGAGCTTTGCCGCGACACTCCTGGGATGCCTCGAGATCAAGAGGAAGCCGCCCGGGTCCTAGCTGCCCCGATCGGGGAAAGTGCCTGAACGTGTCAGTGGAACGCGAGTTCGTTGGGTTGGCTTCTCCGATTGTTGGGCGCGCTGGCGCCGGTGGCTATCCCTGCCAGGGCGTTTACTATCGACCTCGAGGCATTCGACCGACCGTCGCAATCATTGCTACCCACTACAACATTGACTTCAGCGAACATTATCTCGCGGACCTTTGTGCCACTCGCGGCATCGGATTCTTGGGTTGGAATACGCGATTCAGAGGCGCTGAACCCTACTTTTTACTTGACCACGCCGTCGCCGAAATTGCAGTAGGGATCAATTGGCTTAGACAAAAAGCCGGTGTAGACACGGTTGTTTTGCTTGGCAACTCCGGTGGCGGATCGTTGATGGCTGCTTATCAATCCCAGGCGATTGAACCCAATCTGACTGCTGAATATGGTCGAACATCGATTGTTCCCTCAGCTCTCGAGATTCCAAGCGCGGATCTGTACATTTCAGTCGCAGCCCACCCCGGACGACCGGAAGTTTTGACTAATTGGATGGATGCCTCAGTTGAAGAAGAATCTGATCCCCTCAGTGTCATCTCCGATCTGGACCCGTTTGCAGATGACCGGGAAGTTCCATTCACTCAGAACTTCATTGAAAAATATCGAGATGCGCAGCTACGTCGCAATCATCGCATCACCGACTGGGCGCGTAATGAAATCGATCGTGTCGTTGCTGCCGGGCACTACGACCGACTTTTTACCACCCCGCGACTTTGGGCTGATTTACGAATGATCGATGGCTCGATAGACCCAAACAACAGACAAGTTCCGAGTTGTTACCTGGGCGACCCTCGGCGAGCAAATTACGGAATTTACGGCGTAGGGACTGTGAGCTCTTTGCGTACCTGGCTTTCGATGTGGAGCCTGAGCGATTCGCAATGCAACGCAGCTCCACATCTCGCCCGGATCAACCTTCCGGCGCTTGTCATCGATGCTGACGCGGACACAGGCGTATTCCCAAGTGATACGCGAGCCATCGCTGATGCTCTTGGTTCAGAGGACTTGACACTCCACACGATCGAAGGCGATCACTATCTTCGTGAACGTGATGACGCTCGAGGCGAGGCAGCTGATCTGATTGTTGAATGGATCGTGCAGCGTTCTTGACTGAGAACCGGTGGAGAGCCTCGAAATCAGTCATGAACCCTTTAAGAGATCCGTAAGCGCAGAGCCAACACTGGAGTCTTTCGGCGGTTCGAGAGCAACGATGCGCGACAAGTAGCTGATCGAGATTTCATCGTTCATGATGGCGCCCGCGTCGAACTCTGGGGTCTGAGTGGTTTCATCGCCCCAGGACATAGAGACGTTGAACGCCCCGGCCTCGTCAACAACTGGTTGCAACTCGACTCGGTTCATTGCTCGGGGCGGCTCGGGGCCAAGTTCTGTGAATCGCCAGCCTCGGATTTGATTGAGTTCAAGATTGGGGACATTGAGATTAATTACTGGGCTGTCGCCGATGTCGTCTCTCAGCATGCCTTCGATAATTGAACTAGCAACTTTGGCAGCAACATGCCATTTTTGATCTGCTATCAAATCATCCCAAGTTTGATCCGCAACTCCGAATCCGGTCAGGTGTTGACTCACTGCCAAACTAGGAATAGCGGTATGACGGGCAGTTAACGCTGCGCCCACCGTGCCAGAGTGATACACCGACCGGCCGACGTTTGCGCCTGGATTGATGCCGGATACGACAAGATCCACGGGTCCAAACGCGCCAAGCCGTGCGAACATCACACACAAGGCCGGAGGCCCAGAAACGGCCCACGCAGTATCGATCCCGTCGATTGTTGCTTCGCGCACCTGTGGCTCACTCAGATGAATAGGTCCGATAGCGGCGCCAGCGCCCGAAAATTCGCTATCAGGAGCTACCACGAAGACCTCGCCGTGTTCTCGCATCGAACGAGCGAGCACGTGAAGTCCTTCGCTTTCAATGCCGTCGTCATTCGTTAATAAAATTCGCACGAGAAAGAAGCTATTCGCTGTGACCTCGTTGACCTGCAATTGAAGAACAAACTTGTGTTTGCCGGTTGGGAAACATCAGTTTGCTAGACGTTCGGGAAATCCTCCTTGAGAAATAGGACCCCAAGTTTCTATGGAGAGTCGAAGCAACGACTTTCCTTGTTCGATCATTGCCTCCCGATATTCCGCCCAGTGAGGATGTTCTCCACTGATGGCGCGAAAGTACTCACACAGAGGTTCAATAGCTTCAGGTAGATCAAGTACTTCGAGAGTCCCATCGACCTGCACCCACTCGCTATTAAATTCGTCGCCCATCACCAGCAGAGATGCTGACGAATTACGACGAGCGTTCAGAGTTTTAACCCGCTCGGGGTAGGTCGCTACCACGACGCGCCCCTGATTATCCAAGCCCATAGTCACCAAAGACATCTGGGGACGACCGTTAATTTTTGTGGTCGATAGCACCCCGCGGTGCCGCGGTCGCACGAATGACACCAATTCGTCTCGCTCGACGGTCCGGTTAGTGGCAATCTTTCGAACCATGAGTAACGATGCTAGAGCGGAGACCAACAGGGTGCGAATGCTCCACACCTCCGACGTGCACATAGGACATACCAAGGGCCCGGGTGATTCTCACAGAGATGTCTGCCAGTGCCCGGCCCACGCGTTAGCCGCCGCGGTCATTGAACACCGAGCAGAGGTATTGATAGTCGCCGGGGACTTGTTCGATCACGCGCGTCTTCCGGACGCAGCGATTGTTCGAACTCTTGAACTTCTGACTGCGCCGGGCGTTCCGGTGATCGTCATACCAGGGAATCATGATGTGCACGACACAACGTCGCTTTGGGAACGATGCCGAACAGATGTCGAACGCACGGGTGTCAAACTCCTAGACCGCCTTGATGGCTCATCGTTGGTACTTGCCTCCGGTCGCGTGACTGTGTGGGGACGAGCAATGACAGATCACGAACCCCGATACCGACCTCTAGCTGAAGTGCCACCACGTCCTAATACTCAGTGGTTTGTAGCGGCAGCTCACGGCCATTTAAACCTCACAGCAGATGATGCCCACCGATCTTCACCAATTACGCACGAGGAGATCTCTGCCACCGACGCTGACTACGTTGCATTAGGACATTGGCATGTCACCACAGATGCCAGTCACGGTGAGGTTGTTGCGTGGTATCCCGGAGCGCCCATGGGCTACCCGGGAAATGGCACGGCGGCACTGGTCACTCTCGATGATCAAGTGACTGTTGAGCATGTGGCTATCTCCGCTCCAGAAAACGGCTGCCTGTAAGACTTAATCGAACTCTGCTTCTTTTCTGACCAGTCGGCGTTGAATCGTCTCGTACATTTCCATTAAGCCAGCAGCGTTATCTTTTAACTCTTCGTGTCGCTTACCGAGGGCTCTCACCAGTTCCGGGTCCTCGTAGGTTGAGCTATCACCAAGTTGGGTTTGAAGTTGCGCGAGTTCCTCTTCAGCTTTTTCCCAGGAACGCTCCGCTCGACTGAGTTCACCTCGTAAACCTTTTGTTGCTTCGTGCATCTTGTTTCGACGACGCGCTTCATTTTTTCGATCTTCGCGCGCTTCGTTGTGTTGATTTGCAGAAGTAGCCGATTCGCGTCCAGGCTCAACAACCATCGGCACTGGCCGCAGAAGGTCTTCGTCGACTCCCTCGTGCCAAGTCGCTGTTCCGTTACGGACGACTATTAAGGCATTGGCGACGTTGCGAATTAGATGCCGGTCATGCGTGACGAGGATGAGGGTTCCCGGGTAGGCGTTCAATGCGTCTTCAAGACGGTCGCAACTTGGAAGGTCAAGATGGTTGGTTGGCTCATCGAGAATCAAAAGGTTCACCGGGTTGGCCATCGTGATTGCTAGCGCCAGTCTGGTGCGCTCACCACCCGACAAATCGGCGATTTTTTGGTCGACTTGTTCACCTCGAAATCCGAACCCTCCCAGAACTGTTCGTAGGTTCCTCTCACCCGGATCTCCAATCGAGCCTTTGAACTCTTGAAGGACTGTTCGACGCGCATCGAAGACTTCGGTGAGATGTTGAGCGAATCGCGCGTAGTCGACTTTGTTGCCGAGACGAGCTTTTCCTTGCGTTGCCTCGAGTTCCCCCAACAACAGCCGCAAGAGAGTTGTTTTCCCTGCTCCGTTTGGACCAACGAGCGCGACTTTTCTTCCTCTTTCGATGACGAGTGAAACTTCACTTAGCACCGTTTGGTCGTCATATCCCGCGGCTGCGTTTTCGAACTCAACGACGACCCGCGAAGACCTTCGCGGCAACGGGAATTCAAACTTCGCTTGCAACTCTTTTGAATCCGGAACCCGAATGCGATCGGTGCGCTCAATGGCCTTTACGCGGCTCTGGACCTGTCTCGCTTTACTTGCCTTGTAGCGGAAACGTTCGATGAAGCGTTCAGTGTGAGCCAACTTTCGGTTTTGGTGTGCGGCCGCGGCCTCTAGTTGAGCTAGCCGAGTCTCTCGGCTTACCACGAACTCGGAAAACCCACCGACGTACTCATGGCTTGAATGACCATCAAGTTCGATGACTCGATTTGCCACACAGTCAATGAAGTCTCGGTCGTGGCTGACGAAAAGAATGCACCCTGACCACACTGAAAGTTGCTCTTCAAGCCATGCAACAGAATCGACGTCGAGATGATTTGTAGGTTCGTCGAGGATCAAAACGTCGGGCTGAGCGAGGAGAAGTTTGGCTAGAGCGACACGCATCCGCCAGCCGCCGGATAGTTCAAGAACATCGCGACGAACCGATTCCGGATCGAATCCCAGTCCTGCCAGTACTCGTTGGGCTTCCGACTCGATGGCGTACCCACCAAGCTGTTCGAATTGGCTCTGAGTTTCGCCGTATTCGCTTAGCAACTGATCTTGGTCGGGACCTTCAAGCCCGGTGAGTTGGTCCTGTAGTTCTAGAAGACGTTGTTGGAGACCAACGATTTGAGCTGCCCCCTGGAGAGTTACCTCTAGAACGCTCCCCTTCAACTCGTCTTCGAGCTCCTGCGGTAGATAGCCAATTGAGAGGTTCGTTGGGCGATGGACATTCCCAGCGTCGGGGTCCTGCGTTCCGAGAAGAATTTCGATCAACGTAGTTTTGCCAACGCCGTTGGCGCCGACCAGAGCTATCCGCCGTCCGGACGACAACTGAATGCTGACGTCGCGAAAAAGGTGTCTAGAGCCGTGTGTCTTGGTGAGAGCGGTTGCAGTAAGCACGCGGAAAGACGCTACCGAACGCCGGTTTCGGGGAACGCCGTCTTTGGCTTAAATTTTTGTGGTGGCTTTAGAAACAGGGCGGCGACCATAGCCGCTGCAGGAATAGTGGCCAGGATGTAACTGAGTTGAACATAATTTCCCGTGATCTGGAAACCTCCTGCGACGATGAGGGGACCGATAGCTGACGCACCGACGCCAAATGCCGTTGCGACTCCCCGGATTGCGCCGATGTGCTGGGTGCCAAACCATTTTGGGTAAAGAACCGATACGAGAGCGCGGATCGACCCGCCGTTAACTCCGAGAAGAAGCGAATAAATCGCTGCACCAATCCCGGGTTGAGCTCCTGCGTACGCAAGGTGCGCTGCGACGAGCGAAGCTTGACAGGAGACAAGTAGGACCCTCGGAGACATTCGATCCGAAAGCCCCGCCCAGAGGAACCCTGCGGCTACGGTCCCAACCATTTGAGGAATAAAAACGGTAGCTGCTTGAGCGGTTGTCAGCCCTGCCGCTTCCATTAGCGCGAAGTGGTGGAACGTCACGCCAGTCAGCAAAGCCGAAGACACCACCATCACCGAAGTCGTGATCCAAAACGCCTGCGTTGCTATGGCCTCTTTCGCTGTGTAGTGATGAACTTTCTTAGCTGATTCGGCCAGGGCCGAGGAAAGGCCATCTGGTAGTTGTCCCAGTGACTCGGGGCGATCTTCCATCCAACGCCAGGTCACGGGTACCACCACAACGAAAATGCACCCGCCGGCGATGCACCACGCCCAGCGCCAACCGAACCCAGCGATTAACGAAGTAAGAACGAGAGGCCCGAGCGACATTAGACCCGCTGACACAGTCATAGAAATACCGAAAGCGAACCCGCGTTTTTGGTCAAACCAGAGAGCAATGCTGGTTTGGCTGACCAAACTCAAAGCGCCTTGACCGAGCATTCTGATGCCAATGAAACCGACAACGAGCATCCATAAATGACGCACGGTTCCCATATAGGCAACTGCAAACGAAAAAGCGGTAGCTATGGTGATCATCGTTTTCCGCACGCCCGCGCGGTCAATCCATCGGCCGAACGCAGGCATTGTGAGTGCACCAACGATGGTGCCTATGAGGTAGGCGGCAGAGAGAGTGGTTGAGCTGATCTTGAGGTCGTCAGTCAGATGCTCAGCGAAGGATGAAACGCCGATCGTCTGACCTGGAAGAGTGAAAGAAATCGCGAGGGTTGAGAGCCCGAGAAGTGACCAACCTCGAAACCGCTCCGACCTCGGTGCCGGAAGCATGTGTTTATCCCATCAAATTCAGACTCACAGAACCGAGGTTCCCGCCGTCTGTCGTGAAGAGCTGGTCAGCGCTGGTGAGATGTAGCCCTGTTGCAGCTCCTGTGGTCACGATGCTTCCCGCATGCAGCGTCAAGCTTCGACGGCTCAAGTGATTACACAGCCAAGCCAACGATTCGAAAGGATCACCCAGGACCTCATTTCCTGTACCGGTCGCGATTTCTTCATTGTTAACAAGGGAGCGAAGCTGATGGGTGCGCAAGTCCTCAACTTCGTCGGGGTCGGTACCGGGCCCGACTACCAATGCTGCGTGAAGGGCACCATCGGCGACGAGTAACGCCGGGTCAACGTCGAAGTTGCTGTCAAACCGCGAACACACAAGCTCGATCGCGGGATGAACAGCAGAAACAACTTCTCTCGCTGCCTTCGCATTCATCACCGCCCCACCGGGCCGGATGGTCATGCCGAGCGTGAATGCGAACTCCGATTCCAATCCAGGCCGATGATGAAAGTTTGATACAGCGATTTCGGTCCCTGATTCGACAAGCGTGCGTTCAAAAACTGGCCCGCAAATGGGGGTTTTGACGCCGAGCATCCCTTGGCTGGCTGAACTCGTCGCCCCTACCTTCCATCCCACAAGTGCTGAATCCACAAGCCCAATGAGTTGCTCTTGAGCGTCATACGCCAGTGATGCCGAGCTGGGAACTTCCACATCAGAGACAGTGACCATGTCCATAGCCAAGCGGGCGTGAGCAAGAACGACTGGTAAAGGAAGATTCACCGCTGGCAAGGTACCTCCTGTAAGTCGGTAGCGTGGGTTATAGCGCTCTTCGTAGCCGGTCGATGCGACGTCTATCTCGTTTCGTTGGTCGACCCGAGCCTTGGTCGCGCTTCGCAACCTGGGTTCCTGAAGAAGATGTAGAGCGTTGTTGTCGAACGGGCGTGTGGTCGTGGTAACACTGAGCGGCAAGAGCTGGACTGACGCGCTTTTCTAAAATCTTTATCACCTCAAGCTCTCGTTTGTGGCCGTTCACTCGCACCATGACCCGGTCGCCGATCTTTACTTTGGCTGCGGGTTTCACTGAATCAGTGTTGATGCGTACCGATCCGCTAACGCAAGCGTCTTTTGAGATAGACCGGCTACGGAAAACGCGAACTGCCCAAAGCCACCTGTCTATGCGACAAAACTCGGCCGTCACGAATGACTCATTTGATCTGCGATGCAACGTCGCTCATAAAGTCAGCTAGAGCATCTAGTCGGCCATCGATTCCGCCTCTGGCGACTGGGTCAAGAAGAATATGTGTGATCCCTATTTCTTGGCAAAGTCCGATCGTGTCAACCATTTGATCTACGGATCCGCCGATCGACTTCGCAGGTTCCATGGCCTCACTAGGATCCAAAAACATGCGAAGCGATAGATCCAGTTCGTCGGGGTCTCGAGTGATTGCCTCACACGCTTCGCGAACCTGTTCCCATTCTTTTTCCACAACATCCAATGGTTCGAATGCGGCATGAAAAGCGTGACCGAAACGAGCCGTGCGTCTAAAGGCTGCCGGACTATTACCCCCCACCCATACAGGGAGTGGCTGCTGGATTGGCTTGGGTTCAAATCGAACCTGCGGGAACGAATAGTAGGTGCCATCGTAGGAAGGGGTTTCTTCTTGGAACAGTGCCTCGAAAATTTCTAACTGTTCGTCGGAGCGGCGCCCGCGGTTGTCCCAAGGCATACCGAGGACTTGAGCTTCTTCGCGCATCCACCCGACTCCGACTCCCAAGATGAGTCTCCCTTCGGACACCACATCAATAGTCGCGAGTTGTTTGGCGGTCGCTACGGGCTGCCGGTAAGGAAGAATGAGAACCGTGAACCCCAGCCGGATCTGTTCGGTGCAGCCGGCAACAAAAAGCAACGTGCCGATGGGATCGAGCCATCCAAGACCAGATGGAGCAGGGAAAGAGCCGTCGCTGCTGTAAGGGTATTTCGACTCGAATTGTGCTGGCCAACACACGTGATCGCTGGCCCACGCCGAATGAATCCCGATTTTTTCTGCTGCTTGAGCGAATCCGATCAACGAATCACGCCCAACGTCTCTTCCTAGGTGCGGTAAATGCACTCCCCAATCCATTTACCCAACTTACGGCCCCCAAAGGCCTCCTTTGCGATTTTGTGACAAGTCGCGCAAATAGGGGGTTTCGATTCGTACTTGGCTTAACGGGGGCCTAGCGTGACCCGGTCAACTGTTCCGTGGGAATGGTTGGCCACTAAGCAAAACAAATTAAACCTAAAGGGGACTCCACATGGAGATTCGACGCAATTTGTTGCGTCTGCTCGCTGTCCTGTTCGCGTTCGCACTTGTTGCGGCCGCGTGCGGTAGCAGCGACGACGACGATTCGTCTAGCAGCGCTAGTTCTAGCGAATCTGCTGACGAAGCTGAAGCAGCTGACGAAGCTGAAGAAGCTGAAGAAGAAGGCGGCACTCTGAGCCAAGACGCGATTGAAAAAGCCGTGTCTGGTGAGGATGACGGCGAAGAGGAAGAAGAAGTCGCAAGCGACTGTCCTTCTGATCGCTCAAATGTCGAAGGGATCTTCGCTGAAGCTGACTGCAGCCGTGACGCGATCATCGCCAAAATCACCGAGAAGATGGAAGCCGGCGAGTGGGGCGTCAATAGCGCCAACCACCTGATTGGACCAGAAGGCATGGACGTTGACCTCAACGTATGCCCAGCAGACTGGGATGATCACGCAGGCCTTACTGACAATCAGATCCGTTTCGGTCAAACGACCGTGCAATCAGGCAACCTTGCCGCATACGGCAACCTCAGCGTGGGAATGGACATCTGGTTCAAATACATTGACACACTTGACGTTCTCAGTGGTCGCGATATCGAATTCATCATCAAGGATGACGGTTATGTCTCTGCTCAAACAATTGAATATGTCGACGAACTCATTGAGTCCGCCAACATTCACTTGATTCAAGGCCTCGGTTCACCGAATGGTCTTGCTGTATACGACAAGATCAACGAGGAATGCATTCCCCATCCGTTCTATCTTTCAGGTCACCCAGCATGGGGTGACCCTGTGAACCACCCATGGACCACCAGCTACCAGATGTCATATTCGACTGAGGCTGTGCTGTGGGGTACGTGGATCAAGGTCAACCTTGCTGACGAACTGCCAGTCAAGGTCGCCGGTTTGGTGATGGACAACGACTTCGGTCTTGCCTATGAAATGGGCTTCCAGGCGTATGTCGACAACAACCCAGACGTTGTAAGCGAATACCTACCGGTTCGTCACGACCCGGCCGCTCCAACGCTCACCAACGAGGTGACAACCATCGCTGCGTTTGATCCTGACGTGTTCATTTCCATGACCGCAGGCAACCCTTGCTTGCTGGCCATTCAAGAAGTAGAGGCCTCTGGTCTTTATGAGCGCCTGTCAGCGGCATTCACGCCTTCGGTATGTAAGGGAATTGCTGCTTACATGGCTCCGGCTGGAATGGCAGCGCAGGACTACTGGATTGTTGGCGGTGGCGGTAAAGACACCACTGACAGCGTAAAGATGAAAGAGCCGTTCATTGCCTTTGCACGCGACCTCATCTCAGACGCCGGTGAAGACCCAGGTATTTCGCTTACGGGCGAAGGTATCTTCCGTGGATATGCCTTCACTGAAGCATTCCGCATCGCTGATGCCCTCCCTGGCGGTATTAGCAGGACCAACTTGATGTTGGCTCTGCGTAACTTCAAGATCTACCACCCAGGTCTCCTGGACGGTCTTGTTACCGAACTTAACGGCAACGCGGACGCCTACTTCGTTGAAGGTTCCGAGTACAGCCAGTTCGATGCCGTGAACCAGACATGGGTCATGGTTGGTGACATTGTTGACGCCAACGGTGGAACACCACCCTGCGCGTGGGACAAAGCCAACGGCGGTTGCCGATAATTAGTTAAGACAATGATGTGAGAGTTCTTTGAACGCTCGCAGTTAGCCAAGGTGAGGACCGCTGGGTTTCGGCCCGGCGGTCCTTCCCTTTTTCCAAAGAGCCAGCTTTTTCGTGCGTGAACTGTTACGAAATGCCTGTGCGACCAGGCGTCTTCCCCAGCAAATTCAGCTTTTTCGTGCGTGAACTGTTACGAAAACCCTGTGAGGGCGACAGGGTCTTGTCGGCCTACTACGGTAAGCGCAGCGATTTAACGGTCGCTTATTTAGGGGACTCAGATGGGGTTTCCTGGTCAATTCACCCGAGGGGGAGTATTTATGGGATTCAGACGCAAGATTTTGCGTTTGTTGGCGGTGCTTTTTGCGTTCGCTATGGTCGCCGCAGCATGTGGCGGCAGCGATAGCGACGATGACTCTTCGAGCAGTAGCGGTTCTGACACCGCGGCTGCTTCTAGCAGCGACGATGCCGACGATGCCGACGAAGCAGAAGAAGAAGAAGAAGAAGAAGCTGGCGGGTTGTCGCAGGACGCCATCGAAAAAGCCGTATCGGGTGAAGATACTGAAGAAGAAGTAGACGAAGATGCGCCTACCTTCGATCGCTCCACCCTTGACGGTATCTGGGAAGAAGCGGCCTATCGCCGCCAACTCATGATCGATGAGATCACCGAGAAAATGGAAGCAGGCGAATGGGGTGTCGGTGACGACAACATTCTCCGCGGCCCGGCTGGTTTTGAGGCTGACCTCAACGATTGCCCAGGAGACTGGTCGAACACTAATGGCCTTCTGGACGATGAAATTCGTGTCGGCCAAACGACCGTGCAGTCAGGCAACCTTGCTGCTTACGGCAACATTTCAGTGGGTTGGGAAAACTATTGGAACTGGATTAACGACGAATTAGGTGGCATCGGGGGCCGTAAGCTCAAGATGATCATCAAGGACGATGGTTACGTCGCAGCCCAGACCATTGAGTTCGTGGACGAACTGATTGAGTCAGCGAACATTTTCGCCCTCCATGGACTTGGTTCGCCGAACGGCCTAGCGGTATACGACAAGATCAATAAGGAATGCGTACCGCACCTGTTCTACGCGTCAGGTCACCCTGCATGGGGCGACCCGGTCAACCATCCATGGACCACAAGCAACCAGATGTCCTATCTGACTGAAGCTGTTCTGTGGGGAACGTGGATTAAGACCAACCTTGCTGACGAACTTCCAGTCACGGTTGCTGGCCTAGTCATGGACAACGACTTCGGTTTGGCTTACGAGAAGGGCTTCGAGTACTACGCGGAGAACAACCCGGATGTAGTTTCGGACTATCTGCCGGTTCGTCACGACCCGGCAGCGCCGACGTTGACCAACGAGGTGACTACCATCGCGGCGTTTGACCCTGATGTGTTCATTTCGATGACCGCAGGTAACCCGTGTCTGTTGGCAATTCAGGAAGTAGAGGCCTCAGGTCTTCTCGAGCGTCTTTCGGCAGCATTCACTCCTTCGGTATGTAAGGGAATTGCGGCATACATGGCCCCGGCTGGAATGGCAGCTGATAACTGGTGGGTTGTTGGCGGCGGCGTCAAAGACTCGACAGATCCCCAGTACGCTGACGAGCCGTTCATAGCGTTCCTGAACGAAACCTTGAAAGCGGGCGGGCTTGATCCGTCGATTTCACTACTGGCGACCGGTTACTTCTTCGCCGTCCCATGGACTGAGTCACTCCGTGTAGCGGATGCGCTGCCTGGAGGACTGAGTCGAACCAACCTCATGCTTGCTGCTCGAAGCATTGATATCTACCATCCGCAATTGATGGACGGTGTCGCCTACGAGTTGAACGGCAACGATGACGCCTTTGCGATTGAAGGCTCCGACTTCAGTAAGTTTGACGCAACCGGTCAGACCTGGGTTATCGTCGGCGATATCGTCGACGGCAACGGCGGATCCCCCAACTGTGCTTGGGACAAGGAGAACGGCGGTTGCTAATTAGTTAATTCGGGCATCAAAGGCCAGTTGGCCTTAGTGCCTTAGATATCGAAAGGACCGTCGGGCAAAGCCCGGCGGTCCTCTCGTTTTTCCCTCAGTCCTCGGCGAGTAGAGCTCGGCTGATGATGAGCTTTTGAATCTCGCTCGTTCCTTCTCCAATGATCATCAGCGGGGCATCTCGGTAATACCGTTCCACCGGATACTCGGTGCTATAGCCGTTACCCCCATGGATTCGCATCGCGTCAAGCGCCAGCTCACTGGCTGTTTCGGACGCAAAAAGCTTTGCCATTCCAGCGGCGAGATCGACCCGCTCTCCAGCGTCGGCTTTGCGGGCCGCTTCATAGGTGAGAAGTCGTGCCGCTTCCAACTTTGTAGCCATTTCAGCCAATTTGAAAGCGATCGCTTGATGCTGGCTTATGGGTCGACCGAAGGCTTGGCGTTCTTTGGCGTAAGCCAAAGCCGCGTCGTAGGCGGCTTGCGCTACGCCAACTCCACGAGCTGCAACATTTATTCTTCCGAGTTCAAGGGCAGCTAAAGCCCAACGAAGACCATTTCCGATTCCTTCGTCTCCGCCGAGAAGCTGATCCTCTCCGAGATGATGATCGACATAGGACATTTCGACGGTTTCAACGCCGCGGTAACCGAGCTTGTCGATCTTGGGGCTGACAGTGATGCCGCCGCTTTGGTTCCCTGGACCTGGAGTTTTCTCGACGATAAAGCAAGTGATTCCGCCACTGTCAGTGCCATCGCTATCGGGAACGCGAGCGAGGAGGGCCACCACACCGGCCCTTTCGCCATTAGTCACCCACATTTTGGTGCCATTAATGATCCACTCGTTGCCATCGCGTTCTGCCCGGCACCGCAAGGCACCGGCATCGGAACCGCTGTCAGGTTCTGACAAAGAAAAACAACCGCGTAACTCGCCAGTGGCCATGGTTGGTAGCCACCTTTGACGTTGCTCTTCTGAACCAAATCGAGTGATGAGCTTGGCGCAGATCAAATGACTATTAATAATTCCAGCGAGCGACATCCAACCTCGGGACAACTCTTCGACGATACGTGCGTAGGTAATGTTGTCGAGTTCAAGTCCACCGTAGGCGGCCGGGATTGTTGCACCAAAGAGCCCAAAACTGGCCATTTGAAGTGCCATCTGGGTTGGATATTCGTCAGGTAGTTCGAACTCAGATGCGTGAGGGACGACCTCATTGTCGACCCAGCTTTTCAGGGCCGCAATCATCTCTTTTGCGACATCAATGTCGGTCATCGCGTTTCCCTTCGCATGTAGGGTCTCCCATTTCCTACTATCCAGGGTGACGTCGTGCCCTATCGGGTTGCTGAAACCTGATTTTGATGGGCGAATACTGAATGGAGTCCGCTATGCAGATCTCAATGGCCATTGGTGCAGGTGCCAGCCTGGAACCTGATGGTTTGGCCCGTCATGCACAAAATCTAGAGAGTGCAGGAGTCGATCTTGTATGGGGAGGGGAGATCTACGGGTATGACCTCGTCTCCACTCTCGCCTTTATTGCTGGCCAAACCAAGACCATGCAACTCATGACTGGGATCTTGCCCATCTATTCGCGTAGCCCCGCACTGATCGCTCAAACTGCCATCACCATCGACGCACTTTCACAGGGACGTTTCGTTCTGGGCTTGGGCTCGTCTGGACCTCAGGTAATTGAAGGATGGCACGGAGTTCCGTTCCACAAACCAATTGGCATGACGCGAGATGTCATAGATATCTGTCGCAAAGTCTGGTCAGGCGACAAGGTCGAACATCAGGGCGCAGCCTTCAGTCTTCCGTTAGCTGAGGGGGAAGGCACCGGTTTGGGTAAACCGCTAAAGCTGATGTGTAAGCCATACCGGCGCGACATTCCGATTGCGGTCGCTTCGATCGGCCCCAAAAACGTGGAAATGACAGCAGAATTGGGAAACATTTGGCAGCCCATCCATTTCCTCCCAGAAAAGTTTCATGACGTCTGGGGTGACGCCCTACACGCTGGTAAAGCGAAGCGATCCAGTGATCTTGGAGAACTGGAAATAGTAGCTGGGGGGACCGTCGCTCTTGGTAACGGACCTCATGTTGACGCGGCGAGAAAAGCAGTGCGCGATACCACTGGTTTTTATGTTGGAGGGATGGGAGCGCGCGACCAGAACTTCTACAACGACTTGTTCAAACGTTACGGGTATGAGCAAGAAGCTCAGGAAATCCAGGACCTATTTCTCAGCGGGAAGCGCGATGAGGCATTTTCGAAAGTGCCTGACGACTATGTCGATCGAGCAAGCTTGACCGGTGATGAAGGAAGAGTTCGAGAACGTATAGAGGTGTACAAAGACGTCGGTGTTACCTATCTCAACATTGATATTCCAGCTGACACAGAAAACCCGATCGAAGTGATCGAAAAGGTAAAGGCCTGGGCTGAATAGTCGCTGATGATTCGTCTACCAGCTAACGATCGGTTTCGGGCCGCCGCTGAGGCTTTGGGTATAGAACCTGACATTGTTCGATTCTCAGAAGACACCCGAACGGCAGTGCAAGCTGCGGCTGCTTTGGATTGCGACTTGGGGCAGATCATAAAATCATTGGTATTCCAATGCGATGGAGAACCTCTGCTCGCGTTAACAGCCGGGGATCAGCAAGTGGACACCCAAACACTTGGGGAGCTGTGCGGTGGCATTATCGAAAAGGCCGGCGCCGAAGTAGTGCGCGACGCAACTGGATTTGCAATCGGTGGAGTCCCTCCCTTTGGCCATATGACTCAATTGCGTTGTTTCGTGGATCGGAACATTGGTCGGCATGAAACAGTTTGGGGTGCGGCAGGCACTCCAGACACCGTTTTCTCGATCTCCAGTGCCCGACTTGTCGGCTTGAGCGGAGGCCAAGTCGCTGACTTTGTGATTTGAACCTCACCCAACTAACACTTTGGCTCCGTATCCCGTTCTAGTGTCTGGTCATGCCCGCGCATCGCACCACCATTGTTCCCCGCTTCGGGGAGTTGGACCCGTACAACCATGTCAACCACGCCGCGTACGTCGCTTACTTCGAAGCAGCTCGCTGCATTGCTCTTGACGACATCGAAATGTCGTTGAGTGATCTCAGCGAACGCGGTTTGCAGATAGTTGTTACCCACCTCGATGTGAGATTTCGCGAACCAGCGACGGCTCGAGACGTTTTGAATGTCGAAACCCGGATCGCTGAACTGAAACGGGTTAGTTCGAGGTGGAAGCAAGTAATTAGTCGAGAAAGCGATGGGAAAGAACTCGTCGAGGCTGAACTTATCCTTGGGGTTTGTGATTTGGGCGGCAAACCGACCAGACCGCCATCTGACTTAAATGTCACTCTTTCGCGTCTGATGAACGATCACGGGTAGATCCACCGAGCGTTTTAGCAAATGATCGAGAAGCGGGGCACCAAGCATTTAACGGATTGGTTGTCACACTACGGGAGTTAGACCACCATCTATGTTGATGGCGGCACCAGTGAGGTACGAAGCGGCGTCGCTTGCGAGGAAGAGCGCCAAGTTCGCGAATTCTCGAGGATCTCCCATGCGACCAATGGGAATCTTGCGACCCATTTCGTTGATGAACTGATCAAAGGTCTGGTCACCGGCCTGGGCTTCCCACCTCGTCACCCACTGATGGCTTACAAGAAGACCTGTGTTGAGCGCGTTTACTAGGACCCCATCAGCCGCGAACTCGGTCGCTAACGCCTTCGTCATCGCCATTCCGGCTGCGCGAGCAACCGATGTCGGACAGCTATTCGCACTTGGTGCCTTAGCCGCCGAGTTCAAAGTATTGATGATTCGCCCCCAGCCTTGCCGTTGCATGTCGGGTATGCACAGGCGACATAATCGAACCGCCGAAAAAAACTTGAGGTTGAAGTCGTTCATCCAGTTTTGGTCGTCTACCTGCAAAAATGGCTGAGCATTTGAGGTACCGGCGTTATTGACAAGTACATCGATTGGGCCGAGGAACTCAACAGCTTGGCCGTGAGCTCGTTCGACATGTGCTGCATCGCTGACGTCGGCAGAAATTCCAATAAATCTCCCCGAGGGACGAATGTCGCTCAAAGCGGCGGCCGTTTCTTGTAGTACCGACTCTTCTCGAGCTACCACCGCGACATCTGCTCCGGCCGCTGCAAACGCTTCAGCCATGGCTCTGCCGAGGCCCCTGCTGCCGCCGGTAATCAGTGCACGGTGGCCTTTAAGGCTTATCTCCATAGCTTGAAACTACATCCGAGAATTCATCCATGTTTGCTATTCCAACGCATCAAGCCTTCTTGAACGCAAGTCGCGACTAAGTCCCCGTTTCTATCGAAAAAGCGACCGCTGCCTAGACCCCGACTCCCGCTGGTGCTTTCGACTCGTTGCTCGTAGAGAAGCCATTCATCCGCTGTTGGTTCTCGGTGAAACCACATTGAGTGGTCGAGGCTTGCACCGTCGAGGCGTTCGTCCTGCCAGCGAAATCCGTGAGGAAGTAACACATGGTCGACGAGTGTCGCATCGGCTAGGTACGCGAGGGCAGCCTCATGGAGTTGACGATCGTGGCCTAACTCTTCGCTGAGACGGATCCACATCAGCTGAGGTTCTGTAATTGGCTTGCCTTCAGGAAGTTTGGGTGGATTGATATATCGAATCTCCATGGGTCGTTTTCTTCCATGCCATGGACCGTTGAGATTCGACGACAAGGATTCCCAAAATTCGTTATACGAAATGAGCTCTGCCTCGGGTCCAGGCACATCAAAATGTGTCGGTGGTGACCAATCCAGCCCTGGTTCGGGCACGTGGAACGAAATTACGGTTCGGAACATTTCGACTTTGTCTTGGTATGCAGTTACTTCTCGGGTGCTAAAACTCCGCCCATCTCGGACACGCTCGACCACTAGTTCCGTCGAGGCATTTACGTCGCCAGGACGCAAAAAATAAGAGTGCGTTGAGTGAACGAACCTGTCGTCATCGACGGTCAATTGAGCAGCTCTGAGTGTGTGCGCGAGGAACTGTCCTCCGAAGGTTCTTTGTCCCTGTTCGGGAGCAGTCGGCGCGACAAAGCTTCCTTCTTCCAGAGATTTGAGTTTCATGAGATCTGCAAATACACGCGACACCTGAATGAACTTATCGAGCCAGAGACGTGCAGGGCGCTCTAGGCTCGCCGGGCCGACTCAAGATTGGACCTAAGAGTGAGCTGGGAAGCCGAGATCGCAGAATTGCGTCGACGAGAAGCATTCGCTGAGGAGCTCGGTGGTGCAGAGAAGGTTGAACGACAACACTTCTTCGGGAAGTTAACAATTCGTGAACGGATAGCCGCAATTGTTGATCCCGCATCTTTTCATGAGATAGGCAAAACAGCAGGCGTCGCGAGCTACGACGAGGAAGGAAAGCTGGTGGCCTTAACACCATCGAATTTTTTGTTCGGCTTAGCTCGGGTGAACGATCGACCCGTGCTGGTCTCTGGCGATGACTTCACGGTTCGAGGTGGGTCTGCTGAGGCGACCCTTCCGCAGAAACGCAACACGGCGGAAGGAATGGCGCTCGAGTTGAAACTGCCTCATGTGCGTCTTGTCGACGGGATGGGAGGCGGGGGATCAGTAAAGACCATCGAAACTGCAGGACGGACCTACATTCCCCAACTCAACGGTTGGGAAACAGTGGTGAACCACTTGGCGGTCGCGCCGTCAGTGTCGCTGGCACTGGGTTCAGTGGCAGGTATTGGTGCAGCCCGCGTCGCAACTTCTCACTATTCAGTGATTGTTCGAGAGACCGCCCAAATGATGATCGCCGGGCCGGCCTTAGTCGAACAGGCGCAATTGGGTAATCACGGCAAAGAAGAACTAGGGCATGCCGATATCCACACCGCAAACGGAGCTATAGACGACGCCGTAGACACTGAGGAGGAGGCCTTTGCTTGTGCTAAGGCCTTTTTGTCTTACCTGCCTTCGAGCATCGACGAGACTGCTCCTCGAACAGCAACCGGCGACCCAACCGACCGCCGGGATGAAGCTCTTCTGTCCGCCGTGCCTCGAGAGCCGCGCCGGGTGTATCAGATGCGAAAAATTGTTGACTCCGTATTTGACGTCGGTTCGTTTTTTGAGATCGGCCGTTCTTGGGGGAAATCAATCATCACAGGATTTGCTCGCTTGGACGGATACCCAGTAGCGGTGTTCGCTGAAGATCCATATCAGTACGGCGGCGCGTGGACCGCTGATGGTTGCCGCAAGCTCATTCGATTGCTCGATACCGCATCCACTTTTCATCTGCCCGTAGTGCACCTTGAAGACTGTCCTGGATTCTTGATAGGAAAAGAATCAGAGGAGAACTCGACGATTCGTTACGGATCCCAAGCACTAGCAGCGTTAGGCCAATTAACGACACCATTCGCGTGTGTTGTGATCCGGAAAGCCTTCGGCGTAGCCGGAGCCGCAAACAACAAACCCGGCTATCGGAGCCTTCGTTACGCCTGGCCATCTGGTGATTGGGGCTCCCTACCAATAGAAGGAGGAATCGAAGTTGCCTACAAACAAGACCTAGCCGATTCAGATGACCCCGACAGCCTGCTCGTGGAAATTAGAGACAGACTTAACCGAGTTAGATCACCACATCGCTCAGCGGAGTTCTTCGAGATCGAAGAAATCATTGATCCTCGCGACACACGACCGCTTTTGTGTGAATGGGTTGAACTGGCGCAGCGCGCCCTCACGCTGGGTCCGTCGTCATTCAGTTACCGTCCGTAACTCTTGGACGCGTCCGCCGCCCCTTTGAGTTAGCGCGAAGGGGACCTGCCATGATTCACTAATGGTGTCTGCTAGTTAGGGAAACAAATGCATCCGACTTACAACCACGAGGCCGAAACGTATCGTCAGAAAATCCAGGGCTTTTTGGGTGAACATTTACCAAATAACTGGAACGGGCTTGGGGGCCTCGACGAACTCTCTCAAGGCCGTTTTGTTGAAGAATGGCGAACTCTCCTGGCAGAGAATCGCCTGCTTGCAGTGTCCTGGCCCGAAGAATATGGAGGAGCGGGCCTCAGCGAAATCGAACGGATCATCCTCGCTGAGGAATTCGCGAAAGCTGGGGTACCCGAAGGCAATGAAAACGATGGCTTTTCTATCACGATGGTCGGAAACGCAATTATCCAATGTGGAAGCGAAGAACAAAAACGTCAGTTTCTCCCTCGGATCATTAGCGGCGAAGACCGATGGTGTCAGGGATATAGCGAACCGAACAGTGGATCAGACTTAGCGAATCTTGGGACTCGAGCTGTTCTTGATGGCGACGAGTGGGTGATTAACGGCCAAAAAGTCTGGACATCAAGTGGCCACACCGCCAACTGGATTTTTGTGCTGTGCCGAACCGCTCCGGAGGCACCAAAACACAAAGGTATTTCCTTTCTTCTCGTTCCCATGCAACAAGAGGGAGTCGAATGCCGACCCATTATCAACATCAGTAACCGACATGACTTCAACGAGGTGTTCTTTAGCGATGCGAAGGCCCCCAAAGAAAACGTGGTCGGCGACGTAAATGACGGCTGGCGAGTAGCAAACGTGCTTCTCGGATTTGAGCGAGGTCACGGCGCGACAACTGACGCTGTTCGTTTTAGAGACGAGTTGGACAGAGTGTCGGCTGTCGCTCAACAACGTGGGCTGACCAGCGACCCTCTGATGCGTCAAGATCTTGCACGGGCACACAGCACGGTGGAAATTATGAAATGGATGGGACAACGACAAGTCACATCTGTTCTCGCTGGCAACACCCCGGGGCCAGAATCGTCGCTCCATAAACTTATTTGGAGTGAATACCACACGTGGTTTACCGAAAAGACAATGCACATACTTGGAGCGGAGGCCATGACACCTAGTGGCCACCCGGCAGCTCACGGAATTCAGACTGACGCCATTGGCGCCGAATTTTCGACGCTGGCTTGGGTGCAGACCATGCTTGGGGCTCGCCCGGGCACTATCTATGCGGGCACATCAGAGGTACAACGCAACATTGTTGGTGATCGAGTCTTGGGGCTCCCTCGCGAGCCGCGAGCTGATAGTGGGCCTTGGAATGAAATCGGAAAAAACTGAACTGGACTACGAAGGGAAAAGTCAACATGGATTTGCGACTTGACGGAAAAACAGCGCTTATAACAGGGGGCTCGGCTGGCATTGGGAAAGGAATTGCGACCACTTTTGCTGCAGCGGGAGCGCAGGTAATGATCACCAGTCGTAAGGCAGAGAAATGCGAAGCCGCTCTGGCCGACATCGGTGGCGACAGCGACTACATAGCATCTCATATCGGCCACCTTGAGGAAGCTGAGCGAGTCATCGACGCGACAATCGAACGATTCGGCGCGGTTGACATCCTCGTGAATAATGCTGCAACAAATCCGTGGGCAGGACCGATGATCGACTGTGACCTCCCGCGGCTAGATAAGACCTACGAAGTAAACCTCCGAGCCCCGATGCAGTGGACCCAAACGGCGTGGCAGAAGTGGATGCAAGAGCACGGCGGATCAGTTCTCAACATAGCGTCCGTGGGAGGTCACACCACGAGCGAAGCGTTAGGTGTTTATTGCATGTTTAAAGACGCCTTAATGCACATGACGCGACAATTAGCGGCGGAGTTAGGCCCCATGGTTCGAGTGAATTGCATTGCGCCAGGTTTGGTTCGCACCGACTTCGCGAAGGTGTTGTGGGACGGACCTCGGGGACAAATGATTTCCGACATGTTGCCGCTCCAACGCCTTGGAGAGCCCGAAGACATAGGCGAAGCCGCTCTTTACCTGTCCGCGGGTGCATCTTGGGTGACAGGCAATATTCTCAACATTGATGGTGGAGAACTCATTCGTATAGCGGGCGAGTTGCCTCTTGAGGATGGGTGAGAGCAAGCAAATGGCGGATCGCTCCGCTTCTGACGTGGACTTTTCTTGTTTGGATTTCTCGCGTCCGCAATGTACTGACAAATCAAGATCTTGAAGTCGCTGGCGTTGCATGGAGACTGGGGGCCGCGGGAATCTTTCTAGGGCTCGCTGCCGCGGTCCTGGGTCAGTTGATTTCAGGCCACCAAGGAACTCAGCAGCTCAAATGGTTGGCAACTTGGTCCATTGGCTTTTGGCTAGTCCGCGGAACTGGCATTTTGATCGACAGTAACTGGTCTTTTGAATTCAAAGCGGTGCACACTGCGTTGATGGTTGTCACATTCGCGGTAGTCGCGTTAGCGATTTCAGGTTCGAATTCAGGTGAGCGAAGCCGCTTGAAAAAACCATGACCACACTGTCGCTGGGTCTTCAACCATGGCGTTGTGTCCCAATCCCGAAAATACATGAGGAGGATCGGTAGGCATATTTTGATGATCTGCTGGCGAAACCAGTGGGTCATGTTCCCCTAGTGACATAAACGTCGGCGCCAACAAACCCTCAAACATCTTGGTAAAAGATGGTGCACCTGTGCCGACCAGAACGCTCCGCGGATCTTGGCTCGCCCTCCAACCATCGGAAGTGTGAATCACACCCCGTTCCGTGAGGGGATTATCAGAAGCCACTACCCCAAAGAGCCCCGATAGTTTCAGGAACCAATCGGCAGCTTCTTCCCGATCTTTGAAGAACCTCGGTGGCTTTGCTGCAATGTCAGGCAGTTTCTCCAACTCTTCGTCAGACCAAACGATCTTTACCCCAATAGTCCCTACCGCTCGGGGTGGATGGCCGAACAAACCAGTCGCGAGAGCTGCTCCCACCCCGCCGCCCATCGAATGTCCGAGCACCACATAGGTTTCGTCAACTTCCAACAGTTCCGCTACGTCTGAGGCCATCCCGCCGAACGAGTAGCTGTCGGCCCAGCTGGCGGATCCGTGACCGCGCAAATCAGGCGCAAGAACTCTTCCTGCCCATCTCGCTGTCGCTATGAGTGGATCCCACACTTGTGCCGTGGCGCCGAGGCCATGGAGCAACAGAAGGGTGGGTGTAGATCCGGTCATCAATCAATCGTAATAGTGGCCGACTTGCGAAGTTGTCGCTTTGGGGTCTTCAGCGTATTGATTATTCGACCAGCTTGTCGCTCCGAACGTCGTAGACGGAAACTGAATAACCAGCCTTGACGAGACGATCACACATCGCGCCATCCATGTTTCCCAGACCTACGAAACCGATAAATTCGCTGTGCTGGCTCATGTCTGCTCTCCACCAGAGACTGCTAATAACATGTGGCCCCCTCGTTCCTTACGTTCGATGAGGCGAAACTACACACACAATGGCACCATGTAACGATGCCTGGTAACCGATCGATCTTCCGAGGATGGAAGGTCGTGAGTTCAGGCATCGTCATTCAGTTCATCCAGAGCGCCCTGATCATGCAAGCGATGGGAAGCTACCTGGTAGTACTCGAGCGACAATTCGGATGGAGTAAATCTGTCCTCTCTGCCGCTTTCTCGGTAAACCGTTTCGAATCGGCGCTGCTGGGGCCGATGCAAGGGTGGATGCTTGACCGATTTGGCCCTAAACGCATCGCTCGAATTGGCTCGGTATTCCTGGTCCTGGGGTTCCTATGGTTCGGTCGAATCCAGAATCTTTGGGAGTTCTTCGCGTCTTTTCTGCTCATCGCAATTGGTGCGGGTTTAAGTGGTTTCCTGACCGTCACCGTGGCAATCGTTCGGTGGTTCGAACGACGACGAGCCCGTGCACTGGCAACGGGAAGCTTAGGTTTCGCAGCCGGTGGATTAGCTGTTCCCATCGTGGTTTGGTCAATGAACGCCAACGGCTGGCGCGCCACAGCATCTGTGTCTGGTGTTCTAGCGGGCATAGGGGTGTACTTCTTCGCCCGTTACCTTGACGGATATCCGGCCGACTACGGAGAATCTGTCGACGGACTCTCCCCTGACGAGTTAGTTGAGGCGCACACAGCTGAAGGTCTTACCTCAGTTCACTTCACAGCCAAAGAAGCTATTCGTACTCGAGCTTTTTGGATGATTTCGCTCGGCCACATGAGTGCTCTCTTCGTGGTGGGGGCGGTTATGGCTCACTTGGCGCTCTTTCTCACTTCGGAACGGGGCTATTCGCTGCAACAAGCCAGCTTCGTAGGAGCTGCTCTACCAGTGATGCAAATCATCGGTATGACAATCGGAGGTGCGCTTGGTGATCGCATCAACAAGCGTCTCATCGCATCCCTTGCAATGCTGGGCCACGCAGGTGGAATTCTTGTGCTTGCATTCGCACACCGAGCCTGGATGATTGGCCTCTTCGTGGTCCTGCATGGAGTGGCATGGGGCGCGAGAGGACCACTCATGCAGGCTCTTCGTGCCGACTACTTCGGATCGTCATCTTTCGGGTTCATCATGGGACTGAGCTCATTGATCGTGATGTTAGGGACTGTCTTGGGGCCGATTATCGCCGGCGTCCTCGCCGACGTCACCGGAACCTACCGAGCCGGGTTTTTGGTTTTGGCCACCCTTGCCGCCCTCGGCATGGTTTTCTTTGTGCTGGCCACCCCGCCCGCGCCTCCTAACCGGATCGCGTCGCCACGCGTCAACTAATACCGATTCTGCTTCCGCGGCTAAGAGCATCGAGGAAGCTGAGAGGTATAACCAAATCAGTAGAACAGCGACCGCTCCAAGAGATCCGAACGTGGCCTGGAGTTGGTCCGCCGAACTTGCAGCAACGCTCATACCAAACGTGCCGCTGATCCAAATCGCACCACCAATCCCGACCGCGACGA
>LWDU01041648.1_pt2 | contig 196349 bp, 190 predicted proteins | sample 727161 | NCBI WGS metagenome assembly LWDU01 (sample SAMN04566230, study PRJNA314399) | hydrothermal vent metagenome | isolation source: deep sea hydrothermal plume seawater | place: Mexico: Gulf of California, Guaymas Basin | collected 2004-07-11 | reverse complement strand
CGCCTTACTCCATCGATGATTCTGGAACTGACCCAGACGTGGTCAACGGCGCAAGCACTGCAACGATCATTTCGTATGCAGATGAGAACCAACGTATGTCCGATATTGCATGGTCACAGACCTTCATCGGCACGAACAACGGTGATTCTTTGCTCGAAGATGGTGAAAAAGCTGAAATTACAGTTTGGCTAATTGACCGTGCGACACAGACTGCTGTCGGTTCAGACGATTCAATTGACTACACAGATGGCAACTCCGGTAACGGTGGTAGCGCTTCGGGTTTGACTACTGCATACAACCTCGTAGTAAAAAGCACCAGATTCGTACTGGAATTGACGCCACAGCTCGGTGCGCCGCTGACAGTTCAGCGTGCGATTACGCCTGGCCTTCGGAATGTAATGAACCTGAACTAAAAACATTCAGGAACGTTATAGAAGCCCTTATGTAGTGCATCTAGGAGTGTCCCGGCCGGATCTCTCCCAGGCACAGGCCATCTTCAGGCCAGACGTACAGCGCATCAGGCTTCCCCCCCTCAGTAGGTACTGAGCGGGTGGTCCGAAGATTCAAGTGCCCTTCTCCTCCCGGCGGAGAAGGGCACTTGCTGTTTAAGTTTTAAGTAGATGTAGGACGGTCGTAGGTTTACGAGACGGTGTGAATAATCACTCTCCTCTCACGGATTTCGGAACATATGGTGGTAGCTTGACGTGAAGAGTGCTAATTTGTTCATGGAGGGGATTGATTATGCAACCAAGTCTGAACAGAACGCCAACATTGATCGGCCTCACTGTAGCGGCCCTTGCTTCCGTCGCTGTCCTTCTCTATATCTCGATAGAACGAGATTTCTTACCCGGCATTGTCGAACTCAGCGTCGCCCTTGGGGTCGTTCTGATATTCGGAATGGTGAGTCTCGTACCTCAACAATCTCAGCTGGCGATGCAGAGACGAATGAGGAGAATCGGCGTCAGTAGAATCCGATTTGTGGCGGTTGGAGTAGCAATTCTTGTGCTTACAGCCGTTCTGGCTTTTTACTTTGAGAGCTTCCCATGGCTGGCGCCGCTTTTGCTGATTGTGGTCATGATGTTGTTTGCTACCCGAGAGGCAGATGACGAGAAATAGACGAGTGATCGGGTAAGACGGATATGCCATCTTGTATAGCTTGAATTTCTAGCTCAGGTCGACGAGTGTTGCGCCGTTTCCGCCCTGATCTCGTGGGGCTGCGCTGAAAGATGCCACGAGAGGGTGTTTTGCGAGGATGATTCGAATCGCTTCTCGAAGTGCGCCTGTGCCATCGCCATGAATGATTCGCACGCTGGTTAGCCCCTGAATCGATGAGTCGTCGACAAACTGCCTCACTAGTTCTTCAGATTCGTGAACACGGGCACCCCGGACGTCTAGTTCTCCCGATGTGCTTGCCGATTCGCCTGCGGTGATCGTGTTGATCGTTACGTTCGGAATATCGTTGGGATTTTTCGCCTGTTCGGTTGGTTCTGCTGCTTTTACAAGCCGAAGTTGTCGTTCGTTGAGTTCGATTCGTGCATTGCCCATCATCAGCTCGATAGTGCCGTCGGAACCAGTGCTGATGACCGAAGCCTCGACGTTCAGCCCCTTGATTTCGACCTGATCACCCGATTGAAGTGGGCGGTTTTCATCGGATTCTTCCGATTTTTCAACGTCTGGCGGAGGGGCTACGGGTAGCCATGTTGGATCGGAGAATCGGTTTTTCATTCGCCCGATAGCGCGCTGGGCAGTTTTGAGATCCTTATCGTTTTTTGCTTTGCTGACAATTTTGCGAAGTGTTCGGCGAATCTCCTCGGTCTCACGTTGGAGTTCCTGGCGAGACTTCTCGATCATGTCTTCCTGAGCGCGTGTGACATTGGTGAGCTTGAACTGGAGATCCTTGCGGGCTGCTTCGGTTTCTGATTTTGCCTGTTCAGCCTCAATTCGAATTCGAGTAGCTTCTTCCCGTTCCCGCTGGAGTTGTTGAAGGATGGTTTCGGCCTCGGCTCGGCTCGGGTCCATCATCGACTGGGCTTCGTCGAGAACGTGGCTCGGCATGCCAAGATGGCGAGCCACATGGATTGCGTAGCTTCGGCCAGGAATGCCCATTAGCACCTGGTAGGTAGGCATCATGGTGTCGGGATTTAGCTCGACCGAGGCGTTTGCTAGGTCTTCCGATTCCGCTGCGTATTCGGCTACTGCACGGTAGTGAGATGTGATGGCGATGGGCATGTCGTGGGCGGTTGCGTGTGAGAGTACTGCCCTTGCGAGTGCCGAGCCTTCTTCGGGATCGGTTCCGGTTCCGAGTTCGTCTAAGAGAATGAGGGAATTTTCTGTCGCCTCGAGCAGAATCTCTACCACTCGGCCCATATGCGATGAGAAGGTCGATACGGACCGTTCGATCGACTGGGAGTCTCCGATGTCGGCGTATACAGCGTCGAAAATTGCGATTTCGCCATCACCGACCGGCACCTGCAATCCCGATTGGTGCATGAGTGCGAACAGACCGATTGTTTTAATAGCGACGGTTTTGCCGCCGGTGTTTGGTCCGGTGATGACCAGTCCTCGAAATCCGGGCCCGATGTTGATTGTGATCGGAACAGCGTCACTGCCCAGAAGTGGGTGGCGGGCGTTTACGAGATTTACGACGTTGTCGGAGCCGGGGGGCATGGTTTCGAGTCGGCGGGCTTTCATCGAAGCGGTGAGTCGGGCACGGGCGGTGATGTAGTCGAGTGCTGCTGCGGCTTCGACGGCTATGATGGCTTCTTCTTCTTGATCGCCGATTAGTCGAGAGAGTTTGCGCAGAATGCGTTGTTCTTCTCGATGTGCTTCGGCCGCAGTTTCTCGCCAATCGTTGCAAAGATCGACTGCTTTGAGCGGCTCAACAAATAGCGTCGCCCCGCTGCCAGAAACATCATGAACGATGCCTGGAACCGATTCTCTGGCGTCGGCTCGAACTTCGAGTACTAGTCGTTCGCCACGAGTTGCGATTGCGCCCGATTGAAGCGATTCTCTGATTTTATTGTTGGCAGCGATTCGTTCCATTGCCCGCATTACTCGTTGGAACGTTTTACTCACGTTTGCACGGAGTCTTGCGAGTTTTGGCGTGGCGGAATTGAGGACTTCGCCCTTGTCGGAGATCATCTTGAAGATTTCGTCGCTCAGGTCGCGCAGATCGGGAATGTCACTGGCGATGTCTTCGAGAAGGGGTGCTCGTCCTTTCATCGAAACTACGACGTTGCGGGCGTTCCAGATCGAATCGAGTAATAGGACGACAGATACGATTTCCTCGCCGGTGAGGATTCCGTCGATGGCGGCTCGGCGTAGGAGATCTCGAGGATCACGGGCGCCTACGAGTCCGATGTCGCCGACGGTGCCGAGCATGAGTGCGGCTTGAGCAGTTTCGTCCTGCAGCCGTTCGACGTCTTCCATGTCTTTTTGTGGCTGAGCGTCGAGTGCCATTTCGCGTGACATGAAGAAACGAGTGTGGTTGGCAAGAAGTTCGCGAATGTTGGCGAATTCCAGCAACTCCCAAGCCTGTTTTTGGAGTGCAGAAATTCTGGGCGACTGAGCGAGGTATTGCGAATCGTCGTTCTGGTCGGCTTCATGCGATATGCCGGTCTGATGTGCCGTTGGCACTTTTTCTTTGCTGCTCATTGCGAGTTACTAATCGCCGTAGTTGATAGGCGGGTGCTGACGATTGTAAGTTGAATTGCTTGGTTATACTCGTGTTCGAGTATCAAGATTGCTCTTTTGAGGAGTTGAGTAGCCAAAATTGACCACTTCAGACGTTAAACCACTCCAGCCACCAAAAGGCCCCCCCGGCGCTGAGAGTCATATTTTCAACAGCATGGTTGCTTTGTTGAAGAGAGCTGGGCTTGAGTGGCGTGGCAACTTTCGCTCCGTGGGCGACAGGATTATCCATTTTTTGGACTATGGCGAAGGTCGGCCAGTGCTTTTGCTTCACGGCGGTGGTGCGGGATCGGCTGTCTGGTTCAGACAGATCGAGATGCTTTCTAAGACACGGCGTGTAATTGCACCAGATCACCCGGTGTTCGGGCTATCAAGCCAGACTCCCTACAAATCGCCGCTGACAGATTCATTGGTGACGTATTTGATCGATTTAATGGACGATATTGGACTTGATAAGGTCGATATCGTGGCGCTTTCGATGGGTGCTCAGGCCGCGCTGGCGCTGGCTATCGAGAGGCCAGAGCGTGTTGTCAAGATGGTTGTGATCGATTCGGCCGGGTTGGGTCGAGCGTTTCCGCTGATCTTCAGGCTGGCGACAGTTCCGTTGCTTGGTCGACTGGTCGTGCGGCCAAATCGTTGGGGGCAGGACAACTACTTCAAGACGATGGAGGTGGTGGATTCGGAGTTCGACGATGCGCCGGCGTACAGGCAGTACGCATATGACGTGACTTTGTCCGATGGGCATGCGCAGGCGATGCGGGCGAGTTTGCGCGTGATTACCGGGCTTGGCGGGCAGAAACAGTTTTTTAGTGATGCTGAGCTGCGTTCTATATCAGTTCCAACTCTTGCGATTTGGGGAGAGCACGATCAGGTGTTTCCGGTAGAGCACGGGTATCGACTTGCGCGGTTAGTGCCGGGTGCGAGATTGCATGTGATCGAAAACGCCGCGCATGTGCCGTTGCTCGACAATCCAGATCAGGTGAACGAACTGATAGCTGGTTTTTTGGCTGAAGCTTAGGTTCCGAGTTTATCGCCGACTTTGAGACCGGCCGATTCAGCCCATTCACCAGCGCTGATTTTCTTGCCACCTGCCGCTCGAACTCTGCCAATTGCCACGGATCCGGAAGATGTGGTGACGACTATTTTGTCCGAGCCTATTTCGACAACTGCACCGGCGGGGTGACCTTCCAAACCATACGAAGAGTGCGATGCGTCGTAGAGGGAGAGCTTGGTGCCGTTGAAGGTTGTGTTGGCACCGGGTTGAGGGTCGGCGCCGCGGATCATGTTGAAAACGGTGGCTAGATCGGCGTTCCAGTCGACTACGACGTCGCTGGCTTTGCACCAGCTTTCGTAGGTTGCTTTCGATTCGTCTTGAACGATTTTCGGGGCAGTTCCGTTTCGCACGAGGTCGACGGATTCGATCATTGCCTCGACGCCAAGCGGGTAGAGCTTGTTGAAGTAGACGCTACCGAGGGTGGCTTCTGGCGCGATCGTCACGTTTTTCTGCATTAGGACGGGTCCCGTGTCGAGTCCCTCGTCGGGCCAGAAAATGGTGAGTCCGGTTTCGGTTTCGCCGTTGATGATTGGCCAGTTGATTGAGCTGGGGCCACGGTGCAGCGGGAGCAGTGATGGGTGGTACTGGATGGTTCCCATAGATGGGAAGTTGATCATCGACATGGGGACGATGTCGGTAACGAACGCCATAGCGCAGAGATCGGGATTGAGCGATTCGAACTGGTCGACTGCCTCCTGATCTCTGAGTCGACTGAACTCGAAAACGGGGACGTTGAGTTCGTTTGCTGCATCGGAAATCGGATCGGTAGATCGGCCTTCCTTCGTAGGCGGTGCGAAGACTCCTACGATTTCGTCTTCACCTTTTTCGGTGAGGGCTTCAAGGACTGATTTGCCGAATGCGGACTGACCGATGATGGCGATTTTCAAAAGTACTACTTTCTTTCGTTTTGCTCCGGGCGTCCGAGGCGGACTTGGTCGCGAGCGGCAATCTACCCATTGGGTTAGTGCGTGCATTCGCACTTGTAACCCGTCTGTGACACGGCTTTTACCCCCTTCCCGTATGAAGGGGGATCAGACAAGTGCGGAGCTTGCCGGTAGTTCTAACACGATTATGAGGCTGGTGTCGGTTAGCATTGATGGTGGTTCGAAGTTTTCGGTTAAGGTACGAGTTATTACATCAGGAGAATTCGAAGTTGACGATGCCGGGCGATACGCCGCACGAGATGAGCAAGGCAAATATAGATTTTCCGCCGAAAACTGCTGCTGAGTTTTTTGCTCGTGGTTTGAAAAACGCTCAACTTGGTATTCCGGATAAAGCGGCTTCGGACTTCGAAGAGGCGGCGTGGCTTGATCCTGAGAATCACGAGATTCAGTTCAATCTGGGCGTTGCGTACCTTTCGATGGCCGATTTCGAGCAGGCGATCAACAATTTCACCAAAGCTATCGAACTAAAGCCCGGTGTTGCCGATATGTACGGCAATCGTGCTGTGGCGCACGCGGCGATTGGTGAGGATGAGGAGTCGCAGGCCGATGAAGCCGAGGCGGTTAAGCTCGGTGCTCCGCCCGACGGTTTGGGTGCGGTGATCGACTACGTAAAAGACCAACGCCGCTAGGTGCCAGTGACACTTTTTCTGAATGTCTGGCGTGTTGGCTGAGTCGAAGAGTCACGATGTGGTGGTTGCTATCTCCCTCACCCCAACCCTCTCCCCAAGGAGAGGGGGTATTGACTCGCTACAGGAAGAGAAGCTGTCAGGTCGAAGGGTTTCGCCAGTCGGGGTAGGCTTCGTCTAGTTGGAGACTGCGCATGTATCGCCTGATCGCGTCGAATGCCGATACGAGATTCACGGGCTGAGTTGAGGGCGTGATGCGTGTAGCTGAACTCAGATGCTCGGCGAGAAACAACGCTTCAGCTTTCGAAAGCGGCGCGTACTCGGTGTGTCGTTCAAGTAGCGGGTACTCGATTCCTGCAGCCGTAAGTCGTGCGAAAGCCCGAGCGGCGGTTAAATCCCTTCGGTCGTGAGCTGGTGCTCCATCGGGTCTGGTCCGTGGTCGCCTGATCAGCCCTGCTGCGATCAGATTGTCGTAGAGATCGTCATCAAGTCCGCTCTGGGTAAGAAAATCTGAAATGGATATCGGTCCGGCAGGTGCTGATTGAGAAGTTGCCGTGATCGACGAGTCGGACGGCATGGCTGCTGCCAGCGGCGATGTGGGATCGGCGTTCACTACTTGCCTGATGCCCTTGAGATTGAGGCCCGCCGCCTGAAGTTCCTTGATCTTGTTGATCAGTGCTTCGAAATGAACCGGATATAGCGCCCTTGTCTGGCTTGTTTTGCGGGGCGGGGGCAGAACACCGATGCGCACGTAGTAGTTGATGGTGGCGGTGGTTACGCCGGTGCGCCTTGAAAGTTCGCCAACTGAGAAGGTGGAGCCGTCGTTCCTGGCGTTACCCGAATTGTCAGGGTTGGGCGTACTGGTCATAGGAACTGGTGGTATCTATGGAATCCGTTGCGGACGGAAGGGCGTAGCAGTAATAAGGGAGTGAGTCTTCAATCTGGAACCGTGCACCAGAGCGAGGACTCGCTTTCTTTAGTTATGAAGCAGATGGTATCGAACGGACACGAAGCATAACTGAATGGAAGCAGTCTGTGGACGTTTATCTCGTTTGTCCGTGACAATTACCAGTTGTGGTTGAAGCGGACATTCTCCCTCACCCCAACCCTCTCCCCAGTGGAGAGGGAGTCCGCACAAACATCTGGCACCTATTCCCAGCGGAACATCTTGGTCGCAATGACGAAAGCGATTACGATCCAGATGCCAAGCCCCAGTAATTCGGTGCCGAGAGTGGCTATCGAAGCGCCTTCAACAGTTATCGCCCTCATTCCGTCGGCCAAATACGTTAGCGGTAGGAACTGCGACCATCTGGTTAGCCAGTCGGGCATGACGGATAGTGGGAAGAATACGCCGGAGAGAAACATCATTGGCATGGTGATGATGTTCGCTATCGGCGCAGCTGTTTCCTCGTTTTTCGCCCAGCCAGAAACAGCGAGTCCCAGGGCGATGAATAGTGCACCACCGAGTAGAGCCAGAATAGTTAGATCGAACCAGGCCCCCAGTCGGCCATTGCCTACGCTTACGCCTAAAACGATCGCCCCAACGATAACCAGTACATAGGTTTGCAGTACTACGATAATTGCTTTGGTAGTTAGCTGTCCGGCGAGGAAGTGTGATGCACCGATTGGGGTTGCCTTGAGGCGACGCAGAACGCCCTGAGATTTAAACCTGACGAGGGTGAAGACAACTGTGAATAATCCGGTTTGCATGATTGCCATGGCGGCGATGCCCGGTATCAGCCACGCTTTGAATCCCTGCCCCTGACCTTCGATTACGGATTCCGAGATCCCAATTGCGTTTTCGACTCGGTATTCAGTTGGAACCTGCGCGGCTTCCTTGAACACGGCGTCGGTGACCTGTCCGAGGATCGTTGATACGACGGCTCGTTCCTGCTGGAATCTTTCGTCGTACGTGACCTTGATTTCGGCGAACTCGCCGGGGATGCCGTAGTTGGCAGGGATTTCGATGACCGCTCGGCTGGATCCGAACTCCAACTCGTAGTGAACGGCTTCGAGTTCATCGACTGAGACGCTCAGCAATTTTTGTTCGCCATTGCCTTTTAGCGCCTGAATCAGTGCGGCTGAAGCCTGGTTGTTTGCAGCGTCGTAGACACCGACATTCGGCGAGTTGAATTTATCGAAATTCATGATGCCGAAGATGATCATTATCAGCAGTGGGAAGAACAATGCCCAGAACAAGGCCTGCTTGTTCCGGAAGTACATTTTGAGTGATGCAACGGTGAGTGCTAGATAAATGCTCATGGTTATGAGTCTCGAAGATCGTGGCCGGTAAGGTTCAAGAACACATCGTCGAGCGTCGCTCCACGAATTCGTTTTTCGGGTTTAAAACCTGTTTCAAGTAGCTGGTCGATCAGAGCATCGGGAGTGTCGAGAACGATGATCTCGCCGTTTTCTACAACGGCGATCCTGTCGCAGAGTTCTTCGGCTTCTTCCATGTAGTGGGTTGTCAGCATGATGGTTGAGCCGTTTGCCTGGATTTTTCTGATAAGTGCCCAGACCTGCCGTCGTGCCTGTGGGTCGAGGCCGGTTGTCGGTTCGTCGAGAAACAGGACTACGGGGTCATTCACGAGAGCGACTGCGATGGAGAGGCGTTGTTTTTGCCCTCCAGAAAGTTCGGCGTACTTGCTGTTTTTTCGCTTGTCGAGTCCGACGCGAGAAAGTATTTCTACGGGATCGACTTTTGCCAGATAGAGCTTAGCGTAGAGATCGACGATCTCGGAGAGCTTCAGGTTGTCAAAGAAGGCGTTTTGTTGAAGCTGAACGCCGATCATTGCCTTGATGGCTCTGGGATCGTCTTTGACGTTGATACCGTTGATGATCGCTTCGCCCGAGTCGGCGTCACGCATGCCTTCGAGAATCTCGACGGTAGTTGTTTTTCCTGCTCCGTTTGGTCCCAGCATTCCGAACACTTCGCCGGCACGAACCTCGAATGAAATGCCGTTCACAGCGGTGATTTCGTCGTACTTTTTATGGAGGTCTTTCGCGACGATTACGGGATCGATTACGGTTGTCATTTGCTTAGACATGCCTCTCGTGACGAAGGGAAGTGTTGCAGGAATCGGCGTCGATGTGCAGAGTTCGACGGTGTAACCGGGTTAGAATCTGCGTTCGATCTCATTTTTGTTGGGTCAGACCTGGGCGGGACGTACAAGAGTTTATTTGATGTTGATCGATATGAGGATTCCAATTGAGTATTGATTATGTGAACTTCGGTACGGGTGGTGTTAGAGTGTCGCGAATGGCTCTGGGACTCGGGTTCCGGGGTCAGTTTGATCGGGATGAGGCTGAGCGGGTAATTCTGACCGCCCTAGATACGGGGATAAACCTGATCGACTGCGCCAACGTTTATGGCTTCATGGACGATCGGCGAAACATCGGCAGCTCGGAGCAAGTTCTGGGCAAGGCGCTGAAGGGTCGGCGCGACGACGTGGTGATCACTTCGAAGGTGTTCAGCCCTATTGGCAACGGACCGAACGATGAGGGCGCTTCTCGATATCACATTATGAGAGAGGTTGAGCGTTCACTGGCCCGGCTAGATACCGATCACATCGATGTTTATATATTCCATGGCGTATCGGATATGTCGCTGTTCGAAGAGCAGTTCCGCACGATGGAGACGCTGATTCAGCACGGCAAGACTCGCTATGTTGGAGTGAGTAATTTCCAGGCGTGGCAGGTTATACAGGCACTTCGGGTGCAGAAGCAAATCAACGCACAACCATTGATCGCAGTGCAGAATCCTTACTCGTTGATGAACCGCACACAGGAAGATGAACTGTTCCCGATGGTTCGCGAAACGGGCGTCGGGGTCATGGCATACAGCCCGCTGGGCGTTGGGTTGTTGAGCGGTACTTACCGGCCAGATGAAGTTCCTGACGACAGCACGTTGTGGGGATCGAAACGCAAGGGTCAGATTGCTAATTACATGCGTGGACGCGCCGCGAGGGTAATTGCCGCGGTCGACGAAGTTGCTGCTGATTTAGGTGTGACGATGCCGCAGGTTGCGATGGCGTGGGTGATGTCGCATCGTGAGATAACGATTGCAATATCTGGGGCAGATACCGTCGATCAGATAGCTGATGTGGCGGGTGCGCTTGAGTTGGTTTTACCGGCTGAGGCGATTGCGAAGTTGGATGCTGTTTCGTATGGCATGCGGGCGGTTCTTGATGGGGCGCCTGACGATATTGAGGATGAGTTCGAGGGGTAGTGGGTGCGTCGCAGCGAGCGGCATCGAACAATAAAGAAGGGGGCGTTTGCGTTCCCCCTCAACCTAACCTTCTCCCTGAGGGAGAAGGGATAAATACAGAAAGATTGCTCAATTGAAAGTACTGCTTGCTGGTGGGTCAGGGATGGTCGGCTCTTTGATCACTCAGTATTTGCAGAAAGAGCACGACATTCGTGTTCTCGATCTTGCTGAGCCGAAGCACGACAACGTTGAGTTTGTTCGAGGGTCGGTGACAGATTCTGAGGCGATTGCAAAAGCCGTCGATGGCGTTGATGCGTTTATCTGGTTGGTGATGTTGAGTCCGCAGGGTGGATCGGTTACCGATCAGGATGTGAAGGTCATTCGCGAGAACTACGAGGTGAACTGTCTTGGGCTTCACACGTTCCTGTGGTTGGCGCAGGGTGCCGGGCTTTCGAAAGGCGTCTACACGAGTTCGATGAGCGTTCATCACCGTGGCAGGGACTACTACAAGAATGAGGATCAGCTTCCGCTCGACACTCCGAGTGCTTACGGGCTGAGCAAGGGTTTTGGCGAGGGGATTTGTTCTTATTTCGCTTCGTGGTTCGATATGAACATCACGGCTTTACGTATTACGGGTCCTCGTGGGCGTGAGGCTTATATCAAGGAGCGGGCGCGACCTGTGACGGATCGGCCAGATGGTTCGAGTCCGTTGTTCGTGACTGATGAGGCCGATTTGGCGAGGGCGTATCTGGCTGCTCTTGAGAACGTGCAGATCGGTCACGGTCGGTTCGATGCTGTGTTTATTGCTGGCGATGAGAACGAGAAGGAGCACAACCTGACGAAAGCTAAGACTTTGCTTGGTTGGGTTCCGTTGTCGCATTTGGAGATCGAGAATTAATGCGAATCGCAGTTATCGGGAGCGGAAGTGTTGGGACCGGGTTGGCGCGGTCGTGGTCGGCTTTGGGGCATTCGGTTGTGATTGGTTCACGGTCGCCTGAGTCGGATCGGGTTGTCGAGCTGGTTGCTGAGATTGGCAACGGGGTTACGGCTGCTGGGTTGGCGGATTCGGTTGATGGCGCAGATGTGATTGTTTTGGCTGTTCCGTGGAGTGCTGCTGAGGTTTCTACTGCTGCACTTGGCGATTTGAGCGGTCGGGTGATCATCGACGCGATGAACCCGTTTGTTAAGGGATTTAATCTTGGGATTGGGCACACCGATTCTGGGGGCGAGCGGGTTGCTGAATGGGCAGATGGTGCTCATGTGGTGAAGGCGCTGAACATCGTTGATGCACGGCTTTTGGATGGCCGGCAGCTTGATGGTCGTGAGATTTCGATTCCGATCTGCGGTGATGATGCCGATGCGAAGTCGGTTGTTGCAGGACTGATCGGCGAGCTTGGCTTCGACGTGATCGACGCTGGCAAGCTGGAGATTTCTCGCCTACTGGAGCCGCTTTGCCTGCTGATGATCAAGCTTTCGATGAAGAAGAGTTTGGGTGCGGAGATCGGATTCCGGGTGCTGCGGGATTGATGTTGTTGTGTGCGTCCCGGCCACCCCGCCCCGGGGCACAGATCCTGAATCAAGTTCAGGATAGCGTGTACGTAATAGACCGGCATGCTGCTTGTCGGTCGGGATTACTGTTTCTACTCTTACCGAATTACCAGTGACGACAGTGTGTTTGGCCACCAACCTAAGTAGAAGCTGCCGTTCTTCGAATGTAAGTGCATCCAGTCCAGTTGATACTTCACCACAGAACCGTTCCAGATGCTCCAGAGCGGACTTACGGGATTCTTGTTGCTTGGATCCCTGTTTCGATTATTCTTGCTGCTGCTCAAGGGTTTTCCTGCGGGCGCTTAACTGATTCATCTCAAGCTTGTATCGATCGAGTTCAATAGCTTCGTTTCGGTAAGCATCGGTCATACGATTCTCTTGAACTACAACTCTTTTCAGAGCCAGGGTGATCTGTTTCTTGTTGAGATCGAATTCGTTTGTCACTTGAGAGTCGGCAAGTTGTTTTCGGTACTGGTCTGCCAGTAGTTCAGGATTATTGTGCGAATCGGATACGGCATTCCACACTGCGTGTTCGACCTGTTCGGCAGGTATGTACGAACCGTTGCAGACACGAGAACCGGCTATCTTGTCGACGTTGTTGCAACGATAAAAGCGATTTCCATACCTCGCCTTTCCAGCCAGCCTCGACCCACACTCGGGGCAGAAGATCAGGCCACGAAGCAGGTAGTCGCGCTTCACGTTCCGTTTTGAAATTGCCTTGTTTTCTTGAAGCTTTGACTGGGCCCTGTTCCAGATGTCATCTGAAACAATTATTGGAACAGGAATCCTTATCCATTCAGATTCAGGCCTTTGCCTTGTCCTGGTTTTTCGCCCATTTTCGCCCTTAACGCGTTCGGTCTGCTGGTATAGAAGGTCTGAGGGTCTCCATCGCCATCATCATCGGCTAGAGCCACCGTGACTTCAAAGAAACCGTTTGAATCATAGACGTGAGACTCTGAAACAGTTCCGTAAGTACCCGTGCCTGAACTTGGAGTCACAGTCACGAATTCTGGAGATGTTCCATCGCCCCAGTCGAGGAGGGCAGTGTGAGTATCGACTGAACTGGCATCTACGAACGAGACTGGTCCGATCGTCATAGTGTCGAAGATGATCAGTCCTTGAGTCACAAAAAATCCAACATATTCCGGTGCGACGTTGTTCACGTTCAGTTGAAACGTTACTTCCGTGTTAAAGCCATCGCTGTCGGTCGCAGAAATCGTTACCACCTGCGAGTCGTCTGGCCCGTCGATAACGTCGAACGTCCAGCTCCAAACACCGCCAGATTGAGTTAACAATCCAGCGGACGCAGTTACGATCACCAAGTCAGCACCCGTGACCTGACCCCCTCAAACACATCCAGTTGAAAAATCAGATACTGGGCGTATTGAAGGAAGGCAGAAATGCCAAGAAAAGATCGAAGCCCGGAGCAGGTCTTGAACTAGCTCCGGCAAGTCGAGATCGCCGTTGCAGGTGGCAAAGGTGTTGGTCAGGCAGTACGTGAGATCGGCGTCACCGACCACATCTATTACAGGTGGCGACGCGAGTACGGCGGACTCAACCTCGACCAGGCAAAACGACTAAAGAAGCTTGAGCAGGAAAACGCACGGCTGAAGCGAACAGTTGCCGACTTGGCGTTGGACAAGCAGATCCCGAAAGAAGCGGCCGAGGGAAACTTCTGAGCCCTTCTCGTCGCCGCAAGTGCGTAGAGTGCGTACAGCAAGTGCTACCTTCGGTATCCGAGCGCAGGGCCTGCAGGGTGATTGAGCAGCCGAGGCCGACACAGCGCAGAACTCCGAAGATCCTGGACGATGAAGAGTCGCTTACCCGAGACATCGTCAAGCTTGCAATACGGTTCGGCAGATATGGGTACCGCCGGATCACTGCACTGCTCAGGGACCAGGAATGGCAGGTGAACCACAAGCGGGTCGAGCGCATCTGGCGACGAGAAGGGCTGAAGGTACCGAAGAAGCAACCGAAGAGAGGACGGCTCTGGCTGAATGATGGCTCCTGTATCAGGCTGAAGCCCAAACGTAAGGGGCATGTGTGGGCTTACGACTTAGTGCTGGTACGGATTCGTTCCCAGAACACGATTCGACCCCACAGCTCATTGGGTTACCGGCCGCTGGCACCCGAGACGTTAATGCCCAAGATGTAGCTGGTCGCTATTTCGAGTAATAAGTGGTAACGGTATCGTGGGCAGGTCAGTGCGTTCGGACTGAAGGGCAAATGTTAGGCTGCGTGGTCGACGCTGAGGCGCTTGTTTTTGAACAGAAACGGCACCAAACACTTCATTTCGATAGTTCCCAACTCGCCTATCAGCCGAGTTGGGACGCTTAGGACTTTTGGTGTTGAGAGCAATGTTTATCGAATGAGCGAACGTACCTTTGGCAGATCAAGTAGTCAAAGGTGCTATTCGGTAGTCGCAAGTTCTGCGAGAGTCAGCATTTGTGTATTCGTAAAGTGAACAATGGCTAGACGAATAAATAAACGAGCAAATATCCCAAGCCCAATAATCAGTGCGGAGTTGATTGACCGGGCAATTTTCTGGATCACGCTCGGAGCGTTGTTTTCGATCCCACTTTTGTTCAACTATTTCAGCGTGGTCGTGGTGTACGACGAATTGCGGCTTTCACTACTCCACTTCGCAGCGGGCAGTGTGGTTGTGTTGTGGCTGTGGCAAGCGGTGATCGTATTGTCGCAAACGGAAATGCAATCGCAAAAAGTTGCTTATTTGAACCCGAGGGTGTGGGCAGGCTCGAACATAGCGAGATGGACCGTGACCTTGGTTGGGTTGTTCGTACTGGTTCAGGTTGTTTCGACGCTACTTTCGCCGATTCCGATGATCAGTTTTTTCGGTGGTGACGATACTCGCTCGGGTCACAACCTATACGACAGCCTATCGATGACTGTGTTGCTGATCGTCGTAGTGTTCAGGATGCGTACAGAGCGAAATCTTATCCTGTTAGGTTATGTACTGGTCGCTTCTGGAACGATTGCGGCCATTTACGGAATCACTCAGCATTTTNNAGTGCGTACATGGTTATGTCCATTCCAGCCACGCTGGCAATTTGGCACATCCGTAGCAAACGACCAAACATATGGATTTCCGCGATAACACTTGTCCTGGCGTTCCAAATTTCTGGGCTAGTATTTTCGGGAAGCCGAGGCCCGGTCATCAGTGCAGTCGTTGGAATCGCCGTTTATTTCCTGATTGCATCTTTTCGAATCCATCGCCATGAATTGTTGCGAGTTGGAACGGCATCGTTGGTCGCGGTGGGCATAGCGCTGATCATCATTGCAATACCGTCGGGAGGCTCCACCAGCGAGCAGAATGCCTCGACCGAGAGAATATTAAGTATCGGAGAGGAACTTCCCGTAGGATTTTCACGATCGGATGGAAGTACCGATCTGAGAGGTGGCCTGAATGGGCGAATTTCAACTTGGCGATCTGTTCTGGAATTGGCAACAAAATGGGAAGTACCAGCAGAAGAACCTTCCATGAAAACGCTGCTTCGCCCTGCATTTGGTCTGGGACCTGAAATGTTGGTGTATTCATTCCCATTCGTCGGCGAACCTCAATCACATTTGTTGAAGATGGATCATGCTCATAACTTCGAACTAAATGTATTGGCCGAACTCGGATATCTTGGATTGAGTGCGTTGATAGCGCTCGCTGCTCTAGTTCTGGCGATGGCTATTAGAATCGTGAAGCTCGCCAGATCACAGCCGCATCTTGCCATCGTTAATCGGAAAGCTTGTCGAAGTGCAGGTTGGTGTGCCGCGCGTCTCGGACATGGCGATGATGTTTGCGTTGTTTGGGGCGGTAATAGCGGTTCATGAACTGCTGCGTATCGCGACAACGAGCTACAAAGATGGATCTGAGTCCAAATCTCAGAAAACTGCTCTTTCGATTTCGATCTCAGGATCCATTGTGTATAAGTCAACAATCATTGTCGCGGTGGTGGCATCGATAGCGTTTTTATCGGTGTTCGTCGGATGGGATTTGAGACGACTTTCAGCGAGCCGACATTTGGCAGCGCACCTTGATGATCCTGTAGCTGCATTCAACAATAATGTCTGGCAAGAAGCTCAATCTCGCGCCCCTGAGCGCAGCTCCATCACTATTAATCTTTACAGGCTGTATGCAGCGGCCGCCAATAATCAACAAAGTAAGGGCAACGAGGATCGAGCCGTTGAACTAATACTCGCAGGTCGCAACCTGCTATTGGAATATGAGAAGTACGATCCGTTTCAAATGGACACTCAAATCGGACTCGCTCAGGCTTCGTCCCGGATGGCAGAGTGGGGTTACTCGGAGTATCAGCAAGATTTGATAGACCGGTACGTGCTAATAGTGGATCGGTACCCAAACAAGCCGTCTTTGATAGGAACTGCAGCAACAGTGATGTCTAGTTTCGGTAACCACGAACTAGCGATCGATTTTGCAGATCGTGCAATTGCTACCGAAGCCACCACTCAACCATGGTCAAAGGCCTGGTACGCCAAGGGGCGATCATTATACCTGCTCGGGCGAGAAGCAGAGGCGCTGGATGTATTGCAGATAGCGACTACCAAAGATCCAGAATCTGAAGGTGCGATTCGTTCTGAGGAGTTGCTAGCCCAGATTTTCGAGTTGCAGGGTTCGAGTTGAATTTTGATACTCGCCGGAAACTGACCTTCAAGATAATTTGAGCAACACGACGGTCACTACCCCTGTCAATTAACTTTCCAGCAACACACCATCCATCCTAAAGCTCGATATGAATCTTCGAAAGTTTTCTCGGACTCGCATATTTGAATCGGTGAACCGGCTAGACAATACAGAAGTACCTATTTTGTCAATTCTCACAGCTCCAACAGATAGATAAACGTACTTAGAGCTATCAAGCAGCTGTACGCGCGCTATGAGGGCCTGAGGGTTAATTAATAGGGATTCTGAGTAGGGTTTGAGTAGCACTGCTATCAAAATATTGGTAGTGATTATCAGTATTAAATTACTTAATCAGACTTGTGTAGCTGCTTGACCTGCCTGCCCCCCCTAAAAGTGTTCACAAAATCCCCTAATCGGGGACCATTACGGTTTGGCTCCAAACACCCATATTGAACTCAATATTTGGTGCCGAAGGTGGGAGTCGAACCCACACGACCGTTAGGGTCAAAGGTTTTTGAGACCTTCGCACTATTGATTAACTTCAAGGACCCAGCACGATGCCGGGCCCTTGTTAGGACTCAGTTTGGTCGGGGTGGCGAGACTCGAACTCACCCCCCCCCCAAAGCGGGTGCGCTACCACTGCGCACACCACCGTCGGCGATCGTCATTTTTCGCTTTGGTCACACTGGAACCGTCATAACGACAGGTTTAGTGCGAATCTAAACTGGTCTATTATGTACATGTGTTCAGGATGACAATGTTGGACGGTTTACGATGAGAGCGGTGCTGGTTGCATTAAAGCTTCACTCGCCAGGCGATTAGGGCTGAGAGGATTCGGACTGCTGCCATTGCCAGGAAGACGAGTTGCCAGGGTGTGCCTGCGGTGTCGAGGATCAGGGCGAAGATGATTGCCTGTGCTCCGGCGTAGACGTAGCCGTGGCCGTCGAGAACACCTGAGGCGGTTGCTGCGTATTTGGGACCTGCGATGTCGACTACGAGGGTCGAGGTCATCGAGAGGCTCATCGCGAAGGCTCCGACGAAGAGAAGAGCGGCTCCTGCGTATATGTTTTCGGCTGGGACGATTGCGAGGCCGACCAAAGCGATGGCGGAGATGATTGCTGATGCGGCGATCATCGGGCTCCGACGACCGCCGAGTAGAACGTCGGATATCCAGCCCGAAACCATGGGCGCTGTCAGGTAACCGACGGGAAGTGCGACGGTTACGAGGGCGGTGGTTTCTATTGAGAGCCCGGCTTCTTCGAAGTAGTAGAGCGGCGCCCAGGTAGTGAGCCCGTAACGCACAACGTTTTCGAGCCCTTTAACGTGTGATGTTGCTACGAAACGCCAGTTTGAGTAGAGGATTCGGTAGGCGGTGAATGGGCCGTCGTTTGAGCCGGGCGTGAGAGGCTCACTTGGGCTCAGATTCTCCCCCCCTCTAACCGTTTTGGAGCGATCGTGATCGGACGACTCGGCTCCTGTCTGCGACGCGGCCCATTCCGGGGGAGAGGACTCGGACTCATCCCCCAAGCTCGCTTGGTCAATTTCGTCCAGCCCAACATCCGAAGGTCGATCTCTAATGAGGAAGAACAGTGCGACTGCTGCTGGGATCATCAGCAACGGGGGGTATCTGAACGCGGCTCGCCATCCGAATTCGGCGATTGTCCACCCGGTGACGAGCCACATCATTAGCATTGATGATCCGGCAGCAACTCCTACGAAACCCATCACGCGTCCACGGTGACTTCGATGCCACCACTGGGCGAGCATGCCTATGCCGGGCGACCAAGCTGTGGCATTGGCGAATCCGTTAAATCCCCACGGAATGGCGATCGCCCAGAGGCTGGATCCGAAGCTTGTTACCCAGTTGAGTGCGACCGATGCGAGGGTTCCTGTGACCAGTAAAAGTCGATATCCGTAGGCTTCGGCGATTCTGCCGTGCGCCATGTCGCCGATGGCGAATCCCCAGAGCAGGCAGGCGTTGATGATGCCGATTTCGACGTGGGTGAAGTCGAGCTGTTCGCGCATCACGGGGCTGGCTGGCCAGTGGTTGAATCGGCCCATGTAGACGAACAGGTAGAAGGCGGCGTAGCTGAATAGCACGCGGTTTCGCCAGCGCCGCATGTCTGCCTGATTATCTTGAGTAGCTGATGTCACGGGCGCAGGGTATATAGAAAGTTAGGGTTGTTGGGCAGACATCAGCAGTTGCTGGGCGTAGTATTTGCGCACTTGACCTCAAGTGAGTTGGGCGTGATTTCAAGCATGCTGGAGAATTTTCAAAATGATCGTTGATGTCCATACCCACCTTCCAAGCCATATGGAAACTGTGCCGCCGGACCAGATGCAGATCGAAACGACGATGCGTTCGGGTGAGGAAGTTCAGCTGACCAATTCGATCGACGACTACCTGCGGGATATGGGCCCGGTCGATAAGGCGTTTATTTTTGGAATCGCGCAGCGGCCATGGCGAATGAATCAGCAGGTACTTCGAATCGAAGGCTGGCCTGATGAGATGAACCACAACGATGTCGCAGCCGAAACGGCCAAGCGTGCGCCCGACAAGATCGTGCCGTTCATGTCGCTGCACCCGCTCGATCCGAACTGGAAAGATGAGTACGACCGGTGTGTTGGGGATCTGGGATCTAAGGGAATCAAGCTGGGACCGAACTATCAGGACTTCGACCCGACGGGTCCTGAGGCGTTCGAGCTTTTCGCTCGATTAGAAGCTGATGGCATTCCGATTGTGTTCCACCAGGGAACGTCGCCGATGACGGAAGCGCCGCTTACGTATGCTCACCCGCTGACTTCGGACAAGATCGCCATGGCGTTCCCCAAGCTGACGATGGTGTTGGCGCATCTGGGTCATCCATGGCAGAACGACTGTCTTGCTGTCGTTCGCAAGCACCCGAATGTTTGGGCCGATGTTTCGGCGCAGTACTACCGTCCCTACTCGTTCTGGCAGGGCATGCGGTTGTTCTACGAATGGGGTGTGACCGACAAGATTTTGTTTGCATCGGATTGGCCGGTGACACGCCCGCAGGACAATATCGACCATTTGCGCGGGCTTACTAAATTCGCCAAAGATCATCATCTGCCCGACATTCCTTCCGAGGCGATTGAGGGGATTATCAACCGGGATTCGGTTGAGATTTTGCGAGTGGATTAGAAGAGAGCGGTACATTCGATGCCTTATGTGATCGCGATTGGCGCGATAGTCATGTTGGTTCTCGTTATTTATCGGGCGGGTCGGCGCGCTGGCTGCGAAACTGGTCGGATTGATGAGCGCAAAGAGTGGTCGGCGAAAATTCGAGAGGTTGATGACTAGATGAGTGGTGATTCGTCGGGGCTTGATGGTGCTGAACCGGGTAGATCTCAAAAGAAGGGGATTTACTACGGCTGGTACGTAATCGCCGCGCTGTTTTTCGCAACGTTTGTAGCAATTGGCGCTCGTCAAGGCTTCGGCGTTTTTGTTAAAACGTGGGAGCAGGACTGGGGCGTTACAACCGCCACAATTTCGGTTGCTGCTGCTACAGGCTGGATCGTGAACGGTATTTCGCAACCGTTCGTTGGGCGACTGACCGACATTTACGGTGGCCGCCGAGTGGTGGTGCTGTCGCTGCTCGTGATGTCCATAGCAACGATGGGCATATCGCTCGTTACGAATATCTACGGATTGATCGCGCTATTTGGGTTCGTAATTTCGTTTGCTTCTGGCGGAATTTCACCTGCGACCACCGGCGTAATCGTGGCACGGTGGTTCGAGAAGAAACGCGGTGTTGCGATGGCCGTGTTGATTTCGGGTGGGTCGGTTGGCGGGATGATCGTGGTGCCGTTCCTGAGCTACGTGTTAATCGAGTTTGGCTGGCAGACGGCGTGGCTGATGATCGGCGGGTTGGCGTTGGCGTTCGGTGTTCCGCTGCTGATAATCGTTGTGCGGAGTAATCCGGGCGATATGGGTCTGGAGATCGACGGTGAGGTATCGGACAAATCACCCGATGCCAGGATTGTCGTTCGTCCGGTTGGTCCAAAGTTCGTCGAAAAGTGGCGAGATTCGCTGAATTCGAAGCCGATCTGGCAGCTTTCGATTGCTTATTTTGTTTGCGGAATTACCACCGCTTCGATTGCCGTTCACTTTGTTCGCTGGGCGGTTAGCGAAGATATAACTACCGGAACGGCGGCATTGGCGTTTGGTGTGCTGAGCGGGATAAATGCCTGTGGAGTGCTTGCGATTGGGTTGCTTTCGGATCGGTGGCAGAGGAAGAATCTTCTTGGTGCGGTGTACTTGGTGCGAGCAGTTGCTTTCATTTCGCTGTTTGTTTTGCCGGGGCCGATAGCTATTTGGGCGTTCGCTGTAATTGGCGGGATGTCGTGGCTGGCTACGGTTCCGTTGACGGCTTCACTTACTGCCGATGTTTACGGTGTCCGAAATTTGGGGACGTTGTTCGGGTTTGCGAACATGGCTCACCAGCTTGGTGGTGCGGCTGCGGTGATGTTGTTTGGCTGGGCGTTTACGGCGTGGGGTTCGTACGACGTTCCGTTTGCGGTTGGTGCGGCAACGTTGATCGCTGCGGGGTTCGTTTCGTTCTCAATTCGCGAAAAACAGCATTCGGTTCGTTATGTGCAGGTGCCAGAGGGTGGTGCTGTGGATATAACCGAGCCGGTGTCGGACGAGTCGTGAGATGGCGAATCCACTCGGCCCGCTGCTACATCATTCGGAGCCTATAGACCCCGATTTATGGGAGTCGCTGGCTGCAAAGATCGACCATGTGTTGGGTCTGTCGCCCGGCGTGATGGTGCTGTTTTTGGGCGCGTTTATCGTGCTGTTTCCGTTGGTGGTTATGGTGATGGTTTGGCGGAAGCGGCGGGGTTAGGGTGAGGGTTGGCTACGCGACGCGAGGCTTGTCATCCTGAACTTAGAAGAATTTCGGCCAGTTCTTCGAGTGCTCCCCAGTGATCGAGCGTTGGTTCAATTTTTCGATCGAATTGGATGTACCAACCTTGGAAATCATCGTGGAGGCTGCGCACTTCGATGTTGCCAAGATCGGTGGCCATTTGGCTTATGGCACTGTTGGCCTTGAGGGCTTTGATTAGCCCGAGACTTCGATCTTGACCCTCCCACTTAACTTCTGCGACATTGCCGAAAGCTGGAAACGATTTTTTACGTTTCGTTTTGATTTTGATCGACTGCTCTTTTGGAATGGCGCGTTCGTCGGGAACTCCAAAATGAATCAACCAGCGTTCAGGAGAATCTTTGGTGGAGTCTTGTTTTACGATGTTTGCCCAGTAAATCGTGCCACCGTCGATATCTATTACTCCGAGCGAATGGAGGAATTTTCGGTTGCCAACTTGTTCTTCAGGTCGGTCGCGTTCGGCGAGAGTTGATCTGACACCAATCGCGTTGAGGTGATCAGCAAGTTGATCTCTTGTTTTATCGCGTAGTTTTTCTCGCATGTGAGATAACTCCCGGTGAAGGTTTCTCCCTCACCCCAGCCCTCTCCCCATGGAGAGGGGGCTCTGTTACACCTTGGCGTCTAGCAGGTCGCCCATTCGGTCGAGGATTGTGTCGAGTTCTTCGTAGTCGAGTTTGTCGAGGTACTTGTTAGCGGGGTTTCGGGTGAGCGGGGTCTTGATGATTCCTCGACGGAAGTAAGCGGCTTTGTAGGCGTTGGCTCCGAACATGAACTCGAAGTTCAGTGACGGAATCATCCGCTCCCAGATGCTTCGTGCTTCGTCGCTAACGATCTGGAGACCGTCTGAGTCGACACCGCCAGAATCAAGCGCATCCCAGAGTTTTACGTGGGCGTCGGTTATGTGGCCTGCTGGCATCGTGCCGCAGGAGCCACGGCGATACTCGTCGACGAGGTATCGTCCGCCCATGCCGCCCATCAGGCCTTTGACTGCTCCCCCGGCTTTTTCGAGCAGCTCGGTCATGATCTGACCGGGGAGGTGGCTTTCTTCTTTTACATAGTCGACGTGTTCGACTTCGTTGAGCATCTTCACCATCATTGCCGTTGGAACTACGGGACCTGCTGGTGGCTTGTTGTTCTGAATCCAAACTGGCAGCTGGCCGACTTTGGCGATAGCTGTGTAGTGATCCCAAATAACCGATCCTGCTGCTCCGTTTGGCGGCATAGCCATCACAGAGTCGGCGCCCAGCTCGGCTGCGTTCCTTGTGAGTTCGGTTGAAACCGCAGTCGATGCTCCGCTTACGCCGGCGACCACCGGAACTGCGCCATCGACGACTTCGATTCCGGTTTTGAGTACTTCTTTGCGTTCGGCTTCGGTAAGGAATGGTCCTTCCGAGGCGTTTACTGGCAGAACGATTCCGTGGGCTCCAGCTTCAACACTGAATGCGATGCACTTGCGCAGGGATTCCCAGTCGATAGAGAGATCTTCGTTGAACGGGGTAACTGGAATGGCGTATACGCCGCGGAACTGAGAGTTTCTGGTCATCGTGGGAGAGGCTCTTGGGATTGGATGTTCGAATAATTTTGAAGCAACGAGGATACACCCGCACAAGCCCACGACTCCGGTAAGATGCGCCGGAGATTGCGAACTAGACGGATAGCCGAAAAGAGATATCGATGGCAGAGACGATGCGGGCCGCACTGGATGATGGAACTGGTCAGTACATAGTGCAGGATGTGCCGATGCCTGAGATGTACGAGGGTGCGGCGATGATACGTCTTCACCAAACGGGTATCTGTGGTTCGGATTTGCACATGACTACGACTCGCACCGAGGCGCAGACGATGGCTTCGGGTCACGAGATCGCTGGCGAGATTCTCGAGTTGCCAAAGGGCGAGACGAATCTCAAGGTGGGTGATCGTGTTGCGATCGAGATGATCGGTTCGGGACGTGCGTGCCTGAAATGCCACTTCTGCCGTTACGGCCAGTACAAGCACTGCATGGATCTTGCGCCTGACACGGGTGGTGGGTTTGCGGAGTACATGACTCGAAAGCCGGCGGGGCTGTTCAAGCTTCCCGATTCGATGGATTGGCTGGACGGTGCGCTGGTTGAGCCGATGGCGGTTAGTGTTCACGGTCTTCGATATGGTCGAATGCAGCCGGATGATGTTGTTGGTGTTGTGGGTTCGGCAACGATTGGGCTTTCTGCTATTGGTGCGGCAAAGGCGTTCGGCGCACGGACTGTGATCGCTTCGGCGAGGCACCCGCATCAGGCCGAGGCTGCGAAGAGGATGGGTGCAGACGTGGTAGTTGGTTCGGAGCCGGGCGAGTTTGAGGCGGCGTGTATGGAGGCTTCGAACGGTATTGGGGCCGACTTTGTTGTGGAGTCGGTTGGTGGGCATCAGTCGGAGTCGTTCACTCAGGCGATTAAGGCGACTCGGAATCAGGGGACGATGCTTTATCTGGGCGGGATGAAGATTCCGTTGGAAGTTGATCTGTTCGAGCCACTGATACGTGAGATTCGAATGCAGTCGGTCATTTGCTACGGGGTTATTGATGGGCGACACGACTACGAGGTTGCACTGGATCTTCTGGAGTCGGGCGAGATTCCTTATCGCGAGATTGTTACTCACCAGGTTGAGTTGGAGAACATTCAGGATGGTTTCGACGCTGCGTGGGACAAGACTTCGGGTTCGATCAAGGTGCACGTGAAGATTTAGCACGCGAGCGTGATTTTCTTTTTCGGGCGCGACGTAGTTGTATCTACATTTCAGCTCATGGCTTGCTGCGAGGTCCTGAATCAAGTTCAGGATCACGTGTACTCAATAGACCGGCGTACCGGTTTTCTTGTGGGATGATCGTCTCAACTCTTACCGAGTTGGACTCCACGGTGACCTTTTCTACAACCAGTCGGAGCAATTGTTGCTGATCAGCTCAGGTCTGATGAAGCGGCTGCGAAGCTTGCTTACGCCAGAGGGTTGTGGGAGCAGGCTGCCGAGGTTGCTGCGACCGAGGGTTAGTTAGCGACGACGTTCGACGGGTTACGCTATTGCCCGATTTCTTCGGTGGCGATTTCTTCCCAGATTTGGTCGACGTAGCGGTATGAGATGCCGCAGTAGCTGCAGATTTTGAATATGAGCGTGGCGTTGGCGCTGACGTCGACCGGGTTGATTGAGAAGTCGTGACGGTTGTTGTCAGGGCCGGGTATGCATTCAGTCATTTTGGATTTAGTTTTCTGGCTGCGTGGCCGTTGTCTTCAAAGTACATAGTTTCGCCGGTGTTGATTGCTTTGGTAAGCACGTTTGCAATGTTCGGTATTACCGGTTCCTGAGATAACGATTCGATTGGAATCCACTCTACTGCTACTTCGTTGGGGTCGGGTTCGTAGGGGAGTCGTGGCACGCTGCCCGGCTTGAGTGTGCATTCGGAGAATAGTTTCAGGTAGTGAGTTGAACCGTAGATGTAGTCGACCTCTTGGGGTTCGGATTCGGCTATGACCAGTAGGCGGCCAACTTCTACATCGGCGTCGGTTTCTTCTTTCACTTAACGTGCGGCTGTTTGACGCAGGGTTTCGCCTTCTTGATGTCCTCCGACGGGGTAGTTGTAGTGCGGACCGTTCTCGTCATCGAACTTAACGAGTAGGACGTTGCCGTTTTGAATGATTATTCCGGCAGCGCCTACTCGTATTGCTCGCTTGCTGGCCACTAATCTCGGTAGCCTTCGAGGGCGTTGGCTCGCATGTAGTCGCGGTCGAGTTCGATGCCGAGTCCGGGTCGATCTGAGAGGTAGATTTTGTCGCCTCTAATATCGAGCGGGGCATCCGTGAATACGTCGTAGGCGTTTAGTTTTGCCCGTGAAGTTTCGACTCGATAGTGGTTCGGGACTGATGCCATCGCGTGCGCTCCGGCGAGGACGTTGATGGGGCCGCTGGCGTCGTGAGGCGAGATGGGCACGTAGTACGCTTCGGCCATTGTTGCCATTTTCTTTATTTCAGAGATGCCGCCGGTCCATGTGACGTCGGGCATGACGAAGTCGGCAAGTTCTTGTTCGAGGATCGGGAGCAGTTCCCAACGGGTGTGGATTCGTTCGCCTACGCAGATCGGGACGTTGACGTTGTCTCGGACCTGCTTGAGGGCGTGAATGCTTTCGACCGGGACTGGCTCTTCAAACCAGAAGATGTCGTAAGGCTCGAGAGTGCGCGCCAGCCTGATGGCTGTTGGGGCATCGAACCTGCCGTGGCAGTCGATGAGGATTTCGATGTCGGGACCAACAGCTTCCCGCATGGCAGCAATTCGGTCGGCACCAAGGTTTTCAGCTTCTGCGCTCAGTTTGCCGGTCAGGTAGCCATTTTTTTCTTCCTCGTGGTGCGGGTGCCAGGGGTCGGTTTTCATAGATTTTTGGCCGGTTTCCACGATGGCTTTGGCGTGTTGTGCCATGTCTTCTACCGACGAGCCGTCGTTCGGGTGGCAGTAGATCGGGATACCGTCTCGTACGGGGCCGCCAAAGAGTTCAGATACGGGGAGACCGAGTACTTTGCCTCGGATGTCCCAGAGTGCGATGTCGATGCCGCTGATGATGTTGGTTGTTGCGCCACGGGATCCCATGTAGGTGAAAGCTCGGAATATCTTGTTCCAGATCATTTCGATGAGGCGTGGGTCATCGCCTTCGATAAGTTTGCTGACGTGTTTGAGTGAGGCGCACACGGAGCGATTTGAAACGTAAGACGTTCCGGTGATTTCGCCCCAGCCGGTGATGCCTTCGTCGGTGTTTACTTCGACGAATACGTATTCACGATCTTTGCGGATTTGGTTGTCGTTGGCGGTGTCGAGGTAGGGAGCCGGTGCTGATATTAGCCACGGGATAACTTTTGTGATCTTCAATGTGCGGTCTCCGGGGACGTGATGCGAAGTTTTGGTGTGCTAGTCGGCATCGTATGACTGAAATCGCGTAATGTCGAGAAATTTAGGCACAAAAAAAGACCCCGAATCAGTTCGGGGTCTTTTTAGGTTGCGAGTTGGTAGCTCCAGGGGGAATCGAACCCCCGTCTCGGCCTTGAAAGGGCCGCGTCCTAACCGCTGGACGATGGAGCCATGCTTTGTAACTTGGCTGCCTCTCGGCGCCAGTTGTTTTTAGCACTAAATATCAGCATACCGCAGAGTGGGCGAAACGGCGATTTGCGGAGACTACCAATTTTGGGTGGATGGCTTGAGAAGAATAAGTGATTGAATGCAGAATCTACCGGCGGTACATGGAGCACTAGTGAGTTGGAGCCTGCTATATATTCGACCTGCACAAAAATTGCACAACTGCAATTTTCGAAATAGATCACCAGGCAGTCCAGCATCGGTAATCAGGTTTGAAACTTTCCATCCTTGACCAATCCCCAATAAGCGTCGGCAAAATGGCTCACGAAGCCGTTGAGGCGACGCTTGATCTCGCAGAATCGGCCGATAGATGGGGCTACACCCGCTACTGGCTGGCCGAGCACCATAGTTCCGGAACACTTGCAGATGCGAGTCCGGAAATCCTGCTGGCAGCGATGAGTTCGCGAACGAAAAATATTCGGATCGGTTCGGGGGGTGTGATGCTCTCGCACTACAGTCCATTCAAGGTGGCTGAGGTGTTTCGGATGCTTGAGGCATTGGCACCCGGGCGAGTGGATATGGGTCTCGGGCGAGCACCGGGTTCCGATCAGATGGCTAGTTATGCGCTGCAGGCGGGTCCAAACTCATTTCCAATTGAGAAGTACCCGCAGCAGGTGTTTGACGTGATGCGCTACCTCAGCGAATCGTTCCCTGATGATCATCCATTCAGCAAGCTTCGGGCAATGCCAGCCGCTCCAAACTGGGCGTTTCCATGGCTGCTGAGTTCGTCGATGGGCAGCGCAAGTATTGCGGCGAAACTTGGCTTGCCGCTTTCGTTTGCTCACTTCATCGCCCAAGAGGGCGGACCGGAGTGTGTGAGGTGGTATCGCGATAATTTCGAATCTTCAGAATGGTTCGACAAGCCGCGAGTTAATATCGGTATTTCCGCCATGACAGCGGATACTGCGGAACGCGCACACGACCTCGCAACGTGTCGCCACGTCATGCGGTTGATGCGCAATAAGGGCCAAGAAATGAAGGGCGTGCCGTCTGTTGATGACATCAAGGCGATGGACTTCAACGAGGACGATCAGAAGTTCATTGATCAGCAGCGCGCGAAGTCGATCGAGGGCGATCCGGAGACAGTGAAGGCGAAGATCAAAGGTCTTGCCGAGCAGTATGAAACGGATGAAGTGATCGTGCTGACGATTACTCATGATTACGCCGAACGCCAACGCTCTTACGAGCTACTGGCCGAGGCGTTCGAACTGAACGGCGAAGGTCGCACGGAGAGTACTGGCAGCTAAGTGAAGCGCCATGGACCGGATCGAGTAGCGTGGTGTGGGGTCGGCAAAGGAATGTATGTCGGAGTAGCCTGTTGTCGTCTTTTTGAGACAAGTATTTATTGGAGTTGTGTCGCATGGCAGAGTTGAGAGTTAATCGGGCTAAAGAAAAACTTGCGAATGGAGAGGTCGTCACCTGTCTTGCAGGAATCGACAATCCGTATCTGGTGGATTTCGTCGGGCAGATGGGGATCGATGCCGTCTGGTTCGAAGCCGAGCACGGGCCGGTAAGTTTCGACGATGTGGGTAATCTGTCGCGAGCCGCCGATTTATGGGGCATGACTTCTATAGTGCGAGTGGGTAGCACCGACTACAGCACTATTTATCGAACGCTAGATATGGGTGCAATGGGTATTGTCGTTCCACATGTCGACACTGTTGAAGATGCTCGTGCGGTAGTCGATGCGACTAAGTACGCTCCGATTGGACGTAGAGGTATGTTCAAACCTCGACAGGCGTTCGGAGTCGAGGACTACTTATCGAAAGCCAACAACCAATCGATGACGATTGTGTTGATCGAAGACATCAAATCGGTAAATAATCTAGATGAAATTCTCGCCGTCGATCACATTGATGTTTACCACGTGGCTCCGAGCGATCTTGCGCAGTCTATGGGGCACATTGGCGATGACGAGCATCCGGAAGTTCAGCGAGTTATCGATGAATCAATCGCAAAGATACTTGCCGCCGGTAAGACTGCCGGAACCACTGTTTCGAACGAGAATGTTGGGAAGTTCCGGGATCAAGGCGTTACGTTTTTCTACACGGCCTTGAATGGGTGGATCGTCTCGGGTGGCAACGAGTTTCAGCAGGCTCTTCGCGAGTAGCTGATTGCCGATAGGTTTAGCCTTGCTTCGCAGAGCTGGCGGGACAGACCTCGGCGAGTGGGCAGCGGGGGCACTGGGCGATTCGAGCTTTGCAGATTTGGCGTCCGTGGGTGATGAGGAGGACGTGCATGTCGTATCGGTCATCTTCGGGGATCATGTCTTCCATGATCGGGTGCGCTTGATCGGCGGTGGTTTTTTCGGCGATTAGACCAAGTCGCTTCGATACGCGGTGGATGTGTGTGTCGACCGGGAATGCTGGCATTTTTAGCGAGAACGCCATGACAACAGCGGCTGTTTTGGGTCCGACTCCGGGGAGTGATGTGAACCACTCGCGTGTTTCTTCGAGCGGTCGTGCGGCAAGGAACTCGAGATCGAAGTGGCCGATTCGTTTGAGGATTTCGACGAGGATTTTCTGTATGCGAACGGACTTTTGATTCGATAGACCACCGTGTTTGATGGCGTCGGCAATTTTTTGCGTTTCAGCCTCGATCACCTGCCCCCAAGTTGGTAGAACTTTTCGAAGCGAATCGTAGGCGCGCTCGGCGTTCAGGTCGGATGTGTTCTGCGTTAGGACGGTGAAGATAAGCTCGTCGATCGCAATCATTCGAGGTCGCCACTCGATCGGTCCATAGATCGAATTCAGATGTTCTTTTACAAGAGCGACGGGCAACGCTGGCTTGCGCTTGGCGGTGGCTTTTTTGGGGACCCGTGCTGGCATGGACTGCCTAGTAGTTGCGGGTTTGGACGTATTCGGCGAGCGAGAGCAGAGAGTCGAGCGACTCGGAGGGCGGGATTCCGTCGAGCGATTGAACTGCGGAGTCGATGTAACCAGCGGCTACTGCGTGGGTTTTTTCTAACGCTCCGCTTTGCTTGATGGCTTCGACAGCAGCCGGCAGCAGATCGGCACGGGCTTCTTCGCTGGCGCTGAATAGAGCGTCGATCTCTTCATCTGCACCGTTTTCGGCGGCAATGATTGCGGGGAGTGTGATGATTCCTTCGACAAGATCATGGGCAGATGGCTTGCCAAGCTCTTCACTGGTCGCTCGGTAGTCGAGCAGGTCATCGTAGACCTGGTATGCCATGCCGATGCTGTAGCCGTAGTCACGGACGTTCTTGACCGCATCGTCATCGCCACCGCCCAGGACAGCCCCGCTTTCGGCGGCTGTGCAGAACAGAGAGGCGGTTTTATCGTAGATACGCTGGTTGTAGTCCTTAAGCGAAACTCCGGGCTGCCAGGCCGTGTAGATTTCGTTTAGTTCGCCACGGGCAAGTTCGGTGATCGTTTCGGCGAAACGTCTTACGAGTCGGACATTGTTGGTGTCGCATACGTACATAGCGGAGGTTGCGAATACGAAGTCGCCAATAAGCACCGCAACGTTTCGACCCCATAGTTTGCTGGCGGTCTGGTGGCCGCGTCGGGTGTCGGCGTGATCGACGGTGTCGTCGTGAACCAGTGTTGCGATGTGGAGCAGTTCAACGGCGGTCGCCATTTTGATTGGCATCTTGCTGTCGTCTTGACCCCAGAGTTGAGAAGTGAGAAGAGTGAGGGCGGGTCGGACTAGTTTTCCGGGAGTGGCAAGAACGTGCCCGAGTTGAGCATCGAGATCTTGCGCCTGTTCGGGCGCGTTCTGGGGTGCCTTGTCGGCGATGGTCGCAATTTCGGCAATCACAGATTGCAGGTCTTTTTTGACCGGCTCGTAAATGCTTTTCTGTGTGATGGCTTCAACCATGGGCATGTGCGTTTGCGTTTGCGTTCGTGCGGGCTTTAAATTTCGTTCTAGCTATTTGGCGCCGAGGCGGTTGTTTTCTTCTTCGATAATCGAATCATCGAGTTTACGGAACAATGGTGCTGGCTTTTCGATTGGTGCGCCGGGAACGATGTCTCGCCGGGCCCATCCATCGGAAAGTGTATCGCTGTCGCTGAACAGCATACTGTGTATTTTGTCGGCGGAAGTCGGCAGGTAGGGGTAGAAAACGGTGCGGAGGGTCGCAATGATGTTTAGTCCGACCCATAGCGCAGTACCGGCTGATTCTTTGTCGACCTTAACGACTTTCCACGGCTCTTTCGCATCGACGTACTGGTTGCCGTGACGGGCGAGTCGCATTGCTGCGCGGAGACCGTCTCGGAAGTGTCGGGCGTCGATGGCATTCGATACTTCTTCGAGTGCGGTGTCGCAGGCCGCGAGTGCTGCTTTATCGTCGTCATCCAGTTCACCGGGAGTTGGTACTGCGTTGTCGAAGTTGCGGGTTGTGATCGTAAGGACGCGGTGTACGAAGTTGCCGAACGTGGCTACGAGTTCGTTGTTGTTGGCCGCGTGGAAACCTTCCCATGTGAACTCTGAATCGGACGTTTCAGGCATGATCGATGAAAGGCAGTAGCGGAGTGGGTCGGCTTCGTACCGAGTCAGGAAGTCGGGCACCCATACAGCGTTGCCGGTGCTTTTCGAAAAGTCGGCTCCGCCGAAAGTAAGGTACTCGTTTGCTACGACGTCGGTTGGCAGATTTAGATCGCCGCTTCCGAGCAGGACCGATGGCAGCATGATCGTGTGGAACGAGACGTTGTCTTTGCCCTGGAAGTAGTAGGACTCGCCATCGGAGTCGACCCACCACTTTTTCCAAGCGTCAGGCGTGCCCTGTTGTTCTGCCCACGCTCGGGTCGCAGATAGGTAGCCGATGACGGCTTCAAACCAAACATAGATTCGTTTGGATTCCCAGCCTTCGAGCGGAACCGGAACGCCCCAGTCGATATCACGCGTGATGGCTCGTTCGTGTAGGCCTTCACGAAGCATGCCGAGGGTTTGGTTGCGGACGTTGGCTCGCCAATCGTCCTTACCGGTAACCCACTCTTCGAGCCGCTCTTGAAAATCGCCCAGCTTGAGCATGTAGTGGGTCGTGTCTTTGAAGATCGGTGTTGAACCGTCGCGTTTGCTTCGAATATCGATTAGATCGATGGGGTCGAGTGTTCGACTGCAGTTATCGCACTGGTCACCTCGCGCGGATTCGTGTCCGCAGTGTGGGCACGTTCCTTCTACGAAACGGTCGGAGAGGAATCGCTGTTCCGTTTCCGAAAAGGGCATCGATTGGGTCCCTTCAACCAGATGCCCGTTTTCGATCAGTTTGGTGAACAGCTCTTGGGCGACTGCGATGTGGCGATCAGTATGAGTGTGTGTGTACAGATCGTAAGAGAAGGACATGTCGGCGAGCGCCTTACTCCAGATTTCGTGATAGCGAGTTGCGACCACTTCGGGAGATACGCCTTCTTCGGCAGCCTTGAGCGCCGTGGGGGTGCCGTGCATGTCGGAACCGGAGACCATTACCACTTCGTTGCCGATAATCCGGTGGAACCGGGCAAAAATATCGGCAGGAACCACCATGCCTGCGATGTGACCGAGATGAGGTTCGCCGTTTACGTACGGCCATGCGACGGCGACTAGGATTTTGCGGGGCAAATGAGGTTTCCGGTTTGCTGTTTTGTTGCTGGCTGGATGATGTCGGCAGGCAATTACTGTTTGTGCCGATATCGAGATTGACTAGAGATTCATTATAGCGAGGGCGTTACTGGATTCAGCCCTTACTTTTGGTGATTAGATCGTGTCGATTTTTGTGATTGATACGTGAGGGCGATGGTCGTGGCTAATCTTTGGCCAGAGATAGCGTGTAGACCCGGTTTTTAGGCGCTCCGGTGAGTTCGACTACTTGGTCGACGAGTGTTCGGCCTTTGATGCCTTCAGATTGCAACTTTTCAAGTTCGCTTTTGATCTGTTCGTCGGAGATTTCTTTTGGCGGAAGTTCGTTGCCACCTTCGATGACGATTACGAACTCGCCACGGGGTTCGCTGAAGTGGTCAATCGCTTGTTTCGCAGTTCCTCTAAAAGTTTCTTCGTAGAGTTTCGTTAGCTCTCGGCAGATGACGAGTTGGCGGTCTGGGAGCGTTTGTGCGATGTCGATGAGTGTTGCTTTGATTCGATGCGGCGATTCGTAGATGACAATGGGTCCCGGCTCGTTCAGGATGCCTGTGATCGCTTCGAGGCGATCTTTCTTTTTTCTTGGCAGAAATCCAAGGAACAGGAAGCGGTCGAATGCCCAGCCGGTTATAGATAGGGCGGTGACGATTGCGGATGGTCCGGGTAGGGGGATTACGTCGTGGCCGGCTTCTACAGCGGCTGCTACTAGTGATGATCCGGGGTCGCTGATTCCGGGTGTGCCGGCGTCAGTGACAAGTGCGATATCGCTGTTGGCGAGTTTCGATATCAGGGAGTTGAGTCGTTCGGGCGTGGTGTGCTCGTGGAGGCTTTCGAGTTGGGGTGAGACTCCGAGATGGTTGAGCAGCTTACGGGTGACTCGGGTATCTTCGGCTGCTACTACAGGGATGGTCGAGAGGACTTCTATGGCGCGCTTCGTCAGGTCGGACAGGTTGCCGATGGGGGTGGCGACGACGTAGAGGGTCGACATCGATTAGCTGCTGGCGATTGCAGACGCGTTGGCTGAATAGAGGATCTTGTCGATTGCGGCGTTGTGCTGGTCGTCAGCGTGGTACGAGCTGCGTACCAGCGGACCGGATGCAACGTGCTTGAAGCCCATCTCGAGACCTGCTTCTTCGAGTTCCTTGAACTCTTCGGGACGATAGAACCGGATGATCGGGTGGTGACGTTTGGAGGGTCGCAAATACTGGCCAATGGTGAGCAGGTCGGTGTTGACTTCTCTGAGATCGGCCATCGTTTGGAGTAGTTCAGATTTGGTTTCGCCAAGTCCGACCATCATGCCGGATTTAGAAGGCATGAACGGGTTGATTTCTTTTACTCGTTTCAGGAGTTCGAGTGAGATATCGTAGTTCCCGCGTGCTCGCACTTTCTTGAACACACGGCGCGTGGTTTCGATGTTGTGGTTCAGGACGTGCGGTTCGGCTTTTACGACGCGTTCAAGTGCTTCGAACTCGCCTTCAAAGTCGGGGATCAGTACTTCGATCTTGCAGTTCGGGTTCATATGTCGAACCTGCTGGATCGTTTGTTCAAATATGCCAGAGCCGTAGTCAGGTAGATCGTCACGGTCGACAGAGGTGATGACCGTGTAGTTCAGTTCCATCTGCTTGACGGTGTTGGCGACTCGAATTGGCTCTGCGAGGTCGACAGTTCCGGGCCAGCCGGTTTTTACGTTGCAGTAGGAGCAGGCTCGAGTGCAGGTGTCGCCGAGAATCATGAAAGTAGCGGTGCCGCGATCCCAGCATTCGCCTATGTTCGGGCAGGCGGCTTCTTCACAAACGGTGTTGAGGCTGGCCCCTTTGATCTTCTTGCGAATCTCCAGGAAGTTTTCACCGCCGGGGGCTTTGACCTTGAACCAGTCGGGGAGCTTTCGCTCTCGTATTGGCGAGGCATTATTTTCTATCTTAGAAACCAACGATTAATGTTCGATTCGAAATTAACTGAAATGAGCATCTGGTTGCCAATTAGTGCGCAACTGAGCCTGAACTAGTTCAGAATAACAGAGAGACAATCTAGTTTGATTCAATTTTTTTGGCATTGGTGACTGCTTAAATCAACGTCGAGGCACTGGTTTATGAATGGGTAAACGAAAGCGCAGGCAGCGTTATAGCGGACCGGATTTGACGGAGCACGTCGATCTGAATCCGGGCGATAAATTCGAGATTACTCTCGGAGAGATGAACGACGCCGGCGATACAGTGACCGATATCGATGATGCGCCCGTTGTTGTTTCTGGCGGGCTTCCCGGCGAAGTGGTTATCGCTGAGGTGCAGAAGCGATTTCCTGAACGTATTGCGGCAAAGGTCGCTCAGGTTCTGGAGCCGGCGGCTGAGCGTGTGGAGGTTGAGTGCAAGTATTTTCTTACCTGCAGCGGTTGCCAGTGGCAGCACGTTTCGTACGGGCACCAACTGCAGTTGAAGCGTGAGCGGGTGCAGCGCGAGATCGACGGGTACGAGAATCTTTCAGGCGTTGCGGTTGATCTGACGGTTGAGAGTGAGAAGAGGCTTCGATATCGAAATCATGGTCGATTCACTATCGGTAAATACGAGAATGCGGGCCAGGTTGGATACAAGAACATGGTTACCCGCCAGTTCGTGCGCATCGAAGAATGTTTGTTGATGGACGAGAAGGTCAACGAGACTATAGCGCTTGTTCAGGACAAGATGGGCGGCCAGACGCAGATGTCGATTCGGGTTGGCGCCAACACGGATTCGATGCTGGTTCAGCCGCGGATGAATATTTCAGGTTTGAATCTTGTTACCGGCGAGCAGCACTACGAGGAAGAAGTTCGTGGCTCTCGGTTCAGGGTTGCCGCTTCTTCGTTCTTCCAGGTGAATACCGGGCAGCTTTCGAAGGCTGTTGACGAGGTTCGAGAGTTACTGGAACTGGATGGCAGCGAGGTGATGATCGATGCGTACTGTGGCGTTGGTGTTTTCGCCGTTCTTATTTCGCCTTACGTGAAACGAGTGGTTGGCATTGAAGAGTCGGCTTCGGCGATCGAAGATGCCGGGTTGAACTTGAATGGTGCGACTAACGTTGAGTTTATCGAGGGTAAGACTGAGCACGTTCTGGCTGATTGGGATCAGGATGTCGACGTGCTGCTGCTCGATCCCCCGCGGGTCGGGTGTCACCCTGATGTGCTGGACTCTGTGAAGAAGCTGAAGCCGAAGAAAGTACTGATGGTTTCGTGCGAGCCGGCCGCAATGGCTCGGGATTTAGATTTGCTTTGCGAGGGCGGGATGTACAAGTTGGAGACACTGCGACCGGTGGATATGTTTCCACAAACTCGGCACGTCGAAACGATCAGCATGCTCACGTTGCAGGAATCTCGGGATTAACGGAATTGGCGATTCTAGATTCGAGCCAAAACAGACTGATTCTCGCGAGCGGTTCACCGCGCCGGGCAGAGATTCTCGGTGAGGCAGGTGTTCAGATCGATGTAGTTCCTGCGTCGGTGGACGAAGAAGAATTGCTTGCTTCTGGTGGTGATCTGGTCGATGCGGTTCAGTTGCTTGCATTGGCCAAGGCTACGTCGATTGCTGAATCTCGACCGGGTGAGTACGTGCTGGGTGCCGATACGATTGTTGTGCTTGATGGTGAGGAGCTAGGAAAACCAGAGTCGGCGAGCCATGCTGCTGAGATGTTGAGTCGTTTGAGCGGGCGAAGTCACGTTGTCACCACTGGGGTGGCGATAATCAGTCCCTCTGGAGAAACTCGCACAAAATTCGTCAGTACTACGGTGATGTTCCGTACGCTGGATGATGGGGCGATTGCAAAGTACGTTTCTTCGGGTTCGCCTTTGGATAAGGCCGGAGGTTACGGTATTCAGGATCGGTCGTTCGCGCCGGTTGCGAGTTACGATGTGTGTTATTTGAACGTTGTTGGGCTGCCAATGTGTGCAACAAGTGAACTGCTAAAAGAATCGGGATTCCTGAAAGTCGTTGGGCTTTCTTGTTCTGGGCACGCGGGTTTTAGCGACGCCGAGTTGAGGTCGTTGTAATGACCTTCTTCGGGCTTGGCGGATTCGAGGTTCTTGTAATTGGGGCCATAGCGCTGTTTGTGCTTGGTCCGAAGCGCTTGATCGAAGGCATTCGAGATGGACGCAAGGTTTACACCGATTTAAAGCGCCAGCGGGACGCGCTACAGACCCTGATCACTGAGGCGATCGATCTTGAGGATCTGAAAAAGCAGATTGATGTCGAGGGTGTAAAAGAGAGCGTTAAGTCGCTTGAAGAGGATCTGGCACTTGACCAGGTGGCCGAGGATGTGAAGGCGGTGAAATCACTGGCCAAGGGTTCTGTTACTCGAGAATGGAAGTCAACTCGACCGCCGGTGAAAGTTGATCCGGAGATACGGGATTCGATTCCAGATCTGGATATATCTGGTGATGATGACAAGGATGTTTTGGGGTCGAAACTTACGCCGGAGCCTGATGCTGAACCTGATGGCGAAGCCGAGGCGAGTGCCGGTGCGGAATCTGACGAGGTGAAGTCTTGAACGGCAACGCCATGTCGGTTCTGGGCCACATGAACGAACTGAAACGACGTTTGTTCCGTGTGGCGATAGTTGCGGTGATATTCATCGTAATTGCGCTCGTTAACTTCTCGTGGATCTTCGAGCGATTCACTGCTGATACGCGAGAGTTGATTGAGGCGGCCGGTGGAGACATTATTCAACTGACGCTCACCGAGGCGTGGGTGGCTGCAGCGAAGTTGGCGGTGATGGTGGGACTTACCGCTGCATTGCCTTACTTCCTTTGGGAGATGACTCGATTCTTCCGGCCGGGTATGAAATCTGGCGAACGGAAATACGTTTATCTACTAATTCCCGGTGCACTGATTTCGTTCGCCATCGGAGCCACGTTCGCTTACGTGGTGCTAATCCCGCGCTTGTTCGAATTCATGCTGGATTTCCAGAGTGATCTGGCGTTGCCACAGATCACCACTGCTTCGGTTGTTTCGATGACGGTTGGGATAGTGTTCTGGCTTGGAACGATATTTGAATTGCCGATTGTGATGTTCTTGTTCGCAAAAATCGATCTGCTTCGATCAAGTTGGGTGATCAAAAAAATCCGCTGGATGATTTTGATTGCGTTCATTTTTGGGGCTGCTGTAACCCCGACGGATCCCGTTTCACAGGTGTTTGTTGCAATACCGGTGATGGCGCTATTTGGAATTGGACTGGGCCTCGTGATGTTGGCCGAGCGAGGGCGCGACGATTAGGACGCTGCGTGTCGGCGTCCTGAAGTAATTCGTGCTTGATGGATTGGCGAGTTGTCGGTCGGTCGAGGCTTCGACTAACTAACTGGATTTAGCGTCGTCAGTCTCGTCGCCAGTGTCGGCATCGGACTTTTCGTCCTTGGAGCCGATGGCGGATTTGAACTCGTTGATCGCCTGTCCCATGCCTTTGCCGACCTGCGGCAGTTTGCCTACTCCGAAGAGGAGCAAGACGATAACGAGGATGAGGGCGATTTGCCAGATGCCAAAGTTCTGGAACACAGATAAAACTCCGAAGTGTCCCGGTTTGTTGTGGGACTTGGTTGAATGAACCGAGGTTCGGCTTCAAGTATACGCCGAGAGTAATTTTTCGCCTAACGTTCGTGTGAGAGTTTTCGGAGGATTACTGGATCTAACGTGTTCCGGGCTAACCCATGTATCGCCAGACGGCGATTACTCTGCTTAGAACTTCTATGTCGGTAGACGGGAACGTCATTGCCTGCATCTGAGTGTTTGCCGGTTCCAGTCTGGTTCGGGGGCCTTCTGAGTAGAAGTGCTTGAGCGTCGTCGTGTTGTCTGACTTGATCCGAACGGCTGCCATCTGACCGTTTCGAACGTATGTCGCCTGTTCCATGATGACGAGATCGCCATCAGAGATCAGCGCATCGATCATCGACTCACCACGTACCTTGAGGGCGTAGACGCCTTCTCCGGTGCCGGTGATCGCCTGTGGAAGGTCGATAAGTTCTGATCCTGAGAGATCGGACCAAGTGTCGTTTTCCGGCATTGGGAACGGAGAACCTGCTGCGATTGTGCCGAGTAGCGGAACTGCGACGGTGTCGATGCTAACCGGTGGGGCGGGCTCGTCGATCCGCTGGTTCGCAAGGCTGAGCCCGCGTGATACTTCAGAGTGGCGGTTGAGATAGCCGCTTTCCTTGAGCCTGTCGAGATTATAGGAGACGACCGAGGTCGAGCTGATTTCACAGCCGCCCTGGATGTCACGGACGGTAGGCGGGTAGTCGTGTTCGTCGATGAACTCTTCAATAAACGACAGGATCGTGAGTTGTTTCTCGGAGAGTTTTTTCATCTAACTGTTTCCTGACTCTTTGTTTCGGAGCCGCGCGGTGAAGTTACTGGGACGTATGTATTGGCACTAATGTTCTGAAAAATATCAGGCGTTGATCTCCCGTGTCAATTGGCGGTGTCACCGAATTGCGATCATAAGTTCGGATGCGAGCATTTTTTGGGGGATCGGGTGTTTGAGGGAATTGTTTTGTTGAATAGCTGTGAGGTTCGCCTGTGCATTCCCCCTCAACCTAGCCTTCTCCTCAGGGAGAAGGGATTAGGGGTGTGACGGACCCTGAAATGAATTCAGGATGACAGCGGAGTCAATTAGGTTGGCGGGGTGGTGCGTTATTTACGGAGCGCCGGGTAGGGATTCGCAGGGTGTGCCGTCGTTACCGCCATCTAGCTGATGTGGGTCGTCGTTTGGGCCACCTGCCGCGATGAAGAAGTTTTGGGCGTCTGCCCATGTTGTGAAGTCTCCGCAATTGCGATCTTCGCCGAAGGGATCGAACCCAGACAACGTTGTTGCAGTTGGAGCAGGCGCACTGGTGGCTGTCGGATTGGGAGTACTTGTGACGATCGGGGTTGGCGAAGCGGTGGGCGGAGCGGACGCGGTTGGGTGTTGGCATTAGAGACGGTGGTGCAGTGATGTGCGGAGTAGGTGTTGGTGTTGCCACGGTGCTTGTCGGCGAAGGTGTCGATTGCGCCGCACCGGGTACTGAGGTTGCAGTAGCTGGAACAGTTGTAGGCAGAATGACGGGGGCTGGAGTTGACGTAGGGCTGGTGGCAGCTGGAGCGGGCAGCGAGTTCGGGCGAGGGGCGTTCGGTGTTGGCGTTGGAGCTGATTGTGTTGCGGTGGGTGTTAGCCCTGCCGGATCATCAGCTGGTTAAACCTCTGGAGTCGCCGTTGGAGTGGCTGTCACTACGACGGTTTCGTAGATGATGATTGGAGTGGTTGTGGATTGAGATGCTGCTTCAGCTGAAGGTGTGTCGCCGACGCTTGTCGAAGCTGAGCCGCAGGCGGCCAAAAGGAACGCGGTTAACCAGTGCCAACCCGAGCAGGAACGCTCTACTAGTGCTGGTGACCCGAGTGATCGTGCGCTGCATGGTCGTGCCCGGCATGCGGGTCGAACGCAAGAGAATCCGGAAGAGGCGCTGGAATGGACTGTTCGTGACCATGCGAAGGGTCCTGGCCTGCTCCCGGGTGGGTGGGGTGATCACCGAAGGAGATGCCTTCGAGCTGGTCGGGCGGGCCTCCGACAGCTTCGGCCTGACCGAACGCCACGTAGTGCGGCGGTTCGCCTTCAAAGACGAGATATGCGGATTGTTCGGTCGAGAGCGACTCATGGCCGCCGAACCATACAACGAGAGGGCCGTTCACCATTTGAATGGGGCCATCTTTTGCGGGTCTTTTTACGTTTTCGTCGATTTCACCGGTTCCAGCGGGGCCTACTCCCCATTTTGATGGACCTTCGAAATCGCCAGGAACGACGAATCGCCAACGAGGAAGCAGTCCTTTCCATGGGGCTACTTCGACCGCGACACGATCCTCCTCGCCTTCGAAAGGATGGTGAATTCGCCAGTTGTACTGGGTGTCGTCGGATTCAGACGAGGGACCGGGCCGATGAGTGTCGGCCGCATGGTCGTGGGAGTTTTCTGGACCCTGAGTCAAAGGGTTATCCCAATTTAGCTAGAAAGCTTGTTGTACTGCTTGGTGAGTCGAGACTTCTTGCGAGCAGCATTGTTTCGGTGCAGAACGCCCTTGGTTACTGCCTGGTCGAGGGCAGAAATGGCGTTTTTGAGTGTCGAGTCCGACTCGTCAGATTTCGAACCGTCTGCGATCACTTCAGTGGCAGCTCGAACTCGGCTTCGGGTGAACGATCGTGCTGATCGGTTTCGGTCGGCTTTGCGGGTTTGAGCGCGCAAAGTTTTAGCGGCGGGCATTGATGTTCCTTGATAACTGTTCTAATTGCGGTGAATGTGATTTTTTCGGAATTGAAGGATTCATATCACTATGAAACCTGCGCTTCGCTAACCCGGAAGACGCTCTCGACACCGGGAATCGTTTCCACGCGGGAAAAGAGCCGACTTAACTGCTCCACCCCGGTAGTGTACACCGTAAGTGAAACCGTACACGCATTGGTTTTATCGTCTTCGTCAGATGAGAGTGAGTGAATATTTACGTTTTCCGATGAGACGACGTTTGTGATGTCGCGAATCAGACCAACACGGTCGAACGCTTTGATTTGCAATCGTGAGGCGTAGGTGGTCTCGTAATGACCCCATGCAACGGGTATGTGCCGTTCGGGATCTTCCGTGCCACGCAGGATCGAGCAGCTCTGCCTGTGAACGGTGACGCCACGGCCTCTAGTGAGGTAACCGGTGATCTCGTCACCATACACAGGGCTGCAGCATCGAGCGATTCTGGTGAGAAGTTTAGGTTCGCCCATGACTACCAGACCCTTTGTTTGATCGGTTGGTGGCTTGCCCGATTTTCCTTGCTTAGCCGGGGCCTGGAACACCTCGTCTGGAGCAGGGCTCAGGGTATCGGCAACTCTGGAAACAGCTATCTGGCCGGTACCAAGTGACTCGGTTAGTTCATCGAAGGTTTCGTAATCGAGACTGGCTGCGATGTCCTTTTCTTTGTACTTGAGACCGAGTCGGCGTAGCTCTTTCTTGAGCAGGTCTTTACCTCGACGGACGTTGCTCTGGCGCTCCTGCTTGCGGAACCACTGTTTGACCTTTGTGATGGCGCTCTGGGTGATGATGTATCCGAGATCAGCGTTCAGCCAATCGAGGCTCGGCCCGCGTGGGATTCGGGCTTTTCGAATTTCAACCACATCGCCGTTGTTAAGCGGCGTGTTGAGCGCCGTTAGTTTTCCGTTTACGACTGCGCCAACCGTGTTGTGACCGAGATCTGTGTGGATGCGGTAGGCGAAATCGATTGGCGTGGCTCCTGCTGGCAGGTCTTTGACATCGCCATTTGGCGTGTAGACGAAGACCTGATCTTGCAGGATGTCGGTGCGAACTGTTGCGAGGTACTCGTCGTCGCCTGAAAGTTCACGCTGCCAGTCGAGTAGCTGTCGCAGCCACGACATTTTCGTTTCGAAGTTGTCGCCCTTGGGTGAACCGTCTTCGCCCTCTTTGTACATCCAGTGCGATGCAACGCCTTCCTCGGCCATGTCGTGCATTTCTTGAGTACGAATTTGTACTTCGATCGGGTAGTTGACCGGACCGCGCACTGATGTGTGCAGCGACTGGTACATATTTTCTTTAGGGCTTGCGATGTAGTCGTCGAATTGACCGGGCACAGGTCGCCATTTCGAGTGGACGATTCCGAGTGCTGCGTAGCAATCGCCGACGGTGTCGGCGACAACCCGAATTGCGATGAGATCGTAAATTTCATCGAACTTTCGACCCATTCGTTCGTAGCGTTGCAGCTTGTTGTATGTGCTGTAGAGATGTTTTACCCGACCATCGACACTGCATGAGATGCCAGCTTTTTCGAGTGGACCTTTGATGGCTTTGACCGCGGCCTCTGTGTAGATTTCGCGCTCTGCGCGTTTTCGGGCGACGAGTCGTGAGATCGATTTGTACTGGCGAGGCATCAGGAAGCGGAATGCTTGATCTTCAAGCTGCCACTTGATTTCGTTCATCCCGAGTCGATGGGCTAGCGGTGAGTAAATGTCGAGTGTTTCTCGAGAAATACGCTGTTGTTTGGGTACCGGCAGGTGCTGAAGTGTCTGCATGTTGTGCAGTCGATCAGACAGCTTGATCAGAACAACGCGAACGTCTTCTGCCATTGCGACCAGCATCTTGCGAAGTGATGCAGCGCGGGTGGCTTCGGGTGTGGCGATTTGCTTCACCATCGCGCTGTTTTCCGAGATCATATCGAGGCGTTTCAACTTGGTTACGCCGTCGACGAGCTTTGCTACTTCTGTGTTGAACTCGGATTCGATTTCCTCGAAGCTGACTCCGCAATCTTCCATCACGTCGTGAAGTAGCGCCGCCTGGATCGTCGTCATGTCGAGGTGCATATCTGCTAGACGGAGGGCCGTGGCGATTGGGTGTTCAACGAATGGCTCGCCTGAGTCCCGCTCCTGACCAGCATGGGCGTTTGTCGCGAACTCGAGCGCCTTCTCGACCGCAACGGCGCGGTCATCGGGCAGGTACTTATGAACCGAGCGCAGAAGAGCTTTTGCAGATGCACTCTGTTGAGTGATGGTCATAAATTGATGGCGTATCGCTGAAATGCCAGTGGGTTTCCAGTGGCCTCATTTTGGTCACGCAAAAGCGTGGTGTTCATTACATTCTAATTGTTTGATGAAAGTTAGGGCACTAGAGGAACATACGCGGTTCTGGCGTGTGAGATGTACTGGTGATTGCCAGTTTCGACTTTATTGTGAATAGAGGCGGGCTATTTCATCGCGTTCGAAAGTTGGTAATGGTGTGGTTTTACCGCTCTCGATTTGCACCAATCCAAGTTCAGGGCGGGTGATTTTCCCGATTACGCTGGCCGGAATGCCTGATTCGGCAAGTGCTTCGATGATGCTCGAAGAACCTGCAGGTTTCGACGTGATTAGCAGTGCTCCTGAGGCGATTAGACCCCATGGATTGAGATCGAGTGCTTTGCAGATCGTTTTGGTTTCGGGGTAGATGTGTACCATGCTGGTGTCGATTTCGATTCCCGTGTTTGACGCACGGGCGAGTTCGTCGAGGGCACCGGCGAGCCCGCCTTCAGTTGGATCGTGCATGGCGGTTACGTGGCCGGTTGAAGTGGCGATTCTGGCTGCATTTACGACTGAAATGCCGGGTGAATCGAGAAACTCGGCAGCCCTGGCGATTTCAGCTTCTGTCATTCCGGCGGCGAGCAGCTCAACTTTGCTTTCGCGAGCGATGATTGCTGTGCCTTCGATAGCGATGCCAGATGTGAGAATCACTTCGTCGCCAACATTGGCCGACGAAGTTTTCACTGTTTCCGACGGGGCAGCTTCTCCGAGCATTGTTCCGGCGATTATCGGGCGGGGAAGCCCAACGGTTATTTCAGTGTGGCCGCCAATTAGCGTGATGCCCAGTTCGGAAGCTGCTTCGTGGAGTTGTTTGAATATGTCTCGAGCAGTTGAGGCGGGTTCGTTTTCCGGCAGCAGGAGTGTTCCAAGGAACCACTTTGGTGTGCCGCCCGATGCCGCGATGTCGTTGGCGTTGACCTGTATGGCGTACCAGCCGATTCGGTCGGTTGCGAAGGTTATGGGGTCGGACTTGGCTATGAGTGTCGTGCTGCCAAAAGAGACGAATGCTGCATCTTCGCCAACTGCGGGGCCTAGAAGAAGGCGCTGCTCTTTCGGGCCGAGATCGCTCAGGAAGCTGGCGAGTAGATCGGGAGGTAGCTTGCCAGCTTTTAGCCGCCTGTTTGCTAGTTCGTCGGTCATTGGGTTGATGGGCGTTGTTTTGGTTATGGCGTGGCGGTCGGGAGCGTTGGAACCGGATCGCCTATGAGGTATGGGCCGATGATATATCCAATAATCGGGGCGTAACCGTGAAGTCCGTTCCAGAAGATATCGAATGCCGAGTAGTCTTCGGCGCAGATGAATTCGACTTCACTTGAGCCAGACCGGGTAACGAAGTCGAGTCGGAAAACGGAGTCGCAGCCGGGCGCTGGCGAAAGATCGGTTTCTAGATCGAAGATATCGATCAAGCGTTGCATGTCGGCTTCGGTCATCACCCTACGAACGACGAAGTTTCCGGTATCGGAATCACGTCGCATCAAGGTGACTTCGCTGGCGTTGTGGAGGTCGGCTTCGTTGGCGAGGTTGACGGTTGGTGGGCTGACGCGGGTGATTTCATCGCACCGAACCACTATTGAATCATCGTGATTCGAGTGGTATTCCCACGATTGGGATCCGTTGCTCAAAACATAGATATTGCCTGTGTAGGGAGCATCTGACGTGTCGTAGTACGTGCCAGATTCCGGGCAACCCAGAGATTCGTTCGGCCACTGTGCGGCTCCTACGGAAGCGACGTACAGGGATTCGAATGCGATTCCATGTTCGGTGAACAACCGGGCCATTTCCAGAACAAAAGAGTCAGGTGGCGGTGGTGTTGGGGTTGCTGTGGGAGTTGGTGTAGGAGTTGCTGTGGGAGCAGGTGTAGCAGTGGGGCCGGGGGTGTTTGTGGCGGTTGGAATCGGCGTAACGGTAGGTCGAGCAGTTGCTACCGCCGATTTCGCTGTGGATGTCGCGGCTGTGGTGGGTTCGGTTGTTGATGTTGGCTTATCGTCGGACTTCGATGACGAGCAGGAGATAAAGGTGGCGATCACGGTTATTGCGATGATTGCCAAAAATGTTGTTCGTACGGATATGAGCGAGCTGTTCACTTAGGTGCTTTCGATGTTGTGAGTTGTTGCGTGTTGTTCTGGCGGGTCGAGGGGTATTCGCGCGACGATTTTGACTGATACTCGGCTAGTACGAATTCATACGTTGAGTCGGGTTCAGTAATATCGACAAATGCCCATATTTGTGATGGATTGTTGCCCGCGTCTTGGGCGAATTCTTCTGGCACAGCTACTTCGATAAGGATCGATGTTCCCTGCGGCGATAGGTACGCTCGAGTCGCTTCTGGATTCGGGCTGGAATTTACCCAGCCACCGATGAGAACCTCTTCAGGCCATTCGATTTGATTGAGCGAGATGGTCGCCATTTCGGAGAAGTTTGAATTGAATTCAGCAATATCTTCTTCAGAGTGCAGAACGTGAATCGTGTCGAAGTCTGGTTCGGCATCGTCAGCGGTTGTAGCTATGTCGTAAACGGGTTCGGCCGGGATCAGTTGGAGTGTGGAATCGCAAAGAGCGCCAGTTCCGACACCCTGATCGGTGTTGTATTCGTAAAACACGTCATCGTGCAGCATAAGTATTCGATACCCGGGGATGAGGTAGGGGCCGCTGCCTAAAACGAGTTCAGGTGTCGGATAGCAGCCCGGATTTTGATTGGTCCAGGTGGCGTGTTCTAAAAGAATTTTTCTTGGTGCGTCGGCGCTAATACCGAGTTTTACAGCCATGGCGTCTCTCGCAGCGATTTCGACATTTTGTTCAGGATTGCCTTCACGTACGTTGGCCGGTGTTGGCTGCGCAATGTCAGGCGTTGGGGGGGAGTCACTGTAAAAGTCATCACAGGCTGCAAGCAGAACTATGAATAGAACAGCAAAAACGGTGACGGTGATTCGGGAATGAGAATTGGATAATGTGGCGATTTTAGACATGTGGTGGTGCTAAAAAGATCGAATCGTTGTTTAGAACTCCGGGTAAAGTTCTGGGTTGCTAACTAACGTGTTGAGCGAGCCTGATAAATCAAAGTGTAAGTGCAAACGTATTACTTGTGCCTTATTTGAACGTGACGAAATTGAGCGAAAGTCAACGACGCTAACACTGACTGAAATCGAATGTGAGGCTCGATCCTAAGTCAATGATTCGTATGTACGAATAAATATATTCGTCAAACAAACATCCGGGGCTTCTATGTGTTTTCACGATGAAAACATGTTAGTGGTTTTCCTCATAAGTCTTTCATATTTGGCAATTGCCGACTTGGAATAATTGTGTATTATTGAGGTAAGGATTTCTATATACGAATGTTTAAGGACGTATTGACGAACCGTAATATTTGCAGTTGCCACCTCCTTAATATCAGGCTCGGGAGTTTTTACGAAATGGGAAAAAGCGTTGCCCCTATTTGGCGCGTGCTAGTTAGTTTCGCGTTGTTCTCAATACTGGCGGTTGTCGCAATTTCATGTTCGTCGAGCGGCGGCGGAGATGATTCGAAATCACTAATCATTTATTCGGGGCGTAGCGAATCGCTGGTTGCTCCGTTGATTGCTGATTTCGAAGAAGCGACAGGTGTAAAAGTCGAAGTTAACTACGGTTCAACCGGTCCTCTGGCCGCCACGTTGCTTGAAGAAGGTAGTAACACTCCTGCCGATGTTTACTTCGCTCAGGATCCGGGTGGTCTTGGTGCAGTTGATTCGATGCTTGCCGAGTTACCTTCAGATGTTCTGAGTTCCGTGCCCGACTGGGCTCGTGATCCCGAGAGCAGGTGGGTGGGCACTTCAGGTCGCGCTCGCGTGATCGTCTACAACACCGATATGTTGACCGAGGCCGATCTGCCCGATTCGATCGAAGATTTTGCTAAGCCGGAATGGAAGGGTCGAATCGGTTGGGCGCCAACGAACGGTTCGCTTCACGCAATGATCACTGCGATGCGCCAGGAGTGGGGCGAGGATCGAACCAGGACGTGGCTTGAAGGCATTGTTGCCAACGAGCCCAAGCTTTACGCCAAGAACACTCCGACGGTTGCGGCTGCAGGTGCGGGCGAAATCGAAGTTGGGTTCGTAAACCACTACTATCTGCACCGGTTTATTGCAGAAGAAGGCGAATCGTTTGCGGCGAGGAACTACTACACACGAGCGGCTGATCCCGGGTCGGTTGTTTTAGTTGCAGGTGTTGGGATGCTCGAGGAATCCGACAACAAGGATCTCGCAGTTCAGTTCATCAAATTTTTGTTGAGTGCCTCTGGTCAGCAGTATTTTGCTTCGCAGACATATGAATTCCCGCTGAATGACAACGCGAAGCCAAACAACTTGCTGCCTGCTTTGGAAGACATCACCAAGCCATCTATTGACCTGGGTGACTTGATCGATCTTGAGGGCACGCAGGATCTTATGAGAGAGGTAGGTGCCCTTCCGTAAAGAAAGGGCTGTGGCAGATTCGATCTGCAGCAACATGTTGATCCGATTGTGTGATTCACACACGTCGGGGTGGCTGACTAGAAGCGACTACCTGAAATTCGGGCAGGGCTGAAGTGACCTTCTCAGACGTCATATCGATAGGGTGGAAAAGCACCGAGGCCAAACGGCCGCCGGCGTTCTTAGTAGCGTCGGCGGCCGCTGTCGCGCTTGCGGCGTTAATTCCAGTTGGCTATCTGCTGGTGCGATCGGTTGACGCGGGTAGTGAATGGACCGATATCGTTTGGCGGGCTAATACCGCAGCGATTTTCGGTCGCACATTCCTGTTAATCGCTCTTGTAACGGTTATTTCGGTTTCGATTGCGGTTCCGATTGCGTGGCTCACTGTGAAATCGAACATTCCGCTGCGTCGGGTGCTTTCTGTTGCTTCGGTGTTGCCGTTGGTGATGCCCAGCTTCGTGATGGCGACGACGGTAATAGAGATGTATTCGCCAAAGGGTATGCTGCAAGGCTGGCTTTCGGGGTTGGGCGTAACTCGGCTGCCCGAGATTTATGGTCTTGGTGGGGCGACTCTGGTGCTCGTGTTGATGACCTATCCGTATGTACTACTAACTGTGCGGGGTGCGCTCCGCCGAATGGACCCTGTGCTTGAAGAGGCAGCGCGTGCGATGGGGTACGGTCCGATTCACACGTTCCGAGCGGTTACTTTGCCGATGCTGCGTCCGGCTATCGCCGGAGGGTCGCTACTGGTTGCGTTGTACACGCTGAGCGATTTTGGCGGTGTTGCGCTGCTTCGGTACCAGACGTTTACTTCGACGATCATGATTCAGTACGAGTCGTCTATCGATCGAACGGTTGTGGCGGTGTTGTCGCTGGTTTTAGTTGTTGTTGCGGTATTGCTGTTGCTTGGCGAGGGTTTTACTCGTGGCAGCGGTGCGTATCACCGGAGCACCGTTGGGGCTGTTCGGGTTTCTAGAAGGTTCGACCTTGGGCGATGGCGCTGGGTTGGTGCTGGTGCCGTTGGGCTTCCGGTGCTGATTGGACTTGTGATTCCTGTTGGCGTACTTGTTCACTGGCTGGTGCGGGGACTACTCAATGATCAGGAGTTGCTGCCGTTGCTTATCCCGGCTCGGAATTCGCTTTATGTTTCGTTGCTGGCCGCGGCTGTAACCGTGCTTGCTGCGTTGCCGGTGGTGATACTGGCGGTTCGCTTCCAGAGCAGGCTGAGTCGATTCTTCGAGCGATCGGTGTATATCGGTTTTGGATTGCCGGGTGTTGTTGTTGCACTTTCCTTAGTGTTCTTCGGGATAAACGTTGCGCGGCCGCTGTACCAGTCGATCTGGTTGCTGGTATTTGCGTATGGCGTGTTGTTCTTGCCCGCAAGCATTGGGGCGTTACGGAGTACGTTGCTGCAGGTAAACCCCAGAATTGAAGAGGCGGCTCAGAGTCTTGGGCACTCCCAGTGGCGAGTGATTTTCTCGGTGACTATTCCGCTCGTGATGCCGGGTGCATTTGCGGGTGGTGCGATGGTGTTCCTACTGACAATGAAAGAGTTACCGGCGACGTTGATACTTTCTCCTATTGGATATCGAACACTTTCATCATCTATTTGGTCGGCAGCTTCAGAGGCTTTCTTCGCAAAGACGGCTGCGGCAGCGTTGTTGCTGGTTGTGGTTGCTGGAGTACCGACGGCGTATCTGACGCTGCGCGGTCATGGCGACAGGGCGGGCGTTTCTGACAAGCCGTTGAAGCTTGAAGAGGCAGCCCGATGAGGATGCCGTGGCGACGTCGACCCGCCGAGATTTCGATCCCGTCACCAGTTCCGGGGCTTGCCGCGCCCGGGATTACCGATCCAGACGCGGTTGAGACGGGCGTCATTCACCTGCAGGGCGTTGAGTGCAGTTATCCGGGATCTGACGAACCGGCGATACACGATTTTGACCTGCTTGTTCGACCGGGTGAGTTTGTGAGCATCCTTGGGCGGAGTGGTGCTGGTAAAACGACCGCGCTGCGAGTGGTTGCCGGATTCGAACAGGTTTCGGCGGGTTACGTTCGGATTGGTGGTCAGCTGGTTGGTTCATCGTTCGTGCATGTGCCACCCGATCAGCGCAGGATCGGACTGGTATTTCAGGATTACGCGCTGTTCCCGCATCTTTCGGTTGCGAAGAACGTTGAGTTTGGCCTTAAGGATTTACCGGCTGGTGAACGGGCTGCACGTATTGCGCCGGTTCTCGCGATGGTTGGTATGAGCGGATATGAATCCCGCTACGTGCATGAGCTTTCTGGTGGTCAGCAGCAGCGGGTGGCGATTGCCCGTGCGCTTGCTCCCGATCCGGTTGCGTTGCTACTCGACGAGCCGTTTAGCAACTTGGATCGGCAGTTGAGGGCTGAGCTGCGGCGAGATATCAAGAAGATTGTTCAAGAGACTGGTGCCACGACGTTATTGGTTACACACGACCGCGAAGAAGCGTTGGCGACATCGGATCGTATCGCTGTAATGGGCGATCGTGTTATCGATCAGATTGGTACGCCTGAAGAGGTGTACCAGAATCCGGTTTCGGCTTCGGTTGCGAGACTTATCGGGCCGTGCGAGTTGATTCCGGGCGTGTACAGAGGTGGTGTGGTGGTGACCGAAGCGGGAGTGTTCCCTACCCGGACTACGACTGAAGAGACTATTTCGGATGGTCAACAGGTGCTGGCGCTGATGCGTGCGTCGGAGCTGGAGATTGAGCCTGCTGGTGACGAGGAGCAGAGAACGGCGACTGTTGAGCTTAGGGAGTTCGAGGGCGAGTTCAGCGAGTACAGCATTCGACTGGATTCAGGCACGCTGCTGAGAGTGCGCAGACGAGCAGCCAACGGTCTTGAGGTTGGTAGCCGGGTTCGTGTTCAGACTCGCGGCGAGTCGAAGGTGATCGTGTTCGCTGTATACGTCTGACGTTCTATTCAGATCGCCACGATCGAGAATATTCGACTACGCCGATTTCGATGCGAATTGTTTAGGAACTTGGCGGGTGAAACGACACAAAGGCTAGCTGTTGTTCGAGCCTTAGTTCGGCGTATTCGGGTAGTTGCCATACATCAGATGGCGTTGCTAGATCGATTTGATACAACCAACCGCTTCGAATAAACCAATGGGTGAACGATTCGTAATTAACCCCGTCCGAGTTGAAGGTGGTATTGAATTCATGCCCCATAACAAGGACAGCTCCGTCTGCTGAAGTCCTGAAGATGCTTTGTTCATTGTCGATTACAAAATCTGTCCAACCATCACTGGGTGCAAGGGTGAAGTCGTCAATGAACTGTTGTGTATTTTGATATTCAGCTCTCTGGAATTCGACCGACACAATAATTGTTGCACCGGCGTACTCATCCCAGGTAACGACGCCATCTGGTCTGGAATCGATTAGCCAGCCAGGTGGTGGTGTGATGTCAAAACCGTAATCGTCGTCGACGTATTTTCCTGTAACCAGTGATGGGTGAGGCGTGGGTGTTGGCACGGTCACGACCTGACCCGCGGACAACGAAGGAACTATTAATTCCAATGTTTCGGCAGCTACAGCGAATCCAAACCCTTCTACAGATACTCCATCCGATGATGCGCGGATAACGTACGTGTTTATGCCTGCGATTGTTCCGTCCAGGAGTAACAGTGGTCCGCCTGAGTTACCGGGATTGATGGAGGCGTCTGTTTGTAATTCGCTTCGATCGTCAGCTGAGTTGAATTGAATTCCCGCTACGATTCCCTGAGAGACTCGTAGCGAGTCGACTCCCAACGGGAATCCAAGAGCTACGACTGATTCTCCAAGTTTCACGTCATCGGAGTTTGAAAAACTCAGGGGCGTAAAGGCGAAATCGCAGCAGATTCTCAAGACTGCAAGATCTCGAAGCGCATCGACGCCGATCAATGACGCTGGGTATGTTGTCTGTTCGGAGTAGACAACTTCGATCGACGAAGTCTGGTCGATCACATGTTGATTCGTGAGAATAAGTGCAGCACCAGAACTATCTACCTCGATGATCACACCTGATCCCAAACCCCTGTTGGTGATCACTTGCACGATCGATCCTCTGACTTGATCAATCAGTTCCGACAGTGACAACACGATGGGCGTTGTTGCTGTCGGGACCGGCGTTACAGTTGCGATTGCGGTGGGAGCGGGAACGGGTGGTTGTGTCGGGAGAGGTGTCGGGGCAGGTGGAACCGTCGTTGGTGTAGGCGGTTGCGTTGGTATGACAGTCGGCACAACTACTGCAATTACGGTCGGAGGGGCTAGAGTCGGAATCACGACGGTTGCCGTTTTTATAGCAGGCGGAGTTGCAGTTGGCTGCTGCTCTTCAACAGCTTTCTGTGTTGCTTCAACTGCGGCAGCGATAGTATTTTCTATCGAAGTACTCGATGTTGCGGTTTGTTCCACAGAAACGCGAATCGTCGCATCGATATCAGGGGTGGGATCTGGATCAGTAGTTGGTACCGCTGCTGGCGTGGCGCAGCGGACGGTAACAGCGAAACTGATCGCTGCGATCACGAGATAAACTCTTGATCTTTTCCACAACGATGTAGCTGATCTCAAGTGAACCCCTAGGCGAACTTCTTAATTATCAGGCAGGCGTTTTGGCCGCCGAATCCGAACGAGTTCGATAGCGTGATGTTGACTTCTGTTTCTCGGGCTGCGTTTGGAATGTAGTCGAGGTCGCAATCGGGATCAGACTCTTCCTGGTTGATCGTCGGGTGAAGAATGCTGTCGTTGATGCTGTTGATGCAGACGATCGCCTCCAACGCCCCAGACGCGCCCAGAGAATGACCGACCATCGACTTGGTTGAGCTGATGGGGATTTTGTATGCCTGTTCCCCGAACACAGCTTTTATTGCCTTGGTTTCCGAAGCGTCGTTGATCAGAGTCGATGTGCCATGAGCGTTGATGTAGTCGACCTCGTCGAGCTCAACGCCAGCATTGTCCAGAGCACGCTTGATCGCTTTTGCAGCACCGGAGCCTTCCGGGTGCGGCTGAACTAAGTGATATGCATCGGAAGAAACGCCCCAACCGCCAACTTCTGCGTAGATGCGGGCGCCACGCGCTTGAGCGTGTTCAAGGCTTTCGATTATGAGGATTCCGCTGCCTTCTGCGGGAGCAAATCCGTCACGACCCTTGTCGAATGGACGGCTGGCTTTTGCTGGATCACCGTCCCAGGTGGAGAGTGCACGCATGGTGCTGAATCCGCCCATGCCGATTTCACAAATACCCGCTTCGCTACCGCCAGTTACGACGACGTCGGCAGTGCCGCGGCGGATGACTTCTGCGGCTTCGCCGATGGCTTGTGTACTTGCAGCGCAGGCAGTGACGCAGGTGTTTGTGTAGCCGGTGAGATTGAAGGTGTGCGAGATGTTCGCTGATGCCATGTTTACGAGCATCATCGGGATGTAGTAGGGACTCATCCGATTGGCACCACGTTTTACGCGGATCTCAGATTGCTGATCGGTCTCGGGAAGCCCACCAGATCCGCTGCCGATCAAAACTCCGACACGGTCGAGGTCTTCTTTTTCGAAGTCGATGCCTGAGTCTTTGACTGACTGGTACGCAGCCGCGACCGCAAATTGTGAGAAGCGTGCCATTCTGCGCGCTTCTTTGCGGTCCATATATTCCGTGGCGTCGAAATTCTGAATTTCGCCCGAGACTTTGCACGGGAATCCGTCGGGACTAACGAGGCTGATCTCTCGAATACCAGATTGTCCGTTTTTAACACCGGTCCAAAATTCGTCGACGGAATTTCCGAGGGCGGTGATGGCACCCATACCGGTGATCACGACTCTTGTTTGGTTATTGCTGGTCATTTATGTGGTGTTCGAGACTTTCAGTTTTACGGTCGCGGTGGAAGTTTGATGTCGGGGTATAGTTCAGGTTCGATTCCGTGCTCGATCTCAACTATCTCCGCCGCTACAAATAGAGATCCGGTTGCGAGTATCAGGTCGTTGCTGTTCGCCAGCTTTTTGGCATGCGATAAAGCCTCGCAGGTGTTTGTTGTAACTGCGGACACGAAAATTTTACTCTCACCCAAGGCATCTGACAGTTCGATATTGGTGAGGGATTTGGGGTGGCGGGGTTTAATGTGGCTAACTCACGAAAAACCGCGATGGGGTCGTGGCCTCGAACGACGCCCAGAATTAGTACGGTTTCGTTTCTATCTGGGAAGAGACTTTCGATGGATTTTCTTAGCGCAAGTGCAGATGCATCGTTGTGGGCGCCATCGACGAAGATGGGAATTGGCTCGCGTGTGACGACGTGATTTCTAGCTGGCCATTCGACGTTTTCGAGACCTTCGCTAACTGCGTCGCTAGTGGTTGTGACGCCTGCTTTTGCGAGTTCTGAGAGGGCAGCTACTGCGGTGCGAGCGTTATCGATCTGGTGGGATCCGAGAAGGCGTAGGTGAGTAGCGATTAGGTTTCCGTTTGCGCTGATCTCGAGTTCTACGCCGTCGATACCGAGATCGTTCGAGGAGAGAATTTCTACTGCTGATGCCGATTCCGTTAGCAGGCTTTGATTCGTGCGTGCTGTTTCTCGAATTACTTCGAGGGCTTCGGGTTGTTGAGGCGAAGTAACCACCGGGATTCCCGGCTTGATGATTCCGGCTTTTTCTGCCGCAATCAGCTCGATGGTATTGCCAAGAACCGCAATATGATCAAGGCTGATCGGGGTGATAACCGAAACCAGCGGGGTGATGATGTTTGTTGAATCGAGTCTGCCGCCGAGTCCTACTTCGATCACACTGATGTCGGCTTTCGAGTTTGCGAAATGGCAGAACGCCATCGCTGTTTCCAGATCGAATACTGAAACCCTTCCGATGTCGCCATCTGCGGTTACCTGTTCCACGGCTGGCCATAGGTCGTATACGAGCTTTGTGAAATCGTTCTCAGAGATAGGTTGCCTATTGATTCGCAACCGTTCGGTGATTCGGTGAATCGACGGTGAAGTGAAGAGGCCTGTCGTGTATCCGCTGGCGGCAAGCGACCATGCGATCATCGCTGAAGTGCTGCCCTTGCCTTTGCTGCCTGCGACGTGAACGTACTTCTGGCCGACTTGCGGGTTGCCCAGATACTTAAGGAGACGTTCGATGCGCTTGAGATGAAAATCCGTCGGGTCGTTGGCGCGTGATTTTCTCTCGAAGTCGGCGAGCGAAAGCAACTGTGAAACCGCTGCCTGGTATTCGAGGTTCACTCTAATTTTTGAACCTGTTGGAGTTTGCGGCGACATTACGGTTAATTATCTCTGTCAATTGCACTGAATGTCACTCTTATTGGGGTTCGCCGGTGGGGTTTTGTGTGCCCCGTTGCTAGTATTGTCGCTCCTAAGACCGATTGTCTGGAAAAACAGGGCTGTCCAGCATGTTCGATACCCGCTCACTCACTCACTCACTGCCCGTTCGCAATTTAGAAGAGGCTCGGCAAATTCGTGAAATACCGTGATCTTATTGACAGCGCAACTAACGGCCATGGCGCCGACTATTGCGAAGTACGAATAGAAGAGACCGACAGTTCGCGGCTTATTTACCGTGGAAAGTCGCTGGAAACCATTGCGCAGACCAGTGGTCTTGGAGGGAACGTTCGGGCCGTTACAAAAGGTGGCTGGGGTTTCGCCAGTTTCAACAGCCTTGACGATCTGAAGACCAAAGTTGGCGACGCTGTTGCACAGTCAAAGGCTGTCGGTGGGTCGAAGACAGAGATTGGTGAAGCTGACCCGCATGTTGACGTGGTTCCGGCTCACATTGTTCACGATCCTGCTGATGTTTCTCTCGACGAGAAAAAGCGGATAATGGATCACTACAACGATCTCGTGTGGTCGGTCGATGGCATTAACAGTGCCGACATTATTTACGGCGATTCTTCGCGCAAGACGTTCTTCGGAAGCTCTGATGGTTCGTACATTGAGCAGGAGCAGGTTCACGTTATTTCACGTATTTCGGCACAGGCTCGACGTGGCAGCGACGTTCAGCAGGCCGGGTTTAGTCTTGGGTCGCAGGGTGACTTTGATCTGATTCGAGATCTTGATCAGCAGGTTGTCGACGCTGCGAAGCGTGCGGTTGCACTGCTGGATGCGAAGTCTCTTGATGGCGGCGAGCGCACGGTAATCCTTGACCCAGTGCTTGCTGGCGTGTTCGTTCACGAAGCGTTTGGTCATCTTTCGGAAGGCGATAACGTTTATGAGAACGACAAGCTGAAAGAGATCATGTACATGGGTCGGAAGTTTGGTGGAAAGCACCTGAACTTCACCGATGGCGCAGCCATTCCTGGGTTGCGAGGTAGCTTCAAATACGACGATGAAGGCACTCCAGCTACTCGAACGGCGCTTGTTCGTGAGGGTGAATTGGTGGGTCGGCTTCATTCTCGTGAGACCGCCGCAAAGCTCGGTGAGCAACCGACGGGTAATGCCCGGGCGATTGGCTACAACTTCCCTCCGATCGTTCGCATGACCAACACGATCATCGAACCGGGCGAGGCGACTCTCGAGGATCTGCTTGAAGGTGTTGAAGATGGTGTTTACGTTCGTAATTGGTACGGCGGGATGACGCAGCACGAGATGTTCACTTTCTCGTCGGGCGAGGCATACATGATCCGCAACGGCGAGATTCAGGAAGCTGTTCGTCCTGTGATGCTTACCGGAAACCTGTTTGAGACTCTGAAGAACCTCGATGGGATCGGGAACGACCTCGGTATGAATCAGGGCGGCGGTTGTGGCAAGGGTGGTCAATCGCCTTTGCCGGTTTCGAACGGCAGCCCACATGTCCGCATTCAAAACTGCCTGATTTCAGGGGCATAGGCGCGTTGTTATCGACAGTTTGTGACCAGATATTTCGAGAGATAAAAAATTGAGCGAATCGCTACTAAATGCCGCTGCGGCAAAATTTGATCAGGCCGAGGTTTACCGGATCGAGATGGAAAGCCATCCGGTTTCGTTTGAGTCGAACCGGCTGAAGGAAATCATGCGTCGTGATACTTCGGGTGTTGCACTGCGGGTGATCGATGATGGTCGTATTGGATTTACTTCGACTACCGACGCTAGCCGTGAATCGGAACTTGTGGGCCGAGCGGCGACGCTGGCTCCGTTTGGCTCTGAGGCTTTATTTGAGTTTCCTGCGCCGAGTGAATACCCGACTGTCGACATTGTTGATGCCAAGATTCCTGCTGTTTCTCAACAGTCGATGATCGACGTGGGGCACGGGTTAATTGAACGACTGATGGACGAGTGGCCTGAATTGCTTTGTGACGCCCGGATCGGGTGGTCAACAGGGCGTGGTCGGATCATGAACTCGGCTGGAATCGATGCTGAGTACGAGCAGACGAGCTACTACTGCTCGCTGGGCGCACAGCTAATCCGTGGCACCGATATGTTGAACGTTTGGGCTGGATTTGGTTCGAGTCACCTGTTTGGCGAGGTTGAGTTGGATCGTTTACTTCAGACGGTTCGGCGATCGCTTCGGTGGTCGAAGGAGACCGCCCAGGCGACTGCTAATACCGGTGATTTGCCGGTGATATTTACACCCCGTGGTGTTGGAGCAACGATGCTTCATCCGCTGCTTTCGGGATTCAATGGCAAGAACGTTGCTAACGGGTCATCACCGTTGGGCGACCGCTGGGGCGAGAAGATAGTTGATGAGCGAATTACGATTTTCGATGATCCGCTGATTAGCGGTGCGAGTGGCAGCAGGCCTTTTGATGATGAGGGTGTTGCGAGCCGCCGACATGCGTTGATCGAAAAGGGCGTTGCCGGCGGACCATTACTGGATCTGCAAACAGCAGGCCAGCTTGGAAAAACTTCGACTGGCGCAGCTGGTCGTGGGCTTGCAACCACTCCATCGCCAGGTACATCGGTAATCGACATCGCACATGGCGATACCCACTTTGAAGACATGATTGCCGGTGTCAAAGAAGGCCTGATTGTTGAGGAGCTTCTTGGCGCCGGACAGGGTAACGAACTCGGTGGAGATTTCCGTGCAAACGTTTCGCTTGGCTATAAAATTGAGAACGGTGAAATTATTGGGCGGGTGAAAAACACGATGATTTCAGGCAACGTTTACAAGGTGCTTTCGCAGGTGGAGCAGGTGGGCGATTCAGCAGAATGGGTGTTTGGGTCGATGCGATCACCAGCTATTCAAAGCCTGGGTGTAGAGGTTGCAGCTAAGTACGAGTAGGACATCGTTGGGTCGTCGTCGCCAACGGGCGCCGGCACCAAGAGAGCGCAAGATAACGTAACTATGGGTCTAGACGAATTTCTAAATCAACTTCCCGAAGATGACGACGCTTCGATTAACTACGCGTCGCTTCCTGAACTGTCGAAACTAACGGGTCCCGAGGCCGAGGAATTCGGGCAACTCTGGTTGGAGTGGACACCAGAACGTGTGTTGGGGATTGTCGATCGCATGGTGGATCTGTGCGACGAGCAGCCTGATGTGGAGTTCGAGGCGATCTACAAGCAGGGAATGCTGCACACGAGTACCGCCGTTCGTTTGAGCGCGCTTAAAGGGCTGGAAGAAAGCAGTGATCGGGCGCTAATAAAACCTTTGAGCGACATGCTTACTTCCGATCCGGCAGTGGAGGTTCGGGCGGCTGCGGCAATACCGCTGACGTACCTTTCTGCGATGGCTCAGGCCGGAAAGCTGGGTGCGAAAGACGAGGTTATGCTCACTCGAATTTTGTACGGCGTTCTTGATGACGAGCGGGAGGTTCAGACGGTAAAGCTGAAGGCACTTGAAGCTGTTTCGGTGTTTGGTGGCGAGCGTCTGAATCCGTTTATCGAATCAGCGTTTGCATTGCCGGATGTCAGTTCACGCCAGAGCAGTATTTTTGCGATGGGGCGGACGTCTGACCCGAGATGGGTTAGTTACGTTCTTCCCGATCTTGAGCATGATGATGCGTCGATTCGCTACGAGGCAGCGATGGCGATGGGCGAACTGGGTGATGAAGAGCATTTGCGTGCGCTGGATGTTTCGCTGGACGATGCCGACTTAACGGTTCAACTGGCGGCGATTTCGGCTGTAGAGCGCATTGGTGGCGAGGTTGCCAAAAGTCAGCTTGAGCAGTTGCTGGTGAGTACAGAGCCGCGTGTTGTAGAGCTTGTGCGGCAGGCTTTGCAGGCGATGAAGGACGAAGAGGATTTGGACGAGGTTGTGACGCAAGATATGGCTCGTTCGATGTTCGGGGCTGGCGATACTTTGCCGGGAATTGACACTGAGGGCTATGAACCCGCTGAGATCGAGGGATGGGCGAATGCTCCCGATCCGAGTGAGGTGGATGATTTCGGCACGGGTGTCACCGAGGAAGCCGAGGATCTGGGACTTGATCGTGGTGATCCGTTCGATGTCGATCTTCCGCCGGAAGATCCGTGGGACCACGAAGAGAATTACTAGGTGGTGCCAGTGGGTGCCATTGGCACTTTTTCTTCAGGTTAACTGCGGTTCCGACGATCGAGGCCCTGAATCAGGTTACGGATCACAGAAAACTTTCGCTGGCTACTGTCGCCGGGCTTGGCGGAAGGCTAGTTGGGCTGCTCCCAGAAGGCTTACGTCGTCGCCCAACCGGGTTGCTGTTAGCGGGGTTGTGCTTCCGTATCCGGGGAGTGATTTTTCGATGACCGTGGCCTTGAGCTTCTCCCAGTGTCGTTGTAGCCCTTGAACGACTCCGCCACCGATCACGAGTGCTTCCGGGTTGAAGACGTTGATCAACATGCCGAGCCCGATGCTGACGTTTTCGATGGTTAGATCGACGACTCCCAGCGCTACCTCGTCGCCAGCGTCGGCTGCGTCAAACACCATGCGTGAGGTGATGTTTTCTGGATCGCCTTTGGCCATTTCGGAGAGCGGACCTTCGCCTGTGAATCTTTCCCGAGCGATCTTTGCGATGGCGGGTCCGGATGCGTTTCCTTCGAAGCAGCCGTCGCAGCCCACGTTGCACTTGTAGGCTCCGGTGCGAACTGCGAGGTGACCCACTTCGCCAGCTCCGCCAGACGAGCCGGTGACCATTTCGCTGTTGGCGATTATGCCGCCGCCAACTCCGGTGCTGATGGTTACGTATATGAGATTTTCGGCACCGACGTGATCGCCAAATCGGGTTTCTGCTAGCGCAGCAAGGGTGGCGTCGTGGCCAACCCAGACTGGCACACCCATCGCTTCTGATAGTGATGATTTCATTGACTTGTCGTGCCATCCGGGCAGGTTCGGCGGGTGGTTGTAGGTTCCGGTGGCGGGTTTAATTGGCCCAGCGGTTGAAACGCCTACTCCTACGATTTCGGCTCCGGACGGGGCTGTTGCTCGTGCGGCTTTGAGTAGCGTTGCGAGTCTTGCGCTTGCGTCGTCGATGCCACGTTCGGGTTCGGTATTGATCGACCCGCGACCTGTCATATGGCCTTCGGCGTCGACGAGTGCAGCTCGGATGTTGGTGCCGCCAATGTCGGCAGCGAGTGCGTATTGCAGATTTGGATTTGTCACAGTTCGGATGGTAGCAGGCGGTGGCAGTGGCACGTTTTCTGCGATATGTAATTAGTTGGCTGAATTGAGTAGGTGTAGCCGCTGCTCTCTTATTTAGCTCCGGGCATTGTCGAATGACTTGGTTGCCGCGTTAATATGCGCTCCCTCGATCCCTCTCGAAGGACGGGAGGCAGGACGTACTAATCAGCACCGTGGTGCCCCGTTAACAATTTGTGCTTGTTGTAGGTGGGAATCGCGCCCATCATTTAACGATGCCCGAAATAGTTCACGACATAGATTTATCTGCAATTGAGCACCGACCCGGTCAATCGACCGATCTCGAAGCCAAGCGTTTGCGCGCCTGGAGTCGTTTGACCGACGATGAAAAAGAGTGGGTGATTGCTGCGTGGGACCTGACGGGGATGATTCCTTCAGCTCCTGCATTTCGTGAACTGAAGAGCGCTTCTGACCGTGTGCTTTATGTGCTGGTTGGGACTGAAGAGAGCCTTACGCCGGGTGAACTGGTTTATTTGATGATCTCTCGCTGGTTCCGAAATATCGATCCTGCAACGGCTCGTGCCAAGATGGCTCAGCTTGTTGGTCAGGGTTATGCACGGTACACGGGTATTGGCCGGACTATGGCGACCGAGGCCGGACTTGAGCTCCTCGAAGAGATGGCGGCGCCCCCTCGGCAGCCTCGTGAAGGCGAATCGATGTACCGCTCGGATGAAGATCGTCGAGAAGAGAGTCGAGATCCGCGACGTAGTTCAGGTCCACGGAAGGTTGATCGTGGAGAGTCTCCACGTTCCTCTTTTGGTGACCGAAGAGCCCCGACTGGACGATATCGTTCAGAAATTGATGAGAACGAACCGCGCCGTGAGTCACGCGATGACCGTGGCGGTAATTCGAGTGGTCCGCGCAGTGATGATCGTGGAGGCTACTCCCGAGGTCCCAGTCGAGACGACCGAGGTGGCGATTCACGAGGCCCGAGACGTGACGATCGCGGTGGCGACTCCCGAGGCCCGAGGCGAGATGACGACCGTGGCGGATATTCCCGAGGCCCAAGACGTGATGATCGCGGTGGCGACTCCCGAGGTCCAAGACGAGATGGCGATCGTGGAGGCTACTCGCGAGGCCCACGGCGTGATGATGACCGCGGTGGTTATTCACGCGGGCCAAGGCGAGACGATCGCGGTGGCGACCGAGGTGGCTACTCCGGCGGTCGTGGTCGAAACGACCGTGGTGGTTCCCCTGAGCGCGGCCGGGTCAACACTGATGGTCCGGTCATCGACGGCAATGAGCCAATGGAATACCGCGTAAACAACGATGGCCCAATTATTGACGGACGTGATCTCGGTGAGAAGCGCGAAAACACCGACGGCCCGATTATCGACGGCCGCGACAAGAAGCCTGAATCTTCAGAAGAATAGGCTTCTGGCCGCTTCTAACCCTAGCTAGATAGAGTCCCGGTAATTCTCGGCGTTGTCCTGGGGGGCGTAGCCGATCGTCTTTTTTGCGTGGTCGGTGTTCCAGAATCGCCATGTGTTGTCGGACACTCCGTAGAAGATCTCGAAGCCGACGGGCTGCGTCAGGCACTGCGAAACCAGATGCGCAAGATCACGGTGGCTGAGCCACGTTGCCAGCATTCGAACGCCAACTGGCTTGTTGGGGGCGTTCGCAGTTCCGATGCGCAGGCAGGCGACTTCGAGTCCAAAGTGCTCGTGATAGTAGCGGCCCGTTGCCTCGCCAAACGCCTTGCTTACGCCGTAATCGGAGTCGGGCCGGATTGGCACAAGGTGGTCGATTTGCTTGAACTCGCCGGGCGTGAGTCCTTCGTAATCACCAACTCGAATTCGGCTGTATGGCTCGTCCAACTCGAAGTTGCCGACCGCGTGATTAGAGCTGGCAAATACAACTCGCTTTACTCCGTGCTGTCGTGCTGCTTCGTAGACGTTGTGGGTCATCGAAATATTGTTCTTCAGAACGTCAGACCAGGGAGTTTCGACGGGGGCGTTGGCGCCCATGTGAACAACGGCGTCGACGTCTTCGAACGCCTTTTCCATGGATTCGTAGTTTGATCCGTCGATGATGAGAGTTGGCACATCGGGGGCGTGATCGGACGAGCGGGCGTCGAGGGCTGAAAATTCGAATGAGTCGGCGAGGGAGTTGATTAGCATCGAGCCAATTAGGCCTGATGATCCGGTAACGAGAACTTTCATTTTGGTTTGAACCTTTGATTTTCGATTGCCCATTGTTGATGACTGGATAATACTTGTCGGAATGATGATGCAAACGATATTGACGTCTTGATTACGCCATATGGTGATGGATTAGCGGGGTTTTTATGGGCTTGGTAGCGCAAGACTGCGTGGAATATCAGTTCGAAGACGCTGGTCAGAGCTGGCTCATATCGTGGTGGCCCCCGGAGCAGGTTCCGTCTGGCGAATGGCATGGATCGGGCGCAATCTGTTTGAGTGAGAATGATGAAGTAGTCATCATCAGCCAGGATGGCAAAAAATGGGAGCTACCAGCCGGTAGACCCGAAGGTGATGAGGATTGGCGGGCGACTCTCGATCGTGAATTGCTCGAAGAAGCCTGTGCCACTGTCGACAGCGCAACTCTCTTAGGGTTTGCTCAGGGGCGGTGTATTTCCGGGCATGAAGAAGGGCTGGTGCTCGTGCGTTCCCACTGGATTGCGCATGTGACTATCCATGAGTGGAAGCCGGAATACGAGGTTCTCTATCGTTCGTTGGTTGCGAAAAATACTGTTGTGGAGTCTCTGGATTTTCCTGCTGGACTTGAGCCGATATATGCTCGTTGGTTTCAGGAAGCCGAGGTTGACTAAACACGTTAGTCCACTAGTAAAACATGCCTCGAAACGGTAATGTCGAACGAGGTTTTCACAAGGTTCATCACGTCACACTGCCCGTAATCTCACCTGCGACACGTAATGAATGATAGCCTTGCTGCAGGACGGTAGTGCACATGGGAGCGCAGCCGGACCAGCCCCCGACGCGCTCCTGCACTACTGTCTTTTATTTTAAGGTTTATTCCGATTGTCTGATGCTGCGAGCGACATCGCTTGCGATTTGTGCATCTCCTTTTTTTCTGTTGAGGCGCTGAAAGATTCTGAGGATTCACAGGTCGCACGCGAGGTGGCGCTGGTTGGGTGAGGTGGTGGCTCCGAACTCGAACTTCCCGAATCCCGTTCTCAGGATCGGCGCAATTTGGTGGGCGGTTTTTCTAGTATGAAGATGTGCACTCAGGAGATTTTGTACGAGACTTTGCGCTGATCATGGTTGCCGCAGCCGCGGCCTTGATCGTCTTCCGACTACTTCGGCAACCGCCGATCCTCGGGTATCTGCTCGCGGGCGTGCTCGTAGGCCCGTTCGCGCTGCAAGGTCGCTTCGTCGCCGATACCCAAACTGTTTCACTGGTCGCTGAAGTCGGACTTGTCGTCCTGCTTTTCTCGCTTGGCGTTGAGTTCGGGTGGGAGCGAATTCGCAAGGTTGGATTCCGGGTTGTGATCATCGGCGCAGTTGAGATCGCCGCGATGATTTCGCTTGGTTACTTTTTAGGCCGAGCGCTTGGGTGGAGTGCCACAACGTCTATATATCTGGGTGCAGCGCTGGCGTTTTCGAGTTCCGCCGTGCTGGTGAGTATCCTGCGTGAAAACGGCCAGCTGATGACGTTGCGAGGTCAGCTGGTTGTTGGCGTTCTGGTTGTTGAAGACTTCGTCGCAGTGGTGTTGCTGGCGGTGTTTGCAGGGTATGCGAGCCAAGAAGATGGCGGAGCAGTTCAGGTCTGGCCGATCGTTATGAAGATGACTGTCTTCGCGGTTGGAGCACTCGTATTTGGCACATTGCTGACGCCTCGCATAATGGATTTGTTGGACTATTTGAAGTCACGTGAAACGCTGCTGATCGGCAGTTTGGGACTGTGTTTCGGAGTGGGATTGCTTGCTCGCGAGATGGGGCTTTCTGCTGGGGCGGGCGCTTTCCTGATTGGAACGGTGCTTGGCGATACGAGGCATAGGGATCAAATCGCACGAGTCATTGCCCCGGTTCGTGACGTATTCGCAGCGTTGTTCTTCGTTTCGATCGGCATGCTGGTGAACATGGGCGATGTGCCGGAGTATTTCGGAACAGTACTGATCGTTACGGGCGTGCTTGTGGCAGGAAAGGTTCTTGCTGCGACAGCCGGAACGTTCCTAACTGGTCACGACGGCGAGGCGTCGTTGGGAGTCGGAACCGCGATGCCGCAGCCGGGTGAGTTTTCGCTGGCGATCGCACGTTCAGGCAGCGAGCATGCCGCCGTCGGAGCGCAGCTGTACCCGGTCGTGATTATTAGCACGCTAATGTCGTCGTTTATCTACCCGTTCGTATTCAAGTCTTCTGGCTTGATCGGCTCGGTATTCGGTTGGGTATTGCCTGACCGTGCCAAGCGAAAGGCGGCTGGATTTTCGAGAACGATTGATACAGCTCGCCGAGCGATGGCGCCTGCGAAACCCGCACCTCACGATCTGGTTCGGGGTGTGCGATCGACTGCTGTTAGCTTTGGAATTATCGGGTTGGTTATCGTTGCCGGAGTGCTTACTTTAAATGTCGGCACGAATCTTACGAGCGAATTTGGAATTTCGGCCGATCTTATTGGCGTTGCGATTCTGGCTTCAGTTGTCACGTTGGCGGTTCCGGCTGGGATCGTGTTGTGGCGGGTTCTCGCCGATTTGAGCGTAGTGTTTGCTCGACGTGCTTTTGTTCGGTTCAATGTGACCAGAGGTCTTCAAGTTGCTGATGTGGCGAGCACGGTGATTGTGAGTGTGCTGCTACTGATTGCCGGCGTGTGGTTGGTGACTCAGCTGCTTGAGGTGATGCCGGTTGCCGACATGACGTCGCCGCTGCCTGCGTTGATTATGGCGCTGAGTGCTGCGGTGACGGCGACTCTTGCCATGAAGATCCATTCACAGATGGACAAGACGTTCAGGCGGACGCTGCTTGGGGATGGGCCGGGCGAGGCGAGTGGGGATTCGGAACCTTCGGACGCCTAACGGCCTGCGGATCAGGTGCCGGTTCAAAACGCATGTAAAGGGGTTGGGATTGTTTGAGCAGGGTGTAGGTAACGCGCTATCCCGATGGTGGATGTCACGCTTTTTGATGACCGTTCCAGGTGATACCAATACAGTATTCGGATTCATTAAATATTTTCTGACCTTGATTCGCCTTGAGCGAGAGGACACGGCATGGCTGACGATCGCGCCCTGATAATTGAACTTGAAGAACGGTTTGTTGAGGCTACGAATAAATCCGATATTCAAGAGTTCGACGATCTGTTTACCGAAGACGCGGTGCTGATGCTGCCGGATCGTCCGGCTGTGAGCACACGCGAGACGATCGTTGCACATCAACGAGAGTTTTTTCGCTCGATCAGGGCTCGACTTGTTTCAGTCATTGCTGAGATTGAAGTTTTCGAAACGTTGGTCTACGTACGGGGTGCGTTCAACTACTCGATGGAGCCGAAGTTGGGTGGAGAGCCGGTTGTGATGAAGGGCAAGTACATCAATCTGTACAAACGGGATGAGATGGACGAGTGGCGGATCTGGCGCAGCATCAACAACATCGACCACCCGCAGGACTAGCCAGGTTTGGTACAGATAAAGCGATTAATCGAATCGTGACTCCGCTTCAGTAACATCGACGAAGTTTGCACAGCGGATGATCGTCGATAGGCCCCAGTTGCCGTCTTCGATTTCGAATCCGTATCTTATCCACGGTTCGATGGACTTGGCACGTGCATAAAGCCTGATGAGCAGCGAGCTTAGGCTGCCGACACTGATCATTTCTGCGATTTCATCGTGGCTCGGCAGGGCATGACCGGTCGCCTCGAGGGCTGACAGGTAGCTGTCGAGCAGGTCGGCGTATGTGGCTTGATCAGACTCACGCACCGATGTGCCGATGAAGTACGCAACATCAGTGAACACCGGCCACGATGTTGCTCGTTGCCAGTCGAAGATCACTGCTTCCTGATGACCGTCTGATTCGAGTATTGCGATCTCCTCGGCAGGAAACGACCCATTCGACCGGCTGGCGGCGCTAGCCCGGTCCTATGTTCGATATGGCATCGAAAGCAGGGGGTGCTATAGGCTGATGTTTGGTGAGCACATGATTGAGCTTGCCGAATTCGAAGAAGTCGTTGCAGCAGGACGCCCAACACGTCAGCTACTTCAGCAGATAGTCGCCGAATGTGTTCCCAGCGATGACGAATATGCCCAAACCGTCGAGCACACCGCTTGGTCGCTGGTTCACGGCGTGACGAGCTTGTTGACTGAAAACGAGATTCGGTTCGGGCCCGATACTTCGAAAGCTGAGAAACTGATCAACGACTCAATCCGCATGTTAATCTCCGGAATTCGAGCCGAGCTGGCATAGATTGAATCAATCTCAATAGCGCACGTCACCCCGGTCACTTCGTATACTCAATACATGTTTATTGGCAATGTCGAAGTAAAAGGGCTGGCACGGCTCGCCCCCATGGCTGGAATCTCGAACGCTGCGTACCGTACGGTGGCGCGAGAGTGCGGTAGCGCGCTCACGACCAGCGAAGAGATCGATGCGACGGGTTTGACCCGCATGAACGCAAAGACTCGATACGACATCGCGAAGTACCTGCCCGAAGAAAAGCCAATCGCACTGCAAATTCTGGGGGCTGAAGCTGAGTATCTTGTTCCCGGCGCACAGTGGCTGCAGGATCAGGGCGCCGACATCATCGATCTGAACATGGGTTGCCCGGTTCAGAAGATCACGAAGACCGGTCGTGGCTCAGCGATGATGAAAGATGTTGCAAAGACCGCCAAAATTCTTGAAGCGATGCGCAAAGTTCTAACGGTGCCGTTCACGATCAAGATTCGCAGTGGATGGGACGAAAAGCATCTCAACGCCGTCGAAGTATCGAAGATGGCCGAAGACGTTGGTGTCGACGCAATCACGGTTCATCCGCGCACCCGATCGCAGCAGTTCACTGGACTCTCCAAGTGGGAGATGATCTCGCAGGTCGTCGATGCCGTGAATATTCCAATTACGGGTAATGGCGACGTGAAGTCGATGTCGGACGCCCGCCGAATGTCGGCTGAAACTGGCGTCGAGTCGGCGATGATCGGTCGCGCAGCGATGGGTGCTCCGTGGGTGTTCGACGAATCGTTCGAAGACCTTTCGCCAGAAGGCAAGTACGACTACCAGACCCGCGTTATCAACCGCCACATGCCGCTCATCATGGAGCACTTTCCTGAGAAGGTCGGGCTCATTCAGATGCAGCGCCACCTATCTTGGTACGCCGGCGGTCGTGATCGAGTTCGGTCGTTCAGGGTCGAGCTATTTGGTGCCCGAAGCTACGAAGAAACCCGTGACGTATTCGACCGGTACTGGGCATCCGTCGACCCGGCCGTTTCGCAGCAGCCGAACATGGCTGCTGTTTAGCAGCGCGCACCACTGGCGACTCTTAAAAGTCGCTAAAAGTTCCAGATTATCTGGATCATCAATAGCAGAATGATGATCATTATCGTAGCTGCAGCTGGGACTACTATAAGTCTGCCCATATAACGAGTCTTGGGCTTTCCCAGCCGATACTGATTCCCAGTCTCTAAGTGCTAGCTACACACTTTGCGTTGCGTGATTGTTGGCTCGGCGCGCTCGGACGACGTGCGCGTCCCCGCACCAGATCCTTCGACTCCGATGACTCCGCTCAGGAAACGGAAGTCACCCCGCTCACACCGTCGGCAACGGCATGTCGTCGCCTGTTTCGTCCTGCCAGATGCGTATGCGTGCAGCCATCTGCCGAATACGGTCTTTGTGCTCCGGTTTATCGAACACATTCTCCAACTCAGCAGGATCAATATTCAGGTCGTACAGCTCGCACTGATCACCCGGCGACAGGTTTAACTTCCAGCGATCGCCCGTCACAACACCCCGCCACGGAATCGACACCATACGGTTGATCTCAGGTGAACCAAGATTCCTGTCGCCCATGCCGTTCCACTGGATGAACACATCGTTGTCGGAAAGATCCTCGTCACCCCGCAGCACAGGTCGCAACGACTTGCCTTCGAGGTGATCTGGAATTTCGCTACCTGAAAGATCCAGCAACGTAGGCACCAAATCCACCTGCCCAATCGATCCTGCGATGCGTGTCTGCTGGTTGTTGTTCAGCCACGGCACGTACATCAGGAACGGCACGTTAGAAGCCTCTTCATAAAGCGACCGCTTCTCAAGCATCCCGTGATCGCCAGCCATCTCGCCGTGCTCGCTCGTGAACACGATTATGGTGTGGTCGGCCTGCCCGCTAGCTTCCAGAGCTTCAAAAATAACCCCAAGCTGATTATCAACCAGAGTCACGTTCGCAAAGTACTGCGCCCGTAATTTACGAAAACCTTCTTCAGTAGACGTGTCGTGAAGATCACCACCGGCCTCGCCAAGCGGGTTGTTACCGCCACCCATGTAGTAATCCGACCGCAATTTATTCACAAGCGATCCCGAATCAGGCCGCTTTCTGAATCCGGGTCCCACCTCGATCTCATCAGGATCGTAAAGGTCATTCAGGGGACCTGTGTACGGCGGGTGTGGCTCGAAGAAGTTCACGTAAAGCAGCCACGGCTGATCGGCGTGTCGACCCTCCGGGTAATCACGAATGAAATTAGAAGCCGTGTGGCCTAGGAACGCTGCTTGTGTCTGCTCCTCAGTTAGTTCGGCGCCACCGACCCATCCCTCGTAAGAAATCGTCATCGAAGGCGGCTCAACACCGTGATCGCGGAGCCACTTGTTGTACGGCGCCTCCTGGTATCGATACTCCTTGCGAGTAATCCGCACCCGCTGAAAATCCTCAACGGCCTCCCACGTATCGAACCCGTGCTGAGCCGTCATATCGTCGCCCAAATGCCACTTGCCCATGTGGGCGTTGTAGTACTCGTCGGAAATCATGTCGCCAATGGTCGGGATGTCACGAGAAAGCGGAATATTGTTGCGCTGAAGACCGGTTCCGTACGGGTACAGCCCCGTCATGATCGACGCGCGAGCGGGGGTGCAAACAGGCTGCGTAACGTAAGTGTTCTCGAACACGAAGCTCTTATCGGCTAGGTGATCGATATTTGGTGTTTTGATCCAGTTGTTGCCGTACGCACGCATCGAATCTCGACGCTGCTGGTCGGTGAGAATGAACAGAATATTGGGCTTGCGATCTTGCATTGGTTCCCTTTGCCTGCACTTTGCGGCGAAATTTGGGTGTACGAAAATTTGGGTATGCGGGTGTTACCAGCCACCGGAAGGGTACGGCATCACCGCTCGCGCGCAACTCCATGCGAGGCTAATCTCTGATTATGGGTCTATTGCTTCACCAACAACTTGAGACCGATCGAACACTCGTAACGCCACTCGCTTCTGAGATTGCGCAGGGGATGATTGATCGTGATGGCACGCTGCTCGAAAAAGAGTCACGACTCCGCTTCCCGCAGCCGTTTCAGGTCCCGCCCATGATGGACGATTTTCTTCCTGCGGTAATTCAGAGACTGCAATACCAGCCCGAGCAGGTCGGATGGTGGGACTGGCTGTTTTTCGATAAAGCGACCCGAAACGTACTCGGGTCGATCGGCGTAGGCGGTCCGCCCGATGAAGCAGGTGGTGTCGGGATGGCCTATTCGGTCTACTCGCACTACGAGAATCAGGGCTACACCAAGGAAGCTGCACTCGCTGTTACCGATTGGATTCTGGCGCGAAGTCGCTGCGAATGACGATTCACCCCAAGAACTACGCCGCTGTTCGAATTGCACAACACGCCCAGTTCGATCTCAAAGGCACCGTGGTCGATCCCACAGTTGGCGAAGTACACCTTTACGAGGCGAACGGATAATCCCGCCGCCGCCTTCGACAATAGTCTGATCTCGTTTGGCTCTAATGCCCAATCGACCGTGACCTGAGCGCGTTCTGCCACTAGAATCTCTAGATAGTGTTTTCGTGGTCGTAGATGGCCACGCATTTTTTGGAGATTCAGGTGCCAGACAAGCCAAGTGAAAAGTCGCCCGTGACGTTCGAATCCACCACGAAGAAGAAGCGTGAGGCGCGCCCGTGGGGTTCATACGAGATCCTGACCAGCGGACCTGGCTTCCAGACGAAACGCCTGACCGTGAGCGCTGAAAAGCGGCTCTCATTGCAGTGGCACCGTCATCGTGATGAAACGTGGGTTGTTGCTCGTGGGACGGCGAAGGTAACTGTTGGCACCGAGCAGCACACACTGGGTCGCGGACAGTCGATGTTCGTCGAACGCAACGTGCACCACCGAATCGAGAACATATCTTCGGTCGAGCCGCTGGAAATAATCGAAATCCAGACCGGCGACTATCTCGGCGAAGACGATATCGTAAGAGTAGAAGACGACTTCGGCCGAGCTGAGTAGCCTGTGTTCGTATCCTACCTTTTTTCCCTTCTCCCTGAGGGGGAGAGATGGGACTCGCGAAGGGAATTCCGATTCTGCTTCAGATCGCGATTTGAATCTCATTGAGGACGGCCACTGTAACAAGCGACTGGTTATTTACTTCACATCGGATGGCCGAGAATCATGAGCTGAATTTTTTCAGTTACTAAACTAGACTGGCCGCTTCTTCTACCAAATCTACAACGATTTCCAGCCGTCTAAAACAGCTGGCTTCGAGTCCATCGGCGTCATCACCAAATCGCTGAACTATGAATTCCCAACCGCCAAACTGGGCGTTAACCATCGCTGCGAAGGACGCTAAATAAGTCCCGTACCCGCCCGCAGCGAACCAGAAGCCGATTTTGGAATCGGCTTCTGATCCATTCCAACCCAACGACCTAAGCCCCTCAAGATACGCGCTGAAAATTTCGTCGTTTCGGTCGAGCATAAGCTCAGCTTCCGCGTCACCCTAGGTCAGGCTTGAGCCGACCATCGTTCCGATATCCGTTTCTAGTGGCCCCAACCCGACACCGGACCAGTCGATTGCTACAACATCTGGTTCTGACGGTGGGGTACTGCCTACGAACACGTTTCTAGGATGGAAATCACCGTGACAGATCGTTCTAGTACCGTCGGCAACCGCCGGTCGCAACCTATCCAGGCCGTTTACTAATTTCTGGTAATCATTAGCGGCTTTTCCAGATAAATAATCCAACAGAAGTGGTTCAGTTCCGTCCAATTTGGAAGGTTTTGGAAAGTGTCTGATTTCATCGACACCCCACCGCTTGAGCACAACATCGTGCCCCATCCACTCCGACTCTTCGGGCAAGTCCGTGATAAATGTTCCGCCAAACCGTCCAATCCCGTGAGCTGCCTGCACATAGTGCTCTAGTCTCTAGGGAGGGCCGTTCATCCACTGGAGATCCTCTATCCACATCCATGTAAGGCCATCCTGATGGATCGTGTGGAAGAGTGTCGCCGGTCTGACGCCGACAAATTCTCGATCTAGGAATCCGTATTCGTACGCAACGACCTCTCTTTCGCCACTGTTCCGTTCAGCTTTGGATAGTATTCCGGGCGATCTGACGACCTTCAAGATGACGGACCAATCGACATGTTGCTGTTGCCGCTTAGCTTGCCCCTCGACCCTCAACAGCCCGACAGTATCGCCTCGACGTGAGGGCGCAGTAACGTGCCGAACCTTGATATCAGGTAGAACGAAAGCGGATTCGTCACTCAGGACCTTCCGAACTATTCGACTGAGTTGAGAAGCACTCAATGCCAATACCTGATCATGGATTTCATCAGCGTTCATGAAACTGCTCCAAAAAAATTAGTTGGCAGGGTGGCATCATAGCCCAAACGATCTACCTAACCTGCATCCCTCGGGTATAGTCCGGCATCTTAGCGATGTGGCTCTTTAGAGCTCAAGTTTCAATTCAACTCACCCGCACGAGGCGACAACCCATGGAAATGCTCGAAGTAGGCGATCAGTTTCCGGATATCGAACTATCTATCGCTGGCGCTGGAACAATTTCGTTGCCCAAAGATTTTGAGGGAAGCTGGGGTTACATCGCTTTTTATCGAGGTGGTTGGTGATCCTACTGCAATCGGCAGTTAGCCGATGTTGAAGAGTATTTCGAGCAGCTCGACGAACTTGGGATGAAAATTGTCTTTGCAAACGCAGATGGTGATCCCGACTCGTCACAGACCCACGCCGATCACGACCTGTCGTTCCCTATCGCCCATAGCGTCGATGAGGAAATTGCAGCGAAGTTGGGAGCTTGGACCGAACTGCGACAAGGGACCACGATCATCCAGCCGTGTGAATTTGTAATCCGACCCGATGGAACAGTTGCCGCGTCGTTATACGCCACAACTCAACTAGGACGAATGTCGCCCGAGGCAGTCTGGAAGTTCGTAAACGATCGAAAGTAGTTACTTCAGCGCCACGCTGCCGTCTTCTCGTATTGGCGGTGGTGTGTTCGCCGGATCGAACGGGTGCATTGCCGGCGCGTCTTCGTTGAAGATCACTCCGAGTCCGGGTTTCTCCGATGGTGTGTACCAGCCACGTTCGAGCTTGATGATCTCGTCGGTCATGTCACGCCTCGGTGATTCTTCCTCTTTCACCGATTCCTGGACGTCCCAAGACGGTGATGAAGCTCCGATGGCAATGCACGCGGCAGTTGCGATCGGTCCCTGGAAGTTGTGCGGGCAAATCTTGATGTGATGGGCTTCAGCGATCGTTGCGATCTTCTTCACGCCGGTGATTCCGCCAGCGACCGCGATATCAGGCTTGAAGAACGCGGGTTTCGCCAGTTGGGCATACTCACGGAACTCCCAGATACCCATGTTTCGTTCGCCAACTGCCAGTGGCAATCGCATTTTCGATGCTACATCGCCCATGGCAACCACCGAATCGGGAACGATCGGGTCTTCAATGAAATACGGCCTCAGACTCGCAACCTCGTCGCAGAACACAATCGCCTCGTGCGGCTGCATGTTTCGGTGAATCTCAATTCCGATATCGAAATCCCAGCCAACCGTTTCACGAACTGCCCCGACCATTTCGACGGCGAGGCCGATCATCTTTGTGTAGGTCAGTTCTGCCCAAAGCTTGGGCATAGGCGTGAACTTGAGCGCCGAGAATCCCTGATCGAGCGCCTTCTTAGCTCCCGCTGCGGCCGCTTCAGGAGTATCGCCCCCGATTCCCTGGGCGATTCCTCGAATCTTTTGACGAACCTTGCCGCCAAGCAAATCCCAAATAGGTGCCTGAAGCCGCTTGCCCTTGATGTCCCACAGCGCCATGTCGATAGCGCTGACAGCGCCGCCGATGCTGTTGCCCCTGAACGCCGAGTTATACCGCCAGAGATAGCTCCAGATGTGCTCGATATCGCCCGCTTCCATCCCGATCAGTGCGTCGGCAAACCCGTGAATGGTCGCTTCAGCGGCCTTCGGGTACGACCAGTAGCACGACTCGCCGATGCCTTCTGTGCCGTCCTCGGTGGTGACTTTCACTACCAGATATCGGTCCACAAAAAACGTTTCGATCTTTTCGATTTTCATTTTTCAACTTCAGTTTGGGGCGATTTGCCCTGTAATGATCGGATGTAGATATTGAGGTTGTTTCAGCTGGTCTCTTAGATATTCCAGTGCTTGTTGATGCTCGCTTCGTACTGAGCAGTCTCTTCGTTCTCGATCTCTTCGATCGTCACCGCTCGACCCAACACCGAAGATTCAAGCGCTGCGTTGCACACCGCAAGGTCTTTGCGACCCACGTAGGCGTCGACTTCTGGCTTCGTTCCATCGGCTATGCACTGCCCGAGTTCGTAATACTCAAGTGCGACGAGAAATCGGTCGGCATCTTCGAACGGTGTCGTGTACGAACCGAGCCGGTCGCTTCCGAACAATCGAGCGGGTAGTTCATCCAGATGGAAATCCGGAACCAGCTCAAGAACTTCATCGCCGGTTACTGCGCCAACTCCATCGATAGTCAGCGTTAGTGGATCGCCCCGACGCTGCTTCGCCGGTGCCATCGAACCCTTGCTGCCGTAGATCATGGCGTACTGCATTGGCTCGCCGTGAGCTGCGAACATCGATGTCCACTGCCCAACGGCACCACTCTTGAACTTGAGCGTTGAAATCACCATATCTTCAGCATCGGCGTCGATCTCGTCAGGAACTTCAGCAGCCCAGTGATCGTAAAAGTTCGCCACGCCAATTTTTTCGCCTTTGTACCGTTTCGGTTCCCACACCTTCGATACCGCGTAAACCTCTTCGACATCGCCCATGTAGTACATCATCTGGTCGACCGCATGAACTCCGGCATCAACAAAAATCCCGCCGATATTCTTGTAGTGACGCCATGGCCAGATGATGATGTCGTTCCCGCCCTTGGCCGATCCGAGAAGGAAGCTGTAGGGATCGCCAATCGCACCGGAATCGAGCAGGGCCTTGTTGAGTCGGCACATCGGATCACGACGTTCCTGCTCACCGACACTCAACACTTTGCCTGAACGCTTCCAGGCGTCGATAACCCGGTTGCAGCCTCTAATAGTGAGTGAAAGTGGCTTCTCGCAAAGCACGTTGTAGCCGAGATCGAACGCCATTTCGGCGACGAGATGATGTGAGCCAGAGTCGGTGGTGATATCGACCGCTTCGATGTCGGGTCGTTTCTTCTTCATGTCCTCCATCGAGGTGAAGACTTCCGGACGGCTGCCAAGTATCTCTTCCGCGTTATCGGCAAGATGAATGGCGTTTTCTTCGCGTGTGTCGCAAACCGCAACCAGCTCGACATTCGCCATGCCGCTCTCGTAAAGCGCCCCGAGCGCCCGCAAATGGCGACCGCCCATGCCGCCCGCACCGACTATCGCAATTGGAATATTGACCACGAAAAAACTCCATTGATTGGTGCCTGATCAAATTGGCTCAGGCACAGCCGCAGTTGTACACCATCATCCGCGTGGAAGCGAATTCTTCTGCCCATGCCCAACAGAGAGTTTTATCGACAGCCCGGATCCTGTTCGCTATCCTGCCAGCGCAATCGCAGGTAAGCGTGAATAGTCACCGGCTGCCAGTTGAAATCGATCGCAATTCCATAGAATTAGGGGCATCTCAGTGACCGAAATATTGCTCGATGCCAAATGTCTTCAGGTTGTGCAGCATTTCCAACCTTTATTTAGTTCGCAACCTGTTCGCAGATTGACCAGCTTCCTCAAAATCATCGGTTCATATGGTGCGATTAAATACATCGATGCCGATGTCATCGATGCGGCATCCCTCGGCTCTGCCAACCTTTTCATCAGCACGACTCGAATCCAGCAATGGCCCTACAAAGACGAAGAGATAAACAGTATCCACGACTTTGTCGCTTCGGGTGGCAGTCTGTTGCTTATGTCCAATCATTCGAGATACCCGAGTAGTCCCTCAGCGGGACACCACACGGAGCAGGACGGACGATTAGCAAGGGCGTTCCAGATCTAAATCGTCGAAGCCTTGTTCCGTAATCCCGCTCCAAAACATCTGACATCGATTGAGTCGGTAGGTGAGAAGGTTCACCCGATTCTGACCGTATTGAGCACCCGTATGCTCAATACGGTCACAATAAACAACTGCTCTGCAATATCGACTCAATCCGAAAACGGTCACGCGGTTCTGCTTCTCGACAACGACATGGAGGATATCGGACCCAATGCGCTGTCATCCCGAGGCAACGCGTTCGCGTGGGCCATTGATGAATACGGAGACGGCAAGGGACGCGTTGTCGTGACCGGAGCAGGTTTTATCGGCGAACCCGACTTACCAGGGACTGGCCCTGGCCTGATGGACAAAGATCAAAACGAACTGTTCGTCCGTCAACTAATCTCATGGTTGCTCAGCCGGGAATAATCTCTACAACAACTGCGACCACTACCTGTCCTGAACACTCCCATCAAACCCGATTGGAGTGTCGAGAATCTTTGGATTCTCTGGACCCGAAAGTGTAGCCTCGTTCAGTTCGATGCCAAGACCCGGGCCCTCTGGCACGATCAAATATCCGTCCACCAGCGCGAGAGGTGTCACCAGAAGATCGCTCTTTGGCGGCTCCGATTCGCCGGTGTACTCCTGCAAAGCAAAGTTCGGAATACAAGCGTCGAGCTGCACACATGCCGCAGTGCTTACGGGTGAAAGCGGGTTGTGAGGAATCACCTTCACGTGCTTCGCCTCGGCCATAGCCGCAACCTTCTTCGATCCCGAAAGACCTCCGCACAGGCACAGGTCGGGTCGAACGTACGCCGCAGCGTTCGCTTCAAGAAGCTGCTCGTACTCGAAAATGGTCGTGAACCGCTCACCGGTTGCGATCGGAATATTGCACTGATCGGCAACTTCGCCCATTCGCGCCGGGCTGTCCGGCAACATGGGATCTTCGTAGAAGAACGGGTTGAACTGCTCGAGGCGCCGACCCAGCCATATGCTTTCAGCAGGTGACATCTGGCGGTGAATTTCCACACAGATGTCGGCCGCACCATCAACTGCCTCTTTCACCGCACCAACACGGTCGACTGCTTCGTCGGCCCACTCGGTGTATGACTTGTGCAGGTAGTAGTCCGGGGCGAACGGAGTGAAGCGAACCGCAGTGAATCCTTCGGCAACGGCAGCTTTCGCACTGGCAACAAGATCGTCCTTAGTCGCTCCACCAACGTGCATGTAGCAGCGAACCTTGTCTCGGGTCTTGCCGCCCATCAGATCGTAAATCGGCACACCGAGTCGCTTGCCCTTAATGTCCCAAAGCGCAATGTCGATCGCCGAAAGCGCACCCTGAACGACCGAGCCCATGAAGTGCGACGTTCGACACAGCCACTGATAGTGATGCTCGATAAAGCTGGGATCCTTGCCAACAAGGTAATCGGCCATCGTGTCGACCATCGTCTTCGTAGGTCGCTGCCAGCCGTGCACTCCACCCTCGCCAATGCCCACGGTGCCGTCCTCGCAGTAGATGCGAATCAGCAACCAGCGATCCCACAACATTGTTTCCACTCGTTCGATTTTTGTAGATGCTGGCATGTTTTTTTAGGTCCGATTTCTAGTTGTGTACCCTAACGATTTGGGCGTGCTGCCGAGAAGGTAGACCTAAAACGCCGTCGTTACAAGATCGAATCGAATTGTGTTGACCAACAGTCACGGGTATAACGACCCCATCAAACCGAATTCATGTTGAGGAACTAAGAACTTGCTCGATCTTGTAATCAAAGGCGCAACCGTTATCGACGGTTCAGGTACTGAGGGCGTTGTGCTTGACGTGGGAATAGAGGGCGACCGAATTGTTGCGATAGCCCCGAGCATCGAAGCCGAATCGGCCGAGACGTTCAACGCATCGGGTCTGGTGCTTTCGCCAGGGTTCATCGACGTCCATTCGCACGACGATTTCCATGTGCTGATCGAGCCGGAAGTTCGACACAATATCTTGCAGGGCATCACCACCGCCATCGTTGGGAACTGCGGGTTTGGTGCCGCTGGTTCAGATGCCGGTAAGGTGCAAATGAAGGCGATCAACGAACCGACTGCCGAACTGCCCGACTGGGACGGCTATGCCGAGTATTTGGAAGAGGTCGATAAAGCGTCGCCGATTTTGAACGTGGCTGCCTTGATCGGTCACCACACTGCACGCCGACAGGCAATGGGCGGCGTCGAAAATCGCCCACCAACCGACACCGAACTGGCTGAAATGCTGGCGAGTGTTGAAGAGGGCATGGAGGCCGGGGCAGTTGGCATGTCGACCGGACTGGTCTATGAACCGGGTCGATACGCCAGCACCGAGGAAGTTGTTGCGCTCGCAAACGTCGTCGGCAAACACGGCGGACTCTACGTTTCGCACATGCGGGACGAGGCGGTCGGACTTCTCGATTCCGTAAAAGAAACCCTCCACATCGGCGAAGCAAGTGGTTGTGCGGTTGAAGTTTCGCACCACAAAGCGGTCGGTCGAACCAATTGGGGCAAGGTCGCTCAATCACTCGAAATGATCGAGGATGCTGTTGCGCAGGGGCATGACGTAACCGCCGATCAGTACCCGTACACCGCCCGCAGCACGATGCTGTTCGCACTGGTTCAAAACGGGACATTCTCGGCCGGTGAAGGCGGTGCTATGGGCAAGTCGGAGCCGTCTGAGGTACTACTGTGTTCAGTTCCTGGCTTTGGGGATTTCGAAGGTCGATCACTTCAAAGCTTTGTCGAGGAGTTTGATCTGCCCGGCGAAGAAGCGGCGAACAAGCTTTTGAGCGACTACTCGAACGAGATTCTGGTGGCTGCATTTGGCATGGACGAAGGCGACGTGCGGATGGTCATGGCTCACTCTTCGACCATGATCGGCACAGACGGCCTCGACCGCGGCTCAAAGCCTCATCCTCGGGCGTGGGGCACATATCCGAGAGTGCTCGGCAAGTACGTTCGTGAAGAGGGCGTAATCTCGCTCGAAAACGCTATCTACAAGATGACTGGCATGCCAGCTGCCAAATTCGGAATCGCAAATCGCGGACTCATAAAAGAAGGCAACTTCGCTGACCTGGTTTTGTTCGATCCCGAAACTGTAATCGATGGTGCAACCTACGAAAACTCTCGTGTCGCCCCTGTCGGAATTCCCCATGTGATCGTGAACGGTCAGTTTGCCGTGCGAGACGGCCAGCACGCTGGATCACGTTCAGGTCGAGCACTACGCAGAGGCATTTAGAGTGCCAGTCGATAACAAAAGAGTTTGCACCTCATAAACTTTCGAATCAGGGGAGTAAACTGCGCCCGCGCCAAGCCCGCAATTCGGGCAATTCCAGGGAGTCTCATGTCAGAACGAATCGAATCGGTATCAGTAACCCCGATCCCGTCGAGCTATCAAAAAGAACTCGGCAAAAACGCATATATCGACAACATCGGCACCCAGCGTCTCGAATGGGTCGTGCGGGCACGCAGCACGAGCGGTGCCGAGGGCATTTCTATCGCCAACCGCCTGATGCGGGAAGGCACCGTCGAAACCATGCTCGCCTACATCAAGGGCGCACTGCTGGGTCGGGAAGTCGACGAGTTGCTGGAGATTTCTGACGGCGTAGTGACCGGTGCTGGACCCGACATGGATCGCTGGTATCGACGAAACGGCTGGATGACGATTCTGGCTTTCGACCTTGTTGGCAAGACCCGCGGTGTTTCGGCAATCGACCTGCTCGGTGGCAAGAAGCACGACTCAGTCCCCGCCTACGACACCACACTCTATTTTCAAGACTTCCTGAACCCCGAAAAAGGTGCTCAGCAAGTTGGTGACGAAGCCGCGCAGGCTGTTGCCGATGGCTGGTGGGCGCTGAAGCTGAAAACCGGCCGAGGCGGTCGATGGATGCTTCCAGAAGCCGGTATGCAGCGCGATATCGACGTTGTTCAATCAGTTCGCGACTCAGTAGGCCCCGACGTGAAGATCTACGTCGACGCCAACTTCGGCTACGACAATCATCTCGATCTTCTCGATCAGTTCATCAAGGAAGTGACCCCTCTCGATATCTTCTGGTTCGAGGAGATGATCACCCACGACGTCGATGACTACAAGGCGATGCGAGAGATGCTGGCGAAGCACGGTTCGAAAGCTTTATTGACCTGTGGCGAAGTTGATCGTGACCCGATCTCAGAGGTGTTCCAGGATCTAATTGGCGATGGCCTGATCGACGGTTATCAGCCCGACATCGTCGGCCACGGTTATCTCGGCTGGATGGAACTCGAACGCCAACTGAAGGGCACCGGCGTCCGAACAATCCCTCACAACTTCGGTAACGCCTCGTTCGGCAGCTATGCCAGCATCGTCTGGGGTGCAGCATCTGAAACCTACGTTTCGCTCGAAGATGAACGAGTTATTCCGCACTTCCTCACCCCGCTTCCCGAGTTCACCAATGGAGCCTACGCGCTGCCAACGGGCACGGGATTGGGAGTCGATATCGATGAGGCCGGGTACGCCCCGCACGCCAAGCACGAGAACAGGATGGAGGCGTAGTCATGCCCGGTTTAGAAACACACATCATCAAAGAAATTCGCCTTACTCCCGTCGAGACCTATTTTGGATCGCCGGGTAAGGGTCGCATCGTTGGTCGTAACGCCAAGATGGAAAACTACGGTATCGGCCAGCGCGAGTGGCTGCTGCAGATTACTTGCGACTCCGGCCTCACCGGCTTGAGCAATGCCCGACCCGCCATGAACAAGGGTTCGGTCGAGAGTCTGTACAACGATTTTCAGGATCTGATCGGGCAAAAACTTTCGGGATTCTTCAATGTTTCCGGAGGGCGCGTCACCGACATCAACCCTCGATGGGCAGACCTGATCGACCGTTACGGATTCTTGGATGTCGCGCTGTTCGATCTCATTGGTCAGGCGCTCAGCCAACCCTCGTACTCCCTGCTCGGCGACAAGGTTCGAGACGAAGTCGAGGGCTACGACTCAAGCCTCTACTTCCAGGACCTGGTAAACCCGGCTGAAGGTGCGAACGCAGTTGCCATCGAAGCTGCTGAGGCGGTCGAAAAAGGCTGGCGTGCGATGAAGCTCAAGCTGGGTCGACCCGGCAAGTGGTTCGAGCCAAACGCAGGCACTCGCCGCGATATCGAAGTTGTCGAATCGGTACGAGCTATGGTCGGTGACGACATCAAGATTCTCGTCGATGCGAACAACGGCTACGACGGCCGACTTGATCTTCTCGAAGACTTCGTGCGGGGAATCAGCGATCTCAACGTCATGTGGGTGGAGGAGATGATCACCGAGGATATCGCCGGGTATCAGAAGCTGAACGAATGGCGAGATAGGTACACCCCGAACACGATGATCGTCGATGGCGAAAGCTATAAGGGCCGAGACACGATCTACTGGCAGCTGATGGAGCAGGGACTGCTCGACGCTATCCAGCCCGACATGCTGCACATGGGTTTCTGGCAGTTCCACAGGCTCGCTCAGAAGATAGAAGATTCGGGTTACGACACCCAGATCGCCCCGCACAACTACAACGCTGCGTATCTCGGTCTGCGAGCCGATATTCAGTTTGGTGCAGCCACTGAAAGGTTCGTAATCGCAGAAGATTCGACACTGGATTTCGAGCTGTATCAGGGCCCGGAATATGTCTTCGACAACGGCAAATACGCCGTACCGAGTTCGCCGGGACTGGCGGTGAGCATTGATCAGGAACTTTACGACAGGGTCTACAAACAACACGAAACCTTAATTAACTAGCCTTTGCCAGGAACAAAAACTAAGGAACAAGAAGAACGATGAAAATCCTAATCACGGGAATCACCGGACGCGTTGGTGCGAACGTTGCCCAGAACTTTATGGAGCGGGGTCACGACGTGTGGGGATTCGTATGGCCCGGCGATCCGCAGGCCGAGAAGATGAAGGCCGTTGGTGCCGATATCGTGCAGGGTGATCTGGCAAGTTCAGCCGATGTGAATGCCGCCGCCGAAGGGCAGGAAGTGATTCTGCATATGGGTGCTGCGTTTCAGGCCGGTGGTCCGTTCACTCCCGAGCAGTACTTCGACACGAACGTGAAGGGCACGTTCAACGTTCTCGAAGCGGCACTGGGTCTTGGCGATCAACTGAAGCACGTACTCATCACGAGCACCGATGCGACGATGTTCAAGTACCCCGAATGCGGAATCGCCGAGCCGATAGCCGAGGATTCGCTGCCGCTTTCATCAACCGATTGGTACGGCTATACCAAGGTGCTTTGCGAACACCTGCTGAATCGTTACTACTTGAAGGAAAACCTCCCGGCGACCATCATTCGATTCGCTAACGTCTGGGGCGCTGGCGAAATTCTGAACTTCAGACAGTTTCAGTTGGATCACTTTTTACAGCAGTTCGAAGGTCGAACCGACGATGTCGGCAAAGCGACCTACGAGATTCTTCAGACCGAGGCAGCTAAAGACGGTGGCGTTCCCAGACTCATCGTCGCTCGAGATGCGAACGGTCGACCGTGGAAGAAGCACCAGATTGAGGTGCGAGATATCGTTCACGCCTACGAGCAGGCAGTCGGCAATCCGAACACGTTCGGCAACGTCTACCAGTTGGGCTCCAAGGAGCCTTTCACTTGGGACGTGCTGATTCCGTATATTTCAGAAAAGATGGGAATTCCGTTTTCGACAGTTGATCTGCCGACGAACCCGACCTTCTACGAATACGATCTCTCAGCCGCACGTAACGACTTCGGTTATTCGCCAAGCCTGTCGCTGTTCGAGATGGTCGACGAAGCAATTCGCTACAACTCCGAAGGCGGCGGCGGAATTATTCCGACGAAGGTTTAGTGGGTTGGCGCGATTGTTTCTCGTCATTGCGAGACGTGAGGCACGAACGACGTGGCAATCACTGGGAGCTGAATCCACCGTTTTTGCACCGATTCCACGTTTTTCTGAGGTAACCAAATGCTAGAAAATTCTCCGGCGTATTCACGCAGGGTTGCTCAATCAAGGTGATTGCCACGTCACCTCAGAGCAGGCTCCTCGCAATGACAGAACAGCCAGTCGAGTCAGCACCCTCTACGGCCTTACCCGGTTCATCGCCACGTACACGCCGATGCCCAAGCCGATAAGCGCAATGATGTTGGTGAACAACCCGCCCGGAACGCCCATAAACGACGCTATATTTATCCCTATAAACCATGCGACGAACACCGTTATGGCGGCAACAATTCTCAACCGTTTGTCGAGCTTGTACTTTCCTGCCTTGCGAACGTATTCGCCGATGGGCGCACCAGCCAAGCCAACGAGAAGTGAGGTAGCGACATTGCCGATCTGGAAGTTGAACGGCAAGAAAGTCCAGAAGATCCATACGATAATCGCGTAGGCGAAACCAAATCCAGCAGCCCCCAGGGCGGAGAGTGCGATGGTTGTGGTCAACTCAACTGGAGTAGATCGGAAAATCGGTGCCTGACCGATGCTCGCACAATCAGGGCAGCGCGCTCCAACCGGAGACTGCACCATGCACTGTGGGCAGATCAGATCATCGCAGCGTCCGCAGCGCAGGTTAGAAGCTACTTCGGGATGGCGAAGGCAGGTGGCATCGAATGTGTCGTGAGTCATTGGCGAAACAGGATACCCACAAATTGTGGATATTTATCGAAATAAGCTCGATATTGGCTACTGCTTGATCCAGTCTTCCCTATCGGCGATATCGCGATCAAAAACGAGACGAGTCCACAACAGGCGACCAGAAATCGGGCCTGTGCTATCTCGCAGAGAGTTAGATGTCATCCGCTTGCCAGCGGTTACAAGTGCGAACGCCACAGAGAACCAGACCAGCTCAATCGGAAGGTTCAACAGGGCGGCCCAAACCGGCATCAGAATCACGGCTATCAAGAACCAGACCGCTGAGTCTTTCCATGGTGTGAACAGCACTCCAAGCGCCGGCACCGATCCATAAATGATCAACAACGGCAAGTTGAGAGCAAACGTTGCGCCCAACATCGTCGCCATCCCTCGCCCGCCATGCAACTTCGAAAATATCGACCAGTTGTGACCCATCACCCCCGCGATTCCGGCGGCGGCTTCAACTCCAATTCCAAGATCAAGAACTTTGCCAGAAGCGATCACCACCGGCAGCAAGCCCTTTATGACTATGTCGAAAATCACGACAGGAGTCGCCCATTTGGCTCCTACCTGCGTCGTGAGATTCGAGGCGCCGATATTCCCTGAACCGTGCTCTCGAATATCGACTCCACTGGCGAGCCGGCCAACCAGATACGAAGTCGGAATCGAGCCAACAACGTAGGCTCCAGCAATTACAGCAATGATCAGCAGGGTGTCCATGTCAATCAGCCCAATCCAGCCGGGACGTTCCCGATATTCGAACCGTGTTTGGCCCGTGCTTTTGCCAGCAACTTCGAAACAGTGTCGGGCGGTGGTCCGTTGGCGCCGGGAGTAGTTTCGTTCTGGGCTCCAAGTGCGTGATAGTCGGTTCCGCCACACGGCACGAGATCGTAGCGGGTAGCGATATCGAGGTACTTACCACGTCGGTCGCTCGCATATTTCTCGGCGTACACTTCGATGCCCGCCAGTCCCGCACCGACAAGCTGCGTTACGAGGTTTCCAAGCCTGCTCACCGTTCGAGGGTGGGCGATTGCGCCAATGCCACCTGCCGCATGAATCATTTCGAGCGCTGCTACCGGATGCAGTTTTGGTCGAGGAATTCGCGCCACACCCTTCTCGCCGATATACCGATCGAACGCCTCGGCGACTGTTTCGACGTGTCCGGCTTCGACCATGGCTCGTGCAATGTGTGGCCTGCCAAAAGAGCCGCTCGCCATTTCGACAATCCGTTCCCAGGAGACCGGACGTTTGAGCTCGGCTAGTCGGTTTACCATCGCACGGGCGGCTTCCACCCGCTCGACCCTGAACTGTTCCAGCTTCGATTGAAGGACAGGATTCTTGGGATCGATGAAATATCCAAGCAGGTGCAATTCCGATTCTCCGTCGGCGGTGCCGAGTTCGATTCCCGGTATAACGGTGAGTTGCGGGTGGGCCGCCGATGCTTCGATCGCCTCGGCAAGCCCGTTCGTCGAGTCGTGATCGGTTACAGCAACGACCCGCAGTGTAGTTTTTGCCACCTGATCGATAAGTTCGCGGGGAGTTAGCGTGCCGTCCGACGCAGTTGTGTGCAGATGCAGGTCGATTTCGACCGGCCAATCAGGGCTAACCGCTGGCGAAGTGTGATCGTATCGACTGCCCTCGCCTTTCTGGTCTGGTGAGTCGCTCAAACTTCGATCTGCCGATCGACCCGTTCAACAGATGCCGCCAGTCCTGTAGAGCTATCGACATCAATAAGCACCGAGTTGAAGTTGATCAACCCGCTACGAACAGGCTGCATCCGCTGGCGACGGCCCGAAAGGAATCGGGCAAGCGATCCTTCAGGTTCGACGCCAAGTATGGAATCGACGGCGCCGACCATCCCCAGGTCAGTCACGAACCCGGTGCCCCCTGGCAGTACCTTGCAATCGGAAGTTGGCACATGGGTGTGGGTGCCGACAACCGCAGCCACTCTGCCGTCGAGATGCCATGCGAGTGCGGCTTTTTCTGATGTAGCCTCGGCGTGAAAATCGACTACGATCGGCTTGCCCTGACCGAATCCACCGGCGAGCAGATCGTCGACTATTGCGAAAGGCGAGTCGAACTCACCGACCCATACTCGACCGATCAGGTTGATCACAGCGACAGGGCCTGAATCGTCTGTAGCACCCCTGCCGGGTGTGCCGAGCGGGTAGTTCAGCGGGCGCAGTACTGGCAGGTACGGATCGTCAAGATGCTCGACGAATTCACGTTTGTCCCAGACATGGTTACCCGTGGTGATCACGTCGGCTCCGGCTTCGACCATCTCGGTTGCGGTGTCGATAGTCAGCCCGATTCCCGCTGCGAGGTTTTCGCCCTGCAATGTCACGAAGTCGATATCGAGTTCGGATTTCAGATTTTTCAGCAGGCTGCCAACGGCTTTACGCCCGCCGCTGCCAACCACATCACCGATCATCAATATCCGCATAAAAGCCTTTCGCGTTCCCGTTAGAGTTTACGGCGCAATCTAAAGGTCACCCTCACCGCACGTTCAACAATGCGGGAAGTTGTTTGGGAATTCAAGCGGCCGGTCGGTAATGATGGATTAACTAAGAAGCCCGACGAGCAAATCGTCGGGCTTCTAATATTTCGAATAAGAGCAGAACCGTTCTACTTAGTGCTACTGAGCAACCTCAATCGACCTTGACTCCCTGATAACCACCACCCGGATTTGTCCGGGGTAGGCGAGAGTCTCCTCGATTCTGGCCACAATATCTCGTGCGAGTGCAGCAGCAGTCACATCGTTCACGTTTTCTGGATCGACCAGAACCCGCACTTCGCGACCTGCCTGAATGGCGTACACACGCTCAACACCCTCGAACCCTCGTGCCACTTCTTCAAGTGCTTCGAGCCGCTGGATGTAGTTTTCTATCGTGTCGTGTCTCGCACCGGGTCGAGCCGCACTGATAGCGTCGGCAGCAGCAACAAGGAACGATTCGACCGTTGTCATTTCACGATCGTGATGTTCTCGAATTCCCGCAACAACGCGTTCGTTCTGGCCGTAACGCTTTGCAACGTCGGCACCAATCTCGGCGTGGAGTCCGCCGACCTCGTGCGTTAGCGCTTTACCGATATCGTGCAAGAATCCGGCTGTCTTAGCGATCTGAGGATCAGCCCCGATCTGTGCAGCGAGAATACCGGCCACTAGCCCGACTTCAACCGAGTGTTGAAGAACATTTTCGCCGTAGCTGTAGCGGAACTTCAGGCGACCTATCAGTTTCACCAGTTCGGGATGCAGACCTTTTACGTCGGCATCGAACATGGCTTTCTGACCCGCTTTGCGAACGGTTTCGTCGACTTCAGTGCGTGCTTTTTCGACCGATTCTTCGATGCGAGCCGGGTGAATCCGACCATCTTGAATCAGTCGATCGAGTGCAATTCGTGCAACTTCTCGGCGAATCGGGTCGAAGCAGGAAATCGTGATCGCCTCGGGTACATCGTCGATTATCAGATCGACACCCGTAGCTGCTTCGATAGCCCTGATATTTCGACCTTCTCGACCGATCACCCTTCCCTTCATCTCGTCGTTTGGCAACGGAATGGTGGTAACTGTCGCTTCTGATACGACTTCAGCCGCAAGCCGCTGCATACTCTCAGCGAGAATTACGCGAGCTTTGTCGTCTGCCTCGTCCTGTGCCTCTAGTTCAGCATCCCTGTAACGGCGTGCTAACTCGAACTGGATATCTTCTTCAGCCTGATCAAGCAGTTGTTGTTTGGCATCTGCCATTGAAAGACCCGAAATAGTTTCGAGTCGTTCACCAGCCTGCTCTCTCAACTCTTCGATAGCCGACTTGTCATCGGCCAGTTCGGATCGTTGATCCTTGAGTTCAGATTCCTGTTCATTTAGCGAATCCGACTTGCTTTCAAGCGTCTCTTCTCTAGCTTCGAGACGACTCTGCTGGCGTTGTATTTCTAACTTCTGCTCGTTGAGCTTGCCTTCCGCATCGCTGCGTACTTGAAGCGCCTGCTCTTTTGCCTCGAGAAGAATCTCCTTGCTGCGAGCGTTGGACCTGCGCATTTGCTGCGCCGATGCTTCTTCTACTGCTCGCTGTGATTTTGCCGTAAAGGTGTTGTGGAGTTGGAAGCCCAATACGCTTCCAACCACACTTGCAACTAGGGCTACAAGGACGGCTATTAGGATGGTGTCCATCCGTGTCCTCCTGAGCCATTGGTTATTCTTTTTTTATTTCAATGTTTCTTGTGCGTAAAACAAGGCTAAACGCCCGCGCGCGCACAACTGCATAGTAAGTTCGTATGCGCATTCACGCAAGGAAACAAACTAGTAATTGAGTTCAGCCACCAAAGTTCTGAGGCAATAAAAAACGCCGCAGCCTCAAGGTAGTGGCTACGGCGTTTTTGTGTGAGTTCTTTCGAAAATTCTCGAAATCAGAGAACCCAGGAAAGAGAAGGTTACTCCTCTTCGGCAACTCCATCTTCGGTGTCGCCTTCGACACCCTCTTCGGTGTCGCCTTCGACACCCTCTTCGTCTACTTCGACAGGCATGAGGTCTTCCTCAGCTGTGACACGAGGCGGCTGGATCCAACAAATACGATCATCTTCTGGGCCAGCCAGAGTAACGCCGGCCGGAAGCTTCACTTCGCCTGCGAGAATCGCAGAGTCGATCTCCATCATTCCTGAACAATCGATAATGATTTCGTTCGGCACATCGAACGGCTTGGCTCGAACCATAATTTCGAACGCACCCTGAGTTACAACACCCGCACCACCGGCTGTACCAGGAGCTTCTTCCTGACCAGTCAATGACACTGGTACAGGGGTTTCAACTTCCTGTTGAACGTCGACACGCTGGAAATCAACGTGCTGAACGACCCCGCTTACTGCGTGCCGTGCGATTTCACGAATGATCGTGACGGTTTCTATTCCGCCCGAAACCTTCAATGTAACCGGAGTAGTTCGACCCGCTGCTCGAAGTACGCTGCGAAGTTCAGACTCGTCGGCCTGAAGCGATTCGGAATCAAGATTAAGGCCGTACATGTGAATGGGAGTAATTCCCTGTCGCCTGAGTGCCCGATTTTTCTTGCCAAGGGCTGTGCGAGGGTCGGCGTTTAGCGAAACTGAATCCATTACGATCTTCTCCGAATGAATGTACGGGTTGGGGACCAAAAACGGGTCTTACCAAGAGCAAAAGTAAACAAATAATGTGCGCCATGAAATCAGATTTCCATCGTGCACAGCCACTAATCGTACCACCAAGTAGGCGATTCGGAATCGAAAACCGGGCGTATTCACGCATTCGAGGATTGGCCCGATTAGATGTTGACCCCTCAGGTCAGGAATCAGCGCCGGTGCTATCATTAGAAGGCTGATAAGTGCAATTTGAACTGACCTTGTTTCGAATACGAGTTGCATCGATGATCGAGGCTGTTGGCTCTAACAATAGTTGCTGATTTAGTCGATTCTTGGAGATTTCACTATGCTGGTGCCGATGAAGGTGGACTACGGGGTTAGAACCCTGGTTTATCTCGCGCTCCAGGCTGATGCTTCTCTGGAAAAATCATCTGATAGCGGTTCAGAGGAACTAGACGGTCCGGAATTCACTTCCACGTCCGATATCGCTCGTGCCCAGCACATTCCTGAACCTTACCTGCTGAGAATCTGCTCGGAATTGCAAAAATCCGGGCTAATAGAGTCCCGGCGAGGTCCTCAGGGCGGTCACAAACTGGCGAAATCCAGCGACACCATCTCGGTGAGTGACGTTGTGAATTCGGTCGACTACTCCCTAGCACCAATCGACTGCGTCGAAGAGCCGGATGGCTGTAGGCTCTCTGGGGCTTGTTCGCAGCGCGAGCTCTGGAGTGACGTCGAAACCATGCTGCTAGAGCACTTGGGCAAAGTGAAGATCAGCGATCTGATGAGCCAGCAAATGGCGATGACAGCATTGGCATCGCCGGTAAAAGTGAATTTTTAGGGCCAATTTCGGCAATCAAATCTGAAAACTAGCTGCATCGGGTTCGCTAGAACTGAATCTAACTGCACAATTAGCTGCTTCAATCCGTGGTTCAACACGTCTTACCTGTATCGATATGGCGATTTACGTCGAACTGCGGAGTAGAATTCAGAGGCAGTACCTTGATTGAAATAGGAACGGACGCCACAAAGCGTTCGCATTAATCAGGCCGAGAACAGACAGAGGAAATATTAGGGACATGGCACAGACCAACGGCTTTACGCCACTTACGCCCGGAGAGGTGCAGCGCTACAGCCGCCACCTGATCATGGACGGCGTTGGCAGCGTAGGCCAGCGAAAACTGATCGATTCGAAGGTGCTGATCATCGGTGCTGGTGGGCTAGGTTCACCCGTAGCGCTCTATCTCGCGCTCGCCGGAATCGGAACACTCGGCATTGTAGATTTCGACACTGTCGACGTTTCTAACCTTCAACGCCAGATCCTGCACACCGATGCAGACGTTGGGCGCCCGAAGGTTATTTCTGCCAAAGAGACGATCAATGCTCACAACCCGGAAACAAACGTCATCCTCCACGAGGAGCCGATTACATCCGACAACGCGATGGACATCATTCCCAACTACGACATCATCGTAAACGGGGCCGATAACTTCGCCACTCGATATCTTGTAAACGATGCATCGTTCCTTGCTGGCAAGCCACTCGTAGATGGCGCCATTCTGGTGTTCGATGGTCAGGCGACCACGTATCAGCCGGGTCACGGTTGCTACCGTTGCATGTTCCCCGAACCTCCTCCTCCTGGTGAAGTTCCGAACTGTTCAGAAGCGGGTGTTATTGGCGCGCTTCCGGGCCTTGTCGGTTCGATTCAGGCGTTGGAAGTCATCAAGCTGGCAATGGGTGTTGGTGAAACTCTCACCAGCCGTATGCTGCTGATCGACGCTCTAACGATGGATTTCCGTGAAATCAAAATTCGCCAAAACCCGGATTGCAAACTTTGCGGAACCAACCCGGAAGTCACAGAACTTATCGATTACGAAATTTTCTGCGGTATCCTGCCACCAGCACCTATCGAAGAGCAGATGGTGTCGGCCGATTAATCGGCCGGCGTCATGCCGCTCGGCGGTTCGCTAACCACCCCATCGCAATCCGGCCCAATCGTAATCTGGTCACAACCCTAAGAGATTAGAAAACTCACGAAAGAAATTTCTTGACCTCAACTTTTGTCGCGCCATCAATGGCGATAAAAAAGGACGCACTTCAAGCCATCGGCAACACGCCACTGGTCGACGTGACTATCCTCAGCCCAGATCCAAAGATAAAGATCTACGGCAAACTGGAATCGGTGAACCCAACCGGTTCAGTGAAAGACCGCGCGGCACGATCGTTAATTCTTACTGCCGAAAAAGAAGGACTGATAAAGCCCGGAGACACGATTCTCGAACCGACATCGGGCAACACCGGACTCGGACTGGCGATGATCGGGAGGATCAGGGGCTACAACGTGAAAGTGGTTATGCCCGCAAGCGTACCGCCCGAACGAGTTAACCTGCTGCAAGCCTTTGGCGCAGAAGTGATTCTGTCGCACAAAGACAAGGGCACAAACGAATCGATTCTCATGGCGAAAGATATCGCCGCAGATAACCCTTCGTACTACATGCCGTACCAGTACGGCAATCTGGCCAACCCGCTCGCTCACTACACGACCACGGGACCAGAGATCGCTCGTGATCTCCCGGATGTCGACGCGTTTGTAGCGGGTCTTGGAACCGGCGGAACGCTTATGGGAGTAGGCAAGGCACTTCGAGAGCACAACCCCAACATCCAGATCATTGCTACAGCTCCTCACCCCGACGATAAGGTGCAGGGCCTACGTTCGATTGAACACGGATTCATCCCGCCGATCCTCGATCTCGACAAGCTCGATAGTCGAATACTGGTCGATGGCGAAGAGGCGTTCTACTGGACCCGACGACTGCTTACCGATGCTGGCGTTTTCGTTGGTGTCTCTTCAGGAGCAACGTTTGCCACGGCTCGCAAAATCGCCCAGAAATGGTCGAAAGAGGGACGTGAAGGCAAGATCGTCGCAATGTTTGCCGATGGCGGCTGGAAATACCTTTCGACCGGCATATACGGCGAAGACTTCAAGTTCGAACAGTCGGAAATCGAAGGCAAAACATGGTGGTAGGCGACTAGCCCCCAGGTAACCAAATTTAAAGTTAGTATCACGACCCGCAGTCCCGTTCGGACTACGGGTCTTTTCATTTTGGAGCCAGTGGCTCTTTTTCTGTGCCAGTAGCACGTTTTCTTGGAGTCGTAGACTTTGTCAGATAGTTCCTCAGGTTCCGAGTTGATATTCAAGACCGCCCGTGAGCAGGCGAAGCTGATCGCCACCGGCGAGATAACGTCGGAAGAATTGGTAAACGCACATCTGGCGCAGATCGAACGGGTAAACCCAACGGTCAACGCGATGGTCACGATGGTTGCTGATGATGCGTTGGATCGGGCGTGCGAGGCCGACATGGCTCGGATGAATGGCGAAGAAATGGGCCCCCTCTACGGGCTACCCATTGCCATAAAGGATCTCCAGAACACCAAGGGCATTCTCACCACACAGGGCTCGCCGATCTACGAAGATCACATCCCAACCAGCGATGCGCTGATCGTCGAGCGGGTCAAGCAAGCCGGGGCGATCGTACTCGGCAAGTCGAATACTCCTGAATTCGGTGCAGGGTCACAAACGTTCAACCCCGTGTTCGGCTCGACAAAGAACCCATACGACGTCAGCAAGACCTGCGGCGGTAGCTCGGGTGGTGCTGGAGTGGCGCTTGCGACCGGCATGACCACGATTGCCACTGGCTCTGATCTTGGCGGTTCACTGAGAAACCCTGCGGCATGGTCGAACGTCGTTGGCATTCGACCCAGTCCCGGGCGTGTGCCAGCAATAAATGGCGATCTGGGCTGGTCAACGCTTTCTACAGATGGCCCGATGGGGCGAACGGTCGACGATGTAGCACTTCAACTCAGCGTTATGGCAGGGCACGATGCCAGATCACCGCTGTCGATACGGGATTCTGGCGCAGGCTTTGCCGGGTCGCTGGAACGTGACTTAAAAGGCGTAAGAATCGCCTGGAGCAAAGACCTTGGCGGTCGGCCAATCGACGCCGAGAACAGCCGAGTAACCGAAGCCCAAAAGCACGTGTTCGAAAATTTGGGTTGCATCGTGGAAGACTATGAACCCGACCTTTCGACCACCGACGAGATATTCCAGGCGCTACGTGCCTACAGCTTTGGCATCAAGCACGAGACTCACCTGCGTGATCACCGCGACAAGATGAAAGAAACCGTCATCTGGAATGCTGAACAGGGCTTGAAGATGTCGGCTATCGACGTGGCTCACGCCGAGCGGCTGCGCACCCGACTCTGGGAGCAGCTCATGACGTTCTTCGACAAGTACGAATTTCTGGCTCTGCCCGTTACATCGGTGCCGCCGTTCTCGATCGATCTCGAGTACCCGACCGATATCAACGGCATCGAGCCAGAAACCTATCTCGACTGGATGTGGCCGTGCTACACGATCTCAGTAACAGGATTACCAGCAATGTCGGTACCAGCAGGCTTCACAAAAGACGGCCTGCCAGTCGGTTTGCAGCTGGTCGGGCGACCTCGTGACGAAATGGGCCTGCTGCAACTGGCAAGCGCATTCGAAGGCGAAACAAACTACTGGAAACAACGACCACCAGTGGTGGGTTGAAGTCTTTGTGGATGACCCCCTCTCCCAGCGGGAGAGGGTTGGGGTGAGGGAGAAGCAGTCGAGTTGGAGTAAATTGATCGCCAGCAACACCTAATTTCCCTCGACTCCGATGACTCCGCTCGGGAAATGTGAAACGGTGATCAATCGTGGTGATTAACAAAACATTTAAGGGGCAGACATGGATCTCAAACTTCTGGGTAAGCGGGCGATCGTTACTGGTGGCAGCCGGGGAATCGGCAAGGCGATAGCGCGCGCACTGGCTGAAGAAGGGGTAACTATAGTGATCGCCTCTCGTGGCAAAGACGAACTCGATGCCACAGCCGAAGAACTAACCAACGAGACGGGCTCCACGGTAACGGGAGTCGTCGTCGACACCGGTTCCGACGAAAGTGTCGCCAACCTCATCGCCGAAGCAAAAGCCGTTTTGGGCGGCATCGACATCCTTGTGAACTGCGCAGCACGTCCGGGTGGGCAGGGCGCGATCCCGACCCTCGCCGGAGTCACAACCGAACAATTCAACGACCACATGAACATCAAAGTCATGGGCTACTTGCGCTGCGCACGAGAAGTCGCGCCGCTAATGACCGAGCAGGGCTGGGGTCGAATCATCAACATTTCTGGACTGGCTTCCAGAAGCTCCGGCACGGTAATTGGCTCAATGCGCAACGTAGCTGTATCGGCAATGACCAAGAACCTCGCCGACGAACTCGGCCCATCGGGTGTCAACGTAACCGTCATTCACCCCGGACTCACCCGCACCGAAGCAACCGCTGGCGTTATCGCCGGGCGTGCCGAAGCATCGGGCGTGAGCGAAGACGAAATCGAGAGCCAGATGGCGCAGGGTAATTCGTCCCGCACCATCATCGACGCCTCCGACATCGCCTACGTCGTAACGATGCTGGCCTCACCGCTGTCCATCGCCATCAACGGCGACGGAATCGCTGCCGGTGGCGGCGTTGGAACTGCGATTCACTATTAGCTACGGCTCTGCCTTTCATCGCCAAATAAATTGGTATTTCGGAGCTTTTCGATTGAAGCATCGAGTTCGATCATGTCGTTGTGGGAGATCGAGTATCCAATCGCCCCAAACTCCCGAAGCGCGATATGGCGTTCCAGTCTGAAATTCATACTGACGGGGTCAACGCTCATCCGATTCGAGTACGCCCTCATCGTTTCGCGGGCGAATCGAGAATGGCATAAGCTCAATGTCGCAACTGATCTGGCTTGTTCGTTGTCACCGCTTCAGCGAACAGAGATCAGCAAGTATGATTATGTGGCTCTGACACGGTGTCGCGCTAAGTCGCGTCTAAATTAACGATTCATTCACCTCTTTTTCAGAGATATCCACGCACGGAGATGCACGCCAGATGACCAAGCTTGCCGCAAACCTTTCGATGATGTTCAACGAGGTCGACTTCCTCGCTCGCTTTGAAGCGGCTGCAAATGCAGGGTTCAAAGGTGTTGAGTACCTCTTCCCGTACGACTTTCCGGCAGAGCAGATCAAAGAAAAGCTCGATGCTCACAACCTGACCCAGGTGCTTTTCGACTTCCCCGCTGGTAACTGGGAGTCTGGCGATCGCGGCTGCGCTGTGTATCCCGATCGAGTTGGTGAGTTTCAAGACGGAGTGGGCAAGGCAGTTGAGTACGCCAAAGTGCTCGGATGCGATCGTCTAACCGTTCTCGCTGGCAAGGTAGCCAACGGCGTGAGCACCATGACCATGCACCAAACCCTGATCGACAACCTCAAGTTTGCTTCGAACGCTGTTGCCGGTACCGATATAATGGTCCTCCTGGAAGCCATCAACACAATCGACATTCCCGGCTACTCGGTGTTCCGAACCAACCAGAGCCGAGTGGCGGTCGAAGCGGCAGATGCATCGAACGTGAAAATCCAGTACGACATCTACCACATGCAGATCATGGAAGGCGACGTCACTCGGGCTATCGACGCGAATCTGGACGTCATCGGTCATTTCCAGCTCGCCGACAACCCGGGGCGTCATGAGCCGGGCACTGGCGAGATCAACTACGACTTCCTGCTTCCCTATATCGATTCAAAGGGCTACGACGGCTGGGTAGGCTGTGAATACGCCCCGGCTGGCGACACCGTTGCCGGTCTCGGTTGGGCTGCGAAGTACCTGTAGTTCGATAACGATCACGTTTACCTACGAGATAAAGAGACCTAATGCCGAAGCTCGAAGCTAACTTGCAGTGGATGTTCAATGAGTACGATCTGATCGATCGCTATGACGCCGCGGCTCGTGCAGGGTTCAAAGGCGTAGAGCTTCAAGCACCTTATTCGCTGGAAATTGACCGAATTGTCGAACGACTCGAACGCAACTCACTCAAGCACGTCATCATCAATTCTCCCGTGAGTGATCCCGACAGCGGCATCAACAACATCCCGCTTCGAAGTGACCGAATGGATTTGTATAAGGAGCGAACTGCGCAGGCGGCTGAATATGCGGCCGGCCTCGGATGCATCGGGGTGAACATCGGTTGTGGTTCGATTGGCGATGTCGATCCCGACGAAGCGCACGAAACGTTCATCGCCAACATCCGCTACGCTGCCGAAGAGCTTGGCAAAGTGGGCGTTGTAGCGTTGGTCGAGCCAATTAACACCAGAGACCAGCCCGGGTTTTTCGTCAACACATCACAGGGCGGGCTCGATGCCATCGCCGAAGCTAACCACCCGAATCTCGCTCTGCTGTACGACTTCTATCACATGCAAATCATGGAGGGCGAACTCACTCTGACCGTTCAGAAAATTCTGCCTTCAATCAAGCACATTCAGATAGCCGACAATCCGGGCCGCCATGAGCCGGGAACAGGTGAGATCAACTACGATCACATTCTCCGACATCTCGATGAAATCGGCTACGACGGCTGGGTCGGTTGCGAGTACGGGCCAAGCGGCCACACCGAGCAGACGCTCGGCTGGGCATCTGCCTGGCTCTAGACTTCTAGCTGGCAAACTTCATTAGCATCCCTGAGGACGCCGTTTGAGCACCCAAGAGATAACTCAGTTCGACAGCGAAGACGCTGATCTTCGTGCGGATATTCGACGCATGGGGGACATGCTTGGCGAAACTCTGCGCGCACTCTGGGGCGAAGATCTTTACGAACTGGTTGAGTACGTTCGTTCGTCGACTCGCACCCTCAGAGAGTCGCCAGATCCAGAACTTCGGGATCAACTCCTCAAGAAACTCGATGAATCTGAACTCTGGCACGTAATTCGCACCGTGCGAGCGTTCACCAGCTACTTCCACCTGGCAAACGTCGCCGAGCAGCACCACCGAATCGAGTTCAAAGGTGTTGCCGGGGCACGGCGTGAGTGGCTCGAAGAAGCATTTGATCGAATTCGCGAGGCGAAAATTCCTGCGGAAGAAATCAGCGAAGTAATCGAGCGTCTCGAAGTTCGACCTGTCTACACGGCCCACCCAACCGAAGCAGCTCGCCGTTCTATCCTCGATAAGCTGCGTCGCACCGGTGAGTTGCTAAACGAGCGATCGAACCCACGACTGCTCGAATCGGAACTCAGGCGCATAGACCGTCGATTATCGGAAGTTATCGAAGAGATTCTTCTTACCGACGAACTGCGGCATGAGCGCCCGCAGCCGGTCGATGAAGCACGCAACATCATGTACTACATGGAGGACATGTTCTCGTTTGCCATCGCCGAAGTTGAAGAAGCCCTCGATGATCAGCTCGACACGTTCGGCATTTCAAAGTCGCCAACCACCCGTTCGCTTAGATTTGGCACGTGGGTCGGGGGTGATCGGGACGGAAATCCGAACGTCACCCACGAGCTAACTCGTCAGATTCTCGACCTCCAGCACGAGCGTGCGCTGAAGATGTTTGCACCAGCGGTCGCCACCCTGGCAAAAACTCTCAGTCAGTCGACAAGAATCATCGAAATAAGTGACGAACTCTCGAAATCACTCGAAAAAGATCGTGCCGAACTTCCGGGGGTTTGGGACGAGTTCGGGAACCTCGACGCGGAAGAGCCGTATCGCCTGAAGTGCGCGTTTATATACCAGCGACTGAAGAACGGCATCGCTGCGGCTGAAGGCAATCCGCAAAGCAACAAACCGCGATATTCAAACGTAGATCCGCTGCTTGCCGATCTGCAGCTGATGCTCGACTCTCTCGAAGCAAACCAGAGCAGCGCCTCGGCAAACGGTGGGGTTCGCAGGTTAATGCAGCGTATTTCTGCGTTCGGCATGACCCTCGCCACGATGGACATCCGCCAGCACGCCGAGGTCACTGGCGCTGCGGTAAACGAGCTTATCGATCGGGTGGATTCGATCGACGGTGGTCTTGGCAGCCTTTCAATGGACGAACGCTCAAAACGACTTGTAGAAGAGCTGAAATCGAAGCGTGTGCTGAGTTCAAGAGCGGCATCGTTTTCGCCGGCAACCACAGAAATTCTTGACCTCGTAGACACCGTCCGCGCTGCTCAAGACGAATACGGCGAGCCCGTAATCGAAAGCTGGATTGTTGCTATGACCCGTGACATCGATGATCTGCTTGCAGTTCTGGTGCTTGCAAAGGAAGCTGGACTCGTCGTTCCAGAAGAGGGCATTTCACGAATCTCGGTCGTTCCGCTGTTTGAGGAGATAGAAGACCTCAGGCGTAGCCACGAGGTGATGGATAATTACCTGTCGATCCCAGAGATAAAAGCGTTGGTCACGACTTCTGGCGGCATCGTCGAGGTCATGCTCGGCTACTCCGATTCCAACAAAGACGGCGGTATTACCACTTCACAATGGGAACTTTATAAAGCCCAACGTGAACTGCGAACCGTGGGACAGAAGCACGGGGTTTCGATACGACTATTTCATGGTCGTGGTGGAACGGTAGGTCGCGGTGGTGGCCCGACAAGGGACGCAATCATGGCACAACCCCACGCTACCGTTGACGGGCGAGTCAAGATCACCGAGCAGGGTGAGGTAATCTCCGACAAGTACGGGCTGCCCGAACTGGCGCGGAACCATCTGGAACTTTCAGTGGCGGCAGTCATCGAGGCGTCGTTGCTGCATTCGGAGCCACTCCACACCGAGGAAAAGCTCGAAGAGTGGTTCGCTGCGATGGACTGGATTTCAGATAAGGCGTACGCCAAATACCGTGGCCTGATCGAAACCGAAGGCTTCGTCGATTACTTCATGGATTCGACGCCTGTCGAAGAGCTTGCGGGTATGAACATCGGTTCAAGACCCGCACGGCGAAAATCGCCAGACGGATCCCGCAGTATCGACGATCTACGTGCGATTCCGTGGGTGTTCGGCTGGATGCAGAGCCGCCAGGTCGTTCCGGGCTACTACGGCGTCGGGAAGGCGCTGCGAGAGGCCCGTGAAGCCGGAATGGAAGCTGTTCTTGCCGAGATGTTCGAGGAGTGGTCATTCTTTAAAACGTTTATTTCTAACGTGGAAATGACGCTGGTGAAGTCGAGCATGGAAATTGCCGGTCGGTACGTCGATACGCTGGTCGACCCGAGCCTCCACCACATCTTCGAAGACATCAAGGCTGAGCGGAATCGTTCAGTTCAGGAGCTGCTGAGGATTACCGGGCAGGAAAACCTGCTGGATCACCAGCCTGTGCTGAAGCGCACACTCGCAGTTCGTGAGTACTACGTCGATCCGCTCAACTATCTGCAGGTCTCACTGCTCGACAGACGTCGCTCTTCAGAGGAAAATGACCCCTCGGTAGAGCGTGCGTTACTGTTATCTATTAATGGCGTTGCAGCCGGCCTAAAGAACACCGGATAACGATTTGTCGACTCCCCCAAACGCTCAATCTCGCAAGAAGAACCCGGTCGTGTCGTTCGTCGCTGAAGCAATCGGCACCGGACTCGGCTCAGGGCGCTGGCCGTTCGTCGCCCCTGCAACAGTTGGCACATTTGCCGCCCTGGTGGCCTACTGGCTGCTCGATTACTTTGTGTTCGAGAGTGAAGGCGATTCAGTTTGGTTATTCGTGTTGATCGCAATCGTGACAGCGGTCGGAATTTGGGCGACCGACTACATGGACTCCGAAGACGACCACGATCCTTCCCGGAGCGTGATCGACGAGTGGGTTGGAGTGTGGGTGACGGTTTTGTTTTTGCCCGTTACCTGGCCCTGGATGATCGCAGGGTTCTTCGTATTCAGGGCACTGGATATCTTCAAGCCGCTAGGTGTGCGAAAGATCGAGGCGTGGCCCGGTGGGTGGGGCATCATGTTCGACGATATCGCCGCCGGCGTAATCGGTGCAGTGATCCTGAACGCAATACGGCTGACGTTCTTCTCGTAGGCGGGATGGCTCGGGTCAGAAGCGTGTGCTGCGTTCTTCTGACATTGCGAGGAGGAACGACGTGGCAATCACGTTCAATCGTCACTACCTTGGGCATTAGCCAGTTGCTGTTCCGAGCGAACACGATTGTTGCGGTGGGATCGAGGTAAGCTGGATCGGCAGTGAGTTCCGGTGTTGATCACGATTGCCACGTCGCCCCAGGGCAGGCTCCTCGCAATGACAGTCCTATCCACACCAGCCCCTAACCCTTGCGCTGCACCTGCCTGAAAAACGCGTTCACCAGTTGCACGAAGCGTTCGGGCTCTGCGCTATGCATATGGTGTCCAACGTCGTCCCACTTCACGTATCGACCCTGCTTCATCAGTTCAACCGCACGGCTGGCTTCGACATCCCGAAGCGCTCCTCCCATGTCTGGATTCCCCTGCATCAGAAGCACAGGTGCCGTGATGGCGCTCAAAACATCATCCGGGTTTAGCGACTCCGCCTCACGACCTTCGAGCACGACCTTCCACACCTCGGGATCGGTTTTCGTTATGGCTATAGCGCGCATAACGATCTGCTCGTCGGAAGACACATCATCGATTTTACGAATCTCTATCGCTGTGTCTGTCATCCCGAGACTCTTGTTTCGAATATCCATCGCAGCCTGAAACGATGGCGCAAAAGGCGATTCATCGAACCACTCGTTTGTGTATATCGGAGGGTCTTCGAGTGCCACTGCTCTCACCAGCTCTGGAGCAGCCGCACCAAGCACTCCTGCAGTTACTCCGCCCAACGAGTGACCGACAATAAACGCCGGTTGCCCGACAACACCCTGCAGAAACTCGATGACTTCAACGGAATACTTGTCGAATGCGTATCCACCCGGTACTCGACCTGAACCGCCGTGTCCTCGCAGATCGAGTGCATTTACGTGCCAGTTGGCCGAAAATTGATCGATCACAGGTTCCCAATCGGCCCAGTAACCGCTCAATCCGTGAATCAAAACAAGAGGAGGTCCGTTGTCCGGACCCTCGGCATAGTTCACCTCAATGGCACTCGCCGCAAACTTTTTCTCAACGTAATCAGACATGAATTCTCCCGCGGCAAGAGGTTACCAGTCGCCCATTGTATGGATGATGGAGTGGGCAAGAATATTGTCATTGCGAGAAGTGAGGAACGAACGACGTGGCAATCGTGTTCGACATGGAAGCCGTAGACGACTCAGAAAGCAGTAGGCATCTCTTACAACTGTCATTCTTAACTTGATTCAAAATCGCTGGAGAATCTCACTAGCTGGACTCAGCAGGCAAGACATGACATGGCTGAGTCGCAGTGTTGAGCCGCTTCGGCACAGACCCTGAATCAAGTTCAGAATGACAATCTCGGGGAGTGCCTCCAGGCACCACTATTCAGCAGCGAAACGTTTTGCTGCTCTTATGAAGTCGTGGTTGCGGGCTATGTGAGGGGAGTGACCAACTTTGGGCCAGCTCAGCAGTCGGGAATTTGCGATGAGACCAATCACTCTTGCAGCCTCTTCATCCGACATGATCCCGCCCTTCTCAACGTTGCCCTGAATAAGTAGCGTTGGGCACTGGATCGCCCTGAACATATCCTCGAACATATCGACATCTTTGGACGGATCCATTCGAACCTCCTCGAGCGCAGGGTCCATCTCGAAGTACATTCGAGTGATATACCCAATGCTGCCTTCGGAAGCTCCGGCGTATCGTGCTGTGACCATCGGGATGAGATCATCAGGTGTTTGGGCAGTTCGTATCAAGTTCGCCCGCTCCATGCGTTCCTCGTGCCTTTGCTGGCGCTCCTGTTTGCCAACCTCGGAATGCGAACCTGAGTACGGATCGACAAGAATCACCCCCGAAACCAGCTCAGGATGCTGAGAGGCCACTGCAGCAGCAACCCAACCGCCAAACGAATGACCAGCCAGAATCGCTGGCTTGTCACCGAGCATTGGTAGGGCAGCCGTAATATCGTCGGCCCAAGTTTGGCGTTCTGAACTCTGCCCAAGCCGACCCGACCTGCCCATGGCCCGCAGATCGAGCGCAAACAGATGAAACTCTGTCGAAAGCTTGTCGACCACACGACCCCACGTGTGCCAGTTCGACCCGTACCCATGAATCAACATCATGACCTGCGAATCGGGCGACGGCGCTGGCCATTCCGCCACATTCAGTGCGATCTGGCCGGTATGAACGTAGCGTTCGGTAAAGGTCATCTTTGGTGAATAACCCGGCCTAGGAGCCGAGCACTTCCTTCATCTTGGCGCCGATCATCGCTGGCGATTCCACAACGTGAACACCAGCCTCGGACAGTGCCTTGTTTTTCTCGGAAGCCAGCGCAGCTTTACCCGTTACGATCGCACCGGCGTGACCCATGCGCTTGCCCGCGGGTGCCGACTGTCCGGCAATCGCTGCAACAACCGGCTTGGTTACGTGTTCCCTGATGTAATCGGCAGCAAGCTGCTCTCGAATTCCACCGATTTCACCAATCAAAACAATTGCTTCGGTTTCATCGTCGGCCTGGAACAACTCCAGTACGTCGGTGAACGTTGTTCCGTGAACCGGGTCGCCACCGATGCCCACACACGTCGACTGACCCATGCCGTGCTGCACAAGCTGCGCAATGGCTTCGTACGTAAGCGTGCCCGAGCGTGAGACAACTCCCACGTTCCCGGGGCGAACGATATTGCCGGGAACAATGCCGACCTTCGCCTTTGAAGCAGGGCTGAGCAGACCAGGGCAGTTCGAACCGATCAACCGAGTCGGCTTGTCCTTGATGTACTCCATAACCTTGACCATATCGAGAACTGGAACGCCTTCAGAGATGCAGACAACCAGTTCAATGCCAGCGTCGACCTGCTCAATAATCGCGTCCATTGCGAACGGCGCAGGAACGAAGATCACTCCGGTGTTAGCGCCAGTCTGCTCAACAGCGTTGGCCACCGTCGAGAAATACGGAACTTCATCTTCGAATTTCTGGCCGTCTCGACCCGGGTGAACAGCGGCGACCATGTTGGTGCCGTATTCGCGAGTTCGGCTTGCCTGGAAACTTCCGTCTCGCCCAAGCCCCTGCACAAGAAGTCGGGTTTCTGAGCCAACGAGAATTGCCATCAGTTGGAACCTCCCATTTCTTGTAACTTCTGTTTTATTGCCACGGTAGCTCCAGCCAGATCGGGTGCACCTGTGATGTTCAGGCCTGAACCGGCGAGAATCTTAATGCCCTTTTCGGCGTTCGTTCCGCGCATCGCTACAACTATCGGCAGCGTCGCGTTGGTTTCTTTAGCGGCTGCGACGATGCCCTCAGCGACAACGTCGGAGCGAGCAATCCCCGCAAACAGGTTCACCAGAATCATCTCGACATCGTCATCGGCCATGATGATCTTGAACGCCTCTTCGATTTGACCCTGATCTGCCGATCCACCAATGTCCAGAAAGTTGGCCGGAGGTGCTCCAGCAGCATTTGCGATATCCATCGTTGCCATGGCTAGCCCAGCACCGTTCACCATGCAGCCAACCCGTCCTCCTTCAAGCTTTACGTAAGCAAGATCGGCCTTGTCTGCGCGTTGCTCCAGCGGATCCAGCTGGTTCGAGTCGCGCAGTTTGGCGAGTTCAGGGTGACGAAACAGTGCATCGTCTTCAAGGTTGATCTTGGCGTCGAGGGCGATGATCTGGTCGTCTTGAGTAATGACCAGCGGGTTTATTTCGACAAGCGAGCAGTCGTTTTCTATGAATACTCGATACAGATCAGTAATCAGCTTGGTAGTTGCTCGCAACGCCCCGGCAGGAACTTCAAGAGCCAGTGCGATGTCGCGAGCGTGGTAAGTGGTGAGGCCGATCAGTGGATCGCCAGCGACCCGGAAGATCTTCTCGGGAGAATACTCGGCGACCTCTTCGATCTCCATACCGCCCTCGGTACTCGCCATCAAGACCGGTGCCCCAATGTCGCCGTCGATCACGATCGAGATATACAGCTCATCTTTGATATCGAGAGCCTCGGCGATCATCACCTTTTCAACCGGAACGCCATTGGCGCCGGTCTGGTTGGTTACCAATCGACTGCCAAGTAGCGAAGCCGCCACCTGCTCGGCCTCTTCTGGGGTATTGACCAGCTTTACCCCGCCAACTTTGCCTCGACCACCTGCATGAACCTGTGCCTTGACCACAACTCGCCTTCCAATACGGGCGGCGATTTCCTTCGCTTCTGCGGCTGTTGAGGCTACCTCGGCATGCGGTGTTGGAACACCGAAGTCATCGAGGATTTGCTTCGCCTGGTACTCGTGGATATTCACGAACGATTACTCGCTTCTGTCTTGTCGCGACCCTGCTGATATTTTTGAAATTTCGCCGTGCGGGGAGTGATCTTTGATTCAGAGCCGCAAATCATCGTACCGAGGGCTGTAGGAAGTGTCTACGGAAGAGTCGAGTAGCCGGTCAGTGTCGAGCCAGTATTCTGGCCCGCTGAATCGTTAAATGGAAAAATCCCAGCGAAGGCCCGCAATATTGCGAGTTAGATCTGGAATTTTTCAGGATTACTAGCTTTGAGCTACTAAGCAGCGCGCTCTTTGTATCGAGCGTTCTCTGAAAGACCAATCCTGGCTGTAAGTAAGCCAAGCTCGCTCTTGAACGTAACAAGAATCTGCTTCGGTACTGTTGAAGTAAGCGTCGAGCCACGAGGTTCGATAATCACGGGCGGGCTAATGTCGCAGGTGAATCCGTTTGCTGCCAGTTCGGTGGCTGCGTTACCGGTGATAACGTTTGCAATTTCACCGAGGGCAGAGAGTGCCATCGGATCATGAGCATCCATGTCTTCGCCAATCATTCGTTTTACGACTTCCGTCGAAACTTCATCGCTGAAGCCGTAAAGTACGTTGCCTTCTAATTTTCCGCTGACACCGATGATTGCCGTTATATCGTCAGTATCGCCGCCGCGATCATCAGCCAAGAAACCGCTGCTGCGCCCGGTGCCTGCCTGCGGTTCCACATGAACGCAGTCATAGCGAGCGCGACCGCAACTCCTACGCATGTGGCCGATGCAACGAACGACGCCGTCTCGAAAAATGCCATGGTCTATTGGTTCAGTTGGCGACCGAAACTAGCGACCATCACCAGTGCGCGGTTGCGAAAGTGAGGGCCAGAGTTCACGGCCAAACGAACTTGATCGGTTCCTAACGAGATTCCGGTCATATCAATGCGCTATGACTGGCAACCGACTACATTACGCTGTGGGAATTTCGATTAGAACAGTGGCTCCCATATCGAGGTACTTGTTGCGAAGTTCAGGCTGGTAACTGCGAATGCAAAGCTTGGTGTCGGTGTCTTTGAGCAACTTCACAACATGCTCGATACAGTCGTCGTCAGTCTTCAGCGGATGATCTGGATTGGCCTCTCTGTTAAACGAAAGGTCAGCCGGTCCCCAAGAAAGACAATCAACTCCCGGTCGAGCAAACGTCTTCGCACGGGTTATCGCACTCAGCGACTCGATCTGCAGCCACAGAACGCCGTAGTCGTTCCAGAAATCAGCGTATTCGTTGCGGTCAGTGAAGTCGGCGCGCCATGAACTTGGCGGCCCGCCCCATGATCGCTTTCCGACCTGTGGGTAGTAGAAATAGTCGAGCGCTTCCTGCGCAGTTTCTTCGGTTTCCGTTTGGGGAACTTCTACGCCTGCGGGGCCAAGATCGAGAATGTTTCCAACGAGATACGAGTGGCGTGTGTGCTTGATTCTGAAAACAACCGGAACGCCAACCTGATCAGCAGCTTCGCAAACTTCGACCAGCGCCCGCTCGTCATAGGCATTGTGCTGGCTATCAACCGAAAGGAACGCGTAATCGCTCGAACCCATGATGTCTTCGATGCGGCTCTTGGTCGCGGTCAGAGGGGTCGCAGCGCCGACGGTCACTTTTCCACTACGAATACGGTGTTTCAGATTTGTCTTGAGAGTCAATTAAATTCTCCGATTTACATGTAGCGGTTGAACAACAGGCCAGAAGCAGCCGACGATGGGATATTAGCCTAACGCAGAGCGTCGTGCGTAGTTCTGCAAACTAATCCTCAAGCGCGTCGATCGACTGAAGTACGGCCCTGATGTACCCGTAGCAGTATGCGAACGCCACCGTGGCGGCATTGTCGCCAGAAAGTTTCGGTGCGTGGTCGGGCATCAGCATGCCCTTGTAACCCGCTTCCTTATAGACACGGGCGGCTTCGAGCATGTTTACATCGCCTTCATCCGGAAACGTCTCTTCGAACGCCAGCTTTTTACCGGCGATATTCCTGTAGTGGACGTTGAATATCTTGTTTCGAGTCCCGAACCAGCGGATGACATCGAAAATCTCTTTACCGGGATCTTCAAGCATCTCCGAAACCGTGCCCTGGCAGAAGTTCAAACCGTGCACCGGGCTTTCGTGCATCTGAACAAACTTCTTCATGCCATCAACGGTGCCGAGCACCCGGCTCACCCCTCGATAGCCATCGGGTGTGTACGGATCGTGCGGGTGGCAGGCTAGATTCACTCCATACTCTTCAGCCACAGGCACTATTCGCTCAAGAAAGTAGTCGATTCGCTCCCAGTACTCGTCGGCCGAAACTTGCACCCAGATTCCGGGCGCTTCGTTCTGATCGATCTCGTCGTATTGAAAACTCGACCGCAGCGCGCCACCACGTCCGGGCCGTGGTTTGGTGCGGGTGATTCCAATGATGAACAGCCGGTACTTAACTGCGGGGATCCCGGCTTCGCCACAGGCTCGGATGATGTTCTGGCAGATTTCGATTTCGCGATCACGGTCGGGCGATATTCCGAGCGTGATGTTCGGTGATTGCCCGTCTTCGGGTTTGGTGCCGATGGGCAGCGCAACCATGTCGACTTTTATGCCGTACTTTTCGACTTTTTCTTGATAGGCGCTGAGCACATCGGTTGTCCAGCTTTCGGCATTACCGGGCGGATAGCCGTTGATGTGATTTACGCCAAGCTGGGCGAGCACCTCGTAGTCGGTATCGCTGTGGATCGGGTACTGGGTGCCTACGTACATTTTCGGCCTCATGCCTGTTAACGGCGGGATCGCTCGTAAAGATCGTCGCGGTCAATGTACAGGTAACCGAACAGAGCGGGGGAACGGCGTTCGGTAAACGATTGCGGATCGTTTTTCTCTCCACCGATGGCGAAGTCTGGACTAAATATGAATGATTAAGAGACATTATTCAGACCCCGGCACGTGGAACTTCGGTTACGTATTTCGCAGCGAAATACGAGTTGTGTCAGCGATTTAGGGCACTGGAAACGTCATCTGTTGCCGACAGGCATCGCGTTGCCCAGCTTTTGTCGAATCTTGTAAGTAACGCGTCGAAATACTCTCTAGACGGGACGTAAATCAAGATAGTTGCGACGGTCGATGCGGGGAGGCTCACCATTTCCGTTAGCGATTCTGGGATTGGGATCGACGAAACCATCCTCGAAAACATCTTCACGCCGTTTTACCGTGCGAATGATGAGTTCACTCAATCTCAAGTTGGTACGGGGTTGGGTCTGGCGATCGTGAAGCAGATTGCGGAATTGTACGAAGGCACCGTCTCTGCGACCAGCGAAGTTGGAGTTAGGACAACCATGAAAGTTACTTTGCCCGGTGTGATCGGCAACAACGAAACACCTTCCGGAAGTGATGCAGTTGATGCGACTCAGAACGGTTCAGATTGGCTGGGAGTTCGGCGCCGGGAAGATACTTATCCCGGCGTGACCAACTGAGTTCGCTCGATCCCAAGTGCAGCCTCGGCACGCCCGGAGCCAAAGTCCTCCCCCGGACCGGGGGAGCCAGAAGGGGAGATTGCGACGCGCGACCAAGTCGTTCGACGACGCCCGGAGTTAAAACGCAAATCACGCAAAAAATATGGCGGAGGGGACAGGATTCGAACCTGCGATGCCGTTACCGACATACTTGTTTTCAAGACAAGCGCATTCAACCGCTCTGCCACCCCTCCGCAGAGGCGCCAGGGTTTCAGTGTGAAACCGCACAGTAGATAAGTCTAATCGCAAAATCGGCAGATCTGAAACGGGGAAACACCATAAGTTAATCAGCAGTCTGATCTATTTCAGGATGTTCGTTAGGCAGATAATTACCTAAGAGAACGAAATTCACGCCGCACGCGCCTTCGTATTAGTTGAGCGATATGGCGTGGAATGTTTGAAGGAAAGGCCATGAAACAGATACTTGAATGGTCGGGAATGTGGATCACGGTGCTTGGCATAGTGATGGCCATCGTCGGCCTTGTCGTGCTGATAGTTACCGAAGATTCATGGATTCTGTACGCCGCTGGATACGCCGTTGGTCTACTCGGGGTACTTCTGCTCTTCTGGGCAGTACTCCGCGATCGACTCAAAGCCCGCAAAACAGACGACCTCGACGACGTTGGGTTTACTTAGGGGGCACGCGAATTCGCTAACCCTGATCCTCTGTCATTGCGAGGAGGAACGACGAGGCAATCCAGAACACTCGCCAGCATTTGGCGTATTAGGAAGTCGTGTTGATGAGAGGGTGCGGTGACCGCAGCGCTTTTCGCAACGATCTTCCTTTTTCCCTTATCCCCCGAGGGAGAAGGTTAGGTTGAGGGGGCATGGAAACATTGGAGCATCTACACTCGAACACCTACCCCCACACCGTCGTTCCCCCTCACCTAAATCCTCTCCTTGATGGATAGGACTTTAATTGCAGACGCTCGCGTGCACGCAGCCGTCAAGCGCAGAAACCATCACCGCTGGCAGTTCCCGCAGTAGTAGGCCGTTCTGCCGCCGAACTTCTTCGTTAGCAGCGGAATCTCGCACCGAGGGCAAAACGAACCCGGCTTTCGCAATAGCTTCATCCGATCATCGTGGGCGTCGACGATGTATGGTCGGCCCCGATCATCAGGGTGATCCTGAATGAACTGAAGAGCGTGCTCAAACGATTCTCTTATCGCCTCAAATAGCGCGACAAGGTTCTTGCCCGATATGCGATTGGCCCGTCGAGAAGGCGAGATACTCACCCGATGCAGCGCCTCATCGGCGTAGATGTTGCCGACCCCGGCGAGCACCGACTGGTTCAGGAGCAATGGCTTGATCGGAGACTTTCTGGGGCTAACAGCTTCGGCAAAGTGCGCAGCGGTGTAGTTCGGGTCCAGCGCATCAGGACCAAGCCCCGCAAACGCCTCGGCAGTGCTGGCGAATCGCTGAACCATGCCCCATCGACGTGGATCAGCAAGCACTACTCTTGAAGCGCTCCCACCGTTCCGCAGATGAAATTCGACTCGTGTGAATCTGGGTGTCGGCTCGTCATCGGCTAACACGTCGATCCGACCCGTCATCCCCATGTGCAAGCCAAGCACACCATCGTCGAGCACCGCGGCAATCTGCTTGCCACGTCGTTCGATATTTTTAATCGTCCGACCCGGCAACTGCTCAACGCCAGAGATCACCCCCGTGCCTCGCTCAGGACTCGGCTTCGACTCAACCTCAACCCGCTCGATCACGCTCCCGGGCAACCCCTCACGAACCAAATAACGCCGCAAAGATTCAACTTCAGGTAGTTCAGGCATTGAGTTCTTTCAAGTAACGCCAGCCCTTCTAATCACATCAAAAAATGCCCTTGGCACCTCACACCGAATCCATGTCGCCCCATGTTGGGCCTGTCTTCGCTTCGACGAGTAGCGGAATGGCCAAGTCCATCGCTGCTGGCATCATGGTGGTGACCATCATCTGCATTTCCATTAGTTCGCCCGGAGCGATCTCGAAAATCAGTTCGTCGTGAACCTGAATCGACATCTTCGACTTCATCTTCTGAGACTTGATCTCGTCCGAAATGTTCACCATGGCGATCTTGATCACGTCGGCAGCCGTGCCCTGAATCGGCATGTTCACCGACACCCGCTCGGCAGCCGCACGATGACCCGGATGGCCAGCGTTAATGTCGGGCAAATACCTGCGCCGCCCCGTAATCGTCTCGGCATACCCGGTATCACGTGCCGACTGCTTCACCTGCTCGATGTAATCCCGAATTCCAGGGTACTTTCCGAAATAAAGGTCGATAAATTCCTGACCCTGCTGACGAGTCAGATCAGTCTGGCGCGCCACGCCTATCGGACCCAGTCCGTAGATCACGCCAAAGTTCAAAATCTTGGCAATCCGACGCTGGTCAGGCGAAACTTCCTCAACCCCATACATCGCACGTGCTGTCGCAGCGTGAATGTCCTCGCCACGATGGAACGACTCAAGCAATCCCGGCTCCTGCGACAAATGCGCCAGAATCCTGAGTTCAATCTGCGAGTAGTCGGCCGCAAGGAACTGCCAGCCGTTCGCAGAATCAGCAACAAAAGCCTTACGAACCCGTCGACCAAGCTCAGTGCGAACCGGAATGTTCTGCACGTTTGGATCTGTGCTGGAAAGCCGACCCGTAGCCGATCCCACCTGATTGAAGCTCGTGTGAACGCGACCAGTCGAAGGGTTCACCAGCAACGGCAGGGCATCGACATAAGTCGACTTCAATTTCGATAACTCGCGGTACTTCAGAACCCCGTCTGCGATCTGGTAAACCCGATCATCCAGTCCGTCGGTCTCACGAATTTTTTCTAATGCTGCGGCGTCCATCGAATACCCGGTCTTGGTCTTGCGGGTCTTCGGCGCACCAAGCTCATCGATAAGCAAATCGGCAATCTGCCGATTCGACGCCAAATTAAGCTCCCGACCACCAACCACCGCAGTCGCAGCCTGCCTGATCTGCTCGATATCGGCACCCAGCATTTCAGACATCTCTGCCAGCGCCGTTTTGTCGATGATCATACCGTTTCGCTGCATCTCGATGATGACCGGGAGCAGCGGAAGTTCGATCTTTTCGTTCACATATCGAGCGTCATGCACGTCGATCTCAGGTTCGAAATACTCGTATAACCGCCATGTAAAGTCGGCGTCGGCAGCAGCGTAAGGACCCGCCGTCTCGATCGGCACTTCGGCCATCGTTATCTGCTTCTTGCCAACCCCGATCAGCGTCTTGATCTCGGTCATTTCAGCCTGGAAAAGCACCATTGCCAACTGCTTCAGCCCGATGCCCATACGACCACACAACGCCGCAGCGATCATCGTGTCGAAGCCGAGGTTTTTCAGCTCAATTCCAGCCGTCGCCAGCACCATCATGTCGAAGTTGGCGTTGTGTGCGATCTTCTTGATCGACTCGTCTTCGAACAGAGGGCGGAGCGCGGCCAACCCCTCAGCGAACGGAACCTGATCGCCTTCGTTATGCCCAACCGCCACGTACCACGCGTGTTCGGCTTTGATCGAGAACGACAGCCCAACGAGATCAGAAATCATCGAGTCGAGCCCGGTAGTTTCGGTGTCGAAAGCAAACTCGCCTTTGGCACACAACTGCTCGATCATCGAGTTCAGACCCGCCATGTCGGTGACAATCTCGTACTCGCCGAGCGGCACGGGTGGCTGATCTTCAACCAGTGCCTGAACTGCCTCGCCCTCGCCCATCATGTCCATCTGCCCAGAAGAAGTAACGGCCGGCGCTTCGTTCGGCTCCCAGCCCGGTGCAGTTTCAGCTTGAGCTACTGGCTCAGCAGCCGATTTCGGCAACCGATTGGCCACCAAACGCATTTCATAGCTCATCAGTGCCTTGATGACCGCTTCACGATCGAAATCCCCAAACGCAGATTTCTCGGCATCGAACTCAACGGGAACGTTTCGCACAATCGTCGTGAGAACCAATGCCGTGGCAGCAGTTTCTCGGTGCTCTTCAAGCAGGTTCATCGCACGCTTCGCACCACGAAGCCCCTCGATGTTTTCTACCTCTTCAAGCCGACTGAAAAGCGAATCGAAATGACCCAGATTCGTGAGCACGGCGCGGGCGGCTTTCTTGCCAACACCGGGCACACCGGGAATGTTGTCGGATGAATCGCCTTCAAGTGCCTTGATCTCGGCGACATAGTCGGGGCCCAGCCCGTCGTACTTCTCGGCAACGCCCGCCGGATCGTACGTCCGTATTTCGCCGAATCCTGTGTACATCAACAGCGATGTCTGCTCATCTACCAGCTGCAATTGATCGGCGTCACCGGTCAGGATCAGCGTTTTGATTCCCTGCTCGGTCGCCTGCTTTGAAAGCGTTCCGATCAGATCGTCGGCTTCGAATCCTTCGTACTCGTAAACGGGTACGCCCATTGGTTCAAGAATTTCTTTGACGATAGGAATTTGTTCGTGAAGTGCGGGGTCGACTTCCTGACGCTGCGCCTTGTATGCCGGGAACATCTCTTTGCGGAACGTCGGCGCTTTCGTGTCGAAAGTTACAGCGATGTGTGTTGGATCATGCTCACGAATCACCCTCAAGAACATCGACATAAACCCGCTCGCGCCAGTCGTGTTCTGCCCCGACGCCGTGATCAGGTGATCCCGCATTGCGAACCACGCCCTGAACACGATTGCGTGCCCATCGATTAGAAGGAACAGCTGGTCGTCGGTTTTTGCTGGAGATGTCGTCATGTGGGAAGTGGGATTGAGTCCTGGTAAGCGCTGGTCAGCCCGTGCCTGATAGTGTTTGCGCAGGGGGTCTGCGGATTATAGCTTTCCACTCTGTCATTGCGAGGAGCCTGCCCTGAGGCGACGTGGCAATCGTCATCATTCGCAATTTACTTATGATTCAGGAGTGGGTGTAAACGCGTGGGCGCCAAGGATGTCTTAGGCATGGCACGTGATGATTGATTCGATGCGCTTTTCTTGCTGTTAACTGATTGCCACGTCGCCCCCCGAGCGGGCTCCTCGCAATGACAGAAATTCCCCCTCGACTCCCGCACCAGCCACCATTGACATACCTAGGAAGCCGATATATCGAGTAGCTAGGTATTCCGCCTGAAAAAGCAAGCACAACCAACTATGACCACCGCCATAAAACCCACAAACAACCTCGCCAGCATCGACTACTGGCAGTCGCTGAACCGCAAAAGCCTTCTCAGGTTTTTTATGTTGCAGCAGTTGAGTCAGGGTCCGATGCACGGCTACGAAATAGCCACTCGCATCGCATTGTGCTGCGACGCACGACCCACCGACGCCATGATCTCCCCGATGCTCAAAGAGTTAGAGTCTGGCGGCTATGTCGAACTAGAAACGTCCGTAATAAACAGTCGAAAGCGAAAAAACTACTCGCTTTCAGCATTGGGAATCGAGGCGTACCGAGCGTCAGCGAATGTTTTGCCACAACTTGAAACCGCCGTGAAAGAAGCAGGCGTCGAAACCGTCTGCTGCAGCACAACTGTTATCGATTCCAGCATTTTTGGAGAATAAGAAATTGGAAAAGAATCCGTTTGGAACCCTGGCCGCCGCCGGAAATGCGTCAGAAGATGCAGCCTGCTGTGGAGATGACTGCTGCGGTGATGTTTCTGCTGAAATTACGCATGGCCAGCTCGAATCAATCTCAGCTGCGGTTCAGGCGCAGTACGGTTCGCTCGCTGAAAACGCCACCGAACGAGCGGCCGACACGTCACGAGTCAAAGCAACCGACAAGTTCTACTCCGACGATCAACGAAATGCCCTTCCAGACGCCGCCGCAGGTGCCTCCGCTGGGTGCGGTAACCCGGTTGGTATCGCTGATGCAAAGCTTGGTGAGACCGTTCTCGACCTTGGTTCCGGTGGCGGTATTGACTGCTTTCTTGCAGCCAAAGAAGTTGGACCCGAAGGCCACGTAATCGGCATCGATATGACTCCCCGCATGCTTGAACTCGCGGTAGAAACCGCAGCCAAGCTGCAAACCGAGAACGTTGTATTCAAGCTGGGTCACATCGAGTTGATTCCACAGACCGACAACACGGTCGACCTCGTAATTTCAAACTGCGTCATCGCACTTTCTGAACAAAAAGATCGAGTGTTCTCCGAGATATTGCGAATTCTCAAACCCGGCGGTCGGTTCGTTATTTCCGACATGGTTACCGATAAGCCGCTTCCGGCAGAGGTGCAGTCATCGCCGGCCGAATGGGTGTCTTGTGTCGCTGGAGCAGCAGTGATGAGCGAGTATCTGGAGTTGGTTGAAGAAACCGGATTCACCGGCATTGAAGTGCTCAAAGAAGAGCGGAGCCGACCCGACGCCACCGACTGGCAGACAACTCTGATCAACCTGACCCTGCGGGCGGTCAAGCCACTTGGGTAGCCATACATCTGTAGCAGTCGAATTGAGCATCATCCACTCGATTTGAAGTACGATGTCTACCGAATCCGCCTCAATGGAGATGTGCGTTGGTTGAAGCCCGAACATTCGTATTTATTTCGCCCGATTACGGGAGCTCAATAACCGAGAACGGTTGTTGCGGATCTGGCTGCTGCGATTTCGAGGCGTAGTCCTTTCCGGCAACACCCAAGACATTACGAACGCGCTGAAGCAGCGTTACGGTGCGCTTGCCGAACGATCTGGCAAACGCGGACTTGGAGCATCCGATAACCGGGCTGCAGATCGGTTCTACACCGAAGCTCAGCGATCACTCATTACCGATGAAGCGGCTGGTGCTTCGACTGGCTGAGGAAACCCGGTTGCGCTCGCTGATATAAAAGCGGGAGAGACGGTTCTCGATCTCGGTTGTGGAGGCGGTATCGACAGCTTTATCGCAGCAAAAGAGGCTGGCCCAACGGGTCGTGTCATCGGCGTAGACATGACGCCTCGGATGATTACTCTGGCGCGCAATAACGCTAACAAACTGGAAACCTCAAATGTGATGCTCAAACGGGGTCACATAGAGCAGATTCCGCAGGAAGAAACCACGGTTGATCTGGTTATTTCAAACGGCGTCATCGCGCTTTCCGAGTGGAAGCACATGGCCTTTTCCGAGATTTACCGAGTCCTGAAACCCGGTGGTCGATTCGTTATTTCCGACGTCGTAACCACGAGCTTGCTCCCGGAGAGCGTTCGCGATCAAACAGGTCAGTGGGTCGAATGTGTCGCTGGTGCTGCTTTGAAAAGCGACTATCTCTCCATGATCGAAAGCGCCGGATTCACCGATGTCGAAATCCTGGAAGAACGCTCAGGCCCAGAAGGCCACGAAGAATGGCGTTCTTTGCTAACGAGCCTGACGATAAGGGCGTTCAAGCGTGCCCAGTAGGGATGTGCCGTGTGGTGCCTGAGTCCACCCCAGCATGTTCGGCAACGACAGTGACGCCTATAGCGTTATATGGGGCGCTGGAGCCGCCTGATTGCACCCGCGTTCCTGTAAGACCTGGACGCGACCACGTCTTCGCAATGGCTCGACGTCGGTTGCGGAACCGGAAACCTGACTCAGGCGATCCTCGAATCATGTAATCCCGCAACGGTTCACGGCATTGACACATCATCCGGCTTCATCGAACGGGCAAGACACGTAATACCCGATCAGCGCGCATCGTTCGAGGTGTTCGAGCCCGAGACCCTTCCATTCGATTCCAGCGCATTCGACGTGGTCGTATCCGGACTCGTTCTCAACGTCATCCCAAATATCGAACTTGGAATAGCCGAGATGGTGCGGGCCGTAAAACCCGAAGGGGTGGTAGCGGCGTACGTTTGGGACTACGGCGGCAAGATGGAAATCATGCGCAAATTCTGGGACACGGCTGTGACGCTCGACCCAAACGCAGCAAAGTTCGACGAGGGCAATCGTGAGCCAGCATTGTGCAACCCCGATGCGCTGACCACACATTTCGAAGCAGCTGGACTAACGGGCGTGTCCGTTCACAGCATCGATGCCCAGGCCCATTTCGTCGACTTCGACGACTACTGGACCCCGTTCACTGGAAACCAGAGATCCGCTCCCAGATATGTCGCATCGCTCGATGACAAATCCCGTGGGTCGCTTAAAGATCAACTTCACTCCGCGCTCACGTTTTCGCCCGATGGGTCACTCGATCTAATCGCTCGGGCGTGGGTCGTCTCAGGAAAACGTCCGGCCGATTAATTATTTAGACCATTGCCGTTCATCGACGATTTCCGCGATTACACTGGTAAATCGCTATGCTGATAAATCCCTGGGTTCGAAACTACGAAAAAGACGACCACGCCGCTCTGGGGCGCGTTCGTGAATGGGCCGCAAACAAGCTCGGTAGCAACGTCGACTATGGATTCGGCTACGGCACATGGGTGTTTATCGGCAACGAAACGGTCATCAAGATCGACCCCGAGGTTGGTCGCCCAGAACGTTTCAGCCACGAATTGGCGGTCAGCCAGATGGAAATCCCAAACGTAGCGACCCCGAACGTACTGGAAACCGGTGCACTAGAAGGTAGGGCGTGGGTAATTTTTAATCGACTCGAAGGGTCGAGCGGCTACAACGTCTGGCCGGGGCTTGATTCAGTCGGTCGCAGCAAGCTAACCAGCCAACTCACCACAGCACTCGGACACATGCAGCTGTTCACACCCGATGAGGGCATGCTTCACGCCGAAACCAAGGACTGGGCGCAGCACATCAGAACGTCGTTCAACCGTGCCCTGAGAGCAGTCGACGCTGTCGTGCCGGGAAGGATTCTTACGTCTTCTCAAGGGGCGTTCGCACAGTGGGCAGAAGCACTTGTGGATCGTCCGCGGGTGCTATGTCACGGCGACCTGTGGTTCGGCAATATCCTGGTCGACAACGATGGCGGACTCGCAGGGATTCTCGATTTTGACCGAATGGCACTTGCGCCCGCCGACTACGAGTTGGACATGCTGTTGAGGTTCTGGCGCTACCCGTGGAATTTTGTGCCTGAACAACTCGAAGCCGTGTACGACGACCCGCTCGACATCGAGCTAATGAAGCCGTTCGTAGAACTGTGTAAGGGCGATCTCAGCGATGATGCGCTCTCGGCTCGACTCAGCACGCTCGAACTGATCTACCGCCTGAACCTCGTCAACCGTTTCGGCTGGAACGACGAGCACGCCGAAATGTTCGAAACAGTCCTCTCAGGCGACTGGGCCGAAGGCCTGGTCTAGGTGCGGCATCTCACTGCGGCCTCGTTTGTCCCTTCTCCCTCGAGGGAGAAGGTTAGGTTGAGGGGTGCACGTAAACTTTGCAACATCCCGAACCTTTTACCCCACCCCGTCCCTGCATTCCCCCTCACCTAAAGTCCTCTCTCTAATGGAGAGGACTTTAAGATCTCGTCATCCCCAAAAAATCCATTTGACCTAAGTCGAATCGCATTCAGAACCTCGCCCGCGGGTCTATACTCCCGACGCCGTATGCACTGGGCAGCTACGCGCAGCGCTGAGCACTGCTAAATAGGGCTGAATGATCCAAGATCGACTACGAAAAGAGCGACAACCATGGCACGACAATGGGGCGTTGGTGACTATCGATACGAGCTGGTAGAAAACTGGCCGCAGGTGGTCGTGAACGGAGTCGCTGCCGATGTCGCGGGCGATTCCGAGGGCCGCGTTTACGTTGTCGTTCGAGACCCCAGAGCCGATGGCAACTTTATCGACATCACGCCCGGAACGGGACACATGTTGGTGTTCGATCGTGATGGATCGCTGCTCGAGACTCGTGAGGATAGAAAACTATCGTCTCCCCACGGATTGTGGATCAATGATGTTGACGAGATATTTCACGCCGACTGCGGTCACCACACGGTGACGAAGTATTCGAAATCTGGCGAAGTGCTCATGACGCTCGGCACCCACGGTCACCCGGGTGCACCGGGCGAGCCGTTCAACATGTGTACACGTGCGACTCAGACTCGGTCGGGCGATATTCTGGTGTCGGACGGCTACGGCCAAAACCGGGTTCATCGCTACAGCTCGGAGGGCGATCATATTTTGTCGTTCGGATCGGGCGATCCAGTATTTATTCAGGGTTGGCGTGGCGAGGAAATCACCGGTACGGCCGGAACTGGCCCGGGCGAATTCAACCTTCCCCACCATGTTCTCGCCGACGATGACGACAATGTCTACGTGATGGACCGTTCGAACAACAGATGCCAGATATTCGATATCTACGGCAACTATTTACGGGAATGGCCAGAGGTTCTTGGCCCGAACGATGCGGTGATCGACAGGCACGGCGTGATGCACATCGTCGGTCACGCTGGAGTTGAACTGCGGACGCTTGATGGCACTTTGATCGGTCGCTGGGGCGAAAAGAGCGAAGGCGCTGGCCACTTTACGAACTCACCGCATGGCGTTTATATCGACAGTGAAGAGTCGATATATGTCGCAGAGGTCGGCGGGAACAACCGCCTGCAAAAATTCGCTCGCGTTTAGGGCCGCATTGCGGCGTTTTCATAGGGGTGTAGTTCAGCCGTCATCCTGAACTTGATTCAGGACCTCGAACTCACTCCACATTAATCGCGATCGATGCGGTTGGTCGACCGTCGGTTTCTGCTTGGTCAAATTGGTATGTTGTTCACATGTCTCAAGACGAATCTGAAATCCCGCTCAGTGAACCAATGCGGAGAGCATGGCTGAGCAGTGAAGAGCGATCAGTCGTGTACAAACGCGGCGACGTAGTAATGCGAGAAACAGGCCCGTGGCACGCATCAGTCCACTCGTTCCTCCGCCATTTGGAGGCAGAAGGTTTCACAGCCGCACCCAAAGTCGTTGGTTCGGGATATGCAGACGACGGTCGTGAAACGTTGAGCTTCATCGAGGGCGAAGTCATTAATCCTCGACCATGGAGTCTTGAAGGCGTTGCCAAACTCGGCGAAATGCTTCGAGATCTCTACCGTGCTTCCGCTTCGTTCAAACCAGAACCTAATGCCGTATGGCCTCCATTTTTCGGCCGTGAACTCGGGAGTTCAACCCGAATTATCAGCCACTGCGATTTCGCCCCCTGGAACATCGTTTCTCAGAACGATCTACCCGTGGGATTGATCGACTGGGAGTACGCAGGATCTGTCGATACTCTGGTCGAGTTGGCGCAGGCAGTATCGCTGAACGTGAGGCTTTTTAGTGACGAGATCGCAGAGCACGAGGGGCTAGCGCCGTTGGCCGACAGAGCACAACAGGCTCGCGTAATGCTCGACGCCTACGGCCTAACGAAATCTCAACGTCAGGGCTTCTTCGACCTCATGGTCGAGTACGTTGTTCACGACACAGCATTTCAGACCGATGCAGCCGAAGTTACTCGTGAATCAACCGATCAAGAGGGGCTATGGGGTCTCGCGTGGCGAGCGCGCTCGGCCTCATGGCTACTGCGAAATCGCAAGGTGTTAGAGCGCGATATCATCGGCTGAATTCTCTCTTTTAATCCCTTCTCACTCGAGGGAGAAGGTTAGGTTGAGGGGGGAATGGAAACGTTGTGGCAACTGCAACCGTTCACCCCCGCCTAGCCCCAGCGTTCCTCCTCACCCAAATCCTCTCCCTAATGGAAATGGAGAGGACTTTAACGCCTTAATCTCCCTGGCTCCGACCGAGACGTGCAACCCCACCGAAACCTTCCATCTCTCCCCAATAAATCAGCCACTGGCTGTTTTTCTCTGGACAAACTGCGAAAGTCAAACCATAGTGTGCACAGCATCTAAACCAGTTTCGAGTACCAGCAGGAGTCGTCGCAGTGAAAGCGGTTGTATACAAAGAGCCATTCAAAGTCGCAGTTGAAACGGTTGCAGACCCACAGATCCTCCACCCGAACGACGCCATCGTCCGCATCACTTCATCCTGCATCTGCGGATCCGATCTCCACATGTACGAAGGTCGCACAGCAGCCGAACCCGGCATCGTGTTTGGTCACGAGAACATGGGAGTGATCGTTGAGGTTGGCCCCGCTGTCAAAGACCGCAAAGTTGGCGACCGTGTAGTCATGCCGTTCAACGTCGCCTGTGGATTCTGCAAGAACTGTCTTGGCGGCTTCACTGGATATTGCACAACCGTGAACCCCGGTTTTGCCGGCGGGGCATACGGCTACGTTTCGATGGGCCCGTGGGTTGGTGGACAGGCCGAGCTTATGCAGGTTCCATTCGCCGATTTCAACTGCCTTCTACTGCCCGAAGGCATGGAACATGAAGCCGACTTCGCGCTGCTTGCCGATATCTTCCCAACCGGTTATCACGGTACCGAACTTGCTGGCGTAACACCGGGTGAAACCGTTGCTGTTTTCGGCTGCGGACCCGTCGGCCTCATGGCTTCGTACAGCGCTATTTTGCGAGGCGCATCGCAGGTCTACGCGGTTGATCACGTTAAAGAACGACTCGACAAAGCAGCCGAAATCGGGGCGATACCGATCAACTACGACGAGGGAAACCCCGTCGAGCAGATCAAGTCGCACCTCGGTAGCGTGGGGGTGGACAAGGGAATCGACGCCGTGGGTTACCAGGCAACCGCAGCGGGCTCGTCAGCCGTTGGTGGAGAGCAGGACGAGGTCCCGAACATCGTCCTCAACCAGTTGATAGACGTTGTCGCCCCAACCGGAGCACTCGGAATCCCGGGGCTTTACGTTCCTTCTGATCCCGGTGGAGTCGACGAGCGTGCCAAAAAGGGTGCGCTCACTATCAACTTCGGGCAGCTGTTCGAAAAGGGTCTACGGCTGGGCACCGGACAGTGCAACGTGAAGCAATACAACGCCAACCTGCGTGACCTGATCATCTCAGGTCGGGCAAAGCCAAGCTTCGTCGTATCGCACGAAGTATCGCTTGAAGAAGCCCCCGACGCCTACACAAAGTTTGACCGCCGAGAAGACGGCTACACAAAGGTCATTCTGCATCCGTAAAGGCTGGAGGGCTATTTTCTTCCCGACCTAACCGGACAGTTCGTTTATGCTCGTAGTTTGGATTGACCGCCATCCTGAACTTGATTCAGGACCTCGCCTGTCCGCGTCGAGTTAATGCCCCGCAAACCGCCGTATCTCCCCAAATCCCTTCTCCCTCAGGGAGAAGGTTAGGTTGAGGGGGCATGCCAACGTTGACGCGGATCCAGTCTTGTCCCCAGCCCCGCACCGTCATTCCCCCTCACCTAAATCCTCTCCCTAATGGAGAGGACTTTCGAAGAGCGTTCACAACCCAGTGATCTAATCCCGGGTCAAATACCGCTTTGGAAACTTGGCGACTACCGAGTACAAAATGTCGACCATGTTTGCGAGCCGCACCTTAGCCATCTGTGAACAAAGCTGATACGCCTCAAGCCGCTCGAATCCGTAGTCGGTCGATAGCCACGTAACCAGATCGTAAAACGCAATTCGAGCGGCGTCTTCCATCGGACGCGCACTGCCGATCGACATCAGGAACTCGTCTGACTCAACACGAGGCGTTGCGACAGTCCGATTCTTGATCACATCGATCGTAAGCGTTCCTTTGGTAGGCACCTCTGCCGCAACCCCGCAAACCTCGCCATCGCCCTGTGCGGCGTGCCCATCGCCCAGAAACAGCAACGTACCCGGCACGTTCACCGGCAGTTAAACCGTGTTGCCGGGGCATATGTCAACAGCATCCATATTCCCACCATGAAATCCGGGCGAAAGAGTTGATATCGCCTCAACCGCAGGCGAGGTGCCGATCGTGCCATAGAACGGCTCGACCGGTATTGGCAGGATGTTGAGATTCGGGTCGTAGATCATCTCGGTGGCGTTGAGCGAACGCAGCATGATGTTCTGCGGCAATGGTTCGTTCAACACCCGGGTGAACGGCGTTCCGCACAACCCGCCGAACTCGGGAATCAGGCAGCTAACGGCATAATCCCGAGTGATCTCTATCGAGTCGATTCTCACCGCAAGCGTATCGCCGGGCTCAGCGCCCTCAACGTAAATCGGACCGGTGCAAGGGTTCACGAACGGCACCTGGATAATCTCGCTGAGATTAAGATCGGGCGAATCGATCAAATTTCCAAACGCATCGAGCGTAGAAATCTGAACTGTCTCTCCCGGCGTGACTCGGGCGATTGGCTCCTGATACGGCCCAATCACCCACGCAAGATCCTCAGTAGGCGGCGGAATTATCTGTTGCAACGTTTTGGTCCCATGAGCATGGTGTCGGTGCTCGGGGTCAAGCACCGGTCGAATCGACCGCCGCAGTTTAGACGAGTTGCAGGAAAATTAAACAACAAAGCCCTGCGCTCACCCGAGTTCCGTAGAACTCGAGCCAACGCAGGGCTGAGTGGTTGATTCTTTTCTGGCTTATGGGCCAATTGTCGAACTTGAGGCTATCGCGCGACCCCTCCAGATCCCTCGGCTACGATGACTTCACTCGGGAAATCGTCGTCGGCAGTTGAATTCTGTGTGGCTGTGCGACTATCTACAAACCAGAACTAGTCGGCGACGGCTGCTGTTGGGCGGGCGTCGAGAAGGTCGATACCACCTCGAACCTGACCCAGCGTGTCGGCAATTCGTTCTTCCAGCGTAAACAGCACCTCGCGAGCGTAGTTATCTGCGCCCTTGCGTCGTGCTACTGCTGAAGTCTCGGCTTCTTTCAAGATTCCATTCACACTGTTCTCAGCATCATCGATCAACTTGCTCGCGCGCTTCTGGGCATCGCCATTGGTCTCAGCTGCCTTCTCGTTGGCCACACGAGTAATCTCGGTCTCCTGAACCATCCGGTGAGCCTCTTCTTGCGAGCTCGTAAGCAGCGTGTTCGACTGCTCTTCGGCCAGCTGGCGAATAGTTGTTGCCTCTTCATCGGCGTATGCGCGAATCCTGCGGGCTTCGAGTTCTGCCTGCTTGATGATTGCATCCTTCTGACGAACCACACCTTCGGCTTCGTTCATCTGGGTGGGCATCTCGCTCTTCATATCAGTGATGAGAGTTGTGATTTTCTCCAGGTTTACGAGCGTTCGTGCTGTTCCGGGTACTCGACCTTTGACGATCATCGCCTCCAGGTCTTCGAGTTGTGACATAAGTGTCATTACTACCTCCATGCGTGTCGACTGACGCGTGCTTGCTAACTGCTGCTTTTCTTTCGTTCATCGAGCCTCTCAACCAGAGGCTTCCAAACGTTCGGTGGAACAAGATCCGACACATCAGCGCCGAATGCTGCCACCTCTTTCACTCTTGACGAACTCAGGATCTGGTATTCCAGAGCGCTGAAAAGACAAATAGTTTCAATGTCTTCAGCCAACCTGCGGTTCATTAGTGCCATTTCACTTTCGTACTCAAAATCACTTGTGATTCGCAGACCACGTACGATCGAGTCGGCACCGATTGCTCGGGCGACATTGACCGTTAGGCCGGAGTACGACTGCACCGTTACGTTGGTCAAATGACCCACCGCTTCGGCAAACATTTCAATTCGCTCGTCGACAGTGAACAATGTTCGCTTCAACGAGCCTGTAACCACACCGACTGTCAGGTGATCCACGACTTTCGATGCTCTTTCGACAATATCTACGTGACCCTTTGTCACAGGATCGAACGTGCCGGGATAGATCGCCTTCGTCATCTATTCGCCCCCTGACTTTGGTGATGCGCCCTCTGGAAGGGACTTGTAAACCGAAACTGCGGTGTCGCCGTAGAGCCGGTGAGTCGATAACGCCAGGCCCGGCAGTGAATCGGGCAGGGTTGTCATCTTCGAATGTTCTAAAAATGCGATCGCGTTTGGTGCGATCAATCTTGCGTCGTTGACCCGCTCGAAAAGCGACTCGAACTCGATCAGATCGTACGGCGGATCGGCAAAAATCAGGTCGAACTCGGCCTTCAGTCTTCCGACTGCTGTGAGTGCGCTTCCTCTTTGTACCGAACCCTGCATTGCCAACCTGTGTTTTTCCAGCGACTTCTTAATGTCGTCGCATCGACGCGCGTTTTGCTCGATGAACACGGCACTTTCGGCGCCGCGCTGAAGAGCTTCAATCCCGAGAGCACCAGTACCGGCGTAGATGTCGAGAACGCGGAGTCCACTTGCTCCCGCGGGACCGAGCATCGAGAAAATCGCTGATCTCACCTTGGATGTGGTTGGACGAAGAGAGCTTCCTCTGGAACTGGAAGCCCGCCTGAATTTAAAATCCGAAGATCCTCTGCGTCTGCTGCTCATCGCGTTTTCGATCCGCACCTGAAACCCTTGATGTAATTTCGAGTGGAACTGATTATTCACGTCTCAGCCGATTCTTAACCATCGTGGGTTGTTACAGGTTTCGGGCGTTTTACACGGAAGCGAGGCCACTGTGAGTGTGTCTGATGCGGCGAAATGTCCTGCGCAAAAGGAGTTTTTCCTTTTATCCCTTCTCCTTAGAGGGAGAAGGTTAGGTTGAGGGAGTATGGGAACGTTGGAACATCAACATCCGAGGACCCCGGCCCAGCCCCAGCATTCCCCCTCACCTAAGTCCTCTCCCTAATGGAGAGGATTTTAAAAGACCATCGGGTCGGGATCCCACGCTCCGATGTCTGACCCACACCGTCAGTGCTTCTTCTTCTATCTGCTGAATTCACCGGAGCGCTGCCTTAGAATGAATTGCCATGCCAGTGGGGCAGGGTAAGAGTTGAAAAAACGTAACCACTATTTGCGCCGAGAAATATGACCAACCAAGATCAACAAGAACAGCCGAATCAAGAAGAGTCGGCAGCAGGCGAACAGAAACTCATCGAAGACCGTCTCGCCAAGACCGCCCAGATAAGGGCCCAGGGGATAGACCCGTACCCGGCACGATTCGATCGCACCCACACATCGGTAGAAGCAACGAAGCTATTCGAGTACGCCGAGGTCATGGCGAGCAACGGTGTTGGCGACGATACTGAGCACCCCCGCACCGAAACCGTTCGCGTTGCCGGCCGGGTTATGGCACGGCGCGGAATGGGTAAGGCTGCGTTCATCGACCTCAAAGATGGACACGGAACGATTCAGGCATTCGCCCGACAGAACACGATGGGCGACGACGAGTATGCGATTCTTGCGCTACTTGATATCGGCGACATTATCGGCGTCGAAGGCTCCGTGATTCGTACGCGACGCGGCGAAATAAGCGTTGAGGCCCAGAAGATCACCGTCCTCACAAAGGCCATCCGACCGCTTCCCGACAAGTGGCACGGACTGCAGGATCAGGAGATTCGATTCAGGCAGCGCTATCTCGATTTGATCTCTAACGACAAGGCGATGAAGAACGCCCTGCTTCGTTCGAACGTGGTGCGATCAATGCGGTCGTTCATGCATGACCGAGGGTTCATCGAGGTCGAAACGCCGATCCTAGTCCCGGTTGCAGCCGGCGCGCAGGCAACTCCGTTTGAAACGCACCACAACCAGCTCGACCGCGACCTTTACCTGCGAATCGCAACCGAGCTTTATCTAAAGAAACTGATCGTTGGCGGCATCGAGCGTGTGTTCGAAATCGGCCGTCTGTTCCGCAACGAAGGGCTCGATCACGATCACAACCCCGAGTTCACAACCATCGAGAGCTACCAGGCCTACGCCGACTACAACGACGTGATGGAAATGGTAGAGAACATGGTTTCATTTATTGCCAAAGAAACCACCGGATCGATGGTATTGCCAGCGGTTGACGGTGTTCGGGCTGAGATCGATCTCACACCGCCGTGGCCCCGACTCGATCTCCGTGAAGAGATCAAGAAACGCACCGGTATCGATTTCGCGGAGAACCGAGATGTTGAATCGCTTTCAGACGCCATGCGGGAACGTGGAATCCATGTTGAAGCAGGCTCGGCGTGGGGACGACTTCTCGACAAGATCATATCTTCGGAAGTCGAACCACATCTCATTCAGCCGCACTTCCTCGTCGACTACCCGGTCGAGATGTCACCCCTCGCCAAGCGCAAACCCGGCGCCGACGAAATCGTCGAGCGCTTCGAGGCGTTTACGATGGGCAGTGAACTTTGTAACGCCTTCACCGAGTTGAACGACCCGGTTGATCAGCGCTCACGATTCGAGCAACAGGAGCGCATGCGGGATCAGTTCGACGATGACGAAGCCGACCGGCTCGACGAAGATTTCCTTATTGCGATCGAACACGGAATGCCACCAACCGGTGGACTTGGACTGGGGATCGACAGGCTAACCATGCTGATCGCTGGCGAAGAATCAATTCGAGAAATATTGTTATTTCCAGCCATGCGCAACTCCTGATCTAATCAACTTCAAGCGAATCTGCCGTCAACAAGCAGCCCTGAGTAAAAAATGCTTTCACTGGAACAGATAGTCCGAGATCCTGAGACATTCCTAGCCGCCCTGGTTCGACGCGGAGAAGACCCGCCGATCGACAGGATTCTCGAACTCGATGGGCGCAGGAAAGCGCTAATTCAGGAGGCCGATACCGACCGTGCTCGCCGCAATAACGTGAGCAAGGCGATCGGCAACGAGAAACGAAAGCCGACACCAGAAGAGATCGCAGAGATGCGAGAAACTGGTGATCGCATCAAGACCGTCGAGGCTGAACTTGCGACCGTTCTCGAAGAGCTGAACGAAATACTTCTGCCGATTCCGAATACGCCACTGGACGACGTTCCAGACGGACTCGATGAAGAGTCGAACGTCATCATTCGCACCTCGGAAGGCGACACCTCAACGCATGGAAATGCCCACTGGGATATAGCCCCCGCACTCGGAATTCTTGACCTCGAGGCCGGTGCCAGCATTTCAGGTGCACGCTTCTTCGTCCTAAAGGGCAAGGGCGCAAAACTTCAGCGTTCACTCGCCGCGTGGATGCTCGATGTGCAGACTGAAGAGCACGGCTACACCGAGATCGATCCACCGTTATTGGTTCGTGGCGAGACCATGACCGGGTCGGGTAACTTGCCTAAATTTAAAGACAATCTGTACCGCGACGATGAATCGGATTTGTGGCTTGTGCCCACAGCTGAAGTCGCGCTGAACGGCCTGCATCAGGGTCAGATTATCGACCCCGACACGCTGCCCCTAAAGTACGTCGCACAAACCCCCAGCTTCCGAAAAGAACACACCTCTGCAGGACGTGATGTGCGCGGCATCAAGCGCGTCCACCAGTTCGAAAAAGTCGAAATGTTCCGTTACGTCGAACCAGAGGGTTCGGAAGAAGTACTCGAAGAGATGGTCGGCGAGGCGACAACGCTTTGCGAACGATTGGGTCTTACACACCGAGTGCTGAAACTCTGTGCTGGCGACATCGGATTCCAATCGGCTAAAACCTACGACATCGAAGTATGGTCGCCGGGTTCAGCCGAGTGGCTCGAAGTCAGCTCAATTTCTACCTGCACCGATTTCCAGACACGCCGAAACGGCACTCGCTATCGCCCCAAAAAAGGCGCATCAACCAGGCTGCCGCACACGCTGAACGGCTCGGGCCTTGCCCTTCCACGAATCTGGATAGCCGTAATAGAAAACGGCCTTCAAGAAGATGGTTCGATCGAAATCCCAGAAGTGTTGATCCCATACACCGGCTGGAGCCGCATCGAAGCCGACTAGGCCTGTATCGATGCGGCCCTCTCGATTCCCCGACCGAAGCAAAGCGAAGTGGAGGAGCCACGATGGGTGCAGCTAACATCAAAGCCAACAAAGTGACGATATCCTCCAGCTTGAAGATCAACACTCGTCCCTTGCAAGACAGCCGATTCTCGCGAGATCCCTCCACTTCCCTCCACTTCCCTCCGCTTCGGTCGGGAAATGGACTGTGCCGATTGTCCCTATTAGATCGTTTCGGAGACAGAAATCATATGAAATACAGAAATCTCGGCAGCACGGGACTACAGATATCGGAAGTCATTTTTGGTGGCGGAGCCGTTGGTGGAATCCTGATCGGTGCCGACGACGACACAAGGCGAAAAGCTGTGCGTATGGCGCTGGACGCCGGGATTAACTGGATCGATACCGCTGCTAGCTATGGCACCGGAGCTTCCGAAACCGCCATTGGCTGGTTGATGAAAGAGGTTCCCGAAAGCGACCGCCCGTACATTTCAACCAAGACTGCGTTTGATCAGACGGCGGGCGACTACGCCGGTCAGGCCGAACGGGCACTTACCGCAAGCCTGGAAAAACTCCAGATGGACAGGGTCGATCTGTATCAGGTGCACAATCGTATAGCGGGTTCCTCAGACGCCTTAGAGGACGCAATTACTCCCGACGATCTACTGAGAGCAGGCGGAATTGCCGATGTAATGCGGTCGCTCGTCGACAAAGACCTTACCCGGCACATCGGTTTCACTTCGACAGGCGAAGCTGAGTCGTTGCACAAAGTAATCTCCAGCCAACGCTTCCAGAGCGCACAGGTCTACTACAAACCTGTTAAATCCGTCGGCAGGGCGTGAAATGCATCCGAACTGGTCGGCGTACGACCACAAGAACATCATCGCTGCTTGCGCCGACAATGGAGTCGGTGTGATGGTCATCCGAGTCCTTGCAGCTGGAGTTATCGCAACCGACGTTCGGACTGGAAAAGAGGGTGGAGTCGCACTCGACAACGATGTCGAATCGGACGTGAAAAGAATGAACGCTGTACTCCCTCTGCTGAAACCGTAACACGGTGAGCGTGCTCAAGTCGCCGTTCGCTACGCCCTCCGAAATCCCGGCGTATCAGGGGTCGAGGTTGGGATGGCCGAGTTGGAACATCTCGAGCTGGCGATTGGCGCGGCTGAGATGGAACCACTACCCGCCGATCTGTTGAGCGAACTCGACGATTTAGCTGACACCAACTTCGGCATCAGCTAAAGCCATATAACAAGCTCGACTACGCCACCGGGCCCGCGTAAGTCCCATCAAACGCCGAGCGAGCGTACTGGAGCGGCCAGCTATCCGATTCTCCATCGAGCTGAGTCTGGGCGTACAACGGCCAGTACGGGTTCCTCATGATCTCTCGGCCAAGAAATATAGCGTCGGCCTCCCCGGCTTCGAGAATTGCTTCCGCCTGGTGAGCCTCGGTGATCAGCCCTACCGCGCCGGTCAGTATACCCGCCTGCTCCCGAATCGCATCCGAGAGCGGCACCTGGTACCCGGGTTTAAGCTCGACCACCTGATTTGCCGAATTACCACCTCCCGAGACGTCGATCAGATCAACACCAGCATCTTTCATCCATCTGGCAAGTTGAATCGAATCATCGATGTCCCAACCACCCTCAATGAATTCAGAAGCGGAAATTCGAACGAACAGCGGTGCTGAGTCCGGAATTGCCTTGCGAACCGCAGCGATAGTTTCCAATGCGAACCGGCATCGATTCTCTAGCGAACAACCGTACTCATCCTCTCTGTGATTCGAGAGTGGAGACATGAACGAACTTGCAAGATATCCATGAGCAAAGTGAAGCTCAATAACTTTGAATCCGGCGTCCAACGAGCGAAGAGAAGCATCGACAAACGCCTGCGTAATCTCGGCGATCTCCTGTTTCGTCATTTCTTTAGGTATCCCATAAGTCTCATCGAACGGAATCGTGCTCGGCCCCACAATCTGCCAACCTCTGTCGTTTAATTCGAGATGCCGTGAAACACCTTTCCCCGGTTCGGAATGAGAGGCCTTTCGACCGGCATGAGCGATCTGTATCGCAGGAACTGAACCCTGACTTGAGATAAAAGCTGCCACCGGTCGCAGCGCGTCAACGTGCGCATCAGACCAGATCCCAAGACAGCTCGGAGTGATCCTGCCTTCAGGAACGACTCCAGTTGCCTCGGCCATAACGAGTCCAGATCCACCAACGGCTTTCGAGCCAAGATGGATCATGTGCCAGTCAGTGGCAATGCCATCTCCATTGCACGAGTACTCGCACATGGGTGGATAAAAGACACGGTTCGGTATGGTCTCGCCTCGAATTTCGAGGGGAGTGAATAGCTTGCTAATGAGATCTTCTCTAGATTAGGAAATTACAGGTGATGGGCGCGCTTGCACAAACTTGATCGCTAAGGGTTGATACTTAGAGTGTATTCCGTTGGATTGGTTGAATGGCGAGTTACCGCGCTAATCACGGTAACAATTAGATCATCCTCGCCAACGCTTTCAACAGTCAGGCTGCCCTTCGCATTAGCACCAATCGGAATCTGGTAAACCACCGAATCCCCGACTTTCTTCTCATGAATCACCTGCACCAGATACTGCGTCGGGATTGTCTCTTCAACGCGGGCGAAGCCGTTCGATACCCAGTCACCGGCGGTCGACGTGTTGTCGAACCAATCCAGTTCTGGAATGTTGAAATCATCGAAGCATGCACCCTTCGAGAAAACTGCATCATCTGTGATGTACTCGAACCGCAGCAGCACCTGCTGGCCGGCGTAATCCGATAAGTCAACCGAATCCTGAACCCACCCGAGACTCGCCCCCGTCATGCCCGCTCCGTAAGCGTTTCCGTTGGGGTTGAAGTTGATCGCACGCCCGGTATCCAGAATGTCCCACGTCTCGCCCTCATCGGTCGAAACCATCACATAGGCGTAGTCCCAGAACTCCTCGATTTCGTAGTTGACCCAGTAGGTTAGCGACGCCGAATCGAGTGAGCGCAAATCGATACTGCGGGTAAGCGTCGAGTCGATCGAATCGCCGTGATTCGACCACCAGCACGAAGCGCCAGAATGCGGAGCAGCATTCAGCAGCGAGGTCTCGGCCTCACCACTGAAATCGATAGTCATCTGCCCTGATCCGCTCGACGTGACAACGTAGTCGGCACCAAACGATTTAACCGTTCCGATTAATGAATCGGGTGCCCTTTTATAACGGTTTCTGACCGGAGGAACCTCATGTTCAGCATAGCTGTACGGACCTTCGTCGGTACTCAAATAGTTAGCGATCAGCCAGTCAGCGAAAACATCATTGGCCGTCACATCGAATCCCTGCGTGGCGAGCGCACTGTCGATCGACTCGATGCCGTCGTTCTGATCCTGTGAGATAGCAGTAAGCATCTCGTTTCCACCGTAGTGAGACGCTATGAAGGCGAAAAAGAGGTTCGCAGCGCCGTAATTTGCCGCCGAAACGGTGATGTCCTGCGCCCATGCCGTTAGCGACGTCGAAGGTGTTCGGACGAACGCCGAAGCTGCCGATCTGGCGAATCCGGCTATCTCCGCAGAAACCTCTGACAGCCCCTCGTTTACCCACGATTCTTCGCTTGAGTCGACTGCGAAATGGCTGGCGTGCTGGAGTTCGTGAGCGATTACGCTGAGGTACTCAGAGCCTGTCAGATCGACTCGATTAGCCGACATATAAAGGGCTTCTCGTTGGTTCGAGTGCTGCCTGATTTCTTGCGGGTAGGAATCGGCAGCCGAGAAATATCCGGCCACGCCGGTGCGCAAAACGGCGGTGTAAACAACCATCCGATTATCGCCGTCTATGCCGGGCGTTAACGGCGTGCCAAACACTTCGGTCACGGCCGGCCACACCTGATCTTCGAATTTTTCAGCGACCCCCATGATGTCTTCTGATGAAGGTAGGTAGCCGTTCTCGAATATCCAGTAGGCGTGCTCAGATATGTAGGAAACCTCACCGCTGACGACCGCGCTTCCGCTATCTCGTGAAATCCATAAATCGACCTTCTGACCGATCACGAACGGCTCCGAAGGAAGCACGGTTTTAGGTTCTGTGTAGCCTTCGACCAGCCGTTTTCCCAGTTATGGCGGGTTCCGGTCGAGCCGGTACGAAAACTGGTTTAGGAGTTTCGGTTAGGTTCAGCACGGACGACGAACCACCTGGCGAACCAGCGGAGGTTGTGCCGGTAGGGGGCACGACGACGGTGCTGGTGGGCGACTTCTGCGCTGTTGGTTCCGGTACGTTCGTTGCGGCTGGCGTACCGGGTGCGCCTGGGGTTGGAGTTGGCGTTTGATTTGGCGTCTTTGCGGTCTCAACTGGCGGTGATTCGTCCGGCGCAGAGGATGCTAGGGGCGTAATAGGATCTTGATTTTGTGCATCGCTGTTGCTCTCGCTACCCTCGCAGGCAACTGCGAAGAGGGCAATGCTAAGGCCGATAAGCAGAGTGACGGTAAGTGCAAAACGTCGAAGTTGAATCAATGGGTTACCAAGCAATTTCACTTTGCTTTTGGTGCTTCGCCGTTGTTGTTGAACTTGTTCATTGCGTTATCGATCTCGCCGTTTACGATCATCGTTATGGCATCGGCCGCGCGTATCGAGGCCACAGTCACCAGTTCGCGAGTCTCTGGATCAAATGTACCTAAAACGTGATCGACTTGCTCGTCAGAAGTTTCGGGATTGCCAACCCCGATCCGCACCCGTGGGAACTCGTTGGTGCCAAGTGCTGTGATGACCGACTTGAGGCCGTTGTGGCCCCCCGGACCGCCCTTCTTACGTATACGAACGGAACCGGGCGACAGGTTTATGTCGTCAGTGATGACGAGAATTTTTTCTGGGCCCGTCTTGTACCTGTTTGTGAGATAGCTCAGCGCAAGGCCAGAGCGATTCATGAACGTTCGCGGGTAGGCGAGGACCACCTGCGTGCAACCGAGATCGGCTTCCGCATATCGCAGTTCTTTGCGTTTGCGGTTCAGCTCGACATTCGTGCGACGAACGAGCTCGTCCATGCACCACCAACCAACGTTGTGGCGCGTATTCCTGTACTCAGCACCGGGGTTGCCGAGGCCGAGAACTATCCACGGAGGTTCTTCCGAACCACCGCCTTTACCGCCAGGAAACAGTTTGTCTAAGAGTGAGGAGACGCCCAATCGCCGTTATTTCCGCTTGATTCGTTCGATTTGCCAAACAATTCATTTAAGAACGATATGACCTTATCGTCAAGAACGTTAGCAAGGTCAGACAAATCGCCAGCGGAATTGAGCCTGAATAGACTCTGAAGTTGATCAGAATTGCCAGACTTCAGCACAAGTTCCGAAGAAACAGACGCCAATCGATCACGATATCCGATGAAGATTTGATCTATCTCGGAAATCATATCGAGAATGTCGGTGTGATTGGTGGGTTGCCCGAGCCGCCCGTGACATTCGGGGCAGGCCGGACTATCGATCAATGAAATACCCGCGCCATCGTTTTCGCAAACGGTAAACAACTGAATTGTTTCTTTCCAGAGAGCGGCAACATCGACATCAGAATCAAGTCGAATCGCCTCTACCTGCTCCAGCAACTGGATCTGATGGACACGAATTGTCGACTGGTCGACCTGCCGCTGGAGCAAGCGGTTGCGCCCCTGTCGCTCGGTGTGATCTTCCAGATAAGCCCGCCGGTACTCCTGTCGCCAGCGCTCGAACTCGTCTTGAAGCGACAACCAGTTCAACGGACTATCGATGAGTGAATTCAGCTCAAAACGTGATCTAAGTAGTTGCCGTTCGACAGCCAGAGTGTGATCGATACGACCGAACTCGACCTGATCAAGATAGTAGATAGCTTGTTCGATTTCCGGTGCTACTGCGACCAACGCTCAGTGCTGAGCCGCACCCGAAAGCGCGTTTCGTAAAGCTGAAACCGACCCGAAAACCACCCTCGCCTGCGCAACATATTCACGCCACGAACTGGCACTGAGCACCCCAATTAACTGATTTACGTTGCGGGTGAGCGGCTTGTCGGCAGATCCTGTTGCGATCTCAAGCGACAACATCACAGGAGTCGCCTGCCGAACGCGATTACCAACCGTCGAAAGCTGTAAGTTGAACTCCTCAGCGTCGCTCTCGCTCCCACCGCCGTACCGGGTCGAATTGGCATGCGGTGCGATCAGCCGCAAGAACGGCAACACGGCATCCCAATCATCTGACTTATCAGCGCGAAGAACAGCAATCTGATCCATCGAAACATCACTAACACCGCAATCTTCAAAATCATCAATCGACACGAACTTTCGCTCGCCTGTCGCCAGAGCCAATTCGATTTCGGAATCGTGTTCAAGTATGTAAGCGACAATCCATAAGGAAGCGACCACGGGTGGGTACACAAGTTCGTGGATCAGTAAATCAACTAATGCGGAACCGGTAGTGTGGCTCGACGAAATTTCAGTGGTGATAAGCAAACCCTGAATACGTTCAAGCGGTGTCCAATCGCCCAGTCGAAGTCCGCTCAAGTGGCGTAGTTTCTCCTTCGCATGAACGATCCGACCGGACTGAAAATCTTGGAATATCTGGATACAGGTCGATTCCGATTCAGAAAACTTCAGATGGTCAAGAACGCTGCCACCAGCAATTTCCAGCCACGATTCAGGATGTTCCAGAATAAATACCTGCTGCGAATTTACCGGGGGGTTCTCGAGTAAATGCGATGTGACTAGTTGTCCCGACTTCCAGCGCCTATACGAATCGCCAGCGAGTGAGTTGTTGATTTGCGATTCGTACTCAGCAAACTCAGAAACCAACTTGCTCAACTCAGGATCGTTGGCCGTTACGTAGTTTTCACGCACCTCGCGGAGCGATCTGATGTCGGCTTGGGCCGCGAGTTTGGATCGAGAGCCCGCCTTGCCCACATCGTACGTAACCGTGGATTCACCAATGCGGTGGGCATCCGATTTCACTGCCTCCTGAACCGCAACACAGATTCGAGAATCGGCAATTTCGTCAGAAGTTGGCCCTGAACTCGACTGAAGCAGCACCGGTCTGAACATCGAAATCCCGCTCAACGGTTCGCCAAATTCAGGCAACCAATCCGCAGTGACGATCACCTCGCCCGGATACTCGAACCCGCCAAGAACAACCTGAACCAGTTGAGGTCGTCCAAGAAAATCCTCAGCGAACGAAAATGGCACAGGCTTGGCGTGCAGGACTCGACTTGCAGACGTAACCAAAACGATCTCTCCAGCGTTTATTCAACACCGGGAGGGGAGATGGCTTTTCAGGATTCGTCTGGCGCCAGAATCTCACGCTCAGGGACAACACTGCCGTCCATGAACGCGATGAACTCATCCTCGTTGATCACACGAACCCCGAGGCGTTGAGCCTTTTCCCGCTTCGATCCCGCTTCAGCACCCGCCACAAGGTAGTTGGTTTTCTTAGTAATCGAACCCGTGGCCTTACCGCCCAGCGTCTTTATTCGACTTTGCGCTTCAGATCGTGACATAGTCTCCAGCCGACCTGTAACCACGAATGTCACACCATTGGCAGGATGATCGGCTGATGGCTCGGGCGTATCGTCTATCGGATTCACGCCAAGTTCGATCAAATCGGCTACTACCAGACGGTTCTGCTCGATCGCAAAATAGTCGATCAGAGCTGTCGCTACGATAGGGCCGATTCCGTCGATCGCCAGCAACTCTTCTTCGGTCGCATCCCTCACACCGGCAAGACTTGAGAATCGCCTTGAAAGCCATTCAGCACTCTCAGAACCGATCCCCGGAATGCCGAGTGCAAACAACAATTTCGGCAGTGGCTGCGAACGTGAAGCTTCGATTGCCTGCAGAAGATTATCGACTCGCGTTTCGCCCATCTTGTCGAGTTCAAGCAGGTCTTCTCGGCGACCATGTAATCGATAGATATCAGCGATATTCGAAACGAAGCCCAGACGTGTCAAGTCCTGCGCAACCCGCTCGCCGAGCCCCTCTATATCGAGTGCCCCACGTGAAGCAAAGTGTTCCAACAATCGCTCGACACCGAGTTACCGCCTCGTCTTCGGTCTGCACAGTGGCCGTGTCACACGATGGGCAAGCGTCAGGAAACTCGTAAGGAACCGAATCGGCAGAGCGCTTGTTTTTGGCAGAAACCTCGACCACCTGCGGAATGACATCCCCGGCTCGTTGAACCACAACACGGTCGCCCTCACGAAAATCCTTGCGAGCGATCTCATCCTTGTTGTGAAGTGTGGCACGCCCCACGGTAACGCCACCAACCACCACCGGATCAAGCTCGGCCCACGGCGTAAGCGCACCCGTGCGCCCAACGTTTACGTGAATCGCCTTGAGAGTAGTTTCGACCTGTTCGGCAGGGAACTTGTAGGCGATCGCCCAGCGCGGATCGCGCCCAACATAGCCAAGCCGACGCTGCAACGAAATAGAGTCGATCTTGATAACAACCCCATCGATGCCATAGTCGAGCGTTTCCCGTTGCTCACCCGTATTGGCGATGAAATCCATCACCTCTTCCACCGAATCGACCTTCCGTGCCAATTCATTGACCTTGCATCCCCAGGCCCCCATCGATTTCAGGATCGACCAATGGCTGGACAGGTTGTCTTCTTCTTCCGCGCCCTCAACATACCCAAGCGCATAGAAGAACATGTCTAGCGGCCGCTTCGCCGTCTCGGTCGAATCGAGCTGCCTCAGCGATCCAGAAGCCGAGTTGCGAGGATTCACATAAGCCGGGAGTCCAGCCTCTTCCCGCTCGGCGTTTAACTCAACGAATCGAGAGTTGGGAAGAAATACCTCGCCACGAAGCTCCATCACCGGAGGAATCGTGCCCTCGGCTCCTTCTAGCCTCAGGGGCACACTGCGAATCGTCCGAACGTTGGCAGTTACATCCTCGCCGCGCTCGCCGTCACCGCGTGTGGCGGCACGCTCCATAACGCCATCTCGGTATGTGATCGCCAGCGCAAGTCCGTCGATCTTCAGTTCACACACCATCGGTGTGCTTTCAAGCTCCAGATAATCGAGTGCTCGCTTGTACCACGCCTTGAACCCGTCTTCATCGAAAACGTTGCCAAGACTCAGCATCGGCACCGGGTGAACTACTTCATCGAACCCCGAAGACGGTGTCGCACCAACACGCTGAGTAGGCGAATCGGGCGTTTGAAGCTCAGGATGCGCCTCTTCTAAAGAGATCAACTCCTGCATGCGCCCGTCCCACTCGGCGTCATCGAGTTTGGGCGCATCTTCTACGTAATACAGCCGGTTCGCCCGGTTGATTTCGGCACGCAGCTCGGCGGCTCTCGCGGCAACATCATCGGGAACCGAAGAGTTGGAATCAAACTGCATTGGAATCGTGGAATCTTGATCTGGCACGAGGGTCTCTAGAGACATAAAAATGCGAGCAGTGAACAACCGGGCTTGGTTACCCAAAAACTCGTCAAAAAAGTGGTGTGCCGAGTATAACAACGCCCCTAAAGCGGCACTTGCATCAAAACCTCACACGGAAGCCGGTCTTCCCAGAACAGATGAGTTACAAACGCAGGGCTATACTCAAACGTCTGATCGTGATCGGATCTATCCCCGCCGTCCTACCCCAAAATCAATCTAGATTGATGCATGGCAGAAATTCAGCCCTTCAGGGCAGTACGTTACAACCCCGATGTCGCAGGCGACGTGAGCCTTCACGTATGCCCGCCATTCGACGTAATTACGCCCCAGCTTCAGCAGGAGTTGTACGACCGTTCGCCCTACAACATCGTGCGGCTCGAACTCGCGCGGCGAGGTTTGGCTGCCGATCCATATGAACAGGCCGCTGAAACCCAACAGGCATGGACCGACTCAGGCGTTCTAAAGCACGAAGAAGCCCCGTCGATTTACGTGATCGAAGAGGAATTCGAGTATCGGGGTCAAACACTACGCAGGCGAGGATTCGTCGCAGCGGTTCGACTCGAAGACTACGATCAGGAAGTTGTGCTGCCACACGAAGGAACCCGAAGCGAGTGGGTCGCCGACCGCGTGAAGGTAATGGCGGCGGGGCAATCGAATTACAGCCCATTACTGGTGATCTATCGAGACGACCTGCGTTCGAGTGTAGGCAACCTGGTTCGCGCCATCGCCGGCGGCGAACCAACGGCAGTCTTCGACCCACCCGGCATGCCACAGTTTCGACTGTGGCGAGTATCTGATCCCGGAACGATTGGTGTGCTTCAGGCCGCCCTCAAGGATTCAGAGATATTCATTGCCGACGGCCACCATCGTTACGAGGCAGCGCTGCGTTACAGAGGCGGCGTGCGTGCCGAGCGGGAAGTTGGGCACGACGAGTCGATCAACTTCCGAATCATGCTGATGGTTTCGTTCGACGAGCCGGGACTCATCACCCGCGGCTACCACCGCTTAATCGAATCTGCGACCGATGACGAGTTCGCCGACATCATGAAATCGATCGAAAACACATGTGATCTCGAAGAGTGGACTGCCAGTGATGGGTTATCTACCGCCGATCAGATCGAGGAGTTTTCAGTTGGACTCGGCGAACGAGAGGGCGACGAAGTCGTGTTTGGCCTATATGCCAAAGAAGCTGGAAAATTCCATATCGCCCGAATGAAATCGCCTCCTCCAGCCGAAAATGCGCTCGAAAACTCCGAATATTCTCAGCTGCACTCTTATGTGATCCGACCCGCCGTTTCTGCCGAGCGTGAAGAGGAAATCATTAGTCCACACCACGATGCAGGGCTGATCGCACGACAGATCAAAAATGGTGAGGCGCGGATGGCGTTCATCATGCGACCAGTACCGCTCGATGAGTTTGTTGCGATCGTCACCCGCGGATGGCGATTACCTGCGAAGGCGACTAACTTCTATCCGAAGCCGCCGGCCGGAGCCGTTATTCAGCAGTTTGGCGAAACGCTTTAGCAGGCTGGGTGGCTGGCCAGGTTGGGGCTACCGCTGGTTGTTTCCGCTTAAGCCGCGGCTGAACTGAGCGATGCTTCGATAGCGAACAGCACTTCGTCGACTGTTGGCCGATCGTCAGGCACCGCTGCAACCAGTCGGGCTATCAAGTTTCCGAACGCATCGAAAACGAAGCTTGCTGGGCTGACCTTGCCTTCACCGTCGAGATCGAACACCCGCCAGTCAGCAGCTACAACAAAAAGCGGGTCGGCGATAAGGGCGAACTCAAGACCAAGTTCGTCTCGCATGTCGATCACGTTCGTCGGTAGATCGGCAACCACCACGACAACCTTGGCGTTGAGTTCGACGAATACTTCGTATCGAGCCTGAATAATCTTCAACTGCTCACGATCAAGCTCGTCGACGGTGCTCGGAACGAACAACACATACACCGGCACGGTGCCAACAAGTTCCTTAAGCTTGACAGTCTCGCCATCAGCAGTAGTCACCGCAAAAACTGGTGCCGCCAGGGGCGGTTTTTCTTCGGTTGCCTGTGTTGGCTGGGGGGAGACGTGTTCAGTTGGGATGGGTTCGGAGGTAGGCGGTTTCTCAGCGCTCGAACACGCGGCAAATACTGCGACCGACACGAACGCCAGCGCAACAGAAAGAAATTTTCGAATAGAGAAATTCACCAAATGATAATCGACCTTGAAGAACCAGTTCACCAGCCATCAATCCCATTATCAGCAACCCCCGGATTTCCCGCGCGGCGTCCTCGGAGCCGAGGGATCTGGTGGGGACGCGCGGTGTCAGCTGCAACAATCCACAACCTCAGTCACAAACGCTGCAAAGAAACGAGAAAGATACTGAAATAAATTCAGCATGACAGTTCTGAGCAGAATCATCGTTCGGACAAGTGAAATCCGTTACGGCCATCAAACCGTCGCTACTTCAGCAGCTCAACTTGCTCGATAATCTCTGCCGCTTCCACCTGATGCGTGTAGTTAATCCCAATGCTCTGCCACACTATCTCGCCGTTCATATCGACCAGAAACACCGAAGCCGAAGCGAGGCCGTCACCGAACAGATTGAACACGCCGTACGACTCGGTAATCGAGGTATCGAGCGATGTGTAAAGCACCGCAAATTCGTAGTTTTGCGCAGCGACGAGAGCAGCCGGACCATCGAGGTTATCGGTGCTTATAGCGAGTATCTGAACACCCGAAGCATCGAGTTCAGCCTGCGCACGTTGCAACTTCCCGAGTTGCCTTCTGCAAAACGTTCACCAGTACGCCCGGTAGAAAACAACAGCCACGGGTCGATCTCCCCGGAACTGCGACAGCGTGTAATCAACTCCCTGAATAGAGGGCAGCGTGAAATCGGGAGCAGTGTTGGCGACCGGACTCGGCGTGTTGACGAGCGGCGGTTCAGTGGGATCAGGGTCCGGTTGAATGATCGATCCGGGCTCAGAATTACCTGGTATAGGAGTGTCCGAAACTTTGGGATTGAGATTGCTTGATGTGTCAGCGCGTGCGGTCGGAGCGGGGGTGCCCAGCCCAGCTTTAGGTTCGCTAGAAGATTCCGAAGACGAACCCGCTGCTGCTGGCAATGCGGTTGGTGAAGAAGGCGGGTGCTCTGCTTCAGCCGAAGGAGCGGCAGCGACACCTGAAGCTGTCGTCTCGCCACCACACGCAGCAGCCAGTGCAAACAACATTGCGATCAGCAACGTAATCGCAATCGAAGCTCGGCTTCGTCGCACTAACCTCGTCCCAATCAGCATTCGAAATCCAAACTGGTTTTGCAGTGATCTAGAAAGGCGCAGCCAACTTACGACTGCGCCATTTCAAATTTTTCATGACTTAATACGACCGTCCTATTAATAAACGGTCACTGGTGACACCTACGAAGTCATGCTGTTCAGGGTTTCTGCAGCGGCCTTCAAAGCCTCGTCGATGTGTTCTTTTTCGACCCAGCCCATGTGGCCAACTCGGAAAATCTTGCCAACCAGCGACTTCTGACCGCCACCAAGAATTACGTTGTAGTTCCTGGTCACTTCTGCAAGGAACGCCTTCCCGTCGAGACCCTCCGGCAAACGAATCGCAGTAACGGTGTTTGAAGCGAATTTCGGATCGGGAAGCAGATCGAGCCCAAGAGCCTTCGCACCGTCACGTGTGTGCTGTGCGATCTCGTGGTGTCGTGCGAATACGTTCTCGATTCCCTCGTCCACCATCGACTGCAGGGCAACTTCAAGCGTGAATATTGCTGGCAGGCACGGCGTGAACGGCGGCTGGCCTATCTTGAGGTGGTCCTCGTACTGCTTGATATCGAGGTAGTACTTCGGAGTGGTCGACTGCTCGTAAGCCGCCCATGCCTTCGTAGAGAATGTAACCATCGAGATACCGGGAGGTGAAATCCAGCTCTTCTGCGACGCGGTTGCAACAACATCGATGCCCCATGCGTCGACCGCGATCGGTACACCACCGGCGCTCGAAACAGCGTCGACGAGTATCAACGCATCTGATTCCTCATGTATGACCGCACAAAGGTCCTCTAGAGGATTGGAAACACCGGTTGAGCTTTCGTTGTGGGTGAAGATCACTGCCTTCACGTCGCTCATACCCTGAAGCGTCTCTCGCACCTTGTCGAGATCGGCAGCCTCACCGAGATCGAACGAAAGTCGAGTGACGTCTCCGCCGTAAGCTTCGGCGATTTCAGCGAATCGCTCGCCAAAGGCCCCGATGATGATCGACAGAACCTTATCGCCGGGCGAAAGGGTGTTCACCACAGCTGTTTCCATAGCCCCGGTTCCCGACGACGTGATGAAGTACACATCGTTCTGGGTCATGAAAACGGTCTTCAAATTCCGTGTCATGCGATCAAGCATGTCGGCGTACTCGGGACCCCGGTGATTGATCATCTGCGACCCGGCGAGTGCAAGGACATCGTCAGGAAGGGGTACAGGGCCTGGGATTCGAAGATTTGGCTGGTTCTGGCTGCTCACTGAAGTGCTCGTTTCGTGCGGATGCCCTATGGCGGATTATGACTGGGAATTAACTCGATAGTGGCCGTTATCGCTAACAACCACAAAAGATTCTAACTCTCACTTTGTAAAACGGATGTAAATTCGCCGAGCGATGTTGATGAGGGGATCGTGATGGCAGTCTATGTGGAGAGTGCCGTCTGCGACTCAGTTCTTCAGCAGCCATCCTATGCGAGCTGACCACGACGCGTAGTGAACTAACGTGACTCCGCATCCGGAGTTCAAAATTGTCTCCTCGAACTGGAATCGGTAAGCCCGCGGTCCTGAAAGCTGCGGGTGATCTGGCGGATGAAATCGGACTGGAAAACGTTTCGATCGCCGCGATCGCCAAGAAAATTGGTGTGAAAGCCCCCTCGATGTACAACTACTTAGAGGGCCTGGAATCACTCAGACGCGAGTTGTCATTGCTCGGCCTATCGGTGCTGACCGAACGACTGACCGGCGCGTCGATCGGCAAAAGCGGATTCGATCTGCTTCACTCTGTCGCTGAGGCACAAAAAGATATGACTCTCGAACGGCCCGGTCTCTACTCCGTCTCGGTGGCAGCGAATACTCCGGGCGACGAAGAACTGAATGCGTTATGGCAAGGTCCCGTACGGATCTTCAGGGCTGTAATTCAAAGTTACGGCATTGAAGGCGAAGAAGGAGATCACGCTACGCGTGTTCTCCGAACGTCTGTTCATGGGTTCGCCCTCGTGAACTCCATCGATGGGTTCAGACTCGGTGCTGATCCAGACCAAACGTTTGAACGCCTGGTGGCGTCGATCCACCACTCACTCAGCGAGTGGAATCAGGTTTCGAACCGAAGCTCCGTAAGCTAAACCCTTACTCAGCCAGCTTCACGAGTGAGTAGTTTTTGCGGCCTCTACGGATTACCAGTAGGCGGCCTTCTACGAGGTCCTCAACCCCAACAAGCCGGCCTGCGTCTTCGATCTGTTCGCCGTTGAGGTACATGCCGCCCTGTTGAATGGTGCGTTTTACGTCACCGCCCGATTTGCCTGCACCAGCCGAAACAGCCAGCTCAGAAAATCGAATGCCTTCGCCCGAAAGCTGGTCCCGGTTCACTTCGGTAACCGAAGAATCATCGAGAACATCTTCCATTTCATCTGCTGATAGCCCGGAAATATCACCACCAAAAAATGCACGAGTTACTTTGAGCGCCTGATCAAGCCCGCCCTGACCGTGAATAGTCCGCACGACTTCCTCGGCCAAGGCCCGCTGTGCCTCCCGCTTCTGCGGCTCCTCGCTAACGGCCTCAGCTAGCCCGCCGATCTGAACTTGATTCAACATCGTGAACAGCTTCACGTACGGAATAGCGTCGGCATCGGCCACGTTGAGGAAGAACTGGTACAGCTTGTACGGCGAAGTCTGCTTCGGATCGAGCGTCGGCGCGCCACCAATCGACTTACCGAACTTTTCGCCACTAGCGTTTACCACCAACGGGTATGCGATACCGTGCGCCCGCGGACGTCCTTCAGAATCTGCACGGTGAATACGTCGAATCAGATCGACCCCACCAAGTATGTTGCCCCATTGGTCGCTACCGCCAGCCTGGAAATTAACTCCGTACTTTTCGTACAGCATCATAAAATCGTAGGCCTGAAGAAGCTGGTAGCTGAACTCAGTAAACGAAATTCCGTTGTCGCGGGTGAAACGATCCTTTACAGAATCGCGCCCCATCATTGAATTAACAGTGAAGTGCTTTCCGACATCCCGTAGGAACGGCAGAAGCGAGGTTTGTCGCAGCCAATCGGCGTTGTTGACCATCCGAGCCGGGTTCGACACCGCCTCAAAATCTAAAAACGGTTCAAGCTGAAGGCGAATCGCTGCGACGTTTGCGTCGATCTCATCAATTGCCATCAGTGTTCGCTCTTCGGACCGTCCACCTGGGTCGCCGATCATTCCCGTTCCGCCACCAACCAGAGCTATAGGCGTGTGCCCGTACTGTTGGAGCCTCACGAGCCCCATGATCGGCAACAGATTGCCGATGTGAAGACTGCTGGCCGTGGGGTCGAAGCCGATGTAGCAGGTGATCTTTTCGGTGGCGAGGGCATGCGTTGCTCCCGGAGTGGCATTGTACAGCGCGCCACGCCATTCAAGGTCTTCAGCTACGTTTTGAAATTCTGTATTTGTGGTCATAGGTGTGTCCTGACCGGCTCGCCGGATTTTTGGGGACTGAATGCGGAGTCGAGGTTTTTAGTTGTTACCTGCCAGAATCTGGCGGGTCAGTTCGACGTCTTGATTCATTTGTTCTACTAGCTGTTCAACGGATTCAAATGCGACTTCTGGCCTGAGTCGTTTGACGAACTCAAGTCGAAGCCGCTTCGTATACAGATCCCCATCGAAGTCTAGAAGGAACGCCTCGATAGTGCGACCTCCATCGGTTTCGAACGTTGGGCGAACGCCAATGCTCGTGGCAGCGTTGTGCATCACGCCGTCAACTTCAGCCACGGTCGCGTAAATACCGTTTTCTGGAATGGTTACTGGAAATTCAGGTTCGATGTTGGCGGTGGGAAATCCGATCTCTCGACCGCGCTTTTCGCCACTCGCAACAACCCCGCTAATAGAGTAGTTCCGACCCAGCATTTTCGACGCCAGCTTGCAGTTACCGCTCACAATCGCGATACGAATTACCGAACTCGAAACCGCCTCGCCGTCGACAACGATAGAAGGAACGCCGAGAAAGTCGATATCCGAATGCCGACCAGTGGCCGTAAGTTGCTCCACACCGGCACGATCCGACCCGATCAACGCGCCAGGGCCCAGAACCAACGAAACCAGGCCGATGCGCTCCTGCAAAGCAGTAATGAAATCATCAGATGAAAGTTGCTGAATCGCCGAACCGAAATCGAGCTGAACGACATGATCTATACCCATTTCGTTCAAGATATCTCGGCGCGTATTGAAGTCACTGAGGTACGTCACGGAAGTGCCCGGCTTTATGAACGCCCTTGGCTGTTCTCGGAAAACCAGTGCGACCGATTTCGCACCACGCGCTGCCGCCTCACCCTGCACTCGTTGTAACAGTGCCTGATGCCCAAGATGAACCCCGTCGAAAGTCCCGATGGTGGCAACCGTCGGACCCTCTAAAGCGTCTATGGAATCGAACAATTCAGTAATCGACATGACGTCTCGCCAACCGGCCACCAACCCCAAAAAGAACCAGCCGTTGGATTCTATGGCCCGATGAAAACCAGCCATTGGCTGTGGTTCCTAGCTTAGGGTTGCGTGCGCCTCGCGAAGAAGCTCTTCGGTGGTCTCCCAGTTGATGCAAGCATCGGTAATGGAAACACCGTACTTCAAATCGGAAGGATCGTCGCCCAGCGACTGGTTACCCTCGTTCAGATGGCTCTCCAGCATTAGGCCGATAACACCACTGTTGCCGTCGGTGCGCTGACGAATCGTGTCACGGAAAACGATCGGCTGGCGATTGTGATCCTTATTGCTGTTCGCGTGCGAGCAGTCGATAACCACGTTGGGTCGGAGACCAGCCTCTTTCAAGAGATTAGAAGCCAGAATCACATGCTCTTCGTCGTAGTTCGGGCCGGAAGCCCCGCCTCGAAGAATGAGGTGCTGCGCCTTGTTTCCTGCTGTGTTGACCACAGAAGCTCGACCGTCGAGGTCGATACCGAGAAATGCGTGTGGTGACCGAGCCGCCATCATCGCATCGACTGCGATCTGCAAGCTCCCACCGGTTCCGTTCTTGTAGCCAATAGGCATCGAAAGCCCGCTCGCCATCTGTCGGTGAGTCTGGCTCTCAGTCGTTCGAGCGCCAATTGCACCCCACGAAATGAGGTCTGCAAGGTACTGCGGAGTGAACGGATCAAGGAATTCGGTACCTGCTGGCAACCCGAGATTCAGTACATCGATCAGGAACGCACGTGCGCGCTCAAGACCCGTTTGCATGTCGAAGGTGCCATCGAGATTCGGGTCGTTGATCAGGCCCTTCCAGCCCACGGTAGTGCGGGGCTTTTCGAAATACACCCGCATCACAACAAGAATCGTGTCTTTCACTTCTTCGGCGAGAACAGCGAGCCTCTTTGCGTACTCGAACCCGGCCTTCTCATCGTGAATAGAACACGGTCCAACAAGCATCACCAATCGTGAATCGGTGCCTTTTTCAATGTTTTCGATGGCAGTACGAGTTTCGGTAACGGTCTTTGCGATCTCCGGAGTGATCGGCAGCGAGTCGATGAATGATCTTGGTGAACTGAGCGGTTTTAGTTCGGTGACTCGGATATTTGACGTAGACATGATTAGTTAAGGTTTCTTTAGAGCTTCTGGTTGAATGAAATTACTGGTGTTACGTGATTCATTCGGTCGGACCGGCACAGTTGCGTGCTGTGGGAAGGAGAGCTTAGTGAATCCAGTGTGGGCTGCGGACGATCAGGCAGGTCTAGCTGCGATATGAAAGTCCGTGCGTAAACAGCCGGCCGGTATAGCTATAGCCAAAATATGACGTGCTAAATACGGATGAACGCGAGAAGACGAAACCATCCGAGCGGGAATCGCTTCGGTTTGAGAAAGAATTCATCTGTAAGTTGCGTTCGGACATGTCTTTAGGTGTTTGCCGTTGAAAGATCGGGGCGAAGTTTAGCAGCTTCGTTCAGGTAAGCGTGCTTCACTTCGTTCTGAGCCTTGTCGGTATTCCAGAAAATAAGTATACGTATGCACTGGGCTAACGCACCGGGTCGTGCCATTTCGTGACTACACATGAGCGGCACGTCGTTCCACCCGAGCTGTTCTCGGGCAGCAACAGCCGGGAACTCCGCCACGAGATCGGGACTCGTAGTGAACTGCACGGCCGCAACGTCATCCTGATCGATGCCGTTTTCCTCGATGAGAACATTCAGCAGCTGTGCGGTTGCAGTCAGAACGTCTTCTGCGGTTGTGCCGTTGGTGGTTGTTGCGCCTTTGACGCCGCGAACCTTCGTTGCCAATCTTTACCTCGAAATAACCAATTAATGCGATACGTGATACTGGCGACCTAGTTTGCCATGACTTTTCGTGGCGTGCCGGGTGTTAGCGAGCGGATATACGTTCCCGCACGCTCGGCAGCAACTGCGGCATCGCCATCGGCAAGCGCATCGACAAGCGCACTACCAACAACTGCGCCATCAGCAAATTTGGCAACTGCGGTTACGTGATCGGCCGTCGATATGCCGAATCCGATAGCAATTGGAAGATCGGTGTAGCCTCGAACCTTTTCGGCAAGTCCTTCGACCCGCTCCGACATAGTCGCCCGTGCGCCAGTAACGCCGAGAACGGATACGCAGTAGATGAAACCACCGGCGCGCTCGCACGCGTGTTCAATCGATCGATCGGTCGATGTAAGTGCCACCAGCGGAATGAGCACAAGTCCGGCGCTATCGCACGAATCCTGAAGGGGACCAGCTTCGGCAGCAGGAAGATCGGCACAGATAATTCCGTCAACACCCGCATCGCTTATTCGCGTGCAGTACTCGTCGAGACCCATCGCCATAATCGTGTTGTAGTAGCCCATGAACACAATCGGCACATCGATTCCGGCAGCTCGAATTTCCTTAACAGTGTTGATGCAAGTTTCCGGTGTAACACCGTTTTGAAGTGCTCGGTGACCCGAAGCCTGGATAGTTGGGCCATCGCCAAGCGGATCGCTGAACGGCACGCCAAGCTCAACGATATCGGCTCCGGCTTCAACGGCTGAACGAACAATATCGGTCGTCAGCCCCATTTCTGGGAACCCGACTGTTACGTAAGGAAGAAGCGCAATGCGGCCTTCAGACTTGGCCTTATCGAACGCTTCTCGAATTCTGTCGGTTGCCATATGGCTCGGTAGTTCCTTATCGGGATGAATGCCCGTGCTCGAATAGAAAATCTGGCCAGCCAGCCGATTCAGCTGATGGTCACATACTTGGCTACGAGTACCGCCACGGTGTTGTGGAGTCCGTGAGCAAACATCGCCGGCCAAATTGAACCAGTTTTAAGGTACACCCAGCCAAGCGCCAATCCCAATGCGAAAGTGGGCACGATAGCACCGGGATCGATGTGGAACAGACCGAACACCAGCGATGAAATCAGCAGCGAACGGCCAATTCCGAAGCGTTTGATAAGACCCGGCAGTACGAATCCCCTGAAGAAAACTTCTTCGGCAATTGGACCCAGAATCCCAACCAGAATAATGGTGACGACTATGCTGCCGCCGGCTTCGTCGAGGGCTTTTTGCGCGGTGTCAGGAGGAACCAGCAGGTCAACATCGAACCAGATCAGCGCCTGAACCCATAACATCAGCACACTCAGCCCGACTATCCACATTGCTGCCGCAAATAGGTAGGGCTTGATGCCGATCGTCTTAACGAACCCGAGCGCACGTAACGGCTCTTTGAACAGCACTAACGAGAACGAAAACCCGGTTGCGGCAAACGCACCCGACATCGCAGTGGCTGAAATGATCGCCACAGGCACGCCAACAACTACGGCATTTCCGTTGGCACCGGAGTCGGCAGCGAGCTGATAGCTGACGGCGACAACGCCTACGCCGGCCGCCAGAGCAAGCGATATTGGCCAGAGTGGGGAACGAAACAACCGCAGTAGTATCAGTGCCAGTCCTGCCGCCAGAAGCCCTACCCAGTAGCCAGCCGGTGACGCGATCGTGGTGTCGTAACCGGCATCGGTGCCAATCGCACCGCCGGTACTCAGAACAGCGATCACAACCAGCATCGTGACGGTGGCTGCAACAACAACGGCAAATGGTCCCCACTTCACTTCCGGAGGTGAAATGTCATTCCATCTTTTTTCAGGGGTAGAAGGTGATTGAGGTGGGATCAAGAGATTATTCGTTCACGTAAATCTTCTGGAATACCTGAGCGTTCAGTCCCACGTCACGTCGCCGAATAGATCCGGGTCCAGTGGGCGGGATGAAAACGCAGCGTACTCCTTCTTTGAATCTCCGATTATCGTGAATTCCCCGTGGCCGGGGAGAACAACCGTTGCATCAGGCAGCGTGAGGATGTGCTGTTCGAGCGAATCGATGATCTGGTTAAGTGCCGCGTGCGATGACGACTTGCCCGGTCCGCCGGGAAAAAGAGTGTCACCGGTGAATACGTGAGATACCTCGCCAGCAGCTTTCGACTCAGACGACTCCAGTAGATAGCAAGTGGAGCCGGGGGTGTGCCCGGGGGTCGCCACGCAATGTAGCGAAATGTCACCGACGTTCAGCGCTTGATTCGTTGACACATCGATACCGAAAGTATCGGGGTTTGGGAGTGAACTTCTATCGTCCTGCCCGATACCGACCAACTGGCTTTCATCGCTATTGACGTCGCTAAACCCCTCAAGATGGTCACGATGTCCGTGAGTGATCAGAATAAACGTGGGGTTGGTCTTCTTTTGAGCCTCGATCAGCTCGACCGGATTCGCAGGGGTGTCGATGATGACGGAGTTATTGGTGCGGGCGCAGGTGATCAGGAACGCATTGTTTGAGAACCCCGAAACGAATCGCTGAATCGACCAGTACTTGCCAGTGAAGACGATGCTCATATCTGTTGCCAGCCAATCAGTAATCGAACCCATGATCCGCTAAAAAGAAACGGCGCATGTAGCGCCGTTTCAGTATTTTTATTATGTCTAACTCGACACCCGTTTTCCTACGACTTCGCAGACTTCGCTCGGGAAATGAAAACGCCAGAGTGTTCTCTGGCATTTTCTCATAATTAATCGTGCCACTTGCACAATCTAGGTCGCCTGTGGCTCGGGGTCGGCGACCTCTCCAACCTCATCAACCTGATCAGTTGTCGTTGGGGGCTCTGTCGACTGGGTCGGATCGTCGGTAGCCAGCGGGCTGGCAAGCAACGGGTCTTTTCCCTCGATAATCGCAACGAACTGCTCCGCGTCGATCGTCTCGTGCTCAAGCAAGAACTGCGCGATGCCTTCCAGCTCCTTGTCGTGTTTCTTCAGGAGCTTGTTGGCCCGTTCTTCGCCCTCTCGTAGCAACCGGTTGATCTCGTCGTCGATGATGCTTTCGGTCTTCAGCGAGTAGTCCCGCTCTTCAGACATCTCTCTGCCTAAAAATACCGCTCCACCCTGACGCTTACCAAACGACCGGTTCGACAACTTATCGCTCATGCCGAGCCGCATAACCATCTCACGTGCAATAGCCGTTGCCTGCTCGAAGTCGTTTGAGGCACCAGAAGTGACATCGCCAACTTTCAGAACCTCAGCTGCACGGCCACCCATCGCCGCGGCGATCTGGGCTTCGAGCTGTTCTTGAGAAGCGTAAGACTTGTCTTCCTGCTGCCAGCGAGTGAATCCGCCGGCCTGCCCACGGGCAATGATTGAAATCTTGCCAATCGGCGAACCGCCGGGCATCAGGTGCGAAACAAGTGCGTGCCCTGATTCGTGATAGGCAGTAATTTTGCGATCTTTTTCGCTGATCACCTTGCTCTTGCGAGCGGGTCCCATCGAAACTCGGTCGATCGCCTCGGTTAGATTGTCGTGGGTGATCGTCTTCTGGTTGTTACGGGCAGCCATAAGAGCTGCCTCGTTGATCAAGTTTGCAAGGTCAGCACCCGAGAACCCGGGAGTCTGCTTCGCAACGTCGGTGAGATCGAGGCCCTTTTCGAGCGGCTTGCCCTTGGCGTGAACATCGAGAATCGCCGTGCGACCACGAACGTCCGGGCTATCGAGAATAACGCGCCGGTCGAATCGACCCGGACGCAGTAGCGCGGGGTCAAGAATGTCGGGGCGGTTGGTAGCGGCAATAACGATGACGTTGGTAGCCGAATCGAAACCGTCCATTTCGACAAGAATCTGGTTCAACGTCTGCTCACGCTCATCGTGACCACCACCAAGACCAGCACCACGGTGTCGACCAACAGCATCGATTTCATCGACGAAGATGATGCAGGGTGAGTGGCGGCGGGCCTGTTCAAACAGATCACGCACGCGAGACGCACCAACACCAACGAACATTTCTACAAATTCAGAACCTGAGATCGAGAAGAACGGCACACCGGCTTCACCGGCAACTGCTCGTGCAAGCAACGTTTTACCGGTTCCCGGAGGTCCTACAAGCAGTACACCCGATGGAATCTTCGCGCCAAGCGCCTGGAACCGTTCCGGGTACTTAAGAAATTCAACAACCTCTTCAAGTTCTTCTTTGGCTTCTGGTACACCTGCAACGTCGAAGAACGTCACGGTTGCCTTCGTGCCAACAAACAAACGGGCCTTACTTCGCCCGAAGCCCATCTGCTGATTACTGTTGCCCTGTGCCTGACGCATCATGAACAGCAAAATTCCACCGAAAAGAATGAGCGGCAGGAAGCCGATCAATATTCCGAACAGGCTGCCGAAGCCCCCGCCGGAATCAACTTCAAGCTTGTAGTTGCTACTTGGTACTTCGGCATCGATTAGCATCTGGCCGATGCTCGAGCCCTCTTCTTTTTGCGACTTGAACGTGTTCAAACCGTCGGTGATAGTCAGCGAGTCACCTTTAACAATGATGTCGAGCCGATTAGACCCACTACTGTTCTTGGCCAACTCGATAACTTCGTTAACGCCGATATCTGTCGTGCCGTTAACTGGCTGATCGACAAACATGAAGAAAATCGTAATCACTGCAACGATGATCACTAGGTAGACGAGGCTGTTCCTCATCCAGCGGTTGTTCATTTGTCCTGGCCGTCCTACTGCTAATACTGACTGCTACTACTGGCTCTGGTTCGGTTTTACCAAACTTCACTCAACACCTAAGTTGGATGTGATTTCCGTTCACTACGATTCAACCGAATATTTCATGGGCATAAATGGGGGTTTAATTCACAACGCCCAGAGCCCTGTAATCGTAACATAGCGGCGTTTTCACGCCGCATTGGAGTCAGCCAGGAATACGTGTAATAACCGTGTAAAGATTCGTACTGGTTTCCAATTGAGTATCGGTCGTATGGTTGGTATATTGGAAGTTCGACCAATTAGACATTGGCGAGAACTGCGTGCTGGCCGTTTGATTTAGGCCGTTTTCAAGTACACAATTCGGTGCAATTAATCCACCCAGCGTCCAGGAGAGAGCGAACATAGCAAAAGAATTTAGGGTTAACCGACGCATTCGAGCCGAAGAGGTTCGGGTAATTCGTGGCGAGGATTCATCGGAGTCGACAGTGATGCACATACGTGACGCACTGGACATGGCGCAGGACGAAGGTCTCGACCTTGTTGAGGTTGGCCCTAACCAGACTCCACCAGTGTGTCGCTTGCTGGATTATGGTCGATTCAAATTTATACAGAGCAAAAAGCAACGTGAAGCTCGAATGGTTTCACGGAGTGCGAGTAAGCAAAAAGACGTAAGACTCAGCCCTGTGATGTCGGATAACGACATCGATACTAAAATCAACATGACCAAGAAACTCCTCGCTGAAGGAGCCAAGGTCAGGGTTTTTGTGCGGTTCCGGGGCAGGCAGCGAGCCCACCCTGAAATTGCAATGCAAGTGTTGAGGAAAGTCGCTGAAGGCGTCGCATCAGTCGCAAAGCTGGAGAAGCCGCCAGGAATGGAAGGGCGTGTGTTGAGCATATTGCTGGCACCATCGCCCCAACAGAAGGAACGGGATCGAAAAGAAAAGTCGACTCCGCCACCAAAAGCAGCCGTGGCTGTAAGTAGTGGATCGACCGACGCAGACGCTGCAACAGAGGAATAACTCTGAACAATTACTGTTCAGGCATGAGTACTGAGATCTGAGAACGGAAACAATCTGATATGCCGAAGATGAAGACCCACAAGGGCGCAAAGAAACGGTTCCACGTTAGTGGCACCGGAAAGGTGCTGCGCTCGAAGGGTCCCAAGAGTCACTTCCGCCGACGCAAGGCAAACCGTGTTAAGCGTCTGTTTGGCGGCAAGGTCGGTCTCGACTCTAAAAAAATGTCACGCAGCATCAAGCAGGCAATCAGCGCACTTCACTAAGTGCACTGCATTATTATTTGAACAACTTGCCGAGCTCACTTTCGAGTTCGGCAATCGTTTGACCGAGGAGAAGCAAGTTGGCCAGGGTCAAGGGCGGAACTACAACACGAAGGCGGCACAAAGCCGTACTCAAAGCCACGCGTGGTCACAGGGCCTCACGAAGCCGACGCTACCGCGTTGCTCGAGAGTCGCTGACTCACGCACAGGCATACTCAACGGCACATCGCCGACTGAAGAAGCGCACGAACCGATCACTGCAGATCGTTCGGATCAACGCCGCTGCACGAGCACTCGGAATCAACTACGCAAGCTTGATTCACGGTATGGCTCTTGCAGGAATCGAGATTGATCGTAAGTCCCTTGCTGAACTCGCAATTCGAGAGCCGGAAGGCTTCACCGAAGTTGTGAAGACAGCACAGGCAGCACTGCCCGCTTAGTTTCTCTAAGAGGTTCTAGAGATTATCCGTAATCTCAGGATCATCAGTCTGAGACGCATGTGATTTACGAGGCGCACCAAGGTGCGCCTCGTAGAATTTAATCAATCTTTTTATGTAGGCATCAGGATCTGTTCTAAACGCCCCCGTATGGCCCGCGCCCGGAACTATCCACACGGTCTCTTCACCGGTCTCGATTTCATCGAAACTGGCTCCAATGGCCCTACCCAGAAGCCGGGCGTGTTCTACCGGTATTACCTCGTCATCTTCGCCGTGAATCACCAATACTGGAGTATCGGAGCGGGTGATCGCCCTGGCCGGAGAGATGTCGGTAATGTCGATTCCGTAGATCGACCTGGCCATGAATTTCATCCCCGGGAACCACAGTGTCAACGGGCGCTTGATGCCGGTCATCGAATTCCTGAGCACCAATGTGTAGTCGGCAAACGAACTATCCGAAACCACTGCTCCGAAATTGTTCGGGTTCGATCCGGCCATCAGCGCAACGGCCCCTCCCAGCGAAAAGCCAAGAACACCGATTCGGCTTCTATCGGCACCCCTGCTCACCAGATAGTCCGACGCTCCCTGTAAATCGAGCCGTTCGAAGTACCCCGACGACGACATTGCAGCAGGTGAATCGCCACGTCCCCGCAGGTCGAACATCAGGATGCCGAACCCCCTCCGGCTCAACGCCCGGGCGATACCCAGGGTTCCGGTCTTTGGATCACTACGATTGGCGTTGTCGCCGTGCAGCATGACGATACACGATGTGCCGCGGGCTGTGGCCTCAGGCGAGTTGGCTCCAGATTCAGGCGGAATAATCCAACCGGAAAGCCTCGCATCGCCCCCACGACTCGTGAAGCTGACGTCGTTGTATGCGAGGCCTACCGAGTCAGGAGTATCTTCCGGATTTGTCCTCACTCGAGTGGTTCGAGTTAGATTGGCTGCCATAGCCGAAGAAACGCCGATGTAGCTGCCACCGGCGAGACCAAGCAGTGTAAAAGTTGTTTTGATAAATCCCACGGTCACATCTTAACGCGTAAACGTGATTTTAGGGCGGGAGAAAATCAGGCGATAACCGCGTCGACCATCACCAAAACCAGTAACAGCGCCAGGTAGAGCAGAGAGTACTTGTACAGGCTTGTGGCCGTTGATTTGATCGGTGATTTAGTAAGTTGTACGGCGTACCAGATGAAGGCTACACCAAGCAGTACCGCACCGATCATGTAGATCGAGCCAAGTGGTTCCGACACGATTACGAAAAGAATTGTCAGGGCCGTAAGAACAGCTGTGTACAGCAGGATTTGAATGCTGGTGTGTTCGACACCTCGCACTACCGGAAGCATCGGAATGTTGGCTCGGGCGTAGTCGTCTTTAATCATGATCGCAAGAGCCCAGAAGTGCGGTGGCGTCCAGAAGAAAATAATGACGAACAGGTACCAAGCAGAAAGATCAAGAGTCCCCGATGCCGCGGCAAAGCCAACAAGCGGTGGCACTGCTCCCGCTGCCCCGCCAACCACTATGTTCTGCGTGGTGGTTTGCTTCAAAATGACCGTATACAGCCCGAAGTAGAGCACCGTTCCAACAATCGCCAGAGCGGCAGCCAAAACGTTGGCCATCAATGCAAGAACTGCAAACGATCCGACGTTTAGCAACAGACCATAGGCAACAGCGACACGGGCTGAAATACGTCGTTCAGCAACCGGTCGATTCTTTGTACGCCCCATCTTACGGTCGAGATCACCCTCGTAGGCCATGTTGAGCGATGCGGCTCCTCCCGAAGCCAGCGCACCACCCACCAGTACTGCGATCAGCACCTCCAGCGTTGGGGTTGAACCCGCTCCCAGAAACGCCCCTGCAACTGCCGAGACGAGAAGAAGCGACATGACGCGCGGCTTGGTAAGAGCAACAAAATCGCCCACCACGGTCATTGCCGACCCACTCTTAACTGTCTCGTTAACTGTCATCTTGGAATCTTAGCCGGTCTACGCGCTTTCTGCGTTCATATCACCTGCTTCGCCCGATGACGCAATAGAGGAGGCAATAGATAGTTCACGCCCCGGAATAGGTCGCAGGATCAGCGCGACGATGAATACCATATCGACCCAGACGAGAGTTGCCAGGCTCAAGTGCCCCGCACGAGCCCATTCAGCGAATGTGGTCCACGGGTTGGCTGCGCCCATAAGCATCTGGGAAAAAATCAGAACTACCGCTGCAAGTGCTGCCGAACGAAGTGCACCCGAGATATTGGGTAAGCGCCACACTTTGTGACCTGCGTACAGTACGACCACGATCGATACGAACGACAGCACCCGGTGGGTCATGTGTATCCACGCCAGCCCCGACTGTGGCAAGAAATCACCACCACAAATCGGCCACGATGCACACACAGCCCCCGCCTCTTTCCATACTGCGTACGATCCGGAAAGCAGTGCTACAAGCGTCATCACTCCCGCTATCGCTGCCAGGTTCAGCGCCTTCCGGTGTTCATCGCTAACCGTGCCCCAGACCCATTTCGAGCTACCGCTGTCGGCTTCAGGAGACCGTCTTGCGTAGGCGGCTGCAACAAGCGCAAGAACTGCAAGGAACACCCCGATTTCAGCCAAAAACAGATGAACTGTTCGAATCGCAGGATCGAGATCGCTTAAAACGACAAGCCCCCCAAGCCCTCCGACTACAGAAATCACTGTCAGTTCGGCAGTCGCGAGCCATGCAACCACTTTGTTCGATCGATGACGCACCCAAACAAGTATCACTGCTATGGCGAGGATGATCCCAATCAACGTGCCAACCGTGCGGTGGCTGTATTCCAGCAACACATTGTGCGGACGGGGAGTTGTGGCGCGAGGACCATCGTACTCACGGTCTATAGTTGCTTGGTCAAGCGGTGGGAACCATTGACCGAAGCAGGTTGGCCAGTCGGGGCAGCCATCGCCAGAGCCGGTAACTCGAACAACCCCACCAAGGGTGATCTGCAAGACGATCCCGAGCACCGCTATCGAAAGCAGAGTGAGCAGCAACTTATCTCGCCAGATAGGAGGGATCTCAACGTTTTCTGTATTGGTTTCTGGCGCGCGACGGTCTGGTGATTCCATTTATATCCGGTTTCGAGTTAGGAAATGACGAGCCTGAGGGGCTGGCGATCAGCCGCCTCAAATGACCTGATAATTCTTATGAAGATAATGATCGCGCAAAAGTCGGTATTTCGGTATTTATTTTCATCGCAATAGCGAAGCAAGTGAGACTCAGAATGAGCGCTATCATTCCTTGCCTTAATACGAATCGCCGCTAGAGCGGCCTGTATGCAATGAGCGTCGCATCGACCAGAACTCGCTGATCGTAAACACGCGGAGGCCAACAGGTTACAAGTGTGATCTGCGCATCACTGGTGCTCGAGAGATGCAGCTCGCTCTGATGTATCTGACTGGTGCCTGTTACTCGGTAAATGTATTCAGCGTCAGGGGTTTCGAGATATACGTCGACCGGGTCTTGTCTGATCAGTTCGGTAATCTCGGGAAGATGTCTGAAAATGCTGCCTTCTCGGGCTGCAAAACTTTCAAGGTGTCCAAAAAACCAGCCGCTACCCTGTTGTCCCGGCGATGAAGTTTCAGGAATGTGGCCAACCGTGTTGTCCGGGGTTTGGTACGACTTCTGATCGCCCAGATCGACGATATCCAGTTCGGCAACACTCGAGGTCAGGTTAATCGAGGGGATTCTGATTCGAATTGCCTCGGCAGTCGGATCGAAATCCCGAAATAGATCGGTAGAAAGAACCGCAACGAAATCGTCCGGAATGGTTGGACCACCAAAGGGATCTGATCCTGCCCACTCGGGCTCGGACCAGTATTTCGGATTCAGCTGATCGCCCGGATACAGGTTTGCGAACCGGGTGACCGCGGGGGCGACGATCGGTTCGAGAGGGATCGGCTCTTGATCACCAGATTCAGCACCAGAATCTGTAACGGTCGAGGGATAACCCTCCGAGCTGTTTGCCGGTGACGCCGATCGTCCTAAATAGCTATCCAGCGAACCCTCGGAAATTGAATATGCGAATTCGTCTGCGTCAGATCCCGATCGGGATCGAGAGTATATGTATACGCCCGAGACAACGATCAAGACGATTCCCACAGCCGCTACCGCGTAGGCAGCGACGGTCATCAATGAGAACTTACTGGCCCGGCGGGCCTTTTCTTGAGGTGCCGGGCGCTCGGGTGTTTGTGGTGGATTCGTGTTGGCCATCTGTAGATACGGTACGACTTAGGTGTCGCTGCGGATTGGACGGCTTAATGCTATCGGACTCGAGCACCTCGGATAATCGGTTCGTTGAGGTGAATCTCGCCGTTTCGAATCTTCAGGTTGAACTCGCACTCAGGATTCGTGCAAACCCATGCTTTGTAGTGGACAGCCGCACCCTGAGCTCCGAAATCAGACAATGGCACTAAACGGCCTTCATCGCAATTCATACATTCAGGCCAGTTACTTGATTCCAAACTCTCTCCTATTTAGCCCTGCCAGACCCATGCGACGCTGGACGAGTGAATTTTGTGCGTAATCTTGAAAACAACGATTATGCAGCATCGTACTGGGTTTAAACAGGCGAAATCACCTGTTTCGGCTGTACATTATTCCTATTGATATGAATATTTTAGGAATTGAAACGAGCTGTGACGAGACATCTGTGGGTGTCGTCGACGGCGACGGACGTGTCAAATCGAACGTGATAGCGACCCAGATCGACATCCACGCGAGGTACGGCGGGATCGTTCCTGAAGTGGCGTCCCGGCAGCATGTGCTCGATATACGGCCGGTGTGCGAACAGGCTGTTACCGAAGCAGGTATCGACTGGGGCGACATCGACGCGGTTGCCGCAACGCACGGGCCCGGGCTGGCAGGCTCTCTGATAGTCGGTCTCAACTTTGCAAAGGGTTTGTCGGCTGCACTCGGGGTGCCGTTGGTCGGGGTCAATCACATGGACGGCCACGTTTACGGGGCGTGGGCGCGGCCACCAGAAGATGACGACGGAGATCACGGTCTTCAACCATTTCAAGAACGGGTTGGCGAGCAGCCAATCATGTGTCTGGTCGTATCGGGGGGGCATACCGAGCTTGTACTTCTCGAAGAGCACGGGGTGTTCAGGTTGCTCGGCGAAACTCGGGATGACGCGGCCGGTGAAGCGTTCGATAAAGCCGCGAGAGTTCTCGGGCTGCGATACCCGGGCGGTCCCGAAATTCAGCGAGTGGCTGAAGGAGCGCCAACAGATGTAGAACCGTTGCCGAGGGCATGGATGCGCGGAACCGACGAGTTTTCATTCAGCGGCCTGAAAACAGCAGTCCTCAACCGAGCCCGCAAACTAGGAATCTACCCGCCTGTTGAAAACCCGGCGTCGCCGGCTGATCCTCAGATTATTGCTGCTCTAGCTAGGGCGTTTCAGGATTCAGTTGTCGATGTGCTGGTCACGAAAACCATCGGTGCAGCCAAACGTGAAAACTGCTCTGGCATTGTGCTGGTCGGTGGTGTTGCGGCAAATGGGCCGCTTCGGGAGACACTTGTTGCGAAGTCGCCTCTGCCAGTGGCCATCCCGCCGTTCAAGCTGTGTACCGACAACGGTGCAATGATTGCCATGAGCGGGCTCGTGAACTACCGGAACGGCCGTAGAGACGACTGGGATCTCGACGTGATTCCAAACCTGAGAATCGGAACTAGCAGGCTAAGCCTGAATTAATTTTGGATTCAGCTGAAGCCTGATGAACACCGCGACTACCTCTTAAGAAAACCCGGCTAGCCGGCCAGCAGTCAGCCCGAAGGGTAGTTTCTGTATGGCGTACTAACTCGGCTCGGGACGATTCGCCTTTTGGCATCCTCGACATCGCGAGCGAACTCCATCGCAACGGCGATCTTTTCGTCCACCTCGCCTGCAATCGTCCCGCCCGCGGTCTGAAACTCCAGATGAACCCCGGCAGGCCTGATCCAGTAATCGGCCATCAGAATGAGCGATATAACCGCGACCGCCAACCCCGCTGCAATTCCAACGGTGGTGCTCGGCGTGACCTGCCATACACCGATGGCTGCGAACAGGCCGAGCACCCCCCACGCAGCGCTTCGCCTGGCGCGCGGACGGCGTGATATCTGTACACCAGTGATGTCTTTTAGCTGGGCAGAAGCGTAAACAGCACCTGAATCGGAACTCGAACCACCGCTGAAAATGACCCGTGCATGGGTGAGCTGGAACGTACCGCTGCTGGCAGCACGGAGTTGTGAGGTGATTCGCTCGCCGGGCAGCAGACCGCTCTTCTGAGTGGTAAAACTGCTCGATTTCCCCCCCGGACGATCCGAGGTACTGGTATCTGAGGACTGGTTGCGTTCTGAACTGGTTTCAACTGCCATGTATGTAATCGTATCGCGTTGGCGAAGATTTGGGACTACCCGCTGATGAACTGACCGGTTACCCCTGTTCAGGCAGTGCCTGTCATACGCCCGGGAGTCGTGGTTGCCTTGGCCCAATGCCGTGCCTGAACATCTCTCGGTACAAACTGATCAGGCCCTGTTGATCACGGGCGTTTCTGATTTTCGGAATTTCGTAGTCCATGCCAAGGGCGACAACTGCTTCTTTTGTGGCAGAGTTTTCGCCGAGTTTCGGGTGGGTTGAGAAAAGTTCGGTTGATCGGTTTTTGAGATGTGTTACGTCTGGGCGAATTACAGATTCCTGGGTCGCCATAGCCAGCACGGCCGGAAGCATGACGTTCACAGTAATCTCGGCTGCCCGAGCTGCTCCGAGCACCGTCACACCATCGGTTTCAATCAGTTCAACCGGGCGTAAAGCAGTCGACAAATCCCTCGGTTTTTGGGCGTTCGTCACTGCGATTTCGAAGGCACGGGCAATTCCTCCAGACGCCTTCCAGATAGTAACCAACGCCGAAATGGCTTTTATCCGTGAAGCGGGCGCATTGGCAGGTCGCCCCCATGGCCGAACCCACTGCGGAGCAGAACCGGTTAGCTCAGTGCCGTATGCCCCTTCTCCTTTTCCCTCGCGAAGCCCATCAGCGCGCATAAGCAGCCGAGCCAGCTCAGCCGAATCCCCGTAACTCGAAGCCATCTGCCAGTCGACTCGCGTGGCAAGCTTCCTGAACGCCCGTTTGTTTCTGGGGTAGCCAAGGGCACCCATAACCCCTAGCCAGATCGCCTGATCCGCTCCAAATGCCTCGATATCGAGAGCAATTCCAGCAGCCTGCGAGTGAAACCTCTCTAACCCAGCCACACCCACCGGCAATGCCGGATTTTCTTTGCCTGATCGCTGTTGCGGGATTGTCGGGTTGGCGCTGGTTGGCGAATCCGGACGGGCTTTCCAGTTTAGGGCTAGTAGCGGGATGGTAGCGGGATGGTAGAGCCGGTTGCTTTGAACGCCGGGCGACCTTCGGACTCGGCCGCCACAACATGCAGCACAACGCCGTTGTATATGGGGTCGGTGTGATGGCCGTGCGATCGCCAGTCCGACTTGCTCACATGGATCTCGATATCGCCACGAAACACCATGCCGTCGTCACGTTCGACAACGGCGTCAGTGAAGTCGGGTCCAAGCGATCCACCGGGCTTGCCACCGTAAACAATTCTGTAGGTATGGCCATCGCGCCCACGTATCTCTGCACGCTCTAATCCGGTGTTTCGCCACGCCATGTGCAATATGGCTTCAGGCCCAAGCGAACGTCTCGAAGCTCCGTATTTGCGACTCGATTCTTTAACGCCAACAAACGGAAAATCGGTTCGCCCTGAGTGCCCCAGCCAACTCGTTAATCACGAATGCCAACGAGTACGTGTCGTACTTCGTCGGCATTCTATTTTTCACAAGCGAATACACCACGAGTTCAGCAAACTCTCAGTCGTGTCTAACCAGGCAATATCCCAAAGAAAACATGCCGTTGGCATTAAAACACGCCACTGGCGTGAACTCCTAGCCGAGCTTGTCATTCTTGTGGGCTGCAACGAACGCCCGTGCCTCGCCCATCATTAGCTCTGCAATACCGATTCCCGTTGTCAGGTCGCCACCGGAAGTTTTACCTGCTGCTCGCGCCCGTGTCTCCACATCAAGTGTTGCTGCGATACGGTCCGGGTGATCTGGTTCGCCCGGGTGCCCGAGCGACTGTGCGAAATCGTGCGGTCCGCCGGTCACACCGCTCAGCCCTGGAACCGCAAGAATGTCATCGAGTTTGTCCCACGCCTTTTTATCTTCGATCTGTGCCACAACCAGCATGTTCGCGTTCGACCACTTTGCGAATCCAAGCTTCCCGCCGTACTTCTCGTCTAGAAGGGTTTGATCATTGAATTCTGTTCCACGTCCACCACCCCACGATCGCTTACCTTCTACCGGGAAAAGACATGCATCAGCAAGTGCCTGAGCCTCGGCTCCAGAGTTGATGTGAGGGCCAGTTACACCCTGAATTCCACGATCCAGATACAGGTTGATCTGATAGGCAGCGTTGTCGGGAACACGGGCGATTACCGACATGCCGTAGCCGTTCGCAGTTCGGCAGATATCATCGATCGCCTCTTCAGGAAATCCACCGTGCTCGCCGTCGATAGTGATGGCATCGAAACCAACATGTGCAGCCATCTCGATCATGTACAGCGCCGGGTGCGCCAGTGCGAACACCGTGGCCTTCCGACCTGCCTTGTTCGCAACAAAAATCGAATTCTCAATCATTTTATTTTTCTCCTGGGGCTCCCAAAAGGAGCGTTTTCTATCTGAATAACAATCGAACCGATCTGTTCCAATAAATACTTTTCAAGAATCTACAGCACATTTTTCGCTAATTAACCGCCACCCTGAATCACCCCGCGCCCTCAAGAAAACGTGGCTCCGCCACTAGATTCCTCGTACGGTTCCTCCTGCCGAAGTCGTTTTCGTCAGCGCTGGATGAGCGGCTATTTCCGCCTCGTTGAAATCAAGACCCAGGCCCGGAGCGTCGTTAAGCTCCACATAGCCGTCCACCTGCCGGATGAACCCGTCCAAGACGGTGAAGTAGTGCTCCGTGTAGAACTCGGCGTGGTACTCCTGGATTTCGAAGTTGATGATCGATGCGTCCAGGTGCATCTCCGCCATCGCCCCAACAGGCGAACACACGTTGTGCGGCGCCATCGTGATGTGCTTCGCCTCGGCGATTATTGCTATTTTCTTCAGCTCGGTGATTCCACCGGCGTTTGCTATATCGGGCTGCAAAACGTCGGCAGCATGGCGGTCAACGATCTCGGCAAACGGGAACTTTGTGTAAAGCCGTTCACCGGTTGCGATCGGAATATTCACCTTGTTCCGCACTTCAAGCAGCTCCGAAACCCGCTCCTGCGATACCGGCTCTTCGTAAAACAACGGGAAGTACTGCTCCATTCGCAGGCCAATTTGAATCGCATTCATCACGTCCCACTTGGCGTGCGCTTCAAGCAGTATGTCGACGTGAGGCCCAACTGCTTTTCGAACGGCTGCAACGCGGTCTTCCGCCAGCTGAAGTTCCTTTAGGGAAATCTTGTAATAGTTGTGCTGCCCGAACGGATCGAACTTGAGCGCCGTGTATCCCATGCCGGTAACGATCTTCGCTTCCTCGGCGTTCTGTTCGGCGGTTCCCGGATTCGAGTACCAGCCGTTCGCGTAAACCCGAATGCTCTTTCGATGCGCTCCCCCGAGAAGCTTCCACACCGGTTGACCCAGAATCTTGCCCTTCAAATCCCACAGCGCAATGTCGATTCCTGAAATAGCGGTAGTTGCGATTCGGCCGCCCCTCGCCTGAAAATCCTGATACAGATTCGTCCAGTGCACTTCCGATTCGAGAGGATCTTTGCCAACGAGGTGTTTTTCCACCATCCGCTCGATCATCGCCATCACAAGATCGTCATCTTGCATCGGTGAAGCGTCGCCAATCCCGTAAACGTTCGGATCGTCGGTATTCAGCTTCACCAGTAGCCAGTTTCGTTGGGCATTGTGGTGGTTTGCCGAAAATTGCCTGAACTCAACACTTGTAATTGCTGGCATCTCTACTCGGTTCTCGTCTGTTGGTTTTGTGGGCTGCGGGCAGCGATTGAACTTACGTTCGCGGCGGGAGTATACGCCGGTTGCGTCTAGATGTTGACCGACGAATGAACCGAAACGGTTGACCCACCCGATTCTGATAACGCTATGATGCGGGTCGTTCTGAAAACAAAACCCTGGAATCCCGGTGGGATTCCAGGCTGGAAGGTGATCGAATTTTGGCTCGTACTATTCGCTTGTGGGCACTCTCGGACGTGCATGTTGGAACCGAGATCAAGTTCGGGAGGCGCTCGCTTGAAGAATCGATTCAGCACGCCGAGTCGTGGCCAAACGGACCCGGCCAGACCGGCGGCTTCGATATCGCTGTGAATCTTGGCGATTTCTCAGGATCACAGCTTCCTCCCGACGACGAAGAGGGCGAGCTGGTCGTATCGCAGTACGCATCTGCGAAGCATCATGGCCGCGAGCATTTCTACGATGTGATCGGAAACCACGACGCCTCAGGAGTCGATGAGCCAACACAGTGGTGGTTCAAGAAATGGATCGACCCAACCGGCGAAAGCACCGAGTTCTCTGGCATCGACAACTCGAAGCGACCCTACCCAACAACTGGAACCTGGGACAACTATTCGTTCGAGGTTGGCAACGTTGTTTTCCTGATGCTCGCCGACCGCAACGACAGCGGTCCGCCGATTGGGCGTGGTGAATTTGGCGGCTATCCGGCGGGAGCGATTTCAGAAGAGACGTTCGGGTGGTGGAAGCAAAAGGTAGAAGAAAACAAAGACAAGATTGTGATCACAACGCACCACCTGATGATCAAAGAAACCACGGTCGCATCTGGCCTGAACGAAGGCTGCGATCAGGGTTATCACGGTCGGATGCCCGACGGCGGTGCGCCCGGATCGTCGTTTATCTACTGGGTTGGCGGACAAAAAGACTCAGGGCGCATCGAGAACTACTTAGCCGAGAACGAACCGGCTATCGATATGTGGCTCGGAGCACACACTCACACGCACCCCGACGACACGACCGGCGGTCGGTCTCACATCGAACAGAAGTGGGGTGCCAACTTCATCAACGTCTCAGCCATCACCCGCTATCACGGCAAACGAAACTCGATTCCAATGAGCCGCCTGTTCACTTTCACTGAAGGCTCAAATGAAGTGCGGGTCCAGTGCTATCTACACTCCGACCAGTACGCGGAACAAGGCTGGTACGAACCGTCGGAACGAACGATCAAGCTACGCCATAACTTCGAAGCACCATAGGTGCGTTTTCTTTCGGACAGGAATCAGCGAATTCCCAACCACCGGCCATAACCAGAATCCAGCTAACGCTATGAAATCAATCCAACAACTCTTCGATCTCACTGGCCGCACCGCAATCGTCACCGGCGGCGGAACCCATCTCGGCACCGCTTTTACTGAAGCACTTTGTGATCTCGGGGCGAAGGTTTACATTGCCTCACGACGAGCTGAATTGTGCGAACAAGTAGCAGAAAGCCTGCGAGGCCGAGGCATGGACGTGATCGGACTTGGCTGCGACGTAACTAACGAAGCGCAAGTAGATGCGCTTGTCGAACGGGCCATGAACGACACGGGCCGACTCGATATCGCTGTGTGCAACGCTGGCGGTTCGTTCACTACAAGCTACCCGCCGAATGCCGATATCGACGAGTTCAGGCAGACGCTGGAGATCAACCTGACCGGCACCTACATCACGGCTCAATCGGCAGGCAGGGCGATGATTCCTGCAAAGCGCGGGTCAATAATCACCCTTGGGTCGATCGCTTCGACTCTCTCGATGGATCCTCGAATCTATAACTCCGAGTTCAAGCGGTCGGGTCCGCCGTACATAGCGGCCAAGGGCGGAGTGCTGAACCTGACAAGAGCTATGGCAGCTGAATTCGGCGAGCACGGCATCACGGCGAACTGCATCAGCCCCGGCCAGATCCCAAGAGACGATACGAACAAGGCTCAGGTCGAGACGTTCCGCAAGATGATTCCGCTCCAGCGAACGGGTCTCTCGCAAGACTTAAAAGGAACAGTGGCCCTCTTAGCCTCCGACGCGGGAGCATGGATCACAGGCCAGGAATTTCGCGTCGACGGAGGCTGGTCAATCTGGTGACGCTAGGCGTCTTTTTCTGTGCGTCGACGGAGGTGGCTGGATTGATAGGTGTAGGGGTGTTGGGGCCGCTCCTCCCGTGTCCCGAGCCCCGATTCTATCGGGATAAACTCCGTCATCGGAGTCGAGGGATCTGGTGAGGGGACGCGTGGGGCATCGACAGGTACAAACCGGTCTATTAAGCGATCACATCGCGCAACTTAGAAAACGTGCCAATGGCACCCTAGCCACCGAGCCCAGCAGCACCCATCGCAGCCTTAATGATCTCCCGGTCCCCATCCGAAACCGGCGGGTTCGGCATGCGCGGCGCACCACCGTCGTAACCCAAAATATCCAGCGCAGCCTTGATCCCCGCTGGACTACGACTGAGAATCTGGTAGTCCGCCTCGATAATCCGAGTCTGAATCTCCTGCGCAGTCTTCAAATCGCCGTTCATCACGTTGGTAATGATGTCGATCACCTCGCCCGGACCAACGTTCCCGAACATCAGGCACGCCCCGTTGGCACCAATCGCACTCATCGCCAGAACAATCAGCCCGTTCCCGAGCCAGAACGGCTTATCGGTAGTCACAAAATTACGAACCCGCGCCTCGAAACGCACGTTGCCCGATGCGATGTAACCCCAAACATTGTCGATGTCGATCAGATCGCCTATCACCTCGGGCTCTGCCCCAACCGGAGCTTCCCCGCCAGCGAACATGCCGGGTGCCATCTGGTGAATGATCGTTACAGGAGCCGGCACACGAGGAACAACCTGCTCGAAGTAACCAGCTACGTCTTTTGTGAGACGAGGAATCCGTATGCGAATCATCTCGGCTCCAGCGTCTACCAGTGCTTCAGCCGTACGAATCGAATCGGTTACCGATGAACTATCGACCCCACCAATAATGAACTTCTCGCCGTTTCGCACGTCGTTTACGGTGCGAACAATCTCAAGACGTTCAGTCTCAGAAAGAAGCTGCTCTTCACCGTTCTCCGAGTTCAGAACGAACCCCGAAAGCGGCGTCTTCAACCACTTCTCGACGTTCCGCTCGATAGCAGCGTGATCGACAGAATCATCGGCTTTAAAAGGAGTAGGGCTGGGAGCAACAACGATCGGATTAGAAGTTGGAATAGGCAAAAGAAGACTCGTCTTGGTTACTTAGGATCTGAAGAGTTTTCAGTATGGCGGAGGAAAATCTGTGTGTCATTGCGAGGAGTTCGACGACGCGGCAATCACGATCATTGGTAGTCACTTACCGAATTAGCGAACTACTTCTACAGCGCGAGTGACTCCGAATCTCCCCTTGTTACCTCTCCCTCAGGGAGAAGGTTAGGTTGAGGGGGAGCGCGAACACTCATTCCAGCCAACACCCAGCGCGACCCCACCCCAGATCCCTCGACTCCGATGACTCCGCTCTGGAAATGAAGACCTCCGAGCCCGGCATCCCAGCACCTATCAATCCAGCTATTTCCGTATACGCACAGAAAAAGACGCCACGCGTCATTGGTCGATCACCGATCCATCTGCGTGCAGCCGCGTAACCACTTCTCGTGGAACCTCGGGGCACATCTCAACAGCGTCCGGCTTCAGCTCCATCCCGATCCCCGGTGCATCCGAAATCACCAGGTACCCGTTGCCATCGTGCTGCGCCATTCCGGTAACCATGTTCGTCTTCGGAGCCACGTCCTCGCCGATCGGGTACTCCTGTAATGCAAAGTTCGGAGCAGTCGCAGCAACCTGCAGGCAGGCTGCGGTCGAAACTGGCGACAGCGGATTATGCGGAACAACGCCAACGTGGCGCGCCTCGGCCAGTGCCGCAATCTTGTGCGCACCGGTAATTCCACCAACCAGACACACGTCGGGGCGGATGTACTGAACGGCGTTCCGTGACAGCGCCATCTCAAACTCCCAGATAGACGAGAATCGTTCACCGGTTGCGATAGGAATATTGATTTTGCTCGCCACGTACTCCATCTCATCGAAGTTATCTGGCGTTATCGGATCCTCAAAGAAGTAAGGGTGAAACTCCTCGATCCCAAGACCCAGCTGCACCGCTTCGGTCGGAGTCATGCGGCGGTGGATCTCGATGCACAGATCAACTCCCGTGCCAACGGCCTCACGATATCCACGAACCGTCTCGATGGCGTCGCCGATCTTATCGGCATGCGTCTTGAAATAAGGAACGTCTCGGTCTTCATCCAAAAACGGCGTCAGGTGTCCAACAGCCGTGAAGCCCTCTTCTTTCGCCGCAACAATGCCGTCAGTCAGCACCTCGGTCGTGTTGCCAAACACGTGGTAGTAGACCCGCGCCTTGTCACGAACCTTGCCGCCCAGAAGCTGGTGCACCGGGGTATCGAAGTGCTTGCCCATGATGTCCCACAACGCAATGTCGATAGCACTCAACGCCCCCATGATCGCCGCGCCTCGGAAGTGCGAGAAGCGGTACATGTGCTGCCAGTGGTGTTCGATACGAAGTGGGTCTTCCCCAACGAGATATCGCCCGAACTTCTCGATTGCCGACTGCGAGGCCTCTAAAAATCCCCACGCTCCTGACTCGCCGAGTCCGGTAATTCCAGCATCGGTCTCGACCTGCACCAGCAGGTAGCGATCCAACATCAAAGGGGTAACTTTAGTAATTTTCAAAGCGAGCTTCTTTATTCAGGACGATAGCCGCGTTCGACGGACGGCTGGAATATTTCGAACGTTTACGACGATGGCGATAGTAAGCCCGGTCCGCAGATTTTGCCACGGTTAGCCACGGATTCGCACCGGAATCCTTTCCATCAATGAGTCAAAAAAAACGTGCCCTAGGCACTACGCCTGCCGGAACTCCTTGGACAACACCAACGCCACCACCACCACCGGCGTGCCAAGCAACGCGCTAATCACAAGCGCCTCCTCGTTGCCGAGCCACTCCGCAACGGCACCACCGAACAGCCACCCCAGCGGAAACGTGTTTATTGCGATGACGTAAAGACTCATCACCCGACCCCGCATTTTTTCGGTCGCAGCCTGCTGGAACATCGTCAGCACCGAGGTCACCCATGGCATCGAAATCAGGCCCATCACGAACAACACACTAAGACTCAGCGGCACCGATCGCGAGAACCCGAACATGACCATTCCGATGTCCCAGACCGCCCCCAACGCAACCATCATGTAGGCGTGTCGATGATGAATTCCGAACCACGAAACGACCACCGCACCAATCAACGCCCCGGCACCGAACGCCCCACCCATGAGACCGAATCCGGTTGCCCCGATATCGAGCACGTTGTCTGCGTAAACCGGCATCAGCGGGAATATCGCCACACCAACCAGGTTCTGAGCCATCACCAGCAAGGTAAGCCACAACAGTGGGGGAGTGTCTCGGGCGTAACGCAGTCCCTCGGTTAGCTGCCCAGCGAAAGACGGCTTCGATTCCGTAACCTGCCGTTCCGGTTCTTGAACGCGCAGCAAAAGCATCAGTCCAAAAACGTTCCCGACAACCACCATCCAGAACACCGTATGCGCCCCAGAAGCTGCGATCACGAACCCGACGATCACCGGGCCGAGCATCTCGCCTGTCGTTTGGGCCACCGAAAGTATTCCGTTGGCGTTCGTAAGACGGTCGGCCTTTACTATGTCTGCGATCAGCGCATAGAAGGCGGGTCCGTACAGCGCTCCACCAATTCCACCGACCACCGATACGACGATCATGTGCCACGCCTCAAGCAACTCTGTCGTTATGAGAATTGCTGTCGCTGCCGATGCCACAGCTATCAACCCGCCGGCAACAATCATCAGGTTTCGGCGACCAAACCGGTCGGAAATAACCCCGCCCAGTAGCGCAAAGGCGAATATCGGAATCGCCCGTACACCAGCCACCAAGCCGATCCACAACTGCGATTGGGTAAGTTCAAACACAACCCACGAGGCGGCCGTGCCGCGCATGAAAATACCCAGATCGAACGTCGCCTGGCTGATCACAAGCGCGCGGAACTGGGCGTCGGCCAGAACATCAGCAGCTTTTGGACGAAACCTCATTTATGTAAGTGCCGATACCAGCTGTTCGAGAACTACCGCCACGCCATCGTCGTCGTTCGAAGCAGTGCTGTACTTCGCCAGCGACATTATCTCCGGAATGGCGTTGGCGACCGCAACCGACCAGCCGCAGTCGCGTATCAGGTCGATGTCAACGAAATCGTCGCCAAACGAAAGTACATCTTCGAGCGAGACGTCGGCGGTTTTGAGCAGATCCGCCACGGCGCCCGATTTACTAGCCTGCCGCGGAACCACGTTCAGGAACTGTGCTCGCGCGGCTCTGAAGACAACAGTGTTGCCAGACAACTGATCTTCCAGGGTCTGGGCCAGCGACTCCAAATTCTTGTCCACACCATTGATCGAAATCTTCGCCGGACCAATTTCCAGCGCCTCTTCGAGCGAAACCACCATCGTAGGAGTCGCCATGTTGAATGCCCATAGTTCGTTTATGCCATCGTCGTGATTCACAGCGAACTGGATCCCATCAGTTTCCACCGTCATTCTTGCGTCAGGAGCCTGCTCGTTCGACAGCGCCCAACACCGCCGTGCGTCGCCCGGGTCCATCAGGTATTTATGCGACCCGCTCAGCCCAACTCGGCTCGATGCGACCGTGCCGTTCATCTGAACAAGTGAAGTGATCTCCAGAATATCGTCGCCAACCAGCGCCCCCAGAACTCGCTCAGGCCGTGACGTCGCAATGATCATCGGCAGCCCGACTTCGTGCACGGCGTGAAGTGCCGCGCGGGTGCGATTCGATAGCTGAGCCTTCGAGTTCAGCGTAGTTTCATCAAGATCCAGTGCTACAGCTTTTGGTGTCTGCGAAGAAAAATCCGGGAGATTCACTATTCGCTATCTCCAGTGTTCACGCCATTCGACTCAGCATGGCCTCTGAGCAGCACAGGCCACTTTATCGCTGCCCCCAGAGTGGCGATCAGTCCGATCCCACCAAGCACCCCAATCATCATTGCCGTTCCCGCCTCTTCAGCGATCCACCCGCCGAGCAGCAGCCCCAGCGGCAAGCCGTAAATGCCAAGCGATCTAATTCCCATAATCCGCCCCCGGGTTTCCGCCGGAGCTTCTCGTAACAGCCCAACCACCATTCCCACGAACGTCACTCCGCCGCAGAATCCCCACAGAAGTAGCACCAGCGAGAACAGCCACAAGGGCGGCGTGAGAGCCAGGATCAGCATTAAAACGTGCCACGCGATCGAGCCGATTACCATCACTCTCGCCGGATTGGCGATGTTCTGCTTGATGCCAAGCACGAGCGCTCCGACAAGTGCACCAGCTGAAGCCGCAGCCGCAAGTAAGCCGATGCCTGTACCGCCAAGCCCGTAAAGCTCGTCTCCAATCACAGTCATCAGACCGTTCACGATAGGGAATGCCGAGAATTCGATCAGGAACGAGAAGAAGATCAACCCCGGCAATAGATCGCTCTGCCTTATATAACGCAGCCCTTCACCGAGCCCAGATTTGATGCTGCTGGAACTGAGTTTCGCGGTCACACTCCGTGAATCGACCTTCAGCGCAGCCAGCGTCGCCAGCGTCGCCAGCACCGTTATCGTCACGTAGGCCCAATCGAGTCCGAGCAGTTCGAAGATCGTCCCCCCGAGTATCGACCCGACAACCCTGGCACCATCCAGCGTCGATCGCGAAAGCCCGATCGCCCGGTGCAGCGAATGCTCCGGAACGGCGCCTGCGGTGAGTGCCTGAACAAGCACCAGATCGAGCATCCGCACCATGCTTCCAGAAGCCACAATCACGTATGCGTGCCAGAGCTGAAGCGAGTCGGTAATTATCAGCGCGGTCAGTAAAAAAGCCAGAAATATTCCGAACGTCCTGACCCATACTTGCAAGAACTTTCGGTTGAACCGATCGACCATCAGCCCATACAGCGGACCCAGCAATGTCCCGGCGAACTTGAGCGCACCGATAACGCCAACAAGCAGGGGAGATCCTGTGTCTCGCAGCACGAACATTGCGAGAACGATGATCTCCATCTCGATCGCCCACAGGCTCAGCGCTTCAGAAGACCACACAAACTTGTAGTCGCCGTAGCGAAGAACACCAAACGGGTTAAATCGGGACTGAGCTTGAACGGGCGCGTTGTCGGAACTCTCAGATTCGAGCATGTCGCCGATTCTGTCACGACCCGAGCTATCGCGCCTTACGCAACGCCGGCGTCGAAATCATCGCAATCGCCGAAACCGTCAGGCTCCCGGATATCCCGATAAACAGGGTCGTCTGAATCCCGAAAGCTTCAATACCAGCGCCGCCAATAAGCCAGCCAAGCTGATGCGTAAGCACCACCATGAAATACAGACTCATCACTCGGCCACGCATGTTCTCTGAAGCCGTAGTTTGAAGAAGCACCGGTACCGAAATCATCCAGGCGGCGAATGCCAGACCCATTAGCGTCATAGCAATGCCCGACATGAGAACGTTCGGAGCAATAGCAAACAGGCCAACTGCGACATTGAGCATGAGCAGTGCGAACATCAACAAATAGCCTTTGCGCACTCGCTTACTGAATATAAACAGCACAATGGCTCCTATCAGCGAGCCCACACCGTTGAGTCCTAGCATCACGCCGTAACCTACCTCGCCCAGCCCCAGAACATCCTGCACCTTCACCGGAATCGCTGGCTGGTTCATCCCTATGAACAACGCACCAGAACCCACGATGAGCAAAGCCCTGATTATGGGCGTTCGATAGGCGTATCCAATTCCTTCGCGAATGTCTGAAATCATGTTTTTACCGCTGGGAACGGGAACATGACGAGTTCGGACTCGGTAAATCATGATCGCTGAGAATAAATACAACCCGGTCAAAACATAGAAAGCAGTGTCGTAGCCCAAGAGCAGCAGCGCACCACCAACACTCGGCCCAGCGATCGTCGCTGTCATCGATATTCCGGTGTTGAGGCTTGATGCCGAAACCAGCCTTTCGCGTCCCACAACATCAACCGCAAACGCCTGGCTTGTTGGGTTGTGTAGAGCAAACATCGCACCAGTTAGCAGTGATATTGGAATCAGATGCCACCATTCAAGTACATCCATGGTCAGCAACACAGCAGTCAGCAACGACATTGATGCGATGATCGTTTTCGAGCGCCACAGCAACTGCCACCGCTCGGTGCGATCAGCCAGTGCTCCCCCTATTAAGGAGATCGAAATAATGGCGACTCCCGGCATCGCATTGACCAAACCCATAAGCATCGGCGAATCCGTTCTATCCAGAACGATCCACGCTTGAGCCATGTTCCTGATCTGGTATCCAGCGAACGTAGCTAGGTTAGAAAGTACCAGCAGGCGATAGTCGCGAATCGACAGCACACTGAACGGACCGTGTGCTGCGGGATCAGGAGTTCGATTTTCGCGTGGAGTGGTCGATTCCACTGTTTCCGCGGCTTTCTCTGCCAGAACGGGTGCCTTTATTAGTGTTTTACGCGCGTGGACACGTGCGGGCGCTCGCGAGCACGGCAGTTCCAGACGGGGGGATTAAGTGCCGTAATAGCCGCAGAGATTTGTTGAATCATGATTACCGCACGGTAGGGGTGAATCTCTTCGCTCACCACCCTGATCCTCTTTACCAATCCTATTCTCGAAACACAGCGATAAACCGTCAGTGCTTCACGATATACGGTTCGAGTAGAGATTCATTTATATCGACGCCAATGCCCGGTCGGTCTGGCAGGGTGAAGCCACCATCGGCGTACTGCCATGCAGTGTCAGACGCCTTGTCGAGTCGATCCGATAAACCACCCTGAAACTCCTGTAAATAGTCGGGTGGAGCAACTGCAGCACACTGCAAAGTCGCTGCCTGGAACACCGAAACCCCGCTCCCCATGTGAGGAGTGGTCTTGATTCCAGCCTTCGCCGCTATATCCATCTGAACCATGTAATCGGTAAAGCCGGTTCGCCCAATATCGGGCTGGTAAACATCGAGCGCACGGGGCTGCTGCACCCACTGCTCCATCTGGTATCGAGATCTAAAGTGTTCGCCAAGTGCTATCGGGGCACCCGGCTTCTTGACCAACTCCTGATGCCCAACCAAATCTTCCGGCTGCAACGGGCATTCGAAGAAGCGGACGTTTCGTTTACCGTACTCAATCTTCCCCAGTTCTGCTCCTTCATGCGAACCCATCCAGAGCGTATCGACCATCCACTGCTCGAGCTCTGGCGCACCCTTCTTAAGACCATCGAGCTCAGCAGTTCCGGCTTCAACATCGCCCGTAAGGAATATCTTGGCACCTCGAAGCCCGGTGTCGATCCACGACTTCATATGATCGACCCGCTCTTCGAGAGTCGACCTCCGCACGCCCGACAAATAGACATCGAACTGGCTTCTTGGGTTCGGGTCGAGCAGTGCCGCGACTGGCGACTGTTCGCGTTTCCCAATCGCATCCCAAACTGCAATATCTATAGCAGCAAGAGCATCGAGCCAGTAACCAGACGAGTATCCGCGCCCCCGCTGGGTGTCGTACTGGAAGTCCCACAGTGCAGCCGGACTTTCGAACTCCTGACCTTCGATCATCTGCGAAAGTAGCTCATTCACGATCAAGCACACAACTTCGGGTCCGATTCCTGCGTTAGCCTCGCCCCAGCCAACAGTTCCATCCGAAAGCGTAACTTTTACGAGTGGCGTTTCTATATATCGTGCGTAAACCGTCTGCCAGCCCTGCTTGAATTCAAAACGTTCTGTCTGGCGATCACCCTCGTTTGCGCGATATGACTCCCAGTAGGAGGCACTATTTTTGAACGCCAGATGAATCGATTCGACAGACTTGATCGTGAAATTTGTATTGGCCGGCATAGGGTTCCTGTGCTTGGGTGCTGAAATTGGGCGGTGGCAGTGAAATTACGAGTAAAATGGCTCTACCCTGAACCGTGTTCAAAAATGGTTAGTGGACGTTGACTTTTCAGGTGATCGGTGTATATTTCTCGGCTGCTTACGATACTGAGACTGAGTAGGTTTGTTCTACTTAGCCCGTTTCGTGGCAAGGCAATTACGAAGTTGGGGCACGACTGGTAACGAGTGGAAAGGTAACCCTTTTCATTTGAAGTAGTTGGATAGACCTTGATGATAGTTTGACAGCTTTCTCGTGAAAGTACGGTCGTTCTATATTTGGCCTTTCGGAGGAAATAGCATGGATCTTAGTTTGAACAAGCGATGGGCGCCGGTGCTTTTTGCACTAGCTGGCCTGCTACTTGTTGCTGCCGTCGCCTGTGGAGGCGATGACGGTGATGACGATGCGGCACCATCTGGTGGTGGCGCAGCAGCTACTGCCGCACCTGCAGCAACAGCTGAAACCGCGGCTAAAGCCAAACCTGCAACAGGTGGCTCATCTGGTGCCGGTGCAAAGGCTGCAGAGCCTGCAAAGGCTGCAGAGCCTGCAAAGGCTGCAGAGAAAGCAAAGGCTGCAGAGCCTGCCGCAACCGTTGCCCAGGCAAAAGCAAAAGCCACTGTGGCACCCTCGGGTGACTCGGGTGGACCAGAAGGTTCTCTCGTACGGGCATTCCGCACGCTTGAATCTGTTTACGGTATTGGCTATGTTGGCCCCTACCGTGGATCAGCCACCAACCAAATTGGTGGGATTGAAGAAGCACTTTTCATATTCGACAACGGTAACCCAATGACCCCGTTCCTAGTGGACACATGGGACATTGACCCTGCCGGTACTCGAGCACGAATGACTCTCAAAAAGGGTCTGAAGTGGCAGAGCCCAATTGGCTTTGAAGACAAGGACTTCGGTGAACTGAACGCTGCCGAGCTTGTCGAGTGGTTCAACCGCTCGAACGCAACAACTAACCCCGAAACCACATACGGTGACGGTGGTGACTTTGCTGCGATCTTCTTGGAAGCAAAAGCAGTTGACGAATACACGATCGAAATCGGTCTTGTTGCACCTGTTTACTACTGCCTGCCGGTCTCACAGTTCGGTTGCCTCTCAGCCGCTCGTGGAGTCCACAAGGTAACGTCTGCTGACACCGAAGGTGTTGAGTGGGCACGTTCTCACCACATTGGTACCGGTCCTTACGTGCAGGGTGACTGCACACCAGGTGACCGTTGCACAATGTGGGCCATCGACAGCCACTGGCGACAAGTTGGTAACGTTGCTTCAATTACAGGAATCCAGGTTCCTGAAGCTACAACCCAAATCGCAATGCTGAAGAACGGCGCGATCGACATGACTGAACTTGACTACAAGCTGCTTCCAGATGTTGTTGCCGATGGCTTCCGCTTCTTGGAGACAATGCCTGGTGGTTTCGTTGGTCAGTCGATTCTCTTCCCAGGAAACCTCTGGGAGCACTCCCACGCACGAACGGCAGAGCCGCTTGCACCGTGGGACGGTCCTACTCTTGCTCAGGACTACCCGTGGATTGGTAACCCTTGGGGTCACCAGGGCGCAACTTGCACAGATGGTGATGGCGCTGGCCACGACCTCTGTGGAAACGCCCCTTACACGGACACCGACAACGGCACTGGCCTTGACGACATGGAACAGGCTCGACTCGTTCGACTTGCCCTCTCGACAGCCATTGACCGTGGTGCAATCCTTGACGTTCTTTTGAACGGCATTGGTACTGCAATCTACTCCGAGTACATGGGTCCTGAGTACCCTGGCTGGGATGCTTCACGAACGACCGGTTGCTGGGACTGGGTAGGTAACACTATTACCTGCGAAGGCACGGTACAGGACGTTCCATGGAAGATTGCTGACGGCGACCTTGATGTCGCAGGCGACCTTCTGACTACTGCGGGTTACCCGTTGGTAGATGGCAAGCGTCAGGGCTTTGAAAAGCTCACACTGCAGGCTTACTCAGCAGAAGCAGGACCTGTTGGTCTTGAAGTTGCTGACACGGTCATGTCTGACTGGGCCCGACTCGGTATCGAGATTGACGGTCTTGTTGAGGACTACGGTGGAGTAATCAGCCCACGAATGCGACACTCAAACGTATACCCAATTGACTGGCCGCTGCCGACGGTGGACACATCGTCATCACGACCTGGTTGGGGTGTTGGTTTTGAGTCACAGCCGGGTGCGAAGTGGTTGTTCGAAATTCTTGGTGAGCAGGACGCAAGTGTCCGCGCTGAGAAGCACTTGACCTGGGTCGACTACAGCATGTTCTGGCTGCAATACGCCGGTGTGTTCCAGGTTCCGAAAGGAATCGTAGTCAACGACCGCATCAAGTCATGGAACGGCTACCAGCAGCACTACTCAAACGTGTCTGGTAACCCTGAGTTCATCGTGCTCCAATAAGAGCCCATGCTTTGGTAAAAAGTTAGATAGCTAACTTAGACGGGGGTCGGTTTTTCCGGCCCCCGTCTTGCTTTAACAGCACTTTGAATTCCGCCGGCAGCACCAAGCCCACCCATAACACAAAATCCAATCTGCTTCTGTTTGTTAGCGAGCGTTGACATGAACCACTCAAAATGCTGAATTTCCGCAACATTCTTATTGAATTCAGGCACGCGAATGCAACCTGATTCGAGTAAGATGCTGGCGTGCGCGGTTAATGTTCGGTTAAATAGCAGGTCACAGTTGAATTGTTCAGATGTGACGCAGCTTTGGAAGTACCAATAAATGGTTAATTTTCTAGCAAGGCGATTCCTCTCATCAATAATCTCGGTGATCGGGGCAACACTCGCAATTTTCATCCTGATCCAATTCCACAGTGACCCAAGGGAACTGTTCGTACCGGACTCTGGATATGGTATTTCTGAGGAACAGTGGGAACTTCTCGGCGACCGCATGGGGCTGAACGACCCGCTGCATATGCAGTACATCCACTGGATAGGCAATGTCCTCCGTGGTGACCTCGGTGTATCGCTCGCCCGTGACCGTGCCGTCACAGATCTCATCAGAGGCAAAATCGGTGCCACAATTCAGCTAGCTGTGGGTGGCTGGATATTCGCCGTAATGCTTGGAATACCGATGGGGGTGCTGGCTGCTGTAAAGCGTGGCACCTTCTGGGACTATTTCGCCAGAAGCCTGGCCATTGTCGGGCAGGCGGCTCCACCTTTCGTTACCGCTCTCGTAGCAATTTGGATTTTTGCTGTATGGGTGGAGTGGTTCCCGGCAGGCGGCAGGTCACCCGATTTCCAATGGAAGGAATATGTCCTCCCCTGTGTCGCTCTCGGTTGGAGCGCAGCTGCCAGCCTGATGCGCCTCACACGATCGTCAATGCTCGAAGTAATGGACTCCGAGTACATCAGGCTCGCCCGTGCCAAAGGCGTGGGTTGGAACATCGTCATCTACAGGCACGCACTACGTAACGCACTCATCGCCCCGGTTACCTCAGCCCTGCTGGTTTTCTCCAGCTGGTTGAACGGTGCCCTGGTTGTCGAAATTGTGTTCTCGTGGCCGGGAATTGGCTACGATGCTCTCTACCGAGCTGTGAACGACAACGACTTCCCGCTGTTGCTTGGAACCGTATTCATCTTCATTCTGATCTACCTGGTGTTCGCGACCATCGCTGATATTGCTTACACACTCATCGATCCCCGAGTTCGTCTCGGCGGTGCGGACTAACGAGGGATACACATGGCAACATCAGATTCACCGGGTGAAATTCAGCACGTCGATTCTTCGACGCTTGATTCCCCTCTTGTCGCTACAAAAGTAGATCGTTCAGCGATAGGCCACGCATGGTGGTTCATGCGTCGATATCCGGTTCTGCCGGGAATTGTACTGTTCTTCCTCGTAGTCTCAGCGATTATCGGGCCCAGCGTGGCTCCGTATGAACGCGACATTGGGCCGATTGGTGACCGACACTTAGGAATGTTCAAGTATTCCGAATTGTCGGTTGAAGATCGGGACGCGCCACGATACAGCCTGTGGCCGGAAGGATTCCACCTGCTCGGTTCCGATCACATCGGTCGTGACGTGTTCACCCGTGTACTGCACGGCGCCCGTATCTCGATGCAGGTTGTAATGGTGTCGCTGTTCTTGGGAATGGTGATCGGAGTGACGTTGGGTATGGTCTCCGGATTCTACGGAGGTATAGTCGACGAACTGATCACCAGATTTGTTGATATTTGGTATGCAATGCCGTTCCTAATGGTGGCGCTTATCGTGGTGCTTATTTTCGGAAGAGGCTTAACAGTTCTGCTGTTCGTGCTTGCCTTAATATCCTGGACAGGATTCGTAAGGGTGATCCGCGCTCAGATAATGATTCTGAAACAACTGGATTACATTGCCGCAGCGCGTGTGAACGGTGCGTCTGACTTCCGAATAATGTCCAGGCACCTTCTACCGGGGGTTTTGAACACGGCTATCGTTGTGGGCACGCTGAGTACGTCGGGCCTGATCCTAGCGGAATCGGTGCTAAGTTTCGTTGGTGCAGGAATTCAACCTCCGACCCCAGCGTGGGGTGTTATGACCAACGAAGGTCGTGACTATCTCACAATCGCCGCTCACCAGGTTCTGGTTCCATCGGCCGCTATCTTCATGGTAGTGATCTCGCTGAACTTCCTGGGTGACTGGCTGCGAGACCGACTCGACCCACGATTGCGCCAGATCGACTAGTCGCTAGCTAGCTAGAAACGTAAAAGGCCCTCGACACATTAGGTGTCGAGGGCCTTTTACGTTTCTATGGCTGGAGCTAACGGGACAGTATCAAGAACCTTTACGCTAACGGTTGTGGTCAGTTGATTGGGCGTTCGGAGACTCTCCCGGCGTACTCTTCGCTTATGTAGAGAGTTGACTCGGTTGCGAGAAGGCCGGTTGGTGAAACAACATTATCGGCAAATACCGTTGGCTCACTCCCATTCCATCTGAGGACTCGTCCGGGATTGGCAGCGGTATTTTCGGTGAAATCTCCCCCCTCGAAAATTGTCTTCGTATCTGATGAGAATTCCGCGATGTAGAGCGTGCCGTCGGGGCCAAATGTAATGTCGGTGATAGTGGTTAGTCCGGTGACATACGGCTCAACTTCCCCCTCGTCCATCGCATCTTCATCACCGTTTAGGTCTTCCACCCTCCAGACAACGGCCTGTCCGCGAGGATATGGAAAGCCTGTCAGCGAACCGACGTAGACGGCACCATCAGGGCCACGCGCTATCCCCGTTGGCACCATCTCAACTGCCGCCGCGTGATCCGGAACGGTAAAGTTCTCGAACACCACATAGTCATGAATATTGCCGTCCAAGTCGACCGCGAGCAGGGAGTTTCCGCCGGGGTCCGACACAATCCAACCATCGACTTCAGGCGCGTTGACAATGTCATAAGGGTTGGAGAATCGATTTTCAGTCGGAGAAAAAGCATCGGTCGCCGGCGTCACAGGCTCGTATCCGGGTTCATCTGTGATGCGGTAGAGACGTGCTGACTGATTACCGCGAAACTCACCCACGATGAAGAACACCTCCCCGTTGAGAAGGCTGATCGCTGATGGACCGGCTCGGTATTCATTATCGGGACCCGTGTTGAGCGCGTGTGGCAGGCGGTCGGTGGTGAGAGAAAGGACATCGCGGTCAAGTGTGACTTTGAGTAACCGACCGCCACCAGTTTCTGCGATCAGCAGGTTCCCGCCCTGGTCAAGAGCGAGCCCGCGTGGCGAAGTAAGTCCTTCAACCACGACAATCCCCTTAGCGCCGGCCGACTCTTCAACCGCAAAATTCCCCTCATCCTCGGCTGACTCGCTAGCGCACGCCACCGAAGCAGCGATTATGAGGAGAGAAGCGATGATCGCTATTCGGAACGCTGATAGATGAAGGTTGCGTGCGACTAACTTTATATATGGATTCATGGTTATTAACAGCCTACTATTGAGCGGCGTCGAGCGTGATGCTCTAAACGGCTTCACGCAGCGTTCATCGTTACTTCGATCCAGCCGCTATCTTCATGGTATTGATCTCGCTGAACTTCCTGATTGACTGGCTACGAGACCGACTCGACGCACGACTGCTCGCGATCCGGTGATGCATGTACAACTATTTCACTAGCAGCACCAGCAGTTCAGACAACGCGCGAATCACAGGTACGCCTTCCTTCAACCAGCCCTTTCGAGTTGGGCGGGCTGTGCCGGTCGATCTGCACCACTTGCATGCCAACCCCGAGAGCACCTTCAACGTCAACGATGTCGTCACCCACATGAACTGTGTTCTCACTGGCCACGTTCAACAAGGTGAGTGCGCTGGCAAATATCCGAGCATCGGGCTTGTCGAATCCAACCTCAGACGATATGACGACGATGTCGAGTAAGGGAACTAATTCAGATTCAGCAACCAGATCCCGAATGTGGGGGAAGTGATCGAAATTCGTTACTAACCCAACTGACACTCCGCTTCTACTCAGCTCCGAGATGACACGAACCGCGTCATCGGCGAGATTCCATCTCGACGCCCAGCTGTCGAGGATGTCGCTCGCGTACCTGTGGCTAGAGCTTTTGTGTGCTTGAATGCCTTTGGAAACGAGGAAATTGTCTATTCGCTGTTCAAAAATCGTGAATTCGTCACTGTGTCCTCGCTCGAAGGTATAAGTGAAATATTCGGCTGTAGCCTCCTCACTCAACTCCACCCCGTCAAGGCGCAATGATCTTGAGAACACTTGAGCAGCCAATTTCGTCTGGTCGACCGTAGGGTCAGAAATCAACAACGTGGCGTACAGATCGAACGTCACCGCAGAGATCGGATGCTTGAAATCGGTTATATCTAACTCCGCCATCTGCCCCCCTTCACGATCCCTGATATCGAAGATCTGATTAAAGCAACAAGGCCGCTCAAAATCGAGCGGCCTTGCCAAATGTTTCTGTTACGTGCAGTGAGTTTTACTCAACACAAACAGCTCCGGTGTTGGTGTCACCCGAGAACTGCGACGAGTAAGTGAAGCAACCAACAATATTGAAGGTGTGCTCAAAACTCGCCGGGTCCTTATCAAATGTTCCCTTGAACAGCGCATCTGAATCCCAGAAATCTTCCTGACCCTCATGAGCTGTTGCGCTTGCCGCAGACTTACGCGCGTTCGTCCATTTGACGGTCGAGCCTGCCGTAATTTTAATAATTTCAGGTACAAACTTGGTGCCCTCGGCACCAAACGTCTGAATGTCGACAATAATCACGCCACTCTCGGCTGGAGTATCGGGAACATCAACTTCAAACGCCGCACCCTGAGTCTGTTCATCACTGGCAGATCCACCAACGCCTGAAGCTATATTTCCTTTTTCAGCCTCTGCGGTGGCCTTCGCGGCTCTTTCCTCATTCGCTTTTGCAGCCGCACTGCCTTTTGTAATCTGAACCTGAACCGTTGCGTTCGGGTCACCACCAGCAGCGATAACAGCCTGCCGTGTGGCCTCCGCATTATCGAGGCTGTTCTGCGCCTTCGTCGTCGAAACGATCTGAACCGTAGTTGGACCGCTCATACAAGCAGCAAATGTGGTTGCCAGAACGAGTGCTCCGGCTATGATAAGAATTATTCGGGTCCGTATTGACATTTAAGTCCCTCGAAAACGAAGCGCACTCACATACGCTGGGTAAGGGTGTTTCAGTTCAGTATTCAGCAATTAGCTCGCCAAAACAATGAACCAGTAATTTCAATTTGGCGGAAGGATAACATGCAGTATCGGATGAGCGGGTATCGACTTCGGGCTGTACAACGTTTTTCTAAGTTTTTCTGTGATTTATTCGACTTTTAATCGAATATTAATAACGTTTTTGAGGCAATTTGAATACGACCAACCCCGACACCACCGCAATCGCCGCGGCCGTTAGATACGCAAAGCGATATGCCTCGACAAACGAAGCGCCGTTCGATGACTGCTGCCAGCTGAGTATCGAAGTCATTAGCGCTATCGAAAGCACCGTTCCTATAGTTTGCGAAACGGTGAGTGCGGCCGATGTCGCCCCGGCGTGCTCACTGGGTGCTCGTCTTAGCGTCAGGGCATAAACAGCCGCCTGGTGCATGCCGAAACCAAGACCAAGCACTGCGGTGCCAAAGATAACGTAAGCCATTGTTGTCGATGCACCCGCAGTTCCTGCCAGAACCAGCCCAACCGCTGTAATAAACGTGCCTACAAACGTAATTCGCCTGTCTCCAACACGATCGGCCAGCCAACCGGCCAAAGCAGATCCTGCAAAGTTCATCCCGGCCATCAGTGCGAGTAGCGCCCCCAGCGTAAGGCCACTCCTGCCCATCACGTCGGCTACGTAAAACGGGAACAAAAACCACATGACGAACGCAGCAACAGTTAGTAGCAAATTCGAAGTTGCTCCCGATTTTAAACCGGAAAAAGCAGTTAACCCAGAAGGGAAAATCGTGAATCTTCCAGCGCGCTTGCCCTGCGCAAAAACGAAACCAAGCACGATCGTCACCGCGAATAAAGCCAACGGAAGTGGGTTCAGCCATCCTTCAACTCTCGCGAAAGACATCGCCAGCACGAAAATAAACAGAGTTGCAAATAGAGTTATCGAACCCGGAAGATCAAACCGATTGCTGGTGCGACCCGGCACCGCTCTGGCGAACCCGCCGTTCAGCCACAAGACGGTGGCTACGAGCAACGTAATGCCAATCGGAATCCGCGCCCAGAAAATCGCCTGCCAGCCGATCTCCTCCCCGAGAAGTCCTCCGCCCAGAGTTCCGGCAAACGTACCAAGGCCCATCGCCCCCAGCGTCACGCCCAGTGCGGCTCCTCGTCTGGAAGGACCGAATGCCCGGGCAACCAGCGCAGGGGCAAGCGTAAACAGGATCGCCACGCCGATACCCTGAGGGATTCGAAGAGCGACGATTGGCGCCAGCGAGTCCTGGAGTGAGATCAGACCCACTGCCACCGTGTACAGCACAATTCCACCCGCAAGCGGCCATTTGATGCCGAATCTATCGGCAATCCCACCAGCTATGAACCCCGTACCGCCTCTGGCCCCGTGATAGATGATGATGATCAACTGAACGCTAATCAGCGTCTCGCCCAAATCCGACCTGAATCGAGGCAGGTTTACGTTGATCGAAAAGTCGAGCGCACCAAGAAATAGCGCACCGCTGCCGATCGCTATCGCCAAAATCTGGGCGAAGCGAGTTGCTCCGCCACCAGAAGCTGGCGACGACGAAGATGTTTCTTCAGATTGTTCTGAGTTGCTGGGACTTGCGATGGTTAAATTCCGCTTGAGTTCTGGTGCCGCCCGGTAGGAATCGTATGCACCAATTATCGCGCTTATCACCGCAACACCGCCTGCTTCAGCACCAGTCAGGCTTCTACTATTTTGCGAAGTTATTTCCTCAACTGCGATCACCGGAGTCGTTAGCTGAGACTCATTTCACTTCCCGCAAGACCCATAATCCGATCGCATATTTGCGAGTAAACTCTCGTCCAGCACGGTGTCGTGCGCAGGCTCAGTAGGCAAGCGGTCAAAAGGAGATCAGTTTGAGTTGGCAAGTGCTGGCACTAATCGCCCTGTCTGCAGTAGTGGTTGGCATTGTGCTGATCTACTGGGCAACCAGGAAACTTCGGGCAAAAGAACCCTACGCATCGGTTTTGCGACTTCGCACGAGAGACAAAATTCGGTTTTTCAAGCTGATCGTCACCGATAATAGCGTGCCCAAAACCGTTAAAATCATTCCGATTATGGTCGCCTTGTATCTGGCGATGCCAATCGATTTGATCCCAGATTTCATACCGGTATTGGGTTATCTTGACGATGTTGCAATTGTTATTGGCGCACTGGCACTCATCGTTCGATTGTTGCGATCTGAACTGCTGTACGACCTGATCGACACGGCAAACACGAAACCCGCCTCAACGGGCGACCGCCTCTAAAAGCACGGAGATTTTTTTAAACAATGGGACACAGCGTTATCTACTACGGCGAAGATGATGGTGCGCGAACTATTCGAGCACTGGAACTGGGACCCCAAGACCTCGACTGGGGTGTAGTAAGCCCGGAAGCACCAAGCCCCGAGCAGGCCGAAGCGATGGCAGATGCTGTTGCGATCATCACCAACGGCCTTTCTATCACCACCGAAATGCTCACGAAAATGCCCAAAATGAAGCTGCTGCAGGTGATGAGCGCCGGGTTCGACAGACTCGATGTCCCTGCGATTCGTGAACTCGGCATCGAGGTCTGCAACAACTCACCCGCCATCGCACGATCAGTCGCTGAGCACGCCATCAGCATGATGATGATGGTCTACAAACGCCTGCCACAGGGCATCGACGGTGTGAAAGACGGCACATGGCAGCAGCCAGCAAAATCGGGCGAGTACGGCAAGGTCTACGAACTATCGGGCCGCACGGTCGGCATCATCGGTCTCGGCAACATCGGCACTTGGGTTGCCAAGATGCTCCGGGGATTTGAAACGACAACGCTCTACACAGATGTCAGAAAGTTTTCCAAAAACCATGAGCGTGACCTCAACGTGACCAGAGTTTCGATGGACGAACTTCTCGATCGCTGCGATGTGGTCACGGTACACGTCCCGCTATCGTCATCGACCACCGGCCTGATGGGCCATCGCGAGTTCGCAGCCATGCGCCCCGACGCGATATTCATCAATACCTGCCGGGGTCCAGTGCAGAACGAAGCCGAGCTCATCGAAGCCCTTGAAGCTGGCGAAATTCTTGGCGCAGGTCTCGACGTAACCGAAGTCGAGCCAACCCCACTCGATTCGCCCCTGATGAACATGGACAACGTTGTTCTAACGCCGCATCTGGCAGGATCATCAGAAGAACGGGTCGATCGCGCACTCGTGTTTTCGTTCGAAAACGCCCGGCGCGCACTGAACGGCGAAAAGCTAGAAAATCTGGTTCAAGTGCTTGACTAGTTCGGCGAGCAGGCGAGTCCCAAAAGCGCTGTTAATCGATCTCGATGGCACGGTTCTGCCCGGCACAGATCAGCCAACCCAGACCGCGATGAATGCGGTTCGAGCGGCGTCTGAACTTATACCCGTCGCCATCGCTTCCGGCCGGGTTCAGGACGACGTCTGCCACTACGCACGACTGTTCGGGTTGTCGACCCTTCAAGTAGCCGACAACGGTTCAACGCGTATCGATCCGCTAACCAGTCGAGCCGTGATTCGTCGAACTTTCAGCCGAGCCGACGCCATGCACACTGTGAGCGTGCTGGAAAAGGCTGCGAAGCGGACTCTGGTTTGTGACGCAGGCCGATTCGTGCCCCTGCCTAAAGACATCCAACGGTGCGACATCACCGTGGTCATGGGCGAGTTTTCCAGTCAGCCCGAGGCGAAATTATGGGCCGATAAATTGCAGTCGAGCACCGTCGAGGCAAGCGTGTCCATCGACAACGTCGACAAGTGGTACATCGACTGCACACCTGCCGGGGTTGATAAAGGATTTGGCGCCACGCAATTTGTCGAACGAGTAGGTGTTGAACTCGACGATCTGATGGTCATCGGCGATGGCTGGAACGATGTACCGATGTTCAAAGTCGTAGGCATCCCGATCGCCATGGAAAGCGCGCCCGAAGAGCTACTTCAGCTCGCTGCTGGAGTAGTCCCAGACATCGATAACGATGGCGCAGCACTGGCTATCGAACAGTACGTCTTGAACACGTAAATCCCACCTATGTGGCGTCTAACTCGGTATCGAGCGGCTCATCAACGCCATCCAACTCCTCGATGTCGTCGAGTAGTTCTTCGTCATCGACAAACTGCGGACCGCTATCCGTTTCACCCGCCTGTCGGAACGCCCTCACGCCGGCCGCCAACCCAACCTGCCACGCCTTCGTCTCACGACGGAGCGCAGTGCGGAATCGGCTACCGTATTCGCCGACTTTTCGGAACTTCTTCTGACGACGCCGAACCAGCGTCTTGGTGTTGCGACCAGCCAGATCCGAAAGCTCACGCATTAACGCCCGCTTCAACAGCCGGGCGGCCTCGTCGGGCGAACCGTGCGCACCCATTTCGGGCTCCGGAACGATCTCGTCGACTATCTCCATGTCGACACAGTCGACCGAAGTTAGCTTAAGCGCACGTGCGATATCCGACGCCTTACCGGGATCGCTCATTTCCGACTGTGCCCCACGCTCTGGAGCGATCGGCGTGTATATAGCGTTTTCGAGCATGAGAACCCGGTCGGCAAGCCCGAACGCAAGCGCCGCTTCAGAACCACCCTCGCCAATGAGAATCGAAAGTGTTGGAATTTTCGCTCGACCCATCTGGTCGATCATCCGAGAAATAGCACTGGCAAGCCCACGCTGCTCCATGTCGATACCGAGCCGCGGGCCCGGTGAGTCAACAATCGTCACAACCGGCAACTTGAACGCCTCGGCCAGAATCACGCCTCGCCGTGCTTTTCGGAATCCACCCGGAGTGATCTCACCGTTGCGAACGGCGTCATCTTCGTCGCCTCCGTCGGTTGCTGACTTTTGTTGGGCGACGATCATCACACTCTGCCCGCCCAAGCGTGCGAGACCAATGATTACCGAGGGGTCGTCTGTGTATACGCGATCGCCATGAAACTCAAAGAAATTAGCGAACATGTTGTCGATGTAGAAGCGAGCGCGTGGTCGGTCTGGGCGACGAGCCAGCTTGACCATCTCCCATGCTTCACGAGGTCGAGTAGCAATGTTTTCAGGACTAATTCGTCGGGACGAAGTAAGCCGAAACTCGGGTGAAATAAGATCGAGAACCGAGGCCAACTCGTGCTTGAGGTGATCCCGTTCGATAATAGCGTCAACGTGTCCGCGTTCGAGGTACGACTCGGCTGTGTGTTCACTATCGACCCGTTTCCCATCGATCTCGCGCAGATCGGCGAGCGGGGCGAATCCGATGTGCGATCCGGGCTCTGCAAAAATAATGTCTGCCATCGATGCGAAACTTCCAAGCACCTGGCCTGTCGAAGGATTACTCAGCGAAACGATAAACGCCTGGCCCTTGTCACGCAGTGCACGCGCAGCGAGAGTGGTCTTGGCCATCTGCATCAGCGAAAGCACGCCTTCCTGAATGCGGGCTCCTCCCGATGTAACCATTGCGACACACGGCATCTTTTTGCGGGCTGCAAGTTCGAGCGCGAGCGTCACTTTTTCGCCAACAACAACGCCCATAGATCCGCCAAGGAAGCTCGAATCTAGAACGATAATCACTACCGGGGTGCCACCAATAGAGCACGTTCCTGTTACAGCAGCTTCCGATAGTCCCGTACGTGTTTGGTCCTGCAACAAACGAACCCGATATGAGATTCGAGGTGAGAATTCGAGTGGGTCGAGAGACTGAATCCACTTACTCGTCTCTTTGAAGCTACCCTCGTCGGCAATGGCAGCAATGCGCCGGCGAGCCGAGATCGTGTAGTGGTATCCACAGGTCGGGCAGACGCGCAGGCGACGGTACTTCGTCGACTTGGAAAGATCTGCTCCGCAGGCCAGGCAGTCCTTCCGAGGAGTCTCAAGATCGATAGCCGCGAGCTCTTCCGCCTGCTCACCGTTCGGGGTGTCAGCGTTTTTCGACCGACCATTCGATGGCTGGTCATCATTCTCTGGAAATAACGGAGTTACATCTGCCACAGTGGTGCGTTCTGCTCCCGTGTTCGCCAATTCACCGTGAATCTGGGAACACGGGCGATCTGAATAGGTTCAAAGTCATCGAACACCATTCTAAGCCTACAAGCCCACACCTACATGAGTATTACTAGCACCAGATGACGAGGGTCAGAATATCGAAGCCCTACAATACCGGCCGCGGCTTACCGGGCTCTCCGGCCCCCACAACACCCTCATCATCTAGCTCGTCCATCAGGCGGGCAGCACGTGGATACCCAATACGCAATCGTCGCTGCAGCAGCGATACCGAGAGCGTTTTCTGCGACTGGGTGAGACTTACAGCCTGATCGAACAGCGAATCGCCGTCAGTCGCACTCGAAGTGGTTCCGTTCTTGGCACCTGCATCATCAAACGACACAACAAGCTCGGGAAGCACCGGACCGCCCATGTTCTGATACGCCGATACAACCCCTTCAATCTCGTCGTCGGTCAGGAACGCTCCCTGAACACGGGAAGGCTTCGGCTTGTCGATCGGCATATAAAGCATGTCACCTCGACCCAGCAGCTTCTCAGCGCCAACTGAATCGAGAATAGTTCGAGAGTCGATTTGCGACATCACAGCAAACGAAATCCGACTCGGGAAGTTCGCTTTGATCAACCCGGTAACAACGTCCACCGAAGGTCGCTGGGTAGCAACAACCAGATGAACACCAGTAGCTCGACCGAGCTGCGCCAGTCGAACGAGCAGTCGCTCCACATCGCCAGCGGCTGTCAGCATCAGGTCGGCAAGCTCGTCGACCAGAATCACCAGATACGGCATCCTCTCGGGCATCTTGTCGTTGTACGAAGCGATGTTCTTTACGCCGGCCTGTTCAAGCTGGCGGAACCGACCCATCATCTCGTCGACCAGTGATCGCAAAACGATCACGGCTCGGTCAGATTCGACAATCACAGGGTGATAAAGATGCGGAATGCCCTGATACGGCGTTAGCTCGACACGCTTCGGGTCGATCATAATCAACCGGAGTTCCAGCGGCGTCTTCGTCATGATCAGCCCGGTGATGATCGCGTTCATGCAAACACTCTTACCCGATCCGGTCGAACCAGCCACCAGCGTGTGCGGCATTCGTGCCAGATCAGCCATCACCGGATCACCACCACTGCCTAGCCCGAGCGGAACCGGTAGTGCAGCAGTCTCTTTAAATTGCTCCCACTGTGGCGTATCCATTACCGAACGCAGGGTGACCTCCGTGGGGTGAGAGTTGGGCACTTCGATACCAACCACCGATTCGCCCGGCACCGGGGCTTCAAATCGTAAATTGGGCGATGCTAATGCCAGCGCAATATCTTTTTCTCGATTGAGAATCGTGTCGACTCGAACCCGCTGACCGGTGTTCTCTTCGGAACGACCCTTCCAGCCGGGGCTGAGTCCGTACATTGTGACGGTTGGACCCTGTCGAACCTGGTCGACACTCACGTCGATTCCGAACTGACTCAGAGATTCGACAACTTTGCTACTGGTGTTAGCGATCTCGTCCTGCGTAATCCCGCCCGGCTTGGCGATCGACAGCATTTCCTGGCTCGGCAGCTTCCACGGATACCGATGCGCCGCCGAGTAGTCGGGTGGCGGTGTTGCGGCTTCCTCAGCAGCTTCAACTTCGCTCTCGGTCGGGAAGGCGGTTGTGATCGGCGTTGCGGCGTCTTCAACCACCATGAGCTCGCCCAACGCAAGCTCATCAGACTCTTCCGTAGGCGTATCAGCATCCTCGGCATCTGAAGAACTATCGCTTCTGTCAGAAGATTCACTCGAAATATTAGCCGTGCCCTCGGTAGTTTCGGCACCATGAGCTACCTGATCAGCGTCATAGGCTTCACTATCGGCCTTCTGTAATGCCTTCACCTGCGCCCGCTCGTAACGCCAATTCTCGAACTTGTGATACAGCGATTGCGCCCCGGTTGTGATAACTGCGAAAACGTAAACGCTAACCTGCAGAATTCCGGAACCCGTCGATTTCGCCCAGCGCGGCGAGACCACGATAAAAGCGATTATTACGAGCGCAGCTACGCGAACCCATGCGACCGCATACTCGGAAATACCAACATCAAATCGATCCCACTCAAACGGCAATCGGGAAATTGCGATTCCAATGTCGCCACCGAAAGTCTCACCACTGAATGCAGCGAGCGGGGCGTAGAAAATTCCCAGGCTGCCCGAAATCGCCAACCCAAGAGCCAGCGACGAGACAACCCAGCGCCACTTATCGAACAGTTGCGCCCTGTTGAATACGATCAGGAAGAGCGTCGCTACGAGCCAGAGCCCCAGCGGAATCGCCGACCAGCCGACAAGCTTTCCGGTGTCATCCTGAAAGAAGAAATACGCCACCGCTGCAACGACTGCAACCGCAACCACGAACCAGAACTGCGAGGGCGCAGCCACCAAAAGCCGACCAACAAGCTTCGCCACCGACACGATTGCTCGGCCAGTTTTCACGGCGATGTTGCTGCCGGCTTTTTTTGAGGTGGATTTAGACATCAATTGCGCTTGTGATTATCAGTGGCCGTCGCTTGGTGCGGCGACCCAGAAAACTTCCCACTGTGTTTCTCACAATGGTTTCTAGGTCGCCCCACTCTATGGCTTTCTTCAAATGCTGGTCAAGGACAGGCATCAACGCGTCTTCGGCTTCTCTGAGCAGTCCATCGGCATCTGCAACGTGAACAAACCCTGCTGAAACAATTTTTGGCCTGCCCACAAGCGACCCGTCAACGGTGTCGCGTGAGAACGCTACTGTGACGACTCCGTTGTGCTGAAGCGAACGTCGTTCTACGACAACATTGCCCGATTCATCCCACATGCCAAGTCCGTGCACGAATATGTGACCCGCCTGGATCTTGTCGACTACTTCACCAGAATTAGCGTCCAACTCAAGTACGTCACCGTCGATAAGCAGGAATGCATTTTCTTCTTTGACGCCGGTTGTGATCGCCAGATCGATGTGTGCCTTTAGCATTCGATACTCGCCGTGTATTGGCACAAAATACTTCGGCCGGGTGGCGTTCAGCAACATTCGTAGTTCTTCTTTGCGAGCGTGGCCCGGTACGTGCGTACGGGTTTGATGATTGGTGATTACCCGAGCCCCAAGCCGAACCAGATCGTTGATCGAGTCGTTAACCGGCACTTCGTTACCCGGAATCGTGCTCGCCGACATGATGATCGTGTCATCGTCCTGAATCGTGATGTCACGGTGATCGTTCCGCGACATGCGAACGAGACCCGACTGCGGCTCTCCCTGACTTCCTGTGGTGAGAATCAAAACCTTGTCATCGGGCAAGCTCGCGGCTTCAGCGGCGGTAATTATCAGATCGCCAGGAATATTCAAGTGCCCCAGATCACGACCGATCTTCGTGTTGTTGATCATACTTCTACCCAGAATGCACAGCTTGCGACCATGCCTGATGCAGGCATCGGCAACTATCTGGATACGAGCGATCTGCGATGCGAAGCTCGACACGATGATACGGTTTTTCGCAGCGCCAATGAGGTCAGGCAGATTCTCGACTACTTCACGATCTGAAGGCGAGTAACCCTCTTCTTCGGCGTAAGTAGAGTCGGCCATCACTAGCAGCGCACCGTCCTGACAGATATCGGCAAGCACTCCGAGATCCGTTGGCTGCCCGATAACAGGAGCGTTGTCGATCTTGAAGTCGCCGGTGTGAATCACCACGCCCGCGGGCGTGTCGATGGCGATTCCCATCGAGTCGGGCACCGAGTGGCAAACGGAGAACCATTCAACCTTCAGGCCCCCAATATCGTGCTGCTCGCCAGCGTGAATGATCTGCACTTCCGATTCGTCACGCATTTTCGCCTGGCGTAGCTTCTCGTGGATCAGTGCTTCGGCCATTGCCGGCGCGTATACGGGCACGTTGACCCGTTTGAGGAAGTGCGGAACCGCACCGATATGGTCTTCGTGACCATGAGTAATAAGTAGTGCTCGCACGCGGTCGGCGTTTTCTTCCAGATAGTCCATATCCGGAATCACTACGTCGATGCCCGGCATGTTCCACTCAGGGAACAGCACACCAGCGTCTATCACTACGATGTCGTCGACGGTCTCGAGGATCATCATGTTCTTGCCGATCTCACCGAGACCGCCAAGGGGTAAGACGCGAATCCATGGCGCGTCTAAAGAGTTCTTTGTTGTCATACGTAAAAAATGATGCCGTTCTGGGCACTACGCGCGAGTTACTCGGCTGGCGTTTGGCCAGCGATTAGTCGAACTCTGTCGCGTAGTTGTTAAAACATGCCCAGTTGGCGATCTCCTTCTTTTTCTTCTGTTGTTTCGTTCTTCAATAGAGGTTCAAATAATTGAGCTTCGGCTGCGGGTGTTTGGTCCTGAGGCCGAGTTATTTCTTGTTCTTCGTTTTCTTGTTCTTGTGTTTCTATAGTTTTAGCCGCGTTGGGGCTGTCAGCCGAAAGCCTGATTGATGCCTGTATTGCTTCCGGCAGTCGCAGTACGTCCTGCTGGAGGTCTTGTTTGATGGCGGGGTTTCTAAGACCGGCTGCAGGATGATACAGCGGGAGCAGAATACGATCTTCCCATTCGAGAATCTTGCCGTGATCTTCTGAGATTTTACCTTTTGGATAGAACCTGAGCATCGAAACGCGACCCAGTGTGACTACAACTCTAGGGTCAAGCAACTCCATTTGTCGCTCCAAATAAGGACGACATGCCGCGACTTCGTCTGGAAGTGGATCACGATTGTCAGGCGGTCGGCACTTTACGACGTTTGTAATGAACACGTCTTCGCGGGCGATTGGCACCGCAGCCAGCAATTCGTCGAGAAGCTTCCCTGAACGCCCCACGAACGGTAGTCCCTCCTGATCTTCGTTGAACCCCGGGCCTTCCCCGATGATCATTATCGCTGCGCTGACCGAACCACTACCGGGCACAGCGTTTGTTCGTCCTGAGTGGAGCCCACAGTCTGTACAAGATCGCACAGCTTCTGCAAGTTCTTCTATGGAGTCCCAGCTACGGGTATCGGTGTTGGTCAAAGTAGGGGTGATCAGGTGATCATCTGAGTCCGGATACGGACATGAGTAGGTACCTTCAACTTATCACACCGATGTTTTCTGTACTGACGTTGACCGACGCGGTAGCTTCTAATCCCTTCTCCCCGGGGAGAAGGTTAGGTTGAGGGGGAATGCTGACGAATGGATACAGCCTGCCACTCTGTCATTGCGAGGAGGAACGACGTGGCAATCGCGATCAATCGCCAAGAACCGTCCAATCTCGCCAACACTGGCTTCTAGGACTTATAACATCTGATATCCGAAATCGAACGATTGGCAATAGTGACTATACGCAGACGGCTGCCCAACCGACAAACTAGACTCCGTGAAGAAAAAAGATCAACGATCCGACATCCACCCTGCCGCACAGCATGCATTCGATTCCCTTCAAAGTCTCGGCATTAACGTGCGGCTGGCCGAACGCGGGCGTGCAGAAGAGGAATTCACGTTCAAGCGTGGTCGCGGTCAGGGTTTCCTTGGGAACTAGACATCCAGTGGTGACTCGCTGGGACTCATCGAGATCAAAAACGGACCGATTCGCTGGGTCAATATCCGAAGGTACACAGCGCAGGATGAGATCTGGCAGGCCAACGAATATGCCATTCCGTTCGCAGACATGCCACCAGAGTTTCCACACCTGCACCTCAAAATTGAACGCCGCAAGACATTTCCACTGCTTGACCGCGTGGAACGCGTTGAATGGACAGGCAACGACTTCGAATCTGGGATTACGAATCGGCTGAACACCGACGCATCGTTGGTCGACGCACTCTCAGCGGTAGCTAACACAGGACGGAAATACGATCTCAACCCCAACACGTGGACGTGGGTGCCCGGCGTTTTCAAAGTTTTAACTGGCTCGGGCAAAAAACGATGTTGCGCTTGATTTGGATGCAGACCCAGCCAACGGACTCTGGATACTAACCGCAAGAACTGGGAATCCATCTAAGCGTTTGTGGGACTGCTATCAACTTATCGACCATCATCTGCTTTCACCGAGCTAAATACCGACACAGATGGCTAAAACAGAGTGTTGCCGGTGTGTGCTGACGCATTGACCATTTATGCGTGGTTTCAGTAGTAGAATCTGCTGGCACCTCATCCGCTAATTCACCCCTCGGGTTACCTCAGAATAATGTCTCGCAGTAAACACACCGACCCACGAGCCGTACGCGCAAAGCGGCGGCTTATCTCACCGCGAGCGCATCGCAGTGAAGGGGATCTGAGTCAGCGACGTCAAATCGGGCGCACTCTGAAAGAAGCAGGGAGCCTATCGACCGTTGAACGGGACGCGCAACCTCAGGTCACCAAATGGCCACAAATAACAGTCCGCCGTCCAAACGCGGGGTACTTTCATCCAGCCAGTCGAAATCGCGTTCAGTCAATCCTTGAGACGGTAGGCCCTTCTGCGGCTTACGGTCTAAAAAGCATAGAGCTGGCCAGACTCACGGAAACCGATCAAAGTAAATCGGGATTACTTGCGCGATATTTAGCCCCCGATCGGATCATCCTCTTCGAACAACAGCTCCCGCCCTGGCATTTAGTAGGTAAGCTCGCCAGCGCCGATACTGAACTCGTCGAAAAGTCGGGTGCTCAAGTAATTTGGTCGAACGATGCATCAGCTAGCACGGTCGATTGGCCCGGCAATACGCTGGGCGACTTCTTACTATTCGAAGGCTTACTGCATGAAATCGGCCACCACATCTTGCAGCATGAGGCCCGTGCGGACAGTCGACGCATTGCACGCACAAAGGACCATGAGGCTTTCGCTGCGTTGTTCGCCGCTCGCACCAGACGTGAATTGCAGACTGGAAGCAGTTCCGTATGAGCAAAAAACGAATAGCTCTGGTTGGCGACGGTATCGAAAACCCTGGCAACGCACTCGCCATGATGCATGCGGCTGAAATGTACGGTGTAAATTGCCAATTTCGCGACACGAAAAATTTGTCGGGGTCGACCGAACTTGCAGATTCGACCAGCGGTCCGTTGGAACTGGTAACGGATGACGAACTGGTCGAATCTAACTCGCAGCTAATCGCATTCGACAATCTACCCGGTGCTAGGGATGTCTACGGTTTTCGCGCCAGTCACGAGTCACGTTTGATAGTCGGTAACGAACGAAGGGGCATCTCGCATCGACTGCGCTCCACGGCGAACGACACAGTCCATGTACCGATGCACTCGAAACGCATTGACTGCCTGAACGTCGCTGCCGCGTTTGCGGTGGCACTGCACTATCTTGTCCAAAGTAAATCGGGACCGATGGCACAGCGCCGGAACACATCGAGGCACCGAGCGCGACCAAGTCGTCCGACGACGCCCGGAGCCATAACGCCAGACGCAAAAAACCGTACCTGCTCTCAACTACAAAATAAAAGAGAACAAGTGCGGTTAATTTATTCGAACGCCCCGCAACGCGAAGCGCCCGCGAACTTCAAACAAACGAAGCGAAAACCGATTACTCGGTGATTCCGCGGTCGGACAGATACTTCACAGCATCCTGAACGGTCTTGATACCTTCGGCATCCTCGTCTGAAATCTCAAGAGGCTGGTCGTCTGAACCAAATTCCTCTTCGATCGCCATGATCAACTCGACCACGTCGAGGGAGTCGGCATTCAAATCTTCCGTGAAAGAAGATTCTGCTGAAACTTCTGCGGTATCAACACTGAGCTTGTCGGCGGCAATATCGCGGATTCGATCTAACACACTGGCCATTTACTTCAACCCCCGGGAGGTCATGCGGAACGGCCGTCCCGCTCGATCAGGTAATAATTTTTTCAAATAACGTCAACCATTCGTATGATCGAACGGCAACCTATGCTAGCAGAGCGCCGAGCACTCCGTTAACGAATTTAGGCGATGTATCCGACCCGAATAAACGGGCCAACTCAACCGCTTCGTTCGCCACTACATTTTGTGGAGCCGCATCGAGCATTTCCAGCTCGGCCATGGCAACCCGTAAAACGTTACGTTCTACGAGCGGCATCTGCTCTGTTGGATACTTCGACGCTATCTCCGCAATGCGTGAATCCAGCGCTTCTCGCTGATCTTCACACATACGCACCAGACGGGTTGCAAAATCAATGTCGTCGGCGTCCAACTCTCGTTCTATGGCGAGGCGGTTTACGACTGCGACGGCGGGGTGTCCGGAAGAATCGGACTCATAGAGCGCCTGCACTACGGCGGCGCGGGAACCGGTACGACCACCGCGGATTGGTGGGTCGTTTTCACCAACCGGATCGCCATCGACTAGTTCGTCTAAGCGATCGGGTTCTTGCGGGGAAAAGTTTGTTTTAGCTGAAGACACGGCGAGTCAGCCCAACGGGCAATGTACTTACTGAAGAAGGGGTCGAATAACTTTACGAGTGACCTACGACGCCGAAGCGCTTGCGTACCTGAGCACTGAATCGAAGTCGCCAATGTTGGCAACACTCGCTTCACGGTCGATTCGCTTCACCATTCCGGAAAGGATTCGTCCATGGCCGATCTCGTAGAAATTCGAAATACCGTCGTTCACCATGAACTTGACGATGTTGTTCCACTGCACACAAGAAGTCAGCTGCATTCGAAGCTCTTCTTTGACCTCTTCGGCTGTACCCAGCGACTTCGCCGTTACGTTACCTACCAGAGGAACCAGCGGGTCGTGGAACGTGAGTGAATTGATCATTGTGTTCAGGCCGTTTTGAGCCGGACTCATCAGACCTGAATGGAAAGCGCCGCCAACCTGGAGCGGAATTGCCTTCTTGGCGCCTCGAGCACTAGCGATGTCGATCGCCATTGCGAGGCTTCGGTGGTCACCTGCGAGAATAATCTGCTGCTCGGTGTTGATAGTCGATATCTGTGCGCCAGACTCACGACATATCTCTTCTGCGGTTACTTCGTCGAGGCCAATCAGGGCAACCATGCCGCCCGGACGTTCCTCGCAAGCACCCTGCATCAGTCGGCCTCGTTCGAGAACCAGTCGTACTGCATCTGTAACGCTAAGAACGCCTGAAACCGCGAGAGCGGAATATTCACCCAGCGAATGACCTGCGGTGGCGTTTGGAACCTGAAGAACGCCTGTGGCTTCTTCCATCGCTCGCCACGTCGCAACCGAAGTTGCCATGATGGCGGGCTGAGTGTTTTCTGTTTGTCGTAATTCTTCGTCAGGACCTTCGAACATCATGGTCGAAAGCTTGCGACCCAGAGTGTCATCGATCTCATCGAACACTTCGCGTGCTGCGATGGAGTTCAGGTAGAGATCCTTTCCCATGCCGACGGCTTGTGAGCCCTGGCCTGGGAATAGAAACGCAATTTTCGAAGCTGTTTGGGTGGTCATTTCTGACGAAATCTCCTGCTTACGCAGTTCTTACTTACTTACGAATCTGATTCGCCTGATGAATCAGCGCCAACGGCAGCTGCAATAGGAGCTACCTGTTCGAGAAGATTCACCTGAGGCCAGTTGCCCGGCATCGTGCGAGTCTTGAAGTTTCCACACTCCGGGCAAGCAATGTGCGGCTGGATTCGTTCCTGCCGTGAACATGGGCAAATCGAACTCGCTGGCAACTTAATAGCGTTGTGAGCGTTTCGGTTTCCCTTGCGGGCTCGGGTATGTTTTTTCTTTGGAAGTGGTGCCATATCTGGTTATTAGTGAGCCTCTGCCCAATCAATCTGCGGATTCTGCGCCTTTTTCCAGTAATCCTGCAAGACCTGCCCAACGCGGATCTACAGAACTTTTGACGCACGAACAATGAATTGTATTGCGGTTTACTGTGCAAATGGGGCAAATTCCAAGGCAATCGTCCATGCAAAGTGGAGCAATTGGGATTGCGCTGAGAAGAGCCTGACCGAGTCCTTCGGTTAAATCTAAGAAATTTTGTTCATCAATAATAAGAGCCTGGTCGAACGAATACTCGTCCTCGTCGGGTCGGTTTTTAGTCTTACCCATCAAACTGGCGTTTATCGGAGAGAACTCCTCGTCCATAGCAACGCTTACGTTTACAGAAGCCGGTTCTAGGCACCTGGAACACGAATCTTGTGTTACAGCTTCAATCTCAGCACTTACTAGCACAGTAGCGTCGGTCCTCATCAAGCGAACCGGACCACTGATCTGATTTAGCGAACGATCGCCTAATACGATTCGCTCGTTTTCTATCTCGTGATGCTCACTGTCACCGAGTTTCCCGGTAAGCAGACTCGCAACGTTGTAGATCATCAAGTAGCCCAAATCCCTGTCATGCTTGACCTGCCCCCGATAGCGTTACCACTTGTTATCTCGGATTTTCCACCAGATGAAGCCTGGACATGATTGCCTCGGGCACTGGTGGCCGGTATCCGAGTAAGCTGTGTGGTCGGATTGTGTTGTACTCCTTCCTCCACCATT